>ERZ761602.97-NODE-97-length-198797-cov-11.064853_pt1 | contig 198797 bp, 164 predicted proteins | sample MGYA00512165_ERZ761602 | MGnify/ENA primary metagenome ERZ761602 (study PRJEB28899, sample SAMN02445085) | bioreactor sludge metagenome | biome: EBPR sludge; isolation source: Thorneside wastewater treatment plant | place: Australia: Brisbane, Thorneside...
CGATTATTGTTAAAATTAGAAGAGGAAGAAATTAAAAAATTGAAAAGTCAATTTTTTTGCAGATCTCTTTCGCGTTTTCGCGACAATTCTCCTAAATAATCAATTTTACTTAAGTAATCTTCGCCCTTCCTCAAGCCCGGGAACGGTGGCAACATGCGATCCTCATCCGCCCCACTCTCTGACCGAGCCCTGAATGACTTTTGGTTCTCCCCAGTTCCTGTTTCTGCTCCCTCTCCTTTTCCTGGCGGGCTGGGTCTTTCGCTCGCTCGAACTCTGGAGACCGCTCCGCGTCGTTCTTCTCCTGCTCATCACACTTCTCCTCTGCGATCCACGAATCGTCCTGAAAAGTGGCGGAATTGATCTCTGGGTTCTTTTGGACCGCTCCCGTTCCGCCCAATCACTCATCGAGTCAGGGGAACAGGAATGGCGCACGCTGCTCGAACGTTCCCGCCCGGATCAAAACAATGAGATTCACTTCCTCGACTACGCGGCTGAGGTCGTTCCGGCCGGGACCGGAGAAACGGCCCTCTATTCAGGAAACCGTGAACTGACGCGAACGGGACTGGCCGTGCATGACGCTCTCGCGAGGATGGATTCGGAACGGCACAATCGCCTCCTTCTCTTCACCGATGGCTACAGCACGGAGCCTCTCACCGGCGTTGCCGCCAAGCTGATCGCCCAGGGCGTTCCGCTGGACTACCGGATTCTCCGTGCACCCGACGCCCCGGATTACCTTCTCACAGGAGTGGAAATGCCGGAACGCGCTTTGCCCGGAGAACCATTTGTTGTCGATGTGATGATCTCCGGAACCGTCGACGGTGTCGTTCCGCTGGAAGTCTTCAAAGGAGAAAATCGTCTTTTAACGAAAGAGATCGCCATCAAAGGAGGCCTCGGCAGGCTGCGTTTCTCTGATCGCATCACCGAACCCGGATCGCATCAGTACCGGTTCGCCATCAATCCGGCGCAGGATGCCCACCCCGGGAACAATCGATTTGAGAGGTGGATCGAAATCGCCTCGGGCCCGCGAATACTCCTCCTGACCAAATACCAGAATGATCCACTCGCGGCGATCCTGCGGGCCCAGCGATTTGAAGTCACGGTGATCGAAAACCTTCTTGATCTTTCTCCCGGCATTCTCACGGGGGCAAAGGCAGTGATCCTGAACAATGTCCCCGCCTTTGAGCTCCCCAATGATTTTCTCAATGCCCTCCCCTTCTTCGTGAACGAGCAGGGCGGAGGACTGCTCATGGCGGGTGGACACCACAGCTTCGGATCGGGAGGATACTACGAGTCAGCTATCGATCCCCTGCTCCCCGTTTCGATGGAATTGAAAAGCGAACACCGGAAGCTGGGGGTGGCGATGGCGATCGTGATGGACCGCTCCGGTTCGATGGCGATGACGACCAGCAGCGGACACACGAAGATGCAGCTAGCCAATGAAGGTGCCGCCCGTTCCGTAGAACTGCTTGGGACCATGGATGCGGTAACCGTCTTTGCGGTGGACAGCCAGGCCCATCAGATTGCCCCGCTCATGAATGTCGGGGAAAGCCGGGGAGAACTTAACTCACGGATCCGCCGGATCGAATCCATGGGCGGAGGGATTTTTGTTTATGAAGGACTGAAGGCGGCCTGGGACGAGCTGAAGAAAGCACCCCTCGGCCAGCGGCATGTCATCCTTTTCACCGACGCCGCCGATTCCGAGGAACCGGGAGAATACCGCCGGCTCATCGACGAAATGAAGGCGGGCGGCACGACCATCAGCGTCATCGGTGTGGGAACCCGGAGCGACGCCGACGCGGCCCTGCTCGAAGACATCGCCACGAGAGGCGGAGGCAGAATCTTTTTCAGCGAGAATGCCGGAGAGATCCCGAATATTTTTGCCCAGGAAACCGTGACGGTGGCCCGCTCCTCCTTTGTCGAAGACCTCACCGGCTCTCAGGCCACAGGACGCTGGTACGAGCTTGCGAGAAAAGAGGTCGAATGGCTCAAGGAGGTGGATGGTTACAACCTCAGCTACCTTCGCGAGGGAGATGAAACCGCGCTCGTCTCGACCGATACCTACGCGGCTCCCCTCGTTGCCTTCGGACGACGAGGCATCGGCCGCACCGCCGCGGTCGCCTTCCCGCTCGGCGGCGAGTTCTCTGAGCGCAGCCGGAACTGGGCTCATCTGGGCGATTTTATCCAGACCCTCACCCGCTGGCTGATGGGCGACGAGTTACCTCCCGGGATAGGGATTCGTCATGATCTCACCGGTTCGGAATTGTCCATCGAACTGCTCTACGACTCCGGGACATGGGAAGAGAAGATCTCAACCACGCCGCCGACGGTGGTCATTGAGAAAGGATTTCGAAACGGAAAGAAGGAGGAGCTGATCTGGGAGCGGCTTTCCCCGGGCCACTATCAAGTCACCACCCGCCTCGAGGAAGGAACTCCCGCACGCGGAGCGGTGCAGGTGGCCGGAGCCGCGATTCCTTTTGGTCCGATTACGGTAGGATCCGGAAGCGAATGGAGATTCGATCCGGAGCGGGTGAAGGAACTCCGCGAAACCGCCCGGGCGAGCGGAGGCGAGGAGCTTCTTGATTTGAGCAAAGCGTGGAAGAAACCTCCTGCCCCGGGAGAGGCACCGATACGGATTCCGCTTCTTTTTGCCTTGCTGGTCCTTTTCCTGTTTGAGGCCCTGGTCACCCGCACGGGATGGCAATTTCCAGGAGTGTCCTATCAGACGCTGATCGCGAAACTTTCCGCCGCGATGGCCGGAAGGGGGAAAATCGGGCGCACCGGGTCCACGAATTCCTCTCCCCGCGAAGAGAGGAAGGCATCTCTCCCCCAAGCCGATCCGGAAACACCCGCGCCGCCAGAACCGCCCTCTCACGAATCGAGAAAAAGTCGCTTCAATCGGGCAAAAAAAGGCCTTTAGCCTGTTGATTAGTGAATAGACTCGCTACATTCGCTCCGAAAACCCACCCATGAAAAAACTCGCCCTTCTTACCGCCTTTGTCACCCTCCTCTCGGTCTGTCTGATCGTGGCACAGAACAAGCCTGCCGCCGAGGCCCCCAAGACCTGGGAGGAAAAAGCCGCCGCACGTTTCGGTGATACACCGACCGCCGAACACAAGGCCCTCATCGAAGCCGCCATCCCCAATGCCACCGCCGCGCCAAAAGCTGCCCGCAAGGTTCTCGTTTTTTACCGTTGTGAGGGCTTCATCCATACCTCCATCCCGTTCGGCAACCATGCCCTTCAGACTATCGCGAAAAAGACCGGGGCCTTTTCGATGGATCTCTCGGACCAGTATTCGGTCTTCACGAAGGAGAACCTCGCCCAGTATGACGCCATTATCTTCAACAACACGACCGCCCTCAAGCCGAACGAAGAGCAGCGAGCCGCCATCCTGGCCTTCATTAACGACGGCAAAGGCATCGTCGGCCTGCACGCCGCCGCCGACAATTTCAACGGTTGGGAGGAAGGCATCGCTCTGATCGGTGGCATTTTCAACGGCCACCCCTGGGGCGCGGGCGGAACCTGGGCCTTCAAGGTTGAGGATACCAAACACCCTCTCAATGCCGCCTTCGAAGGCAAGGGCTTCTGGCACAAGGATGAAATCTACTGGTACAAGCCCGAGAACTTCCAGGGCCGGGAAAAACTCCGCGTCCTCCTCAGCCTCGACATGTCGAAAGCGGAAACCCGCAAACCGGTCGAAAACGAAAAAGAGGCGCCCAAGCTCGGCGGCAAGGCGCCCGCTGACGTCGATGTCCCCGTCTCATGGTGTCGTGAGGTGGGCAAGGGTCGTCTCTTCTTCACCAACCTCGGTCACAACGACCTCACCTTTGCCAACAAGCAGGCCCTGCAGCACATGCTCGATGGCATCCAATATGCTCTGAAGGATATCGACGGAGACGCCGCACCGTCCTCGACAGTGAAAGTTGATACCGCCCTCGCTCCCGAGGCCCCTTGAGTATCGGTCAGTGTCCGTGACGTCCAACTCAATCCCATGCTTTCCGAATTCCTCCGTTTTGCCGAAAATACCGCCCGTGAAGCGGGGGCGTTGACCCTTGAGTATTTCCTCACGGATGGGGCGAGGCCGGAATTCAAAGCGGATGATACACCGGTGACGGTCGCCGACCGCGGCGCCGAAGAACTGATCCGCCGGCGCATTGCGGAGTCGTATCCCGATCACGAGATCGTCGGCGAGGAGTTCGGTGCCTCAAGCGGCAACTCCGAGTATCGCTGGTTCATTGATCCCATTGACGGAACGAAATCCTTCACCCACGGAGTGCCTCTCTATGCGGTTCTGCTTGCCCTGGAAATCCGGGGAAAAGTGGAAGTCGGTTGCGCCTACTTTCCCGCCCTCAACGAAATGGTATCGGCCGCGTCCGGTCACGGTGCCCACTGGAACGGAAAACCCTGTCATGTTTCGGAAGTATCAGGACTCGACCGGGCCGTCTGCGCCCATATCGACACTGCCTACTTCGGGAAGAACGGCAAGGGCGCGCCATGGGAGCGCCTCCAAAAGGCGGTCTACTACAACGCGGGCTGGTGCGATGCCTATGGTTACCTCCTCGTTGCCACAGGACGCGCCGAGATCATGCTCGACCCGGTGATGGCGGTGTGGGACTGCGGTCCGTTTCCCCCCATCCTCAAAGAGGCCGGCGGATATTTCGGCGACTGGGCAGGAAACGAAGGCCGCATCGACGGCGGTGAAGCTCTCGCGACGAATGCGGCGTTGCGGGATGAGGTGGTTGCTTTGTTGCGGGGGTAGGAAGGAAGATGAAAGCGAATGTTAACAGGACTGTCGCGTCGAAGGGATTCGCTTTTCCCGCAGCGAAATCTGTGTTCATCCGTGCTCATCTGTGTCCATCTGTGTTCAAAGCTCAATCCCTATTTATTAACACAGATGGACACAGATACGCTTCGCTCACACAGATGACACGGATGACACTGATCGGGATGCTGAGCCGTTCACTGTGTCTATTTGCCACGCTGATTCTCCTCACCACCCCCTCCACCGCCCGGGACTGGGTCGTCAATCCTGAAACCGGTGCCGACACGAACGAAGGCACCGCCGCTTCCCCTCTCGCCACCGCCCAGGCCGGAGTGGACAGGTCGGAACCGGGCGACCGTGTCGTCCTGGAACCGGCCGGTGCGGTTTATCCTCAAAGCATCGACTTGAGCAAGGCGCCGACCGGACTCGTCCTCGAGGGGAACAGAGTGACGCTCGATGGAGCGGGTGAACGCGGGAACGGAATTGTCGCGAGGGGGAACAACCGGAATGTAAAGATTTTTAATCTCTCTGTCCAAAACTTCACGAGCGACGGTTTCTCCATCGGCGGTGAGAGCCGGGGATACCAGTTCTTCGGCATTGTTTCCAAAGGGAACGGCGGGGCTGGTTTTTCCGCGAATGACCGGGCCGAATGCTGGATCCGCGGCGGCAGATTCGAGCAAAGTGCGGTCAGTTTTCTCTCGCGGGACGCAGCGGAATCCTACCATTCCGATTCCACCTTCGAAGGAGGCATCATTCTCGAGGGCGGTCGACATAGCCTGACCGGGTGCACCCTCAATGTCACCGCATCTCCCACTCTTCTATCGATCCGGGCGACCTCCCCCGGGGCGGAAGGAAAAGGCGGCGCCGCCAGCCTCGTGATTCAAAGCCTTTCCCTCTCGGATTCGTTAGGCGGAGCGAAAGCCCGCTTTGAAATCGGGCCCGGCAGTTTCGTCTACCACGATGCCGCCTCAAAGGACACCTTTGAAAAACTTGAGGTTTTCCTCCACCCCAGTTCCGAACTCAGCGAGAGCCTTTACCACACCTACCCCATCGGTCGGGACGCCTCTGGCAGTCCGCTCATGGCCTGGGCCGGGGGCGGCACTCGCTACCTTCCCTCGACTGCCTACCGCATCCTTCACTTCGGTAAACACGTCCCGCAGGAAGTCGCACCGAAGCTCTCTCCCGACAACGACTGGCTCGGTCTCCTCGCGCCGCTCGATACGGCGGACTTCCCCCCGACCGGTCCGGCTTTTGCTCCCGAACATGCTTCCGCCCACGCGATCTGGCGATGGATCGGCCTGGCCGCGCCCGATGCGGTCTTTGTTCCCGATACCCCCGAGGGCCATGCCCTCGGGGAAGCCCTGCAAAAGCATCCACCCGCCGGGGTAGGCATGGTGGAAGTCTTTCTGAACCGGGAAGGAGCCGATGGTGCCATCGAGGCGGTGGTCCTCCCCAAAGCCGAGACGGATTTGCCCACGGCCAAGCAGGAAATGCTGGCCCGGGTCTCCCGGACTCCCCAAGAAGTTCTCAACCAGATTGCCGCCCACTACGGCGACCGTTTTTCCGGTTCCTACATCGAGGCCCTCGCTGTCATCGCCCGGATCGAGGCCGGCTTGACGAATCAGGCCGCCGAACTAGCGAGAAACCATCTTGAGAAAAAACCCGCTCTGCCCGCGAACGGCGGAGAGATCGCCGGCACCCTTCTCTATGCCGCGATCGATCAGGACTGGGCCAAGGCACGCGTTCTTGCGGTCGCCGGGATGGCCTTTGATGCCCAGGGTTCTCCCCTTGAGGCCATGCCGACCCACAATGAGATGAGCGACGCGATTTTCATGGCCAGTCCCATCCTTGCTCATGCCGGACGGATCTCGGGGGAAAAACGTTACTTCGATCAGGCCCTCCGGAATTTCCGTTTCATTGCCGGGCTCTGCCGAAGGAGCGACGGAATCTACCGGCACTCCCCGCTCGACGAGGGAGCCTGGGGCAGAGGCAACGGCTTTCCCGCGCTGGGTCTTGCCCTGACACTACAAGAATACCCGAAAGACCACGAGGGTTACGCTGAAATGCGCGAGGCCCTCGTCGCCCACCTCGAGGTCCTGGCGAAACACCAGGACCGCGACGGAATGTGGCACCAGGTTATTGACTATCCCGACAGCTACGGCGAACTCACCGCCACCGCGATGATCGCCTATGCCATCGCGGTCGCTCTCGACGAAGGTTGGATCCAAGAGGCCGATTGGCTCGCCCGCCTCGAGGCCGCCTGGGCCGCCGTGAAGATGCACGTCTCCACCGACGGGCGCACCTTTATCAATGTCTGCACCGGCACGGGAAAACAGACGACGCTGGAGGAGTATTACCGCCGCGAGGCCATCCTCGGTCCGGACGGACGAGGTGCCGCGATGACGATGCTACTGGCCGCCAAGCTGAAAGAGAGCGCGATCTCAAAATGATTTTTGCTGAGATTTCCGGGAGTAGCGCTTGCCTCGGAAATGGAAAAACGATATACGCAATGACGTGATCTGCTTTTCCTCACCCTTTCGTTCCTGTTCGTGGCTCCTCTGGAGAACCCCGCTCTTACTGGCAGTCGCCGCCCTCTTTCCCTGCGCCGCCGATGCGGAAACGCCACCCAACTTCAAACGCGAGAATCTTGTTGCCTGGTGCATCGTTCCCTTCGATGCCAAAAAGCGTTCTCCGGAAGAGAGGGCGTCCATGGTCAGCCAACTGGGCCTGAAACGGGTGGCCTACGACTGGCGGGAGGAGCATGTCTCTCACTTCGAAGACGAGATTGCCGCCTACCGGAAAGAGGGAATCGAGTTTTTCGCCTTCTGGTCGGGGCATGACGCGGCTTATCCCCTGTTCGAGAAACACTCGATCAAACCGCAGATCTGGTCGACTCTGAAAACCGGAAAGGGACTCTCAAATAGTGAGAAGATCACCAACGCGGTGGCGGATCTGGTCCCTCTCGCGCAAAAGACAAAGGACAGTGGCCTCGCCCTAGGACTTTATAACCACGGGGGCTGGGGAGGCCTCCCCGACAACATGGTCGCCGTGTGTAAAGCGCTTCGCGAAAAAGGATTCGACCATGTCGGACTGGTCTACAACTTCCATCACGCCCATCCCCGCATCGACCAGTTCGCCGACGACCTGAAAAAGATGAAACCCTATCTGCTTTGCGTGAATCTGAACGGGATGGCCAACCCGGCCAAGGTGGATGTCTCAAAGAACGAAAACCGCACCAAACCAATCGGTTCTGGCGATCACGAAGGTGAGATGATCGCCATCCTGATCGAGCAGAAGTATCAGGGTGCTATCGGAATCCTCGGACATGTCGCGACCCGGGATGTCGAGGAAGTGTTGCGTGAGAATATCGAAGGGCTCGAAAAAATTCTCAGTAAAATCCCCTGACAAAGTCACCAATCAGTTCTGAAAGCTGAGAATAAAGGGTCCCGCCAGTTTCACTGCCTTGGCAATGCCGCGTTCCTCGCGAAATTTCTTCAAATAGGCCGCCTGCACGACCGCCGCCACCTCGACTGGGGAATGCTTGCCTGCGTTCAGGTTTCCATAGAAGTCGACCATAAAGAGGGCCGTCTCACGATCCGCCACCGGCCAAAGAGTCAGAAGCAGATGCTGCGCTCCCGCCTGGATAAGCCCCCGGCGCATCCCCAGCACCCCTTCCCCGGATCGCGATTCGCCCAGACCGGTTTCGCAGGCAGAGAGCACCACCAGCCAGGTCCCGTTTAGTTCGAGACGTGACATCTCTTCGGCCGAGAGGATTCCGTCATTCGCCGTGTCGAGAATGCGTCCGGCCCCCCATTCCTTTAGCGTGGCCCCGGCTCCTGCCAAAGCCACACCGCTGCGGTGCATGGGATTGTCGAGAACGACGTCACTGAAGTTCACCAGCGACAGTCCAGCCTGCCCTCCATCACTCGCGCCTGAATCCCAATAACCCCGGGCGCGCTTAAGGGCATCGACCCGTCCCGTCTGCGGTAGATAAAATCCGTGCGTGGCGAGGTGGAGAATCGCCGGCGACTTCACTGCGTTGACCGCCGCCTCGGTTGCCTCACGTTCCAGATGGCTGGCAATATTCCATTCCCACTCACGGGTGATGAGATCCCGCAATACTTCTTCCTCGGCCTTGGTCCCGGGCAAAGGGGAAAGTCCAATGCGGGAAAGAACGCCGCGCATTGAGACCGTGGCCGCTCCTCCTGGATTCCGTTCGCCGGCGATGACATCCGTCGAGGGCGTTTGGAAATCCGGGTTGGCGATGATCTCCATCGACTTCTCCCGCGTCGGTTTCGACTCGCGCAACAAATCACGACCGGACGAGACGTAGGACAGACTCCAGGTCTCTCCCACAAATTTTCCCTCTGCCGTCAGGAGCGTGGCAAAGGAAAGAAAATTCAACGCTCCGTCGGGCGAAAGAATGACCGGAGCCCCGGCTGCGGGAAGATGAGGAATGAGCGGATCCCAGACACTCTTGCCCAGTTCCGTCAGAAACTGTTGCATCACCGCGTCCTCCACATCGGAACGAACCGCCTTGGCGTAAACCGCCATGCCTTCCTCGATTTTGACCGCCTCGTCGAGTTTGACGAAAACGGGAGCCTGGTCCCCTTTCAGAACGACGGCTCCGTACCGCGGCACAAAACGCCCCGGCGCGGTGTAGTCGCGGTAACGGATAAACTCGATCAGAATCCCCCCCCGCGGCAAGGCGGCGAGGACTTCAGGAATCGCTGCCGTGATCGCTTTCCGCGCCTCACCGGCATCGCTATCTTCTGACTTGAGACCGGCCTCGAGGGTTTCGATCTCTTTCCTAAGAGCTACCATTTCCTCATCTCCGGCTCCTGCACCCCCGAGGAGGCGTTCCATGAGTCGACGGCGGGCACCCTGTAGCTTTTCCAGATTCGCCGCCAGAGCCGGATCGTTCGTTCGCGCCGCGATTCCGCGATCTTCGAGGAGAGATTCGAGGACGATCCCCTTGGTCCTGAGAACCGTCGACGCGAGATCTTCCGTCATGCCGAGACTCGCGAAGAGACTCCAGAGATCCACCGAGGAACGATAGGCCAATCGCTGTGCTTCGTCGGCAAAGGAAAGCACATCCCCGAGTTGCCTCATGCGGGCCTCCAGCACCGCCTTAGCAATCGCCGTTGCCGCCGCCGGGTCACCGCTGCTTTGGACAAGAAGGGCGCGACTCTCCTCGATATCGAGGACGGCCGGATGCTCTCCGGGATATTGTGCTTTGGTCAGGGCGATCGCCTTTGCATAGGCCTCGCCTGCCTCTTTGTGCTCACCGAGGATGGCGCGCAGATCCCCGATCAGTTTGAGACTCTCCTCAGGTCGGATCACATTGTACTCGAGCGTCAGCATTCGCTGCTGTTCGAAGTTCTCGCCCCGAAGCTTGATCCCTTCCAACATCAAATCGAGGGCGGCACGTTCCTCTCCGGCCGCACGAAAGACGAGGGCGGATCGCTCGAAGACGAGGTAGTTTGAGTTGGTCTCCACGCCTTTCAGCGTTTTTTCGATGGTCTCCTTCGGCATCGCCGGATTTGTTTTCAGCGTCGTCTCCGCCCACTTCCGGTAGAGCGGCATCATCTCCAGGGACGACTCGCGAGCCTGCTTACAAAAGCCGACCGCCTCGGGGTGTTTTTCCTGAAGGGTGGCAACCTCGGCCAGTTCCATGAGCAGGTTGGACCGGGCCCGCAGGTAATTCATTTTAAGCTGATCGGAAAAATCGTTCTCCACTCCGCCCTGCAGTTTCAGTATCATCGCCCAGGCCCGGTCGACTTCCTCGAGACGGCTTACGAAGGCCTCGGCCGCTTTGGTATAATCACCCGTCGAACGGTAGAAGGTGCCCTCCATCGACGAAATCTCCGCTGCGAGAATCTGGTAACCGATCGCCGGATCATCCTGAGCCTGTTTTTTCCAGAGCGGGAGGATCGCAATCGCCTCTTCAAAGGACTTGGTGGCCCGCTCGAGATCCCCGGCAGCGAGGTAAAAATTCGTCAGACCTCTCAGGCTCAGCCGCACCCTGTCATCGACCATTACCATCATCTGCGGAATAGACTGGGCCGGCATTCCGGCCGGAGGCAAAATCCCCCGGGCCTGGGCGACGCTCGCGATCAGGTCCGCCTCGGCTCCGGCGTAATCGCCGCGATTGTATTTCATGGAAGCCCGGTTGTGCAGGGCCGAATTAAGTTGAATGCCGAGGGAGAAATCTGTCGCCACCGGCTGCAGGGCGTTGACGAGTTTATCCGCGGCAAGCTCCGCCCCTGCCATGTCATTCGCACTCCAGCGTGCCGACAACTCGTCCCAGAGGCCCTGCACATCCGGCGGGGCCTGAGCCGCGACCTCGATCAGGATTCCAGACAGACAGGCGGCGATGAGGCAGCGGGGAATTGTCATGATCCCACCCTATCCGCACTCCCTGCCACCCGGCAAATTCTCTTTGGTGAAATGCTGGGGCTACGGACGTGACTGCTGCGTCAAAAGATCCATGCCCGCATGACGTTTCAGAAAGACCACGATTGATTCAGCAAGAGCCTCGGCAAACCGTTTCCGGTTTTGCTCGGAGTCGCGGACGCCGTCTCTCGGACACTCGATCTGAACCGCGACAAACTGCTCTCCCTCTGCATTGGCCGAGTATCGCTCCGCGTTAAATCCTCCCGAGAAATAAGGCTGTCCGGCCGGATCCGGATTGGTCGGAGACGGGACCGAGGGAAAGCCTTTCGACTCAAGCAGTCCCCCCAGGCTGGAGCTTCCGCGCAATCTTTCCTCGAATCCATCATGACTGGTTGTGCCAAGGCCGGAAATCGTGGACCGGTCTTCCAGTGTCGCGAGAGACGCTCGGCTCTGTTTCAGTTGCTCTGCACTCAGCTGATAGCCCAGTTCAACCCGGGGTTGCGGATGTGAATGCCCGTGGATGTCGAGATACAACTCCCGCCCCGTCGTTCGCGCCGACTCGATACTATCGTGAAAAGCCTGCCAGGTCTCCATGGCCGCTGCATTGCCGCCTGTTCCCGTGAGCGCGTCCCGATTGCAGTCCACCTTGCTCCGCTTGAGGTGGCAGATCACAAGGTGGGCATGCTGTCGGGTGAGTCGATGGAGAGCCTCCGCAATCTCTCGGGCGAGGAGGTCGGAGTCGGCATCGGTCACAACAACGCCCTCGGTGCGATCAGGAATGTTGGCCGGGGTGAGACGGCCTCCGTGGGGGGCGGCAATGACTATCGGCAGGGTTCCGGGGACATATTCGACCGTGTCGTTTGCGGTGAAAAGGCTCTGACCCGGGTGGGGAGTTTTGGGTTTTTCTTCGGCGAGCCCTGAACAGAAGAAAAAGGTCAGCGCGATTACGAGAAGCTGTGCCGGTGATGCCTGTAATGAGACGCACTTGTCGCGATCAGCATGCATCAGGTGAGGTTGTTTGAATCCGTTGGGCTCGCAATCATTGAGCGTCGAGCGCTGGCACCCGCTACCGGGAGCGCCACGCCACAACGGGATTAGGGGTTGGAATTACGGAGATCATTTCGACAAGGGTCGGGTAGCGGGTTGTCCAGCCGCGTTTTGTTCTGCCGCTTTTGGAGGAAAACACTCCGAAGGAGGATTGAAACAGAGCCGAATTTCCTCCACCGTAGAATCTGAAAACATCTGAGAGAGCGCCACCACTAAGCGGGCTTGGGAATGTGCGAGTTTGCCAAAAATCTTAGCTTCTTGTTTATCAATTGCGACCTCAGAGCCTGGGTAGATCACTACTCCAACACTCTCGAGCATTTCTGAAAGTGATCGTTTCCTCGCTTCAGTTTGATCTCCCAAGACACTCATTAAATTGTCGCCGATTGGGATCGCGAAACTGATGATCTTTTCGTCATTCGACTTCCCGCACATTGGCCCGAGCAGGAGACTTAGGACTACGAGGAAAGTCAGAGTAATGTTTCGGTATATCATTATGTGCAGAACGTGGCCACGGATTTCATTAATACGCAGAACATTACAATTAGTCCAATCTCACATCACCCCACCCGCTGTTCACCGACCGGCTTGGCCGGTTCGGTGCAACGCTGGCGCGGATTTCCTGCGGGCCGGAAACGAGTGTAGCGAGACCGGAAAAGGGGCGTCAAGTCGAAACCCACAGAGCAAGATGGGAATCGAATGAGAACCCTGAATAGCTTTGTGTCTTAGTGGTTTCGTGTGCCACCTCAAAGGCATAAGCACCCTGCGGCCGCTGTTCTTCGTTCCACCCCCAACATTTGCACTCCGTGCGAATCCATGGAAAGCATTCACTGCCCAAAACCTCCCCCCATGCCTGACGCCTATCTCTTCGACATTGGAAATGTGATCATCACGTTCGACTTCCTCAAAGCCGCCAAAAAACTGGCCCCGCATACCCCGGTCACGGCGGAAGAATTGCTCGTCCGGGTGACGCCGCTGACCGTCAGTCTGGAACTGGGTCAACTCTCCCCCGAGGCCTTCATCAAAGCGGCTTCGGAAACGACCGGTTACACGGGAAGCCCCGCGTTTTTCTGGACCGCCTTCGAAGACATCTTCGAACTCAATGAGCCCATGGTGGCCTTCATCGAAACCCTGAAAAAGGATGGCCTGCCCCTCTACCTGCTCTCAAATACGAACGGGATCCATGTCCCCTTTTTCGAAGCGACCTATCCGGTGTTCAGCCTCTTCGACGGACGGATCTACTCACACGAGGTCGGATTCATGAAACCGGATCCGACAATCTATGAAGTGGTAAAAGACACTCTCCCGCTCGTGGCGGAACGAACCGTCTACATCGACGATGTTGCGGCCAATTGTGCGGCGGGACGGGAGGCCGGTTTCATCGCCGTCCCCTACTCGTCGGCGCGTCACGCTGACTTTCTCGAGGCCGTCGGGGGCCTTGCCTAGGTTCCCTGCTCCGTCTTCACCGCCACTTCCTCACGCCATTGTGACCACCACATCCCGGCGATCTCGTGGAGAGCGGTGGCGGTCAATTCGAGATTAAAGACCCGAGGAAGGAGCAGTCCCTGGCGGTAGGGATCATAATCACCCGGAGTCGGCCAGATCACAAAATCCACTGCCGCCACGGTGGGCTGAAGCCCTTGTTTCCGAAAGAGACTCACCGCTCTCGGCATGTGCACGGCGGAGGTAATGAGCAGGAAGGGCTTATCCCCGAGAATAGGCTTCAGGTAAAGCGGATGGTCCTTTGTGTCGCGAGACTCGGTCTCCTCCAGAATACGGTCCGCGGAAATGCCCAGCCTCCCGGCAACGGCCCGCATTGCCGCCGTTTCGTCAGGATGCCCGGTGAAGATCACCTTCGCCCCGGGAAAATGGCCGGCAAGATCGACGGCCCCGACGACACGGGCAAATGCAACCCGGGAGAGACGGGAGAGGGTCGGCTTCCCGGGGACTGAAAGATGCCCACCTGCCAGAACCACCAAATACTCAGGCATTTGCGTTACCACCGGGACACCGTCTGTCTCCGTCAGAGGAGGATTCTGCGCCTCGAGGTGCAGGGTCAAGCCGTTCGCGACCGGGTCAATGCTGCTGAGGTAGAGGGTCAGCATTCCGAGCATGACCAGAAAAACCCCGAAATCGCCCAGCACTCCCCTGAGACGGGCCCGACGCGGCCCGAGAGGCTTGCGGGGTCGGCGACTGGCGAAGCTGATCAGAACGAGGCCGAAAAAGACCAGTTCCAGGGTCACCGAGATCGGATTGATATAAATCGAGAGGATTTTCTTGAGGGAGAACCAGAAGTCCATGGTGTGCTAGCGGCAGAGGATCAACCCGCGGGGTCAGGCTGATAGCCGGGTATCATCTCTCATGACATTGATTGCGTAAAGAAGCCCTTTTGACACTGCCCCCATCCTGCGTGACTTTTCCTCCCGTTCTGAATGGACGGAAAATTCACTTTCTTTTTTATGAGCGAGAAGCAAGAAATCCCCCCAACTGAAACGACCAGACGCCGATTTGTGAAGACTGCCGGAACCGCCGCCGCTGCGGGCGCCGCGATTGGTTTTCCCTCGGTGACCTTCGGTGCGCCGAATGACAAAAAACTGAAGATCGGCGTCGTCGGCACCGGTGGCCGGGGAGGCGGTGCGATGCTGAACGCGCTCGCCGCTGATGACAATCTCGAACTCTGGTCGATGGGCGACCTCTATCTCACCGAGGCGGAGAAAAAGCTGGAGATGGTGCGCAAGTCGCCCATCGCGAAAGACAAACTGGCCGGGGATCTCAATAGCCGCGTGTTCAGTGGAATCGACTCCTACAAGAAGGTGATCGACTCGGGAGTGGATGTGATTCTCCTGACCACTCCTCCGGGATTTCGTCCGACCCATTTCAAAGCAGCCGTCGATGCCGGGATCCATTGTTTTGTCGAAAAGCCCTGCGCCACCGACATTGCCGGGGTGAAGGACTTTCTCGCCACCAGCAAGATTGCCGCGGAAAAGGGACTCTCGGTGCTTTGCGGATTCTGCTATCGATACAGCGAACAGGGCCGGGCACTTTTCGAGCGCATCCACGCCGGTGACATCGGCGAGATCAAAAGCGTTCACTCGATCTACCACGCGGGCCCCGTCAAGGCGATGCCCGATCCGTCGAGCCGTCCCGATGGAATGAGCGACACCGAGTGGCAGATCTCGAACTGGTACAATTTCACCTGGCTGAGCGGAGACGGCATCGTCGAACAGGGCTGTCACAACGTCGATCGTGTCGCCTGGGCCTTCCAGGATGCCAACCCGGTGGCCGCCTTCGGCACCGGTGGCCGGACCCGCCCGAATAACCAGGGCGAGATCTACGACCACTTCAGCATCACCTACGAGTATGCGAATGACGCCCACGCACACGTCGAGTGGCGCCAGTATCTAAATTCCTACAACTTCACCGGCGACACCTACTACGGAACCAAAGGGATCGCGAAGTTCGGAACGAGTTCCGCCGAGATCATCGGCGAGAAGAACTGGAACTGGCGGAAGCCAAGAACACCGAAGAGTATGTATGACCTCGAGCATGAGGAATTCTTCGCCGCGATCCGTTCCGGCGAACGCAAGGACGATGCCGAATGGATCGGTCACTCCACGACGATGGCCATCCTTGGCCGCACCGCGTGTTACTCAGGCAAACGTATCACCTGGGACGACATGTGGAATGCCCAGCAGAAACTTGTCCCCGACAATATCGACATGAATGGCGCCCTTCCTATCCGCCCCATCCGCATCCCCGGTGTTCCTGAAACTCAGGACACCATTTTTCCCGAGGACAATCAGAAGGCCTGAGGCCGACTGACGGTCTTCCGGACGGAAAAGGCCCCGCTCGCAAGAGCGGGGCCTTTTTTATTGGCTCCCCTCCTGCTTGTCCGATTGATTTTCGGGGCATCCCGTCGTTTCCTCCTGCCTTGTGAGTATTGACATTTCCAGTCCGCGCGTTGTTGCGACCGTAACCCGGCCCGAGGACCTTCCGTTTCTCGACGCTGCCGTGGAACTTCCCTGTGATCTCCTCGAATATCGCCTCGATAATCTTCTCGCCTGCACGGATGAGGCCATGGCTTCGATGACCCGTCAATCCGCTCCGGCGCTGCTCACGGTCAGAAGCCCGGCCGAGGGAGGCGCGGGGAATCTTTCCCTTGAAGAGCGTCTGGCGCTGTACCGAAACCATTGGGCGGCCGCGGCCCTCGTCGATACCGAGGTTGCCTCGCTCGAATCGCCCGCCTTTTCAGATTTTGCCACCGAAGTGCATGATGCCAGGGCGCTCCTCGTGGCTTCGTATCATGATTTTTCGGGCTTCCCCGGCCGGGATCTCCTCGCCGACAAGCTGGCGGCAGCGTATTCGCTCGGTGCCGACGTCGCCAAGGTCGCGGTCGTGGTGACGTCGATGACCGAGTTGTTCACCCTCGTCGAACTGGTCGAGTATCATCGTGGAAAAGGACGTCTCATCTCCGCGATGGGAATGGGCTCCTTGGGAAAACTTTCCCGCCTTGTCCTTGCCAAAGCCGGCTCCTGCCTGAACTACGGGTATCTCCAAACGCCCAACGCACCTGGTCAGTGGTCGGCCGCCGGGCTGCAGAGCTTGATCCGCGAGATCTGAGCCGGCCTCAATGGGTCGGGGCCGCGATCGTATTATCCATGATCTCGCGACGCCTCACCTCGACAATGCGAGAAGCGATGTCGAGAATCGTTTCCTCAAGGAGGAGCCTGAGATGGCTCCCCTCACGATAGTCAGCGGGTGCGATGTGTTTGATCCGTCCGGCCACGCCGGAAAGTTGATAGGCCTTGCGAAAACTGACCCGGGATTTGTCGCCGGGGTTGTAAACCGCAATGCTATGACCGCCGAAACGTTTCATGACCGTGAAGCAGGGCACATCGGTGGGCCCGTCGCCCAGATAGATCATGTTCGGAAAAGGGATGGGGCGAAGGTTGTCGGGCATGTGATCGTTCACGTCATCCGAGGGATCGAGCATGCCTTTGTTGATGCGAAAGAGATACTGGGTTTTCGCGGTGTGTGATATAACCCGGCGGGGAAAGGAGATCCGGCCTGAACTATTCTCGGCGAACTCACATCCGAAGATCTCCTTGAAATAGGGACGAAGCCGACTGCCCTCAATGAGCGCCTTGATCCCGCTGGAAATGATATAGTGCTCGATCTTCACCCCCATGGCCCGCTGTTCGTCGCTGAGAATGGTGTCCAATTCATCAAACATTTCTGGGAGTCCCGGGAAAAACTGGAGCCCTTTGCCCAGTTCTTCGAGGTCGGCATTGCTGGGGCCGTCCATCTCAAGGTAGTCAATCATAGCCTTCAGATAGGCCAGTTCACTCTCGTACCCCTGCTCTTCCACGAGGGTGCGGCAGCGCTTCCAGAACTCGGACGGATTGATCCCGAATTTCGGAAAGAGCACCTCATCCTGCATGTAGGTCGGGCTGAGGGTCTGATCGTAATCGTAAACGATCCCGATGATGTTTTGAGGTGCAGCCATGCCGGGAAGTTAAAGTTTAAAGTCCAAAGTTAAAGTTTCCAGTTCACGACTTTTTCGACATCGGCGAGGGCCGATTCGAGGTCCGGAAATTCCCACTGAAAACCGAATGATTTCATCACCACGGGATCAACCCGCTGGCTGTCGAGAAAGAGATGACCCATCCCCCAGGGAAGACGTTTCAGGAGAAATGCCGGCACCGGGAAAATGGCTTTTCGCCGGAGAACCCGTGCATAACAGGTGGTGAATTCGCGATTCGTTGCCGGATTGGGGGCAACGCAATTGACCCGCCCCTGAATCTTCTCATTTTCGACGCAGTCAGCAAAGAGCCGCGCGAGATCCCGGAGATGGATCCATGACATCCACTGGTTTCCGCGGCCAAGACGACCGCCGAGTCCAAGCTTGAAGATCATCCGGAGTCGCTTGAGAAAGCCCTCACGCCCCAAAACCAGTCCAATCCTCGGATTCACGAGTCTGACTCCCAGCTTTCCAGTCGGGGCCGAAGCACCCTCCCAGTCACGGCAGACTCCGGCGAGATAACCGAATCCTACGTCACTCTCCTCGTCCAGCCAGTCATCCCCTCTGTCCCCGTAGATCCCGATTGCGGAAGCGGAAACCAGAACGGAGGGGCGACGGGTCCTCGAAACTGCCGCAATGGACTCGACAAGATCACGGGTCAGGTCCACCCGGCTCTCATGAATGCGTCGTTTCCGATCTTTCGTCCACAGGGCGGCAATCGGTTCCCCGGCGAGGTGGATGATGGCATTCAAGTCATTCAAATCGATCGCGCCGGGGTCTGCCAGCGAACGCATCTCGTCAGCTCCGGAGACAGGACGATCCACTCGCCGTGAAAAGGCGACGATGGTCCAGCCTCTCCGCTTTCCCTCTTCGATAATGGCGGAGCCGAGAAAACCGCTCGCCCCCGTGATTCCTACTTTCATGCGCTACGCTAGTTCGAACAGGCCGAAATAGGTAGGCAAAAATTCGAGGGACTCAGGCAGTCGCCTCGGCCTTCTGCATATCGAGGATATCGACAAACTCCCTGGAATTCTCGCGAAGTCTGGTCAATCCCTGGGTCGATTCATAAGAGAGGCCCGACTCCATGAGAATGAGCTCTGCAAAGCCGGTCACCGAGCCGATCATGTTCCGGAAATCATGACGAAGCTCTTTGTCATGAAGCGAAAAGTCGGCAACACTGTTGAGCTTTTTGCGAATCTCACGCCCGGAGTTCTCGATGTAACCGAAAAGTTCCGGACCATCTTCACCGTATTCCGTGACCCGCCCTCTCAGGGATGCAGCGGTCTGCACGATATCACGGGCCACTTCCCGGAGACGGTTCAGGGACGGATCGCGGCTGACGACATCATTGACCTCCTCCTCCACCGGAGTGCTGCTGCGATCAACCTCGCGGCGCAGGGCCTCGATGACCTGGCGGCTGCTGTCATGGGTTGGAAAGACGGACACAAAACCGGCCGCCTTGGCTTTTTCGAAGAGCTGCTGATTGGCGGTCGAGGCCAAACCGAAAAAAGGCACATTCGCCAGCGTCCCGATGCCGCGAACCCCCTGAAGGGCACTCCACAATCCCAATTCGGAGAGGTCGAGGTCGACCACCATGAAATCCGGGGAGTGCTGACGGCAGAATTCCACCATCTGAATGGGATTCCAAACGACGGCGGTTTGAAACCCGTCCTGCCCGAGCGCTTGCTGGTAGCGTTCCCCTGTTTGGCGTTCTCCTGCGACAATCAAAACCCTGTTCATAAATAAGTGGGAATAAAACCGAATTAACGGCAAATAATCAAATTTCCATAAATTTACTGGTTTTTAAGCTTATTCCAAATGATTTTTAAAAAATTTTCAAATTTACCGAAAAATCGTCTATTGCACGGGGGGAAGCGTAAATTACAATGCTGCCCCAATACGGGGCCGATCCCCTTTATTTCTAACCAATCCTATGAAGAAACTTCTGACCTCCCTTTGCGCCATCTCCATCCTCGCGGGATCCATTTCCGCTCAATCCGAAGAAGTCGCCGAGATTACCCTCACTGCCGACAAGATTCAGTTCCTTTACGACATCAAGGAGTTCACCGTGAAACCCGGCCAGAAGGTGAAGCTGACGCTTATCAATCCGGCTGACAGTGTGACGCGCCAGCCTCACAATGTTCTGATCGTGAAGCCAGGGAAGAAGGACGTTGTTGGAATGGCGGCCAATGCCGGAATGGCCGACCCCGCCTTCCTGACGACCAAAAATGCCATTCCGGAGTCAGCAGATATTCTTTTCCATTCCAAACTCGTTCAGGCGGGAGCACAGGATACGGTGGAGTTCACGGCACCGGCAGAGGAGGGTGACTACCCCTATCTCTGCACCTATCCAGGACATTGGGCGATCATGAACGGGGTGATGAAGGTCGTAAAATAGCCTTTTCCCAACGAGTTTTTCGTCAAAATCGGACCCGATTCAGCGCTCAGTGCGCCGGATCGGGTTTTTTTTGGGCCCCAATTAAAGGTGAAAAGTTCAGATTTGTTTTGTAGTTTTCATATTTTTCATATATATTGAACTTCATATTGATGAAATCGAGAATCCAGATTATCGACGACAACGTTGCACTCACGACCTTGCTGGCCAAAGCCCTCGCCAAGTTCGGGTATGATCCAGTCGTGGAAAATAACCCTCTTCTCGCCGTCAATACGGTGCGACATTTCATGCCCGATCTCATCCTCCTCGATGTGATGATGCCTGAACGGGACGGCGGACGAGTCCTCCAGGACCTCCGCAATGATCTCTCGCTGCGATACATCCCGGTGATTCTCCTCACAGCCATTGCTCGCGAGGCACAGACTCTCGCCAACACCGGCGGAATCGTCAGTACGGTGCTCGCCAAACCGGTACAGCTCAAGGAACTGATCAGCGTGATCGACTCACACCTCAACGCCGCCAAGACTTACAATCAGATCAACGACGCCGCCTCAGGCCATCACCACCCCGGAATGGCGGAGCTTCCAGACTTTGATCAGGAAATCCCCTGGTCCGATGCCGCCAACGGGAGAACCGGCCTCGTGAACAACCCGTCGGCCTCTTTCTCAGCTCAGTTTCCATCGCGCGAAGAAAGCTCGGGGAACGTCATGGGGACCGGACAAGCGTTTTCCTTTCCCGCCCGACCCGAGGGCGAACAAACGGCCGGGCAGGCCCGGTAGTATCCGTCGATGGCGCCGGGTCAGGCCAGTTCGTGAGCCCGGAACTGAGCCAAACACCATTCATACTCGTCGACCAGTTGGTCAACGACGTCACCGGATTTCATCTTCTCCGGCATGACCTCCCAGGTGTAAGTCTCCATTTCAAAGTGGCTGCACCATCCCGGGTCCTTCGCCAACAGTTCGAGAAGCCCCGAGATATGGCCTCTTGTATCCTGAAAGGGAGCTTCCGGTTCGCAATGAATCGGAACATGGAAATGCACCCGCCATTCCTTCCCGGCATCCTCCGGGGCGGAGTGATACCAGGACAAGGCCGGCGGAAGATCCCTGAATCGACGGGTCACCTTGGCCCCATCGAAGACAGCCACTTGATGCAGGTATACCTCGTCCTGAAAGGCGCTCAGCTTTTCCACGGAGGCCGGATTCGGGGTGAGAGCGAGGGCGGAACTGAGATGGACTTTGCTGATGCGTATGCCCGCGTCCCGAATCCTTCCGACAGCCTCACCCGGCTCCTCAAACTCCACCGCCAGGTGACAGGTGTCATAATTCACCCCGAGGTTCCGGAGAATCCGCTCCCCTTCCCCATTCCCGGCGGTCGAAACCAACTCTTCAAAGAAAGCAACGGTTTCGGAGCTGGTTTCGAACAGACCAAGCGGCTCCGGCTCAAGCCCGAGGTGAACATCCCTTCCGGACCTTTCCCTGATTGATTCGATATGTTCGCTGCACTCCCTCAAATGCCTGAAGATCGCCTCCTTCTGAGCCCGCTCATTTTCAGGCTGAATAAACTCTTTGAAGGACCCGGGCAGAGTGCTGACGCTCACTGAACGGCCCGCCGGGGCAAACTCGTCGATCAGATCAAAGAGTCGCCTGGTATACTCAAGTCGCTCCGGCGTGGTCCAGTCAGGCGCATAGACCTGCTCTTTGACTCTGCCTCCGTGAAACATGCCGTAGGGAAATCCGTTGATCGTGAACACATAGGAATTCGTCTCTTCCAACCAACGCCGGAAATCGCCGCGCGACTTCTGACTTTGGGCCAGCTCGATGGAGGCCACCGCGCTGAGGCGCAAGCCGATGCCATAGGGCTCGTCAGGGGCGACCCGCTTCCTGACTGAATCAGTGTAGTCCCGCAGCCCGCGAAAAGTTTCTTCCCAGGTTTCCCCCCGGTGAATGTTCGTGCAATAACCGAGGTCAATCCCGTGTTTTAACCGCATAGCACGGAATGAACGCGATCACCGCCCGTTCGCAAGACAAAGCCCCGGCGAATTAACCAATTCCGGACTGGACAACAAGGGGCCGGTGAATCAAAAATGAGAAATCCTTTCACCCGCACCCTACCCATGAGCTCCGGCATCCCCCGCGAAGAAAATCCCCTCGACGCCCCTCCTCTTCCAGGCAGTGCTGGAATTCTCGTGGTGGACGAGGATCCCGCCTTCCAACTGGGACTGAAGACATTCCTGCGGGAGTATGTCGGTTTTGAAAAGGTTTTCACCGCGAAAAGCGGGCAGGAGGCTCTCGATTTCATCCGGGCGGAACCGTCAATCGAGGTGGTCACCCTGGACTACCGTATGCCCGGAATGAGCGGCATCGAAGTGCTCCAATCCCTGCGGGAAGGCTCTTTCCGCCCTCTCGCCGTGCTTATGATCACCGGTTATCCTTCGGACGAGTTGGAGTCGGAATTCCACGCCATGGGAACAGGGACTCTGCTCACCACCCACTTCCTTCCCAAGCCGGTCGAATTCGAAAAACTGGAGCACCTTGTCCTGGATGCCCATGAGGAAGTGCTTGCGCTGAAACGCCGTGAAAGCGAACCCGACTTGAAAGCCGATACCGGGGTGGATCAGGTTGCTCCGCCCCTGTCATTCTTGAACAAGGCAATCGAAGACCAATCGGCCCGCCTCACTGAAATCGAACTGGAGTTGAAGGCTCAGCGCGGCAAGTGGCGGTCTGACTTCTGGAAAGTTGCCTTTCTCCTCTTCGCCTTCTGGCTCGCCTCTCAATTCGGAGCCCTTGAGAAAGTGGGCCCACACTGGGCGCGTCTCAAAGAGACCATAGCAGCGTCCTTCGGTATCAGTAACCCGGCCCGCAGTGCGGGACAGGAAACAGCAGAAACACTGCCTGCGCCGGAGACACCATCGGATGCCGGAGAGAACTCCAGGCGCGGGGCCGCCGACACGCCTTCTTCCCCGGGAGAAGGCCAGCCACTGTAAGGCCTGCGGGTCCGGATTAATCTGGCGTTATAATCACCCACTCGCATTATAATAGAAATCGGGCGCAGGTTCCGCATCGTAGTGATTGTATTAAATCACCACCCTCCATGAATAACGATCACGCTCCATCACCCGAAGACAACCAGACCACGGCAACCCGGGAAAATCAGGCTAAAAACGAAACTCCCTCTGCGGGAGGCAATGTCCGTGAAGCCTTTGAAGAACTTTCCAAGTCTCTGCAAAATGTCCTGAAGACAGGCGGCCGCGAGGTCCGCCGCTCCCTCGACGAAGCGATTCCTAAAACCAGAGAAGACGTCGCCAAAGGAATACACGACATTGCCTATGCCATTGCCTACACGGTTGCATTCAGCAATGCCCTGGCCAGCGAAATCACCCCGGACAACATTAAGGACGGATTCCGGGAGGGGGCACAGTCAGGCCAGTCCGCAGCGGAGAAAATACTGCGCCAGCGCCGCGAAAAAGCCGAACGGGAGGCTCGGGAAACTCCGCCTGCCGACGAGGCAACCGCTACCGTGTGGACCTGATCCTCACCGCCCGACCACGTCCACCTGGCTGGTACCCACCCGGTCGACCGGAAGGTCCTCCGGGGTAAGGTCCGGGAAGGTCACTTCACCGGTCGCCGCCCATTCGGCACCCCGCTTCAGGGTTTCCTGAAATCCGAGACCCGCCATCGACACCGTGCTGTGCCCCAGAGTCGTGTGAAACACCCGGCCCTTACCGTAGGAAATGGTCATTAGAATAGGTTCCCATTCTCCGGAACCGCCGGTCTCCTCTCCGGCCATCGCGGCAGCGAGCACCTCGACCCCGCGAGCCGGCCCACGCAGACGGTCATACAGCTCGTCCTGAGCGTGCAACCATTGCTGCGGCAGACCTTTCACGATGGGATGCTCCTTCTCCTGAATCTCGACGAGAAACTCGTGCTGCTTTCCATGCGAACCGCCGCGTCCGGCAGTCGGGTCATTGATCCACTTGCCGTCGCGTTTCCGGAGATAGGGTCCGGAGAGTTCGCTTCGCCCCCCCCATCCTCCGACGCCTATCATCTCGTTGTAAGCGGGCCACTCGGGGAAGGCATTGTTGGCCGCGTGCACCGCAACGAACCCTCCTCCACTTTTGACATACGATTCAAACGATGTCCGCACCGGTTCAGGCCACAGTTCCCCGTTGTAGTTAGACATGACCAGATCAAATGAAGCGAAGTCGGGCATCCATGTCTTCCACGCAGCGGCGCTTTCCGATTTGTGTTTCCCGACAATACCTTCCCACTTCTTCAACTCCTCCGCAAAAGCACGGTTCGCCTCATCGTTCTTCTCTTGAGGTGCCTTGGGGGCTTTGGGTGGTGACGGAGGAGACGTGGAAACGGTCACTGCAAATCGGCCTGACTTTTCAAGAATATCGACCAGAACGGGGCTGGTCTCCTGCCAGGCATGGTTATTCTGACCATCGATCAGCAGCACTTTGATTATATCCGCTGCCTTGAGGCCGGGACACACCAGCGACGTGATGCCCCCAAAGAGAAAGGCCAGAAATTTACCGCGATTCAACTGCATCTTCATGAATTGACGCTACCGAACCGGAGGCAACTTGGAAATCACTAAATTGCGGTATTAGCCCGATCATCGGGACACGGAAAACCCTCAAGGAAATGAGTCAACGATTCAGGGAAGCTTGAGAATACGAATGATCTCCTCGATTCCGCCCTCGGTTCGGTGCACTCCGTGTGCCGACTTGTTGATCACGATCTCGGATTCAACTCCCAGGATGTGGGCGCTCGTATACGAAACAACCCCGTCTGTGATTTTATCTTGCGGGGTGTTTGGCCCGCCCCGGTTACCGATAATCGAATAGTAGTCCACTGACAGATTCAAGGGCTGGTGGAGGAACTCCGCAGTCGTGCGGGCCTTGTTGCCAAGTTGATCGACGGATGTCATGCGTTCCTTGGCAAACTCGAATCCCAGCGGGGTCAATGCATAGGCACTGGTGGTAATGATATTGGCCGATAGCTTCACCAATTGGGTGGGCCCCTCGATCAGGTCACCAATCAGTTTCGCCCCCGGATTTTCGGCTACCTTGCTACCATGATGAGGAGTGGCGCAAAAGATCACTTTATCGACATTCGGAACCGGCTCGAAATAGATCATGCGCCGAAGTATTTCGCGTTCAGACTCGGAAACCTTGAGCTCATCGATCGGAACGGTGAAAAGTTTGTTCCAATTCTCATCACCACTCGACATCGTCATCGTTTTCGAGAGCAGGCCCCCCATGCTGTGTCCAACCAGAGTGATGTTCTGCTCCGAGGCACCGCGGCGGCGGCGGAACTCAAGCATTTCGTAAATCGCATCGCGCAGCTCGGAGGCCATGTAGGGAATGGGCGCTCCAGTCGGATAACCAAAGGTCCAGATCTCATAGCGCTCCCGGATCTCCGGAACGCTGAAGAGGCGGTTGATGGTCTCATCAAAGGTCGAGGGAGACGAATAGATCCCGTGCACAAAAATACAGACACGCTTGGCCGGATCAAAGGAAGAGACACGGTAGAGTCCGGTTCTGTCAGCGAACTTTTCGAACTTCAGCAGGGCCGGAAGTTCGGCAAACTGATGCTGCCTGTCCTGAAAATCACGACCCAGGGCCGCCGTGTAATTCGCCGAGAGCGGTAGCGCCTGTCCACCAACGGACAATACGGACTGCTTGGTCGGATCAATCAACTCGATCACCGGGCTCTCCGGGCGGTCAAGATTAAGGATTGCGGTGACAGGATACCACAACCCCGTCGAGGGAATCATGGGATCACTTTCAGTCCACCGCTGCTTAACCAGAAGTGAGGTGCCAACCCCATCCACTCTCGATTCCGACTTGAATCCCTGTCTGACTTTGACGAAATCAGCCGGCACAACCTCATCAACCAGATGAAGATCCGTGACATTTGCCGTATCCACCCTGAAATTCAGGCTTCCGGATGTGGTCGGAATCGACGACAAGTGATCTTTATCCTTCGTCCAGTTTTTCGCGATCTGAACAACCGATCCCTCTACCGCCGCGTTGTAGGCGCGTAAGCTTGATTCGTCCGGACGGCTCCCCGAGCGCATCTGTAACCAGGTCTGAGATACCTCGCCTAGAGGAATCGGCTCCCTGAGAGAATCCCGCCAATTCTCACGAACTTTCACATTGAGCGAGCAGGAGGAAAGAAAAAGGATTGTCGGCAATATCGCCGATATCCTCCCCAGTCTCAATCCCGTCTTCCGCATGCACACAAGATGTAATCTAAAGAACAGCAAAAGGCGAATGTCAGTCTCGGAAAATTTCTCCTATTTTTTCCTCGAAATCCCACAGGTATCGGGCCATCATCCCTACTCGCGAATGAGGTACGGGCTTTAATGGGTCCGATTTCCGATATTCCCTCCTACTATTTAACTCATGAATTTCGCCTGTCCCTCCTGTCATATCACTCTCCAGGCCGAGCCAGAACTCGCTGGAAAAACCGTTAAATGTCCCGGATGCTCCACCCGGATTCAGATCCCCGAGAGTTTTGCTCACTCGCCTCACGAAGGCGACGAGGTCGGCAGCGCGGGCGAAGAACTTGCGGACCAGTATTACGATCACCTTCCGGCTTTGAATATTTCCTCAAGCCATGCCGGCCCGCATCCTTCCACGGTCAGCGTGTGGATCGCCGGTGGAATCGGAATTGGATCGACTCTCGTCTGGTATGTTCTGATGTTCATGTTCCCGAAAACCGAGCCCGGTGTAGCTCCCGGCTTGGCGGGGTATCTCAGACAGCTCTTTTGCGAACGCGGCGCAACCCAGTATTGGACCACCCTGCTGACCTTCTGGTGTATGGCACTTCTCATTCTGAAGTGGCTCAATATCAGACGTCAGCGGAGTGCAATGCTTATCCAGGCGCTTCCAGCAGACATTTCCGAGGAGATCAATACCTCGAACCTCAAGGCATTCCACGACCACGTCATCAATTTTCCCAAAACTCTTCGGAACACCTACATCGTGAACCGGATCCGCAAGGCTCTCGAGTTCTTCTATGTTCGCCAGAATAATCCGGAAGTGGCTCAGATGATCAGCTCCCTCTCCGAAGTCGACGCCGCCAAAGCGAACGGCAGTTATGGTATGGTGAAGGTGTTTCTCTGGGCGATTCCGATCATGGGTTTCATCGGAACCGTTGTCGGTATCGGTGATGCCATCGGTGGATTCGGCGCTGTGTTTGGAGCCGGTGAAGGCGGGGACATGAGCCAGATCAAGGACCCCCTGCTGAAAGTTCTAGGAAGCATGGGCGTCGCCTTCGATACGACTCTGCTCGCCCTTGTTGTCAGCATCATGCTGAGCTTCCCCGCCAGCGCCCTTCAGGGGCAGGAGGATGATCTCGTCTCGGATGTCGATGAATATTGCGTCGACCACCTTCTCAAACGCCTCAATGACGGCGGCGGTTCTTCAAATCTTGGTTCCGATCCCGGACTTCTCAAGGCGGTGGGCGATGCAATGGCGAGCAATCAAAAGGACATCATGACCCGCTTCGAAACGGTTCAGAAGGGAATGGCCGACAGCCTCGGTAATCAAACCAGGCAATACGAAAAAGTGGCCTCTGCGGTCGACAAGCAGTTGGAAGCCATTTCCACGCGGGCCGAAAAGTACGAAACAAGGCTCGACGAGGAGTTTTTCGGCTCACTTGACCGGATGAGAAAAGAATCTGTAGGTGCCATCGAAAGCCAGATCTCGGCATTGAGCGAAGGAATTCAAAACTTGAATACGGTCTTAAAGGAGCTCAACGGAAAACAGGTGGTGGTACAGAAAAAGGGTTGGTTCTCTCGCGGGTAACCTGCCTCTTCACGCAGAATATCCATGGCAAAGCGCGCACGAGCTTCAGGAGGGAGCGTCAACCTCTTCCCCTTTCTCAGCATTCTGATCTGCATCATCGGCTGCCTTACCCTCATCATCGTGGTGATCAATCTCATCGGGATGAACAAAGGAGAGGGGCGGACCTCCGAGGAGGTTGAAAGGGCAAGGGAGTACGTCGTGCTTGAAAGGGAGAAAGAGGAGAAACTGAAGGAACTCGACCGCCTCCGCCAGCTCATCGAGAACCTCATTCAACAGAATCGCGATGTGATCCTCGCCAAGGACAAACTGATCTCGCTCAAGCAGATGCTGGAGAATCAGGAAACCGTCGACAAGAGCCGGGAAGAACTCATCGCCAAGTTCAACCTCTTGAAAACGACGAACAATAAGCTTGTCGAAGACGAGAAGTTCCTGCAGGAAGAAATCAAAAAGAAAGAAGCGGAGCTTGCGAAGCGTGCCACGCCTCCGGAAGCGGCCGCTCTTCAAGTTCGCCCGAGCGGAAGCAGCAGTTCCACCCGCCCCTCCTTCGTCGAGATCTCCGACCGTGGAGTCTACATTCACCGGAGCCTGACACAGGAACCAGTCTCCATTCCCGTCGCCTCACTCAATCAGAGCGAGGACTTCATCAACCTTCTCAAATTGATTGCTTCGCAACCTTATAACCGGCTTATCTTTCTGGTTCGTGGAACACCCGGAGCCGTGAAGACCTTGAACGAAGCCAGCCAGATGGTCGCCAATTACAATCGTACGAATGGGACCGAAATCATCCCGGGGCGACTCCCGCTTCCCGGCGAAGGCAAAGTCGACCTCCGGATGTTTGCCCAGTTCCTCGAACCCTGAGATCCAATACCCTCCCCGACTCCCATTCCCGTATTCCCATGGCCCGCAGACCCAGAGCAGATGACGAGCGCAGTATGGACTCGCTCATGGACGCGCTGACCAACGTGGTTGGAATTCTTCTCCTTATTCTTATCATCAGCAGCCTTGGTATCAGCGCTGCCGTTAAAAAGGTCGTCGAGAATCTTCCTGAGGTTTCCAAGGAGGAACTTGAGGCAATGAAGGTTAGTCGGGACAACACTCTCAAAAATCTACAGGAACTCGAACAGACCCACAATAGAACGGTTGCCAATCTCCCGACAGAAGAGCAGGCAGCCCAGCTTGTTGTGGAACTCGAAGAGTTCGAGAAAGACCACAAAGATCTAGCCGATAAGACTTCCGACATAGCGGCATGGCATCAGAAAGTCGCCACCGAAGAGGCCGCCAAAGCCGAGAACGACTCCAAGGTTCAGACGGCAGACACTCGAAACCGGGAACTTGCCGCGTTGCTCGCCACGACGCCGGAACTTCAGGTGGCCGCAGCAAAGGAAGTGCTAATGCCGAACCCCCGGGTGGCCGAGGCCGATGCCGTCGCGCTCTACCTCGTCTGTAAATTCGGGAGGCTTTATTTTGTCGGTGATCCGTATGAACACGCCTTCAAAGTCAGGGATGTAATCGATCAGAACTTCAAGGATCTCGCTTACACTGGAAAAACACTGGGTTCCTACACCTATTCCTTGAAGCTGAACCGTAAAAACGACGCCGGAGCGTTCCTTCCGCTCACCGAAAAAATCCGTCTGAATCGCCGGGACAGGGAAGCCCTCGCCGCCTGGGATGCGCTCAAACCGACCTGGACTTCGAAGGAGGGTGTCCCCGCCGCTGAGGCGTCCGTTCTCGGGCGACTATTCGGTTCAGGTGATGAGGCCGAGTTCGCTGTTTCAAAGTTCCGCTACGACTTCAAAAAGATTACCGCATTCTTCGGCGACGGAAAATACGGCCCGAAAGATTTCAAGTATCATGTCTCACAATCCTCGGGGGATAAGATAAAACTGGCACTGGAAATGAAGGCTGATGGAGGTTGGGCTGTTGCTGACTTTCTCGGGGCAAACTCGCAGTTTGAGCAACTGTGCAAGCAGGCTTCAACCAATCGTCGCACGCTCTTCTTTTATCACGTCGCGCCCGATAGCTTCGAGACCTACCTGCAGGCAAGGGCAAAATCGGAACAGTTCCGCATCCCGGCCGGCTGGGCCGTGTGGGAGGGCGAAAAATTTGAGGCCCGCGTTTCGCAGGTGAGAGAGACGGTTCGATACAATCTCGACATCATTCCCGACCCCGAATACATGGCCCTCGCCAATTCGGTGGGCCCCTACCTCGTTACCGAGCGAAATAAGGAGCAGGCAGAATTTGCCACCCGGGTCTCTTCCAATGTCCCGGCAACACTGACTGACCCGGCCGCCAAAACTGATTTCATCACGAAACTCACGGCCGAACGGCATGATTGGAATGCATCCCGTTTCCAACCCTATCTGATCAGCGTCTTCCAAACTGCTCTCGCCGCCAAGGAAGCGGCCGGTGAAACGGAAGTGGTCCTTGAAGAACACCCCCCCGAGATTCCGATGGTTCGGATCTTTACTCCTTCCGGGCCGCCCAAAGCCCCGACACCTCCCCCGGATCCGAACAAGCCTCCAACTCCTCCTGCGCCCGCGAGCGGTCCCGGAAAGCTTATTCTCGACTAAGGGGAGTCGGTTTCCTGTAATCACCCCCTTCTATCGTGAACTCCACTTCTCTCTCCGTTTTACTGGCCCTCGGACTATCCAGGACGCTCATCCCGACCTGCTTTGCGGAAACACCCGTTTTCGAGCCGGAGGTCATCGACAAGGCGGTTGAAATTGGCTATGGCGTTGCCACCGGCGACGTCAATGGAGACGGCAAAATCGACATCCTTCTCGCAGACAAAAGAGAGATTTCCTGGTTTCAGAATCCGGAGTGGACGGAGACTGTCATTGCCAGAAACCTGACCTTGCGGGACAATGTTTGTGTCGCTGCCGCCGACATCAACGGGGATGGCAAAGTGGAAGTCGCGGTGGGTGCTCAGTGGAATCCGGGTGAAACGAATGACAAGGCCCAGTCAGGAGCCGTGTTTTATCTGGAACGACCTCTTGAACCGGGGCAACCCTGGAAACCGGTTCCCCTCTACCATGATCCCACCACCCACCGCATGCGCTGGCTGAACGCGGGCAAAGAGGGCCATATGCTTGTTGTCCTCCCCCTTCACGGAATAGGGAACGTCAAGGGCGCCGGAGAAAACAGCGTCATTGCGAGAGCTTACCGGGTTGAGCCCGCCAAGGCCGGCGAATCTGAAGCGTGGGTTCATCGTCCGCTTGCCGCGAAGCTTCATGTCACCCACAACTTTGACGATAGAGACGGATTTATTTATCTTGGAGGTGCCGAGGGCATCGTCAGAGAAGCCGTTGACGGAAGCGAATCCACTCATTTGATCTCTCCTGAGAATTCGACTCCCCCGACCAGAGGGGTGGGTGAAATACGGAAAGGAGAGGACTTCATTGCCGCCATCGAGCCCTTTCACGGAAACGATCTTGTTGTCTATCGCGAAAGAGAAGGACGATGGGCCCGGGAGTTGTTGACGGACAAACTGAATCAGGGGCACGCCCTCGGTGTCGGTGATTTCGATGGCGACGGACTCGAGGATATTGCGGCGGGCTGGAGAAACCCCGACGCGGAAGGAAATGTCGGACTCAAACTCTTTCGCCAAAAGCCCGACGGCACCTGGGAGTCATCCTGGATCAGCCAAAACCTCGTTGCCACCGAGGACTTGAAGGTGATTGACCTTAACGGTGACGGACGCCTTGATATCATCGGCGCAGGACGGGATTCGAAGAATCTCGTGATCTTCTGGAACCGGAAATAGCTCAACCGGGCGAGGGGGTAAACTTCACTCTCCCCGACTGTCTTTCAATTCAAGTGCAGCGATCGCGCTCATGATTCGCGTCGCGATCCCCTGGTACTTCTCCTTGGTGGAAAGACTGTCGTCTTCGACAATATCACGGAAGTCGATCGGCTCGCCCACGACAAGAGTCACCGGATGACGCCGTATCTTCCCGCTTCCGCGAGGCAGGGCTTTCTCCGGACCGAAAAGCCGGACCGGGAGAACAGGAACGTTGGCCTTGGTGACAATCATCCCGATTCCGGGCTGTCCCTCCTCCTTCATTCTCCCGTCCAGGGTTCTCTCGCCCTCGGGGAAAATCACCACCTTCTCACCCTTCTTCAGCAATCCGATGACGTGCTTGAGAATGGAAAGCTCGGGCTTTTCCTGATTTACCGGAATGGCATTGACCCGCCGGTAGATGAAATTGGCTACCGGGTGATCAAAGAGCGTTTTCCTTGCGAAATAAAAGATGGGAACCCGGTAGGCGGCTCCGATCAGGGGAGGGTCGAGAAAACTGACATGATTCGAGGCGATAAGAAGACCACCCTCCACCGTTTCAAGCCCCTCCTTATTCTGCACCCGATAGGAACAAACGAGTTTGGCGAAAATCTTCGAAAGGGAGTGTCCGATCCAATACCAGATAGTCATTTGATTCCTGACAATTTACTCATTTCAACAGGAGGCTCCTGAGGGAAACATCGCTCCCGTAACAGGTTGATCCAACACGGAGAACCCGGTCCGCGTCTCCCTCCCAACGCGAATTTACTCGCGGACATTGACGGGTTTGTCAACGCTTTCGAAACAGCCTCGTGATGGCACCGTATGCCTCCGTCAATCCGAACTGTTTCGGGTTTTCGCGATGTCTGGAAACGATCACCTCCAACTCCTTCAGGGCTTCCGGTGACGGGGCGGCCGTGTGTGAACTCTTCCAGACATCAACACACTGCCTGAGAAGCAATCCCGGGGGAATACTCCGCCGCAAAAGGTGAACCAGTCCGGATACTGTTTCCTTCCCCGCAACCGCCCCTCCCGGAGAGACGATCCCGCGGTCTCCATCGTCGCTCCCGGGGACGAGTGCCGAAGCGCTCCGCCAGGCCCACAACATGAGAAAGACGAACAAGCCGAGAAATGCACCGTGAGCACGATACCGGCGCATGAGAGTCATGGCTCCGCCCGACTTCTGCGTGCCGTGGATCGTCTCATCAAAGATCGCTTTGTTCTTGTCTCCGAGCAACCACAGCAAAAACTCCGGATACGCCCTCAGATGGAGGCTTTCGTTGCTGACAAAATAGCTGTCGCTCGCGATGACAATGGATCCGCTCCCGAACTTTCTTTCAATCACGACCGGCTTTTCCCCCACCATCACCGCCGCTTTCCACGACGGATCTTTAATCTCCAAACGATACTGCGACATCCACTCCGGCAACTCTTCGGGTATGGCCATTTCGGAAAGACCTTCACCCGGACGTGACTCCCATCCTTCATCGGGCCGTTCGAATCCCTCCAGCGGGGCCAGATCAAATCCGATTCGGGTCGTCAGGAGAGGACCTAGAACTCCTTCCATCTCTTTTTCCAGTTCCTCCTCCGCAGCCTTCTCAACCTCATCCTTCTTCTCAGCTGCACTGCGGCCGTCCTCTTCTTTCGTGTCCTCCGGCTCACCGCTCTTACCCTTTTCGTCACCTTTGATTTTCGCGTCCCGGATCTTCTTACGCCGCTCAAGCCATTCATCCTCCTCCGCGGAATTATCCGCCTTGAACATCTCGGGAACGAGCTCCGGGTTCATCGCAATAACGAGACGCGCCCCCTCGTTCACCGCCTCCATCACCGCCGAATTCTCCGGTGCCCGCAAGGAGTCAAAACTGTCCCGCGGAAACCCGAGCAAGAGAACGACCGTGTCAGCATCAATGCCTTTGAGGGTGTTGAGGTCCTCAATGTTCCTTGAGACATGAAAACCCTCCATGGCCTCGAGGGATTGATAAAAGGCGCTTGTCCCCATCGGGTCACTTCGGAAACTCGCGTAGTGAGGGTAAAGCCCTCCTTCGGCAAAGCGTCTCTCGAGAATCCCGAAGAATCCCGCCGCGAGAATCACCCCGAGAAGGATCAGACCGAGGGACAGCCGTGTTTTTCGCGATCGCATTTTCTTACCTCGCCTCACTGACCGGAAGAGCACTTCGCCCTGCTTTTCCAGTCTCCCGGGAAATTGTTTCGTGATTCTTCAGATAAAAGTCGACCGAGCCCTCCCCGATGGAGTGCAGGCCATACCAAACTCTCTCAAACAGGGTGGTATTCTCATCAAAGGCGAGCCTGAGCGTGCTGAGACTCCTCGCTCTTATTCCCAACTCTCCCCGGTAGTCCCGGTTGGATTTGAATCGGGCGATTTTTAACAAACCCTTCTCACCAAGGTGCGCCAGTGTCGCCAGGAACAAGGCACGCACCGCGAGCCGTTCCTCTCCCCGTTCGATCTGCTCGCGCGCGAGTTTTAGCCATTCCTCCTCCTGCAACTGCGAGGCAACGATATCTTCGCTGGTCAGGTCAATCACACCGGAAATGCCTTCATCAGCATCCGTTATTTTTTCATCCGTACGGTGCTTGCGATACAAAACGGCCGCCAGCCAGATCAACAGACCGAGAATCACCACGACCAGAACAAGGGAGGATGTCGAACTGAGTTCCTTGAAAAACTTAAAACTCTGCTCGTTGTCGAGATTGCTATCCTGCCGTCCCCGTTCCATCATTTTCTTGATGGCTTTCTCGATCCAGTCCTCCACTGCGGCGAGAATCTTCCGGGCCGATTCGGCAATTTCACCCATCCGGCGACCGATCCAGGTCTCTTCCTCCCCGGCGTCCGTCTCCGCCACCCGCCTTGAAAATTGCCACTGATATTGTTTTTGCTCCAAGGTCTCGGCAATGCTCTGACGGAACTGCTCGACCCGTTCATTCTCTCCCCCCTTGCCTTCCTGTGTAATTTCCTGAGTGAGTGCCCCCTCGACTCCCAAACCAGTTACCAGGATGACGATCAGGACAGATTTTGCAAACCGCCCGCGCTCCTTCGATAAATCCAGTTGCCGCTTCTCCCTGCTGGCAGCCAGTCGACTCAGCAGGTCCGCGCCTGTCAATCTCGACTCGGCATAGAAACATCGAAGGACGTAGGTGGCGTGCATCAACGGTGCGATCACCATTTGCAGGAGGAGAAAAGAACCGAGCAGGAAGGTCGTGTTCATGATCGCCGCGGCCGGACTGAGAGAGAAGATGGATTCAATTCCAAAGAGGGACTTCCCAAATCCCGGAACCAGAACGCAGGTGGCAATGATGTTCACCCAGGTAAAGAGAGAAACAAAAAAGAGAATGATAAGAAGACCATGGTTCTGCGCCCATTCATAGTGCGAGTATTGAACGCTTTTACCGAGGATGCTTCGGAACGGCCGGCCTTCGTGATCCCGGGTCAAGGCAAGCACGGTGAAATTCTGTTGGGCGGCCAGAATCCATCCCAGTGGAATCACAAAGAAGAAGCCGACCACCAGAAGAGGCACGTGAAACGCGTGGAGGAACCAGAGCGCGGCAAGGCTGCCAAACTGCCCGGACCGGCCGCTGCTTCGTTCGTTCCCGGGATTTAACGCTTCCCACAATCCGGCGCAAAATTTTGCCTGACAGTACCGCATCCAGAAGTAGAGCGCCACCATCACCAGAGCGGCAAAGGCAGCATCGCGCTCCGCGAGACTGCTGCGGCTCATGTCGGCGGTGAAGTAGAGAAAACCGAGGGCGAACGGCACCGCACCCAGATAGAAGGTCCAGAAATGCCTCACCTCCAGCGATCGAACGAGATGAAACGCCTCCTCCAGAATCTGGAGAGCCCCCGTCTCACTTCGTTTCTTTCGAACTCTTCGGCTTACCTTGCTCATTTCAAGCTTCTACTCCCAGATGGTCCCGTCATGGAATTGATCGGGAATATCTCCGAGAAAGCGGGCAAAAAAGTAATAGGTCGCCCAGCAGATTATGACCGCGAGAAAAAGCTGAACCATTGCACCGGGCAGGAACGATGACCGACCTTTCTCTTCCCTCGTCCTCGCGGCCGAGGCTGAGGCAAGACATGACGCACAAATTAGTTTTCCCGAGTGTTCGGTAATACACTCGCCACAGTAAAATTCACGACAGGAAAGACACCGTGCCGTGGCGACACGTTCTTCGTGAACAAAGCAATGGGCTCTCGCCAGGCCACTACTACTCATTCGTCTCCCCTTTCTCTGAACCGCCAACAGTGCGACTGATCGACCCGGCCAACCGAATCTGCCGCTTCCATTTGGTCGATTCCAGGAGGCCGCCGAGACCGGTCAGAAAAAACCCGAGAAACAACCCGGCAAAGAGACCGTATGCCCATACCCCTCCGGAGGAGGCAATTCCGGTGAACGCCTCAAGAGGGCCGGTGATACCCACCGTATAGGCGGGCTCCCTCGTCGCGGCGAAGAGAAAATAGAGAGCCCCTCCCCCCACCACGAGAAAGTGGAGTCCAAGCAGTAGCCAGAGGAACATTCTGATCCGGTCCGGCGTCGGCTTCCGGATGACTGAAACGAGTGTGAGGGTCAGGAAGATACTCGCCGCAATCAGCAGGAGCATCACCGCCCCGGTCAAAACCAGGCTTTCCAGATGAAGCCCGGCCAGCGCGACCAAGCCGAGAACGAGAAAGAGCGAGAAGGAGGGAATAACCGTCGGAGAAACGACATACGATTCCCCACCCCGGGTTCCTGAGGCCCGGATTTCGCCCCCCTTGGCGTCAACGCTCTCCGGGGCACTATCCCGGCCGGATTGACTTTCCCGTACCAGACCTTCAACCCGCCCGATCACTTCAATCGCCCGATGATGACGGTTCAGCGGCCTTATTCTCTCCCGCGTCAGAGCCGTTTGAATGTCGCACACGCAGGTCGGACCAAGGATGAGATGCCTCAATAGCAGGGCGAGGCAAACGAGGGCTGCGAAGATGAAAATCGAGAGCCAGATAGCGGTGCCAGTGGAAAGACTGTCTGAAAGGGCCAGAATCAGAGCAATCACCGTAGTGCAAACGAGAAGGGCAAAGAGGAAGAGCAGGCCTTTTCCGAGGCGCGAAGTTCCTGCGACTGAGAACGATTGGATATCAGAAAAGCGAAATCGCTTGTACTCCTCCAGAAAAGGCATCAGGAATCCGGTGCCTTTGACGTAGATCAAATGATCCTTCCCCAGCCAGAGGCTGGACATTCCAAACGGTCCCCGGGCCAACCGCTGATAGTTTTCGGGAAACGATTTCAACATCCCTGGTAGTGAACACTCGAGGATGCTGCCCGGTCAAGCACACATCCGCCTGGAACGATCTATCCTTCCCTTCCCGCCTCTTGAATGACCGAATAGGAATTCATGAGGGTGCGCATATCTCTGATCGATCGGGCAAGACCGACAAAGACCGCGCGGGCAACGAGATGGTGTCCGACATTCAACTCCGCAAGATGGGGCACCCCCATCAGTTTAGGAAGATTGATCAGTGTGATTCCGTGGCCCGCATTGACCTGCAAGCCCTCCCGGTGTCCGAGGACAGCAGCTTCGTAGAGTTGCTGAAACTCCGCCTCCCCGCCTTCCGGTGCGGCATTGGCAAAAGCACCGGTGTGAAGTTCGATCATATCCGCGCCAAGACGGGCCGAAGCCTCGATCTGCTTCAGTTCCGGATCCACAAAGAGACTGACTTTGATACCCGCCTCCTGCAGGGTCTTTACGGTTCGCTCCAGCGAAGTGTCGGCGTTGGCGACATTGAGCCCTCCCTCGGTCGTGATCTCCTTTCGATTTTCAGGAACGAGGCAGACAAAATCCGGTTTCACCTTGAGAGCAATATCCAGGATCTCCCGGGTGTTTCCCATTTCCAGATTCAGTTTGGTGTGGATGCCGTTTCGCAGTTCGAAAACGTCTTTATCCTGAATGTGGCGCCGATCCGCACGCAAGTGGACCGTGATCGAATCCGCACCCGCCGCCTCGACCTCGTGAGCGGCGGCAAGCAGAGAAGGTTCCGCATTGTGCGCCTCCAGCATGGTCGCATAACGGGCCTGGCGCAAGGTCGCCACGTGATCAATATTCACGCCCAGTTTGATGGCGGATTGGGACAGTTCACTCATGTCCCTGACTGTAATACGATTTCAACTGACGGGGGCCCTAAAAACCCGTTTCGACACAAAAAAAGGCGGCCATCACAAGGAAGACCGCCCCACGGCGAGTGCCACCGGCCTGATCAGCCTATTGAATGATCGTCACCTCGGTGCCCAGTCCCACTTTTGCAAAAATCAGCGGTTGGATCGCGCTTGGCACACGGATGCATCCGTGGCTCGCCGGATGATCGGGAACATACCCGATGTGCATCCCGATTCCTCCGTTGATCCTCATCCAATAGGGCATTTCCGCCCCCACGAACTGCACTCCACCGGCTGGACGTGAGTCGGCACTCCCACTGCTCGGAACCGTCACACCGTCGGCGTTTACCCAGTGTCCATACAAGGTCGACTGCTTGGTGGGGAGCTTCTCGCTGATTTTGAAGGTACCGGGTGAGGTTGAATGGCCCGATTTCCCCGTCGAAACCTGAGTTTCAATGACAAGAACCTTTTCGGCTCCCTCCAGCTTGTAGATGCGGGCCCGTTGCTCGCTCAAACTGATTTCAATCTTCGCATTGGCCGGCTCCAGGGTCCCCAGAACCCGCTGATTCACAAACACGTCATGGCCTTCGCTCTTATATTTGGCGGGCGTTCCAATCGCCAGACGCGAGAAAAAACCTCCTCCACCCCCGGAGGCCAGTTCCTCAAGTTCACGAGCGGCCCGAGCTTCCTCGGCCTTTTTGCGAGCTTCCGCTTTGGCGAGTTTTGCGTCTTCACGCGCCTTTGCCTTGGCAGCGGTTTCTTTATCCTTCGCCAATTTTTCTTCGGCCATGGTCCTGGCCTTTTCCACGTCCTCTTTTGCCTTATGGGCCGCTTCGGACTTCTCGACCGCAGCAAGTTTGCGTTTCGCCTCTTCCAACTCCTTGTTCTTCAGGGCAACCTTCTTCGCTTCCGCGGCTGCCGCCTTCGATTCCTCGGCCTTTTTGGCTTCGCGATCCGCTTTGGCCTTGTCCGCGGCGGAAAACTTCGTCGAGTCAGTCTTCACCTCGGTCTTTTTCGACTTAGATCCATTGCCCATCGCGGAAGGGCTGGTAAGCAAGCCAGCATCTTCGACGACCGAGCAGGAAGTTACCGGCAAAACGGCAAGTGCGAGAATGAGAAGATAGAAGGATCGAGGAGCCATAAAAATGAGAGTCAACGCGGCCTTAGAGGTTGCGTTGAATGAGGCACCCGTCAATCTGATTATGAAAAATTTCTCTAATTTTTACGACACAGAGCCGTGCAGAGAGGTTTTGCTTAATGGCAGGACCGCTTGGGAATGAACCGAATAGCTCCCTGGCGATGCCCGCCGGTCAGAGAGACTCGTCCGGACCCGAACCGCTACCTTCGATCCCGGCAGATTCGCCAACACCGGCAGCACCCTCTTCTTCAGGTAGAATCTGGTCAATGAGCCGTTTGATTCCCTCCTCGGCGAACTCGCTTTGAGGATAAAGCTGTCTCGCCGAAAGAAACCACGCCAGACCGGATCCAAACTGCTTCCGGTTCTCCTGATTTTCAGCATTCTTAAGCGCTTTGACGAAAGGAGCCACATCGGTAGCCAAATCGGAACGTTTTGCACTCAGCGTGACATCGTCGGGAAAGCGCTCAAAGGTCTTCTCCACAATCTCCCAGGCCGCGAAGTTGTTGCCCGCCTTGGCCAGCGTATCCGCCTGCTTCATGACGGTCTCGATCTCCTGAATGTTCCCGATAATCTGTTCGAGAGCCTTGAGGCGTTCCGGGTCATCCGCGGTCGCCGCCATGAAGCGCGCCTTGTCGGTGAAAATCTGACGATAACTCTGAGTCGTCAGGAGACGGTCGAATTCCAGCTTGGCCTGCTGCTGGATATCGGCGGAATCGGCGATCAGATTAAACTGCTCCTTCAGCATCGGATTGGTCGGCCAGATCTGGGCGGCTTCGAGAATGTTCTTTTCGTAAAGATCGTTATCCCCCTGCAGCGCGGCATTCTTGGCCGTGCGGATCCGCATGTTGCTGCTCAATTTCGCGGTCTCGATCGCCGCCGTCGGCTTGGAAGGATCAAAGTCGGCCGCCTGGCCTTTCATTGAGGTCACCAGAGTTTCGGCCAATGCATAGTCCTTTACCTCGATCGCACTGATCAATTGGAAGGAATTCTGAGCATAGGTCAGGATCTTCCGCTTGCGCTCCACCGGCACGCTTTGCGCAGCGGGGAGGTGCTCACCAATCGTGAAAGCCTGCTGGAGTTGACGGGTGGCCCCGTCGATTTCACCGCGGTCCAGCAAAGAATTAAAGGCCTCGACCGCCTGATCAACATCACGGATCGCCTCGTTCGCCGCAGCGTCGAGGGTGGTGATCGTCGGGCTGAAGCCGAGCGTTTTGGAAAAGGACTGCTCCACCTCGGAGCCCTCTTCGAACTGAAGAGTTGAATCCCCGTCCTTGAAGATCTCCGTATAAAGCCGTGCACCCATGATGACATGCTCGAAACGGCGCTGCAGGAAGAACTGCACAAGCAACCCTTGAAACTGGAGCTTCGCCTCGACCCCCGACAGCTCCGCCTTCGCCTTGTTGGCAACCCGTTCCGCCTCAACCTCGGCGATACGCTGAATGTAACGTTGAATGTGTCCGGCATTGGACGGGTTCTCAACGGGTGCCGGGGCCGCTTCAGGATCATCCGACAGTTTCCGCTCAGCCCGGATCCCGGAGGGTTTGGTCCATGCGTCAAAATTCCAATCAAGTTTGTGGCGCTCTTTATCCAGCTCCTTATTTAACTCCTGCAACTGCCCGCTGCTTTTTTGAGCGAGAAAAACACGGTAGACCGTATTCGCCAGCGACTCACTCATCCGGCCATCCTGAGGGAACTGGGCGGCCCTCTGTAACTGGGCGACCGCTTTGGGGAACTTTGTCTTGTCCCGATTGTGCGGGGAGAGGGTGTCGAGAATGCCCCTTACCGCCTCGCGATAGGCGAGATCCTGAGCGGAACTTGCCGGCTCCGTATTCAAATATTTTTCGAAGCGGGCCCGCACGAGCCGGTTGTCGGCCACATTGAAACTCTTGCCGTCGAAGGTAAAGACGTCCGTCGTCGGATCAAAGAAGGGTACGTCATTTCCGACCACCTGCTGGTTCCCCTGTTGCTGCCCGCCCTGATTGACGATCGTCGTGTTGTTGGACTGGGGTGCAGCTCCGCCGCCACCGCCCGCCGGTGCCGACGAGGTCGGTGGCGTGTAGACTTGAGCGAAACTGAGAGTCGCGGTCAGAAAACCGAAGACAAGGCTGTGGATGAACCAATGGGCTTTCATGGATCTGAAACGAAAACGGGGAGTTATTCTGAAATGGATTCGGTCACAAGAGTTCCGTCGCGGTCGACCCTGACGATCATCGTCAGTTCGGAGCCTCGCTCGATATTGATGTTGCTGAAATCTTCCGGCACGAGAACGGGAACCGGCATTTTCCCGGAATCATCGCTCGCTTCAAAACTGATGAGACGACCCCGGTCCGGAGTCCAGCGCAGGGTCTCCTCGACCCGTCCTTCGACTCGATAGACGTTGCCCCGGAGACTGTTTCCATTGTTCCGGTAGGTCTCAAGGCTGAGTGCTGCGGCATTCCCTACGGCCCGCTTTGAGGAGCCTTTTTCGCTCCCTCCCCCGCCGAGAAGTCCTCCCGCAATGAGTTTGAAAAGCAACGCGGCGATCACCACGAAGCCGATGATGGCGGCGGCGATTCCCGCAATTTGCCCGATATTTATCCCAGAACTAGCTCGTCTCGCCATGATTAGAATTTCCAAAAATCTCTCTACCCGCAGAGATTAACACAAGCGCGAATCAAGCGGAAAGGAAAATGATGGCCATGAGCCCCTTTCTCCAAGGCACGGAAGTTTGAATTCAGCAGTTCTTTGGGTAGCCCCGACCGGCCCGGTCGGGGAGGCAATGTAGGGGGACCATCGCTCGATCCGGAAGGCCGGCTAGACCATCCCCTCCGGATCGAGCGCGGACCTCAATTCATCGGGCGGAAGCACGGAGTGTTCTTCGCAGACCTGACGGATCGTCTTCCCCCCGGCCATGGCCTTTTTAGCCATTTCGGCGGCTTTTTCGTATCCGATTTGCGGGGCCAGCTTCGTCACCATTGCCAGAGACCACTCGATCAACTCCCCGCACCGGCCTTCGTTGGCAATGATTCCCTCGACACAGTTTTCGCGAAAGAGATCCGCAACCCGGCCCAGCATGCGGATCGAGCGGAGAACGTTCTGTGCCATCACCGGCATCATCACATTGAGCTCAAAAGTTCCACCCGCTCCCGCCCAGGTCACCGTCGCGTCATTGCCGATCACCTGAGCGCACACCTGCATGACAGCTTCGGACATCACCGGATTGACCTTCCCCGGCATGATGGACGATCCCGGCTGGGTGGCCGGTAGGGAGATCTCGCCAATACCGCAGCGCGGCCCCGAATTGAGCCAGCGGATATCGTTGGCGATTTTGAAAAGCGAAACCGCAATCGTCTTGAGCTGTCCACTGACTTCGACGAGTGCATCACGCGCTCCCTGCGCCTCAAAGTGATTCTCCGCCTCGACAAATGGAATCCCGGTTTTCTCTTCAAAAAAAGCAATCGCACTTTTCGTGAATCCCTCCGGGCAGTTTAGTCCCGTTCCGACGGCGGTGCCTCCGAGCGGAAGTTCGTGGAGTGCCTTAAGCGCCTTGTTGGCCCGCACCACCGCGAGATCCACCTGCCTGGCATAGCCCCCGAACTCCTGTCCCAGTCTCACCGGAGTGGCATCCATGAGATGGGTGCGACCGATCTTGAGGATAGGATGAAAAGCCTCCGCCTTCGCGCTAAGACTGTCGCGCAAGGCATCGAGGGCGGGAATCAACAGGGACTTCAACATCAGACCTGCCGCCAGATGCACTGCCGTTGGAAAGGTATCATTCGATGACTGACTTTGATTGACATGATCATTCGGATGGACGGGACGTTTTGAACCCGGGGCTTCTCCCGCAAGAATCGAGCAGCGATTCGCAATGACTTCGTTGACGTTCATGTTAGTGCTTGTCCCCGAACCCGTCTGGAAGACATCAACCACGAAGTGCTCGTCATGGCTGCCGGCATGGACTTCCGCGGCAGCCGTTTCGATCAGTGCAGCGAGCTCACCCGGAAGAAGACCCAGCTCCCTGTTTGCTCTCGCCGCCGCCCATTTTACCAGCCCGTAGGCGTGAATGACCGCGGGATCGACAGGCTCGCCCGAAATGGGAAAATTCAACACCGCCCGCTGCGTGCTCGCCCCCCACAGGGCGTTTTCGGGGATCTCCATCTCCCCCATCGTGTCGCGTTCGAGTCGTTTCCCGGTTGTGCTCATGAGCGCATCCTACGATTTTCCCGGAGCGGATCAAAGCCAAGTCTGACGAGACGATCACTTAACAGGGTCATTTCTTCATCCTAACCCTGTCAGGATAACAGAATCCCGAAGTAGGACTCGATTGCGGACTATCCATTCCTCTCCTGTGTTTTCATGATCATCGAATGACCACTCCTCTCTCCCGCCGTCGCTTTACCGGACTTTCCCTCGCCGCTTCGGCTTCTGCCATCATCCCCGGTGGCGCCCTCGCGTCCTCCCCGGAAGTGGAGATCCTCGATACGAAGATTGTCTCACCTCAGGCAAACTATTACCACGGCTGGCCCACCTTGACCCGAACAGAAAAAGGCGAGCTGATCGCGGTCTGGTCGGGACGGCGCGAGGCTCACGTCTGCCCCTTCGGCACCGTCGAAATGATGTCGTCCCGGGACGGAGGAGAAACCTGGACCTTTCCTCGCACGGTTCACGACGGCCCGATCGATGACAGGGACGCGGGGGTCCTTCAAACCGCAAACGGAACTCTCATTGTCACGACCTTCACCTCACTCGCCTATGGTCCCCAGATTGCCGAGGGCGGGAGCAAGGCAAACGACGCGGCCTGGAAGTCGGCGCACAATCGTATCGTCGATGAAGAAACGCGGGAGGGCGAACTCGGGACCTGGTGCTTCCGTTCCAACGATGGAGGCCTCTCCTTTTCGGGACGTATCGACACGATCGTTAACAGTCCCCATGGCCCCTGCCAGTTGGCCGATGGTCGCATTCTTTACGTCGGCAAGGAACTCTGGACGGATGAGAAACGCATCGGAGCCTCGGTCTCCTCAGACGACGGCGAAACGTGGGAATGGCTCGCTGACATCCCGACGCGCCCCGGGGATAAAGCCCGGGAGTATCACGAGCTTCACGCCGTGCAATGCAAGAGTGGAAAAATCATCGCGCAGATTCGCAATCATAACGAGACCAATAAAGGGGAGACCCTCCAGACCGAATCTAATGACGGAGGTAAAACCTGGTCAATGCCCCATTCCATCGGGGTCTGGGGCCTGCCCTCGCACTTGCTCCGACTGAAGGACGGCAGGCTCCTCATGACCTACGGACATCGTCGCAAACCCTTCGGCAATCAGGCCCGGTTCAGTGCGGATGAGGGCGCAACCTGGTCAGAACCGGCCATCGTCTCAGGGGACGGGATAGGAGGTGACCTGGGATATCCGTCGACCGTGGAAATGGACGATGGCAGTTTTGTCAGTCTCTGGTACGAAAAACTCGCCGACTCTCCTATGGCCCAGTTGCGTCAGGCGAGGTGGAAGGTGAAATAGGAAAATCTGAAAATCTGAAAATCTGAAAATCTGAAATTTAGAAACGCTTAAGGGCAGCCTATTTTGCCGCGGCGACGTAGCGACTCAGCGTGTTCATGTTTTCGGCGAAGACGGCGCTGCTGAGGTAGCTTTCACCTTCCTCAAATTCAGGCTGCCCGACGAGTCTTGTCCCGGAGTTCTGATGAACGGAAATCCAACGCCCTTTTGAATCGAGAGATTTGAGAATCCGCTCCACTCCGGCGGCATCGACCGGAGCCGGGGTTGTCAGTTCCGACATTGGACGCCCGGCAAGAACGGCGCGATAGGCATCCTTGATTAGCGGAAGCTGGACCGGATTCTTCCATCCATAGTGATCGGGAAGGTTCGAATCATCATGGGAGAGTTCGTAGCCTTTTCCGCTGCCTCGAATCATGTAGAGGGGACGGTTGCTTTCCAGTTCATAATAGCGCGCCAGTTGGCCATCGGGGAGGAGAGAACGTTCCAGATATTTTACTCCCGCAACGATCGGAGCCGTGAATCGCTGATCTTTCGTATAGTCAGCAATTTTCAACAGGGCCAGCATGGCATCCTCTGACTCACGACCGCTCACGGCCGGCGGCTCAAAGGCACGCGCCCAGATCGGATGCATTTCAGCGCTATACTGCTGAGCCCAGCCGGGTTGAGGCTCCGGCAATTGCGCGATCAGGAGAAACTCTCCGAGCTGTTTCAAGGCCTTCAGATAACGCGGGTCCTCATAGACCCGATGAGCGCTGATGAGGGTATCAGCCACCGTTCCCGCGAGCCCGTCGTTAAGAGTGTACTCATTCCAATATTCCTTAATGCGTCCTTCCGTGCGCCAGTCGTAGGCAGGCAAGGAAGCCTTTTCAACCGTCCGGGCCCTAACCGGCCCCGTCCATCCCTGGGGAAAAGCGCCGTTCGGGTATTGCGCCGCGAGGAGTGCCTTCAGGGCATACTCGACCGCCTCATGCACATCCGACTCTTTAAAGCCTGTCACACGATCCAGCCGTATCAGGAATTTCAGGGCCGATTGAGTGATGTCGTCGTCGAGAGTTGAAAAATTATTCCCCTTCCCCTTGCCATTCCGGTATTGGTCAATGCGGGGCCCGGAGGCATCATAATCGATCGAATTCCGCCAGCCGCCGGACTCAAGCTGCCCGTAAACGAGACATCTTCCCGCCTTGAGCGCTGCGGCGAGATAGTATTCATCTCCGGTCGCCTCGTGGGCGTTCAGAAACGCCTCACCCACCGCGGGCGTACCGGGAGGCTGCACCCAGACTTCGGTTGCGGTGGCGACACCCTCTCCGAGACGTTTCTCAAGATCGGGCGAGTAATAATACACATACCCTCCCTCGACCGCGACCTTCCCGGAAAAGTAGGTGGAAGCCCGCTTCATCTCCGGAATCACTTCCGCCGGAGAAGGGGCCGCCGGGAGTGGAATGACGACAAGGGTGAGTCCGGAAAGGATAGTGAAGGGTAAGAATCGGAATTTCATGGTTTTCACTCCACCGACGCGATGCACCAGAGAGCCTGATGTGTCCTGATGAAAATCTCTTTTCCGGCGATGGCGAGAGACGAGTTGGTTTCCTCTCCCAGATCACTCTGCGCAACCACCTTAAGCTCCTCCGGAGAGGCCCCAAAGATGACCGTGTCACCGGCCTGGCTCAGTGTATAAATGCGATTCCCCGCGAGAACAAACGAGCCCCAGGACTTTCCGGCACCGGGAAGTCTCGCTTTCCACAGGGTTTTGCCCGTCTTCATGTCATCACAATAGGCGATTCCCCCTCCGTCCTGATAATAGAGTTTTCCGTCCTTCGCGACTCCGCTTCCGATGCCTCCATTGTGGCGAACCTCCTGCCAGAGCCGGTGGGTCGGAGTAACATCGCCACTGCCACCGACTTTGACGCCGATGGAATTCCCGTAATAGCCTCCCATCGCCACGACCACTCCGTCGTCGTAGACGGGAGAGGTATACACGAGAGGATTGAGCCCCTCACAAGTCCACAAAACTTCCCCGGTCAACGGATCAAAGGCTTTCAGCTCAAGCGGGAAGCTCATGACCAGTTCCTTGCGCCCCTCCGTCTCCACCAGAATCGGAGTGCTGAACGCACCGATCACGCCGTCGTCACTCTTCTCCTGAAACCCATCGGTCCGGGAGACCGGTTTCCACTGCGGCTCTTTCCACTCCCAGACCGTTTGACCGGTTTTACAGTCCAGCCCGTAAAGCACCGCGTTCAGCGCCGGTCCATGATAGTGAACAACCAGGTCTCCGACGAGGACAGGAGAACTCGAATTGCCCCAGACGTGATCGATCGCTCCCAGGTCACGATGCCAGAGTTGATTCCCGTCATGATCAAACGCGACCACTCCGGCCGACCCGAAGGAAACGATCACCCGTTCATCATCAACCGCAGGAGACGCCGAGCAAAAAGGATTGGTCCGGTGGCTACGTTCCTCCTGCTGATAGACGAGCCCCTTTTTCCAAAGCAACTGGCCGGTAACACGGTCAAAACACATCAGATTCCGCGACCGGTCTTCGCTCACCGCCTGGGTTAAAAAGACCTTCGTTCCCCAGATCACCGGGGTTGAATTTCCCGACTCCGGAAGTTTGACCCGCCACTTGACGTTTTTCTCCTTGTCCCACTCAACCGGAATGTTTTCGCCGGGAGCCTTGCCGGAACCCAGCAGATCTCCGCGCCACGCGGGCCAGACATCGGCGCGGGAAGAGGAGGTGACAACCGATCCGAAAAGGAGGAAGAGAAGGGTCTTCTTCATCATATCCGCAATGTTACCAGCAGTTATCCTCATGACTCAAGGAAATCCGGAGGGTAGACGCCATCGCGGTAGCGCAGAAACGAGGTCGCGGCCCCATGCGGGGTAGGAGCAAGCGGAACGTGTCTAACGCCGGTCCTATTCAACCACCGGAACGACTTCCGAAACGGCGAAGCCCCCGCCTGATTCTCCCGCAGACGCAGGGCGAAGATTTTTATTCTGCAGAACCCCTTCGGTTCCATCCGACAGACGCACCGACGCCCATTGCTCGCCCGGTTTTGTCATCAGGACAACGGTCCCGGCCGGAATCGCTTTGATCTCGGATTGCATTTGATTCGCCCCGTACACCATGAATTGGGCCGCAGTGGAAACCGTGTAGTAACTCGTCCCGGCACTGTTGACCGTGGTCAAGGTCGGGACAGCATCCGCACCACGTTCTCCCTTGGTCAGGGATGGCATCGGAGGGAGGGAAAGACCGCGGCGTTTTTCCTTTTCCTGGGTAGCCCCGGGCAACTCTACCGACGAGGTGCTGGCAAATGTCTCCGCCGGAGCAGCCGCCGGGGCCGATGCCTGAGCGGCCGCCGGAGCCTGAGATGAAGGCATGGCGCTCTGCAATTCGCCCCCGGTAGGAGCCTGCGAGACCGCTCCTGTCGGGAAGAGGCTCGCGTCGATCATCGGTCCGGCCGGTTCGGACTTCTTCTTGCCGAAACCAAACAGCCCGCCACCGCCACTGTTGGTTTTTGCCACCGGAAAGGCTGAGCTGTCATTGCTGTCACCCGACTGAAACTTGGAAAGAAAACCGGATTTTTTCTTCGCGGGGTCGGGAGTCTGATCCGCCGACGCAACCATTTGACCTGCCGAGGCCGCTCCGGGATCGGCGCTTTGACTGCCGGCCGGACGCCCATCGATCAACTCAGCAGCGGAGACACGGGGAACAATCGCAGACCTCGCGACATTTTCCTGAACCGGTGCGGCGGAGACCTGGCTTGGGGATTGAGATGGTGCCTGTTGAGGAGCTTGCGCGGGTGGTGCAGCCTGCGGTGCGGGCTGTGTCTGAGCGTATGCCTGGGCCCCCGTCTGCCTGAAAGTTGGCTCGCTCGTATCACTTGCCGGAACACTGGCGTAAGGGCTGGCCTCTTCTCCACCTCTTCCAAATCCGGGGAGACGAGGAGGCCATACCGCACTCAACAAGCCTCCGCCCGAATCAGAGCCCGATGCCTCATCACCCTTTTTATTAAACAGCGAAAAACGTTTCTTCTCTTTCTCCTCCGCTCCACGGGCCGCCAACTGTTCCTCTTCGGTAATCAGGGCCATCAAAAAGGCATCGGGCACATTCCGCTCCACCTTGACCCCGCCTGATTGGGTCTTCCACGTGGACATCTCGTTTGATGAGACTTTGTTGTAGGACTCGGAGGCCTTTTCAAACTTCAAGCGGTTCGCAATATCCGTCTTGAGCGACTTCTTCTCACGGGCTGACTGAAGGGCGAGTTCGCGATTTCGTTCCTCGATTGTCTGGTCGACAGATCTCGCCATCGACGCGGCCACCGCTTCTCCCTGAGCTCCCTGAGCCGAGGTGCGCACCTGCATCATCTCGGCCTGCTGACTGGTCACTCCATTCGGCATACCAGCCGTCATACCCGCCGCTGCGACCGGGTCCACCGGATAGGCCGAAGCCCTCGGTGCCTGAGCGTGACTCGAAACGACAGTTCCAAAGGCGATCAGTGAGATCCCCGCCGAAAGGCATTGCCCATGCGTCCGAAACGCCTCGGGCAATTTTTTCAGGAAGCAGAATTGATCAGCCATGATTTTCGAAATTGAAAAACGAATCAAAATTTAACCCTTTTGGAAGATCAAGTCCATCACGCTTCTAAAATTTTTGCCACCAAAATGAAATGACTAAAAAAACCATTAAAACAATGATTCGAGGAGCGTTCTTTTGAAGTTTGGGGGTTCCGATCATCTCTAACGCATTTGCGTTTACACCTCTTAGAGAAATTGATACCCTCGACGACAAATCACTTGAGAGAACAAAGCAGGTTTATGCCCTTTGAGAATCAAGGGACGATACCAGGCTCCCTTTCAGGTAAAAAATCCCCAATAACCCCCACCCCGGAGTCGACCATGAAATCTCTTCGTCCATCAATCCTCATTTTTGCTATCCTGCTCAGTGGATCGTTTCAATGGACCTTTGCCCAGGGCCTCCAGGATACCTACAATCAAGGGGTCCTGCTTTACAATAAGGGGCAATATGGCGAGGCGCTGATGAACTTCGAGAAGGTGCTCGCGGAACGACCTGATTTTGTCTATGCCCGGAACTATCTGGCAAAGTGTCAGACCGCCATCGCCAAAGGGCTCGGCCCGAAAAATGATCTGGAGGGCAGGCTGGCGAAAGTCATCGTTCCGGAGATCAACTTCGCCGACGCCCCGCTCGGCGATGTTCTGGATTACTTTTCCAGCCGCGCCGGTGAACTCTCCGGCGGCAATGTCGCCTTGAACTTTCTTTATAAGGGAAGCTCCGAGCAACGCCTCGGAACCCTCATCACCTTGAATCTGCGCAACGTGCCTATTAGCGAAGCGATCAAGTATGTGGTGCAGTTGAGCGGAAGCACGGTGAAGTATGAGGAGCATGCGGTCGTTATCACACCGTCTTCGTCCGCACCTTCGACTGCCAGTCCTGTTGTCGTTTCGGAAGGAAGCACCAGCCAATAAGACCAGCGTTCTTTCTGTCCTGTGCCCTCTGTAACCAACTGAGCGCTTCCATCCCGGCGGACAATTTCCCCCTTTTCCTGTCTGACCGTGTTGCCTCAGCCCCTTGTTGTCATCACCGGAGGCGAGGGAGAACTTGCCTCCTCGCTCGCTTCGGAGTTCGAAAAGGCCGGTTACCTCGTTCACCGTCCCGGCCGGAAAGATCTGGACGTTCGCTGCCCCGAGTCGGTGGAGCGTTTTTTTGATCCCATCGAGACTATCGATGTTCTGATCAATAATGCCGGGATCACCGACAATCTTATTCTCCAGCGGCTCGGCCCGGAAGATTGGGACAAGGTCATGGACACCAATCTTAAGGGGGCTCATCTCTGTTCCCGGGCGGCAGCGCTCAAAATGATGCGCCGGAGGTCCGGTCATATCATCAATGTGGGATCCTACTCCGCCCTCCATCCCTCCATCGGACAAACCGCCTATGCCGCGAGCAAGGCGGGACTGATCGGGCTGACAAAAAGCTACGCGCGGGAGTTCGGTGGCCGAAATGTCCGGGTCAACTGTGTCCTTCCCGGCTTCCTCGAAACCCGCATGACCGCGGATCTAAACGATGAAGTCCGCTCGGCCGCGCTCGAACGCCACGTGTTGAAACGATTTAACACAGCGGAAGAGGCCGCGGCCTTTATATACTTCCTGACAACCGCCTCCCACATCTCCGGCCAAACCTTCCAACTTGATTCACGGGCATGATTTTCATCATCCCCTGATTGAAAGCCCCGGAAAAACGTGTAAGGTGCCCGACTCGCGACCTCAGGTCGCATCCAGATCAGGAGGGGTGGCAGAGTGGTCTATCGCGGCAGTCTTGAAAACTGCAGAGCCGCAAGGTTCCGTGGGTTCGAATCCCACCCCCTCCGCCATTCAAAAAGGCCGGAGCCCAGCGAAGCGGGTTCCGGCCTTTTTGAATATTGGGGATACGGGTTCGAACTCCAGTTCGACTCGCAGCGAGCCCTGGCGAGCGAAGAGAGATGGAGGCGCAGCCGATAATCCCACCCCCGGTTCAGCGCCGCTCACCCTCGCTTCCGGTTTGGTCAGAGCCCCCCTACTCGCGGTCCTCATCGGACTTGCCATCATCTCCCATTCGGATAAGAGTCCCCTGCTTCCCTCGCAAGCGCCCACTTTTCTCTCGCCCTGCCTTCCAATTCACGATTCAATCTTCACTTCATGAGTAATTCATCAAACCCCAGCCTCTCCGCCAACCACGGTCCGTGGTGGAAATCTCTCACGCCCTATCACTGGTTCGTTTTCGCGATGGCGTCACTGGCATGGCTGTTTGATTGTCTTGACCAGCAAATCTTCCTTCTTTTCCGCCAGCAGGCTCTGGAGAACCTCCTTCCCGAAGGCACTGATCCGACCACGGTGAAAACCTACGGTGGTTACGCGACCTCAATCTTTGTCGCCGGATGGGCCACCGGAGGTCTCATCTTCGGTTCTCTCGGTGACAAGTACGGACGGGCGAAAATGCTGACCCTGACTGTGCTTCTCTATTCGGTCTTCACCGGCCTTTCGGCTCTTTCCCAGGGATGGCTTGATTTTGCGATGTATCGCTTCATCACCGGCCTGGGAGTTGGCGGGGTCTTCGGTCTGGCCGTTGCCCTGGTGGCTGATTCGCTCCCGGATCACGCACGGACCGGTGCGCTTGGACTACTCCAGGCGCTTTCGGCGGTCGGAAACATCACCGCGGGGTTGATAAGCATGTGGATTGGCGGTCTGATCAAGGCGGGGACCCTCAGTCCTGACACGGCCTGGAAAATGGCTTTCCTGATGGGAGCGGTTCCGGCATTTCTCTGCGTTTTTATTCAATTCCGGCTGAAGGAACCCGAGAAGTGGGTCCAGGCACATGCCCATAGCAAGGCGACCGGAAAAGGAATGGGGTCCTATCGAACCCTCCTCGGCGAACCTCGCTGGCGCCGCCCCGCGCTGCTGGGGATGATGCTTTGTATCTCCGGAGTGATCGGCCTGTGGGGAATCGGATTTTTCGCCCCCGAACTGGTGGGAGACGTGATCTCCAATTCTCTCAGAGCAAAGGGAATTGCCGAAACCGAAATTGCCAGCGAAGCAGCTCACTGGAAGGGAATGAACAGTATCGTTCAGAACCTCGGTTCATTCTTCGGGATGGTCGCGTTCGCATGGGCGGCCCAGCGGACCGGACGGAAACCCGCCTTCACCGTCGCCTTCCTCGGGGCCATGGTTGCCACCTGGGGTTATTTCCAATTCTTCAACGGGGTTGGCGACATCTGGATGAGTGCGATCATGGGATTCTTCCAACTCGCCCTTTTTGCCGGATTTGCGATTTACCTTCCCGAACTATTTCCGACCAGCCTTCGCAGTACGGGAACGAGCTTCTGCTATAACGTCGGTCGCTTCCTCGCCGCGAGCGGCCCCTTTACGATGGGAGTCCTGCAACAGGCCCTGGCGAAGGGTGCCACTACCCCTGAGGAAAAGCTGACCGCCTTCCGCGAGACCTGCCAATGGATGAGTTTGATCTTCCTCCTCGGACTGGTCGCATTGTTCTTCCTCAAAGAAACCAAGGGCATGCCGCTTCCCGAGGAAACGGATTCCCGCAACTAGGTCATCCCGGTCCGGCCCGCAGATTCCGGGGAAATCTGCCGGGCCAGTTCCCCACCTCCGTTGCAGAAAACAAAAGAGCCTCACGGTGTAGAACACCATGAGGCTCAAATTTTTTGATCTACCCGGAAGCGTTGAAGCTAACCGAGGGTAGAGCCCCAAAAATTACTGGGGCTTGGGAGCGTCGGCAGCAGGAGCTGCGGCCGGAGCTGCAGGTGCGTCAGCAGCAGGCTTGGCTTCTTCTTTAGGAGCTTCGCCGCAGCTGGTAAGGCCGAAACTGAAACCAAGGGCGACGGTGGCAAGAGCGATTCGAATGATGTTCATAATGTTGGTCCCTGTTTTAATTAGTTTTGTTCGGGACGATATCGAATCATTCCATGAATCACACCAACTGGCAATACCCTCCCTTCAATATTTTTGCGGCAGCTAAGTTGGCGAATGTCGGCATGTTTAGTAACACTGTGGAGAAACCTCCCGCTCAGATGACGCAATCCCGTAATCAGGGACGCGAGCTTTCAGGTGCACAAATCCCGGGATACGACAAACTCTGCCGATGATAAAAGAAAGGCTCTTGGCGGGAACAGCGGGGCGGGCCATGAGCGTGGCCGTTTCACTTCATTGCAGTGGATTGGCGTTTGGTCAGGAATCTCCTTCGACCACACCCGATTCGGAACTATCAAAGCGAACCATTGAGACGAGCCGCGTGACCGTTTATCTCCCGACCGGCGACGACAACGCCATCAGGACTGCGATCAGTGAACTTCCGGCCGAGGGCGGAATCATTGTTCTCGGCCCGGCCCTCTTTCCGGTCAGCAAATCCATCGTCATTGACCGCGACGGGGTCGAACTCCGGGGAACCACCTCTGACACCATTCTCCGCCTCACCGACCATGCGAATTGTTCCGTCATCGTGATCGGGAGCATGGAAACGCCAATCCCAAAGATCGTTCGAAATGTCATCGTTCGTAATCTTGTGATCGACGGGAATCGCGGCGCCCAGGAGTTCGAATGCTGCGGGGGCCCCTGCGATGGCGGCGGACTATCCTTCATCCGGAACAATGGTATTACGGTCAGGGGAACCGAAGACGTCCTGATTGAGAATGTCGCTACCCACAACAATCGCTCCGGAGGAGTGGTCCTGGAAAAGTACTGCCGGCGGGTGCATGTCAGCAATCTGGAATCCTACAACAATGAATTCGATGGACTGGCGGCCTACGAGACGGAGGATTGCACATTCACCCAAATGAAGCTTCACCACAATCGCAGCGCGGCTATGTCGGTTGACTGGAAGTTCAACCGGAACCTCATCACCGATTCCCAGTTCACCGAGAATGGAAGCCAGGGTATTTTCATGAGAGATTCCGCGGATAATCAGTTCGAGCGATTAACCATCCGTGACAACGGTGAACAGGGCATGTTCATCGCGGAGACCCGGGAGATCGCGGATTCGGCCTCAAAACGGAATCGCTTCAATCACCTCATTGTCACCGGGAACAGGACCCAGGGCATCCGGGTGAACGACGTCAGTTGCGTCGACAACGTAATCACCAACTCAAGAGTTTCAGGAAACAAGGCAGAGAACATCAGTCTCGCCGCCGAAGGCCTCCTTATCGATACCGATACCATCGGGAACTAACATCTCCAGAGATCGTCTCCCTTACAAGATCCCTATTTTCCCTCCCTATCGGGAGGGAGGACTTTGCAGTCGCACGTGAATCTGACGGACTGTATCTCCCACCCGGAGATCTTTGTCCCGATAGACAGAGACGCTGTATTCGAGATACTGATTGTCGTCCGTGATCAGTTTGCCGCCCTTCGCAAAGTAATTGAGCTGAGCCGGGCTGAGGATAAGATTTCGTCTCGCATCCTCCGCCGTAATCGGTCGGCTGCCCATCCCCGACGGGCGAAGAAATCCAGGCCATTGTTGCCAAAACTCCCCTGCTACCGAGCCTCCCTCGACGGGGCGTTGCCCGATCAGGATGCCCTGTTGGGGTAACCCGGACCGGTCACCGCTCCCGGGATCCATCCATAGGATTGACTCGGGAAACACCTCCGCGAAGGTCGCGGCAATGGCGATCGCCTGATCGGGCGACATCAGATGAAGCGGAAACCATTGGGCGAGCAACCCTCCCGGGTTAAGCCGGGAATGCACCAGGCGATAAAAGTCAGCCGAATAGAGCGAGTTTGAGCCGCTGAAAAACGGGGGCATCGGCTCCAAAGTCACCACATCGTAGCGGGCATCAGTGCGGCGCAACCAGGCTCGTCCATCCATGACGATTTTTCTGACACGGGGATCGCGAAGAACGTCGTGGTTGGCTTCAAAATGATGCGCCATGTCGAATACTGCAGCGTTCAAATCGACCAGGTCAAGCCGCTCCGGCGATTCGTCCCTGACCGCATGGGCAGTCTGCCCGGTTCCGAAACAAATAACGAGCGCGTTCCGCGGATCCGGGTGCAGGAGCATGGGTAGACGACCCATCGCATCCATATAGTTGGCTCTTGCATTCGACAGTTGGGCCGTGGCGACAAAGCCGTTGATGAGAAGCGCTTTTCCCTGCTCAAATCCAACGACGGAGATGGTGGCGTCAGGACCGTGCTTGAGTTCAATCATCTCGACTTCTCCCGCGACGGACCGCTCGGCTCCCGGCGCTCGATTTTTCTCCCTCTGATGGAAGGGGAAAACACCTGCAATCAACGTGAAAAATAATGCCACCAGTGTCCCGCGTAATCTCCATGACCGGCAAAGGAGGCAAGCACCCGCGACCAGTAGCCCGCCCACGAACCATGCGGTCATGTCAGGGCCGAGAGCCTCGAGGAGGATCCACGCCGCCAGGTTGGCGCCCATGACGGCACCAAAAGTATTGATCCCGTAAAGGACCGCCCACCCCCGGGGATCTTTTGCCGCATCCAGCAAAGTCGGAAGAATAATCCCGACGAGGGCGACGGGTGGTCCCATCACGGCAAGGCCCGCAAGCAGACGGTAGATTTGACGGGCCGCTCCGCCTTTCTGAAACGCATCGATCAAATCGAAGCGCCCGATCATCGCGCTCGAAAGAATGACGAGAAGGGAAGCCATCCCCATTACCAGCCAAAGCGGCACGCCCAGACGACGCACGGAGGGAGCGACGGCAGCACCTGCGGCAAGAGCGATCAGGAAACAAAAAAGCATGATCGCGATGCTGTCAGAGGTGCTGAACCAGGCCGAACGCAAGGCGCGAAACCACACCACTTCGAGAACAAAAGTTGAGACCCCCGTGATCAGGACCAGAACCATGCCATGCCACCGGGGCATCGCTGCTGGAGGCGAATCTTCATCGGGGAGATCGTGAGGCGAGTTCTCCTTCGGCAGGACATTCCCGGAATCCTTGCGCCGGGCGATCAGTCCGCAAATCAAGGCGAGAACGAGGTGCAGAAAACACAGGGTCAGAGCACTGCCCCGCAAACCAAGCGAAGGGATCAGGGCAAACGAAACAAAGAGCGCTCCCGCTGCAGCTCCTGCCGTGTTCCATCCGTAGAGGCGCGAGAGAGGTGCGTCGAGTGATCTCGCCACCAATCCCATGACCGGTATGGTCGCTCCCATGAAAAAGCAGGCGGGTCCGATCGAGAGGGCAAGTGACAGAAGGGTGAAGGGTGTCGCCATCCAGGGAATCTTTCCGTGGACGGATGCATCCACCGACATGATCCATTTTTCCGTCAACCCCGGGATGATCGCCGACAGGCCGATCCCCAGCTCAAGCAGTCCGTAGAGCTTGACGGGATCGGTACGCCGCGTTCGATGAAGAAAACGGCCACAGGTCAGCGCGCCTATCGTCATCCCGAGCATCGCGGTGGCAACGGTCAAGGCGACCCCGCGCGCCGAAGCTCCCAGCGCGAGTCCCAGGTGGTGTGACCACAGCACCTGCCAGGCGAGAGCTGCGGCACCTCCGGCAAAAAAGACGAGGCGCATCAGGCGGGGAAAGGGGCTGACTGACAGTTCATGCGCTAACTGGAATCGTCCTCCCCCCCGGACGCAAGCCATTTACTTGAACTTCCGCTATCAACCTAGTAGGCACGCTCCTCCAGAAAATTATTCGTCAGAAACACCGGAGCCGTAAAATCGTCAAAATCGTTGAACTGAACCATGGTTCCGAGGGCCTTCTCGAGGGGATGAGAAGTGAGAGGACAGACCTGCATGGTGAACGTCTCTCCCACTCTCCGGGTCGCAATCGCCGTCGGTTTCGGACCGGAGCCGTTGTTGTGAACCGCCCAATGGAGCACATAGATCACCGGAATGCCGCCCGACTCCCCTTCCCGCGTCGTCAGCGTCTCCCCTACTCCGCATTTCGCCAGTTCGGGGATGACTTCGTCCCGGTTGAGGAGTTGATATTGATACACTGAAAACGCATCCGTGTAGCTAAGCGTGGAAATGTCGCCGGGCTCCGACTTCGCGACCAACTGGAGTTTCATCGCAATGGGAGTCTCCGGTTCGGGCGCCTCGTCGAATTGTCGAGTCAGCAATCGGATCGTCGGCGACATGGGAACTCCGCCTGCGGGTCGGAGCAGTCCGTCGCAGCCGAGATTGACGATCGACTGATGGACCCATTCCGCGACAAAATCGGCCCAGACGATGCCGCCCTCGTGGGTGGGATGTTCGCCATCCCCGCGAGTATCGTTGCCGATGGGACAGGCAGGGCGGCTGTCATAGAAGCAGGGCAAACTCTGACTCGCGGAAAGATCACTCAGAGCACTTCGCAGCGTTTCACCCGCCGTATCCTGCATCGCCACCGCTTTGACATCGTCACGGGCATCCGGAGGACCAATCCAGAGTACCTTTGCCCCTCTCATCGATGCAATCCGGACGCTGTCGCGAATCATTCTGCTGATCTCGGTCACGTTTTCTTTGACGAGATCGATTTCAAAATTAGTCCCGGCCTGAAACACAAAGACATCAGGGTCAAAGGCATCCACGTATTCCTCAATCGAGCGGGGTATCATGGATACCTCCTCAAATTGCCCGCAATCCTCCGGAGTGACCGCCGGAGCGTAAACCCGGGTCAGAACCGGTGACGGCCAGGCTCCCGCCCAGAAATAGGGGGTTCCGTTTTTGACTCCGTGAAAAAGGACCTCGTATCCCTCTTCGACCAACTCTTTCTGCAGCTCGGGCCCGAAGGAGGTCAAGCTCTGTGAATCGCCAAGAACGAAAACCCTGATCTTGTCCGGATTCCTGCGTTCAACCGGAACCAGAGGCCCCTGAAAAGACGGTGCCACCACCGCCGGACGCGGCGTTCTCGAAACGGCAATCGAGGGTCTCGGGCGTGTTGGAAGAGGGGTGGGTTTGACCGGATTTGAGGACCTGGTCCTCACCATCTTTTTTTTGGTCTCAGACCTTTTAACCTGACCTCCCGATGTTCCGCCCTTCATGAACGGCCCCGCCTTGAGGGGATATCCGGAGAGGGCCCAGGAGAGCGCGACCAAGGCAAGGATGAGGGACGAAGTTGACGACCCGCCCCCTGATCTTTCTCGCTCCCATTTCCGGAACTTCATTGTCCTTTACCTGCTGAACCTCAGGCAGCGTATCCTGACAACAAAAGTCAGGGATAATCAATCAAAAGTATATAGATTCCTGAAATATAGCCTTGTCTCATGCCGCCTCCCTGCCGGACTATACCGATGAAGCAACTCTTCAGGCTTTAGATTCACTTAACGCAAGGATACTTTATTTCATGGACACCCCTCCCTCATCCGCCTCCCGTCTCCTTCGCTCGCTACAAAAGCAGATCGACGAACTGATTGTGCAACTCAGCCTCGGTAGAGCGGAGGCCTCTGAACATTTCGAGCACGCCAAGGCGGCCCTGAGGGAAAAGCTCGTCAGTGCCCGTGAAGCCATTTCCCACAACGAGACACACCGGCATCTGGCGGCCAAACTCGACCACTTGCGGATTCAACTGTCCCTGGGCGGAATGGATTCCCGGGACGCCTACCACGAGCAACGGGAAAAAATCCTTCACGCCATCCATGAAACCAAAGAGGAACTTCACCATCTTGAAGAAAGAGTGCGCGAGGATCTCCATGAGTCCGCCGACACCCTCCAACTGAAACTCAATGCACTCGCCCTGAACCTCGGGGTAGCCGCACTGATCGCCGAAGATGAACTCAAAACGCGCCGTGAGGAACTATCGGTCAAGGCGGAGCGGGTCTCCGGAAAGCTCAAGACGGCGATCTCAGCCGCCGGCACCGAAGCCGAAACTCTGGGAAAGGAAGCACGGGAGGCCTTCGAGGATATCAGGGACAACCTGAAACGCCTTTTCCATTAAAGGCCGTGCAGCGAGTGCACCTCCTCGCCGCGCCCCTTTCACTTGAGGGTCGAATTCCGTTTCTTCCGATCGCGCCGAATCGAAAGGATCAAGCCGGTTCCGAGCCAGGAACTCACCAGAAATCCCAGCCCTCCCAGAAGAGAGTACCCGAAAATGAGGGGCGGAGCTTTAAAACTCCAGATAATGGCGGAGCCGAGGAAAACCGCCGAGCTCAAGAGGCCGAGGACGAGCCGGTCGACGGTGCTCTCAAGTCGACGATGCTCCATGTGAACTTCAAGCGTGCCCTTGCGGAAACGGGTCAGAATATCAGCGAGGTCACGGGGCACCGCCTCAAAGAGCCTTTTCCAGTCGCGGTAGCTCCGCCCTATTCCTGAAGCAATCCGCCCGGGAGCATACCTTCGACTGATCGCTCTCAGGTAGTAGGGCTGAATCATCGCCGCGAGGCTGAACTCGGGTGAAAGTTGCTTCGCGGTGCCCTCAAGAACCACGAGTGTCTTCACCAGCATCGCAAAGCTTTGCGGCAGCACGATGTGAAAGTCACGCATCAGGCCGAAAAGCCGCTGGAGGGCACCGCCCACATCAAACTCATTGATCGACTGCCCGAGGTAATCAGACAAATACTCTCCCACCTCTGCCCTCAACTCATCCTCATCAAGTTCGGGCGGAACCTGGCCCACCCGGATAATCGCGTCAGTAAGCCCGTCCGCGTCGCTGCTAACGGCGGAGAGAAGCATGCTTTCAATGTCCTCGCGCAGGCCTTCGTCGATGTGCCCCACCATCCCGCAGTCGATCACCCCGACGACGTCGTTCTCCATCCGAAAGAGATTCCCGGGATGGGGATCAGCGTGGTAAAAACCGTTCCCGAAAATCATTTCCAGATAGAGATCTCCCCCGCGCCTGGAGAAAAGATCGAGATCAGCCCCCGCCGCCTTCAGCGAGTCCAGATCCGAGACCGGAATACCCTTGAGACGCTCCATGGTGAGGACACGGTCGGAGCAGTAGCCCGGAAATACCCCGGGAAAATGGACCGTGTCGCTTCCCGCAAAGTCCTCGGCAAAACGCTCCAGGTGTCGCCTTTCGTAGCTGAAATCGAGTTCACGGAGCAGGGTTCGCTGAAAGTAGCGCGCCGTTGCCACCGGCTGATAGTGCCGAAGCTGACCGCTATGCTGTTCGGCGAGTTCCGCGAGACCAAGGAGAAGGTCGAGATCGCGCCGGACCGATGCCTCGATCCCCTCGTGCATGACTTTTACAACCACCTCCTGCCCGTCGGGAAGCAGGGCGCTGTGAACCTGACCGATTGATGCAGAAGCGATCGGGGTTTCGTCAAAACGGAGGAACAATTCTCCCACCGGGTGCCCGAGTTCGGACTCGATCATGGCCGCGACCCACTCAAACGAATCAGCTCTGGTCTGGGATTGCAGTTTAGCCAATTCCGCCGTGAGGTCGGGTCCAATCAAATCAGGCCGCGAACTGAGAATTTGTCCCACCTTAATAAAAGTGGGCCCAAGATCAGTCAGGACACACCTGATGCGCTCGGGAGTTGTCATGTCCGGCAGCACGACACCGTCACTGCTTTTCAAGAGATTCCGGAGCCAGTCGTAGTTGGCTCCGGAAAGCCAGTCAGCGAGACCGTATTTCGCCAGTGTGGCGAGGATTTCGGTTAGGCGCCTCGCGCTCTTGTCGATTCTAATGAGGGTCTGGAGTCTCATGCGCCTGGATCCGGGTGGGTTAATTTCACGGTGCCGGCCCACCCTCGAACCGGCAGTTAGTCCTTACAAAAGGTGCTCTTTAAGAATACCCCCCAATTGCCATTCCCGCCATGACTTCGAGCCTGCGAATCCACCGCAACCATGTCCCGGAATTTCCGTATCAATGGCGCTTGCGGATGATAGGGAGGGCCCTCTAGTCTTGAGCCATGCCGAAACCTCTCCGCGTCCTGCTTCCGTCTCTCGTGCTCGCCGTTCTATCCCTCACCAATGGCCGCGCGGAACTCCATTCTCACCGTGGCTGGGAAGTTTGTGCCTGCAAGAAGGAACTCATCCGGGATCTTATGATCGATTCAAAGGCGGGTGCAGCAGGCAACGCCCGGATGTATGCCAGAGATCGTGAAATCGATGTCAAACACGTTGCTCTCGACCTCTCCCCCGATTTCAACAAACGCACTCTCGACGGCGTCGCCACCCTGACCTTCGCCCCGATCGCCAAACCCCTTCGCCAGTTAACACTCGATGCGATTGATCTGGAAGTCTCGGCGCTGGAGGCCTCGGCTCCCGTCGAGGAATGGGATGTGGGAAAGACAGGCATCACGATCACCTTCGCCGCCCCCATCGAAGTCGGGACGGAGACGTGGATCAAAATCACCTACAGGGCTGAACCGGAAAAGGGTTGGTATTACCGGACCGAAGCGATGGGATACCCGAAAGGCGATGATCACTTCTGGACTCAGGGAGAGCCCGAGGAGCACCGGCACTGGTTTCCGGGCTATGATTTTCCCAACGAGCGTTTCACCAGTGAGGTCGTTTGCCGGGTGCCCCGGGGGATGACCGTCGTCTCGAATGGACGACTGCTCAAAGAGGGTCAGGAGGGTGACAAAACCCTCTTCCATTGGGCGCAGGAACAGGAGCATGTGAACTATTTGATCTCTGTCGTCGGTGGAAACTTCAACAAACTGGAATCAACCCACGGTGACCTCCCTCTCGCCTTTCTCACCCCTCCCTCCGAGTTTGCCGAAGCCGCGAACTCCTTTCGCGATACAGCGGCGATTCTTGCATTCCTTGAAAAGGAGATCGGAGTAAAATTTCCCTGGGCCAAATACTACAATGTCTGCGTCGCCGATTTTGTCGCCGGCGGGATGGAAAACACCAGCGTCACTACTCTGACGGCGAACACTCTCTTTTCCGCCGAATCGGAAAATCTACGCACTTCCCACCAGCTCGACGCTCATGAAATTACTCACCAGTGGTTTGGCGATCTCGTCACCTGCAAGGACTGGTCCAACCTCTGGTTGAACGAAGGATTCGCCACCTACTACACCCACCTCTACGACGAGCATAAATTCGGAACTGATGAAATGCGCTTCGGTCTCTATCGCGACGCGGTGGACATCATCAAAAATACCGACGAGAAACCCATCGTCTGGCGGGAGTTCAAGGACCCGATGGAACAGTTCGACTACCGCGCTTATCCGAAAGCCTCCTGGGTTCTCCACATGGTGCGGAGCCAACTCGGACCGGATCTCTATCGGAAATGCATCAATACCTACGTGGAGCGGCACCGCAACGGCAACGTTGTCACCCACGATCTCATCACCGTTCTGGAGGAGGTAAGCGGAAGATCCTGGGACGGGTTCTTCGATCAGTGGGTCTTTCACGGCGGTGAACCCCTCCTGAAAATCGACTACAGTTGGGATCAGGAACACAAACAGGCGAAGCTCTCGATCAGGCAGACCCAGAAGACAGGAGAAAAGGTTCTGCTTTTTGATTTCCCGTTGCCGGTTCGCTTCGTCGATGAAAAAGGCGGTGTGCATGACTTCACCGTCCGCATTCACGAAGCCTCAGGTGACTTCTACTTTGCGCTTCCCGAAAAACCGAAGATGGCGCGCATCGATCCGGGAGTGACCGTGCTGACCGGAATCGAATTTTCGCCCCCCGATCCGATGCTTCATGCCCAGCTTGAAAACGCGGAAGACATGATGGGCCGACTGCTTGCCGCCAAAGCCCTCGGCGGACGCAAAGACAAAAAGAGCATCGAACTTCTGGGAAAGATCCTCTCCGCCGACCCGTCCCATGCCGTCCGGACCGAGGCAGCCATCGCTCTTGCCAAAACCCATACCCCCGAAGCACTGGAGGTGCTGATCGCTGCCCGGAAGCAGGGCGATGCCCGGGTCCGACAGGAGGTGGTCCGCGGAATCGCGGCCTTCTACTCGGATTCGGCCTTCGCCGCCCTCACCAACGTGATTTCCGATGAGAAGAATCCTGACATTCTCACCGTCGCCTTGATCGCTCTCGGGAAATTCCCGCAGGAAGCGGCCGGGGAGACACTCATTGCCTCCCTGGATCGTCCCAGCTACCGCCACCGGATCAGTGCCGCATCCGTGGATGCGCTTGGAATTCGCGGAGATATCCGGGTTATCGACGTACTCATGGATCATCTGGAGAAGAACTCAGCCCGGTTCACGACCTATGATTTCGGCAGCGGACTGAATTCCCTTGCCACCCTCTCCCGCGACTCAGACGATGATCTCCGCGAAAGGGTCCGTCTTTTCATCGCCGGCCATCTCACGCATCCGAAGGAAAAACTTCGTCTATCGGCTATCACCGCCCTCGGCACGCTCGAAGATCCCAGGTCCCTGGGGGCACTCAAGACATTCGTCGATTCAGGAAACAGCGACGCCCCGGAGTTTAAGGCTGCTGAAAGGGCCATCAAAGACCTCAACGGTGAGAAAAAGCAGTCAGATGAACTCAAGGATCTCAGAAACGAAGTGCTCGATCTTAAGAGGAAGATGGAGTCAATCAATCAGAACCTCGAGACCCTGAAAAAGCAGGCAAAGCCCGAATCCGCGAAGAAGCCGTAAAACCCGGACCCGGCCTGTATCTCAGGTCACGGACGGCTTCCGGACCGTTGCATTTGTCCGCTTTCAATTTGCGGATCGAATAGACTCAGCTATGTAGGGAGCTGTCAGTCAGTGTAATGCCATGCTCACCATCCGGAATCTCAAAAAATCCTACGGCGGAAGTTCTCTTTTTGAAGAAGCCGACCTGCAGATCAACTACGACACCCGCGCCGCCCTCGTCGGACCCAACGGTGCCGGCAAATCGACCATTTTCCGCATCATCCTCGGCCAGGAGGAAGCCGACCAGGGAACGGTCGATCTCGACGAGTGGTCGCTTGTCGGATACCTGCCCCAGGAGAGCGAGGATGTCGGCAATTTCAGCGTTCTTGATATCGCAACCGGCCGCGCCGGAACCATCGCGGAGCTGGAGACCGAGCTGAAGGCCATGGAGGAGGCCGGCACGGTCGACTCCCGCGCCTATTACGAAGCCCAAACCAAATTTGACGCCCTCAACGACCCCACCGTGGAGGCGAAAGCGAAGAAAATGCTGCGCGGCCTGGGCTATCCGGCCGAGAACTTCGACCGCCCCGCGAAGGAGATGAGCGGCGGCTGGATCATGCGGGCGCACCTCGCCCGCCTTCTCGTGATCGAGCCCAGCCTGCTCATGCTCGACGAACCGACGAACCACCTCGACCTTATGTCGCTGCTCTGGTTCCAGGACTATCTGAAGACTTACAACGGAGCCATCCTCATGATCTCGCACGACCGGGAATTCATGGATGCCATCGTCACCGAAGTCCACGAAATCTCCGAACGCCGTCTGCTTCATTACAACGGCAATTACTCTGACTTCGAGAAGCAGCGATACGACAACTACGAGCGGCAGAACAACGCCTACAAGAACCAGCAGAAGCAGATCGGCGAACTCCAGGCCTTTGCGAACAAGTTCCGCTCCGTTTCCTCAAAGGCTTCCCAGGCCCAGTCCAAGCTCAAGGAAATCGAGCGAATCGAGAAAATCGAAAAACCGCAGGCACCGAAGAAGCCTTTCCGCTTCCAGATCCCCGACCCGCCGCGCGGCGGGCAGAAGGCGGTCACCCTCGAGGGTATCCATTTCGCCTACGGAACCCACAAGGTCTACGAAGGGATCGATCTCACCATCGAACGCGGCGAACGCACCGTGCTGGTCGGGCCGAACGGATCCGGTAAATCAACTCTCCTGAAACTCCTCGGCGGCGAACTGACGCCCCAGCAGGGCAAGGTCATCCAGGGTCACAACGCCAAGATCGGCTACTTCTCCCAGCACCGCTCCGCGACCCTGAACCCGAACAATTCCGTTCTCACCGAAGTCCTCGAGGCCGCCCCGACCCTTCGCGAAGACGAAGCCCGCGGCATCCTCGGCTCCTTCATGTTCCGCAAGGAAGAGGTCTACAAAATGACCCGCGTCCTTAGCGGAGGGGAAAAAAGCCGCCTCAACCTTATCAAGTTCCTCGTCGATCCGCCGAACATCCTTCTCATGGATGAGCCGACCACCCACCTGGATATCCTCACGGTTGAGTCGCTCATCCTCGCGCTGGAGAACTACGCCGGAACACTCGTCTTCATCTCGCACGATGTGCACTTCATCAAAAAGCTCGCCAAAGACGTCATTCACGTGGCGAACGGCGCGGCAAAACGCTTCAATGGTGACTGGGACTATTTCATCGAGAAGTCCGGTGCCGGAAATGAGCGTGCGGCACTGACGGCGGAGTGAAGGGAGATTCAGTAGTCCCGGCGGAAACCGGGCAGACGCGAGTGCGCGCTTGTTCGCAGCCACGCTTCTCCCTTATCATCCGGGTATGAGATGTCTCCTTTGCCTTGCCCTCCTCACCTTTTCAGTCGCCTTCGCAGCCGAACCGCCGTTGGCGACGGCGCAGTTTCCCGAGCTGGCGGCGATGCCGGACCGAACGGGTGACTTCAAGAAGCAGATCGTGGAAAACGGCGGTACGCTGCTCATTGAGGCTGGCGTCCACCGCATCACGGGAACGCTTGAGTTCGCCCTCGCCGGCAAGGGCACTGCCATGATCCGACCCGCGGGAGGCCCGGTCACGCTCATCATGGATGGTGCCGGGCCGGCGATTCGCATCGTGGGTTCACACGAAGGAACCGCCTCTCCGACCTCTTTCCAACCCGCGACCTGGAATGAACGTATGCCGATCATTGAAGGCATCGAGATTGTGGGCAATCACCCCGAAGCCGACGGCGTCGAACTCGTTCGCACCTTCGAAGCAGTCATTTCAAAAGTCGCGGTGCGCTGGTGCCGCACGGGTATTCGACTCTTCGAGCGAAATCGCAATGTGACGATCTCGGACGTCAATATTTACGAAAACAGCGGCATCGGTCTCCATCTCGACGATGTGAACCTCCACCAGATCAACGTCGGCAACTCGCATATCAGTTACAACCGGGGAGGCGGCATCGTCGTCCGCGATGGCAATGTGCGAAATCTCCAGATCACCGGTTGCGACATCGAGTCGAACATGCCGGGCGATGACAGTCCGACGAAAACGGCAAATATACTCCTCGACCTTTCCGGATCTCCCGAGGACAAGACCCGCTCCATCGCCGAAGTCGCGATCACCGGATGCACCCTCCAGCACAGCTCGAACTACTCGGGTAAGGACTTCAAATTTCTCGCGCCCGGAGGGGCCAACATTCGCTTCCTCGGCAAGGAGATTGCCCCGATCGACTCGGTCACGATCTCCGGAAATGTCCTCAGCGACACTGAACTGAACATCGACCTGAAAACCTGCACCGACATCACCCTGACCGGGAATAACTTTTTCGCTCCCAATCCCGACAACCTCCATGTCACCGGGTGCAAGCGTGTCATTGTGAACGGAAACACTTTCAATCCCCGCGAGTTTGACCGGCCGGGCCGTATCGTTTTTGATGAATGTCAGGATTGCATTCTCTCAAACAACACCCTCCGGGCGCTGAATGCGGAGGATGGCGCGGTGATGGTGAGAAACTCGCTTCGCCTAAGTCTGACGGACAATATCCTCACTGAATCCAGTGGCGGAATTCTCATCGAAAACTCGAAAGATATCATCGTGAAGGACTGGATCGTCTCAGGTCTTCCGGCTGGAAGGAAATGGATTTCGAACGATGAGAAATCAGGCGGGATTATTGAGTCCGGAACGCTCCTCGAAAATTAGGGTAGGATCGCCCACTCACCCCCGCCGAAAAATTTACATTTTTCGCTACACTTGGTAGAGAAGGTTGAGTGACCTCCACCCCGAACATCCACCGACCTCAATTCAAGCCCTGAGGCCCCTCTTTCACCGGGCCCTCAGCTCCTCCCCGGGGCAAAAATGCGAGGTTCAGTTTCCAGTCGGCCTTCGTCGTCGTGTCGATGATGAGCTGACAAAGCGAATGCAGGATCTGCTCGTTGAGCGCCATCTCGATTCCCTGCCCTTGCTCGGGGTGCATGCAAAGGAGCACCTGCCCGTCAGGTGCCGGTTTGACCGCAACACTGAAGAGAAGCGCAGGAGCTTCTCCGAGCGGCAGGTAGGTACTCTCCTGATACTGGGTCTTGAAGTCTGCCTGCGAGACCAGTTCCTGATGTTTGATCTCTTTTTTTGCCGCCTCGACAAGCGGATCGACGAACCCGGAAGCCGGAGGATTATCGGCTGGTTCCTGTTTGGAGAGAAGCTGGTTGAGCGTGTGCCAGAGGATCATCACGTAGCGCCGCGTCATCCAGAAGCGGAACTCCTGCCTCGCCTTGGTATTTAAGCGGAAAAGCAGCCTGTCCTCCGTCGAGACGTAGGAGATCTGCATCTGGTGCATCTGACTCATGCCGCCAAAGTCGCAGCTCCGGGTTCACCGTCAAGCCTCCTCATAGATCTTGAATAGCCCGGAGTGGTCGAGATTTCCATGCCCTAACTCGTGAACAAAGCGCTCCCAGAGGGCCCGGGAATTCTCCAGCGTCGAGGAATGCAGCCCGACCCGTTCGGCGAGGGCGCTCATCAGACGCACATCCTTCAACTGAAGTTCGCTTCGTCCACCCGGGGCAAAATCCCGGCGCACCATACGATCCCCATGCAATTCGAGAATCCGGCTTTCGGCAAAACCTCCCCGCAGGGCCTCTCTGACCAGGGCCGAATCCACCCCCGCGAGTTCCGCCATACGGAGCGCCTGCGCCACGGCATCGATGGTCTGGGCAACAATGAGCTGATTCGCGAGCTTAGTCACCTGCCCTGCCCCCTGTTCTCCCATAAAAGTAACTTTGCCGCCGACTACATTTAGCAGCGGAAGAACGCGTTCGAACACCTCCTTCTTTCCTCCGGCCATGATGGTCAGATTTCCCGCCTTCGCCCCGACTTCTCCGCCTGAAACGGGAGCGTCGATCCATGAGGCCCCGCGCTCCTCGACCCTGGCGGCAAAGGACAATGTTTCCTCATAGCCGGTCGTGCCGAAGTCAATGATGACGGCGCCATTGCAAAGGAAGGGCTCGATCTCCGCGAGCATCGCCGCGACGACCTCATTGTGAGTCAGATTGAGGCAAACGATCCCGTCTCCCACGGTCCTCGCGACCGTCGCGGGATCAGCGGCAACACTCATCCTCCGCCCTGCAGCAAGAAGTCTTGGCGCTTCTCCCCGGTTCCAGACCGTCATTTCCGCTCCGGCGTCCTGCAGGTGACAGGCCATGGGCCAGCCCATATTGCCGAGGCCGATGAATCCGATCTTGTAACCTTTCAGGGTTTCGCTCATGTTCGCAGATTACCCTTTTTCAGCATTGGAACAAGAACGCGAATGAAAGTTGTTATCACAGGCGGAGGTGGATTCCTCGGGAGCCAATTGGCCCTGAAACTTCTCAAGCGGGGGACCCTGACCGGCCCGGGAGGCGAGGCGGAAGCCATTGATTCCATCACCCTTTTTGACGCCTATTTTTCACCTGAAGTCGGAAGCCTTGCCGCCAAACAGGGTTCAGCCATTGATCTGACCCTCTTGAATGGCGACATGGGCGACCGGGACTCGGTTTTTGCCGCGATCGACCGGGATGACATTTCTGTTTTCCACCTTGCCTCCATGGTCAGCGGTGAGTGCGAACAGCGTTTCGATGATGCGATGCGGGCCAATCTCGACGGCGGGCGATACCTGCTCGAGGCTCTGCGCCAGCGCGAAGGCCGACCCCGGATTGTGTTTGCGAGCAGCGTCGCCGCCTTCGGCGGTGCGGTGATGCCCGACTGCGTCAACGACACCACCAAATGCACCCCGCAAACCACCTACGGAATGACCAAGGTGATTGGCGAACTGATGATCAATGACTACTCACGCAAGGGCTTCCTTGATGGCAGATCCGCACGCCTTCCCACCATCATCATTCGTCCCGGCAAGCCCAATGCGGCGGCCTCAAGCTGGGCGAGCGGCATGTTCCGGGAGCCTCTCAACGGGCAGCCCTGTTACCTGCCGGTTCATCGCGATCAGCTTCACCCGGTACTGGGCTATCACGACGTCATCGACTCTTTCATCGCACTCCACGAGGCCGACCCCGCCCTCCTCAGCGATGACAGGGCATTCGGTCTCCCAAGCCACCGCGTCAGCGTGGCGGAGGGACTGCGGGTGATGGAGCAGGTCGCGGCTGAGGCCGGTATTCTCCCTGGTCTCGTCGTGGATGATTTTAACCCCGTCGTACAGGCTATTGTTGACACCTGGCCCACCGCAACGGATGGAACCCGCGCGCTGAAACTGGGCGTGCCTAAACCAAAACCGCTTGCCGATATTGTGCGTGATTACATCGCCGATTTCGTCACCACCTGAAACCCCATGAGACTTATCCTTCAAATCCCCCTCCTCGCGATCATTCTGATCGTCTTCAATATCGTCATTTTCAGCAGCCCTCTCGCTCTGGGTGCGAATGCCAATCCCCTCTTTGCCCTGACCCTGCCCACGGGAACCCAATGGCTCCCGACGGTCAGCGACCTGCTCGTGATCGGCGGAGTTATCCTTCTCTACCTCGAACTCTTCAAAGCGACCCGGACCTCGGTAAGCGCGATCTTTGAGCACGTGCTCTCCCTCTTCGTTTTTCTCGTGTTTCTGATCGAGTTTATCGTTGTGCCTGCCGCCGGGAACTCGACCTGTGTCATTCTCATGCTGCTGGCCCTTCTCGATGTGATCGGAGGCTTCACCATCTCGATCTCCAGTGCCCGACGGGACATCGGATTCGGCGATCAGTGACCGAGCATTTCGGCAATCCAAACAGACTCCCGCCGCCGGATTGACTCCTGAGCGGCGAGACAAACCGCGACGGCGAGCCGGGCGGAGGCTCCATCATTGAGAGGTTCTTTCCCTGAACGGATACACTCGACAAAATCCTCGAGCTCGGGCTTTATCCCTCGATCAACCCGCCCCGAACTGTCGATGAAATTCGCGGCATCACCTTCATCGGCGATCTTCAGGATGTTACGATCGGGCACATCGAAGCGCTGGTGAATCAACTCCAGCGCCTGATTTTTTGTGTCAATCCGGCCTTTGTCGCCGCAGGCTCCGATCTCACATTCTCCGCCATTCGGAGCAAAGAGGCAGAGCTCTAGTGACGCACGGCGACCTCCCTCGTATTCAATCAACACCTGGGCATTGTCGAGAATCTCCCGGTCTTTCAACACATTCGTCCCGCCGTGGGCCGACACTCGTTCCGGCGGACAATCCATCATCCAGTTGAAGAGATCGAGGTGGTGAACATTCTTCTCAAGGATAGTCCCTCCGGTGAGTGCCTCGCTGGACCGCCACCCCGCCCTCATCGGCCCGCGGAACTCCCGGCACCACATCAGTTGCAGGTCGCCGATATCACCGCGGGCTATCATCTCCTTCATTTGACCGTAGAGACGCTGAAAACGCATCTCGTGACCAACCTGAAGCACTTTCCCCGCCGCACCCGATTCCGCGATGATGGCATCACATTCGGCCATTGTCAGTCCCAGCGGCTTTTCACAAAGGACGTGTTTCCCGGCGCGCAGGGCCGCCGTCGCCGCTGCAAAATGCTGGTCATTTGTCAGGGCAATGATGACCGCATCGACCTCCTTGAGGGCGACCACATCGCGCCAGTCCGAAAAAGTCAGAAGACCGGAACCAGCCAGCGACTTCGAAGCCTCAAGACTTTCACCGCTGCGACTGCTCACCGCAGCAACTTCAACCCCTTCGATTTTCAGCAAGTTTCGCAGATGCGCCTCGCGCCCGAACCACCCTGCCCCAAGAAGTCCGATCCTGATCATGACACAGGCAAAACAGAAGACTCGCTTTCCTTCTCCTCCTCAGATTTTTTCGGTTCAAGCGAACCGTCTCCCTCCCCATCACTTCCTCTATCTTTATCTTTATCTTTATCTTTATCTTGGTCTTTATCTTGGTCTTTATCTTGGTCTTTATCTTGGTCTTTATCTTGGTCCTGGTCTCTATCCTGATCTCCATCTTCGTCCCGCCCCTCCCCTTTAACCTCTTCCTTCTCACCGCTCTCCTCCCGCACCAAAACTCCATCACCAATGACTCCCGCTTTAACCGGCTTCCTCCTAACAAAGAGATAACAGAACGACGCGACCAGCACATAAACCAGGCAGACAACACTCATCCCCGCAATCAAACGGTTGGGGTAGGTGTTCCAATCCAGCGTCTCTTTCAAGTAGAGAGGAGCAAGCCGTCCCAGCGCAGCAAAACCGCCTGCGAGGGCGAAAAGAAAGGCGATTTGCAATCCTATCCGCCGGAAAAAAATCGCCATCAGCGTCCCCAGCAGCATCACCGCACCAAAGAGCGCGGGAATGGCGGAGATGATGGTCCGGGGGCCATGCCCTTCCCCTCCCCATCCGTAAAATTCAGCGGCCCCGCTTCCAATCACGAGGAGAGCACAGATCAAAGTGAAAACCTTCATTGCTTTTCTGAAGCGGCGACGGGTACGGCGGCATCGTTCGACTTTTTCCCGGCCATGATTTTTTCCGCCAGAGGCCGGGCGAGCTCACTGCCATAAGCCAATGTTTTGATGGGCTTATAACTGTCTCTTCCCAACCAGGTGCCCCAGGTGTATTCCCCGTTAAACCCGAAATACCAGACATCGGTAAAGCTCGACGTAGTGCCCGATTTCCCTTTGATGATTCCGCCCGCAACATCAAGGGCAAGGCACGCAGCCACTGAATCAGCCGTCTTCGCGCTCATCGCCCGTTGCGGATGCGGAGAGGGGGGTGACGGGATCGGTTTCCCGAAGGCATCGTGAATCTCATGAATCAGAGCCGGTTCCGGCGAGGGAGTTCCGCTGTTGGAAAAAACCGTGTAGGCATGGGTCAACTCCGTCAGGGTGACCTCGCTGCCGCCAAGGACACTTCCGGGCTCCTCTTTCACCTCACTTTTGATTCCGGCCGCCCGAATAAGTCGGCGAACCGGATCCAGTCCGACCTGAAGCCCGAGACGGGCCGTGGGCGAGTTCTTCGAATAACGCAGCGCGTTGGAGGCGGTGATATGTCCTTCCCATCGATTCTCCGGATTCTCAGTACTCCATTCGCCGAGAATTCCCCCGATACTACCCACACCCATCTCGCGATTATCGAAAGGCGCATCGAAGACCAGTGACTCGGGAGTGAAGGCTCCGGTTTCAAAGGCGGTTGCGTAAATGAAGGGCAGAAAGGCTGATCCGGGCGGTCTTGTCATCTCCGTCGCCCTGTCATACTCACTCCGGAAAAAGTCGCGACTTCCGATGGAAGCGACAATCCTTCCGCTACCATTGTCGATCATCACGAACGCCCCTTCCAGATCATCGCTCATGGTCGGATCCTTTTGTCCCCCTTCGTTGCCGCCCTGGAGATCCTTGATATGTCGATCAATCAGTTTCGCCGCCTCTAGTTGGAGATCCAGATCCACGGAGGTTTCAATAATGAGGCCGTCGAGTGACTTTACAGGGACACTGAGTCCGTCGAGACTGGCACGCAGTTCCTTCTCAATCCGGGCAATGAGGTATCGCAGTTGCCCCCGCTCGATTAAATGCTCGCGGGTCTTCACAACCGGCGTCGCTCCGGCAAGGAACTTCTCCAGTTCTTCGTCGGAAAGGGTCCCGCTCTCGTTCATCCGCCTTAGGGTCTGGTCCCGATATTCCATCGCCAGCGATTCACTGACGAGTGGAGAATAACGGCTTGGTGAGGGAATCACTCCGCAGATCAGGGCGGACTCATCAACCGTCAGTTCGCGTGGCTCCTTGCCAAAATACCCCATCGCCGCGGATCCCAACCCGTAGAATCCGCTGCCAAAGTAGATCCGGTTTAGATAGTGAACGAGAATCTCATCTTTCGAAAATTGCTTCTCAATTCTCACGGCGGCAGCGATTTCAGAGAGCTTGCGATCCGCGTCCTTCCCTTCCAGCTGATAGACATCGCGCGCCAATTGCTGGGTCAGGGTGCTGCCCCCCTCACGAATTCCCTGGGCCCGGTAGTTCGCCCAGGCGGCGCGCACAGACCCCACCGGATCAAATCCCGGATGCAGGAAAAACCGTTGATCTTCCGCTGCCACCAGAGCATCAACAAAATGAACCGGAATGTCCTCCCGGGTGATCAGCCGACGGTGCATCGAACCGGCCCGCCCGATCTCCCTGCCATTCATGTCCCTGACAAGAGCACCAACTTCAAGTCGCTCCACCTCACTGATGTCGAGAGCGGCGCTCTTTTCAAAATAATGCCATCCTATCCCGGCTCCAAATGCCGCCACCGCCACGACGCCATAAACGGGAGTCAGGAGAATCAGCTTCAGGAAGACGACAAGCACGGCCATCCACGCCTTTGGCTTTTTCGCCGGATCGCTATCGGAAGGCGAAACGGCTTCGGCTTCGGCTTCGGCTTCGGCTTCGGCTTCGGCTTCGGCTGCTAAAGCAGGCTCGACCTTTTCCTCAGGCAACGCGCCCTCCTCCACAAGCTCAGGATCTGTCGGTGTTTCTTCCATGCCACGTTGCCGATGACGACTGTCAGCGTCCACCTCCAAATATAAATCGGAGTAGTCCCCCGAAGGATCCTCTCGGCCAGATCTCCTCGGCCACCAGTTCCGGAATCACTTGAGCAGGAATAATGACCGGACGCGGCCGCGACGGTCCTTCCGGCATTACCACGGCGAAGGTGTCAGGTTCAGCATAGACTTTCCGGAGAACTCCGGCAGCGATCGGAGCGGCACTTCGCCCGCCACTGAGTGCCTCCCGCCCCCGTCCCTGGGTGACGGCAGCAAAGGCGATACGTGGATTAGTCGCATCGACCCATCCGGTGAACCATGCCAGCGATCGCATTTGCCCGCCGACCGACCATTCGGAGGTTCCGGTTTTCCCGTAAACCACGGGATTTCCCATGGCGGCACTACCCGCAGTACCTCCGGACGAATTGACAACACCCCACATACCGTCCCGCACCAGATCGATGTCCTCGGGTTTGAGTCGGAGGAGGTGGCCCACTTCGGGTTCGGTCGTTGTAACGATATGGCTGAATTTAGGATCAAGTGTCTTCAGAATCAGTCGGGGCTGCGGAACGACTTCGCCATTCGCAAGCGCGGCCATGGCAAAAGCCATCTGGACCGGTGAAGCAAGCACCTGACCCTGACCGATCGCAAAATTGGCGAGACTCCGCGGATCGCTGTAGCCCTCGGGTTTCGGAATATTTCCCGTCGCGATGGAAGGGAGCGGCAAAGCAGGAGGGACACCGAGCCCGAAACGACCGCAGATATCGGCAATCGGCCCCGCCCCGGTATTGAGCGCCGCCTGATAGAACCAGGTATTGCAGGAGCTCACAAGCGCATAACGCACGTCCATCGGACCGAAGGACTGGGAACTCCAGTTTTTGAAAAAGCGACCGTCGACGAGGAGTGCACTCGGACCGGTGAACTGGGTGCTCGTTCCAATAATCTGTCCCGCCTCCATGCCGGCGAGTGCGACAAAGGGCTTGAAGGTCGAGCCGGGAGGGTAGGCACCGGTCACTGCCCGGTCAAAAAGGGGCGCCTCTTTTCCCTCGGCAAGCGCCGCAAAATTTTCCGTCGAAATGCCGCCTTCAAACAGATTCGGATCAAAGGAGGGATGGGAGACCATCGCCAGGATATCTCCGGTGTCAGCATCGACAGCGACAAAAGCACCTGGGCGACCACTTCGCTCCAGTTGCTCCTTGGCAAGACGCTGCATTTCAAAATTGATGGAAAGCACGAGGGTTTTGCCGGCCTCCGGTTCTCTCACGATTTCCTGGTAACGGAGTACTCCGTCGGGATCATAAAGCCGCAGCACTTCGCCATCCCGACCGCGAATCTGCTTATCCAGGGTGACTTCCATTCCCGCGCGCCCCTCCGTGGGCGGCCAGGCGTATTCCACTTTTCCAATCGGCCCTCTCTGATCGGGAAGGGAAACGCCGATGTAGCCGGTGAGATGGGCGGTGAGTTCTCCCTGGGGATACTCGCGGATATAAAGCGGTTCGAATGCGCATCCGTGGGGAAGCGGATCGTCCATCCAGCCGATGAGCGAATCAGGGATGGCCGAGGAAATCGCGAGAGGAATCCAGGGACGGTTCTCAAAGTGTTTCCGTACGTCTGCCTCCGATAGCTTCAGCAAAGGAATCTTCCTGTCGAACTGCAGGGCCAGCCCCTGCACCAGCGCAAAGGCTTCTTCTGCAGATTCCACAGCGCCGGCGAGTTGAACGACGAGGCGTCTTCCAACGCGGTTTACCGCGAGAGGCACTCCGTCCCGGGATACGATCCGACTTCTCGCCGCCGGAATCCTGAAGGTCTTCACATTCCAGTCCGGCATCGCCATCATGGGTGTCGCGCCGAGATTGATCGACTCGATCGCGACTTCTTCCCCTTCGGTCATTGCAGGAAGTTCCACGACTGGCACCGGAGAAACCGGGCCGGGTTTTTCCAATTCTTCGGCAGAGGTCAGACAGAGGTGAAAGAGAGCAACAAGAACAAGCAACACCCCGTGCATTCTCGAACCGGCGGGTCTGCATGCTTTCCTTGCGGAAATCTGTCGGGCGAATCTCAAAATCGATTTGGGGGGTCGGAGGAAGACTGCTGAAGCTACTCCGGGAAGAGAGGCTTTGTGGCGAACATTTCACTTCGCCTTAACTTCAAGCATCCTATAACCGCATGAACCCGAGATCAAGAACGAGCGACAATCTATTGGGCACCTCTTTTTCCCGGGCGGGAGGCCGCCCATTACGCAAATTCCGGCCTCGTTCAGGCCCAGACATTCAGGAGGATTACCCCCGCTACGGCAATGACCGCACCGAAAACGGAGAGCCTACTGGGATGGTCGCCCTCGGTCATCATTGCCAGAGGCATCATCACGATAGGCGTAAGCGCCACCACAGCGAGAACGACTCCACTTTCGAGAGTTTTCAGAGCAAGTTGAAAGAAACTGACTCCAATCACCGGTCCAAAAAGAGCCGCTCCCAGAAGCCACGGAGCCACAGATCGATCCAGTGGCGTCCGCCAGCTTTCCCAGTCCTTTTTTGATCCCAGAAATCGAATCAGGAGAACCGCGACGGCCGAAAAGAGAAGCCCGGCGATGACCCGCTGGAAGGCGGCGGTGATTCCGGAACCGTGAACACTCAATTCGAGTGCGACCGCCTCCGCCTTCCGGCTGATGACCGCCCCGGTGCCCTGCCCGAATCCGGCGACGATGGCCGCGATGATTCCCACCCAGAACCGACCGCGACGCTCGACGACCTGACGGGATTTTGCCCCCGGCCGGATCGCCATGACGACCCCGGTCAGAATCAGTGCGGCACAGGTGATGACCCGAACCCCGACTCCATTGCCCAGCCAGAGCCATTCCAGTGACATCGCGAAGAGGGGGGCGAGGCAGAGATTTAACAGGATCGTCAGCCTCGATCCTATCCTCTCGTAGGCCGTGAATAGCGCGACATCACCCAATCCGAATCCGATGACTCCGCTGAGGAAAAACCATTGAAACGAGGGCCATCGAATCGCATCGGGAGTCAGAAAGAAAACCAGCACGCCAAGAACCAGCGAGGCGACCGAGAGCCGCATCAAATTTCCCCACGCTCCGCCCAGACGCACCGCAACACGCTGTCCGGTGACGGCGGAGAAGGCAAAGAACAGAGTGGTGAGGATGGCGGCGATCATGGAGTCATGCGGACCGCGACGGCGGAGCATTCATGAGTTGCAAAGGCAACGGCATCCGGACAGGTTTGTAAAGCCCATCCATGCAGAGCGAAACGCCGGTCAACTCCCCTTCCCTGATCCATAACGGAGTTCTCTGCCATGCCCCGGAGGCCCGCGTCGCAGTGACGGACAGAGCGATCCGTTGGGGGCAGGGCGTTTTTGAAACTCTCGCTGCCTACGATGGCAGACCTTTCCTAACCGAGTCTCATCTTAAGAGGCTTCGGCAGGCTGCGGGCATGCTCGATCTCCACTGCCCGTGCGATACCATCCTGATCGAGGCGATGGACTTAGTCCTGCAGTCCAGTGGTTTGGATGTGGCCGGGCGCTCACGGCTTCGCATCACCTTGACTTCTCCTACCGAATCGCAGAGCAACCCTCCCTCCGGCCCTCCGGAGTCATGGTTTATCGAGGCGTCTCCCCTTCCGAATCATCCGGAACGGGCGGCAGTCATCACGATTCCCTTTGTTCGAAACGACCGCAGTGCTCTCACCGGGCTCAAAACGATCAACTATGGCGAGAATGTCATCGCTCTGAAACTCGCCGCGGAAGCAGGAGCCGATGAGGCGCTTTTCGGCAACACCCGTGATCTCCTCTGCGAGGGAACCTGGTCGAATATTTTTGTCTATCACGAGGGCACTTACCTCACTCCCCCGCTCAGTTCCGGCTGTCTTCCCGGGGTGACCCGCGCCCTCGTCCTTGACCTTTGCCGGGATCTGGGGATCACGGTTCGCGAAGTCGATTTCCCGATGAGGCGCCTCGCCGAAATTGAAGGAGCCTTTCTCACCTCCAGTCTTCGGGAGATTCAGGTAATCTCCTCTCTCGACGGTCGCCCCTTGAATGACCCGCCCGGGGTCGCTCTGATAAGGGACGCCTATCGGACGCAGGTCGAAAGGTATTGCCACGGATCCTCTACGTGAATTCGTAGGAACCCGGGATCACATTTGGGATTGCGATTTTCTTCGGGAGTCACGAATCTCCTCCTATGCGACACTCCCTCCACCTGCTGGCCCTCCTGCCGGTTTCCCTTTTCCTCCAAACGCTGCACGCGGCTCCGGTGAAGTTTGAAACCGAGGTCCTCCCTTTTCTGGAAAAGAAATGCGTTGAGTGTCATCGGGCGCCCTACGAAAAGGACGGAAAAACCATCAAACCCAAGGCCGGTCTCCGCATGGATGGGGCTTGGGCGATCAAGACCGGGAGTGAAAACGGAGCCATCTTCATCGCAGGCAAAAGCGGGGAAAGCCCGATGTTCGAACGGGTGACCCTCCCCGAGGACGATGACGATTTCATGCCACCGGTCGGCAAAGCCGATCCCCTCACCCCTGCGGAAGTGGACCTGCTCAAGCGCTGGATCGATGAAGGGGCTGATTTCGGTGAATGGGAGGGAAACCTCGAAGGCAAACCGGAAGAAGCCGCTCCTGCAGGTAAGGTTGCTACGGTGTCCCCCACCCAGCAGGTTTATGAGCGCCTGAGCAAGGGACTCACCGCTCCCGAGGAGAAGGCCTGGGAGTCGATCACGACCTCGGGAGGACGGGTGCTCCGCCTTTCCCAGACCAGTCCGCTCCTCTCGGTGGACTTCCGGCTCTCGGCCCCGGAGACAGGAGACGAGGCGATTCTCTCGGCCAAAGTGGTCGCCCCGAACATCGCCCACCTTGATCTCTCCAAAACCAAGGCTACCGACGCAGCCCTCATCCTTCTGGCCGACACTCCGAATCTGGTGCGGCTGGATCTGAGCAACACCGCCATCGGCGATGAGGGCCTGAAGCTCCTGAAAGGTCTCAAAGAACTTCGTTATCTCAACCTTCACGGCACTGCGGTGACGGATGCGGGGCTGGAGCATCTTCGCGAACTCACCAGTCTCGACTCCGTCTATCTGTGGCAGTCAAAGGTGACGGAAAAAGGCGCTGAAAAACTTCGCACTGCCCTCCCGGATGCCAGGATTAACTCAAAGTGATCTGCTTTTTGCGATCGCCTTCCTGAGCAGCGGACTAGGGTGCTTTTCCGTTTCGGGATCGGATGAGTATATCAATGACGCCGGGATAAAAAGCTCCTTCGAGACCAAGCTCGGGGCCCTCTTTGAGGCGGGAGGCATCCCGAAGGCTACGGATATTCTGAAGCAGCTCCGCGAAGAAAAGCGCTCCGAATTGACCCTTCCGGCCCTCGCTCCGACATTGGAGAACCACCAGCCGGAAGTCTACGACAGGACGCGCAATGCCTCGCTCGTTTTAGGTCACCTCTATCTTTGCGGCAAGTGCGAGAACTATCACGCCAACCTTGCCGGAGGAGTGATTCTCAGCCCTGATGGCCTCGTCCTCACCAACTACCACGTGATCGATTTCAAGGATGCGATTGTTTTCGGGGCAATGACAGCAAACGGCACCATTTTTGGATTCGAAAAAGTGGTCGCCAGTTCGAAACAACACGACCTGGCCCTGCTAAAACTGAGAGAGGCAAAAGACCTCACCTATGTCGTTCCGCAGGAGAAGATCGAAACCGGAGAAGAGATTTTTGTGATCTCCCATCCGGACGGTCATTTCTATACTCTCACCAAAGGCTATGTGGCGCGCAAATACCTGACTTCGGAGCAGAAAACGCCCATGCTTCAAATCACCGCCGACTTTGCAAAAGGCTCGAGCGGGGCCGGCATTTTCAACGCCCGGGGTGAACTCGCCGGTATCGCCACTTCCACCAGCTCGATTTACTACGATGGCAGCGAGGAGAGTCCAGACAACCTCCAGATGGTGATAAAATCAGGCATTCCCGCTTCCTCCCTCAGGGAACTGATCACTCTTGAAAAGTCTCCGTGACCGGGAAGCAGGTTAGGCAACCCGGGCCAGCATGTGAGGCATGGAGAGGCAGGACGGCACCGCCCCCTACCAACGCCGGACCGCACCGCGGACCAGTCCCACCATCACCCCCTGAATCACGAGTTCGCTCGCGGGAATCAGGTCCGGGTAGTCAGGGTTTTCGGCCTTCAAATAGGGGCGACGCCCGTTGGTGATATACCGCTTCAGGGTCGTCTCTCCATCGATCAAGGCGGCCACAATGTCCTGATCGCGCGGCTCCTTATACTCAAGGATGACATGATCACCGTCCATGATGTGGGCACCAACCATCGATTCACCCCGAACCTTCAACGCATAGGTCTTCGAACGCTCATTCAGGCCCATCGACCGCACATCCACGGAAAGGGTCCCGTCCGCAACGGGTGCGGTGTCGTCGCTGTAGCCGGCCGGAATCGCTCCGTAGACCGGGATATCGAGAATGGGTTCACGATCCGCCGCATCAGCGAACATGAGGCATCGCGCCCGGCGCCTTTCATCGTCGCCCTCGCGCCGGGTAATGGCGCCTTTCTTCTCAAGCGCACGAAGATGGCTCACGGCGGCGGTCTGGCTGGCGAATCCGAAATGCTCCTGAATCTCCCGGGTGGAGGGCATGATTCCGGAACGGCGATGCTCAGACTGGAGGTAGTCGAGGACTTCTTGTTGGCGGGCGGTTAATTTCATTATGAACACTGTTCCACAGAACATCAGATAATTTTCACCGTGCGCAAGCAAAAATCGGCCTTTTAGTTAAGCTTTACGAAATGCACTCTCCTTTCAGCACCGGGATACCGACCCATCTTGCCCTGATGATATTGCTTGGCGTTGGCTTTCTTTCAAGGTCTCAGGCGCAGGAACCGGCCGAATCGGACGCCAAAGCACTGCCGATGCGCGGCTTTCGTTTTTCCTCAAGCGGGGATCCAAAAGCATCCACTCCCGGTGAGACGCCTTCAAACCCGGACCCCGCCGCTCCCCAACCCGGCACCCTCTTGCCTGAAAACCTTCCGGGAGAAGCCGGAAATTTGAAAGTCGGCCTTGTGACAGAACTCGCCAGCCTGCCTCCGGAAGTGGCGGAGATGGCGAAACACGGAGCCCTAGCGGTCGCCGAAGGTTCATGGGAGAAAGCACGGGGAATCTACCTCGAAATGATCAAACTGGCTCCCGACAATGCCCTCGCCTATGCAAACCTCGGGGTGGCCGAGCACCAGTTGGGAAATCTCCTCGCCGCCTCGGGCAATCTGGGAAAATCGCTCGAACTCAACCCGCATATCGCCCGGAACTGGCAGACGATGGGCTTGATCAGCTACGAGCGAAGGGAACTCGCCCTTGCCATCTCCTGTCTCACCCGGGCCATCCATGAGGACCCCGAGGATCCGGAGTCGCGCCTCCTCCTCGCTGCCGTCATTCGTGACTATGGATGGAAAGAGGCCGCCGTCACCGAGCTGCAGCGGGCCATCGAACTCGATCCCGGTCAGGCTTCGGCACACTACAATCTGGCTGTCACCTATCTCGAAATGAAGCCGCCCCGGCTGGAACTGGCGCGACGTCACTACTACGCGGCTGTCGATCTGGGAACCACACCCTCGCCGGAAATCGAGGCGCTTTTCAAAGATGCGGAATAAGCTCTTGGTGAAATCCCCGGAATATCGCGTAGGATAAATTCTTTTCATGTCCGGACTCCGTTCCATTCTCAGTTCTTTTCCTGCCGCACCCCCGGTCCGGGCGGTGGCTTTGCTTGTGCTGACCCTCGTCATCGCGGGCTGCCGCACCAACGAGAAGGCCTCACTCACGACACCTCCCCAGGCACCGACAGGGGCGTCCTCCTATCCAACCCCGGGTATCGTATCTCCAGCCCCTTTTAGTCCCGTGGCGTCCGGTTCCGGCTCGGTTTATGCCCCGCAGCCCATCCCGATCACCTTCAGCGGGACCGCTCCCTCTTCTCCCAATCAGCCGAATATCACGGCCAAGGCAGCCTTCCTCGTCGACGGTAACGGTAGAGTCCTCTTTGAGAAAAATGCCGACACCCGGCTCCCCACGGCAAGCACCCAGAAACTCCTCCTTGGACTGATGGTGGCGGAAAAGGGCAGCCTGGACGGGACGGTCACCGTGACCGAGTCGGACACCTGGGCCGAGCCGACGGTAATGGGCCTGAAACCGGGAGAGACCTACACCCGGCACGAACTCCTCAAAGCCGTCCTCATCCGCAGTTGCAACGATATCGCCCGCACCCTCGCCCGCGATCACTCGGGGAGCGAGTCGGCCTTTGTGGCGAACCTCAATCAGCGAGCCCGACAGCTTGGAATGGACAGCTCCTACTTCACCAACTCCAACGGTCTCCCCTCCCCTTCGGGCCAATACTCAACGGCTCGGGATCTCGCCAAGATGGGGGCGGCGGCGCTTCGCAATCCGGTGGTGCGTGATGCCATTGGAACGAAAGTCCACGTCTTCCGCTTCGCGAACGGGTCCACCAAAACCATCTACAACACCAACCTCGTCCTGAAGAATTTCCCCTACTGCACCGGAGCAAAGACCGGCTACACGAACGCCGCCGGTCGTTGTCTTGTCTCCTCGGCGACGGCGAACGGAAAAAGTGTCATCGCCGTGGTTCTCGGCAGCACCTCACCGACCGTCTGGGTGGAATCCGAGGCTTTGCTGCGGTATGGGTTGGGGATGTGACGGGGGGCTGCAAGCAGCCGCTCTGACATTTTACCTAGGAAAGGGGCTTGCCAGGCCCCTTCAAAGCCGGGGCTGCGCCACTTAGGCAAGCATAGTTCCTTGAAGTGCTAAGGGAGCCAAAGGCATTGACGCCGCCATCGCGCCCCAGCCAGCGAATGACGAAATCCCGCCGTTGTGATGGAATGGTCTCCAATGCGTGCTGTTTTTCCACTCTTCGCAATTCCGTGCCTGTGCCTTTCACTCTCCGCCCAGGATTCCCCACCCTGGCCGGTTCTCGCTCCCGCGACCGAGACCTCACCGCTGCCGGGAACCACCCTTCTCACCGAAACCGGCGACCTCTCCCGCCTCCTCCACGATGCCAACGACCGCTTTCTCGACAAGGAAATCGAGCGCGCCAAGGCGGAGCGAGGGAAGCTCTGGAATCGCGACTTCGCCTCTCCCGAAGCCTACGCGAAGTCCGTGCAACCGAATCGCGAGCGTCTCGGGAGAATGCTCGGGATCGACCGTGAGATCCGGGCAACTCCGGCGGGAGGTGATGGCCTCCGGGTAATCGAGTCCCTGACCGCCGGAAAAATCGATGCCTCCATCCGGCAGGTTCAATGGAGAGCCTTTGGAGACGTCCACGGGGACGGCCAGCTCTATCTACCGGTAGGCGAAATCAAGGCCGACCTGGTTTTTATTCCCGACGCCAACGATTTCAATTACCAACTGCCTGCCGCCACCGCGCTTGCCCAAAGTGGCTGCCGCGTCCTCGTCCTGCGCCTTGTTTCCCGCCTCGAAAACGAATACCAGCTCAGTGAACGAGAGTGGATCCAGCGCTCCGCGTTTTTGTTAGGGCGAACCATGACGGGATACGAGGTCTTGAAGATCCAGTCGGCCATTGACTGCCTCCTCGCCGATCAGAGCGGGAATAAACGCCCGCTCGGCGTGATCGGTCACGGTGAAGGCGGACGCCTCGCTCTCTTCGCTGCCGCCCTCGATGATCGGATCAACGCAGCTCTCGTGAGCGGCTCGTTCGGCCCGCGCGAGACGCTCTGGAAGGAACCGGCAGATCGGAATCTATTCGGTCTGCTCGGCGAATTCGGCGATGCAGAGCTCGGCAGTCTGGTCGCGCCGCGCCCTCTCGTGATCGAGCATGGGGTCTACCCGAAGTATGGCTATCGCGCCGGAGTTGATCTCGAAATCGACCCCGGGAACCGCGCCAACATTCCCGGGAAACCGGGACTTCTCCCCTCCCCGACCGAGGCGGAAGTCACTTCGGAATGGGAGCGACTAAAGTCCCTGACCTCCGACGCCCGGGTGGATCTAGTGAAGAGCAACGAAGCTCTGTCGGACGAGGCCATGTCCCGATTCCTCGCGGCCCTCAAGCGATCCGCCGCGGTGAAAAAACCGGCTCAGGGAAACGATATTCTCAGTCCATCGACCGATCGTATTGACGAGCTCGTCCGGCACAATCGCCTTGCCCTGATCGAGGCCGCCGGTGACCGGAAACGATATTTCGCGGACTTGAAAACCGATTCACTTGAAAACTTTCAACAGACAATCGAGCCCTACCGCGAGAAATTCCGCACCGAAGTCATCGGCGATTTCGAGCTCCCCCTCCTGGCACCGAACGTGCGGACCCGACCCTATCAGGTGGGAGACAAGACCCTGTCCTACGAGGTTGTTATGGACGTGATGGAGAGCGGCGGCGAAACCGTCTTCGCCTACGGAATCCTGACATTACCAAAAGACCTCGACCTTTCCTCCGGAGAAAAGCGTCCCGTCATCGTCTGCCAGCATGGGCTTGAGGGCACCCCGCAGGACGTCGTCGGCGAGGCGAAACACGATGCCTACAAGGCCTTCGCAACGCGTCTAGCGGAACGCGGATTCATTACCTTTGCCCCGCAAAACGGATACAAATACTTTGATCTGTTTCGCCTTCAGCAGTTCAAGGCGCAGAGTATCGGGAAGACACTCTTTTCTCTCATCATCCCGCAGCATCAGCAGATCACCGGGTGGCTCGCGGAGCAATCCTGGGTGGATAAAGACAGAATCGCCTTTTACGGACTCAGTTACGGGGGAAAATCAGCCATGCGTATCCCCCCGCTCGTGGATCGCTATTGCCTCTCGATCTGCTCGGCTGACTTCAATGAGTGGGTCTGGAAGAATGCCGCCACCGACAGTGAATCCCTGAAATACAGCTACGCCAACAAAGGTGAGTATGAGATCTTCGAATGGAATCTCGGCGGCACCTTCAACTATGCCGAGATGGCCGCCCTAATCTGCCCCCGCCCCTTCATGGTCGAACGCGGACACTTCGATGGGGTCGGCCCCGACGAACAGGTCGCCTTTGAGTTTGCGAAGGTCAAAAATCTCTACGAAGCGAAACTCGGCCTCACCGATCGATGCGAAATCGAGTGGTTCGCCGGTCCGCACACGATCAACGGAGTCGGAACCTACAAGTTTCTCCACCGCCACCTCCAATGGCCAGAGCCGGGAAACTGATTCCCGTCGACCGCACTCCCCCACGGGCGTCACTTTCTCCGCGCTCAATGAGCGATTGATTTCTTTGACTTTCAAGGAAAGTGAAACGACAAAGCACTGTCTTTTGCTATGGAAAATCTCCCACTTTGGATCTCAATCATTCTCCTGGGCCTGATCGAGGGAATCACGGAATTTCTGCCTATCTCCTCAACCGGGCATCTCCTCATTCCCCAGAATCTCGGATGGCTTCCTCGGCAATCGGATCTCTTTTCGGTGGTGATTCAAAGCGGAGCGGTCGTCGCCGTGCTCGCCGTCTTTTCGGAGCGACTCAAGAGTCTCGCCTCCACCCTTCGTGAGCCCGAAACCCGATCCTACCTGGCCAAGCTGGCGGTTGCCTTTCTTGTCACCGCCGTGGGCGGGGTGATGATCAAAAAACTCGGCATCGAGCTCCCGGAAACAGTCGCCCCCGTCGCCTGGGCCACGTTTATCGGAGCGTTCGTCATTTTTGCTGTCGAGTTCTGGCGCAAGGATCATCCGGGAGAGCCTTCCGTGAGTTGGCGGATCGCAATCGCGGTCGGTCTCGCCCAGATTCTCGCCGCCATTTTTCCGGGCACGTCCCGTTCCGGTGCCAGTATTCTCATCGCCATGATGTTTGGGGCTGCGAGACCGGCCGCGACCGAGTTCTCATTCCTCCTCGGCGTCCCCACCCTGATGGCGGCCGGAGCCTTTCAGATCTTTTCGGAGATTCGCGAGGGCGGAGTCGGCGGCGAAGACTGGGGAATGCTCGCCCTCGGGACGCTCGCTTCCGCGATCTCCGCCTTTGTTGTCGTGCGTTGGCTCATTCACTTTGTCCAGAGTCATAACTTTAACGGATTCGCCTGGTATCGTCTCGTCCTCGGAGCGGCATTGCTTGCCTACGTCGCCATGGAGGCCTCCAATGAGGCAGGTGCGATCGACTAACGATTTAATCACTCCAACACCCTCGTCTCCTGAACAGATACTACCGGTTTCAACACGCGCTCCTCGTCGAAACTGACGATATTGAATCCGCTGTGTGGATTGATCTGCTCTCGCCCTCACGCGAAGAGGAAGTCCTTCTGGAGAAGACCCTGGGAGTCGCACTTCCGACTCGCGAGGACATGGAGGAGATCGAGATCTCTAGCCGACTCTACGAAGAGAACGGCGGTATCTTCATGACGGTTCAATTACCCGCGGCAAGCGAAGAGGACCACTTGACAACAGGACCGGTGACTTTCGTCCTCGTCGCAAACCGCCTCATCACCATTCGCTACCACGATCCCCGCACCTTCACGACTTTCCCGGCTCGTGCGGCGCGCTATCCGGTTGCGGGAGATTCGGCGGATACCCTTTTTCTCGCCCTGCTTGAGGCTCTCGTCGACCGGCTTGCGGACATCATTGAGCGGGCCGGGCACACCGTGGCGCCGATCTCGCGAAATATTTTTCGCGCCACCGAAACGACACGCCCAAGATCACATCGATTTCGCTCCTATCTTGAGACGATCGGAAGGACAGGTGATCTCATATCTGATATTCGTGACAGCACCATGACGATAGACCGCGCCGTGGGATTTTACTCGGCCCACCTCGCGCACCGGGAGGGTACCGAGCCCCAGCGATCCAGAATCAAAACAATCACCCGGGACATGCATTCGATTGGAGATCACGCGGACTTCCTTTCGGGTAAAATCACGCTGCTCCTTGATGCCACACTGGGATTGATCAGTATCGAGCAGAACGGGATCATCAAGATTTTCTCCGTCGCGGCGGTGGTCTTTCTCCCTCCGACGCTGGTGGCCTCTATCTACGGGATGAACTTCAAGTTTATGCCCGAGTTGAGCTGGCATTTCGGATACCCCTTTGCGATCGGACTGATGATCGCCTCGGCCCTTCTCCCCTACTGGTTTTTCAAACGGCAGGGCTGGCTGTAGGACAGTCCTCCTATTCCGCCTTTCGCTTTCCTCCGGCCATCTCCCCGGCACGAAGCGGATCAAATGCCGGATTCGGTTCCGGCATCCGGGCCCCGATATCCTTTCTCCACTGGACGAGTCCGGCGTGAAGTTCTGCCGACCTGGCCGCCTCCCGTTCAGCAAGATTTGTGGTTTCGCCAGGGTCCGAAGCAAGGTGATACAGTTCAAGATGTCCGTCCTCGAGGAATTCCAACAGTTTCCAGTCATCCTTGCGAATCGCGGAGGCAGGGGTGCTGTGGTGGTAGTGCGGCAGGTGCCAGAAGAGAGCGTCCCGCTTCATCGCGTAGGTGGGGTCCCGCATCAGTGCCACCAGACTGAGACCGTCCGGCATCTCTTTTCCCGAGGGGGCAACGCCTCCAAGCGCAAGAAAGGTCGGGTAAAGATCAGCGGTGATGGCCGGAACCTCGCAGACACCCCCTTCAGGAATTACCCCCGGCCAGCGCATCACTGCCGGCACCCGGATGCCTCCCTCGTAAAGCGTTCCCTTTTCACTGCGGAGGGGAAGGTTTGACGTGTAGACCTTGCCTCCCTGATCATGCACCAGTCCGCCATTGTCGGAGGTGAAGACCACGAGCGTTTTCCGGGAAAGATCGAGCCGATCCAGAGCCGCCAGAATGCCACCGACACTTTCATCAAGTTCCTCGAGGAGACCCGCGTATTCAGGAAGGCTCGGATAAGCGGGCATCGGGGATTTTTCTTCGTACTTGGCGAGGAGTTCCGGCCTTGTCGACAGCGGGATATGGACCGCATAATGGGAAACCTGAAGCACAAATGGCTGTTCACGGTGGGTTTCGATAAACTCGACTGCCTTTTCAGTAAGAAATGCTGCGGTTCGCACCGCTTCTGCTTTTCCGGTCAGGGACGGAGGTAACTCATGCTTCTGACATTCGATCACGGTCCCCCACCCCTGCTCGGCGGGACTGTAACCGGTCCCTCCCAGATGCCATTTCCCGAAGTAACCGGTGGCATACCCCGCTGCCCCGAGCCGCTCGGCAAAGGTCTCCACCTCCAGCGGAAGTTGCAGGGGAACCGCCGGATCGATCAGTTTTGCAAAGGGACGCCGATGCCCCGGAATATGCTGGGTAATTCCGAAGCGGGCCTCGTTCCGTCCGCTTTGCAAATTCGCCCGGGTCGGCGAGCAGACCGCCCCGGCATAAAACTGCGTGAAGCGCATCCCTCCGGCAGCGAGACTGTCGATCGCAGGGGTTTCATTGAAGGCGTTTCCGTAGACCGGCAAGTCGGCCCAGCCAAGGTCGTCCGCGAGAATAAGAACGATGTTAGGTTTCTCTTCGGCCGGAAGCGGACTAACAACAAGGCCGATAAAAAGAAGTAAAAGAATTCGGCAGCAGCGAGGGGAAAACATCATAACACTCCGGGGCATATCGGAGGGAAAGCCTGATGTCAATTCACTTCAAGCTTTCCAGCAGGAGCACTTTCGTACGGAGCAGGTCGCTGAGCACGTAGCGATCAAAGGTTTCGAGAAAAGCGTCTCGGGCCTCGGCGATGACCCGTTTCAGAACGCAGGCGTGAACAATGGGGCAACTTCCCCCGTCCGTCCCGAGGCATTCCACAAGAGCCAGCGTCTCGGTGGCTCGAACCACGGCGCCGATATTGATCTCCTCCGGCGACCTCGACAGCTGAAATCCCCCGGACCGGCCGCGTTTTGTTTCGAGGAATCCCAGCTTGCCCAGATTGTGGGTAATTTTGACAAGATGGTTCTCGGAAATTCCGTAGGCGGTCGCGACTTCAGACACCGTAATCGTTTTTCCCGAATGGATTCCCGCGTAGATCAGGGTGCGAAGGGAGTAATCGGTAAATCGGCTGAGTTCCATGAATCAGAGAGGATTCTCTCCGGGCAAATCTAGCACTGTCTCCGGTCGGGTCCACCGGCCTTCCTGCCGGTTACGGCATTTTCAGAGGAAAGGAAATGGCCAGTCCGGCGACACGATCCTCCAGAGTGGTCCGGTCGCGAACATGGCATTTCAGGCACTCGTTCTGAAGGCGTATCATACCCACATAGCGGTACCGCCCTTCCTCGATCTGCTCATACTCTTTTTCTCCCGAGAGCAGAGCGGCGGCGGCCTTTTCCTCGAACCTGTCCTTAGGGTGATGGTCTATCCCTTTCGTCGCGTTGACCCCCATCCAGCGGATCTCGACCGACCAGCTGCGAGCCATCTCCGCAAAGACATCATCAAGCGCCTGAGACGGCAACGTTCCGGCTTCGTCATCATCAAAGAAATCACGGTGCATGACCTGCAAGGCCCCGTGAAATCCCTCATGCAGCCAACGGGCCCGGCCGCGGGCTTCCTCGAGGGTTGAGGGGAGATTTTCCTTTGCTTTTTCCGCCTGCACCGCATCACCGGCACCATCCGGGGCAGCAATGAGGGAAAAACCCGCACCTCCAAGGATCAGAAGGAGAAGGCTACCGCAAAACCGGAGCAAAAACAGTCGGAGCAACTTGACTTGCATCTTTAAAGCTGTATTTCATTTACACTTTAAAGCAAGTTCCTTTTTGCGCCATTTCGCTCATTAAGGCTCAGGCAATTACCCACCCCATACCCGAATCGTCATGATCAAAAAAATCACTTCAACTCTTGTCCTCGCCGCCATCGGTGCCATCTCCCTGTCTGCTTCCCTCCCGGGAATGGCGGACGAATCGTCCGACCTGAAATGCTTCTACACCGGGGCACCGGCAAAGGCGGGTGTAAAACTCGAATACGAAGGTGTCACCTACGGATTCTGTTCCGAAGCCAACTTGAAAAAATTCGAGGAGGAACGAGCCGCGAGCCTCTACCAGCAAATCGGGGGCAAGGCAGCCTTGAGCGCTGCGGTGGATCTCTTCTACGTGAAAGTTCTCGCCGATGAGCGGGTCAATCACTTCTTCGAGGACGTGAACATGAAAACTCAACACGAGAAACAGAAAGCCTTTCTCGCCGCCGCACTGGGTGCCCCTACCCCATGGACGGGAAAAGACATGAGAAAAGCCCATGCGAATCTCGACCTCCGGGAATCAGATTTCGCCGCCATCGCCGAGAACCTTCAGGCGACCCTGACAGAACTCAAATTGAGTAAGGAATTGATCGGCCGGGTCATGGCAATCGTGGCAAGCACCAAGGACGATGTCCTTAATCGCTGAGACACCGAAGTTTAAACCACTCTCAAACCTTAGAAAGTGGCGGAGCGGACGGGACTCGAACCCGCGACCTCCGCCGTGACAGGGCGGCGTTCTAACCAACTGAACTACCGCTCCTACGGTGAAGACGGGACAGTCAGGAATTGTTCCCTGAACCTGCCCCTGTTGGTGAGCGGGACTTTAGACACGTAAGCTGATTCGTGCAACAAAAAATATTCGGGAAATCCGTTGCTTTCGTTTTGGTTGTGAGTAACAGTTCCGACCCGCGAAGAAGCTCAGGCTCTTCCACCAAATTTCTCCCTGTTGATACCATGAATGTGATTGATAAAATCGAACGCGAACAAATGAAGGAGGGTCACCCGACCTTTCGTCCCGGTGACACTGTCAATGTGCATTCGCGTGTTGTCGAAGGCGGTAAAGAGCGTATCCAGATCTACAAGGGTCTTGTGATCAGCCGTCACGGATCCGGTATCAACGAAGCCTTCACCGTGCGCAAAATTTCGAATGGCGAAGGGGTAGAGCGCTCCTTCCACCTTCATTCCCCGAAATTGGCCAAGATCGAGGTGCTCAAGAACGGCAAGGTGCGTCGCGCCAAACTGAACTACCTCCGCAGCCGCCTTGGTAAAGCCGCTACCAACCTGAAGTCGCGCGCTGAAAAGATTTCCGAGTAATCCGGAAGTAACGAGTTTTTCCAAACAAAAACGGCGAAGTGACCCTTCGCCGTTTTTTTGTGTCTAAATGTAACTGCCTCTGACGGCACTCCGCTCACCCGTCGCTCGAGCGGCGCAGGGATCTGATGTTCCCCAACCAGGTGCAGGCAATGGCGGCGAGGAGTGCCCCGGCTCCCGTTATCGTCGTCAGCCAGTGGAGACTGGACGCAGGATGCCGCCATCCTTCGAGGACAACTGTCACGATAACGATGAGATAAACGAAGCCGGTGATGGTGCCGAAGAGAACGCGGCCCTTTGCCGAATCATTATCAAAAGCCAGCGAGGCCGGCACGGTCGAGATGACGATTCCGAGGCCGCCAAGCATCAGCGGGTAATAGTCGACCAGATATCCTGTCAGCCCCAGTAGAAGACCGCCAAAAAGACCTCCCCCGACCGCGATCCCCTGGAGGCGCTCCGATTTTTTCAAGGCCAGCCGGGCCGAACGGTCGAGGAGGATGAGAAAATTTCCTATCCCCGGGGCCAGCCAAACCCAAAGCACCAGACCCAGCCAGAGCAGCACGAGAACCCCGGCGATAGCGGGGCTGAACGTTTTCAAAACGTTTCTCGCGACCTGGTAGCAGACATAGATCCCGAGAATGATCATCCATTGCTTCCCTCCGGTGAAGCGCTGCATGAAAAAACAATAGGAAAGGTAGAGACGGTAAAAAAGGGAACGGGCCCGGAAGGATTCAATCAAGCCCTCCCGCGCCATCGCCGATTCGGAGTCCAGCCGCAGCGCTTCACGAAAGTGCATCTCCGCCCGGCGCTGATCCTTCGCCTGAAGGGCGCTCCACCCCGCATTCACATGGGCGAGACTGTCCTCGGGATCAGCCGCGAGGAGTCGTGCGACTGCCTCCGCGTTCATCCCGGTCTTGCCCTGCATGCGCAGCGTGTGCGCGAGGAGGTTCTCGGCCATGGCATTGTCTCCATCGACCGCGAGCGCCTTCCGGCTCCATTCTTCGGCGTCCGCCCAGCGATCCATCGAACAGTAGGCACTGGACTTTGCGGAAAGGGCGAAGGTATCCTCGGGATTGAGTGCCACCGCCTGACTGGCCGCCTCCAGCGCCTCTTTTCCACGGTGAAGATCAGAGAGAATGAGCGCTTTGATGGAGTGATAAAAGGGCTCGTCGGACCGCAGGCGAATTGCTTCGGAGATGGTATCGAGCGCCTGCCGCTTCTTGCCCGCCTGGCTCATCTGACAAAGCGCGAGGCGTCCGTAGACAAAATCGTTGTCGGGTTCACGCGCCAGAACTCCATAGTAGCAGGCTTCCGCTTCCTCAAGCCGTCCCTGATCCTGCAGCAGCAGGCCATGCGCCAGTTCACTCATGTGGGGTCGTCAGAATTCGGGTGTTCACTTCCCGATTCCCAGATAGTGCAGGATTTCATCGTAGAATCCGCTCTGATTGGCGTAGAGAGCATAGTTCCGTGCACTTTCGAACCACTTCCGGGTGCTGGGTTTGACATTCTTTGCCGCTGCCAGAAGCTGCTTTTGCGTGACGGGCACAATCTTGCCCGACTTCATCGCTTCGGCGAGGGCACCCTCGATGGCCTGGTCAAAGACAGCCTTGATGTCAGCGCCCGAAAAATCCTTCACTTTCTTTGCCAGTGCCGCCGGGTCGAGTCCTGAGACGGGCTTCCCCTCGGCCATGATGCGGATAATCTGTTCCCGCGCCGGCTCATCCGGAGGAGGGACAAAGACAAGCCGGTCGAAACGCCCCGGCCGGAGAAACGCGGAATCGAGATGCCAGGGCGCATTGGTCGCGCCGAGGACGAGGAGTCCGTCATTCTTTGATGACTCGCTGTCGAGCTCCGCCAGGAATTGATTGATGAGCGTTCGGCCGGCCGAACTGCGCATGTCTTTGCGGTCGGCAGCGAGCGCGTCGACCTCGTCAAAAAACAATACCGCCGGGGCATGTCGTCTCGCCAGTTCGAAGATCTCGTGAAGCTTTTCCTCTGATTTTCCCAGCCACATGTCGAGAATCTGGTGCAGACCGACACTGAGGAATTTCGAATTGATCTCGCAGGCAGTGGCGCGGCTGATCAGGGTCTTCCCGCAGCCGGGAGGACCGTAGAGGAGCACTCCCCCGCCCGCTTTTTTCCCGTAGGCCTCAAACAGCTCGCGATTCTCCAGAGGATAAAGAATCTTCATCCGGATGTCCTCCTTCACCGACTCCATGCCTCCGACCCGGTTGAAATCGACGTCGGGCTTTTGATCGAACTCGATTTCGATCTCCCCGTCGTCAAAGGGATCGTCGTCAAAATCATCCTCCTCGAACTCGGGATCGTAGTAGGCGTTCGCCTGGCGGTCTCCGGTGCGCTGTGGTGCCGGTTCCCTCGACTCGTCCCCCACGGTCCGCTGTCCTCCCGCCTGCCGGATGCGCTTCAGGAGATCTTCATTTTTCAGAACGGGATCCAGCGAGATTGCCCGCTCATAGAATTCGCGGGCTTCTTTCGCCCTGTTTTCATTCAGGGAGAGCTTCGCCCGAAGGATCCAGGCGGGAGCAAAAAGAGGGTGCTCCCGACACACCTGCTCAAGACGCAGGATGGCCTCGGACGAGCGCCCCTCAAGATCGAGAAGCCGGACCAGATGAGTCTTCGCATAGGGATTAGCGGGATCGACCCGGAGAACCGCCTCATAGCTCGACCTCGCCTCGTCCAGACTGAACTGGTCGAGATAAGCATCTCCCAGCATCAGCAGGAGCGGGATGTTGTCCGGCGAAACGGCGAGAGCCTGCCTGAGGGAGTGAATATCGGCCATCGGTCTTTGGGGGAGGATGAAAACAAAAGCGAATCTCGGGAGGGAAGCAAGCAGCGAAGCAAAAAGGATTTCTCCCCTGGTAAAAAGGATTTCTTCCAACCGGGCCACCCAACATGGCGTTCTGTATGATTGACTTCGTCATGGGAAGCGGCATCTAATGACTTCCCGGAAAAGCGGGTCGCCCCATGATTTCACGCCCCATCGTATCCCTGCTGCTCTGCCCGGCGCTTGTCCTGGCGGTTTCGGCAGGGATGTCGGATGACGGGCCGCTCTTTTCCGTTCGCTTCAGTCAGAAGTCGATCACGTTCACCGGAAAGGTCGATTCCACCGAGACTACCGAGGCGCTCTCCGCCGTGGTTCAGAGCGCCCGGCCCGACCTTAAGATTTCGATCGAAGGATTGGTCGTTGATCCGGCGACACCCTTTCCTCAACTTGGTGATGTCAAAAGTCTCCTCGCCGAGATCGGATTGTCGACGCATGAAGGTGTCCTGGAGATATGGCCGGATCGAATTGTCATCGGCGGCCTGACAGACAGTCCGGTAACGCAAACAGCCCTGAAAATCCGTGTCGACCCCCTCCTTAAAAACCGATCCCTCATTAATCGCGTCTGCATCGTGGGCAGCGATGAGCTCCCAAAAATCGACATCTCACTAGCCAGCGGGAACCCGGGTGGCCTTACCGCCGAAGCGGTCCCTCCTCCGACGGTTGGACCCGCGTTTGAAGTTCCCGGCATTCTCCTCGAAAAGCTTTTCCCCGCGATCGTCATGCTCAACAGTTTCGACCGTCTCGAGGGAAAGGCTGGAAATCCGGGTGATCCGGTTCGCGCAATGCCGCTTTTAACTGACGCAGAAGCCGGAATGCCGGAAGGAAGCGGAACCCCGGCAGCCTCAGCTCCCGCGACTCCGATGCTCATGGCCACACCGGTGCAGGAATACGAACTGCTTCCCTCGGTGCGCTTTTCGAGAAACGCTTCCATCCTCCAATCCAACCAGACGACCATCCTGGATGAACTGGCCAAACGACTGCTTTCACCCGAACGGATCGGAGCACCTGTCTTTATCGAAGGGGTAATTCCGGCCGGCGGATCCGCGGCGCTCAATGATTACCTCGCCGAGCGCCGCAGTGCCGAAGTGGTCCGCCTCCTTCAGGAACGCGGACTCGACCCGAAGTTGCTGCTGACCGGAGTGGTTCGCTCCCCCTCGCCCGCCGATGAGGGAGAGGTTCGCCTCCGGGTGGAAATTCTTCTCCCCGCAGCCGCACCAGAGCCTCCTGCCACCGCCGGAACCATCGGGGTCGAGACTGGAACGTCGCCCGCTGCCCCGGCTTCTGCCCCGGCTTCTGCCGCAGCGAACTCCGGGCAGAATCCAGTCGAACCCTAGCCCTTCCCTCAGCCCCCCGGCCGGAACGGCAAAAACCCGGCCCCTTGCGGGACCGGGTTCTTTGACCACTCAACAATGTCTCTTACTGACCTCGGGAATCGTAAGGGAGACAAAATCTTTACCGCTCTCAGCGTGTCGCCACTTCACCGGTCTTGTGATAGGCATTGTACTTCGAAGTGGGGACGATCAGTTCGGCGCCTGGGAAAATGACAGTACTGCTGCCGAGGCGGTTAACGCGCTGCAACTCGGGCATGGTCGTGAAGAAGTCGCGGGCCAGGGCATAGAGGTTGTCACCCTTGTTCACCGTGTAGTAGCCATAGGTCTCGTTGGGACGGAGCAGTTCGTTGTCATACTCGAAGGCATTCGATTGCTCATTTTTAGGGGTCGAGGCCGGAGTCGAGGAATTCGAGGCGGTCTGGGCGGAAGGGACCTTCAACTTCTGGCCGAGGCTGATGGTATCGGAACGAAGACCGTTGGCGGACTTCAGGCTGGGAACGGAGGTGTTGTATTTTTTGGCGACGGAAGTCAGGGTATCACCCTTCCCAACAGTGTGAACGACGGCACTTGCTGTCGGAGGAACCGGCGGAGCGGGAACTTTTTTCGTCTCACCCACGACAATGGCGGATTGCTTGACCTCGACTGGCTTGCCCGCATCGGCAACTGTTCCGGTTCCAGCGCTCAGGGGCGTCGTCGCCTGGCTAATCGTGGCCTCGCCACCCGGAATAATCAGAGTCTCGCCAATATAGATAGGCTGACCTTCACTGAGACGATTTGCTTCAAGGAGGCCTTTCCGATCAACTTTGAACTTCTCAGCAATCTTACCGAGCGTGTCACCGTCCTTGATGACATAGGTCTGACCGACTGAAGTGCTGGCATAGGTGGAGGTGCCTCCTGCGTTCGTCGCCTCGCGGGTGGCTTCCTTATTGTAGGAATAGGAACTTCCGCTGTCCGAGAGCGACGCCTCAACCGAGGACAAACGGGCTTCGAGAGAAGTGATTTTGGAGTTCAGCGTCTCCAGGGTGGTCTCGGCCGCACCGAGAGTCTGGGCGAGAAAAGCTGAAGCCGAGAGAATGGTCAGGGTGGTCGCAATTCGATTCATGTGGAGAGTTTATAACATCTTAATATTTCGCACAAGATAAAATTTAGTATTTCTTAATTAATTTTTAAACTTCACTCATCTCAATTATGATTTTTATCATTTAATTGAAAATTCCCCTAAATAACCGGTCTTTCGCGGGCTTTTGGTAAAAGGTCGCTCCTTCTTGAGCTCTCGCCGCATCGTTCAAAAAACCTTGATACTTGCTCCCCTGCCCCGAAACCGCTAGTTATCGGGCATGAAGATTACTTTTTGCGGTGCGGCGGAAACGACGACGGGTTCACAGCATCTCATCGACATCAACGGTTCCCGCATCCTCCTCGACTGCGGTCTGTATCAGGGGCACCGCAGTGAGGCCGACGAACGCAACCGGCACTTCAACTTCGATCCCGCCAGCTTGGACGCCGTCATTCTTTCGCATGCGCACATTGACCACAGTGGTAATCTCCCCTCGCTCACCAGCAACGGATTCAAGGGCAATATCTACTCGACCTTCGCGACACGCGACCTTTGCCAGATCATGCTGGCCGATGCCGCCCGCATTCAGGCGGGAGACCTGAAATGGCTGAACAAACATCGCGCCCGTGAGGGTAAACCGGAAATCGAGCCTCTCTACACCGAGATGGAGGCGGAGGAATGTGTGCGGCAGTTTGTCACGATAGGCTACGAACGGTCCATACCCGTTGCTGACGGGGTGACCCTCACCTTCATCGACGCAGGCCACATTCTCGGGGCGGCTCAGGTTGTCCTCGATCTTGTCGAGAACGGACACCGGAAACGGCTCCTCTTTTCCGGTGATGTCGGGCGCGGCAACAACGAACTCCTCCGGGACCCGGCCGTGCCCGAGGACGTAGACTACCTCATCATGGAGAGCACCTACGGGAACCGGGAGCACGAGCTTCCCACCCAGGCCAACGAACTCCTCCGCGACATCCTTGTGCGCGCCCTCGATAAAAAGGGAAAAGTTATCATCCCGGCCTTTGCCGTCGAGCGCACGCAGCAGCTCATTTTTGTGCTCCACCGGCTCTTCGAGGACGGTCAAATACCCGACGTGCCCATCTTCGTCGATAGTCCCCTCGCGGTCGGAGCGACGGAAATCTTCCGTCTGCATCCCGAGTGCTTCAATGAGGAGGTCTACCGGTTCCTCTTTGAAAAACGTGACCCCTTTGGCTTCGAAAATCTCACCCTTATCCGGAAAGTGAACGATTCCAAAGCTCTTAACGACATCCAAGAACCCGCCATTATCATTTCCGCCTCGGGTATGTGTGAGGCCGGCCGTGTCCTCCACCATCTCCGCAATAATATCGGAGATCCCAAAAACACCGTTCTCTTTGTGGGATATTGCGCTGAGAACACTCTCGGGGCAAAAATACGCAATGGTCAGAAGGAAGTCCCCATTCTTGGAGACTCTTTTAAAGTGCGGGCCGACATTCAGATTCTCGATTCTTTTAGCGGCCATGCCGACCGCAGCGAATTGTTGAACTATTTCGACACCATGACCGGGAAGAAAGAACGTGTCTTCCTCGTCCACGGGGAGAAGGAACAATCACACGCGCTATGCGAGACATTGAAAGCGCGGCACCCGGGACAGATCGAAGTGCCGGTCTGGAAATCGAGTGTGGAGTTGTGAGACGCAAAGCCGACTTTTACGAGCCCCCCTTCCCCCGTGGCGGAGGATAGATCGAAGGTCCGCGGATGCCGGGGTGGGATTCACTGGTTCGCCGGGTTTCGAGATGGGCGGGATTTGCCAGCCCGACAAGGAATTCACTGACGGCGCGCGGATCCGGCCGGGTTCCGGTCCTCGCTTCCACGGTGGCGGAGATCAGCTCATGAAGAACCACATCACGACGCTTGACGAGGTCGCGCCACGCCTCAGGGATCGTCGCAGCGGCACGCGTTGCCGGATTAAAGTCAGAGGCATTTCCTTCGTATGTCATCGTTTTGGGAAAGGATCCAAGGGGAAGAGCAGTTTTGATGCCGGTTTCACGCTTGTCGATCACACCCGGGACTTGAGGCAAGCGGGGCGCTTGCCCTACATGGAAATATCCCGACCCTCCATTCGCAGACTCTGTAGGGCGACCGCACCGGTTGCCGGGGGAACCAAGGGGAAGACATTCCGCCTTCGTCCTTGAATTCCCCCTCAAAACCGCTCTCTTGATAAAGCGATGAAATCCCTTTTTCTCACTAACGAATACCCCCCCTACGTTTACGGAGGAGCCGGTATCCATGTTCAATACCTCTCTCGGGAACTTGCGAAACTCTGCGAAGTGGAAGTGAGATGTTTTGGTGACCAGAAAATCACCGGGGAGAATCCCGAGGTCCTCGGTGTAACTTCCGACAGCTCATCCTACACGGCTCCGAAGGCCATCCAGTCGGTTTTTGCGGCCCTCCAAAAATGCCTCGACTTTAATACGCAGGAGATCACGGCGGATGTCGTTCATCTCCACACCTGGTATTCCCACTTCGGCGGGATTCTCGCCCACCTGAACTACGGGATCCCCATGGTTCTGACGGTGCATTCGCTTGAGCCTCTTCGACCCTGGAAACGCGAGCAACTCGGAGGCGGGTATGACTTCACCCTCTGGCTTGAGAAATCCGCCATCGAAATGGCGGACGCGGTCATCGCCGTTTCGCACGAAACCAGACAGGACATCCTGCGTCTCTTCGATGTGCCTGCTGAGCGAGTTCATGTCATCTACAACGGGATCGATCCGGACGAGTATTGCCCCACCTACGACACGACGGTCCTTGAAAAATGGGGCATCGACCCCGAGGTGCCGTTTGTCCTTTTTGTCGGACGCATCACCCGCCAGAAGGGAATCGTTCATCTCGTCAATGCGATCCGGCATCTCGATCCCGGAACTCAAATCGTCCTCTGTGCCGGAGCGCCGGACACCCCGGAGATCAAGGCGGAAATGGAAGCCGCGATTGAAGCCGCCCGGGCAACCTTTGAGGGACACATTGTCTGGATACAGGACATGCTGCCCACGCCGGAAAAGATCGTTCTTTACAGCCATGCGCGGGTCTTCTGCACTCCTTCAATTTACGAGCCCTTCGGCATCATCAACCTCGAGGCGATGGCCTGTGAAACGCCGGTGGTGGGCTCTCATGTCGGGGGTATGAAGGAGATTATCCTCCCCGGTGAAACGGGATTGCTGATCCCGCTCGCCCAGCAAACGGAGTCTCCCTTCGAGGCCATCCATCCCGAAGTCTTCGCGCACGACCTTGCCTACGGAATCAACACTCTCATGCGCGACCCTGCTCGCTGCGCCGAGATGGGACGCGCCGGAAGAGAGCGTGTTCTCGAAAAATTCAGCTGGGCCGAGATTGCCCGGGAGACCCTCGATCTTTACCGGAAAATCACGAAGTGACCGCTTTGCGGGACTTGCCCGATGCAGGGTCGGAGCGCTACCTTCGCGCCCGATGATGCGTCTCCTTCCCTCACTCTCTCTTTCCGTCTTCTTTTTTCTCCCCCTCGCTCCCCTCCTCCGGGCCGAGCCCTGGACCGAACCTCTTGCCCAGCTCCGCCAGGTCGGACCCGAAGGCGCGGGCAATACCGAGGCCGCCGCCGCCTGGAACGAATTGACGGCCCTGGGGTCGGAAGTGATTGTCCCCGTCCTCACTGCCATGGAAGGGGCCGGGCCGCTCTCCCGCAACTGGATGCGGACGGCGGTGGAAACGGTCTTCGAACGCGAGCTGAAAGCAAAAACCGACCTGCCATCAGAAGCCATCAAGGCCTTCCTGCTTGATCGGGAGAACGAACCGAACGCCCGCCGTCTCGCCTTTGACCTCTTCAGCCAGGTGGCCCCGGAGGAAGCCGCCGCCCTCGTTCCGGGCATGATAAATGATCCGAGCCCGGGCCTGCGTCGCGACGCCGTTGCCAAACTGCTCGCCGAGGGAAAAGCCCAGCTTGAGGCCAATGAAAAGGAGAAGAGTCTCGCGACACTCAAGGCGGCGCTCGACGGTGCCCGTGATGCCGACCAGATCGATGCGGTCACGAAACTGCTTCGCGAAAAGCTGGAGCAAAAGGTGGACCTCCCCAAACACTTCGGCTTTCTCTCGCACTGGCATCTTATCGGTCCCTTTGACAACACCGATCGAGCCGGCTTTGAACGTGTCTACTCGCCCGAGACTGAAATCAACCTGAGCGCCGAATACGAGAGAAAGGAAGCCAAGCCCGTCAAATGGCAGGAGTATGCGACCCCGGATGACTACGGCAAGGTCGACTTCAACACCCCCTACGGCCCTCTCAAACAGGTCACCGGATACGCCTACACCGAGTTCAACGCCGCCGAGTCACGGGACGCCGAGATTCGCCTGGGCTGTAAAAACGCGTGGAAGGTCTGGTTTAACGGTGAGTTTCTCTTCGGGCGGGATGAGTACCACCGCGGTCAGCGCATTGATCAGTATTCCCTGCCGGTAAAACTGAAGCAGGGTAAGAACACGATTCTCGTCAAAGCCTGCCAGAACGAGCAGGAACAGGATTGGACCGCCCAGTGGGAATTCCAGCTCCGCGTGTGCGATGCCACCGGCACGGCCATTCTCGCCACCGACCGCAAGCCGACTCCTGAGAAGGTGGCCCCGGTGCGGAGGCGGCCGGTGAAGAGCGAGTAGCTGGTAGCTGTTTTGCTTTTTAGCTCCTCACCCATCGACAATCAAAATTTCGAAAATCTCATTTCCATGCGCCCCCTTTTCACCCTCCTCTCCTTCTGCTTCCTATCTCTCTCCACCACCCGTGCCGACTGGCTCAACTTCCGCGGCCCGCAGGGTTCGGGCTATGCCCCCGGCATCACCAAAACCGTCGGCGAACTGAGCGAAAAGACCCTCGCCTGGAAGGCCGCCCTGCCCGGGCGCGGTCTCGGAAGTCCGATCGTGGTGGGAGACAAAGTTTTCGTCACCGCAGCGAGCGGGCCGGAGCAGCAGCAACTCCACGTTTTGTGTTTCTCTGCCGCCGACGGATCCCCGCTCTGGGAGCGTCGCTTCTGGGCGACGGGGCGCACCATGTCGCACAGCAAAACCTGCGTCGCCGCCCCAACCCCCGCGAGCGACGGCGAGCGGATCTACGCGCTTTATTCCTCAAACGACCTCGTCTGTCTCGATCTGGAGGGGAGGGTCGTCTGGATACGCGGTCTCACCCTCGACTACCCGAACGCTTCGAACAGCCTCGGCATGGCCGCGTCTCCCCTTGTGGTCGGTGACACTCTCGTCGCGCAGATTGAAAACGATTCCGAGTCCTTTGCCGCCGGCTTTGATCTCCTCACCGGGGTAAACAAGTGGAAACTCGACCGGCCCAAATCGGCCAACTGGACTTCTCCCACCGTTCTGGAAAAGGATGGCGAATTCATCGTCGCGCTGCAGTCGAGTGAGGGGGTCCAGGGATTGGTCCCCGCGACCGGCTCTTCCGTGTTCAAACTTGCCGGAGGTGCCGCCACCATGCCCTCAGGTGCCGCCGTCGGCGACGAACTCTACACGCCCTCCAATGGTCTCACGGCTGTAAAACTTGGCGCCTCGGGCGCTGAACCGGCAAAACTCTGGAATCAGTCGAACCAACGCCCGGGCACAGCAAGTGTGCTCGTTGTCGGCGAAAAGATCTTTCTCATCAACAACGCCGGAGTCCTCACCTGCGTGGAGCGGAAGACGGGAACTGAACTCTGGGGGATCCGCCTGGAGGGCCCCTTCAGCGGGAGCCCGGTCGCCGGAGCCGATGGAAAACTCTACATTTTCGGCGAAACCGGGATCGGTCAGGTCATCGATCCGGGCGGAGAAAAAGGAGTCATCACCAGCCGAATCGAGCTTGGCGAGACGATTCTCAGCACTCCTGCCCTCGACGAAGGGTCGCTTTTTATCCGAAGCGACGGCCATCTCTGGAAATTTAGTGCCAAGTGAGACGCGCCTAATCGATCGGATAGGACGTAACTATCTGATGATGAGTGCGGTCAGACCCTACGCCGTGGGATCCACGGTAAAGTGGCGACTTGGTGGAACCGAGTATGCCGGCATCATCGTGTCCGTGCGCCTCGATCCCGAACTCACGGAATCCTTTCCGCAAGCGGCAAAGGACCAAATGAAAGCGTCAGAGCCTGTCTATGCGATCGCCTTAAGTGACCATTCAGTTGTCACCAGATACCATAGTGACCTTGTTCTGGTTTGATTCGGAAGGAGTCCTCAACTCCCCGGTGTGACCATCACCTTTCGGAACTTATTCCGCAGAAGGGTCCCTGCTCAAAAATTACAGTTATTATTGAATTTGTAATATTTTTGTGCGATTTTCCGAGTGGTTCCCCTCCCACCCTGATGTTTCTCCATTCCAACGGCTCCCACACGTACCGCGCGATGACGCTGGTCGAAGTCACCCTTGTCCTTGCCACCATTCTCGGACTGGTCAGTGTTACCTTTATCGGCGCGGCTTCCTACAAAAACGGAGCTAACCGGGCTCTTTGCGTTCACCAGGTGGCCAACGTCCAGAAGGCAATGCGATGCTACTGCAATTTCTACGAACTGGAACCACTTGAACCAGTCACCGACCTTAAAAAACGGATCATTAAGGATTCCAAGTTCTTTTACGTTGAGCCCTCCTGCCCCTCCCAAGGAACCTACACTTATTTTAAAGACACCGTTCCCAACGTCGGCGAGCTCTTCATCCAGTGCTCCATCCCGGATCACGGGCCCAAAGACACCTATAGCTGGTGATACTCAGGGGAGAGCTTCCCGAATTCAGGGGCAAGCCCTCGATCACGAATGCGGCGGATCGGTCTTTTTGGGAGCCGATTTTGAAACAGCGGGAGTCGCCTCTTTTCCGGCATCGGCCTTTTCAGCCCCCGGATCTTTCGGAGCCGGAGCCTCGGGCTTTTCCGCACAGGCCGTCGCTCCGAAGAGCGGGGTGGTCAGCACGGTAATCCCGGCGGCGGCGGCCGCTTTTTGAAGAAGGGAAAGCTTCTGCTTTTTCTCGGTCTCACCGAAGCGGGCGCGACGAATCTTGAGCGAGTTCGCTTCGTGGATTCGGTAGACAACATTCCGAACCTCATCGTCGCGGAAGAATTTTCCTCCGGCGAGATGGACCCGATACCAGAGATGATAATCGTCGGCCCCAAGACCGATGGCCCGCTCCTGGTAGTTTCCAGCCTTACGTGCGATCTCCGCCCGGATGAGGACCGAGGAGTGCGGGAGCATGTTGTCGTCGGAGTTTCCGGTGAACATCGTTTCGACACCCTTGTTCGGCCAGTGCAGACGCGGGGTGATCTCGCCGTCCTCGAGGGTCAGGAGAAGACAGCCATACACATCCACCTTTTTCTGCTCCATCATGTGGACGGCACGCTCGAGGTAGGTCGGCATGAGCTGGTCATCGTAATCGAGCGGTTTGTAAAACTCGGTATCACATTCCGCGACGGCCTGGCGGTGCAGCCAGCTGCAATGCTCGATGTCGGGATCGAGTCCGGTGCAGATGAGCGGCAGTCCGTAGCGCTTGGCGAGCGGCTCGGCAAAGGACCAGGGCCCGTCGACGAGGAGCTTCACCTTGAATTTCCGGTAGGTCTGCGAGGCGAGACTGGAGACGGCATCGTCGAGTTTAGCGAGGTCGGTTCCCTGATGAATCCTGAGCCCCACGGTGACGCGGGCTTCGGGATGGGCGAGAGAAGTGCCGGTCATTTCCGCGAGGAGGCGCCGGTGGGCACTGGCGTAATTAGCTCCGAGAGAGAGATTCGCTGCCGAGGCAAGACAATTGGCCCCGGAGAGTTCCGCCGCCTTGAGCAGGGCCCGGTGCGCGAGTTTCGCCAGTTTCTTCGGATCAGAACTCCAATCGATCACGTATCCGTTCACGCCGTTTTTGATGAGATCAGCGATGCCGCAGGTGTTGGTCACGACGACCGGGACACCGCAACTGAGCGCTTCCGCTGCGGTGAGCAGGAAGCCCTCCTTTTCGCTGTTCCCGAGCAGGACATGGCAGCCATCGAGGCGATGGCGGTAGTTAAAGGGATTAAAATCGAGCGGACGAAGATCGAGGCGATCCGCCACGCCGAGTTTCACGGCAAGGGCTTTGAGTTTGGCCAACGCTTCCGCCTGGGTGCGCTGGGTGTATTCGAGACCGGCGGTATCCGAGCCGGTCCAGGCACGGATGACCATGCGCGGCTCGGCCGCAAGAAGGTAGGGAAGGGTCATGATTCCCTTCGATTCCAAAGGACGTCCCATCCAGCCGACGACAAGGCGACCCCTCGTATCGTAGTCACCTTTGACCATCGTAAACTCGGAAACAGGCGGAGTCATTACCCCGAGGACCCGATGTCCCTTTTCTTTCGCCCAGTCGGAATAACGATCCAGCACCTTCTGCGAGACCCCGGCGACATTCATTCCCCGAAGGCCATCGTAGGCCCGATTGATGAAGCGCCAACCCGCATCGTCCCAGGAATGAAGCACCAGCGAGGTCGGCCGTTGCGGAAGCCCGGTGATATCCCCGTAGCTGAGAAACCACGAGGAAGGATCCACCGGAGCCTCACGGGTCACTTTTCCGCAGGAAAACCCGCTCTTCTCCGCCGCCTCGAGAAGAGGCATGTCATCGGACTGGGAATACAGGGTAGTCCGCTCGCGAACCCAGTCGGGAAGAGCGCTGATGTAACGCAAGACCGCCGTTTGTGCGCCGCCCAGAGCCAGATTATGGGTAACAAAGCAGGGATTGACCCGGGGAAGATGATAAGAGGAGGCCATGGGTGTAGGGTATCTAAACGGGGCGCAGAACCTTCAGGAATGAACCATAGTTCAGGTATCCTGTCGAACCGAGCAGTGATTTCGTATCTTTTATAACCGTTGAATCTATCGGGAGGATTTCAAGTGACTCTATCAGGCCATACCCAAAGTTGCACGAAAGCGGTCGTTTTGGCGGTTCTGAGCATGGGTTTGTGCCCTGTCTTGAGTTACGGGGAGGAAGTTCTCTGGTCGCTCAGGCCCCTAATCCGTCCCGAGTTCTCCGGGAAAGAGCATCCTATCGATGCCTTTATTCATGATTCTCTCGGAAAAATCGACCTCAAACAGAACGAAACGGCCGACCGTCATACCCTCCTCCGGCGCGCCACGCTAGACCTGACGGGACTTCCTCCCACCCGCGAGGAGATTGCCGCCTTCCTCGCGGACGACTCACCGGAGGCCTGGGAAAAGCTGATCGACCGGCTTCTCGCCTCGCCTCACTACGGGGAACGCTGGGGACGACACTGGCTCGATGTGGCCCGTTACGTTCAGGGAACGATAAAAGTGCCCGGAGTGGACAAAACCGATCTGGCCGAGCCGTATCGGGATTATGTCGTGCGCAGCTTTAACAACGACAAACCCTACGACCGTTTTATTGCCGAACAGCTCGCGGGCGACCTTCTTGCCCGCGATGAGAGCGAGCCGGATCCCCATTTTGATCGCATCACCGCCCCGGCCTTTCTCTCGATCGGGCAGTGGTTTGAAGAATGCACTGACCCGAACAAGCTCCGCCTGGACATCGTCGACGAGCAGATCTCGACGGCGACACGTGCCTTCCTTGCGATGGATTTCTCCTGTGCCCGCTGCCACGATCACAAATTCGATCCGATTCCGACACGCGATTACTATGCTCTTGCCGGCATTTTCCGGAGCACGGAGATCACCGACTATTTCTCCGAAGAGTGGAAGGATGGTCGTCCCCGCGCCCTCAGGCCTCTCGCGACGGAGGGGGAACTGAAAGTCGCGGCAACGATTGAGGCGGAACGGGCCTCCCTCGTGAAGGAGCACTTCGAGCGGCTTTCGAAAGTCCGGGACCGGGTGGTTACGGAGGGTCATTTCGGCGACGGATCCCTTCCTGGAACCGTCCTGGCCTTCGAGGCGGAAAACTTCGACGGTCATAAGGATCTCAAAACCCTTGCCCTTGGTGACGGCGAGGCCATCGGCACCCGTCGCCGGCTGGACCAATGGGTGCGCTATCGCCTCACAATCCCGGAGCCGGGCAATTACACCCTGCTCGTCCGTTACGCCTCCCCTGAAGCGGCTCCGGTCGAACTTGAGCTTAACGAAGAAACGCTCCCCGAACGTGTCCTTTCCCGACCGACGCTCGGAGATTCGCCCGAGCATTTCCGATGGGGCCCTGTTGCCCTGAGAAATCTGAAGGCGGGCACCCTTTTCCTCCGGCTCAAGGTCGACCGCAACGAACCCTTTCCCACCCTCGACCGATTTCTTCTTGTGAAAGGTCCGCTCGGTTCGATTGAGTCCGAATGGCGATCCGCTCTCGGTGCCCCAACGGTGGCGGAGAGCCGTTCCTTTCTTAATGAGGATGAGAAATCCGAGATCGAGAAGATCGAACTCGCCCTGACCGAACTCGAAAATCGGAAACCGGCCTTTCCCCTCACCCTCGCGGTGCGGGATGCAATGGAAACAATCGATCTCCCGGTCCATCCCGGCGGAGAGGTCAATGCCAGCCAGGGCGATCCGGTCCCGAGGGGAAATCCCGGCCTTGCCGACCTTCTCATCAAAACAAACTTCACGATCCCTCCCGGCGAAAGTGGTCGGGTCCAGTTCGCCCAATGGCTCGCCCATCCCGACCATCCTCTCACGGCGCGCGTCATGGCAAACCGGATTTGGCACTGGCATTTCGGCACCGGGCTGGTCCGGACGACGGATGATTTTGGAAAACAGGGAAGCCCTCCGACTCATCCGGAATTGCTCGACTGGCTCGCTACGGAACTGATCGAAAACGCCTGGTCGATCAAACACCTGCACCGGGTCATCATGACCTCGCAGACCTACCGCACGTCATCCGCAAAGACACCGGACAATCTCGCAAAAGACGCGGACGGCCTCCTTCTTTCCCGTTTTCCTTCGCGACGTCTTGAGGTCGAAGCGATCTACGACAGCATGCTCGCGAGCATCGGCAAAGTGCCGCGGCAGGCATCCGGTTCGCCTCTCGATACCAACCTGACCAAAGATCGCGCCCTCTATATCCTGACATCATCCCGCTCCCCGCTCGGACTCGGGGTGGAGATCCGGAAAATGTTTCCCCTCTTCGGCTTTGATGACTCCGGCCGTCCCATCCACCAGCGCGATGAGAGTTCGACCCCGGCCCAGGCACTCTGGTGGCTGAACAGCCCCCTGCCCCGGCACTACGCGGGCAAACTGGCGGAACAGCTCATCGCCGCCCATCCCGACGCCAAAGAACGCACCCTGGCATTACACGAAATCGTCCTGGGTCGGCCACCCGAAAGCGCCGCGGAAGAAGCCATTCTGAACTACGCCTCCGACTCTATCAAACAGTCGGGCCTGACCGAAACCGAGGCATGGACCCGGGTCTGCCTCGGTCTTTTTTCCTCCCATTCCTTCCGCCACCTTGAATAACTGCTGCTCAACTCCCCTCTCGCGTCGCGACTGGCTGAGAAACGGATTTCTCGGTCTCGGATCCATTGCCGCCGCCGATCTTCTTTCCCGACAGGGAATCCTCCAGGCCGCCGGAGGCCCCTTGAAAGTCCTTCACCATCGTCCCGCCGCGAAGCGCCTCATCTACATCTTTCTCGAAGGCGGACTCTCCCAACTCGATTCCTACGATTTTAAACCCGCCCTCTCCCAGTACGCGGGCAAGCCCCTCCCGGCCTCAATCCGCCCTCCCGAGTTCACCTTTGCAAAGCAGGGCACCGTCATCCCCTCGCCCTTTGCCTGGAAACACTGGGGAAAAAGCGGCACCTACGCGAGCGATCTTTTCCCCGAGGTGAACGGCCGATTCATCGACGATCTCTGTTTCATCCATTCGCTCAATCACCGCAGCAACGATCACGTCACCGCGAAGCGGGTCCTTCACACCGGAGTACCCATCGAGGTTCGCCCGACTCTTGGAAGCTGGCTCGTCTACGGTCTCGGGGCAATGAATGAAAACCTCCCCGCCTACATCGACATCACTCCGACCGACCCGAATCGGCCCACCGGATTCCTTCCCGGAAAATTCGGCGGAACCGCGGTGGATAGACCTGACAAAAAGTCACCAAAACTCGCCTGGGAAAATCTTGAGCCGCATTTCCCGGAACAGGCCCGACACCTCGATTTCATCCGCGAGATCGAACGCACCCAGGGCATCGATCCGGAGCTCGACGAAATGGAGTTGGCCTTCCGCATGCAGACTGAGGCACCGGGCCTCCTCGACATTGACAACGAGTCCGAAGCCACCCGGAAGCTTTACGGGATCGGTGACGACCACACCGATGAGTTCGGACGCGCCCTCCTCCTCGCTCGACGTTTTTCCGAAGCCGGGGTCCGCTACATCACCGTGAATCACGCGACCGCCCGATACGGAAACCTCTGGGATCAGCATTCTGAGTTGGAGAAAGGGCATCGTGGCAACGCCAAAGCGGTCGACAAACCAATTGCCGGGCTCCTTCACGATTTGAAAGTGCGCGGTTTGCTCGACGACACGCTGGTGATCTGCGGCAGTGAGTTCGGGAGAACGCCGACCTTTGAATTCTTCGACGGCGTCACCGGCCGTCACCAGAATGGACGCGACCATAATCCGCATGGCTTCACAACCTGGTTCGCCGGAGCGGGAGTGAAGGCGAGCCACCACCACGGAGCGACCGACGACTTCGGGTATTATGCGGTGAAGGACAAAGTGGACATTCACGACTTTCACGCCACCCTACTGCACCTCATGGGCGTGGATCACGAGGCGCTCACCTACTTTCACGGAGGGCGCGATTACCGGCTCACTGATGTTTATGGAAACGTCGTCGAGGAAATTCTGAGTTAACCACCGTCATGAAAATCCTCGTCGCGAGCGACAAGTTCAAAGGATCGCTCACCGCCGCTGAGGCCTGCTCCTGCATCGCCGCCGGACTGCGTGAGGGTCTCAACGGCAGCGGGCTTGAGATACGCGAACTCCCCGTCGCCGACGGAGGCGACGGCATGGCCCGAACGTTGACCTCCGCCTCCGGAGGAAGCTGGATCGAATCCTCCGTCACCGGACCCTCGGGGGATAAAGTCCTCGCGGGCTACGGACTCATCGACGGGGGAAAAACGGCCGTCATCGAAATGGCCGAAGCCTCCGGTCTCGCCCTCCTCGGAACCCGGGCCAGGGATCCTCTTCGTGCCTCGACTTATGGAACCGGCGAACTGATTCTCCAGGCCCTTTCCGCGGGAGCTTCAGAGATTCTTCTCGGGATCGGAGGCAGTGCCACCAATGATGGCGGCACCGGCATGGCACTGGCGCTGGGCTATCGTTTTCTCGACGCCGGGGGAAAGGAACTCAGGGAGCTTCCGATGGGATTGGAAACCTTGGCGCGCATTATTCCTCCGGATGATTTCCCCTACCCGAAAGTGACGGTCGCCTGCGACGTCACCAATCCCCTCCTCGGTCCGGAAGGATGCACCGCGATCTACGGTCCGCAAAAGGGCGTGACGCCTGACACATTCCCCAAACATGAGGAGCGTCTCTCCCGTCTTGTTTCTCTGTCAGGCGAAGCGGGAGAATCCGCCGCCATCGTCCCGGGAGCCGGAGCGGCAGGAGGACTTGGCTTTGGGGCGATCCTTTTTCTCAAGGCCCGCCTCGTCAACGGTTTCGACCTCGTCGCTGACCGGCTCGGGCTCGAAGAAGCGATCAGTTGGGCCGATCTTGTCATCACCGGCGAAGGGCGACTCGATCATCAATCGCTCGAAGGAAAAGCCCCCTTCGGGGTCGTGCGTCTCGCCCGTAAAAAAGGAAAACAGACCGCCGCCTTTTGTGGAAGTCTCGCGGATCGGTCCCTCGAGTCAGAGTTCGGCCCCATCAGCGAGATTCGTGACCCGGACCTCAAACTCGAAGAAAACATGGCCCGGGGACCGGAACTGATCCGCGCCGCCGCCCGTCGTTTTGCCTCGACACTGGACTCCCGCTGAAATCTGACTCAGGGTATTCCCTCCACTCTCCCATGCCCGACTCAGAATTTCTTCCCGGACTGAACCGCCCCGTCGAAGCCGACGTCCCGCAGGAGGCGAAGAACCCCGCAGGCCGGACCTGCTTTGAGCTGCACCTCGGGGACTGTGTCAAAGGCATGAGGTCCCTTCCCGATGAGTCCATCGATCTGGTCGTGACTTCCCCTCCCTACAATCTCGGGATCGCCTACCAGTCCTACCAAGACAAGCTCTCGACCAAAGACTACCTTGACTGGTCACTTGAATGGACCGGAGAAGTGAAACGGGTCCTGAAAAAGGACGGTTCCTTTTTCATCAATGTCGGCGCCGCCCCCGCGAACCCCTGGTTGCCGCACGAACTCGCCCTGACTCTGCGCGATCACTTTTTTTTGCAGAACACGATCCACTGGATCAAGTCCATCACCGTCGAACCGCGCGAAGGCGACCCCGTCTCGGTCGGTCACTTCAAGCCGATCAATTCGAAGCGTTTCATCAACGACTGTCACGAGTACGTCTTTCACTTCACCAAAACCGGTGAGGTCCCGGTGGATCGAATCGCGGTCGGAGTTCCCTACGCGGACAAAAGCAACATCACTCGCTGGGGTCACACCGGAGGAAGGGACAAACGCTGCCGCGGCAACAACTGGTTCATTCCCTACGAGACGATCATGTCGCGATCCAAGGACCGTCCCCACCCCGCCACCTTTCCGGTTGAGCTTGCCAGAAAATGCATCGCCCTCCACGGGGAGGATCCCGCCACCCTCACCATGCTCGATCCCTTCCTCGGGATCGGTCACGCCGCCGTGGCCGCCGGTGACGCGGGCGTATCACGATTCATCGGCTTTGAGATCGATGAGGTCTATTACAAGGAAGCGCTCCTCCGGGCGGGAAAAGCTAACCGCTAACAGCTAACAGCTTCCCCACCTATTCCTTCCCCAACTTCGCGTTCAGATCCTTCGAAAAAGCCTCCACATTATCCTTCCGGATCTGGCGTCCGGGGATGTGGATGAACGCGTCGGCGGGAATCACGGAATTATCCCCCGCTGCGATCGCCTGCAGCACTTTCACGGACTGATAGCCATACTCGTAAGGATTTTGCACCACAGTCCCGTGAACGGTTCCGGCTTTGATTCCGGCGAGGGTCTGGGAGTCTTCATCGAAGCCAATCACCTTCACCGTGTTCAACTTCCCGGCCTGCTCGAGAGCCTGGAGAATGGCAGGAGGGTTATAGGCAAAAAGTCCGACCATGGCATCGATCTCCGGATAGCGGGAAAGAGCATCCTCAGCATTGGCCTTGGCTTTTGAGAGGTCAAATCCATCGGTCAGCGTTCCGAGAATCTTAAATCCGTTTCCTTCGACCACCTCCGCGGGAGGATCGAATCGCTCCGGATCCTCGGAGCGGCCGAGCAACTCGTCGATCACTCCCTGCCGGCGCTTGCGCGAGTTGTCCTGCTCCATCCGGCCGATCAGAAAAATGATTTCGCCCCCCTGCGGTAGGGCTTCCTTCACCAACTGACCACAGAGACGCCCCGCCGTGTAATTGTCCATCCCGATGTAGGCGAGCCGCTTCGAAGCCGGAGCGTCGGAGTCATGCGTGACCAGTTTAGTGGATGCCGCGACGTTGTTAAGCATGTCGGTTTGATTCGAGGAATCGATCGGGCTCACCGCCACTCCGCTGAAACCACGGGTCACCGCGTCCTCCATCATCTGCTTCTGATCAGTCAGTGATCCGGGCATAAATACGCCCACCTCGACCCCGAGATCCGTGCCCGCCTGTTTCGCCCCCGCTTCCGCAATGGTCCAGAACTCGGCCACTCCATTGGTGATGAAGGCGAATCGCGGGGCAGCGGGAGTGGATTCACGGCATCCGCTGACACTGAGAGCGATGATTGGAAGAGAGAGAAGAAGGGAACCGGGGAGTTTCATGCGGGAAAACTACCGAAAGTCATGACGGGGGAAAAGGGGAAAAACAAAGAACCTGACGTTTGGGAATCTGATGGAGTGAGCTATTCCCCGGCAATATCCTTGATGCCACCGCGGAATTTGTTTTTCGCCAAATGTTTCACACCCCTTAGTTTTACGCTTGTGCTCAGGGAGAGAAAGATTGATTGTATAACGGTCTGCTTCAACGACCCCGCGAAAACCGGAACAACCGCGACTATGAAAACAGGAATTCTAAGCTTACTGGTCACCATTGCCGCTCTGAACACGCATGCCGGCGATTGGGGGAAAGCGCCCCTTGGCAAGGCCCCGATCGAAGAATGCCTTGATCTCGGCGGAGAAATCAGTGTCGGCTACATGACCGACTACATCTTCTACGGGGGATGGCTCGCCGAGGACAGCATCTGGATGGACGTCAATTACACCTTCGACGGCCTCGCGGTTCCGATCACTGTTGGTGCCTGGTATCTTAACAGCATCAATGATCCTGCAGATTACGATGAACTGGACCTGTACGTCAGCGCAGCGCTCGGAACCTTCGCCGGATTTGAGGTGGATCTCGGTTACCTATACTACATCTACCCGGAAACCGCCGATCCCGGCGAAGGTGAGATCAATATTGAGTTGAACCGGAGCCTCGGGTTTGTTGACTTCACCGGCACGGCATCCTACAACCACACCTATGATTCCTGGTACTACCTCGCCGGGATTTCAAAGACCCTGGGTATCACGGACAACATCGATCTCGTGCTTGAGACCGGAGTGGGCTACATGGACAATTACTTTATCGTTACGAACAGCAGCAACTGGAGTCACTACTACGTCAATGCCTCTCTTCCGATCCGTCTCAACTGCCGTGCGACCCTGACTCCCTATGTGGGATGGAACGGCTCTCCCGACACCTGGATCACGAATGAGTACAACGGCACTGACGGGAAGATCCACAGCGGAGTCTCCCTGAGCGTGACTTTTTGAGCACAAAACCAGTGTAAGGGCTTATCTGGCCTTTGACCGAATCGCTCTCCCCCGTCGGAGGGCGATTTTTTTTGCTCACTCACAAGGTAGCAGGATCGGAACGTGAGTGTGGTCCACGAACAAACAGAGGATGCGGCCCCTCTTACTCTGCCTAACCTGACAGGGGAGCATCGATCACTCCTTCGCTCCCCAGACCCGCAGAGCGTCGATCTCGACCCCGCTTCCCAGGGCCCGGAAGACTAGAGTGGGTTTCCCGACACTGAATGTCGAATGCTGTCCCTCGAGCGGCTCGATGCCCTCAATGATCGCCTTCACCGTGTCGCCTGACGTGATCACACGGAGATGAAACCACTTTCCCGCCTCGAAGGCCTGATCCGCCTTGGCGAGGACTTCGTTGGGATCTTCCTTCGGATTGGCCTTGTCAACGTGCTTCAAAAGTTGCCAGTTTGCCGGAGTGACGATTACGGAAAAAAGATGACCCTTTTTATCGAGTGCTCCCGGGAGCGGGTCGAAGCCGAAATGAAAGCCTTTTGATCCCTCAGCAAGACGGAACCTGAACTGATAAACGGCGTCCCCCGTCCTCACGACGCGTCGCGCCGCCGCCGCGTGGTGGTCCGCCTCGATTTCCGATCCCTTGAGAACTCCGTCGGCCACAATCCATGCGCCGGTTTGCACTGCCCATCCTTTCGGGAGCCCCTCGCCCGCAAAGTCCTCTTCGACGAGCAGGACGCTGTCAGCAGGAGGCTCAAAGGCGGAAACCCATTGGAGCCCCAAGGCCAGCACGCCAACGCAAAAAAGCTTCTGATTCATGGGAACGATCCTACCCCAAACTCAGCCGGAAAAGCGAGTGAACATTCCCGAAGGCGACGGGTTCCTCATTGAAAAGTGAAGGTGAAGAGGCCCCCCTTATCCCGCCAATGAGCCCGACGCCGGCGTTGCCGGGCGACACATTTTTCCTTATCCCACCGCAGTCGCCCCCCCTGATTTCTTTCCCTGAAAGCTCAGCCATCGAGAGCATCGATGGCGCGGATCAGAAAGCGGGCGGCCTAGCCCTTTGACGGACCTCAGTCCAACAAGGTGTCGATCTTCTTCGCCACATCGATATCCAGCTCGGTCAAGCCGCCCACATCGTGGGAGGTGAGACGGAGAGTGATGGTGCACCAGCGGATGTCCACGTCGGGATGGTGGCCGGCTTCCTCGGCGATTTCAGCGACAGCGTTGATGAAGTCGATACCCTCCATGTAATCGTCGAACTCCATGACCCGGACGATCGTGTTGTTCTCAAGATCCCACTCGGGAAGTTTTTTGAGGAGCAATTCAAGCTCGTCTTCATCGATAAGGTCTGACATGACTAAGGAGGGGTGGTATTTGCTGTAAGGAGATACGACTCTGCCGTATCCGATAATCGCTAGAGGACAAAACAAATTGCGCAAGTAGCAATCTTCATTTTTTAAGTGCCCGTATCCCTGACCCGTTTTGAGCCCAAATCCGGGGGGAATCGGCATGCCGGGTCGCCTCCTGCCCCGAATCAGGGCGAATCAAAGCGCAAAATCGGATTGCAGGAGCTTGGTATTTTGGTATAGCACCTGACACCTCATCGCATCCGCCCGGCCCACATAGGCGGGTTACAACCCCGAAAATCATCATGGCTCACGGAAAAATCTTCAATAACATCGTCGAAACGGTCGGGAATACCCCCCTCGTCAAGCTGAACCGCGTTACCGAAGGCCTCGATGCGACCATCGCGCTGAAGTGCGAATTTTTTAACCCGCTCGGCTCGGTCAAGGACCGGATCGGCATGGCTATGATCGAGGCGGGAGAAGCCTCCGGCGACATCACCAAAGAAACCGTGATCGTCGAGCCGACAAGCGGCAACACGGGAATCGCCCTTGCCTTTGTCTGCGCCGCGAAGGGCTACAAGCTCATCCTCACGATGCCTGAAACAATGAGCCTTGAGCGCCGTACCCTCCTCGCCCTGCTTGGAGCTGAACTCGTCCTCACCGAAGGTCCCAAAGGCATGAAAGGCGCCATCGCCAAGGCCGAAGAGATCGCCGCCAATACTCCGAATTCCTTTATCCCCCAGCAGTTCAACAATCCGGCCAACCCCGCCGTCCACACCAGGACCACCGCCGAGGAGATCTGGGAGGATACCGGAGGAAAAGTCGATATCGTCGTCTCCGCGGTAGGAACGGGAGGAACGGCAACCGGATGTGTCGAGGGCTTGAAAAAGAAAAACCCGAAGATCCAGGTGATCGTCGCCGAACCCGAGGATTCCCCGGTGATTTCACAAACGCTCGCCGGACAGGCTCCCACCCCCGGGCCGCATAAAATCCAGGGAACCGGTGCCGGATTTATCCCGATAAACCTTCGTCTCAAGTCGGCCTCAGGCGAGGATCAGATCGTTGAGTGCGTCAAAGTGAGCAACGAGGCCGCCTTCGTCATGGCCCGCCGGCTCGCCAAAGAGGAAGGAATTCTCGGCGGAATTAGCACCGGAGCCAATGTCGTCGCCGCGATTGAAGTGGCCAAGCGTCCCGAAAACAAAGGGAAGCTCATCGTCACGATCGGATGCTCCACAGGAGAGCGTTATCTCTCCACCGCGCTGGCCGACGAAGCGCGCGCCGCAGTTGGCGGCTGACAAACCCCGATTTTCGTTTACTATTCGGGCCGCCTTCACCGGAGTGAGGGCGGCTCCTTTTCATACCCCCATCAAGATCATGGCAGACGCTCCCCAGAAGCCGACCGAAGAACAGACCCCCGAGGCCCCCGTCGCACTCTCCGCCAGCGAGGCAAAAGGGGTCGTTGATGCGATCGACCGCCATCGCATCAAAATCCTTGCAGCAATCACTCTGGGCGCTGTCGCCTTTTGTGCGCTTCTTGTCGTCGGACAACTGAAGAAGCAGAAACATCTCGCCGCCTCGGAGGCCTTCACCTCAGCCGCGTCGAAAGGCGAAATCGCCGCCCTCGACGAAGTTCTGATTAATTTCCCTGCTTCGGTCCCCGCCGGAAACGCGCTCCTCACCAAGGCGGAGATTCAGATCGACCAGGGAAAATCAGAAGACGCCCGGGCCACCTTGGAGAAATTCACGGCGGAATTCCCGACCCATCCCCGCTATGCGCAAGGTCTCTTTGCTCTGGCAAATGTTTACCACAATGCCGGTGATCGCGAAAAGGCCAAAGCCCACTACGAGCGCTCCATTGAAGCCCAAAAAGACGGAGAACTCGCCCCGCTCGCGCAGATCCGCCTCGGGGATCTTGCTCTTGAAGCCGGTGATACAAAAACGGCTGACCAGCGCTATCAGGACTCGTTCACCCTTCATCCTGACAATCCTTTCGTGAATTATGCCGAACAGAAGATCGCTCTTCTGAAAGTGGGCAATCCTCCCCTCGTGGATCGCCCTGCCCCGCCCAAACCGGCACCCGCGCCTGAAGCGCCTAAGCCGGCGACTCCAGCACCGGCGACTCCAGCACCGGCGACTCCAGCACCGGCGACTCCAGCCGCCGCGGCACCGGAAGCTCCAAAACCCGCTGCTCCGGCAGCACCCGCAGCCACTCCGGCCAAGCCCGCAACCGAAGCCCCGAAGCCGGCAACGGTTCCCACCAAGCCGGTCACCGCGCAGCCTGCTCCTGCTCCTGCTCCTGCTCCTGCTCCTGCTCCTGCTCCTGCTCCTGCGAAGCCGGAAGCACCCAAAGCAGAGGCACCGAAGACGGAGGCGCCCGCTCCGGCACCCGCCGCGCAGTGAGCCCCCCTTCCGACCTGGCCGGTCGGAGTCGCCTTTATGATCCGGCAGATCGGGGTGATTACCCCTTTCTGCTTTTCTTCATGAGCGCTGGCGTTAGGTTTCCGGATGACCTCCGTGATCGCTGATGTGCTGCTTGTTTCGCCGAATGATCTCGTTCGGCCCGTTTCCATCGAAATGGGTGAAAACGGCCTGATTGGTCAGATCCACGACGGCCACACACCTCCTGCGGGATCCCGGGTCATCTTTGATGGGGGAGGCGAGGTCTACGCAACGGCTGGTTTCATCGACATCCACACCCATGGAGCGCGCGGATTCGATCTCTCCTATGCCACCCTCGAGGCGGTCGAAACGATGGCCGAAGCGAAACTAGCGGAGGGAGTCACCACCTTTCTACCCACCACCTGGACGGCTTCCCCCGAGCACAAGATCGCGATGGCGAAAGCCGCCGGTGCCTACCATCGCAACCAGCGGTTTGCGAGAGCGCCCTTCCTCCATGTCGAAGGCCCTTATCTCAACCCCGCCCAGGCCGGCGCACAGGACACCCGTTACATGCGTGCCCCCGATGCCGCCGAGATCCGGAATCTCCATGAAATCTGTCCGGTCGGCCTCGTTTCTCTGGCCGTCGAGATCGAGGGCGCCCTTCCCTTTATCCGGGAAATGAGCAAGCTTGGCATCGTTACCTCGGCCGCCCACAGTGCCGCGACCTACGCCGAATTCTGCGAGGCACGCCGGGAGGGGCTGACCCACCTCACCCACTATTGCAACCAGATGTCCGGCCTGCACCACCGCGAGGTCGGACTGGTCGGCGCGGGACTGTTGGACGACACCGTCATGATCGAGATGATCTGCGATACCGTCCATCTTTGCCCCGACATGATTCGCCTCGCCTTCAAACACCGGAGTTGCGATCAGATCATGCTGATCACCGACTCGATCGCCGCCGCCCAACTCGGTGACGGGCGCTATCCGCTCCATGACGGGGAGATCATCGTGAAAGACGGAGCCGCCCGCATTCCGGCGGGAAATCTGGCCGGATCCATCGTGACTTTCGACCTCTCCCTGCGAAATGTCGTCAAAATCACCGGACTGCCCCTCAACGAGCTGGCCAAGACCTGTTCCGCGAACCAGGCCCGCTCCCTCAAACTCAACGATCGCGGCCGCATCAAACAGGGTCTCCTCGCCGACCTGACCCTCCTCACTCCGGAGCTGGACGTGGTCGCGGTCTACGTGGGAGGCGAACAACGCTTCTCAGCGTGATTCGAGGAGCCAGCCGACGCGGACGGCCCACGGTTGTAGGGCGGCCGCTCCGGCTGCCACTTCTGCCCATCAACGGCTCTCGCGAATAACAATCATCTCCAACTCGGAGATCGGCACCGCAATATAGGGCCGGGCCACTCCACGAGCTTCCCAGCGTTCGGCCTCAAGGCTGGCGAAATCGGGAACAAAGCGATTTGCCCCCCACATGACCAGACTGACGATCGCATAAAAGCAGATCCGGCTGACCAATCGCTCTCTCTGGCTGATTCCGAGGGTGCTCACAAGAGCGAGTAGAGCAGAAAACCACCACGAGTCCAGAAAATGATTCTTATTTTTGAAAAGATTCTTAATTCTGTTAATTTGAATCCGGTGAACGGAATAGCCGGACATGCGGGAGTAGCTTGAGCCGGAATGGAAACTCCGTAGATTAGCCCTGTGAACAAGTCTCCCTATCAGGTTTTACTCTACTACCGCTATGTGCCCATTCCGGATCCGTCCGGGTATCTGGACTCGCATCGTCGCCTTTGCGAAGAACTCGAGTTGCGGGGACGCATCATCATCGGGGCCGAGGGAATCAACGGAACGGTTTCGGGAACCGTCGCGAGCACGGAGCGTTACATGGAGGCCATGAGGGCCGACCCGCTCACGGCGGAGATGGAGTTCAAAATCGATCCATCCGAAGGACACGTTTTCCCCAAGCTGTCGGTCAAAGTCCGTCGTGAGATTGTGACTCTCGGACTTCCCGACGAAGGGGATATCAATCCGAACCAGCTCACCGGTGACCGCCTTTCCCCCCGTGAGTTCTACGAGGCAATGCAGGAGGAGGATGTGGTCGTGATCGACGGCCGGAATGACTATGAGGCAGACCTCGGTCGCTTCAAAAATGCGCTCTGCCCTCCGATCCGGAACTTCCGGGATTTCCCCGCCTGGCTCAAAGAAAACACACCGAACCTGCGGGGACGAAAAATCCTCACCTACTGCACCGGCGGGATTCGCTGCGAAAAGCTCTCGGGCTACATCCGCAAAGAAGGCTTTGACCAGGTCTACCAGCTCGATGGCGGCATCGTGAAGTATGGCAAAGACCCGGAGGTGCAGGGCCGGGATTTCGAAGGTCTCTGCTACGTCTTTGACGAACGTGTCGGAGTGGAGGTCAATCACACCGAAACGAGAAAAATCATCACGCACTGCCGCTACTGCGGTGTCGAAGAAAGCCGGTATGGCAACTGCCGCTGGCCGGACTGCAACGAGCAGATCTTTGTCTGTCCCGCCTGTCGTGAAAACGAGGGACTCTTCTGCGGAGATGCCTGCCGCACCGCCGCCCTGGAGGCCGGGATTGCACTCAACCCCGACGAGGTGACGGTTTCATGATTCCTTTCCCCTCTTGTTCAGGCATCTGCCAGGACGCCAGGGGGCTTCCCATTCTTTTCCTTCTCGTCTTTGCGTTCTTTCCCCGCCTGACGGCCGGAGCAGCCCTGCCTCCGCTCTCCGTCGAAGCGCGCCAATCGCAGGCCGAAGTTATCATCACCGGCACCGTCCTTGCCTCGCGGGTGCTCATTGTTCGTAAGCCGGGCTCACTGATGTACCTGGTTCGCCTTCAAACCGCATTGGAAAAGGTCGAAAGGGGCGGTGATATCATTGGACAGGTCCCAACCGAAGGAAGCCCGACTGTCATCGAAGTTCGCTGCTGGAGGACCCGAAAATCCGGCTCGGCGGACCCGGAAGGTCTCAGTAACATTCCGGCTGACGGCTCGCGCTTTCGCATGTGGCTGAAAAAGGGCAATGAGGGATTCTGGGAACCGCTGGAGCCGAATGGCATCGAGCTGCTCGACAACTCCCCCGCGATGGAATTCACCGAAACGGAGCGTCGGGAAACAATCCGATCTTTTCTGATTGGGATCATCGGGACCCTATTGATAATGGGCTCCGTGGCCGTCTATTTGTTCCGGAGGTCCCGTCGCACACACTAAAGCGGCGTTCAGTGCTCGACGTTGCTCAGCACTTCTTCAATCGTGGTTTCACCCGAAGCCACTTTGCTCCATCCATAGTCACGCAGGGTTCTCATGCCATTGGCGAGGGCCAGCTTTTTGAGCTGGGCGTAGGAGCCGTGCGTCGTGATGAGCTCTGACATGGCGGCATCGATCAGACAGATCTCAAGGATGGACATCCGTCCCCGATACCCGGTATCGCGACAGGCCCGGCAGCCGACCGCCTCATGAATCCCGGCACGTGACTCCATCGGAAATCCGATTTCAGCGAGGTAGCTGTCTTCGAGGTGAACCGGCCGTTTGCACTGTTCGCACAAACGACGGACAAGACGCTGGGCGAGAAAGCCGCGCACTGAAGAGGCGATCAGAAAAGGCTCCACCCCCATGTCGAGAAGTCGGGTAATTCCGGAGACCGCATCATTGGTGTGCAGCGTGCTGAAAACGAGGTGACCGGTGAGGGCGCCACGAATCGCGATCTCGGTGGTTTCGAGATCACGCATTTCCCCCACCATGATGATATTCGGGTCGCCCCGCAGGATACTCCGGAGCCCGCTTGCAAAGGTCAGTCCGATCTCGGGTTTGATCGCGATCTGAATGACCCCATCAAGCCGGTTTTCGACCGGGTCTTCCACCGTGACAATGCGGGTCTGCTTTGTATTGAGGCGTTTCAGGAAAGTATAGAGTGTCGTCGATTTCCCCGAACCGGTCGGGCCGGTCACAAGGATGATTCCGTTGGGCTGGCGCAGGAGCGCTTCGATGATCTGAACTGTCTTTTCATCGAGACCCAACATCGACATGTCGAAATTCTGCCGGGTGAGGAGACGGAGACTAACACTCTCCCCGTTGACCGAGGGAATCGTCGCGACCCGCACGTCGACGGGGGCGCCATCAAGCTCCAGGTTGATACGCCCGTCCTGAGGGAGACGCCGCTCGGCAATGTCGAGCTGAGCCATGATCTTGAGCCGTGAAATCAGGGACGCCTGCAGTGCCCGGATGTCCGGAGGGACCGCGACTTCCTGGAGGGCCCCGTCGATCCGGTAGCGGATGCGCAGATTCTTCTCGAGCGGTTCGATGTGGATATCCGTGGCCCGCTCCCGCAGGGCTTCGCGGAAAATTTGGTTCACAAAATTCATGACAGAGGCCTCCTCCTGCTCCTCGTCGAGCTGGGTGACCTCCTGTTCAAAATCGTCCCCGGCATTCGGGTCACGGCCTTCGAGGAGTTCATCAAATTGCTCGGCTCCGACCCCGTACCCCTGACGAAGCCCTTCAAGAATCCGGTAACGGGTGCTGACCACCCAGGAGACCGGTTTCGTCATCTCGCGCCCCACCGCCTGACGGGCTTCGAGGTCGAAAGGATCGTAAGTCATGAGCGTGATCCCCTCCTCGTCGATCCGCGCCGGAAGAAGCCGGTACCGCAGGGCCAGCTTCGCCGGAAAACGGCGGTGGAGAACACTGGTCAGATCGAGCTCCGACTCGGAGAGAAACTCGAGACCTGCTTCATCGGCCAGCTGTCGGGCGAAAGATTCCTCATCCACCAGTCCCGCGTCAAAGAGTGCATCCACGAGAGAGGAGCGTTTCGCCGCCGCCTCCGCCAGAACCGCCTCGCAGCGCATCGTGTCGGCGCAACCGCTGCTGAGCGAGACGCGGGTGAGAAGTGGGATCAGGGACATGAGGAGTATGAAAATGGTGAAGGCAGGATGACAGAGACCCAACAGGAGTGTCAACCCCGCGTCCATTCAGAGGTTTCGACAATCGAGTATAGCTGACCGACTTGCCTCTTGCACGCGCTTCCCCTCTCCCGCATACTCCCGCCGTGATTCTCGACCTCGACAAGTTCATTGCCAAGGAGCGCCTCTTCTGGGATGAGTTGTCGGGCATGCTCCGCCTGCTCGACGAGCAACCCGACCGCCGGCAATCTCTCGATGAGGCGAAGCGCTTTTATTATCTTTACCAGCGGACCTCGTCGGATCTCGTCAAGCTGAAGACCTTTGCCGGGGAGGCCGAGACGACACGCTTTCTTGAACGGCTTGTCGCCCGCGCCTACAGCCAGTTGCACCGCGACAGCGGCGAGTCCGTCCCCTTTCGTCCCTGGAAATGGATCACTTTGACCTTCCCCTCCACTTTCCGGCGGCACTGGATCGCTTTTGCACTCTCGATCGGGACGTTCTGGTTGGGAGCCGGTTTTGGCATGACGGCGCTGAAGCTGAACTATGACTCCAAGGCCGACTTTATTCCGCCCCAGTTCAGTCACCTCAACGAAAAGCCCTCCAAGCGGGTTGCGCGCGAGGAGAAGCAGGACTTCGATGCCTTTCAGGGCAGGCACGCCTTTTCCGCCCAGTTGATGACCCACAACACCAAGGTCACCATCCTGACCATGGTGACGGGATTTCTCTGGGGAGTCTTCACCCTGATCCTGCTCTTTTACAACGGCATCATTATCGGTGTGGTCATCTTTGACTATCTCAGCGACGGCCAGGGGGTCTTCCTGACGGCCTGGCTGCTGCCCCATGGATCCTTCGAACTGCCCGCCATCTTCATCGGAGGACAGGCCGGATTGATCATCGCCCGGACCATGTTCGGATGGGGAACGAACCTGAAACTGCGCCAGCGCTTCACCCGAATCCGCGGAGACCTTCTCACCCTGATCGGCGGGGCCGGACTGCTCCTCATCTGGGCGGGAATCGTCGAGTCGTTTCTTTCGCAGTATCACGATCCTCTTTTCTACTCCTGGAAAATCGGCTTCGGGGCGGTGCAGTTGACGACCCTCGTTCTCTACCTTTCCTTTTGTGGCCGGAAACCGCGTCCCGTGGACCCCGGGAGCGTCTGATTGAAGCATGTTAGGAAAAACCACATCGATCGAAGTGCGGACCCCGGAGGGAGTCACCTTCGAGATTCCCATCGCGAGCCCCTTCAGCCGGTGCCTCGCCCTCGCGATTGATATTGCGGTGATCTTTGCACTCACCATCCTTTTCTCCCAGGTGATCGGAGCCTTGAAGATCATGCTTTCCGGCATCCCCGTCTTTGGTCGGGTGGCTCAGGACTTCGGCACCGGGGCTCTCGTGGTTCTGCAGTTTCTCCTCGCGATCGGCTACGGCATGGTCACGGAATGGCTCTGGTCGGGCCAGACGCTGGGCAAACGGATGATGAGGCTTCGCGTCATCGATGAGCGGGGGCTGCCGCTCGGACTCAAACAGGTCATCATCCGGAATCTCTTCCGCATTCTCGATATGATGCCGTCCACCTTTTACCTGCTGGGCGGAGTCTCCTGTCTCCTCACGCCGCGCTGCCAGCGTATCGGAGACATTGCCGCGGGAACCCTGGTGATCCGCGAGACGGAAGTTGCGCCACCGGAGATTGGCGAACTCCTCAGTGCGGAGAAAAACTCCTTCGCTTCCCTCCCCCACCTCGAAGCGAGACTGCGGCAGCGCACCACGCCCGAAGAGGCGCGTCTCGTCCTCGACGCGGTGACACGGAGAAACGAACTCTCCCCCGATGCCCGGCTCAAGCTCTTCTCGAAACTCGCCGATTACTTTCGGGAACTCGCCGAGTTTCCTGACGAAATCACCATTGGCCTCTCCGACGAGCAATACATCCGGAACGTCGTCGATACCCTCTTCCGCCGGGCCTCGGTCTAGAGCAATATTACCGCCTCAACGCCTCAACGCCTCAACGCCTCAACGCCTCAACGCCTCAACGCCTCACCAGCTAGCGGCTCAGGTCTTCCTGACGGAGGACTTTGAATCCCGCCTTGGAGAGCACGGCCTGGCCGAAATGATTGTCCTCCACATGGAGCGCGAGCGCCGCGTGACCTTCCGGCTTGGAGAGAAGCGGGTAGATGAAATGAATGTTGGTCTCCGCCTTGAGCAGGGCGCGGAGGCAGTCGGGCATCTGTTCCGCCCCGTCTCTCAGAGCGACGACCAGCAGGTCGGTCGAGTTGAACGGGATCCCCTTCTCGATGAAAAGCGTCTCGACCGTATCCGGATCATTCACGATGAGACGCACCACGGTGTTGTCGATCGAATCCTGCACGCTGAGCCCCAGAACGACCGCGTGGCTCGTGCGGAGCAGGTCGAGGATGGAAACGAATGCCCCCGGACGGTTCGGCAGGAAAACCGCAATCTGGCGAACCGGGGTTCCTTTTATCGTGCTCGTTTGCGAACTGTTGTCTTCCTCGTTGTCCATGACAGCATTAGTGGGGTAATTTCACCGATAGAGGGGCTTTTGTCAGGCCAAAATCCGTGAACATTACTCCACCGTGACGCTCTTGGCGAGGTTCCTCGGCTTGTCGACGTCACATCCCCGGGCGACCGAGAAATGGTAGCTGAGCAATTGCAGCGGAATCACCGAAAGAATGGGGTTCAAACACTCCGTCACTTCGGGGATGTAGATCACATCATCGGCGATCCGTTCGAGATCCGTGTTCCCCTCGGTCGTGATGGCAATGACCGGACCTTTCCGGGCTTTGACCTCCTCAAGGGTGCTGACATTCTTTTCATACACCGAATCGCGAGGCATGATGAACACGCTCGGGACCTCGGGACTGACGAGGGCGATGACCCCGTGCTTCAGTTCCGCAGCCGCATGACCGCTCGCGAAAATGTAGGAGATCTCCTTCATCTTCAAGGCTCCCTCGAGGGCCGTCGGGTAATTGAACTGGCGCCCCAGAAAGAGCATTCCCGGAGCGTCGATATACTTGAGGGCAATCTCACGAATCGCATCCGTCTGCTCGAGAATCTTTTCGACCTTGGCCGGCAGCTCACGGATTTCGCGCAGCAGTCTCTGCCCGTAGTCGACGGAAAGGTGGCGCATCCGTCCGAGGAGGAGGGCTAGGAGCGCGAGCACGGTGACCTGCGAGGTGAAGGACTTGGTCGCGGCCACCCCGATCTCCGGTCCGGAGTGGAGATAACTGCCGCCATCCGACTCGCGGGCGATCGTCGATCCAACCGAGTTGACGATACCGAGAACCCGGTGCCCTTTGCGCTGGCCTTCCCGCATCGCGGCGAGAGTATCGATCGTCTCGCCGCTCTGGCTGATCACAAACACCAGCGTGTTCTTATCAAGGGGGGAATTCCGATAGCGGAACTCACTGGCGATCTCCACCTCGGTCGGAATCCTCGCAAGGTGTTCGATCATGTATTCACCAACCATCGCCGCGTGTGACGCGGTTCCGCAGCCGCAGAGGACGATGCGTTCAACATCGCGGAGCTGGCGGGGAGTCAGACCAAGTCCGCCGAGAAGCGCGGAGGCCTGATCATCAACGAGGCGTCCGCGAAAGGCGTTCTGAATCGAGGTGGGCTGCTCGAAGATCTCCTTCAGCATGAAGTGCGGGTATTTGCCCTTCTCCGCCTGCTCCGGAGTGAAGTCGACCTGGCTGACCTCGTAGGCGGACTCGGCTCCGTCGACATTCTCCACCGTGAACTCATCGGCGGTGAGATAGACGAGGTCACGATCCTGAAGGTAGATCGCGTTGGTGGTGTGGGAGACAATCGCACTGACGTCGGAGGCAAGGAAATTTTCCCCCTTCCCCAGACCAACCACCAGAGGACTGCCAAGGCGGGCTCCGACGATGAACCCCGGCACATCAGCGTGCATCACCGCGATCCCATACGTTCCCGAGACCTGCTTCAACGCGTCACGCACTGCGGAGACCAGTCTCATTTTCAAGTCAGTGCCTTCGCTATTGTCATAGGCACGACCGATGAGGTGAGCCAGCACCTCGGAGTCGGTTTGGGAGACAAATTCATGTCCCTCTTTTTCGAGAAGGTTCTTGAGGGTCTGATAATTCTCGATGACCCCATTGTGGACGAGAGCGAGCTTTGCACTCTGATCGAGGTGCGGGTGGGCATTGGCGTCGGACGGCTCACCGTGGGTCGCCCAACGCGTGTGACTGATACCGCAGTTGCCCGCAACCGGGCTCTCCGTAAGGAGGGTCTTGAGATTCACGAGACGACCGCTCTTTTTCCGCGTCGCCAGTGAACTGGAACCGTTCATGACGGCGAGGCCGGAGGAGTCGTAGCCCCGATATTCAAGACGACGCAGACCATCCACAAGAATGGGCGCTGCGGAAGATTTGCCGACATAGCCGATTATACCACACATAAAAATTAGAAATTCCGGAAACTGAAAGATCCTAAGGGCGAACCCGAGGCGAATCAAAAAAATTTGTCACGAAAACAATCCCAATTTGCTCCATTTGCTCTTAAGATGAGAGACCGCCATGCCAGAAATTCTCCCCGAACAAAACATGAACAGTGTCCTCGCCATCATCATGGGTGGCGGACAGGGTTCGAGACTCTTCCCCCTCACCCACAACCGCTCGAAGCCGGCGGTTCCTCTCGCCGGAAAATACCGGATCGTTGATATCCCCATCAGCAACTGCATCAACTCGGGGTTGCAACAGATGTATGTGTTGACCCAGTTCAACAGCGAATCGCTCAACCGTCACATCACGAGCGGTTACAAGTTCGATCACTTCGGCGACAATTTTGTCCATGTTCTCGCGGCCCAGCAGACTCCCGGAGACGACAACTGGTATCAGGGAACGGCCGATGCCGTTCGTCAGAACCTGAGTTATTTCCTCGAGCGCCCCTACCGCCATTATCTGATCCTCAGTGGCGACCAACTCTATCGGATGGATTTCCGGAAAATGCTCAGTCAGCACGAGTCCACCGGCGCCGATCTGACCATTGCCACCACCCCGGTGCCTCGGGAACCGGCCCGGGCCTTTGGATTGATGCATACCGACTCGAAGAGCCGGATCACCCGTTTTGTGGAGAAGCCGGGAAAAGATGATGACGCCCTCGATCAACTTGTGATGCCGGCCGAATTGCTCAAGTCGGTCAACATCCCCGTCGAGGAGGAACGCTTCCAGGCCTCCATGGGCATCTATCTCTTCAACCGCAAGGTGCTGGAGGATGCCCTGAGAAATGACTTCCAGGATTTCGGGAAACACATCATCCCCTCGATCATCAAGGATAAGAATGTCTTCAGCTACATCTTCAAGGGCTACTGGGAGGATATCGGAACAATCGCCTCTTTCTACGAGGCCAATCTTGAATGCACCAAGATTGTTCCCCAGTTTAATTTCTTTGATCCCCACAATCCCATCTATACCCGCGCCCGATTGCTCCCTGCGAGCAAGATCAACAATGCGGTCATCGAAGAGGCCCTGCTCTCGGACGGTTGTATCATCACTAGCGCCACGATCCGGCGCTCTATCATCGGCGTTCGCTCCGTCATTGAGACCGGATGTGAAATCACCGACACCATCATCATGGGGTCGGACTACTACAACAAGGTCGAGATGCTCGACGGCGCGACCGTCACCGAGAGAGCAATCAAGATCGGTGAAAACACCCGCATCCATCGCGCCATCATCGACAAGAATGCCTCCATCGGTAGAAACGTGACCATCCATCCGGGAGACCGGGTGACCGAAGACAACGAGTGGTGTCACATACGCGACGGCATTGTCGTCGTTCCAAAAGGGAAAATCATTCCGGACGGAACGGTGGTGTGAGGGTGGGAGAGAGTGCTGACGGGATATCTATCAGCGGACACCCGTGACGCTTTAAGCCGTCTATCCGACTGTAAAGCCATCGTAGACGCCTTCCCAAAGATCATCTCCATAGGAGTAGATTTCGAGGCATCGGGGGCTGCCTCCCCGGCAAAAGAGGACGGCCCCCATCCCGCCTGGCACACCCGGCATCGTGATCATCTCGTCCAGTCCGATCTGCCGTTCGGGAAGGTCATTAGTCGTTTCCTCAAAGGCGAAATTCGTGAAGCAACCCACTCCGGTGAATTCCCGGCTGATCACGCGGAGTTTTCCGAAAGCCCTTCGCATGGATGGCTCCTTTCTCGCGATAGATTCGAGGATTGTCAGCTCGAACTCGTTCGGTTTGATCTGTCCGGGGTGCATTGCTGAATTTCAGGAATGTGGCACGGATGATCGGGAGGGGTTAGTTAGGGACAGAGGGGTTAGTTAGGGACAGGTTCACCATTTGATCTCAAGAGGGGTTAGTTAGGGACAGGTTCACCATTTGATCTCAAGGAGGGGTTAGTTAGGGACAGGTTCACCATTTGATCTCAAGGATGCAATGCAGAACCGGGGATTCCCGAAACTGACGGATTTTGCTTTGGGACGGCGTGAGGATTCACACTCTGCGCAAATCCACACCCGGATTACAGAACCCTCACGGGTAGATCTTCCTCCACTGCTCTTGCGCGTGCACGAAGTTCGCTCGCCGATACAATCGGGGGCTCCGCTCTCTATTTAGGAACCGCTGACTTAGTCTCTTCAGGGATGTTGGGAAAACTCCCTCTACCCGATCACATCGCGCCGCAGATCACGCAGCACGTGCAAGCCTTCCCAATCGGCTTCCTTCATCCTCCGTGCGCCGGATTTCCGCTTCAGCCCGAATTGACTCCGATGGCGATCAAAAGCGCGGTCGACAAAGCCGGCACTGCCGAGGACCACTCCGTCGGTGAAGTATCGCACCCGGTGACGGATCACCTGAGCCAAAGGCAGTTTTCCGCCGCCTTTGTTCTCGGCCTCAACCTCTTCCCGCGTGAAGCCTTTCCGAGCTTTCTCCCTGGCCCCGCCCTGATCGGTGATCTCACGGATCTCGCCCTGATCATAGAACCACAGTCGATAAACCTGACCGGTCACCTCCCAGTCTTTTTCAAAGTCTTCCCCGCTCACCTGAGGCGAGTTCCGCAAGACTATTCCGAGTCCCATCCTCGCCCATCGATTGCCTCCTAAGGCGGAGGCATAGCCACACCAGCGGTAGTCCTCGACTTTAGAAACCATTCCCGCCCGAATCGGATTGAGATCAATGTAGGCGGCGATGGCCATCAACGCTTTCTCATCACCCTCGACCAGAACACTCTTGAAGCGCTCCTCCCAAAGGGTGCCCTTGCGACCTTTGCGGCGGTTATACCATTGAGAAAAGCGCTGTTTGAGTTCCTTCATGAAAACAGAGACATCGCCCATGCGGGTGCGATACCGATCGAGAATTGCCTCCTCCCACCGCACGTCTCCAGCCTCAGCGGCGCGGTCCAGTTCCTGCCTGACCGTATCGACGGTGACTTGGTCATACAGGAAACCGAGCCGCCGGAGCAGGGTATCACGATCGAGATTCGTCCGCTCGGCTTCCTCAGGTTCTTCCACAAGGAGGTGAAAGTGGTTGGACATGATGCAATAGGTGACAACCCGGAGCCCGAGGAAGACTTCGAGCTTGCGCATCAAAACAACAAAGTGCTCGCGCTCCTCATCACCGAGGATGAATTGCCGGTCCACGACTCGGGAAAGGCAGTGGTAATAGCTCAGGCCCTCGCCTCTGATGCGCGATTGTCTCATTAGAGAGAATTAATGCACAGATGAACACTATTAGGCAAGCGGATTCTTTGGAGAATTGTCCCTTCAAAATCCTTCCTTTGGAGAATTAACCCGTCCCTTCAAAATCATGCGCGGCCCATATTCTCCACCGTGTCGCGAATGTGACAAACGATGACTTCTTTTGAAACGCCCCGGCGCGATGATTCTAGTTTAACCCATGCCAGTATGCGCCAAATCTGCGTTAGCGGCATGCCCGAGGAACTGATGGCTATCGTATTGCCACAGCTACAGTTGGCCAGGGCGATATTCCCGGATGAATGATCCGGGTTTAAATCATCCAGCTCAAGATCATAAGAGATTGGCACTCCTACGCGCTCGGTATGCAGCAGATAATCCCGGTAGGATGAAAACACTCGCTGGCAGTTGTTGCATTTCTTGGGAAATTGTTTGTAAACATGTTCGAGAATAATCCGCATCATTTCGGCTTCGATCATAGTCGGTTGAAAGGTTAAAATGTAGCTTGTTTGAATTTTAAGCCTACCGTCTGAGCATCGCCCATCGATCAAATCATTCAGATGCCAGATCGAATCCAACAAGGTTGGCTCATCGACCTGACAGGGTAAGGCGCGGGCAAGGTTTTCTCCCCCCGCATTACCTAGAGTGTCTTTGCCCCTCCACCCTCAATACGGATTCACCACTCCGTCACGCGCGATCGAGAGCACCTCATCCGTCGCGAGATCCTTGATCACGACCGCGGTCGGACGGATGTCGAGCACCTGAAAATCTTTCGTTCCGACCTCGGGCTGAGTGGTCCGGAAGACATCGCCGGGTTTCACGACGTAACGATACTGACTGTTCGGCACCGCGAGGATGGCATAGGTATCGGAGGTCTGACCGACGACATCCTTCACGAGGAGATGGCTCGAACCTTTCCGGGTATCTTCCACCCTGACCCGCGAAACATCGACCATGCGCCCCTTCCCTTCTTTTGAGCTGACAAATCGTGTCGTGACTTCTTTAACCTGATAGGTGGTTCCGGGAATGACGGTGCCCTCCGTGACCTCGAAGCTACCGGCCGAGGGTTGGTCGAGTCGTCGCACCGAAGCGGTGGCTCCGTCGACGCGGTCCACGGCAATGGGGAGCGATTCCTCATGGTAGGCGGCGAGGACCATGGACTTCACCGGTGCCTCCTGCGGTGTCCGGGCATGAATCGTCGAACCGTTGAGAGCCACGATGGGCCTGGACATTGATTCTTCGCGGACCTTTTTGGCTGTGTCCCTGGCGTGGTTCGGAGCAGCAACACCACCCTCCGTTTTCCCGTTTATCGCCGGAGCGGGTTTCGTCCCCGCACCCCCGGTCTGCGCCACGGTAGCAGAGGTGGAATTCGTCGGGCTGCTCAATTCCACCAAGGTCGCCTCCGGTGCCTGGTCCGCGTTCTGCGCCGGTGCCTGGACGGGGGACGCGCCATCCGCCAAGGTCGGATCCGGGATGCCATCGACCGGTCCCTCCTGCAGTACTTCTTCGACGCCTGTTTCCGCGAGGGCTTTCTGCGCCATCGACATCTCGGTGGCGGCTTTCAGTCCTTCGGTCGAGGTGCCCCACGCATCGGGGGTCGAGATCAGTTTCGAGACTTCCTCAAAGCCCGCCGTCTGAGCGAGGGTCGCCGCAGTTTGTTGATCGTGATCCACCGCGTAGGGATTCGCCTGATTTTGCAGGAGAATTCGGACGGCTTCCACCTTGCCAGCCTGGGACGAAATCATCAGCGGGGTTTTGCTGTCGGGGCTGCGGGCATTGATATTCGCCCCCTGTCCGAGGAGGGTGTTGATCACTTTTCCATCCCCGCTGAAACTCGCCACGAGCAGCGCATCGTCCAACTCCGCAGGGGTGGCGCTCGCGGAAAGCAGGGAGACGACCCCCGCATGTCCGTTGTAGGCGGCAATCGAGAGTGCCCCCCACCCCTCGGTGTCCCTGACGGCGGTGTCCGCCCCGCGACTCAACAGGAGGCGAGCCACTTCCTCGTGACCCTTGGCAGCGGCCGAAATAAGCGCATCGCGTCCCACCTGATTGATCTTTCGAGGATCGGCACCCATACCAAGGATTTTCTCCACCGCCGGCAAATGACCGGCCGCAGCCGCCTTGATGAGCGCGGTATTTCCCAACTCATCGGCGCTGTCCACTTCCACACCCGCCGTCTGAAAAAGATCGAGGCTCTCCACATCTCCTGCCGACGCCGCGACGAGGAGACTCGAGGTCGAGGCTTCGTAACCCTTGGCATCGAGGCTTTTTCGGGCCACCTTCTGAGGGTCACTGCAACCAACTAGAAAAAGCGACAGGCCGACGAGAACGGTCGCAAGCATCCCGAACGATTTGGAAATTTTCATAGGACCTAAACTGAGATAACTCTTTCTGTAAGAATTCTGAGGCCATTTCAGGCCTATGGCAATCATTTATTTTATAAAACCTTACTATCTGTAAATATAAACCAATTTATCTCTGGTAATTTCAGCAAGCCTGCTGAAGCTCGAGCTCTCTCAACGCCACCCCGGTAAGCCCCCCGTGAAGATCGACTTTCTCATTGTTGGCCAGGGTCTTGCCGGCTCTTTACTCGCGTGGCAGTTGATCGACCGCGGGAAACGCGTCCTCGTGGTCGACCGCGATGAAGCGGTGAGTTCCTCCAAGGTTGCGGCCGGCCTAGTCACCCCGCTGGCGGGTGCGCGGTTTAATCTTCCCGACGGATTCGAGGAGAGGCTGGACTTCGCCCGGGCTTTTTACTGGAGCCTTGAGGAGAAATTCGGGGAAACCCTTTTCCATCATCGCCGCATCGCCCGTCTCTTCAGCCGCCCCAAGGAACAGGAGGCGTGGGCGTCACGACTCGAGAAAGAGGGCGAGCGTTATGCCCGCTTCCATGCCCCGCTCACGATTGATGAGTCGAAAATCTCCCTCCCCTATGGCGGTTTTGAGATGCGCGAGGGCGGCTGGCTCGACGTGCCGGCCTTTCTGGAACTCACCCGCCAGACTCTCCTCGAGCGGGCGGCCTATGCCATCGGGAGGGTCCGGTCCGGGGAAGTGGAGATCGAAGAAAGCGGAATCCGATGGAAAAACATCACCGCCGCCAAAGTCATCTTCTGTGAGGGCTGGAGAGGGAACCGGAATCATTTCTTTGACTGGGTGCCCATGAATCCGGCCGCCGGAGACATCCTCGAACTCAACATCCCGGATCTGGCCGACGAAGGCCGCATCATCAGTAAGGGAAGCTGGCTCATTCCGATCGGCGGTGGCCGGTTCCGGGCCGGTTCGACCTACCACCATCGCGATCACGAGGCGGAAACGAATGCGGCAGGCGCTGACGAGGTCCTGGCAAAAGTGCGTGTCATCACCCGGGTCCCCGCAACCGTGTTGCAACATCGTTCCGCTATCCGGCCGATCATCAGGCGAAGCCAGATCTTTATGGGGCTGCATCCTGCTCATCCACAAGTCGCCTTCTTTAACGGCCTCGGCTCAAAAGGCGTCGTCAACGGTCCCTGGCACGCCGACCGTCTCGCTGATCACCTCGTTTCAGGGATCCCACTTCCGGAGGAAGCGGATCTGAGGCGGAATCTGCTCTGAGAAAAGATTGGAAATGCTGAAAATCTGAAATGTTGAACCCCTAATTTCTCATGCCCTTTCCTCGCGCGACTGAGATTGCCCATCTTCTGGTAAAGCAGCGTCTTCATGCGGGTGACCATGCGGTCGACGCGACAGTTGGCAACGGGCATGACACGGCCTTTCTCGCTGAATGTGTCGGGAGGTTGGGAAAGGTCGACGGGTTTGATATCCAGCTTTCTGCCCTCGAAAGCGCCCGGACTCTCCTGGAGGATAATCCCCAGGTCCGGCTTCATCATCTCGGTCATGAATTCATGGACAGGGTTGTCACTCCCGGAGTCGGGGCGATCATGTTCAACCTGGGCTATTTTCCCTCGGGCGACAAAAGCCTCGTGACGCGCCCGGACACCACTCTCGCGGCGCTCTCAATCTCACTTTCGTTGCTCTCGGAAAAGGGACTCCTCTCCGTGGTGGTCTATACGGGTCATGAGGGTGGTCCCGAAGAAGGAGCGGCCGTAGAACGGTGGATCGATTCCCTGAATCAGGATACCTATCGAATCGTCCATTACGGGTCGCCTCTTCGACATTCCAGCCCGCCCGCCCCCTACCTGATCGCAGTAGAACGGCGAGCCCGGAATTGACGGACGGCGGTCACCTGATACAATGTCGCGCGTCAGGCTTAAATACCCTGAGATTTCCATGAATCAAATTGCTCTCTCCCGCACCCCTTCCCTCTTCTCTATTCTGGCCGGACTCGTCCTCCCCTGGTCCGCCGTCGCGGTCGATTTCAAAGAGGAAATCCGCCCCATTCTCAACAGCAAGTGCTTCAAGTGCCACAGCGGCCCCAAGTCAAAAGGCAGCCTGCGGATGGAGGTCAACGCCGAGTTCAGCAAGCGAATTGGCGGAGATGACCCGGTGATCGTGCCCGGCGACGCCTCCAAGAGCCTTCTCCATATCAAGGCAGGCCTGGGCAGAACCGACGGTGATGCAATGCCCCCGCCACAGGCACGCGAGCGTGGCGCGGAGGCGATGACGCAGATGGAACTCGAACTCGTCAGTAAGTGGATCACCGAGGGAGCGAAACTGGAACCCGGAGATCCCGGTGCCCCGGCTCCCGCTGCCACTGCTCCTGCGGCACCCACCGCCGGTGCTCCAGCCGCGATGAAAGCGGAAGTGCAAACCTGGAGCAACACAGGCGGAGGCTCTCTCCAGGCATCCTTTGTTTCCCTAGTTGGAACCACGGTCACTTTGCGTAGAGAGAATGGCGAGGAATTCTCCTACGAACTCGCCAACCTCAGCGCGGACAGCCAGGCATTGGCGAAGAAGCTGGCAGGTCAGTGAGAACGAATTAAAGCGGGGTCTTGCGGGCTAAGCCGACTCCGGCAGGAAGGTCGGCATGACAATCCCGGTGACCGGCTGGAGGCTTCCCCGAACCTGCCCGAAGTGCAGTTCACAGTTCCGGGCCCCAAGACCATAGGCGGCCGCAATCAGTTCCGTCTCTCCTGAGGGCAGGAGAAAGACCGCCGTCTTCCCGCGAAAGCGGTCCAGTTGGGCTCTCAGAAGCGCTTCGGCCGCCGGCGCGTTGCGCATCACTCCCGGCCCGATGAGGCGACTTGCAGGATGGTCGACGGAGGCAAGGAAACCCTCTACCTTCCCGAACTCATTCAAGGCGACCATCGTCTTCCAGATGCCGGTGCTATTCTCGATGAAATAGCAGTAATCCCGCTCTCGCGAAATCCCGCTGATCTCGAACTCCAGTTGACCGATCTCCATCAGATCACCGGGACCAGCCTCACGCACCGTGGGTAGCTCTGCAGGCGCGGGCTTGGCCAAACCGGTTTCGGGAACATGGAGAAACATGTCCTGATAAACACAAAAGGGGGAAAATCCATAGCGATTGTAGAGCGAGTAGGAATCGAGATTCATCGTGCTCGAAACAAGCCGCATCGGGAGGTCCCGGATGTCGGCCTCATCGATGATGCGCTGGAGCAATTCTCCCGCGATTCCGTTCCCGAAATAGTTCGGATGCACGTTCATGATTCCAAGTGAGACGTGGGTCTCACGCGGATGGTAGAAACACGAACCTGCGATCGCCCCGGTGCGGGAATGCTCCATCACGAGCGCACATCCCGGATCGAGATCATCGTAGACTTCACAAAAAATCCGGCAGTCCTCCGGCAGACATCGAAAGATGGGATGCCCCAATTTCTGCTGATACCACGCGTTGGTGGAAAGGAAAATCAACTCGGCCACCGCATCAAAGTCGGCCGCCTTCATGGTCCGCATTCTGAACATGCGTCCGGTGTATCTGAATGAGCGGGGGAATACAATGTTATTCGAGATAAGTCACGGCGGATACAAGCCTGCCTCTCTCGCCCCAACGCTCCGGCTCAACCTCTCAGAATTTCAATATTTCAGATTTCCAAGTTTTCCCTGCCTCACATCACCATCCCGCCATCGACCGTCAGCACCTGACCGGTGATGTAGCGCGCCTCGCGGCTCGCGAGAAACATCACCGCATTGGCGATGTCCGCCGTTTCACCAAAGCTACCGAGGGGAATGTTCTTTTTGATCTGTTCCTGGATCTCCTCCGTCAGTTCATCGGTCATGTCCGTGATGATGAATCCGGGAGCCACCGCGTTCACACAGACTTTGCGACCCGCGAACTCTTTCGCGAGCGCCTTCGTGAAACCGATCAGGCCGGCCTTGCTGGCGGCGTAGTTCGCCTGGCCGGCATTGCCCATCAGTCCGATCACGGAACTGATGTTGATGATGCGTGCATCCTCGGCCTTGAGAATGGTGCGTTGAAAGGCCTTCACCGCGTTGAAGGCTCCCTTAAGATTGGTATCGAGGACGGTGTCCCAGTCCTCTTCGCTCATGCGCAGGGCAAGCCCGTCACGGGTCACCCCGGCATTGTTAACGAGAATGCTGACCGGCCCGAGGTCGGCGGTAACCTGTTTGCCGAATTCGATCGTCGCCTCATAGTTCGCGATATCGACGGCATAGCCTTTTGCGACCCCTTTGCCCAGCGCGTTGAGCTCATCCGCAGCGGCCTGAGAGTTGGCCTCGGTGCGGCTGGCGACGGCGACTTTGGCTCCCTGCTCGACAAAGGCCCGCGCGATTTCCTTCCCGATCCCCCTTCCGGAACCGGTTACCACGACCACTCGATCTTGAAATTGACTCATGACCGCTAATTCTCACATCCATCCGCGCCCTGCAACGAAAAATCAGGAGGGAATTTTCGCAAAAAATCGTCTAGGCTTGGATTCTCCGTCCGCCCATGCCATCCCTCCTCGATCAACTCATCCAAACCCACGGACCGGAACTGGCCCGCGAGATCTCAAGGACCCTCGGGGTATCCGAAGAAAAGGCGGCCGGCGTTCTCCCGGCGGCGGCCCCGATCCTGATTGACCGCTTTCAGCCCGATTCCTCCGGAGAGACAGGATCAGGAACCGCCTCGTCGCTCGACGGAGTCCTCGGTGGCGCGGGACAGCAACTCACCGACCGCATTGGGGCCCAACTCGGGGTCAGTCCGGAGCAGGCGGCCCGGGTCATTCCCATGCTCGTTCCCGTGGTCCTCGGCTTTCTTCTCAAACGGGTCGGTCTGGGCGGAGGCGCAGTCAGGCTCCTTATTTCTCTGGTCGAAAAGCAGGGATACGGCTCGCTCGACGAACTCGCGAATCGCCTCATGCGCAGCGTCAGCAGTGCAAGCACCAAGCCTGACCAACCCACCCCGAGCATTCCCACAATGCTTGGACGCTGGGCAGGAAAATGGTTCCCCAGCAGCGACGATTGAATCACTCGTCCCGCCGGATGTGGATCGGACCTTATTTCGGTTTTTCGAGAGAGGCCGCCTCGGGGTAACGCGCCAGGATTGTCTGCAGTTCTTTCACCACTTCGGGTTTCATGCCCGCGAGATTTTTTGTTTCCTTGGGATCCTCGAGATAATCGTAGAGTTCGAACACCGCTGATTCCACGGGAGCCCCCGGAGTTTTCCACTCCACAAGCCGGAAGCGTTCCGTGCGGATGGCCCGCCCCAGCTTTGCCTTGGGAAATGCGTGGAAGGCATGGTCCCGAACCCGGGCAGAGGGATCACGAAGGACCGGCACAAGACTCAGTCCGTCAACCGGCTGGGGTCCGCCCGGTGCGGGGAGACCGGCGAGTTCCGCAAGGGTCGGATAAAGATCGACCGTCTCGGCAAGCTGATTGGTCGAACTGCCCGGGGCGGTCACCCCGGGGGCAATGATAAGAAGAGGAATGCGGTTCGCCTGCTCGTAGTTCGTATGTTTTGTCCAGATTCCGAGATCACCAAGGTGGAAACCGTGATCCCCCCAGAGCACCACGATGGTGTTGTCGTCGAGATCCAGTTCCTCGAGTGCGGCGATCACCCGACCGATCTGCGCATCGACGTAACTCGTGCTCGCGTAATACCCGTGAATGAGATTCCGCTTCAGCTCATCGGAGAAAGCCGCGTTCCGTCCTTCGGGGACCGGATCGTAGGCGGCGATCTCCCCTCCCCTTTTTCCCGCGACTTCCGGCGCGCCGGCGGGCAGAGACTCATGCACCGGCATCGGCAGGGTCGCCGCATCATAGAGGTCCCAGTACTTTTTCGGCGCGGAGAAAGGCAGATGAGGACGAACAAATCCCACCGCCATGAAAAAGGGAGCGCCCTCCTTTTCGCGACGTTCCTTCGCCATCCCGAGGCGCTTAATCGCTTCGTTCGCGACCCGTCCGTCGGCGTAGGCATCGTCCTCCGCGACCGGTGACTCGAAAGCAGCCCCTCGCGGAAGGGATTTGATCTGGTCCAGTTTTTGATTGGTAAAGAGCGCTTCCTCCCGAGTCAGTTTTCCTCCGGCTGTGCTCGCCGGATCCAGATACTCGATGACCTTGTCCTTGAAGTGCGACACAGAGAACGAGACGGGATCTCCCTCATTCCCATGACCGATATGGAAGACTTTGCCGAGGGACTCGGTGTGATACCCTCCGTGTTTTGCAAAATGCTGCGGTAGAGTCACCGCGTCAGGGAGACGGGCCCTCAGATCACTGCCGAGTCCATAGAGCCCCGTCGAGGTCGAGTGTGATCCTAACATGAGCGTAAACCGGGAGGGCGCGCAGACCGCCTGATTGCAGTAGGCGAGATCAAATCGCATGCCCCGTGCCGCCAGTGCATCGAGCCCGGGCGTTTTCGCCACCCGGTCGCCATAACAGCCGAGCGCGGGTTTCAGATCATCGACGAGAATTAGAAGCACGTTAGGTTTCCCCGGTTCCGCACCGCCCCTTCCGGTCATTACCCCGAGGATGCCGAGGGCGAAGAAGACAGCAATCAAAGAGGGGCGAATCATCGGGTGAAGAGGGTTGAGTCCGTCATTTTCCACAGATTCGAGCCTGAAGGCAATCGGTGTCTTTCGAAAACTCCGGGAGGGAGGGCATCACTTATCCGCGAGATTGACTTTCCCGGACAGGGGAGCAAATCATCTCCCTATGCGATTTCCTGTCCGACCCCTTCTTCTCGCCCTTGCCTTCGTGCCATTGTCCGCCCTCAGCGAGGTGACCTCGGTGGAGATTCTCGAGCGCGAGGACATCGAGGGAACCGACTACGAAGCACTGAGCGGACGCCTCCACTTTGCCGTCGAACCCGACCTCGCCCGGAATCGCTCCATCGTTGACCTCGATCTCGCACCCCGGGATGCTGAGGGGCGTGTTCGTTTTTCCTCTGATTTTCGCCTCCTCAAACCGCAGGACGGTGCCCCCGCCGCCGTCGCCGCCTGGGTCGAGATTCCCAATCGCGGATCCACCAGCAAGCTGAGCGAATTCATAATCTATCACCGCTTTGCCATGCTCGAGGTGGGATGGGAGTTCGACGTGCCGCCCGGCCCGGGACGTCTGCGTGTCGAGATCCCTGTCGCGAGGGATAAAGATGGATTGCCACTGCAAGGCGTAGTCGAGGCGATCTTCGTTCTTGAAAAAGAGGAGGACAGTTACGTCGTCACCGATCTTGCCTCTTACCCGCCCGTCGATCCCGAAGGCACTGACTCACGACTCCTCGTGCGCAAACGGGGCGACCGACCGGGCGGAACGGAAATACCGCGCGAACGATGGAGCCTCAGGGAAAATGCCCTCACGCTCGAGGGTGGATTCCAACCCGGTCTCACCTACGAAGTCTCGTGGCTTGCAGAGAATCCGCCCGTCGCCGGTCTCGGCCTGGCAGCGATTCGGGATGCCGTCGCCTGGCTGAAAGACAAGGACGAGTCTCTTGCTCCGGTTCCTCACGCCTACGCCTTCGGGGCCTCGCAATGCGGGCGACTCCTGCGCGACTTCGTCTATCGGGGTTTCAACACGGACGAGGCGGAAGGTCCTGTGTTCGATGGAATCATGGCCCACATCGCCGGAGCGGGACGCCTCGATCTAAACCGCCGCTGGTCAACCCCGCGCGAACTGGCGCTCTACCGCACCGCCTCCTACCCTTTCGCCGACACGGCCCTCCCCGATCCGGTGAGCGGGCTCAATGAGGGCATTTTCGAAAATCCCCGGGTGACTCATCGGCCCCGAATGTTTTACACCAATACCTCGGCAGAATACTGGGGAGCCGGGCGAGTGGCGGCTCTGGTTCACACCGATCCCGCCGGACTTATCGACATTGCCCTGCCGGAGGAAGTGCGTCTCTATGTCTTCGCAGGGACCCAGCACGGACCCTCAGCCTTTCCTCCGGAAGCTCCGGCCGAGGACGGAGCCTTATCCAATCCGGTCGACTTCCGCCCCTCCCTGCTCGCCCTGCGCGTCGCGATGCACCGCTGGATCAGCGAGGAAATCGCTCCACCTGAGAGTGCCTATCCAAGGATCGAAGACGGCACTCTCGTGCCTGCCACCGAAGTCGCTTTCCCGGAACTCCCGGGCGTCACCTCGCCGAAGGATCTGAAAGCAGGACTGCGCCTCGCGAGTCACCTTCATCCGGACGGAGCCGGTCATGGCACCGAACTTCCCCTCCTGGTTCCCCAGGTCGATGTCGATGGCAACGAACTGGCCGGCATTCGCCTTCCCGAAGTCGCGGTTCCGCTGGCTACCGCGACCGGTTGGATGTTTCGACCCTCCTCGATGGGAAAACCTGACGAACTGCTTCCGGTCCTGAGGGGATCGTGGATTCCATTTTCCCTGACACAAGAACAACGGGAAAAAAGCGAGGACCCGCGGCTTTCCCGACAGGAGCGCTACCCCAGCCGTGAGGACTTTCTTGAGAAAACCCGCGCCGCTGCTGCCGCTCTCGCCGATGAAGGCTATCTCCTACCCGAAGATGTTGGAGAAGCCGTCGAAAACGCAGCGGAGCGCTGGGACTGGTCCGGCAAACCTTCTTTTTAAACGCATTCCCATCGAGGTGAAAAAAAAGCCCCGACGGGAGAACGTCGGGGCTTTCGTTACATTAGTCACCGTCTCCGGTGACCTACTGCGGTTTGGCAGACTGTAGTGATCGATCCTCGCGGGACTCGCGTCAAGCGCGGGTTTGGCAGATGCCGTGCCTGCTAGTCGTCCTCCTGTTCCGCCTCATCGAGATGGAAGGTGTGGAGAATTCGATGAAAGACCGGAGCGAGTAAGAGACCTACCGAGGAGAGAAACACCACTCCGCTGAAAAGGGCGTAAGCCGAGGCAAACAACTTTGCTGCCGTCGTGGTCATCGGGGCAATTGGCCCCATTCCCGTGAGGATCATTGAGGCATTCAGGACCGAGTCGACCCAGGATAGGTTCGCGAGCTCATGATAACCCACAACCCCGATCCCCAGGGCAAGCGACAGGCTTACTAGCAAGACCAGAGACGAAACGGCCATTCGCCGCGCGAAGACAGACCAAGGCACCAGTTTTTCCGATCGATGTTCGAACATGCTCTTCTAAGTAACGTTGTCCGAAAGGGCTGATTAAATCGGCACTTTCCGCTTTTCCACCTCAACTTCACCAGTGACGAAAGTAACACGGCTGCGGATCTTTCCCATCTTCACTTCCCTGTCACATTCTGCAATGCCGCGAGCCCGCGTAGAACCTTCAGCTTGCCTTTGTTCTTCTGGGTGAGGTCGCGGAAGTGCCCCTCGTATTGATCGATCGTCTCTTCCTCCCCGAGAAAAAGGACCATGTGAAGGTTGGGCTCTTCGATGCCCTCGGCCTTATAGCGACTCTTCACCACTTTGACGATCTGCTCCTCCACGTCCTCGGGCGTCACGGGAGGCAAATCGTTATTCGGGCGATTTCGCCGCGGCGGGCTCGCACCGGTGATCTCCCGCACGAGCTGATTGAAATTCGGGACGACTTTGGGCGAGAGTCCTTTTTCCTGACGGGCCACGTTCTCCTTGGCGAGCCATTCCCGGGTTCGCTCCACCGCCCGCTCCCAGGCAGCCGAGTCCGGAGTATCGGCAGGGGGCGCTTCCGGAGTGTTCCCCATCTTCGCAAGCATCTCCGGAGTGGGAGAGCGGTTCATATTCTCATAGCCGCTGACGATACAAAAAATCGAGCTCGCCTGCCACTCCATCGCCTTCTGAACCGCCTTGGTGTAGTGGGCAACATCCCCCGCCTGAATCGGCGATTTTTCGTATTCGCTCACCGACAGCGATTCGCCATACCCGGCTCCCAGCCCGAGCGCATCATAGTCCCGATTGAGCGGGCCGAGCCAGTCAATCGCGAGGCGGAGATTCGAGGGGAGACCGGGAACGAGTTCTTCACGGAAAGCGACGAGCTGCTTTCCGTCGTAGAGCAAAATGTTGAAATGGGTGCCTCGATTCAGATTCGCCAGCATGATCCCGACCTCGGTCTTCACATTGTCGTAGGCGGTCATGCCTCCTTTCTCGTCCACAAGCATTTTGGGGGTCGCATCGATAATAAAAACGATCTTTTTCCCGCTCCCGGAGAGCCCGAAGAAATTCACATCCGAGACCATCGGATTGTCGGTCGAAAAACTCATCCCGGTTCCGACCATCTCGATACCCGCAGTCATGGATAGGGCATTCATCGAATTGGCATCCTCGACATCCGGCACCTCAAACGACGAGGTGGAAACGGAGCTGAGCACATCAACCGCCTGCGCCGCGGCCGCGTTCGGGATGATCTCGGGGTTGGGGCGTGTCATCCTCGTCGCGAGGATTTCTGTCTCGATCTCGTGCGCAACGGATACCACCAGCTGCGGAGGTTCAGGCTGGGGGACCTGAACCACGACAATCCCGATCAGAATGAAGACGAGGAGATGAACCAGAAGCGCAAAGGTCAGCGACGAGAGTCGCTCGGGAGCCATCGACGGTGCCTCGGCGCGAAGCCCGGGATCCAGGGAGGCAAGTTCCAGCCTTCCTTTGTAGTTCTCCCACTTATCGAGAACCGCCTTGCGTTCGATCCCTCGGGAATTTTTCCCCCTTGATGAGGTTGGGCTACCGGCCACCGGATCATCGTCTTTTTCAAGCAATGCGCTGAGCCCCCCCGCCAGCTCCTCGAAAGGATTTCTCGAGGCTGCCGATATCCCGGGACGGTTCTCCTCACCCGCCACGGGTGAAGGGGACTCTTCACTCTGCTTTTTGACCTCCAAATCAGCTTCGACAGTCGATGCCGGAGGAACCGGATTAAATCCAACTTTAAGATCGCGATCCGAAGGTTTCTCCGCCGGGACGACTACCGGAACCTGCGCGGGAGGGGGCGAATTTGCCCTCGTCGCGCCCGTCAGGAGACCATGGAGGCGGATCTGAATCTCCGGGGGAGTCGGCTGATTCGAGGGCGACGCCCGCACGAGACGTCTGGCCGTCGGCATATCCCCCTCCGCAACCGCCATCTCAATCAACTGAATCCGAACCTCCCAGTTCTCCGGGGCCAGCTCCAGCTTATCAAAAAGTTTCTCTTTGAGGGTCATCTTCGGAGCGTGGTAAACTGTATCATTCCGGAAGATCGAGGGGCAAGAACCGGCTCTGCCCGATTGAAGCCACTCTCCCTTTTAACTCCGGCCGGGGCCACCGGGTTTCGCCCCAAAGGAAAAATCTGCCCGAATATTCAGACGGGAGCACCGTTCCCCTTCCCCAAAAAGGCATTGATTCAGCCCCCAAAGGCAGTAGAAGGAATCAGTTCCGTATCCCCGCTTCCATCCCTCCTCTTCCGGATTTCCTCCATGTCACTTCCCCCCTTGTCATCCGATCACTGGTCCGATCCGCTCCGCCTCCTCTTCTGGCGTATTGCCGCGAGCGGAGTGCTTCCGGCGCGATGGTTTTCGCCGCCTGTGCCCGGACCGGATTCCCGGGCTGCCAAAACCGGGAAGCTGCAGATCGAGATTGTCAGTCACTGCTGGAACTACTCCCACTTCCTCGTCTATCAACTGAGCTCGCTCGCCCTCTCGCCGCCAACCCGCGCGGAGGTGACCATGACTGTCTTTTACTGCGAGGAGGACCAGCGCACCCGGGAGTTGCTGGAACACTTCTCAGGCGTTCACGTGGAGGGTGTCACCTGGAACTGGCAAAAACTGCCGAAGGGACTGCTCTTCCGCCGCGCCGTAGGCCGGAATCAGGCTGCCCTCGCCACCCGTGCGGATTGGATCTGGTTCACCGACTGCGACACCCTCTTTCGCCAGGGATGTCTCGACCACCTCTCCGACCGATTGCAGGGCCGCACTGACGTGCTCGTCTATCCGACGATGGAACGAGTCACGCCGATGCTGCGTCCCGATGATCCGCTCCTCCAACTCAAGGGCGACTCCCGATTTCAGTTGGTCGATATCGGAGATGATCATTTTATCGAAGAGACCGTCACCCGTGCCTTCGGGCCGATGCAAATCACCCACGGGGACGTGGCCCGGGCCTGCGGTTACTGCAAAAATCTGAAATTCTTTCACAAGCCGACCCACCGGTGGTGCAAGACCCACGAGGACCGCGCTTTTCGGTGGCTGCTGGGTGCGGGACGGGGAGTCGGAATCGACCTTCCCGGTATTTATCGAATCAAACATCAGGTCAAAGGACGGTATGATGCCGCCCGTCCCCTTTCCGCCAAAATCCGCGCCCCCCTCCACCGCCTTTCCGACGTGGTGAAGGGAGCCCTGCGCGGGAAGCGCTAGAGCGTTTCCGCTCTGTGCGAATCTGATCTCAGTTTTCGCTTTTTCGTTTACCCTTCCCCTTTCCTTTTCCACCGGATGGTTGGACCGCCGGCGGTGCCTCTCCGGGCTGAAAGGTCGAATCTGTCGCATCTTTCGGGATTGACTCATTCCAGGCGAAAACGGCCTTCTTCAATCGGGCGGCGACCTCAGGATGAGACTCCGCGAGATTCTCCGACTCTCCCGGATCCACTTTGATGTCGTAGAGCTGCAAGTCGCTCCCGTCGAGATTGACGAGGAGTTTCCAAATACCCTCCACCGCAGCAAGATCGGGATTATCCTGATCCTCATCACCCTGCCCGAAGCCGGGCCGGTCGGGAGGACGGCGGAAAAAAACAGGAGCCTCGCGACCGGACTTCGCTTTCCCGAGAATCGTGTCGACCACATTCTCTCCATCGAGAGTCTGTCCTTGGGGCAAGGGGGTATCGGTCAGGGCGTAAAGCGAGCGGTTCAGATCGAGGGCACAAAAGACAGACTCGCCGTTTGTGCTTCCCGCCGCGTCTTTCGAAAGCAGGCCCGGCCCCCAGACGATGAGGGGAGATCTGATGCCTCCTTCGTAGAGCCAGGTTTTGGCACCACGCAATCCCCCGCCGCTGCCCGCCCCGGCTTCGTGCCCGTTGTCGGAACAAAAGATCACGAGAGTGTTTTCCCGCAGGGCGGGATCGTTGCGAATACGGTCAAAGAGCGGACCGAGCTGTTCGTCCATCCCGTCAACGACACCGAGGTAGCGGGCCTGTTTGTCCTCCGACCAGCGATCCAGCGTCGGGAACCACGGTCCATGCGGATCATCGGGCCAGACGTTGACGAAAAAGGGCCGGCCAGTCGCGCCGGCACGGTCGATGAAACGAATCGCTTCCCTGACAAAACCACCGGTGATCTCCGACCGCATCGTCCAGGTGGACGGCTCGCCGAGATTCACCGCGTCACCCCATATCTTCTTCGGCTCGGGATTCTTCGGAGTCACGGTGAGAGGAAGGAGCTTCGCCCCCATGCCCTCGAAGTTCGTGAGACTGCGGTCAAATCCGTAGTCCGCGATGGGAGGGGCATTGACGACATCGCGCTGTCCCCCCATGTGCCACTTCCCGAAATGGCCAGTCGTGTAGCCGGACCGGCGCATCTCCCGGGCGAGAACCGGAGCCGCCGGATCGAGCCACTGGGCGACACCTCGCTCGTGGTTGTTGAGCCGGTTGTTCAGAAACGAAGTGATGCGCCAGCGCTGCGGGTATTGCCCCGTGGTCAGGGCAACGCGTGAGGGAGAGCAGATCGGGGCGTTCACATAGAAGCGGGTAAAGCGCAGTCCTTCCGCGGCGAGCCGGTCGATGTTTTCCGTTTCGATCTCCTCGTTTCCGAAACAGGAAAGATCCCCCCAGCCCATATCATCAACAAAGACGGTGACAATGTTAGGTTTCCCGGGCGCCGCCCGGTGCACCGGATCACCAAAGGTCGTCCGGGTATCCTTGGTCTCCGTCATCCACTGGTCGAGTTTTCCAGAAAGCCCATCAAGCCGTTCGGCGTGGTGGGGATCGTCCGCCAGATTGTCGGTCTCCCAGGGATCATGGGCGGTTTGATAGAGTTCGTCGGCGGGCCGTTCGAGGTAAGCGCCAACCCGCTTGCGGTCGTCCTCGCTCGGAACCGCACTGTCGAGCCAACTGTCCCAGTAGCCACTATCGCCCGCGTTTCGGGTGATGTGGCTGAGGAACTGCAATTCGGGACGCAAGTTGCGGATATACTTTGTTCCGTCAGGATCAATAACTCCCCGCATCGGGAAGACGTTGTTGTTCCCGTCTCCGCTGTGGGTCGTGAAAATGAAATCACGATGACCCTTCGCCTTTCCCTCAAGCACGGGAAGAAAGGAGCGTCCGTCAATTCCGGTAGGAGTAGTTCCCCCGGCCGCCTCAACGAGAGTGGGAAGAATATCGATCCATGAGACCATCGCCTCGCTGCGACCTCCTCCTGCAACACGCCCCGGCCACGAAACGATCAGCGGTGTCCTGACGCCGTCGTCATAGAGGGTCCACTTGCCGAAGGGCCACTGGGCACCATGATCACTCGTGTGCAGGAAAAAGGTGTCCTCACCGAGTTTCTCACGCGCGGTGTCGTAGACGAGGCCGAGTTCCTCATCCATCGTCCGAATCGCCGCGACGTAGCGGGCCCGCCATTCCCGCGTTGTTTTGTTATCAACGTGATGCGGGGGCACAACGAGGGATGCCGGATCGATGCCCGGTGCCTCTCCCGGCCAGGGCACGTGGGGCCAGTTCGATCCGACGAAGAGACAGAGCGGTTTGTCGCTTTGGCGTTCGCGCAGCCACTTTACCGCCTCGGGAATGGCAATGTCCTCGTGGTAGTTGAAATGCCGGGCGAGATCGAATCCGTATTCCGGCGTTTGTTTGTAATGGCCGACCTTTCCGAAGGAGACGACCTCATAGCCGAGATCCTGGAGATAGGCCGGAAGCTTTTTCAAATCGGGGTGCGGCCGCGAGTGGTTCGCCTCAGCTCCGTTTTTCGCGGGCCAGAGTCCGGTGAGGAGCGCCGCCCGGCTCGGCGCGCAACTCGGTGAAGCAACATAGGCTCGATCAAAGGTCATCCCCGCGGAAGCAAGACGCTCCATATTCGGAGTCTTGATGTCCGGCGATCCGTAGACAGATGAGTCACGCCAGGTGTGATCATCGGACAGGAAGATCACGAGGTCAGGCTGCCCGGCGCGTAGCTTAAGGGTGAGGCAACCCGGGAGAAAAAGAAGGAGCAAAAGTCGTAGGATCATGAAGTGGGACAAAAGTCTTACTGAATGGTGCCCGCAGTTCAATTCTATTGGATAGCGAAATCGGACAAAATCAGGCACCGGGGAAAGGAGAGGTCACCTCATCATGCCGATTTTTCCGCTTCGCGTTCCACGACGAAAAGCCCACAATGAGATAGAATGAAGATCAGAATCCCAGTCCCGGCCGTCGTGGCCATTTCACTCGCGCTTCTCGCAGCCTCCTGTGCGACCGCCGCCGAACCTCTCCTCTCCGTCACGAGTAATCGCCCCGAGGCTCTCTACGAAACGGGCGAAGGAGTGACGTTCGCTCTCCGCAGCACCGCTCCGGCCGGAACAGCCATCAACTGGACCCTGAGCCTCGACGGATATCGCAACCTCGCCACCGGAAAAGGAAGTTCCGGAGACGCCGCCTCCCTCACGGTGAAAGGCTCGCTCTCCGAGCCGGGCTTTCTCCTCCTCACGGCCACGGTCACGGGAACGGACGGAAAGCCATTCACCGCCTACGCCGCCGCCGGTGTTTCGCCGGAGAAGATCTCACCCAGTCTGCCCGTGCCGGCGGATTTCGACTCCTTCTGGGCGAAGCAAAAGGAAACGCTCGCCGCGATCCCGATGACCGTCACGTCCGAGCCCGTCCCGCTTACCGCCAAAGCCGATGCCGCGGTGGAGGCCTTCGATATTGCCGTCCCGGCGGAAACGGACGGACCTCCCGTGACCGGCTATTTTGCCAAACCGAAAGGCGCCGCTCCAAAATCCCTCCCGGCCGTTCTCTGGGTCCATGGAGCCGGGGTCCGCAGTTCGAGTCTACCCGCTGCCCTCGGAGGAGCGAGAGACGGATTCCTTTCCATGGACATCAACGCCCACGGCCTCCCCAACGGAAAGCCGGAGGAATTCTACAAACAAATCTCCGGCGGGGACCTCAAGACCTACCGGACCGATGGAAACAAGAACCGGGACGAGGTCTATTTCCGCGGCATGTTTGTCAGGCTCCAGCGCGCCCTCGATTTCCTGACGGCTCAGCCGGAGTGGAATGGAAAAACCCTTGCCGTGATCGGCCACAGCCAGGGCGGCTATCAGGCTCTCGTCGCAGGCGGACTCGATCCACGGGTCACCTTCATCGGTTCGGGAGTTCCGGCCGGCTGCGACCACAGCGGGATGAAGGCCGATCGCATCAGCGGCTGGCCGAAGATCGTTGCCCTGCTTCCGGATGGTGAGCCGGATCCGGTCTCGCTCGAGGCCTGCCGCTACGTCGATGCGGTGAATTTTGCAACCCGTTGCAAGGCCGAGGCCATCCTCAGTGTCGGCTTCGTTGATCGCACCTGCCCGCCCACGAGCGTCTACGCTGCCTACAATGTCCTCACCGGCCCAAAGTCCATCGTCACCCGCCCCCTGATGCCTCATGCGTCACCCGAGGATGTGAAAACCGAGTTCCGCCTCGCCCTCCTCAAACACGCCGGCCTTCACGCCCCCCCTCCGGTCACTGCCCCCGGGACGGTTTTGACCAACTAACACCGCTCCTACTCGCCATGAAACTCGCCGGAAAAATTGCCCTCATCACCGGAGCCGGACGCGGAATCGGCAAAGGCTGCGCACTCGCCCTTGCGGAAGCGGGAGCCGACATCATCCTCAACGACAAACCAGGCAGCCCTGACATTGCCACTACCGCTGGAGAAATCCGCGCCCTCGGACGGCACTGCTGGGCAATCGAGTCGGACATTTTCAGCCGCCCTGGCTGTGAGTCTCTCATTGCCGCAGCACTCGGCGAGACGGGTCGCATTGACATCCTCATCAGCAATCCCGCTTACAGCCGCAGAGAGACCTTTCTAGACTTCGACCCCGACATTTTCGACCGGACTCTCCAGGGAGCCCTCACGAGCGGATTCCACATGAGCCAGCTTGTCGGACGGCACTTTGTCGAGCGGGGAGGAGGCGGCAAGATGATCTTTATTTCCTCCGTCCACGGTGAAATGCCTTTTCCCCGGGCCGTCGCCTACAACGCCGCCAAGGCCGGACTGGATCACATGATGCGCACGATCGCGGGAGAGTTGATCGGCCATCGCATCAACGTGAACTCCATTGCTCCCGGGTGGATCGACACGCCCGGAGAACACGAGGCTTTTAGCGATGCCGTCATGGCGGAAGCCGGCAGGGAGATTCCCTGGGGACGACTCGGACTTCCAGCCGATATTGGAAAGGCGGCGCTCTTCCTCTGCTCGGATGATGCCGATTACATCACCGGGGAAATCCTCACCGTCGACGGAGGGATACGACTCAAGGGGTATCTCAATCACCAGCCACCTCCGACCTCCTGAAAAGCAATGAGCACCCTGACATCACGAAAATTCCGCGCCGATGACACCGGACCGTCACTGCTCGTGACCGGGGGTGTCCACGGCGATGAGTTTGAACCCATCTTCGCGATCCGGCGGCTGATTCGCTTTTTTTCCAGTGAGGAACCCCTCACCCACGGGCGACTCACCCTCGTCCCCGTCGTCAACGAAGCCGCCTTTTTACGTGGCCATCGCTGCGCCGCCGCGGACGGCCTCGATCTCGCCCGGACCTGTCCGGGAAGACGCGACGGCTCCCCTACGGAACAGGTTGCCGCGGAACTCTCGGAGTTGATCCGCGCCTCGGACTACTACATCGATCTGCACACGGGCGGGACTGAACTATCCGTCCTTCCCCTCGCCGGATACAACCTTGTCTCCGATCCTGCCGTGCTGGAAAAGCAGAGGCGGATGGCCCGGGCCTTCAACCTGCCCGTCATCTGGGGGACCTCGGCCAATCTTGACGGCCGTTCCCTCTCCGTCGCTCGCGACGCCGGGGTTCCGGCGATCTACACCGAATACCTCGGCTCCGCGACCTGCTCTCATGAGGGTGTCGAAGCCTACTTTGCCGGAGTTCTCAATGTCATGGCCGATCTGGGCATGATTCACCGCAGCCTTCCTCCGAGTCGGGTGGAGCAGGTCATTGAGGACACCCGCCCCGGATCCGGACATATGCAGGTCTGCCACCCCTCTCCCATGGACGGATGTTTCGAACCCGCCCTTTCTCTGGGTGATCATGCCGAGAAAGGCCAGGCCCTCGGCCATGTCCACGACCTTGTCGGTGAAGTCAGTCTCCCCGTCCCCGCCGATGAATCAGGACGAGTCATCGTTCTCCGCACGTTCCCCCGGGTCCGCAAAGGCGACTCCGTCGGAGTGATCCTCCCCGATTCCGTCTCCTAGCTCCTGACTCCTGACCTCATGTCCCCCGGTATCTGGAAGTGGGCCGACCGTCTCGGTGACGTCCCTGAAGAATCTCACCGCCTCACCCTGGGTGAAGGCGGAACCCCTTTGATTCGCTCGCGTCGAATCGGCCCCGCGATGGGCCTGACAAATCTCTATTTCAAACTCGAGTCATCCAACCCGACCGGCTCATACAAGGACCGTTTCGCCGCCGCGGCCGTTTCCCATCTCCTTGCCCGGGGGAAATCCCGCTGTCTCGCAACCTCAAGCGGCAATACCGGAGCCGCCCTCGCCGCCGCCTGCGCCGTCGCCGGTATTCCCCTGCACCTTGCCATTGTTGAACCGGCCCCCGACGACAAACTTCGCCAGATGCTGGCCTACGGAGCCAGACTCCGGCGAATCCGGGGTTTCGGCCTCGATCCCGACATGACGGCGGAAGTCTTCGCCCGCCTCGAAGAGCTGGGATGCCTTCCCGGTTGGTCGCTTGAAGTGAGCGCCTACTCCGTGAGTCCTCACGGGATGCGCGGAGTCGAAACGATCGCCCACGAACTCGACGGAGAGCTCGATTCCCGGATCGACCATATCTTTCTTCCCTCCGGCGGGGGCGGTCTCTGCCTCGCTGTCGCGAGGGGTTTCGATCATTGTCAGGCGTCACCCGCGATTCATTGTGTTCAACCGGAGGGTAACGACACTATTGCCGGACCTCTCCGCGAAGGCCGCGACCATGGGCGGCGCGCCGATCCATGCACCACTAAGATCAGCGGTCTCCAGGTTCCGAATCTGCTCGACGCCAACCAGGTTATCGCCGCCTGCCGGCGCAGCGGTGGGAATGGTCATCTCGTTTCCGATGAATCAATTTACGAACTGCAAGGCCGCCTTGCGCGAGAGGAGGGAGTCTTCTCCGAACCGGCCGGAGCAGTTGCCCTGGCCGGGGCTCTGGAGGCTCTTTCCCGGGGCGAGATTGATCCCGGGGCAAAGATCGTCTGTGTCGTCACCGGAAGCGGATTTAAGGACGGGGCGTCCATCGCACGGATAACCGACGGTACGGCTGTGCCGCTCGTGAGGATGGAGGACTTTGAGGCGGGATTGCTTTAGGGAGAATTTCACTCGATTGGGTCGAATCTTCAATCCAATGCAGCATGGCAGGTAGGGCGGGTTGCCCCCAACGCGCCGCCGCCGATGCCCGATGACGCCCGACCGGCGAGTTGGGGACAACCCGCCCTACCTTTTTCCCCCCTACAAAGCCACGAGACAATCCCTCACGATTTCCCGAGCCTCCTCCTGCCTGTCGGCAACGAGAGTGACAAGGGTGTATTCGCCAAGATGTTTGGCAATACGAAGACTACGGATATTGATCGAAGCGGCCTCAAGCCGCCGGGCGATTTTTGCCAGCGAGCCGGGTTCGTTGAGAAGTTTGAGCACGAGAGCATCCTCGCTGATGGCCTGGAACCCGGCCTCCTGAAGGGCTCTCAGGGCAACATCATAGTGATCGACCATCAGGATGATCACGCCGTTGTCGACCGCGCCTTCGGCATCCATCTCCTCGATGTTGACGCCTGCGGAACCCAGCGCCTCCGAAACATCGGCGACCACACCGGGCCGGTTGGGAACGGGAATAACAATCTGTTTCATCTCTAGGAACGGGATGCAGTCATGTCAGCGACAAAGGCATCGATCGTGGCCTTGTCCACGTTGGGCACGGTGATGAGGTGACAAAAGTCCTCATAGGGTGCCAGGATCCATTTCTGCATGATGGACTGCGGCGGGCGGGGAAAGACCACCGTGATCGAATGCCGGTGCCGCCAGGCATCGACCCCGATCGCCCGAAGCGACTCCACCGCGTACTCGGCCGTGTCGAGACTGCGGATCACAACCTCGCGCATCGCATTACCATCGCGGCAACGCAGGGCATACCAGAGAATCAACGGAGTGATTGCATTGCGTGAGCCGCTGATGGTGGTGTCGAGCGCCCCGATATACTCGACCGAACGTGCCACGCGGTCGACGTGGGTTTTTCGCGCCAGGGCCACCCCGCAGGGCAGCGGACTGCCGAGCATCTTGTGTCCCGAGATGGAAAGGCTGTCGATGCCATCGGCAAAATTCCATGGCGGAGGGTCGTCGACATAAGGCAGGATCATTCCTGACAAGGCCGCATCAACATGAAGATAATGATGCGGCAGGCAAAGGCGGCGAGTGATCTCCCGGATTCGGTCGACGCGATCAATCGCCCCCGTCATCGTCGTGCCGACATTGACAAAAAAGATGGGCGGAGCGTCCCGGTGAATGCGCAGGCTTTCCTCGAGATCCTCGTAATCCATCTCACCGTCCGGTTTCGAGCGGATCATGATATTGCGGGTATGCTGGAGACGCAGAATCTTCGCCACGCTGTAGTGGGTGTCCTCGGAGAAGTAGACGATACCCTCGGGAAAAAGCTCACGCGCGAGATAGAGACCATACATGTTGCCCTCGGTTCCCCCGTTGGTGACATACCCCCAGTAGCTTCGATCAGGGCCGGTGATTTCCTCCTCACGGAATCCGGCCAGTCGGGCAAAATCGGCGAGCACCTCGCGCTCGAATGCGTGAGTATTGAGGCGATAATTGCTCCCTGAAAAGGGATCACCAACGTTGTTCAGCGAGAATCCGAGAAACCGGTAAAGCGGGGTGTAATCGAAATCCTGGTTGCAGGGGTAACCGATGGAGAAAGGACCTTGGCCTGACAGGCCGACAAAAAGCGAATCGAGCTGAGCCTGCGCTTCAGGAGGCAAGTTCGCGGCACCTGCCCCGCCATCGACGGCGGCTACCAGAGGAGAACGATTCGGGGAGACATGCATCGGAAAGCGCCGCTGGGCCACCCTCTGATTCTATCTGAAACGGGGCAAGGGTGAACAGCGAATTCTGACCGTCCTGATCTTGATCGGGGAGTCCTTACCTCTCAATCTCATCAAACATCTCCGAAGAATCGAAAAGCCCATCCCGGAGAATCATGAAGTCACCACAGTTTGCGAGAAGCTGGGCTCCCTGAGCGCGTTTCTTTTTCATGTCATCGATCGTCCCCGAAGGACAGGCCCAGGACACTCCGTGCCGTTTGGCCGCCGCCGCAACCTGTTCAAAGGCGGCCTCGAGCATCGCGCCTTCGTTGTCGCCGGCGAGTTGATAGCGCAGGCCAAGGTCACCGGGGCCGACGAAAAGCATATCGACTCCGGGCACGGCCGCAATCTCCTCGACGTTTTCAACCGCTTCCGGAGTCTCGATCTGGACGACGAGAAAAGTCTCACGGTTCGCCCATTCGATATATTCGATGTTGTTCGAGGTGATCCGGTAGTCCGAATCGAACCCGGCATTATCGAGCCCCCGGTCGCCGATCGGAGGAAATTTCACCGCCTGAACCAACTGGCGCGCCTTTTCCGCCGTCGAGACATGCGGGATCATCAGCCCGGTCGCGCCTTCTTCGAGGTAACGGTAAAGCCCGGTTTTTTCGAGCGTGGGCGCGCGGAGAAGACAGTCGATGTCGTAGAGACGAAAATGGGCCATGAGCACCTGCAATTCCTTAAAGTCGATCGCGCGATGCTCGAGGTCGAGCCAGATGCAATCGTAACCGGCCCTGGCCGCGTGAGCGATGTACGGGGGGATGTAACTGCCCAGGTTCGCACAGCGGGCGAGTCCGCCTTCGCGGATCCGTTTCAAGGTTTTGCTTTTTCTCATCGGGATAATTGTAAAAGGGTCTGGGCCGCCCGAACGCGGGCGTCGGCAAAGGGGTCGTCGAGCATCGCCTCAAGCCTCGCCTGCGTCGAGTAGGCTTTCGCGTCACCGGCAAAGGTGGCCGCGTAGGTGCGAATCATCGGATCCTCATCGTCAAGGTCCCGGGTCAGCATGGCGAGACCTTCCGGATCCCCGAGCACCGCGAGGGCATTCACGACATACCCGCGGATCACCGGCGTGGGCGCATCGGCGAGGCGTTTTCGGAGGGGTTCAATGTCGCTCTTGTCTCCGATGATCCCGAGGATCCACGCCGCGATCTGGAGACCGTCGGGGTCTTTCCCGTCTCGACACTCGCGGATGAAGGTGTAGGCGGCGGCATCTCCGTCTTTCCGTGCAAGTGCTGCGGCTGCCATGAGCCGCAACTTGATATCGCCACCTTTTTCGAAGCGCTCCCGCATCACGACCGCGTCACCGACCTCGACGACCTTATAGAGACTTTCGGCGGCGTGGGTGTGTCCATAGGGATCCTCGCGCCGGAGGACTTCGGTGAGGACCTCGATAGGTTCCCGTTCGCCCGCCCGGACGAGCTCCCGGGCCAGCCCGCAGAGGCGTTGCCCGTCCTTTTCGGTCGACAGTTTCGGCTCAAGAACAGGGATGATCTCGTCTCCGTGGCCTCCGAGGGTGAGTCCTTCGGCCGCGTGCATGGAGACCCAGAATTTTTCGGGGTCCTCCAGGACGAGCGCCTCGCGAAGGATGCCGAGTGCTTTGGTGCGGATTTCAGAAGAGAGTGTCATAGCCGGTTCTTTGGCGGGCAGGGTGCTGAATGCCATGAAGAGAATAGCGGTAATCGAAAGAAAAAGGGGGATTCTCATCATGCCCGAATCGTGGCAACGACCAGTCGGGCTGTCGAGAACGTAATTGCGTTGCGAACGGTTCTCCACTCATTGACAAAAACAGGTCTCCGCCGTACCCGACATGGTTCTTATGTATCCTGACTTGAGCACTGGTTCGACCCCACTTTCCGGCCTTGCCGAGGCCCTCGCCGGTCCCGGCTACCTCGTTGTGCCGGACTTTCTCGATGAGGAAACCGGGCGGGCCTTGCTGGACGAAATTACGGCCTTTCGCGAAAACGGTATCCTGCACGAGGCGGCGGTCGGCCGGGGGCAGGAAAAGCAGATCCGCTCGGAGATCCGTGGGGACGAAGTGCTCTGGCTCGATCCGGCCAACCTGACCGAAGCACAGCGCGCCTACTGGACCCGAATGGAGGCAGTGCGCACCTTGCTCAATCAGGAGCTTTTCCTCGGTCTCTTCGATCTTGAAGCCCATCTCGCCTGTTACCCTCCCGGGGCGTTTTACAAAGCACACCTCGACTGTCATCGAGGCAGTTCGGAGCGCACGGTCTCGGCCATCGTCTATCTCAACCGGGATTGGACGCCTGAGGATGGAGGCATCCTTCGTCTTTACACGGATCGCATCGCGGGGAAGGACGGCCCCTTTCTCGATATCACTCCCGGGTTCGGCAAGCTGGTTCTCTTTCTCTCCGCCGACTTCTGGCATGAGGTCCTTCCGGCAAGGCGGGAACGTTTCTCGCTGACGGGATGGTTTCGAAAACGCTCTGAAAACGCTCCGCTGTGACCCTGTCAGGTGCCCCGTCCAACCCTCTTCACTCTCTCCATGAATCCCTATCTCTCGTCAGTCGGACTGCTTTGCCTGAGCAATCTTTTCATGACCTTCGCCTGGTACGCCCACCTCAAGGAGATGGGACACAAACCCTGGATCATTGCCGCACTGGTAAGCTGGGGCGTCGCCTTTTTTGAGTACATGCTGCAGGTGCCGGCCAATCGGATAGGCTATACCGTAATGAATGTCGGCCAACTCAAGATACTGCAGGAGGTGATCACCCTCTCGCTTTTTGTTCCCTTCGCCGTGTTTTATCTCAAGGAACCTCTCAAGCTCGACTATCTCTGGGCCGGTCTCTGTATACTCGGAGCGGTCTATTTTGTCTTTCGGGGGGAGTTGGGGGCGGCGGCGAACGGGTAACGTGATCTTTTGATCCCCTTCCCGCTCCGGATCTTCGCGGCACGCCGGGACAACGCGTCCTCCCCGGGTAGCGGACTTGCGGGCTGGACGCGGGGCCGGTTTTGGTGCAAAACAAGCCCCATGCATCGCAAACTCCCGCTCTTCGTCCTCGGCTTCCTCGCCCTGATCCTTCCGGCCCAGGCCCAGGAATCCCTTTTCAACGGCAAAGACCTCTCCGGTTGGAAAGGCCTGCCTCAATTCTGGTCCGTGAAGGACGGGGTCATCGTCGGCGAGACAACCCCGGAGAATCCGACCAAGGGCAACACCTTCCTCGTCTGGCAGGGCGGCGAAGTTGCGGATTTTGAGATCACCGCAGAGGTGCGCTACAAGGGCAACAACTCGGGACTCCAATACCGCAGCAAGATCGTCGACGAGGCCAACTTCGTCCTCGCCGGCTACCAGGCTGACCTGCACCCCTCGCAGAACTATTTCGGGATGCTTTACGGCGAGAAACTCGGCAAGCGCGGCATCATCGCCCAGCGTGGTCAGCGCGTCGAGGTCGGCCCTGACGGAACGCCCAAGGTCGTCGGCGAGGTCGGCGACAAGACCGAACTGAAGGACTGGGAATGGAACACCCTTCGTGTCGTCGTCGTGGGCAACCGCCTCCTCCACCAGATCAACAGCGTCACCACCGTCGACATCACCGACAATCATCCCGAAGCCCTTGCGAAGGGCGTGATCGGCCTGCAACTCCACGCCGGACCGCCGATGCGGGTCGAATATAAAAACATCCAGTTCCGCAAACTGAGCGACAGCGAGGGCGAAGGGGTTTTGAAAAAGGCGATCGAGGACAGTGCCAAAGCAGCCAACCCCAACGCCAAACCCGCCGCCGCGAATGCCAAGGGCAAAGGCAAGGGTGCTCCCGGAGCGGCGGCTCCAGCCCCCCGCATCGCCTACCAATGGATCACGAACGAGCCCCTCTCCTCGTGGATCTGGCGGGCCGATGTGGTGAACGACGACTGGATCTTTCTGCGCAAATCCTTCGACGTCACCGGCGAGGTGAAGTCGGCCAAACTCTACGCCACCTGCGACAATGAACTCGAGCTCTGGATCAACGGCGAGAGCGCCGGTCGCGCCCCCGACTGGGGCGAGCCGATTTTGAATCCGGCCGTGACGAAGTTCCTCAAGACCGGCAAAAACGTGATCGCCGCGAAGGCCCGCAACCGCGGGGGATCGGCCGCATTCACCTTGAAGCTCGAATACGAAACGATCGACGGAAAAAAAGCGACGGTGATCAGCACACCCGATTGGAAACTTTCCCTCACCGAAGCCGAAGGCTGGAAGACGGCCGCTTTTGACGACGCCTCATGGACCGGCAAACTCAAAGCCCACGGCAAATTCGGCATGGGTCCCTGGGGCATTGCCGGAATCGATGGTCCGGGCGGAGGTGGCGGAAAGGGTGGCAGTTCGCCGCTCGAGCCCGCGGAGATCAACGTGGTCGACGGCTTCAAAGTCGAGCTGCTTTACACCGTGCCGAAGGAGGAACAGGGCTCGTGGGTTGCCCTCACCACCGATGACAAGGGCCGCTTGCTCGCGAGCGACCAGGGTGACAAGGGACTCTACCGCATCGACGTTTCCGGGGCCGAAGCCAGGGTCGAAAAGATGCCCGTCGATGTTTCCGCCGGTCAAGGCATGGTCTGGGCTTTCGACGCCCTCTGGTTCAACCGCAACGGCGGCAAACTTCACCGCGTCACCGACAGCGATGGCGACGGCAAGCTCGACAAGGCCGAAGAGATGCCCAGCTCCACCGGCGGCGGCGAACACGGAAACCACGCGGTCATTCTCACCGAAGACGGCACCCAGCTTTATGTGGATGGCGGCAATCACACCGATCTGCCCCCGGCTGAATCGATCTCAGGATCGCGGGTGAAAGGCTGGCAGGAAGATCATGTCCTCCCCCGCATGTGGGACGCCAAGGGGCACGCCCGCGGCCGTCTTGCTCCAGGTGGATGGGTGACACGTTTTGATCCCAAATCGCAGAAACACGAGATCTACTGCACCGGCTTCCGCAACCAATATGACATCTCCCTCAATCAACACGGCGATCTCTTCACCTACGACGCTGACATGGAGTGGGACATGGGATCGCCCTGGTATCGTCCCACACGCATCTGCCATGTCGTCAGCGGAGGCGACTACGGCTGGCGCAGCGGCTCGGGCAAATGGCCGGCCTACTACGAGGACAGCCTGCCCCCCGTCGTCGATATTGGCCCCGGCTCGCCCACCGGCGTCGTCGCAGGAGTCGGAGCGAAGTTCCCTGCCAAATACCAAAAGGCGATCTACGCGCTCGACTGGACCTTCGGCACGATCTACGCGATCCATCTTGAGGCGCAGGGAGCGAGCTACACCGGCAAAGCCGAGCCCTTTGTCTTCGGCGCTCCCCTCCCCGTCACCGACGCGATCGTCGGCAAGGATGGAGCCCTTTATTTCACGATCGGCGGGCGCAACGCCCAGTCGGCCCTTTATCGTGTGACTTACACAAAACCGATCGGCAAAGAAGAGGCCGTCGCCGAACCGAAAGAGATCACCGAAGCCCGCACCCTGCGTCGTGAGCTCGAGGCCTTCCACGGAAAGGAAAACGCCGCTGCGATTGAAAAGGCCTGGCCCCATCTCTCCAGCACCGATCGCTTCATCCGCAACGCCGCCCGCGTCGCGGTCGAGTCTCAACCCGTCGCGCAATGGGCCGACAAGGTCCTCACCGCGTCCGATCCCCAGACCCGCATCACCGGAGCCGTCGCTCTCGCCCGCCAGGGGGATTCAAAAACGCACGGAGCCAAACTCACCGCCGCCCTTCTCGAGATGGATCCGGCGAGCCTGACCGAACCCCAACTCCTCGGCTGGCTCCGCGCCTGGCAGCTCAATCTCATTCGCCTCGGTAAACCCGAAGGCGAGACCCGCGAGAAAGTCGTCGCCAAGCTCGACGCCCTTCTCCCCGCGCAGTCGGCCGACGCCAATGTCGAATTGGTGAATTTGTTAGTCGCCCTCGAGGTGCCCTCGGTGATCGGAAAGGCCCTTACCTTGATCGAAAATCCCGGCGCTCCCGAGATCCCCGACTGGGCCGAGCTTGTGACACGCAACCAGGGCTACGGACGCAGCATCCAGGCGATGCTCGATGATTACCCGCCCATCCGCGGCATCGCTTATGCCTTCGCTCTGCGCAACCAGAAGAGCGGCTGGACCCTTGAGCAACGCCGCCGCTATTTCACCTTCCTCAATGCTGCCGCGAAACATCCCGGAGGCGCAAGCTACGGGGGCTTCCTCACCAACACCCGCGACGAGGCTCTCGCCCATGCGCCGAACGATCAACTGATCGCACTCAAGGATATCACCGGCGTCAGCTACCAGGCCGTGCCCGATTTCGCGATCACCCCGCCAAAGGGACCGGGCCAGGTCTGGACGATCGAATCCGCCTCGAAGCACGCTAACACCGGCCAGTTCCGCAATGCGAACTACGAGAACGGACGCAGCCTTTTTCACGCTGTCGGTTGCGGCGCCTGCCACCGCATGGCCGGTTTCGGAGGCGACATCGGACCCGATGTCACCAGCATCCGCAACAAGTTCGACGTGGCCTACGTCCTCGAATCGATCCTCGATCCGAGCAAGGTTATCAGCGACCAGTATGGCAGCTCGAGCGTTACAACGAAGGGCGGCGCGGTCCACACCGGACTTGTCGTCGAGCGCGGTGACGACATTGAGATTTACCCGCCCGATCCAAAGGGCGAGCCCGTGAAGATGAAGCGCGCCGACGCCGCCAAAATTGAAAGCGTCCCCGTCTCACAGATGCCTCCAGGCTTGATCAATCTCCTCAACGGCGACGAAGTGCGGGACCTCATGGCCTATCTCATGTCGGCGGGTGATCCCAAGGACAAGGTGTATGGGAAGTAATAGGGCGGGTTGTCCCTAACCAGCCGGTTGAATGTCATCCGGCCCGGTGGCAGCGCGTTGGGGACAACGCGCCCACCCCCGAGTTCCCCACTGGCGTGAATGCGCTCGCCCGCAGGGTTCCCGAATTCACTTTTGTCTGCCTAGGATTGTATACATGACTCCCCGACTCCTTTCCTCCGCCTTGATTCTCAGTGTGCTGCTTCCCTGTTTCAGTTCTGCCGCCGACAGCACGAAAGCAACGAATTCGGTGAAACTCACCGAACAGGACGACCGTCTCCGCATCGAACTCAACGGCGAACTCTTCACGGACTACATCATCAAGGGTGAAGATCGTTATTTCCCGCTCTTTTACCCCGTCCTCGGCCCCGGTCAGGTGCCGATGACACGGAAATTTCCTCTCGAGATCATCGAAGGAGAAGACACCGATCACCCGCACCATCAGTCGCTTTGGTTTGCCCACAGCGAGGTCAACGGGCACAGCTTCTGGGCGGTCCGTCCCGACAAAGGAAGAACCCCGGGTAAAACCGTGCACCGGAAATTTGTCGAGGTCAAAAGCGGTGAAAAGGAAGGTCACTTTGTCGCCGAAAATGACTACGTGGCGGCCGACGGCACGGTCGTGATGAGCGATACCCGAACGGTGCGCTTTTTTGCGCCCGCGGACGCAACCGCACCCCGACTGCTCGATATCACGATCGCCTTTCACGCTTCAAACGGGGACGTGACCTTCGGCGATCAGAAGGACGCCGGCATGGCGATACGCGTGGCCTCCGAACTGCAAGTTTCCCGACGAACAGGTAAGGGAACTGAGACCGTCCCGGCGAGCGGTCATCTCATCAACAGTGAAGGCATTGAGGGAGAGGCGACCTGGGGCAAACGCGCGCGATGGGTCGATTCTTATGGAGAAGTCGGAGGCCAACCGGTCGGAGTCGCCATCTTCGACCACCCTTCAAATCCCCGCCATCCGTCGTACTGGCACTCCCGGACTTACGGTCTCGTCACCGCCAACATTTTCGGCAAGCGGCACTTTGAAAAGCTGGAAGACCCCAAGGCAGGTCAGATGGTGATTCCAAACGGTGAGACAGTCACCTTCCGCTGGCGTTTTGCCTTCCATCGTGATGACCCGAAAAAGGCGGACGTCGAGGGCCTCTATCAGGCATTTGCCAAAGAGTGAACGAGGTAGCGAAGGTCGTGAGACCTTCGGTTGATCCTGCATACCACCGGCCTCTTCGAAGGTCTCACGACCTTCGCTACACACGCTTCTCGCGAACCGAAAACGGCCGTCGCTCAATACTTCCCGTCCCTGACCTCAAAGTGGGTCGGTTTACCAAGAACAGGCCTTTCGTGGTCAATCCAGTCGGCGACCCAACTGATCAGACTCTCCTCACTGACGGAAGGCAGGCCAAAACGTTGGTGGCATTTGGCCGCATTGCTCAACCACGCTGTCTCCCCTTCACTTCCCGTGAAATCAACGACTTTGCCGAAGAGCTCTCCAAAGGAGAGCGCCACGTCTCTCACTGATAATATCCGCGAACCGGTGACATTCATCAGCCAGGGCTCGGGTGCCGCAGCGGCAAACTCCAGAGAACGTATTGTGCAGGCGACTGCGTCTCCCTGCCAGATACAGTTGAAGTAGCCCATTTCGAGATCGACCGGCTCTCCCGCCCGCACCTTTAACGCCAGATCGACGAGCACTCCGTAACGCAAGTCGACCGCGTAATTAAGGCGGATCAGGGAAAGTGGCGTTCCGTGAGCTTCGCTGCCCTTGATAAAGGCATTCTCCCTCCCGAGGCAGGAGACCGCATAGTCCCCGACCGGATCGACCTCGTCCGTCTCCTTGGATCCACCGCTGTCGCGCTCGACAAAGGGATAAACACATCCGGTCGACAACGCGACGATGCTTGAATCCGAAAATCGCTCCGCGATGAGTGCCGGCATTTCCTCGTTGAAACGTTTCAGAATCCCGGGAGAATCGACCGTCCCGAACTTCTTTCCGGCGAGAAAAAAAACGGCGGATGCATCCGGGAGAGACGCCACTGCCTCCGCGTCAGTCAGATCAGCGGAAAGCGTCCCGAGGTGCCGTGACTCGAACTTTTCCCGAACCGCGGCGTCGTCAAAGCGGGAAACCGCGATCACACGATTGCTCATCCCGAGGACGTCGAATCCGCGTCGAAGCATGAGTGAAAGATGAAAGCCCATTTTTCCTCCGGCCCCGGCGACAAGGACATCCCCATCGATGCGGCTCAGCGCGTCGATGACACCCCGGTCCGGCTCGCTCGCGAGTTCATCCAATTCCTCCTCTGACTGTGGTGCGTGCTTCATCGTCAGTTCGGGGTCTTGAGAATCTGGATCGCATCAATAACAACATAGCCATCCGCGCCTTCATTCGAGACGACGACCTTTGCCTCCCCCTTGCTGAAGCGATGTTTTCCCAGAGAGAAGAATCCCGCCTTGCCCCCCTCATTGCTTCGCTGATCGACAGCGATGGTCTTCTCTCCGTCGATTGCGTGAATAATCACCCTGACATTGCTCGCACGATTGTTGTTCGGAGGGTAGCTGAAGCGAACCTCGTATTCCCCCGCCTCTGATATCGTGGCGGAGAAGATTGCCTTCTTCACCTCGGGAACGAGACTGGCGCCGTAGGAATCGTGCCGGTATCCCGTTTCAATAAACACCGGCGCCGAGGTCGAGGTCGTCCATTCACCCTCGAGCCGGGCAGACTCATCGTCGATCACGATCCCGGGGAGTGATGCGCTCGTAAAAAGTTCGCGCGGAGGGGCATTGGCCGGCAAATCCAGGACCTGGCCATCGGCCACGAGCCTTGCCCTCAGTTCCGTGTAGGGAATCTCCTGAACTGTTTTGCCTCCCTCGATCGCCATCACCGCCGCCGTTGCGGCCGACTGACCGAGGATCATGAAGACCGGCTCCATCCGGATCGAACCAAAAGCGATATGGGAACTCGAGACACAGACCGGCACGAGGAGATTTTCGCACTCTCCCTTTTTCGGGACGATGGACCGGTAGGACACCACATAGGGACCTCCGGGCGACACCTGCACGTCACCCTCGTTCTGGACGGTTCCCTCCGGAGTGACGTAGCGCTGCACATTGTGTGAGTCCATATTGTAGCTCCCCAGACCAACGGAATCCTCCGCCACCCTGACACGCCGACAATCCACCTCGGTCACGATGTAGTCGGAGACCATGCGCCGGGCTTCGCGCACATAGATCTGACGAGGCCAGTTCCCGTTGGCGACAAATTCATCCGCGGCAAGCCCCCATGAAGCCATCGCTTTCCGGATCACTTCCGGAATGCGGGGATGGTTGGCGAGAGTCCACATGAGCCCTTTCTGATAGGTCTCGTGCTCCTTTAGAATCGAGTCACGTTCCGCATAGCTTGCCTCGGGATAGTTGTAGTTCATCCCGATGTTATCGGTTGAAAAGGCCCCTAAATTATTGGTGTCGGTCTTGTGATTGGGCATCATCCCGGCGCTCCATGGCATGCGCAGATCGCCTGCCTCAAAATTGCGGAAGAGAAGCTCGAAGTTTTTCTCCTCATATCCGTCCGGCTTCGGAAAGGGCACCCGGTTACGGGCGTCGTTACTCATACACATGCGGAAATTGAAAGCCTGAATTCGTTTGTCGCCCTGACCCTCCTCGCCCGGTCCATCGTTGTGGACTCCAGCGACAAGCCCGCTCGAGGCATCACCCGGGATGACCCAGGGATCGACCGGCTTCACAAAGAGATGGCCTTTCATCTGCTTCTTCTGAACTCCATTCAGTGTTTCGCCATAGACTGAGTTTGCCTCGCGTCCCAGATCGTAACTCACCCCTGCGGAAGCGAGGAGGTCGCCTTCGTAGGTGGCATCGATAAACATCGCTCCCTCGAAGATCCTGCCCGACTCCATCGTGATCGCAGTGATGCGATCGCCCTCCTTCTTCACTCCCGTCGCGCGGTTGAGCCGCTCCTTCCGGAATATTTTCACTCCGGCTTCCGCGATCATTTCTTCAAAAATCGCTTCCGCCACCTTCGGCTCGAAGACCCACATCGTATCTGCCTTCGGGTTGAACATCTCTCCGCCCCCCTTTTTGCTGAGCTCCTCCGGCTTCTGAAGCGGCCACGATTCCGGCTTCGCATAGTGCTGATGAATGCGCTGGTAGAACTCCCGACTGATCCCGCCAATGGTATCCTTCCTCCCCGAGTCCGTTGATCCAAGCCCGTTGGTAGTGAGCCCGCCGAGATGATCGGTCGGCTCAATGACGACGACCGATTTGCCCATGCGGGAAACCTGAATGGCTGCAGCCAACCCGGAGCTGGTGCCACCGTAAATGATGACATCGGCCTGATGGGGCGCTTCGGCGGTGAAGGCAACTGAGGGAAAAGCCAATCCGGTGAATATGGCCAAGGCTGAGGAAAGGGAGGAATACGGAATCTTCATTTTCCGGAGATTCTGTCGTCTTCTTGAGAAATTGCCGAGAAAATTCCTCCGCGGAAAGAGCGGGTTTCCAAGAGAATGGTTGCCCCGGCCCTGCGATCCATGGTTCCATGCCCCCATGCACCAACCCGCCTCACAAAACCAGCTAAGAATCATTCTCCTCTTCAGCGCCTTATACATTGTGGTCGCGTCGGTGCTCTCTCTACAGGCTGGAAATTCCGAATTCATTTTTTACATCGCCGTCATGGTGGTGATCAGTGCCGCCCTCGTCCTTGTCCATCGGCGCGTTGGCGTGAGCAACGGCCTGCTCTGGTGCCTTTCGATCTGGGGGCTCCTACACATGGCGGGAGGTCTCGTTCCCATCCCTGCCGCCTGGCACAATGCCGATGTTCCGGGCGTCCTCTACAACTTCTGGTTCATTCCCGAAAAGCTTAAATATGATCAGGTCACGCACGCTTACGGCTTTGCCGTCACGACCTGGCTCTGCTGGCAGGCGCTGAGCGCACGCACCCTGAACGAAGTCGGTCTTTCTCTGAAACCGACGGCCGGACTCATGGTCCTCTGTGCCGCCGCCGGCATGGGATTCGGTGCCTTCAACGAGGTCATCGAATTCATCGCCACACTTACCCTGGCGGAAACCAATGTCGGCGGATATCAGAACACCGGATGGGATTTGATCTTCAATTTGATTGGGTCGGCAGGCGCGGCGTTCGTAATTTTTCTCATGGGTAGAATGAAGCGGTCGAGCTCATTGTAATCGTTCTGTAAGGGAACGAATCCTCATCGCCCTCAAGTCATCAGACGCGGGTGGGGTTTCTCCCCATCGCGACGGGCGTCGACGTCAGCCTAGGATGTCGTCCATGAAAAAACTCACCTCCCGCGCCCTAACGGCGCTTCTCATCTCGGGCGCGCCTGTCGCTTTCGGGGTCGACCCGATCTCCAGCTCAAAAAATCTACCCCTGACGGAAACCACCGTCACAGTACCGGTCACCGTCCCCGCGACCGGAACCACCATCATCCAAGTCACTCCCGAGACCCGTGCCATCCTCCAGGACAGGATGCAGCGCGACCGCGCCGCCGACGTTGCCGCGGCGATGCAAATCAAATCAGAAGCCGAAGCACAGCAGGTGCTCGACTCAATGCTGGCCGATGCCAACGCCGCTGCGATTATCTCCGCCACCAAAGAACGGGCCAGAATCCGAACCGAAGAAGCGGGACGGACTGAAGCCGCCCGTCTCGAAAATATCGCCTTCCTCAGTCGGCGACTGCGCGGCGAAGTTGCCGTCACGGAAGCGCCGGCCTCTTACCGTTCACGCATCATTGTCGCGGATCCGATCACCGGGATACAAGTCGTTCGCAAAACACAGCCCCGTTATTACGATAACAATCAACGTGTCGTCACCTATCGGTCCATGAACGAAGTTCCACCGGTCCTGATCGCCTCATCGAAGTTGAATCGGGTCCAGGTTCAGGCGGTTGCGGGAAGCCCCTATGCCACCACTCTGGTACCGGTCGAACGTCGCCCCGCCGAGTACAGTTCTGCCGGGGCCTACGCTGTGACCTATTCGGTCGACCCGAATTCGGAAGTGACTCGCGATGACATTCTTTTCGTGCAGGGTTCGACCGACTTCGAGGATGCCTACTCCCAGGATCTCGTTGTCGATCTGGCGATGGCTATCAGCGACCCTTCGCTGGCCGGTGCAAACTTTGTCATCGAAGGCCACGCCTCCGCGGAAGGAGACTACAATGCGAACCTCGCCCTTTCCCAGGCCCGCGCCGAGCGCATTGTCCGGGAGATGGTTCGGTACGGAGTTTCAACTTCGAGACTTGTTCCGGTCGGCTACGGTGAAAATGAGGCGGAATACCCGGCCGGCGCCGCAGACAACCTTCGCGCCACCGATCGGCGAGTTGCCGTATTTCGGATGAAGTGACCATTCGGGGCATCAATACACTTTCCCGGAAACCCCGTGATGCGAAGGCGTCCCGGGGTTCTTCCGTTGATGACACGATGCGTTAATCTGTCCGGCAAAAGTCCAGTTGCGACTTGGCAGCGAGGACCATCTCACTCATGATGCCGGAGCATGAACGAGTTCAGCGTTTACCCCATTGTTCCGGCTGCCGGAAAGAGCCTCTGGTTTCTCCTGCCGGTTCTGCTGATGCTCGCCGCCGTCGCGGCACTTCTTATCTTCGTTGCCTTCTCCACCAAAAGAACCCGGTTTGAGGTGTCACCGGAAGGTCTCCGCATCCGTGGTGATCTCTACGGACGCACGATCAGCAGGGACAAACTGATTCCCGAAGAGGCGATCGCCCTCGACCTTCATCGTGAGATCGATTGGCGCCCGAAATGGAGAACGAACGGTGCCGCTCTGCCCGGCTACCAGTCAGGATGGTTCCGTCTCCGAAACAAGGAAAAGGCGCTTCTTTTTGTAACCGACTGGCAACACGTCGTGAAATTGCCGACCCGTGATGGATATACCGTGCTACTGAGCGTGGCTGATCCGGAGGCATTTCTCGCCGAGGCGAAAACGAAGTGGAGAGAATCCATCTCAGACCGCTGAGCCTGCGAGGCACCTTCCTCTAAATCACCGCATGATCGGTGAGACATCAGCGACAGGAAATTCCCTCTCGTCACGATCTCCCATTTTCAAGGGAGATATCGTCTATCCATTCGGATTCTGAAAGATGCCCGAAAGCCGTGGCGTATTGGGGAGAGCTTTCGGCGGAAGTCGGCACTTTTCCGCCTCGGCCAATACATCTCACTCACCCCGATCCGGAAAGATCCACCCAGCTCTCATGAAAACAATCATCCCCGCTCTTATCCTGCTGTGTCTCCCCTTCCTGCTGCGCGCGCAGGTCCCCGAACTACCGCACGCTGAAGTCACGATTCCCTACCACGAATTAAAGGACCTGCTCGAAGCGGCTCAAAAGGGGGAAAGTCTCCATCCTGAATCGAGCCCCCCGGTGAGAGCATCATTGAGTTCGGCCCGCTATCGGCTCGATCTCTCCACCGGCACTCCGAAGCTCAGTGCCGAATTCGAGGCGACAACCTTTATCGATGATTGGCACCGTGTGATCTTGTTAGGCGGAGATTCGATCCTTGAAACAAGCGAAACCAGCACCCCTCAAAGTTCAGTCATCAATCACGACAATGAATATGTGATGCTCGTCAAAGGAGCGGGAACCTTTTCCGCGAAGGTGTCGCTGGTATGTCCAAACCCGGATGAGTGGCAGAGAGGCGGAGACTTCCTGCTCACCCCGGCACCCGCTACTGTTGGCGAACTGAGAGTCACCGGATTGCCGAAGGGGAAAACGCTCCGGATTGATGGATTGAATCCCTCCACTACGGGGACCGGGGAGATGGTCTTTGCGTTGCCCGGAAAAAAGTTGGCCCTGGAACTCAAACTTGAAGATGCGGTTCCGAATACATCCCAGGCTATCGTGCCGAGCGAGTGGGTGTTCTCCTCGGAGATCCTTGTCCGTTATCTGGAGGGTCGACTGAGTCACTCGGCCCGGGTTCTGGCCCAGGCTGATTCCGGATCCGGCCTTTCCGCATCGATTGCACTTCCACAGAATGTGACAGCAGTCACCGTTGAAGGCGATGACGTCGCCGACTGGACTCTGGCCCCCAGGAGCAACGGACCACGGTTGCTCCACCCCGAATGGAAAACGCGCGATATCCTGGATCGAACCATCCTTTTGAACTGGGAGGTCCCGCAATCGCCGCTGGCGGAAGAATGGGTACTGGCACCGCCACGGGTGCAGACGACAGAGCCGGGCGAACCGAACCCGCCTTCCCGGGAGTCACGATCACTGATCGCTCTGGTTTCTGTTGAAGGATTGGAACTCAGTCATCCCGCTCTAACGGCAGGAGTGGAATCCCGCCGACTTCCGCAGTGGCTGCAGGAACAACTCGGGACGGAAGACGGCCTGACCGCGGAAATAGTCGGGGACACCCCGATCACTTTAGCCGCAAGCTGGCTGCCGCGATTGGAGACAGCTCAAGCGACCGTATCTCTGGCACAGCTTGAAACACGCCTTGTCGCCGATGGCTCCATGCTGGTGACAGCCAACTACACCGTGCAGCACAGCAGCCCGATCAACTGGGCCATTGATCTACCCTCGATTGACCAGATTCTTACCTGCGAGATCAACCACCAACCCGTGAATCCTATCCGGCGGGGTGAGAATCAAATTGAATTCCGTCTCGCGAATCCGCTTCCCGGGGAGAATGAAACACCCTCGACCACGGTGCAGGTGAGTTACTCACTGAAATCCGATCCTCTCGATCCTGTTTCGGGACAGGTCGCGCTCGAGTTGCCCCTCACCGAACTCTTTATTCATCGTCTCGACTGGGTGCTTTCGATCCCCCCCGGATATGAACCCACCGCCGTAGAGGGCAATGTTCAACTATCGCCGGCTCAATCAGGAACCAGCGCGACAGCGAATCTCATCCATCTGGAAAAGGAACTGTGCCGGGGTGAACGCCCTGCTGTTGAAATCTTTTATCAGAAACAGGGACTCTCCCCCGAATCCTGACACAAATACTTATCGAACCAACCACACCTCATCCCATCCACCATGACAACGCTCCGACTATTCGCCATTTGCCTTATCATTGCCGGCACGGCAGCCGCCTGGTTCATTCTCGGCGGTGCACTCAGCATCCGCACCGCGAAGACCGATGCCCGACTCAGTGAAACCGTTGCCGGAAACTGGGGCCAGCCCATGACACAAATTCATCCGCGCGCCTTCTACATCGCACCGACCGCCGCGAGGACGAAACGGTCCATTCAACCGGAAAGTTCCGAGGTAAAGGTGGTTCTCAGGTCCGATCCGAAAAGAAAGGGTTTACTCTGGTATCGAACCTACACCGTCGATTTTGAGGCGGTCTACCAGTTGAAGAATCCAACGCCGATCACACAAACGATTTATGTCGCGTTTGATTTCCCAGCCGACGATGTCCGGTTTGACGAATTTTCATTCCTCCTTGGCGAGAAGGAAACAGACAAGGCCCCGCGCGAGGGATCGATCACCGAAGCGGTGATCCTCGAACCGGGGGAGGTTATCCCGGTCACGCTCAGCTACACCGCAGCAGGCCTCGACCGTTGGCTTTATTCCTTCGGCGAGGCGCCCCGGGTGAGCGGATTTCAACTCGAGATGACGACTGATTTTGGCGAGATCGACATTCCCGCAGGGTCGGAGTCTCCCACCTCACGCAAATCCCTTGACGGCACTGGCTGGCAATTAATCTGGAACTACACCGACGTCATCGGAGCCCGCTCCATTGCCATGGAAATGCCCTCGGTGACGAATCCGGGACCGGTCGCCACCCGGATCACTTTTTTCGCGCCCGTTTCCCTCGTATTTTTCTTTTCGGTTCTGATTATTCTCGGATCGATCCGTGGAGTGAACCTGCACCCCATGAACTATTTCCTCCTCGCGGCCGGTTGTTTTGCCTTTCAGTTGCTCTTCGCCTACCTCGTCGATCTGATCCCCACCATGGTCGCATTTATTATCGCGGCGACTGTTTCACTGCTTCTTGTCTCCGGTTACCTCGTCGGTGTCGCCGGACTTAGATTCGCGCGTCTCGCTGCGGTCGCGCAGTTCGCCTACATGGTTCTTTTCAGCTACAGCTTTTTCTTCGAGGGCCTGACCGGAATCACCATCACGGCGGGGGCGATCATTACACTGGCCCTCCTCATGGCGTTCACCGCAAAAACGGATTGGGCTTCGGTGCTGCGCCGATCAAAGAACCCGGATGGTCCCGCGAGGCCGGGCACCCAGCCTCCCTCAATCCCCGGTGAACCGGTTCCGATCCGCTAGCGCACCCGTTCGGGATCCGCGGGATGGGGGGACCCATCCATCGGTCGGGTTTCTACCTATCGTGAGTCCGGTAAATACACCGTATTGTCGCGATAATGCCTGCCCGTACCCGCCTCTCACCCCTCACCTCGAACTTTATAACGGCGACACTTCTCGCGACCGCCTTTCTCATGACTCGGGATGTTTCCGCCCAGACAAAGAACATTGACGGCTCAATCAAACGCAACCCCGCAGACATTGAGGCAATCGTGCGTCTCCAGGTGTTGCTCGACCGTGCAGAGTTCACTCCGGGCCGGATCGACGGGAGCCTGGGTCAGTTCACCTTCAAAGCCCTCGCCCTGTATCGCGCGGCGCACGGAGGTCCACTTTCCACTCCCCTCGAACGCGACGAAGCCAACCCGGACTCACTGCCCGACCTCAGTGACCTCGACCTGGCGAAGGCAGGCCCGACTTTCATCCTCTACACCGTGACCGATTCTGATCTCGAAAACATCGGGGAACTCCCTGACGATGTAGCCGATCAAGCGAAAGCTGAGGCAATGACCTACCGGTCGGCCGCTGAAGCGATCGCGGAGAAGTTCCACACCGACGTAGACTTCCTCGAAGAGCTGAATCCGGGAAAAACCGGAGAAATTGCAGCCGGCGACTCCCTGAGTGTTCCCAACGTCATCCCATTCGAACTTTCCGCAGTGACAAAGGGATCTCTCGAAACAGACGAGTCTAACACAAGCACCACATCCCTCAAAATTGATACAGGGACCAGTATGCTCACCGTCTACGAAGGCGAACGAATCATGGCCGCCTATCCGGTGACCCTCGGATCCGGCCAGACGGAATCTCCCATCGGGGATTGGAAGGTCACCGAACTTTCCGGAATGCCCAATTTCCGATACGACAAATCCATGCTCAAGGAAGGCATACGCAGTGACAACTTTCACATGCTGCCGCCGGGCCCGAATAATCCGGTCGGGGTCCTCTGGATCCAACTGAACAAAACAGGGATCGGCTTGCACGGCACCAGTGAGCCGGAAACGATCGGACGGTCCGCCAGTGCCGGCTGCGTGCGCCTCGCCAACTGGGATGTGGTCCGGCTTGCGGCGAAGATCAGGGCCAGTGTTCCGGTTGAGATCCACTAATCTCCGGAGGGATCTGCAGCACCGGTGTCAACGGGCGCCCTTTCGTTTTTGCTCGCCACCAAAGCCGCGAAACGTCAGGATAAATGTCGGTAATTCGACAACCCCCTCTATCCATGAAACGCCTCACCTCCTCCGATTTTCCGCCTGAAGTGCTCCAACTTTTCGACAAATATGTCCATGGTCAGATTGACCGGCGCGCCTTCCTTTCCCACGCCTCACGCTATGCCGTTGGCGGCGTTACGGCGTCTGCCATTCTTGAGAGTCTCGCCCCGAACTATGCGTGGGCGCAGCAGGTACCTCCTGATGATGCCCGGCTGAAAATCGAACGCGCCACGGTCGACAGTCCGAAAGGGCACGGAACGATCAGTGGTCTGCTTTGTCGTCCGGCTTCCGCCACCGGCAAAATTCCCGCCGTTCTTGTCATACATGAAAACCGCGGGCTCAATCCCTACATCGAGGACGTCGCCCGTCGACTCGGCCTCGCCGGATACCTCGCCTTTGCTCCTGATGCCCTCACCTCGCTCGGAGGATACCCCGGCAACGATGATGACGGGCGGACGATGCAGGCAAAGCTCGCGCCTGACAAAATCACCGAAGATTTCATCGCCGCCGCCCAATGGCTTCAGGTTCATTCCGAATCCACCGGCAAAGTCGGAGTGGTCGGCTTCTGTTTCGGCGGAGGGCTTTCCTGCACGCTCGCGATTCGCCTGCCCGATGTCATCGCCGCCGCGGTTCCCTTTTACGGGCGCCAGCCCGCCGCCGAAGACATTCCGAAAATCAAGGCCCCCCTCCTCATTCACAACGGCAGCCTGGATGAACGCATCATCGCCGGAGCACCGGCCTTTAAAGAAGCCCTCACCGCCGCAGGGGTGAAGTTTACCGCCCACGTCTACGAGGGCGCCCAGCACGGTTTTCACAATGACACGACGCCGCGGTATGATGAGACTGCCGCAAAACTGGCATGGGAGAGGACCCTGGCCTTTTTCGGGGAGAATCTGAAGTGACGTTTATTGCCTAATCCAGCCCCAGGAGCCGGAAACTATCCCGGTGGATCAGTTTCTCAATCTGATCCACATCCAGCCTCGGCAGCGCGGTGCCCTCAAGCATGTCATTCAACTTCTTCAGCCCTTCGATGGAAGCGTTCACCGTCGTGAAAGGATAATCGGAACCGAAGAGCACCTTCTCCCAGACTCCGTATTCCTGCACCAGCATGAGGCTTTGATAGAGCTGGAACGGGCGATAATGCAGGGCGCTGATGTCGGCGAAAACATTCGGGTGCTTCCGTATCGTCACGACACACTCCCCCTCCCAGGGATGGCCGAGATGGGCGAGGATAAATTTCACACCGGGATACTTCAGCGCGACCGGCTCGATGAGCCGGGGGAAGGTGCACTCCAGGGGAGCCTGCCGGATGAAGGTCGTGCCCGTGTGCATCAGAACGGGCAGTCCCTTTTCCTCACAATACTGCCAAAGCGGTTCGAGCGACGGATCGTCCACTTTAAAGCCGGCATACATGGGCAGGAGTTTAACTCCCCTCAGGCCGAGGACCTCGTGTCCGTGACGCAATTCATCCTGCCATCCCGGCTGAGTCGGATCGACCGAGAGAAATCCGATGAGCGCTTCCGGATGCTTTCCCACATATTCCGCAACATAGGTGTCATCAACCCACATGCCCGAGAGCTTCGCTTTTCCTCCGAAAACAATGGACCGGGTCCCGGGGGGAACGGTCGCGGCATAGTCCTCGTATCGTACCGAGATATCGATCGTGGCATTCGCCCTCGCACCCGAAGCCTGACGGATAAAGTCCTCGCTAAATGCCTCGGGAAAAGGCCAGGTGTGGCTGTGAACGTCGATGGTCATGAGTCGGCAGTAGCTTCAGTGAGTCGGTCAAAAAGACGGTCGACCTCGTGGCGGGTCTCGTCATCGAGGACAAAGCCGCGCGGGCCGCGCACGATCTCATTGCGAAAAATTCCCTGCCGGATGAGGAGGTGTTTTTCCACGGCGAGAAATCCGTCGAGACTGGTCTGAAGCGAGATCAGAGCACTGAGCGGTTCGTGAATGCGCGCGGCCGTGTCGAGGTCACCCGCCTCGAGAGCCTCCCAGAGGGGGACAATCGCCGTGATCAGATCCGCCCCGGGCATCGTCCCGCAGATCCCCCGATGATGGGAGTCAATCAGGGCGATCCCGCCGGTGCCTTCGAAAACACGGGCACGGCCGCCGGTGGCATCTCGCAACGCGGAGAGCCGCGGACCGATGGGCGAGGCCTCGGGTTTGAAGAGGACACGCTCCGGACCGAACTCGTCGAGGAGACGTGCCTGAAAGGCGATCGACATGGGACGGCCCACGTAACCCGAGGCATCCTGAACAATCACGGGAATCGCGATGACTTCAAGAAGACGGCGGTAATAATCAAGCAGCTCCCGTTCCTCCACACTGATGGATACCGGCGGAATGGCCATGACGGCCGCGGCCCCGCATTCCTCGGCGTGGCGGGCATGCCCCTCGGCAGTGTGACTGCTCTCGGCCCCGACGCTGATGATGGTCGGACCTTTGGCCCCGGCGAACTGGCAGGCCTGCTTTGCCAATTGGTCGCGCTCCCGGTCCGAAAGGCGCAACACCTCCGAGACCATCGCCATGACGATCCCGTCCGCGCCTTGATGAAAGAGCCAGTCAATCTCCCGTCCGAGCGTCTCGAAGTCGATCGATTCGTCCGCGAGGTAGGGTGTCTGGAATACGGGAAGGACTCCGGAGAGGGCGCTTATCATTAGGCCCAGTAGATAGCTGATTCAGGACGAAACCCGCAAGTGCGGAATGCTGCGGGTTTGCGGAAATCCCGATTTTTTTCATGGGTCAATTTGCCCCACTGCTTTCCCTGATTCCGCCATCACGCCGTGTTCTTTCCTCCTTCCCGCATTGCCAAACCACGGTCAATAGGGTTGGATCGTCGAGTTGACCCTGTCGGGTCAGACCTTCTCCCTTTCTATGAAATTACTTGTTATCGGCACCGGGTCCATCGGGGAACGGCATTTGCGGGTCTTTCAGCAGCTTGGCCGCTGCGATGCCATCGCTTTCTGCGAAACCCACGCCCCCCGTCGCGCCGAGATTGCGGAACGATATCAAATCCCCGTCGAACTCGCTTTTCCCGATCTCGACTCCGCCCTGTCGGGGGGGACTTACGATGCGGCCGTGATCGCCACCCCGGCACCGACCCACATTCCGATCTCCACCCGTCTTGCGGAACTGGGGATGCATTTGCTGATTGAAAAACCACTCAGTCTCACTACCGACGGGCTGGATGAGCTTTCCCGCGTCATCGCCGCAAAGTCGCTCACCGTCGCGGTCGGCTATGTTCACCGTGCCCATCCTGCGGTGGAGGCCATGAAAACGGCACTCGACTCGGGTCGTTTCGGGCGGGTGCTCCAGATCCGAACGGCCTCGGGCCAGGCTTTCGCCACTCTCCGGCCCGCCTACCGGGAAGTCTACTTTGCGAAACCCGAAATGGGAGGCGGAGCGATCAATGACATGATCACCCACTTCTACAATGTCGGAGACTGGCTCGCCGGACCGATCCAACGGGTCATGACTGATGCCGATCACCAGATCCTCGACGGGGTCACGGTGGAGGACACGGTGCATACCCTCGTGCGCCAGGGCGACCGGGGTGAAGTCATGGGAACCTATGCGCTCAACCTCTACCAGCATCCTAACGAAGTCCTCATCACCGTGGTGTGTGAAGGAGGAACCGTTCAGGCTGAATATGCGAAGAAGCGCTGGTCCTGGATGGACGTACCCAGCGGGGCCTGGCATCACGAAGCAGTCGACATGCCCGAAGTCGATGTGATGTATCGCCGGCAGAATGGAGCGTTTCTCGATGCCATCGAAGGCAAAGGAAAAGTCCTTTGCACACTCGATGAGGCGATCCGCACTCTTCGCGTTAATCTCGCCTCACACCGTAGTGTCAGCGAAAGCAACTGGCAGACAATCACTCCATGAGCACCGAACGCACCGTTTCCGAACTCTTTGATCTGAATGGCAAAACGGCCCTCATCAGCGGCGCAGGAGGCTGGCTCGGGTCCGCCATGTCACGGGCCCTCGCCGAGGCGGGAGCCAATGTCATCACCACGAGCCGCGACGCGGAGCGCGCCCGGAAATGTGCCGCCGCCCTCCCGGTGAAGGAAGGCCAAACTCATTATGGAGTCGCCCTCGACCACCTCGACGAGGCCTCGATCGAGGCGGGCTTCGGTGAAGCGCTCGACCTCGCCGGACAAATCGACATCCTCGTGAACAACGGCCACGCCCCGAACTCGTCGGATCACACAACGGTGACAGCAGAGGAGTTCAACCGCAGCCTCGCCAATGCGACCGGCTATTTCCTCCTTGCGCGAAAACTGCGCGAGCACGCTGTCGCGCGGGAAAGCGAAGCCAGTGTGGTCATGATAGGCTCGATGTATGGTGTCGTCGGATCCTATCCCGAAGCCTACGAGGGAATCGTTTCAGCCAGCCCGGTCGCCTATCATGCCCTCAAAGGCGGCATCGTTCACATGACACGTCATCTGGCGGTTTACTGGGCCAAAGACGGCGTGCGGGTGAACTGCCTATCTCCCGGTCCCTTCCCCGGTCCTGCCGCCAATGCGACCATGGTCGAGCGGCTCACCACCAGGTCCCCGATGGGCCGCATGGGAAGACCCGAGGAATTGAAAGGTGCCCTCGTCTTTCTCGCGAGCGAAGCGAGCAGCTACATTACAGGACAGAATCTGCTCGTGGATGGCGGATGGACGGCGTGGTGAAAGCAGAGTTTCAAGTTCAAGGTTTCACGTTCCAAGTTGGTTATTTCTATCCAGAATGAAAAAGACACGCCGCTCCTTCCTTGCCTCCGCCGCTGCTCCGGCACTCGCCTTATCCGCTGGCAACTCCCGGGCGGAGGAGGCCAAACGGAACCTGATCCGGGAAGAAAATTCAAACCCCGGCGCCGACGACTGGCAACTCACCCGCGTGCGACTCGACGAACGGGCGGGGATTCGATCGTCGGACATAGAGGGCTATTGCTCGAGGCAATCGGTCGCCGCGGGCGAGAAGCTCGATATCTTCGTCAGTGTGAAAGTCCCCGGCGACTTCACGCTCGAGATCTTCCGCACCGGATACTATGGAGGCAAGGGAGCAAGGCTCATGACAACGATCGGGCATCTCCCCGGAAAACCGCAACCTGTTCCCGAGTCCACCCGCGGTGACCGGCACCTTCACGAATGTCTCTGGGAGCCGTCCCACACCCTGACAATCCCGCCAGACTGGCCCAGTGGCGTCTACCTCGGCCGTCTCTCCACGACAGACACGACCGGAAAAGGCTACTGGCAGAACTACGTCGTCTTCATCGTGAAAGACGACAGACCTGCCGACATTTGCCTCCAATGTTCGGACAACACCTGGCAGGCCTACAACATGTGGCCGAAGAATTTTTCCATCTACACCCATCCCAAGGGCAACCAGGGACCCTGGGCCGATGTCAGCTTCGACCGACCCTACGGCAAATACTCGCAGATCTACGAAAACCCGAACTCGATCGGATCGGGCGAGTGGCTTTGCTTTGAGTTCCCCTTCGCCTACTGGCTCGAAGAGCAGGGCTATGACGTGACCTACTGTTCGAACGCGGACATGGTCGACCCGGCCTACGCACGACCGGATCGATTTAAGGCCTTCCTCAGCAACGGGCATGACGAATACTGGGATATCCGCGCCTACGAGAACGCCGTGAAATTGCGTGATGCAGGGACCAACCTGATGTTTTTCTCCGGGAACTCCGTCTGCTGGGTCACCCCGATGACGCCGAGCACGGACGGAAAAAATCCGAACCGCATTATTTTTCGAGGCGGCCCCTACGGCGGCGATTACAAATACGCGACCGCCCGCGAGCGCGACGAGGGCCCCTTCCCCCACCGCGGTCCCGACGAAGGTTACCTGATGGGTTCCCGCAACGTTGATCCCGTCAACGGCGGAGGAGACTGGGTCTGCGAAAAGCCGGACCACTGGATTTTCGAGGGCACGGAGATGAAAAAAGGCGACTCCATTCCGGGACTGATCGGCTGGGAGTATCATGGCGATCCACCGGCGGATATCCCCGGGCTGGAAGTCGTCGGAGCCGGCACGGCACTGCAGGGCGGGGTGAACCCGCAGCAGTGGACCGCCACGATCTACCCGGGGCCCAAGGGCAACTTTGTCTTCAACGCCTCGACCATCTTCTGGTGTCAGGGACTCAGTTCCCCTCCCGGCCACATGCTGCCCTGGTCCCACTGGTCGAGGCCCCACGGACCGGACGCCCGCGTCCAGCGTATCACCAAAAATCTCCTCGACCGCGCCGTCGGCGGCTGAAACAATTCCTGAAAGATGACTAAAAAACTCCTCTCCTTCGCGCTCCTGATCCTCACCTGTGCGATCTCCCTCGCCGACGACTTTCCGAAGATCTACAATACCGAGTCCGAGAAATCGGAACCGATGTCGCCGGAGGAGACGGCCAAAACCGCCGTTTTGCCCGAGGGTTTTCGTCTCGAGGTATTTGCGTCCGAACCCGAGGTGCAGCAGCCCATCGGAATCACCTTTGACGAAAAGGGACGCCTCTGGGTCGCCGAGTGCTACACCTTCGCCGAAACGCCCTTGCGCTGGGATATGAACCTGCAGGACCGTGTCATCGTCCTCGAAGACACCAATGGCGACGGCAAGTCTGACAAACGCACCATTTTCTGGGACAAGGGTAAACGCCTCACTTCGGTCGCGGTCGGTCACGGCGGTGTCTGGGTGACCTGCGCGCCGCAATTGCTTTTCATCCCCGATGCGAACGGCGACCTAGTCCCCGACGGCGATCCGGTCGTATTACTCGACGGTTTTGACGCCGAGACGATCGGACACAACATCCTCAACGGCCTGAAACTCGGGCCCGACGGCTGGCTCTACGGTCGACACGGAATCACCTCGACCTCCTACGTCGGTGCTCCCGGCACGTCAGAGAAGGACCGCATCGCCCTGAACTGTGCGATCTGGCGCTTTCATCCCGAGCGCAAAACCTTCGAGGTCTTCTGCCACGGCGGCACCAATCCCTGGGGAATGGACTGGAACGAAGATGGCCAGCTTTTCTACACCAATACGGTGATTGGCCACCTCTGGCACGCCATCCCCGGGGCCTACTACGAGCGCATGTTCGGCGCGCATTTGAATCCGCTCGCCTACGAATACATCGGCCACACCGCCGACCACTATCACTGGGACCGCGGTTCGGAAAAATGGAGCGACATCCGCGAAGGGATCAGCGACAAGACATCCGAACTTGGCGGGGGCCATGCCCACATGGGCTGCCTCATTTACCAGGGCGGCGTCTGGCCGAAGGAATACCACGGCAAGCTCTTCGCCTGCAATCTCCACGGCCGCCGCATCAACATGGACATCCTCGAGCGCGAGGGCAACGGCTACGTCGGAAAACACGGCAAGGATTTCATGATGCTGGAGGATCCCTGGTTCCGCGGACTCGACCTGATCACCGGGCCTGATGGACAGGTCTGGGTGAACGACTGGTCCGACACGGGAGAGTGTCATGACAATGACGGCATTCACCGCACGAGCGGACGGATTTACCGGATCGTGTATGACGGGCCGGACAAGGGCGAGCCGACGACTGGGAGTCCGGAGTGGCTGACGAACCGTGGTAAAGGCGAGGTGACGGATGCCGACATCGAGCAAATGCTCAGTGACCCGGACGAAGCAAAACGCGCGATGGGACTCAGGTGGTTCAGTGAAGACCTGGCAAGGACGCAGACGCCTATCACTCTGTTGCGTATGTATTCTGAAGATAAATTGATCTCCTCCGCGCCGGTACGGCTTGAAATAGCAGCATCACTCCAGCGCCTGCCGGAAGAGTCACGTTTTCAGATCGCCGAACTTCTCTGTTCTAAGCCAGAAGATGCCACCGACCGCCAGCAATCCCTCATGATCTGGTATGGCATCGCCGAAGCCGTATCGAAGTACCCTGACCAAGCCGTCAAACTCGCCCTGAGTTCCAAACTCCCTACCGTCACCCGCCTCATCACGCGACGCCTTGCCGAGGATCTTGAAAAGGTGCCGGCACCGGTGAACGATCTCCTTTCCCGCGCCACGGACTACAATCGCCTCCCCATCCTGCGCGGTCTCAACGAGGGACTCAAGGGCTGGAGCAAGGCTCCGAAACCGGCGACCTGGGATACGATCGCCAAAGTCGGCGGTGACGAGGAAACGCAGACGCTGATACGCGATCTTTCCCTCGTCTTCGGCGACGGACGCGCGCGTGACGAGTTGCTCGCCATCGCTGCCAACGCCGAAGCTGACCCGGGAGCCCGACGCGCAGCGGTGACCAATCTCCTCCGTGATCCCACTCCCGACCTGCTGCCAAAGCTGAAAGAGTGGACCAACGACCGAGTCCTCGCCCGCGAGGCCATCCTCGGACTCGCGAACTACGACGACGCTGATGTTCCGAACCGGATTCTCAACCAGTGGAAGCGCGACAACGTTCATCGGGCCGTCGCGATCGATGTTCTTGTCTCACGCGCATCTTTTGCCGGGGTATTGCTCAAACGCATCGAGCAGGGTGAGATCCCCCGGGATGCGATCAGTCCCTTTCATGCCCGGCAGATCCGCAGTCTCGGCGTCGAGGCCCTGACAAAACAACTCGGCGAGGTCTGGGGCGAGGTGCGCGACACCCCCGAAGCGGTGAAAGCAGAAATCGCGAACTGGAAGAAGCTGCTCACCCCCGAAGTCATCGCCTCGGCCGATCCGGCGAAGGGCAAAGCTACCTTTGCCGGGCTCTGCGGTGCCTGCCACAAGCTCTACGGTGAAGGCGGTGCGATCGGACCCGAACTCACCGGCAGCGATCGGCACAACATCGACTATTTGCTGGGGAACATTGTTAATCCGAATGAAGTCGTTCCCGCTGACTATCGACTCACCGTTTTCACCCTCAAGGATGGACGTGTCGTTTCCGGTGTCGTGCCCGAACAGAACGAGCGCACCGTCACCGTACAGACACCGGTGGAACGCCTCACCATTCCAGCGGACACCATCACGAAGCGCGAGTCTCTCCCGGTCTCTCTGATGCCCGAAGGTCTCCTCAAGACGATGGACGAGGCTGCCGTAAAGGATCTGGTCGCTTATCTGATGACACGCGGTCCGGTCGCAGTAAAATGACGCCTGTCGAATCATGCTCCTGCAGGGCGGGTGCTCCGCCCTTTGGAATCCTGACATTGCTATTTCTTCTTTCTGCTTCGTTATCTCCCGCCACCGATCTCACCCGTCCCCACATCGTTCTTGTCCTCGCCGATGATCTCGGGTGGGGCGATCTTCAGTGCTATCAGCCTGCCTCAAAAATCCCCACCCCCCGTCTCGACCAACTCGCCGCCGGGGGGATGCGCTTCACTGACGCGCACACACCCTCTTCGGTCTGCACGCCGACCCGGTACAGTCTCCTCACAGGCCGCTACTGCTGGCGGACAAGCTTGAAGAACGGTGTCCTCGACGGATTTGATCCACCCCTGATCGGTCCTGACGAAACCACTCTTGCTGACTTGCTGAAAACCCGGGGCTATCGCACTGCCTGCATTGGCAAGTGGCATCTCGGGATGAATTGGCAGGACCGCGGGGGCAAGCCCATTCCGCTGCGAACCGAAGGCCGTCACCGTTCCGGCGACGAGGCCGATTTCACCCGCGAACTGACCGGTGGTCCGCTCGACTGTGGGTTCGATACCTACTTCGGTATCTCCGCCTCCCTCGACATGAGCCCCTACGTCTTTCTCCGCGACCGCCGGGTCGAGACCGTGCCGACGGAGCGCCATGAGGAGATCGAGGACACCCTCTTCCTTGCCGGTGTTCCGGGCCCGAAAGCAGCGGACTTCCGAATGGAGGACGTTCTCCCGCGTCTTGGCGATGAATCGGTAAAGGTGATTTCGCAGCACGATCCTGACAAATCACCTCTTTTCCTCTACCTCCCCCTCACCTCGCCGCATCTCCCTGTCGCACCCTCGGAGATGGCAAAGGGCAAAAGCGCCGCCGGCGAATACGGCGATTTCGTCTGGGAAACCGACTTCACCGTCGGGCGTGTTCTCGACGCCCTCGACGCGGCCGGCATGACAGAGAATACTCTCGTGATCTTCACGAGTGACAATGGCGGTCTCTGGCACACCTGGAACTTCCGTACATCCGACGACGGAGGCGCTCCGCCGAACACACCTCGAGGCAACTACACGGCCGGCTTCGGTCACCACAGCAATGCAGACTGGCGGGGAACCAAAGCGGACATCCACGAAGGTGGCCACCGCGTCCCTTTCCTTGTGCGCTGGCCCGCGAAAGTGACGGCGAACCAGGTCGTCGGAACCCTCGTCGAACTAACTGACATCTACGCCACCCTGGCGGAGATCACCGGAGCGGAACCCGTTGAACCAGTCGGGGAAAGTTCGGGAATGGACAGCCTTTCCTTTCTCGGAGCCCTGACACAAACACATTCCACGGCTCGCTCCTTCGCGGTGCATCATTCCCTTCACGGCACATTCGCCCTGCGGCAGGGTGACTGGAAGCTGATCGAAGGGCGCGGCTCGGGCGGATTTACCAAACCCCGCGACGGGAGGGATCTGGGGGACGGCATTTCAGGCCAGCTCTACAACCTTTCCGTCGATCCCGGCGAAACGACGAACCGGTGGGAAGTCGAAACTGACCGGATCATCCAAATGAACCCCCTTCTCGAACGAGTGCGAGCCACCTCCGCCCGTTCCGCCCACGGGGATAGCCGCTGAACCGTGGCTCAGTTCGTGCGAAGTTGAAAGAGCCTCCTGGGCGCGGGCTCGCCCGGATTTGCCGCACCTTCCTGGTCCCGGGCCTGGCGCCCCTGCCACTGGATCGCCCGCTCCTCCTGCGTGCCGAATATCCCCTGGCCCAGTTTCTTCAGGCCTTCGATGGGAATGTTAGTCATTTCGGAGATCAGTTGCGCGGGAACTTTCCCCAGATTGGAGATATGTTTGGGTTTCCAAACCGGTTCCATGATCGTTCCGGTGCAGGAATAGGTCAGCAGTTCACTGACAGGAGTGAGAATCGCACTTGAAAGCCCACCCCGGGTATTCACCACCGCCTCAAGGTCGACCGATTTGTCGATAAGGGAGATTGTTCCCACGCCCTTGACCCGGAAGGCCTGGGTGAGGGCCTCAATGTCCTCGGTGATGATGATCCCCTTCTCGATCCGAAAGGTCGCAGACGCTTCCCTGGAAATACTGTGGCCGGCATCCTGATTCCCCGGGCTACCTTTAGAGATCAGCTTGGAGAGGGGTCCGAGAACCGGGATCCCGAAGAGGTGCCCTTCAGAAATCCGGGCACTGCCCTGTCCCGCAAAGGTTGGAATCTGTCCGGCATTCCCACTCAGGACAAAGTCCGCGTCGACGCTTCCGGTAATCTCTTCGACATCACCATAATGCTTTGTCACCTTTTCCAGGGGCACTCCGGTAACCCTCGCCTTCATTTCAAATGGTTTGTCAGGCGTGCGAACATTCTTCGCATCATAATCCAGTTCGATGCGGCCCCCGAAAACGCCGGCGGTGAGGGTGGTCATGTGCACGTGGCTCCCGTCCACCTCGACTTCCCCCATCGGATCCGTCAAGGTCAGCGTCTTGCCCAGGAAATCATATTGGGCATCCCCTCCGCCGGAGAACGAGATCTTGAGCTTGTTTCGGCGGGCCTCTGAGCCCACTTCGTCATTGCGCCGGGCATCAACCAGCCCGGCAAGCCGGATCGTCGGAGGAGTGCTGTGCCGGTATCGGGTCAGAGCGGTGGCGAGCATCGGACTGAAAGCTCTTGCCCCCTCGACCGGGTCCACCGTGGAGACCACTCCCTTTACCTCCCATTGTTTCGTCTGAAGATTGTTTTTTGCCAGTTCAGCAACGATCCGGCCCTCGTCCCGGACGAGCGAGACATTGCGGAACCACTGGGTGGAACCCTCCGCTTCGAAGTCGCTCTCCATCTCGAGGAAAGTGACTCCATTCAATCGGAAATGACGCAGGTCGATGACCCCTTTGTAGTCCCAGGTGGAAGGCTTCCAACTTTCCCCCCTCCCGACTGCGGCAATGTAGACTGCGGAAGTCTCTCCAAAATTCCAGGCATCAATGAACTTGCGTCCTTTCTCATGAAAGAAAGGCCGGAAGACAAGTGGATCGAGTTTCACTTCGGCCTGATACTGAATACTCTCTGCTCCCTTGCCGGGTTCGTATTTGAGATTCAAGAAGGCAACTCCCGTGATATGATCCAGTCGGAGATTGCGGATATAAAAGCGCTCTCCACTGGCACTGAATCCAAAGTCCAGCCCCGCAAACACCGTCCCGCGGGTCACAAAACGTTCGGCACGAACTTCCCCGATGATCTCTCCCGGAAATCCCGGCTTCTTCTCCTTAAATTGCGCAAGATCCAGGTAGCCCGAAGCCGTCACGCTGGGGGATTTGAAGAAAACCACCTCACCCAGCTTCTTGTTCTGCCAGAAGAGGCTCGCGAGACTCGACAGATCGGCATTGGACTCCAGGTCAAAGTTAACCCGCCCACCCGACTCCTCAGACCAGCCTCCGGTCAGATTCATGGTTCCTTTTGCATCACGGACCACGAGATCTTCGATTTCCGCGGTTCCCTCAAGCCCGTTGAACCGGAGGTCGGCGGAGAGCGCCTCAATTTTGTAGGCCTGCCCGCGCTTGCTGAAGGATGGCACCCGCACTTTCGCCGTTGCCGTTGCGGTGGCCAGGTCGTCAAGGTCGCCGCGAAACTCCACTTCCACGGAGGGGCGCCCTCCGGTAAAATCCAGGGTCTCAACCTCATTGAGCACTTGAAGAAGCTGCCCCCTCCGCCGCTCCATCATCTCTTCGCTCATCCCCGGATTTTCGTCGACCTCGTCGAGTGGAGGTCTCACCAGCGAACCCTTGATCAGCAGATTGACACCGGCCACGGTTGCCTCTGCCTTTACAATCTCGATGACGCTTTCCGTGATCACGATGCGTCCTGAAAGATCCCTCACACTGAGTCGTCGTCCATCCGGCTTCGACAGCTCCAGCGGCAGCGAGAGGTTGGCGTCCTGAACATCGAGCGTGTTGATCGAGATCTTTTTCCGGTCCAGGATCCGGCTGAGATCGACATCGAGATAGACATCATCAATCACCGCGATCTCCTGTGTCCGGGTCTCGTCCTGGAAAAAACGAACATCCTCCGCCACAAGTCCGCGGAAGGCCCCGAGAGTGAGTTTTCCGATGTCGACATGGTACCCGCGGGACTCGAACTCCCGCTCGATCGCATCTCTCCAACTCGCGGTAAAGCCTTCGTTGCGGGTATACACGGCCGCCCACACGACGAGACAGGCCGTGATAAAACACAAAACAAGAAACAAACGGCGAATCAAACGCATCACATTTCTGGAGTCAGCCTTCAGGGCAGGGCGGAATCTTCTTCGAAAACCGTCCTGCCGCCAGTAAATTCAAGGGAAGGCGACTGCGTAGTTCATAAACGTTTGGAGACAGGGAAACCTTGGTCTAATCTCCGGAAATCCTCTCCCCATGCGTATAATCGCCGGTATTGCGGGCAGTATTCCGCTGAAAGTCCCCCGCTCCCTGACCCGTCCCACCACCGACCGGGTAAGGGAGGCGCTGTTTTCCGTCCTTGGTCCTTCGGTTGCCGGGACCCGGGTTCTTGATCTCTTCGCCGGCTCCGGCTCACTGGGAATCGAGGCCCTCAGCCGCGGAGCCGCCGGAGCCGTTTTTGTGGAGTCTCACGCGCCCGCCTGCGCGATTATTTCCGAGAATCTGCTGAAAGCCCGCCTGGACGGAGGACAGGTTCAGCGGCGAGACGCGCTCGCCTATCTTTCCCATTCCCCGGAAGCGGGCTTTGACCTGATCTTTGCTGACCCTCCCTACGCCCGTGACGAAGCCGGCCTTGAACTTCTGGTCCGGCTCCTCAATAGTCCCGATCTCGTGAGAGCCCTGGCACCCGGAGGGATCTTTGTCCTCGAAACGCTAGCCTCAGTCCCGTTTCCCGAGACTCCTCTCTGGCGCATCGACAAGGAAAAAACCTATGGCACCACCCGGGTCACCTTTCTCAAGTCCGCCGATTGATCTTCGGTCCCGTGCCCCAGCTACCTGCCCCATCCCATGCCCCGCCTCCTTGTTTATTTCCTTTATAATCTCCTCCTCCCCGTCGTCCTCGTCCTCGGGATGCCGCTCTACCTGATCAAAGGAATCCGGCGCGGAGGACTGGCTCTCAATTTCCGTCAAAGACTTGGCTTTTTCTCTCCGTCGGTTCGCGCCACCCTCCAGGGAAAAAAGCCGATCTGGATTCATGCGGTCAGCGTCGGCGAAGTCTTTCTGGCCCTGAAGGTGATCGATGCGATCCGTCAGGCGGACCCCGCTCAGTTCATCGTCCTGAGCACAACAACCACGACCGGCTATCGAGTCGCCATCCAGAAGGAATCGGACACTCTCACGGTGATTCACAACCCCATCGATCTCCCCTTCATTAATGCCCGTGTCATCCAGCTCATCGCTCCGGTCAAAATGGTCCTGATCGAGGCCGAAGTCTGGCCGAATCTCGTTTATCAATTGAGTCACCGGCAGATACCCGTCCTGCTGATCAATGCCAGACTCTCCCCGCGCTCGGAACGCCGGTATCTCCGCGTCCGATCGCTGATCGCTCCGATCTTTTCCCTCCTACAAGGGGTCACCGTTCCCTTTGAGATCGATCGGGAGCGCTGGTCACGTCTGGGCATTGCTCCCGGGAAGATTATGGTCACGGGGAGCGTCAAATTCGACAGTGCAGGTCATTCTCTTCTCGCCGGGAACCTGCGTGACGAACTGAGCGCCTGGCTCGCATCGACCGGATTCCCCCCTTCCAGCCGGATCCTCCTCGCCGGAAGCACCCATGACGGGGAAGAGAAGCTCATTGCCACGATCGCCGATGAGTTGAGAAAAGAAGTGCCCGGCCTTGCCCTGGTCATCGTTCCCAGACATGCCGAAAGAGGGAACGATATCGCGTTGCAGCTTCGTGCGATGGATTTTGACCCTGTTCTGAGAATTGAACCCAACCGGGTTGCCTCATCGACTCAGGAGAGTCTGCTCCCGATTGATCGCCGCATCTGGATTGCCAATACCACGGGAGAGCTTCGCTCCTGGTTTCAACTCGCCGAGGTCGTCGTCATTGGCAAAAGCTTCCGCAGCGAAGGAGGTCAGAACCCGGTCGAACCCATCCTTTCAGGAAAACCGGTTGTCGTCGGCCCCCATATGGAGAATTTCAGCGATGTCGTGGGCGAACTGATCGGAGTGAACGGAATCTGCCAGGTTTCCGACGACGACGGACTTGCGGCCGCCCTCCGGGATCTCTTTCACCATCCTGAGAGGGGAAAGGAAATGGCCGATCGGGGCGCCCTCGCCATGGCCAGACATGAGGGCTCCGCCGCCCGTTCTGCCTCCTTTATTCTGACCTCGAGCTGAGGCACGTTTCGGCAAATCAGTCGCTGGACAGAAGCACGGCCATCCTCCACCATTACGGCATTTGAGACCCTTACTTTATGCCTGACTTCGCCACACTCATCCGGGACGCCTGGCCCGTTCTCCTTGCCTACGTGGTAGGGGCGACTCCCTTCGGTTTTCTGGCGGGAAAGCTCCGGGGCATCGACATCCGTCAGCATGGTAGCGGCAATATCGGCGCCACCAATGTCCTGCGAACCCTCGGAAAACCCGTCGGCATCACCGTCCTCGCGCTCGACGTCCTCAAGGGGCTCCTCCCCGTGTTGCTCGCAAAATCGGTCAGTGACTCGTCCATCATTCACATCGCCTCCGCCATGGCCGCGATCCTGGGTCACAACTACACCTTCTGGCTCGGGTTCAAGGGAGGTAAAGGCATCGCCACCACCGCCGGAGCGATCCTGCCCATCATGCCCTACGCCTTGATCGCTGCCGTGACCGGTTTTCTCATCGTCTTGAAAGCCTCGCGCTACGTCTCACTCGGCTCAATTGCCGCAGCCATCATCATTCCCGTCACCATCGTGGTGGAGAGCCTGATCCGCGGGAGCTGGGATTGGTATATTCTCGGGTTCGCCTTGTTTGTCTGTCTCCTTGCGATCTGGAAACATCGGGCCAATATCCAACGACTCTGCCGGGGCGAAGAAAACCGCACCGGCAAAAAACCCGGAACCCCCGGAACAAACGCCGTATGATCAAAAAAGCTGCAGTATTAGGCGCGGGGAGCTGGGGAACGGGCCTTTCCATCGCTCTTGCCGATAGTGGACGGGAAGTCACCCTATACGGTAACGAGGAATCGATTCGGGATGATATCAACCTGAACCACCGGAACTCCCGCTATCTTCCCGATGTCGTTCTTCCCGATTCGATTCGTTGCACCACGGATATCTCGGAATTGAAGGAGATGCCTGTGATTCTGCTGGTGGTGCCCTCCCAGGTGGCCCGCCTCGTCCTCTCCCAGCTCGCGGCAGTCGGGATTCCCGGAGACTGCATTATCGTCAGTTGCACCAAGGGGATCGATCCAGGGACGGGAAAGCTCATGCATGAGCTGATTCACGAGTTCTTCCCGCACAACCCCGTCGCGGTGCTGTCCGGCCCCAGCCATGCCGAAGAAGTCGCCAAACGAATGGCCACCCTCGCCACGATAGGCTCGACCGACCCGGTCATCGCGGGCCGGGTTCAGGAAATTTTCGCGCTGCCCTGGTTCCGCACCTATACCAGCAGCGATGTCATTGGCATCGAACTGGGTGGCGTCGTCAAAAACGTCTTCGCCATTGCCGCCGGCGCCATCGACGGACTCGGGCTCGGCGACAACGCCAAGGCGGCCATGGTCACCCGCGCTCTCGCGGAGATGACCCGACTCGGCATCGCCATGGGTGCCCGCGAGGAAACCTTTCGCGGACTTAGCGGCATCGGCGACCTCATCGTGACCTGCTACAGCGTGCACAGCCGGAACAACCGCGTCGGACGTATGCTCGGTTCAGGAAAGACCCTTGAAGAAACCATCGCGGCAATGAACCAGGTCGCGGAGGGAGTGCCCAATGCCAAAAACGCCCATGAGCTGGCTCGAAAACTCGGCGTCCGCACCCCGCTGATCGATCAGGCCTACGAGGTCCTCTTCCATGGGAAACCTCCGGCAAAGGCCCTGCGTGAGCTCCTCGAACGTGATCAACGGTCCGAGACGGACTGAAATCCGGCTTTTATGCGCTCCCTCTCCGGCACCGTCCTTTTCCTCTGCCTCTTGTGGGTTCCGGGAACTGCGGCACTCGCCGAAAGCTGGAGCCTGAAAAACGGCGGGGCAAGGGAGGGCGAGGCGGTGGCCTTTGACTATGGTAGCAAAGAGCTCAAGCTGAGTGATCCGGTCACGGGAAAAGTCACCACAGTGTCGACAAGGGAGCTTTCGCTCCGTTCCCGTCAGCGATTGCTCCTCTCGCCGCTGATTCACGGGGCGGATCGTGGAGGCCACCCCGAACCCGAGGGCCGGGACAAGCTCCCCCTCTATCTCCTCGCTGTCCTCGCGACCTTTATTATTCCCGGGTTCTGGCTCTCGGGCTGGTTCCTCACCGGAAAGGCAAATCCATTGTTCGGCTTCATGGGAGCCGTGGGGTCATGGGTCATCCTCGGCATTCTTTTCACTTTTTACTCCGCCCTTCGCGTTCGCATTGACGGTGGAGCCGGGGTCATCATCTTCGGGACACTCGTGTCTTTCGTCGCCACTCCGATCTTCGTTTCAGCGGTCTACTCCTGCACCTACCTCAAGGGGATCCTCCTCTTCGCTTTTCACCTGGTCGCCGCGTTTTGCCTTTTTGCGATCACGATGGTTCTCGTGGAACCGATCGCCGGGATTGAGCAGGTCGACGCCTGGTGGTCAGAATTTATTTTTGATCCGATCGGACTGACCTCAATCAATCCTGAGGAGGGCTGGCCGCAGAAAACACCTGCTCCATCAGCGACGTGAGATAAGCCGATGCGCCCTCCGACCCCTCGAGCGGTGCCCATTCGGCGAAAACTTTATCCTCCTCACTGTAGGGCCCGCGCTTGATTTCGATGATGATCGTGTCCTCCTCCAACGCGACCACGGTATGCCAGACCCCGGCCACAATATCGACCAATCCGCCAGTTGGAAGGCGATCTGCGGTGAGGATTTCCCCCCTTGAGTCGAAGGTGACAAAACCGAGAACCCCTGAAGTCACGACAATGGTCTCGGACGCCGCCACCCGGGGGTGTTGATGCGCCCGGATATAGGTGCCGGGCTGTAGAAAATTCACCATGCGCTGGACGAGATCCTCCTGTTCACGGTGAATCGGCAGAATGATGCGCCGTCTCGGACTCTCCCGGGATTCGATTTTTCCCTGGCAAATCAGTTCCGGGGTTAACTTAAAAACGGGGCCGGTGGGGTTGGGAAAGGCAAGTCGCATCGCCCTATGACTCTGCCGGAGCGGCCTCACTCGCAAGGAACATTTTCCCACACGGGTTTCGAAGGTTGACGGTGTCACCGGAAGCATCATACCTTCGGGCAACTCATCGATTTCATCTACTCTATGCAAGCTACTCCTCCGCCTCTCGCCCCGGGATCCCCGACGACACCTAAGGGTGCGCAGTGGACGAAGATCCTCGGAATCATCGCCATTATCTTCGGTGCCGGCGGCGTGTTACAGGGACTTTTCGCCCCCTTCAGCCTGATGATGGTAAAACCGCAGATGCAATCATTCGTCGAGATGGGTGCCGATCAGGCAAAGGTTGACGAATACCTCACCAAACTGTCGCAAGCCTCCTACGCGGGAGCTATCGCCTATGGAATCCTTGGAATACTCCTCCTGACAGGAGGTATCCTCATCCTCCGTCAGCGCAAAGCAGCTTCGCCTCTCCTGCAAATCTGGGCGGTCTTGAAGGTCGTGATAGGCGGAATCCTCATTTTCAAGAATTCCGCTCTCACGGGAATGCAAATGGATCTGATGTTCTCGTCCGGATCACTCGGCGGAGCACAAGAGACGGAAATGGTCGGAACGATCGCGGGTTACGCCGTCTGGGTCGGACTTGCCTTCGGCTTCATCTGGCTGTGCGTGCTTCCGGTATTCATGCTGATCTGGTTCAACCGGCGCAAGATCAAGAACGATATCTCGAACTGGTAGAACGACCTCCTGTCGGAGTTCGCCGAGCGCCGCTTCAAAGGGCCGTTAAGGATCACTCCTTTTTCGGCTCTTCGGCTTTAGCTTTTTCCTTCCCCGCATCCTCCTTCTTCGCATCAGGCTTTGCCTCGGGAGCCGGTGCCGCAGCAGGGGCCGGAGCCGCTTCTTTCGCCTCCGGTGCCGGAGCGGGCCTGGGAACGACCGGCCGCACCGCGTACTGTTGAAAGTCCGCCAGCATGGTTTCTTTGCCGAAACGCACGCTAAAAAGGTAGGCCAGGCTTTGCATTTCGTTCAGGGCAGTCTTGCTGCCCTTCTCGAGTTGCGGATCGCTTTTGTGGATGACCATCGCCGCCCCCATCGAGAGCTTGGCCAACAGGACATCGTTTCCGTAGGCAAGCGTAAAGGAGCGGTAGAAATCCTCCAGAGCGTTATCCTTGTCTCCTTCTGAGTCAAACACCTTCCCGCGCAGGAAGGCAAGCTCAGCCACCTCACTGGTCGGAAGCGGTTTGAAGTTTGCCGTCTTGAGGGGATTCCCTTCGGCCGGAACCGGCTCCTGATAACTCTCCAACGCCTTCTTCAGACCGGCGAAGTCATTCGCCCCGTAGAGCGCCCACAATTTTTGATGGGCAAAAGTCTTCCCGAAACTTTCAGTCAGCTTCTTTTCAATTGAAGCGGCGGCGGGAGAATTCACCAGTGCGGCGAGCGCCCCGTAGCTGCCGGCCCGTTTGAGGCTCTCGATCTGATAGAACAATGCTTCAGTGGCGAAGTTCTGGGGAATCCCGAGTAGAATGGCATAATCCCGGGCCACTTTTCCAAAACCTTCGGCCGCCTCGGCGTAACTTCCGGCAGAGAACTGCGCTCTTGGGGCCGCGAGGACCTCGTTGCGGTCGGCGAAGCGAATCTGCTTGTTCAAGCCGTCACCCTTGATCTTGCTGTAGGGCACCAGCTGCCCGGCGCCTCCCTGACTGGTCGAAAAGATGAGCCCTTCATCGTTGCTGTTCTGCACGAACCCCTGGGGATTGCCGCCTTCGACCAGCGACAGAACCGCAGCCGTCTCTTTGATCTGGGCAAAAAGGAGGGAAGGAACAAACGCTCCACTGAGAAGGAGAGTGTGGAAGATCTTTTTCATCGGATAAATCGGGTTGGAAAATTGAATTACTTCGCCGGCGCGATGCCGAGTTCAGTCAGAATGACGAGTTCCTCCTCCGGAGTCACTTTCAACTTGGCCTTCAGTTCCACGATGTCGCGGCGCAAGCGGCGCAAGGCCCCGGAAGGAGCATCCTCATCGGTCAATTTCTGCCACTGATAGAGATACTTTTGGGTGATTTTGTAGAGCGCCAGTTCGCGCATCCGCTTCGCGGTCTTATCGATCGGCGTGACCACGGGCATCTTCTCGAAGTCCGCAAGACTGTTGGGAATATAGCGCTCCCAGGCCTGGGTGACCCAGTCGTGGAAAGCGGCATAGGTCGAAACCACCGAGAGATAGGCCTGATTGGCCTCACCCGGTTGTTTCAACTCGTCCAACACCACTCCCATTTTGAAGGCTGCTTCGGCGCGCTTCTCACGTTCTTTGCCGAAGAAATCCTTGTTTTTGTTGATTGCATCAAGAGCGGTCAACGCATCCTTCCACTCCTTGTTCTTCATGTGCAGCTCAGCCAGATTCATGTAGGCCACGGGAATGAGCGCTTTGTCCTTGTACTTGTCGATGACACGGCGGAATCTCTCCCGGGCCGACTGGATCTTGCCTGGATCAGCCGCGCGCATCTCGATCTTCCCGAGCTCCATCTCAGCCGCTCCCTTGAAGGGATCCGCCTCGGGATTGGTCCGGGCCAGCAACTCCTCAAAATAAGGCACACCGTTGAACGGGTTGTCCGTTCCGGCAAAATAGAGACCGATCTGCTGAAGGGCGAATTCCGACAGGCTCCGCTTCTCAAAGTGACGAAGTTCCTCAAAGACCGCGGCGATCTTCGTTTCCACTGCCGCGTATTCAGGCGACTCCTTGTCCATGCCTTTGCGGGACTCCTGAAGGACGATGACCTTCTGGATCTTCAGCCAGGTAAGGAGCGATTGATTGGCCGGATCGAGACCGGGGAACCCGTCCAGGGTGGCGAGCGTTTTCTCAAGGCCCCGGATGCGGACCGACGCTTCAGCGTAGGATCCGATCGCCTGACGAAGCAGGGTGATATCCTGCTTTTCCGAGGGCTTGCTGCCGAGGAAGAGGATCATTTTTTCGACTTGGACCAGACTTTCTTCACCCCGTCCGGCTGCTTCAAGATGCTCAAGGGCGAAAACAGAAATCTGAGGTTCGTAAAAGGTGCCTGAATAGTCGGGAAAGAAGGCATCATATTGGGCCAGTCCCTTCTCGATATCCCCGTCCACAAAATACACATCGGCTGACTTCCAGAGGGCTTCGGCAACCGATTCCTTGTGGAAATCCACCCGCCCCGGGTCGCTGACCATCGCCGCTTTCCCTCCCTCGGCGGCGGTCAGGTAGGCCGCGAGACCCGCTTTCCGCAGGGCTGCCGCCTCCTCCTTCTTCTCTTTGTCCTTCGCCAGGGCACCCGACTGAATGAGAAGAGCATCACCCTTCAAATTTTGAGTCCGACCGATGTGGATCGAAGCTGGGCGTGACTCGACGAGACGGTCAACCGAAGCAATGGCGGCCGGGTAATCACCCAGATTGAACCGGGCGATCGCGAGATCAGCAAGGGCTCCGTCGAGGAATTTCTCCGAGGTGGGAAACTCCTTAAGAAAGTCTTCGTAAGCCTCCGCCGATTCCCGCATTTTCCTGAGAATAAGCGAGTTACTCGCCCGGTGATAAAAGACGATCTCGCGATTGCCGCCGGAAGGGTAGGCTTTGATATATTCCTCGAACGGCGCCACCGCCTCTTCGTGCCGTTGTCTCGCGTAGAGCGCGAGCGGATAGAGGGAATCCGCCAGCTCACGCTGGGGATCACCAACCGGGTATCGCTCTCTCACCGAAGTGGAAATCCGGATCACCTCCTCATAGGCGCGAGAGGTGAAAAGAGACTGGAGCATGAAGGTGGAGACATTGTTGCGAAGCGGACTGTCTTCCGGCATCTCGGTCGCAAATTTCTCTCCAAAATACTGGGCAGCGGAATAATCGCCCACCATCGAGGAAAAGCGGGCCGCCTCGTGGAGGATCTCTCCGCGGGCTTCCTTGGGAACGTTGGGAAAATGTTCCGCCAGATGCCAATAGATGGCGCGGGGACCGTGCAGGTTGCCCAGTCGCTCATAACAGAGAGCCACGAGGCGGAGCGCATCGGCATCCGGATGGAAAGGCGCCTTCTCACGCTCGTCCAACTGATTGATCACATTCTGAAATTGTGACGGGATCTCCGAACCGACAGGTTGACGGGCCAGGGTGAGATTCAGATCCTGACGGACATCCTCGATTGTAGGCACGTAGGCAAAATAACGGAGCGCTAGGGAGTAGAGCCCGGCCCTCACTGAATCGGAACCCAGTTTGCGGAGACTGTCCACCATTCCAAGGCGGAAGAGGTCGAGCGGGTTCAACTTGAGGTTGGCTCCGTTCTTGTCGAGGAACGCATGGGCCGTCTCGGAGACCTTTTGAAGTGCCGCATCGTCAGCCCCGGCTGCTTTCGCCTGATCCACCCAGACGAGACCAAGCTCGAGAAGTCCCTGCATCAGGAATTGGGGACTGACTTTCCAGGCTTCCCTGTTATCGAAAAGCTCCTGAATCGCGGCAATCCCCTCATCGAGGCGCCCCAGCTTCATGAGCGAGCCTCCGTAGCGCAGCTTAAAGCTGTTCCGAACCTGGGCCATCTCCTCGGGTGCGGGATTTTTAGCCAGATATTCGTCATAGAGACGAAGCGCCTCCTCGTGATTCCCCAATTGGGCTTCGCAGAAACCCAACTGGAAGCGGGCGATGTTCTCCCGTGAATTGGTGGAATTCACCGGTGACTCCACCGCCTTGGCCGTTTCGGCTGCATTAACACTCTCGGTAAACGCCTTTTTGGCCTCTTCCCACCTCTTCTGGGGAAGAAGCGTCATTCCGTAGTCAAACATCATCCCACCCGCCTGGGCTCCATAATCCTCAAAAAGGGTCTGGATTCCCTTCGACATTTCGAAGATTTTTTCAAACGTGGCCGAAGCTTCGGCGCTCTTGCCGTCGGCAATAAACTCGCCCGCCTTCTGGTAGAGCGACTCAACGGTCTCGTCCTGACTGTATGACTCGGTCAGTGAGCCAAAAGCAACGGCCATCGACAGGGCGGCGAAAGCGGGGATCTTGAAACTAGCAATTCTCATCCTGGAAAAAGAGGGGGTGGACATTATCGAAAAATTACACATTCAACTTCTGCGCCCGGAATCACTAACCCGGACGGCTTTGATGTTTTGAGGCTACCGCGGTGAGGCGGCACCTGGCGAAGACAGAAAAAACCTGGGGAAAAGAAACGGGCGGCACCCCGGAATCAACATTCCGCCGCTCCCCCGTTTTCCTCTCAATCATGCTTCATTCAACCGGCCCGGGATCAACGGAGCTTACTCCTCCTTGAACCCGGTAATCGTTACGTTGTTGATTCCGACCGCTTTGTCTGCAAGCGCGTTCAAAACATCGATAAATCGCTGACCTTTCGCGGCATCATCGGCCGCAATAATGACCATCGGCTTTGAGTCCGTGAGCTTGGCACTCTCGGCATAGGTTTTGAGACGATCGAGCAACAAGGGCACCTCACGGGTCAACGGATCGGTATCGAGAACCTCGTCATTCAGAACAATGTGCCCCGCCGCATTGACCTCGACCGTCATCTGATCGATCTCCACCTGTGCCGAACTCCCCGATTGGGTGGTCGGCATGGTCATTCCCAGATCGGCCTCTTTCGGTTCGAGCGTGGAAGTGACTAGGAAATAGATGAGCAACAGGAAACTGAGATCGATCATTGGAGACATGTCCAATACCGGATCCGGATCTTGAGGAGCTTCTTTGCGAGCCATGGTCGTTTATAGACAAAAATTACTTCTCCACCGCCAAACTGCCGAAAATGACTTCAGTCACCCCGGCCTCTCCCGCTGCCTGAACGACTTTCTTGATGTTCCGGGTTTCGACCTCCTTGTCAGCCCGGAGATTCAAACGGGTTTGTTCTCCCGCCGCATCATTGGCAATACGCCCTTGCTCCACGTAGTCGGTGATCGCCTCAGTCGTGGTGAGTTCCACCTGATCTTCAGCCCACACCGTTCCGTCCGCGAGAATGTTTACAACAACACGCCCGGAAGCGAACTTGGCCACTTGGGAATTCAGCGCGGTAGGAGGACTCACCCTCCTGTCGATCTGAATGGTAATGAGGTGGGAGCTCACCATGAAGAAAATGAGGAGCAGGAAGGTGAGATCGATCATCGGAGACATGTCCATCTCCAGATTCTCCGACGTATCAGCACTGGCTTGCCTCAGTTTTTCGGATGGCATGACAAGGGGATTTTGGGGACAAGTTTCCTGAAAAGGGGGAGACCGATTGATTAAACCTCAGCGATACCCTCCGGCACCCGTGCAAGGATATGGTCGGCATTGATGGTGGCGATCGCCGCCTCAAGACCCTCAATCGCAATCTGTTGGGCATCACTGACCATGCGGTTGAAGCGGTTCTTGTAGAAGTAGAAGAGGAAGATACTCGGAATAGCCACGACAAGACCGCCGGCGGTCGTGATCAGTGCCAGTGAGATGTTCGCCGCGAGGGCTCCCGGGTCGGAACCACCGCTCAGACCCATCGAATCGAACGCGAGCACCATACCGGCCACCGTTCCAAACAGACCCAGCATCGTCGCTCCCTGGGCAATAACCGAGAAGTATCCAATGAAGACCATGGTTCCAAGGTTCTCCCGAACCGTGAAGTCAGCCATCGCATCTTCGACTTTGCTCCGGCCCAGGGTCTCGGTATCGGTCGCATCCACCAGCGGGTAGGAGCTCACGATCATTCGGCCGAGGTAGGAGGAATCCTGAGCGGCCGCATCGATCGAGCTGCGAACCTTGACCTCTGACATGTAACCAAGAATCTCCTCCTTCAAGGCGACCGGGATGTACTTCTTCTTGGAAAGCTGAAGGGCCATGAAAACGGCCAGAGTGATCATCCAGAGGGAAAGAACACCGATGGGGATCATGAAGATTCCACCCCCGATGATCATGTCGAGAAGCGTGGTTGGCTCTTTCACTTCCTCGCCGTCACCAGCAGGAGCCGCCGCCGCAGGGGCAGCAGGGGCCGCCGCGTCCTGAGCCCTGAGATCAGGAGCGACCAGTGAGAAAAGCATAAAAGCGCCGACGGCGAGAAGAGTTCTCTTGGTTCGGAGGGAAGACATTTTTGAGGACATCAGTAGGTGGTTTTTCTTAGGTGAATAGGCAGGGGCTGTTCTTGCGGTATTTCGCGAAAACTGTAAAGAAAAAAAAGATATTTTGCGACCTTTCTCGCGGGGGAAACGGAAGACTGCAAATTCAACGATGGAAACAGGAGTCTACTCGACCCGCTTCGTCCCCGGACGGACCGCGGGAAGGGCCCGGAGGCTTTCCGGAACCGCATCCGGTTCATAGACAGGGAACTGAATCTCCATGCAGGAGACGACCGGGTAATCCCCCACCGTACTTTTCCCTGACCGGTTCACCACGACGAAGACGCCGGCCACCACACCGCCCTGCGACTCAATAAAATCGGTCAACTCTAGCAAAGTACCTCCCGTCGTGATGACATCCTCGACGAGCAGGAGCCGTTCGCCCGGCTTGATTTCGAACCCGCGCTTGAGTTCGAGCTGATTGCTTTCCGGATTCCGCTCGGCGTAGATCGTCCGGGCATGCACGGCGAGGCCGACCTGCTGGCCCACCGGAACTCCGCCCATCGCCGGGCTGAGAACCACATCGATCCTGCCAAGTGCCTCAAGATCAGGGACCACCTGCTCGATCATGCGCTGCAACTCCCAGGGATGCTGGACGAGCTTGCCCTTTTTCACGTAGTAGGCGGAGTGCTTCCCGCTCGCGAGAATAAAGTGGCCCTGCTCGACCGCCCCGTACTCCTTGAGGAGGTCGATCGTTTCTTCAGGAGAGGCTGGCAATTCGGTTCGCATAGTCTTTGGCTTTTTCGGAAAAAGAAAGGTGCTCGTCGGCGTAAAGGATTCCCCGTGAGACGTTAATGACCGAAGGAGCGAGTCGCCTGGCTCCGCGGAGGGTCTCCAGATCTCCCCCCTGGGCTCCGAGGCCGGGAATGAGAAGGGGAACGTCCGGCATGCGCGCCAGCACGTCAGCGGAAACATTGGTGAGACCAAGGACGAGCCCGATGCTCCCCTCCCCTGCCGGAGTCGCTCCCGCCCGGGCGGTCATGTCGCCAACCAGTTCAAAGACGCGGCGCCCGTTGGCAAGTTCATGGAGCTCAAGGTCAACCGCGCCCGGGTTCGAAGTCACCCCGAGGAGGTAGACCCCTTTGCCGGGATATTGGAGAAAGGGCTCTACGGAATCAAAGCCCATGTATGGGCTGAGAGTGACCGCGTCGACGTCCCAGAGCTTGAAATAGCCCGTCGCATAATGCTCCTGCGTCGTCCCGATGTCGCCCCGTTTCGCATCGAGGATCACCGGCACCCCCGTCGCTTTCATCCGTCCGATGAGGGCCTCGATCATCTGATACCCGGTGACCCCGAGCGCCTCAAAGTAGGCGATGTTCGGCTTGAAGGCGGCGGCATACTCCGCCGTTTCCTCAATGACCTGCTCACAAAAGGCCTGAATCGCCGCGGGAGAATCGTGTAGATCGAGGCGCGGATCGATCCCGACACAGAGGGCGCTTCCGGTCTTCACGATCCTCTCTTGAAGCGTTTCAGCGTAGGTCATTGTTAGGAGCAGACAGGGTCAGGCAGGACTCTCAAGAGGGTCGGATCAGAGCTTCGCGACAATGGCGTCGCCCATTTCGGCGGTGCCCACCTTTTTCTGACCTTCGCTGCCGGTGTAAATGTCGCCAGTGCGGTAACCGTCGTTGATGACCGCCTTGACGGCCGCCTCGATGGCATCGGCGGAGGCGTTCTCTCCGAAGGAAAAACGCAGCATCATCGCGGTGGAGAGGATCTGGGCGATCGGATTGGCGATGCCTTTTCCGGCGATGTCCGGAGCGGTGCCTCCGCTCGGTTCGAAGAGACCGAAGTAGAGCCCGTCCCCTTTGCTCTGGCCGAGGCTGGCGCTCGCGAGCATGCCGAGGGAGCCGGCGATCATGGCCATCTCGTCACTGAGAATGTCGCCGAAAAGGTTCTCGGCGAGAACCACGTCAAAGTCCTTTGGCCGGGCGATGAGCTGCATCGCGGCGTTGTCGACATAGAGGTGGCTGAGTTTGACATCGGGAAACTCCTTCGCCACTTCCTCCACCGTCCGGCGCCAGAGGATGCCATTCTGCAGCACGTTCGCCTTGTCGATCGAGGTGAGCCGTCCGCCGCGCTTCTGCGCCGCGAGGAAGGCGACCCGGGCGATTCGCACGATTTCGCTTTTGGTGTAGACCATCGTGTCGACCGCGACCTCTTCGCCGTCACGCATCTCAATACTCTTGGGTTTGCCGAAGTAGAGGCCACCGGTGAGTTCGCGGACACAGAGGACGTCAAAACCTCCGGCAATGCGGTCCTCTTTGACGGGGGACGCATGGGTAAGGGCCGGGAAACAGACCGCCGGACGCAGGTTCGCGAACAGACCGAAATGTTTGCGCAGCGGGAGGAGCGCTCCCCGCTCGGGCTGGAGATCAGGAGGCAGGGTCTCCCACTTGGGCCCGCCAACCGAACCGAAAAGAATCGCATCCGCCGCCTCACAGGCCTTGATCGTGTCCTCGGGGAGCGGATGTCCGCAATCATCGAGGGCCGCCCCGCCCACCAGCTTTTCGACCAAATTGAAGGTGAGCCCGTGCTTTTCCGCAATGCGGGCGAGGACCTTGCGGGCCTCGTTCATGACTTCGGGACCGATCCCGTCGCCGGGCAGCACTGCAATATTGTAGACTTCACTCATGGAGCGAGACCAAAGACCGTATCGCTCAGGCCGCAAGCCGAAAGTGGGGATTACCGCGTTGCGGAATGTTCTTCGTTCGTTGACTTCGCTGCGCTCCGTCCATCTTCGCTGCGCTCCGATTGTTCTTCGTTCTTCGCTGCTGATCTTAATCTTAATCTTAATCTTGGTCTTGGTCTTCTCCCAGCTCCCAGCTCCCAGCTCCCAGCTCCCAGCTCCCAGCTCCCAGCTCCCA
>ERZ761602.98-NODE-98-length-197549-cov-11.038062_pt1 | contig 197549 bp, 151 predicted proteins | sample MGYA00512165_ERZ761602 | MGnify/ENA primary metagenome ERZ761602 (study PRJEB28899, sample SAMN02445085) | bioreactor sludge metagenome | biome: EBPR sludge; isolation source: Thorneside wastewater treatment plant | place: Australia: Brisbane, Thorneside...
ATCGTTAGATCAGTTCTGCTCTCTTTCGTGTTTTCCGGTATCGGAGGCAGCGCCCACGCTCAGATTCGGGACGATGAGTCATCTCAGGCGGTCCTGGCGGTTCAGTGCGCGGTGAGTTCGGGTTTCTCCGCAAGCGAGTTCGAGGAATATTCACGTCGGCTTGCCAAGACACTGTCGCTCCTGACTTCCTCTCAGCAGAAGAAAGTGTTTGGCTATCTACCTCAGCCGGCGGCGGTCAGTTCGAACAACGCGGACACCGCTCCTATTGCCGTCAGTCCGGACCGTGGCGAAACCAAGCAGACGGAACCCGGCCTGCTGGTCGGGCTGGTGGGAGATTTCAACAACGCGATGAGCGGATCTGCCTCCGAGTCATCGAAAGTTGACTCTAAAGAGACCGCATCAGTCGGCTCTGCGGTCTCGGCTGTTGTCAGGGGCAAAGATCCCGAGGAACTTCAGGAGGCGGCGAAGGCCATAGCGAGTACGAAGAAGAGCGGCAATTCATGGGATGCAATCGTTTCGTGGCTGACTTCCCTCGCTCAGAAGGCGCGCCAACGCTAGGATGCCTGGTGGAAGCGCCGCGCTATCCGGCGGTGTCGGTTATTTGTTCCTCCTCCTGATTCAGGGCGAGAATGCGCCGTATGAATCGCATTGCCAGACCGCAGGATCGGCATCAGGATTCGAGCATGTCTCAACTTGCCAATAAAACCGCTCTCGTCACCGGAGGAGGTTCCGGGATCGGACGCGCCATCTGTGAAACCTTTGCCGCTGCCGGTGCCGCCGTCGCTATTCTCGATCTCGATGAAGCGGCCGCCAGCGAATCCGTCGCCGCCATTTCCGCTGCCGGAGGAAAAGCCCTCTTTACCCGCTGCGACGTCTCGGATGCCGATTCAGTGAACAGCGCTGTTGGTGCCGCGAAGAGCGCTTTTGGAAAGATCGATATTCTCGTGAACAACGCGGGTATCGCCAACATCGGGACCGCGACAACTACCAACGAGAGCGACTTCGACCGTGTCATGAAGGTCAACGTCAAAGGGGTGTATCTCTGTCTCCAGGCGGTCCTCCCTGAGCTGATTGAAGCCGGTGGTGGAGTGATCCTCAACATGTCCAGCATCGCTGCGATCACCGGTCTCAAGGACCGCTTCGCCTATTCAACCAGCAAGGGCGCGGTCCACACGATGACGCTTTCGATTGCGGCTGATTATTTGAAGGACAACATCCGCTGCAACGCCATTTGCCCGGCGCGGGTGCATACCCCTTTCGTGGACGGCTATCTCGATCGCAATTATCCGGACAACCGGGAGGAGATGTTCGAGAAGCTCTCCAAGGTCCAGCCCATCGGCCGCATGGCCCGACCCGAGGAGATCGCCAAGCTCGCCCTCTATCTCTGCAGTGATGATGCTTCATACATCACCGGTCAAAGCTACAACATTGACGGCGGATACATGAATCTGCGAAACTAAAGTCTAATCCCAATCGTTATATACCTGATGAAAAACACCCTCCTGCTCTTCTTAAGCGCCGCCCTCCTCTTCACCGGAACCTCACTCAATGCCGAAGATTCGGTTCATGAGTTCAAAGTGAAAAATATCGAGGGCAAAGACGTCGACCTTTCCGAATACAAGGGAAAGGTCCTCCTCATTGTCAACGTCGCCTCCAAGTGCGGAGCGACCAAACAGTATGACCCGCTTCAGGCGCTCTACGCGAAATACGAGGACAAAGGTCTAGTCGTGCTGGGATTCCCTGCCAACAATTTCGGCGGTCAGGAGCCCGGAACTGAAAAAGAAATCGCCGAGTTTTGCAGCACCAAATACAGCGTCGAATTCCCGATGTTTTCCAAGGTTTCGGTCAAGGGCGATGACAAGGCGCCTCTCTTCGGCTATCTCACCGGTGCCGAGAATCCCGACAAGCAGGGTGATATCGGCTGGAACTTCGAAAAATTCCTCATCGGCAAAGATGGCAAACTGATCCGCCGTTTTGCAACCAAAGTCGATCCCTCGGATGCCGATCTTGTGGCTGCAGTTGAGGCGGCGTTGGCCGAGTAAGACAGTTTAAAACAATCAATGAAAGAGGGTTGGGTCGGTGACTCAACCCTTTTTGCTTCCGGGAATTCGCGTATTCCAGGGATTCCGGGGCGTCAGGCGAGAAGGCTTCTGCCCTCCCGGGCTAAACCGTGATCGAACTATCCAGAATCCCTCCAAAAAAATCTCTTTTCCCTGCTTTTATTTCGGTTTATAATTTCCATAATTAACCGGGAATCGCTTATGGGAATGATCTTTGTCATGATTGTGTCGTCCGTCGCCGGCTATATCGGCTGGTGGATTGGCGATTTCTTCGGCTTCGCCGCCGGTCTCATTTTAAGCACGATCGCCAGCGTGATCGGCTACTGGTACGGGGTTAAGTGGAACCGCGAGTATTTCAGCTGAGGCCTCGACGGGTTAAAACTCCAAGGGGACAGGTTAGGATCAACATTGCTTCGGCATCCCTTCGGAACTGATCACCTCAAGGTACGGGGCGTGCCGGCAAGGCCTCCGTGAGGGATCGTTCTCGCCGCAGGGCACTCCCGATTTCGCCGGTGAGCCAGAGGTAATGGTCCGACGGCAACTCCGTCTCGTTCACGAATCCCAAGGTCCCCTCGGGCACCCGGATGGCCTGTTTGAAAATCGCGGTGGCCTCGTCCATCTCGTCGAACATCGCGACATACAACATCGTCGAGCCGAGGCGGATCCGCTCGTGCGCCTGCCCCCAGAAAAAGGTGCCGCCATTCCGCGGGATCTGGTTCAGTGGCGCTTCCTCTCCCCTCATCTTCTGGAGATTCGCCCAACTGAAACCGGGGAAAATCACGGGCAGGTATTCCTTGCCGCGTTCGCGGCACCAGGCGGTATCGGCCTCGTGTACTGACTCGATCTGTCCCTTTGCTCCAGCCTCGTCGTAGCGTCCCACCGCCCAGGGACTGATGATCTCGACGCGCTCGAGGGCCTCGTGCAAGGCAGGATCGGAGACCGCATCCTGATCGAGGGTGCGCCAACCCCAGGGCACTCCGGCCATCGTGGTGAGTTGGCCGAACTCGGGATTGTCGCGGAGAAAACGCATCAGCTCCGCGCACTCTTCCACCGTGTAATCGCGTCCGTCATCGAAACCGATTCCCCAGACGGACACGACCGGGCGGCCGGCGTGGCGCTGGTAGGCCGGACTCTCGAGAACGCCAAGGATCTGACGAAGACGCTTCCAGTCCTGCATCACGATTGACTCGATTTCGCCCGCCTTCAGACCGGAAAGATCATACATGACGCAGAAGGACCGTCCCGTCGCCTCGGCTGCCGCGCGCACGTTCGCGAGCACCGCATCGTTGTGAGCCCGCAAGCGCGGATCGCGCAGGGTCGTTCCGAAGCGTTGCAGAAAGACGCCGTCGATGCCGTGGTCGCGCATCCATTCGAAATGACGGAGGGTCGTTTTTGCATTCGCCGAGCTGAAGACCTGCGCGACGCTGCCATCGGAAAATCGCAGGGGTGTGTCGTGCAATTCGTCATCGCCGAAACCGGTCAGATCGGGCCAGAGATCGAGATGGCATTGGCCCGGTTTTTCAAACCCGTAGTGCCGCCAGCCGAGATTCGCCCCGTCACCGGGCGTATTGAACCAGCCCTGATAACCACAGAAGACGCGGCCGAAGAGGGACTCGGAGGCGGAGAGGTGTCCCATCGTAAGGAGAAGGGGAAGCAGAGAAAAGAGAAGGCGTCGAATCATCGGTCGGACAGGAAGGGTATCGCCGTGATTTTCGCCCAGACCAGGCTGGACCGAAAGCGGGATTTACAAGGGCCCCGCGTCACGATAGATTCGCCGGTGAAACGGGACACCCCCCAACAGCCGCGGAGACGGAAACTCCAATGGATCCTCGCCGCCGGAGCCGTCCTCTTTGTTGTGGCCTTGTTAGTGTCGCCCGGATTTCCCCAAATGAGGGGCCGGTGGTCGAGCGCTCTCTGGAATCTCCTGCACGTTCCTGCCTTCTTCGCGATCACCTGGGGCACGGCCACGATCCTGCCCGCCTCGCTCGAACGGCTTCGGCGGATCTTCTATGCGGCCGCCGTGGCGTTTTCGCTCGGGACGCTCACGGAAATCGTCCAGGGGCTCACCGGACGATCCGCTTCCCTCGAAGACCTGCTCTTTGATGGCGTAGGCATCGTCCTTGCCGTGATCTTCATTGCGCGCCGGGAGCCCTGGAGTCGCCGGGCCGGGTGGGCCTATGCGGTGCTCGTAATCGCCGCGCTTTTCCTCTGCCTTGCTCCGGCTTGGGGCCGTGATCTGCTTGATGGTTTGAGGGCGCTTTGGTGAAGGGGCGGGGAGAGAGGAGGAACTGAGTCTCAGAAAAGCCGGATTTTGAGATGGGTTCGGGTTTTGGGGGCGGGAATTTCTAGATATCGAATTTCAAAAAGGAGTGGGACCAATATCTCACCCGAGAGATAACCTGCCCCTTGAAATTACGGAATGTAATTCCGATCTACGGTCCGAGAGCGATCTCCAAGGAGGGTGGACTTCCTGTTGCCCGGCAAGTCGGTTTCCTCGCGAGGCTGAGCGCCGGCCAACCTTCCAATGATGGCGCCCCTTACACGACCGATCACTTCCTCCGCCACTCAGCGATCTGCGCCCCGACCCCCTCCGTATTCGGATCGTCGAGCGCCTTTAGGATTGCCAGAGCCGCGTCCGCCCGCCCCAAGGCACCAGCTCGCTCGCCGAGGTGCTTGTGGGCCAAGGCTGAATTCCACAGGGCAATGCCCTCGCCGCTCCGGTCATCGATCTCGCGGACGATCTCCAACTGGTGCTCATAGTAATCGATGGCGTGGAGGGCATCGCCTAACTGGAGAAAAGCATTTCCTAGATTGCCGAGGGCTTTGCCCTCACCGCGCCGATCGCCGATCTCGCGGGCGATCCCCAGCTGTTGTTCGTAGTACCCGATGGCGTGGCGGGTCTCGCCCAACTGGCGATGGGCGACGCCCAGGAGGCCGAGGCCGGTGCCCTCGCCGTGCCGGTTACCAATCTCGCGATCAATCTCCAACGCCTGCTCGAAATACCCGATGGCGGGGCGGGCGTTGTCCAACTGAAGATGCGCGCTCCCCAAATTGCAGAGGGCATTGCCCTCGCCGCGCCGGTCACCCATTTCGCGGGCAATAACCAATTGTTCCTCGTAATAGCCGATTGCGATGTAGACGTCGGCCAACTGGAGGTGAGCGTTCCCAAGATTGCCGAAGGCGTTGCCCTCGCCGCGTCTGTCGCCGATCTCGCGGGCGATCTCCAACTGCTGCTCAAAATACCCGATGGTTCGGCCTGTTTCGCCCAAGTCGGCGTGGGCAATACCTAGGTTGCCAAGGGCGCTGCCCTCTGCCTCGCGGTCGCCTAGGCGGCGGGCGGCGGCGGCTTGGGCCTCTAACCAGGCGATGCGTTGGTGGGGAAGAAAGCGCAATGCCTGACCGGTATAAACCACCCCATCGACGAGGACGAGGAGGAAGCGGTCGGCCGAGCTGACATCGGGCCGGGCGACCAACCAAGCAAAGGCGCCCTCGATCTGGACGCGCTCGCGGTCGAAGAGGGCCAGCCCGGCGAGTGAATTACCCGCTAGATAGAGTCTTTGGGAATCCACCGCAACCGCCGTGTAGTGCCCGGCATGGGCGAGAGTGGCAGCGTCGCGGGCGTCCTCGCCCTCCTCTGCTACGAGGCGGTCGCACGCGTAGTCGGCGGTGAGATCGTGGAGGCGGTAGCGCTCGCCGTCACCGGAGGTCGTCTCGCGCTCCAGCAGATTCCGCCGGCAGAGGCGGGCGAGCAAGGCGGGATCAGCGGCCTCCCCGACCACGGCCCGGGCGGCGGTGGCATCGAAGTCGCCTACGAAGACGCCGAGCCGCAGCCAGGCGGCGCGCTCGGCGGCGGGCAAGGGATCGACGCTGAGGCGCAAGGTTTCCTGAATGGTGACCTCCCCGGCATCGGCGGCGTCGGCATCGAGGGTGGCGAGTCGTCCGCCCGCCAGGGCCGCGAGATAGGCAGCCACGGAGGCGGGCGAGGCGCCATCGAGGGCGAAGTGGGCACCGGCGAGCCGCAGGGCGAGGGGCAGACCGCCGCAGCGGACGGCCACGGCGGCGGCGTCGGCCTCGCCGAGATCAGGACAAATCTCCCGCAGCAGGTCTATGGCCTCGTGCTCGGGAAGCCGACCCACGAGGTGCGGAGCCTTTCCTCCAACGAGGAAGCTGCGCCGGGCGGTGACGATGAGTCCACAGCCCTCAGGCGGGACGAGCAGCCCGGCCTGAGTTGCGTCGGCGGCATTGTCGAGGACGACGAGGGCCCTTTTCCCCTCCAAAGTCTGGCGATAGAGCGCCTGGAGGGCAGTGAGATCATCCGGCAATTGACCCGCTTGCGGGTGGAAGGCGCGGATGACCCGAGCAATCAGGTCGCCCGGCGCGGGTGGTGGCGGATCGGTGCGGGTGCCGTAGCCATCGAGCCAAATCTGCGCATCAGGGAAGTGCGGTCGCCACTGGTGGGCCAGCACCTTGGCGAGCTCGGATTTCCCGATGCCGCCCATCCCCCCGAGGCCGGTGATGATGGCGGCGGCTCCACCATTGTGAGAATGGAGGACGCGCAGGGTCTCTAGGTCGGTCTCGCGGCCGGTGAATCCGGCTTTGACTGGGGGGAGTTGGAATCGGGAAGGTCGCAGGGACAGCGCGCTTACTGCTTTTTCGCCGCTTGCACCCAGCAGGTGCAATTCGCCAATGGCGGCACCGATGACGCGAAAGAGGTCGTGGATGGAATTGGCCTCCCGATTCAGGGTTCGGCTCTTCGCCGTGAGCGGAGTGCCATCGAACTTGCCGGAGGCGACGCGCTGCCGGTGGGCCTCCTGGAGTAAAGTCTTTTCGTCTGCATCGGCTCCGGTTTCGGCAAAGCCAAAGGTCGAAAGATCCGAAGCCAACACCACGCCGATGACGGGTTTGCCAAGGGAATGGGCGTAGTAGTATTCGAACTGAGTCCACGAGCAGCGGAAGTCGGGATTCTCGGCGAAGGGCTCATGGGCATGGCCTCCATATCCCATGCCCGCAAGGTGAATGATGCAGTCGGCCTCCTCGATGCGGCGCACCAGCATGTCACGGACATCATGGAGGGGAGCTCCGAGATTGTAATTCTGACAGACGGGCCGCAACTGGGCTTCCTCGAAGACGGCATGGAGGGTATCCCGCCACGGCTCCAGATCGATCGTCGCGGCGCTGAGGAAGACGGTCGGGGCAGGCATGGCGGTAATAGTAGACGGCAGCGCTGCGGAAATGGCAATTTCCATTTAGGCGGACAATTGGCGGGTCCGGCGGACCAACGCGTGCAACCCAAGGTCTAGGTTATTTGTCGACAATCTGGTTTTCCTCTGAAACCTACCGACGACTGGGGAATTGATTTCGAGTCCCAATGCTGCAATATTTCGGAATGATCGCAGATGCCCTGAAATCCCAGATCGAGGCGCTTTCCCAGGACGAGCGCCATGAACTCGCCGCATTTCTCACCAAACTGGAGTTGGAGGCAGACAAAGGTTACTGGAGTCGAATCCGAACGAGGCTGGCGGATACAAATCCTGAAAATTGGATTGCAGCAGATCAGCTCTGAGTGATGCCACGGGATTATCGGGTCTTTGTGAACCAGGAGTGCCTCGACGCACTTCCGCTTTCCGGGAAAAGACGCGAAGCGGTAATTCAATTCTTCCGGGGTCTCGGATCAATTGTTCATCGCGGAGGAGATTTTCAAATGATTGATCCCGAGTCGTCGCGTCGGTTTGAAGTTTCCCATGTTGCTGGATTTGCCGTCACTTGGTGGATTGACGGCCCAGTGTATGAAGTCAAGGTCGTCGACGTCCAAGCTATTACGGACTAGAGAGCACGCAGGCAAGGATATTGGCTCCTTCTTGATTTCGCTTACGAAATCAAGAAGGCTTTTCGACTAGTCTTCCCTTCACGAAAACAACCGTTCCACCATCTCCGCCTTCACGAGTTCTCTCGGCTGGTTGAGGTGATTGTAAACGATGGTTTGCGGATCGATGGCCATGGCGTGGTAGATCGTGGCGAGAATCTCCATCGGGTGAACGGGGTCTTCGAGCGGGGCTGAGCCGGTCTTGTCGGATTTGCCGTGCACGTAGCCGCGTTTCACTCCGGCACCGCCGATGATGCTGGTGTAACAATAGGGCCAGTGATCGCGTCCGTCGGCGCTGTTGTTGTTGCCGCTCGTGGAGACGCCCATTTCAGGGCTGCGTCCGAATTCACCGATGGCGACGACGAGCGTTTCCTCGAGCAGTCCCCGTTGATCGAGATCTTCGAAGAGGGCGGAAAGACCGGCGTCGAGCATGGGGGCGGACTGGTCCTTCATCCGCTTGGGCAGACCGACGTGGTGGTCCCAGCTATGGTTGTCGCTGTTCGCCACTTTGGGCCAGATCACTTCGACGACCTTGGTGCCTGCCTCGACGAGACGGCGGGCGAGGAGACAGCTTTGACCAAAGGTGTTGCGCCCGTAGGTGTCACGGAGCTTCGGATCCTCAGCATCGAGATTGAAGGCATCACGGGCTCTGCCGGAGACGATCAGATTGAGGGCCTTGTCGTAGTATTCGTCGAGGTTGTAACCCTCGACCGCCTTTTCAATGATGGGCATCTGATTGGTGAGGGTGTCCCGCAGTTTCGCTCGACGCTGGAGGCGCAGGGAAAAGACATCGGGACGCAGTTGAAGATCGTCGACCCGGATCTGGGTCATCTTGTTCATGTCCATGTCATCCCCGTCGGGGAAGAGGTAATAGGGGTCGTAGGCCTTACCGAGGAATCCGGCGGTGCCTCCCTTGTTGATGACGTTGGACTCCTGGAGAGGACGCGGCATCACGACAAAGGGGAGCATGGGCTCGTCGGTCGGCTTCAGTCGAATGATGTTCGATCCGAAGTTCGGGAAATCCTTCGGTGAAGGCGGTTCAAGTTGACCCGAGGGACTGACCTTGTCCGTCGTGTAACCGGTCATGATCTGATAGATCGCGGCGGTGTGATTAAAGAGACCGTTCGGGGTGTAGCTCATCGACCGCACCGTCGTGAATTTGTCCGTCACCTTCGCCAGCTTCGGCAGCAGCTCGGTGTATTGCAGTCCGTCGGTCTTCGTATTGAGCGGTTTGAAGATGGAGCGCACATTGTCCGGCGCGTCCGGTTTCGGATCGAAAAGATCGATATGGCTCGGGCCTCCCTGGAGGTAGACCATGATGACCGACTTCGCCTTGCCCCATCCGGGCCGACCGACAAGGCCGGAGGCGGCACTGGCGTTCTGCACGGCGAGGATGTTGTTCAGCGTCATTCCCAGCATTCCCGCTCCGCCGACCCGCAAAAAGTCGCGGCGTCCGGGTTTGAGATGTGAGTCGCAGAGGTCTTTGGCGATTTCTCCGGGGAGTCTGATCATGGTGGCGGTGGGTAGGGATTGAGGGGTTGAGGTTTTCAGGGATTGAGGGGTAGGAATGAAGGATCGCGTCGGCGAACCTCAACTCCTTAAAACCTCAACTCCTCAATACCTTTCTTCATCTATTAAACAAAAACGAAGGACTGTTAACAAGAGCCCAGGTGAGATCCTGAGCGGCGGTGAGTCGACGGTCGGAGGCCTGGCGGGTCGAATATTCCATGTTCTGACGGAGCTCGACGAGTTTGGGATCCTCCTGAATGGGCTCCTGCGCGGTTTTGAGCGAGGCCTCGAGAGTGAGGAGGCGGGCGTCGGCCGCGAGTGGCTTCTTCTCGTTGAAGACTTTCACAACGAGAGTGTGGCGAAGTTTGTCCCGGCTCTGGTAGAATCCTGACAAGAGTGCCTGTTGCTCTTTCGTTCGGGTGTCAGGGGCGATCTGGAGAACGCCGGCAATATTCGCGGGAAGTCCGAGGTCGAGAGGGGAGGGGGAATTGCTCGCCCAGAAGCGGAACTTGCCGAGGGGATATTCACCTCCGGAATACTGACAATGGACGACCAGGGTGAGGGTGCCTCCTTTGGCATCGATGGCGAGGGGTTTGTCGAGTTGGTAACGGGCCCAGTTCGGCTGCCGCTCATTCCCTGCCACGGCCCAGCCTTTGACATCGCGTCCGCTTTGACCGTTGAAGGTGGCTTTCACGTCGAATCCCTGCTGGATGTGATCGGTTTTGGCATCGGTGAAGTTGAGGACGACCGGCTTCTTCGGATCTCCACCGGTGGGGACGAATGAGGCATCGAATTCACTCACGACAAAGTTGCCATTTTCATTCAAGCCGGGGCCGTAGCCGGGGAGGCGTTCGTCGGTGAGCGCTTCGATCATCAGACCGGAAAGCTGCGTCGCCGATTTGACGGGAACCGTAATGGTGTAAACGACTCCCTTGGTCGGGCCGCTCGCGAGGAGACTTCCGTCGGCCTCGGTGGTGAGCTTGATCCCGCTTTTGGCATCGGCCGCCGCCGTGGCGGGCAGAAGCGGGTTCCACGGGTTCCAGAAGCTGGAAAGAGTGAGCGATTTTTCCCAGGCGCTCATTTTTGCCGGGAGCGTGGCATCGTAATCCGTCAGCATCTTTTGAGCGGCGGCGAGGCGGGCCTTCTGATCGGCCTCGGCTTTGGTTTTGGTGGCCGCGGCTTCGGGCTGATACTTTTTGAGGTCAATCTCGGCCTGGCGGATCCGATTGTAGCGCTCGATCTCGCGTGTGCTGCGTACCGGAACCCAGTCGGCCTCGGCTTTGGCGAGCTTGGCGGTGAGGGATTGATGATCGGACTGGATATCAGCGATAACCGAAAGCGCCGCATCGATTTCCGCCGGTGCGGGTGCCCGGGAAAGGACACGGTAGTAAATGTCTTCCACGAGTTTTCGATCGTCCGGCTGTGAGGCGACGAGGGCCGCCAGTTCGCTGTCGGGGGCTCCGAGGGCATCGGCGATGGCGGGTCCTGACAGAAATGCCATCACCGCGCTCATCTGAAGTTCGTCGGACCGTTCACACTCACAGGCACTCTCGCGGGCCGGACGTCCGAGATTGGCGAGGAATCCGCTCTTGAGATCAAGTTTGGCGTCGGAGAGCTGGCTTGCGCGGACCCCTTTGCCGGCCCCCGGGATGTCGGGAATCGCTCCGGTGACAAAATAGACCGCATCATAGAGCACTTCGGCGGGGAGACGACGGGCTTCCGCGTGGGAGAAATTGATCTCGTCCGTTTCGTTCCATTCGTTGGTCTGAATGGAGAGCTGATAGGTGCGTGATTTGCAGATCTCCGCGGTGAGGGCACGGATATCAAAACCTGACTTCACAAAGTTGGCCGCGAGGTGGTCGAGGAGCTGAGGATTACTCGGTGGATTGCCGGCGCGGATATCGTCGAGCGGTTCGATGATGCCTGTCCCGAGCAGGTAGCCCCAGACGCGATTGGCGTAACTCGTCGCGAAGTAGGGGTTTTCAGGACTGATGATCCAGGAGGCAAGGTGCTCGCGACGGGTTGGCTTCTTGGGGTCAGTGAAGGCGACTTTGGCGAGTTCGGTTTCGTAGGGGAAAGCAGGTGGCTGGAGTACTCCGGTGCGGTCGTGTTTGATCTCACCTTCGGCCTTGTCCTTCACAATCTCGTAAAGCGGTTTGGCTCCCTCGACGGCGGAGCCGCCAATGTTTTCCTTAGGCGCGTTCTTGGGATCGCGGTCCAGCGTGGTCTGGGCAAAAAAGGCGGCGGTCTCGTAGTATTGATCCTGCGTCCACTTCTCGAAGGGGTGATCGTGGCACTTGTTGCAGTTGAAACGCGTCGCGAGGAAGAGGTGGGTGGTGTTCTCCATGATCTCGGCCGGTTCGCGGAGGATCTTGTAATAGGAGGCGGCCGGGTTCTCCTTGTTCGACCCGGTCGCGGTCAGGATCTTGTAGGCGAACTGATCGTAGGGGGTGTTCGCTGCGATCTCGTTTTTGATCCAGTCGCGGAAGAGACGCGAACCCTCGGTGCCGAGGAATTTGGAATTCACCTGAAGCATGTCGCTCCATTTGTTGGTCCAGTGATCAACGTATTCGGGAGACTTCAGCAGCTCATCGACGAGGGCGTCGCGTTTTTCCCGGGTGGGTCGCTTGTCTGCAGCGAAGGCCTTCACTTTCTCCGCGCGGGGAGGGAGGCCGGTGAGGTCGAGATGGATGCGGCGGACGAATTCGTCATCCGTGCAAAGCTCGCTCGGGGCGATCTTCATGCGGTTCCATTTCGCGGCGACGAGTTTGTCGATTTCCCCCCAGGCCTCGGGTTCTTTCCAGGTGAACCCTTCGCGGTCACCCATGACGGTAAGGGTGGTCGCCGCGTAGGCTCCTTCGTAGCGGGCGAGGATGGGGGCTTCACCCCGTCGGACCGTGGCGAGGAGTCCGAAGTCATCATGATTGGCGACATCGGTGTTCCCTGATTCGATAAAGGATTCGAGGGTGACATCGCGGGTTTTGCCATCGGAGTAGCGGGCCATGACACGAAACTGCTGACGGCCTCCGATATTCTGCACGACGGGGTTTTTCGGAAAGAGTTCGATCGAAGCAACCCGGGCTTTGCTGAGGTCCAGCTTCGTCCCGCCGGAGATCCATTCGCGGATAACGTGGTAATAGCGGGAGCCATTGTCGGTCAGCATGCCGGCCTCATGAGGAACGGCGCCGGTCGCTTTCAGCAGCATCAGGGAATCATCGGGCGAGGCGGAGTTGATGCGCCGGGCGGTATGATCGTCGCTGAATCCACGCACGTCATAGATGGGGTCGTATCCGCGCAGGCTGAGTTTGAAACCCCCTTTGCCATCCTTGGCTCCGTGGCAGGTTCCCATGTTACATCCAAGTCGGGTAATGACGGGATTCACATCCTGGACAAAGTCCAACTTCGCTACCTCGGCGGCGGGCGCATACTTCACCGGTGCCGTCGCGGATTTGTCACCTATCGCGGCGGTCAGAACCGCTTCGCCGGCGGCGGTGGGACGCAGGACGCCACGATCGGTCACCGTTGCCACGGGTTGGCTGAGCGACCACTTCACGAGCCCGGTAACATCGGTGGTGGTGCCGTCATCAAGAGTGCCGGTGACAAGCATCTGACGGTAGAGACCGGGGGCGTCGAGAGTCACTTCAGCCGGAGAAATGGTGAGCGCGGTGACGGTGCGTCCCTCAGGAAGAAGACCGGGCCCCTCATGATGAGTCGCTTTCTTCCGGTCGATCAGCTTCGCATCGGGAGCGACTTTGGTGAGGGAGGCGTCAATCGCGATCGGAGCGAAAGACTTTTTCTCGGCGAGAGTGCTCGCATCGAGGAGCCGGACGAGACCGTCCGCTCCTCCGGTGGCGATGGTTTTGCCATCGGGGGAAAAGGCGACCGCATACATTGCCGCCTTCAGGTCGATTCCCTTGATGAGCTCCGCTCCCCGGGTCTGGAACTCCTCGATCTTCGGATCGTTCTTGTCCTTGTCGCTGCCGCGCTGCACCGTTTCGAACAGTGTCTTTAATTCGGGAGTGATGGTCGCGTCGTATTCCGAGCGGAAAAGGTGGACTTGTCCCTCACCATTGAGACTGGAGACAGCGGCGAAGGTTTTTCCGTCGGGGGAAAAGGAAACGTCCCAGATGCGGCCTTTCATCGCGGGGTATTTACGGATGAGGTTCGCGTTGTCCCCGATCTTGCGAACGGTCTCGCGTTTCATGCGGTAGATCTGGGGAACTCCGTCCGATCCGCCGACGAGGAAGTGATCCTGTTTCGGATGCCGTTCGAGAGCGCTGAGCCCGCCGGCAAGTGCGCCCGGAGTGATCGACGTGATGTTATCGACAAAACGCTCGGTTTTGGTTTCGGTGAGCTTGGCCGACATATCACGACCGACCGAGACAAGGTGATCACCCGTGGCGGACCAGTCGGTGTCGAGGACCCAGTCGTTGTGACTACCCATGAAAAGAACCTGCTCGCCATTGTCCGCCTTGATCGCGCGAACGGTGTTGTCGGGAAGGCCGAAGGCAACACGGGTGCCGTCGGGCGACCAGCTTGCTCCGTAGGCGGTATCGAATCCGACGATTTTGGAAAGAGTCAGTTCCTCTTTGGCAAGATCCCAGACCTGAATTTCCCCCATGCGACCGGGGAGACCACCGGCCACGGCAAGACGTTTGCCATCCGGAGAAAAGCGGACTGACTCGATCCGCTCGGAAAGGCCAACGAGGCGGGTTTTCAGACCGGAGCCGTCGGCTTTGTGGATGAGAACTTCATGGAAGCCCGCCATCGCGATGAGAGTGCCGTCGGGCGAATAATCGAGCGAGGTGAGGTTCGGCGGGACCGCGTAACGGGGCGGATTCTCCTTCGAGTAACGCTGGCGCGCGTTTTCGGGCGTGTCGTCGGTCGCTCCCTGGGCGACCCACTTGGTCACGAGAGAGACCTCGTAGGCGGTGAGGGGTTCCTCCTTTGGTGGCATTTCGGGACGCTTTTCGCCCTCCTGAGTCACGACGAGTTCGAGCAGGTAACTTTCTTCGGGCTTGCCGGGAACGATCGCGGCTCCGTTCTCGCCTCCGGCGATGAGCCCGGCGACCTCGGTCATGATGTAGTCCGACTTCGACTTGGCGGGCTGATGGCAGCCCTGGCACTTCGCCTGGAAGAGAGGACGGATGTCCTTGTAGTAGCTGACCGTCTCCGGCAGGGCATCGCTTTTTGTCTCGGCGGCGACGCCGACAAAGGGGAGAACGGCGAAGGAAAGTAGGGAGAGAGAGGATCGTAGGATCATGGTCGGGATGACAGTCCGGGCGGCAAAACCCGCTCGAATAGGTTGATTAACCGACCATTATAGATTTTTGGCCTTCAGGGAACAATCACGCGTTCGCGGGCGAAAGATGGGGAAGCTTGAAATTTGGATAAGCTGAAAGTCTGAAATTTCGAACCGATTAAAGGACGATTCCCCGCGTGAGGTAGACCGTTCCGCCGGGGCGGGCCATCAAAAATAGATTTCGTCTTCCTGAGCGCTTTCGCCCGGTAAAGAGAGGGGGATAACCCGAAATTCCCAAGTTCGAACCTCAACGGAGGCTCTTAAGCGGGTTCGTCACTGTTATGGCAAAATTTGGTATGGGCTCTGAGATGGGTTTATACTGCGAGGATTCTGAATCGAAGCCACTTCAAGTAAAACCGTGAAAGCCATCGCCGCCGTCATCGCCCTGTTAGCACTCATCACCGTCGGACTGGCCCAGGAGGATGGCGCGAGTGAGGGTGAAAATCGGATTCCGGGTGCGTGGGAGAATGCCCCGCTTTGCCTGACCGCGAACGACCTCTCGATTGCCACGGGCCAGCCTTCTTTGGTCCTCATGTCGAATGGCTCCATGCAAATCCAGGTGTGGTCCTTGTCGGGCGGCACAGTGGGGCAATCGGTCGCCGGCCTTGTGGGCGGGCTCCCCGAGGGCTGCGCTGCGGTGAAGGTTGAGATCGTCGTGACGACTACCGATGCGGCGACGAGTGCGGAGTTTGAGGATGTCTATCGAGTCCACCTCTCGCAAATGGTGGACAATGCTCCGTTTACCGCCCGCTATCAATTGGGCGATCCGGTGCGCACCACGCTGCCTGCTGCGCCGTTCCACACCCGGACCATCCTCCTGGAGTCGTATTACAAGATAACGCCGAATGCGCCCCTGTGGGTGCGAATCCAGCGAGAACCGGGTGATCCCGCTGATACCTTCACCCAACCCACCGGCCTGGCCATGGTCAAGGTCACGCCGGTGGAGGCTCCCGCGATCCCTCACGTCGTTCAGGATGTGAGGGGCTACAATTCGTGGCCGATGCTGCAGGCTATCGGAGGGAAGCTGGTCTGCGTCTACAGCCGGGGCAGCGGGCACACAATCGATGAAGGCAGCCGCGACCTATACGCCCGCACCTCCACCGACGGCGGAAAAACATGGACTCCTGAAACGGTGGTTGCCAACACGCCGGACTACGGCGAAGTCCCTGTCGGGAAGGGGCTGGATGCCTCGGGGGCCATGCTTCTCTGGGTGCGCCGCGTCGGCCCGCAATGGCACCACGACCTCTACCGCACCACGGACGGAGTCTCCTTCACCCTTGTCGCCACGCCGAAGCTCGAGGTGAGACCTATGCAGATCACCGATGTCTTTGCTGTGCCCAAGGTCGGACTCATGGCCTTATGGTTCGCCGGGGATTACGGAGACAAGCCGACGAACTCATGGGGCATTGTGACGAGCAGTGACGACGGCGCGACCTGGAACCAGACCACCGTCGAGTCCGGACTGACCAAAGCGCAGTGGCCAACCGAGGCCGCCGCCGTCTCTCTCGGGGATGGGAAAATCCTCGCCATCGCCCGCACGGAAGTCGGCCCCGCGCAGTTTCAACTCGTTTCAACCGATTCCGGGGCGACGTGGAAGCGCATGCCCACCAACATCGGCGATATCAAGGGCTCCACGCCGAGCCTGATCCTCGACACAAAGACCGGGCTGCTCAGTAACTACCACTATCATCGCGGCAGGGGCCTCTTGCGCCGTCGCGTCGTCGATGCGCAGAGCATTTTCAACCATCCTGACCGTTGGCCGGCCTCAGAGGTAGTGGCCACAGGCAGTGAGATCACGTGGGATGCGGGAAACGTCAACGCCACTTTCATCGGCGACACTCACTACCTTTCCTTTTACTCCGGCAATGCTCCCGACACGTCGGTCCTGGTCTCCGAGCTCCCGGCTCCAAGGGCCGGTGCGGATGCCAGTCCATCGTTGCTTGAGACACTGAAGAATGTTCCGAAATGAAACGGGGCTCGAGTGTGCTCCGCGCTCAGTGAGTTTGAGGTCTCTGTTGAAAAATATGGACTATGCGACTCCGACACGTTTCAATGAAATCTTCCGCCGCATAGGAATATCGGGCCTGAGTGCCGGGGATATTTTTGCCGATCTGAAAAAGCGTTATCACGAAGATCACCGCAAATATCACAACCTGTCACATATTGATCGAATGCTTGGCTGGCTCGATGCAACCGGTGAAAGTAATGATTCCGTGGAGCTTGCTATTTGGTTTCACGACGCCGTCTACGACCCGCTTGGAAGTGACAACGAAGCTCAGAGCGCCCGGTATTTCAGGGATTATCCCGGAAAATTTATCCCAAAATCGATTTCTGAAGAGATAGAACGCCTGATTCTGGCGACAGATCCGACTCAGCCACGATCGGGAAGGGCGGACGAGAATCTGATTGTCGACATTGATCTTTCCATTCTTGGGGCATCTCCCGACCATTATCTCGCCTACCGAAACGCAATTAGATGGGAATACTCCGCCGTTTCCGAGGTCAATTTTGTTGCGGGCCGGAGATCAATCCTTCTAAGATTTCTCTCTCAGCGCATCTACTCGACCGATTACTTTTTTGAACGATTTGAGAGGCAAGCCCGCTTGAACATTCAGGAAGAGCTTGAGGTATTGGAACAAAGGGAATGAAAGGCCTGAACCAAAATCGACTGTTCCTTGCCTCCCTCATCACCACCTGCCTTTCCCCAGGTGTGACAGTGGGTTCCGGGGAGGTCTTCATCCTCGAAGAGCCAGTCCGGGTTATCACCTCGTCGAGTCCGGAAATCTTCCCCGAGGCATGGCGGAAGCCTTCCGTTTCGCCTGAAGGTGGCGTCCTGCCCGGGAACCAGATTGAGCGGGCCCGGGCTATCCTCAGTAAGGCGCTGGCGAAGTATCCGACTGACCTGCTGGAGGCAGAGCTGAAAGCGGTCTATGTCCTTTCGGAACTTCGTTACCGCGGCGTTGTCACCAGCGGGACAAACTCGAGCACCAGCGTCTATCTCAAGGTGGGCCGTGATAACACCCGATACACCGATTCTTACATCGAGGGCACCTTTCACGCCGAGTTTTCGAGCATTCTTATTCGAAATCATGCCGACCTGCTCGATAAGGAAGCCTGGCAACAGGCGAACCCGCCGGACTTCACCTACCTTGGCGACGGGGTTGAGGCCGTGAAGCAGGGTAAGGCTCGACGGTCGTATGAGGAGTCGCTCCTTGAGCAGGGATTTCTCACTGAGTATGGCTCATCAACTCTGGAGAACGACTTCAACGGGATGGCCCTGAGGCTTTTCACCGGCGAAGCGCAGGTCTGGAAATTGGCCGATCAATACCCGCGGATCAAAACGAAACTGGACCTCGCCCTGGCCTTTTACCTGAAACTGGATCCGTCTTTCACCGAAGCCTTTTTCAGATCACTGGTAAAAATCGAGTGAGCGCGGAAGCTCTCTACCCTCACTTATCCACCGGCGTGATTGAGATGACAAGAGGGCGGTGGTCGCTCGCTTTGTCCCAGTCGGGCCAGTGGTGGATACGGCATTGATCTCGATTGATTTCATTCGAGAGCCCCTCGCTGTAGAGGGCGTAATCGAAGCGGGAGTAGGAGTCCGCAAAAGACCAGTAGTGCGTCCAGTGAAAGCCGAACTGATCCGACAGGGTCAGAGAGCTGAGGTAATCCGGTTGGCCGAAGCTCCCCTGGAGGGTTTTCACCGGGGCCTCGATGCGCAGATCATTCAAATCTCCCGCAACGATGAGATTGGTCCCGGGCTCTGCCTCAAGAATGCGGTCAATGTGTTGCCGGGCGAGGCGAGCCTCGTTCAGGCGCATCAGGGTTTCATCGCCCTCCGGCACTTCGCGCTTGGATTTGAGATGGAGACCAAGGTAGCGCAAATGATACTGGGGATTGATCGCCAGCTTGACGTCGAGGATGCCGCGCTGAAAGGCATGTTTGGTGCCATCGAGGACATAGGTGTAATCGTCGCGTGATTGACGGGCGATGATGGGGAAACGCGAAAGGAGGGCAAGATTGCGGTTCCAACCCGCCGAATCGGTTACGATTTCGGTGTGGGGAAGGTCGATTCCGCCGGCTTTGAGGCGTGACTGGAGGTCTTTGACAAAGGACTCGTCCCCGATCTCGCAGACGCCGAGGATGTCCGGGGCCATGGCGAGGAGGCCTTCGATCAGGGGCGCGATCTCGCTTTCAGGTTTCGGGGCGGCCTCGACAATCTCGCCGTTGAGACGGCGCTCCATCGCGAGGTAGTTCTTCAGATTGTAGAAAACCAGGGTGACAGGGTCCGTTTCCTCAACCTCCGGTTTGGCCTGAGATTCCTGGGCGTGAACGGGAAAACCGGGAAGAGAAAGAAAAAAGACCGCCTGAGAGATCAGAGCGGCCTTCCTTAAAATCATCGCTGAGAGACGGGGCGGGGGTCAGTCCTTGGAGTGGGTATCGTCCGGTTTCGCGGGTTTGTCCCACTCCCGTTTGCCCTCTTCTTCGCCCATTTTGATCTCACGCTCGAACTCGTGTTTGGCTTTTTTGAATTCGCCCATGCCCTTGCCAACACCTCGTGCCAGTTCAGGAATTTTCTTGGCGCCGAAAAGAAGGAGGACGATCAGGAAGATGACAATCATCTCCTGCATTCCGAGACCAAAAGCTAGATAGGGTGTATTCACGATTCAAGGTTATCCCCCGCCACAGGGGGATGCAAAGAGTATTTGCCGACTTGATTGTGTGGCGCGATCGCGCCATGTTCAAATCGCTTCACAAAACGAGTCAATAGCAGGGGAAATGACCCCTGCGAAGTCGCACTCAGGGTGCGGTTCAAAAATTCGATCGAAAAGGAAAAAGAGGAACAATTCGGCAAGTTCCAGCGTAATTACTCAAGAAATTGACATTTGCCATCCTGCTCATTCAGTGAGTCAGCTTTTGCACCATGACATCGAATTCAGCCATACTCGACCCCACGAGCGGAAGTGAGCTTTCCCCTTTTGCGTTTCTTCGTCCTGAACTGGATCGGGTTGAGTCCAGAATCCGGGCTCAGGCGGAGGCCTTTGACCCTGCCGTCGAGCCCTATGTCGCCTACATTCTCAACACCTCAGGGAAGCGGATCCGTCCGGCCCTCGCCTTCCTCGCGGGGGGAGCAACAGGCGGAGTGGAGGACGATCACCACAAGCTTGCCGTCATTCTCGAACTCATTCATGTGGCGACCCTGGTGCACGATGACATCATCGACGGTGCCGAGATCCGCCGCCAGGCTCCGACCGCCAACGCAAAATGGGGGAATGCGCTCAGCGTCCTCCTCGGAGACTGTCTTTTCTCGCATGCGCTGATGCTTTCGACCGAGTTCAATGATTCGGTGATCGGGAGAAAGGTGGCAATCGCGGCCAATGAAGTCTGCAGCGGGGAGATCATTCAAACCCAGCGCCGCTTCGACCTGCAATTGAACCGGGAGGACTACTTCGACATCATCCGCAAGAAAACCGCTGCACTTTTCGCGGCGGCGATGGAGTTGGGCGCTCGCCTCAACGGGCAAAGCGAATCGGTCTGCCTCGCGCTCCGGGATTTCGGACTCCATGTCGGCACGGCCTACCAGATCTATGACGATTGTATCGATTTGATCGGGGAGGAGACCGAATACGGAAAGACTTTGCGGACTGATCTCAACAAGGGGAAACTGACCCTCCCGATTTTGAATCTGCTCTCCAGCGCCACCGAGCGCCAGCGGGAGAAACTGAACCGGCTCCTCATTCAAAAAGAGCCCATCGATCTTTCCGCTCTCGCGAGTATAGCCGACTACGCCGGGGCGATCGAGGCTTCCGTTGATACGGCCCAGGAGCTGATTCAGGAGAGCCGCAACTGTCTTCTGGTCCTTGAAGAGAGTGAATACAAGGGCGCTCTGCTCGGAATCACGAACTTCCTCAGCGTCCTCCTTGAGGGCTGTCGTCAGTGAGTTGGCACCCTTTCCCGGTCAGGAACTTAGGGGTGAAATAATAAAATTCGCGATCCGTTGACAAATGGCATGGAGCTTGCTTCCCTAGCCTTCGGTTAACCAACCCGAAGTTCGTGCCGTAGGCGCAGGATGCTCAGGCAGTTGCAGGGCTTCGAATGTAAAATAAAAAACGACAACTAGTTATCATGGCTAAACTCAAACTGGAATACATTTGGCTCGATGGATATGAGCCTGTGCCGAACCTCAGAGGCAAAACAAAGATCGCTGACGGCGATCCGGATTCGTTCTCGCTCGCCGATTGCCCATTGTGGGGATTCGACGGCAGTTCGACCCGTCAGGCGGAAGGCAAGAGCTCCGATTGCGTGCTGAAGCCCGTCGCTCTCTATCCTGACGCGACTCGTCAAAACGGATTTATCGTTCTTAGCGAAGTCATGATGCCGGACGGCACTACCCCCCATCCGTCCAACGCTCGCGCTACGATCGCCGAAGATCCGGGTCTCTGGATTGGTCTTGAGCAGGAATATTTCCTTTTCCAGGAGGGGCGTCCTCTCGGCTGGCCCGATTCCGGTTACCCCGATCCGCAGGGTGAATACTACTGCGGTGTTGGTTCATCCGCTGTGGGTGACCTTGCCCGCGCCATCGTGGAAGAGCACCTCGACGTCTGTATCGCCGCCGGGATCAACCACGAAGGTATCAACGCCGAAGTGGCGAAGGGTCAATGGGAATACCAGATTTTCGGAAAAGGAGCTCAAACCGCAGCCGACCAGATCTGGGTCGCCCGCTACCTCCTCGCCCGTATTTGTGAAAAATACGGAGTGGATGTCGAACTTCATTGCAAACCCTTCCAGGGTGACTGGAACGGCTCGGGAATGCACTGCAACTTCTCGACCGAATACATGCGCTCGAAGGGCGGAAAGGCTTACTTCGAATCGCTTATGTCCGCGTTTGAAAAGAACTGTGAAGAGCACATCGCCGCTTACGGTCCTGACAACCACCTTCGCCTGACCGGTCTTCACGAGACTCAGTCCATCGACAAGTTCAGCTGGGGTGTGGCCGACCGTGGAGCCTCCGTCCGCGTTCCGCACTCCTTCATGAAGAACGATTACAAGGGTTACCTTGAAGATCGTCGTCCCAACTCCCAGGCCGATCCGTATCAGGTCGTATCCCGGGTTTCGAAGACGATTGCTTCGGTTCCGACTCCCTGATCGACTATTTCCTGATAGTTCATCACTTCCGAAAACGCCGCAGTCCACGACTGCGGCGTTTTTCGTTAGCGGGGCGAATGGTCCCGGAGAGCATTCTCGACGAGCCGGATGATGCGCTCATCAAGGGTGAGCCGCCGCCGCCTTGCACGCCGGAGAAGGCGCTCCGCTTCGGATGGATTCGCAAAGACATCGAGATGGAGCCAGATTGCTTTTTCGTAGGCTTCGACCTCGTCGGGATAGTATTTGAGGATACGCCGGTACTCAAGGAGTGCCTCATCGTAGCGGCTCTCATTGATGTAGTGGGCGGGAAGTTTTAGATTCAAAACCGGCTTGGAGAGTTTTCCCCCGGGGAAAAAGATCGAGTCGATCATCATCATGAAAGGCCGCGTGGCGATATGAAAAATGGTTTTCCAAAGGCAACCGAAACCCGGAATCAGCAACACGACGCCAAGGAGCACTTTGAGATGATCCTCCTGTTCGTAGCCGGTCGTGGTGCACCAGAAAGAGAGACCGAGAAAGCCGATGCCGAAGAGCCATCGGATTAGCGTGCCAGTGTAATCGCTCAGCATTTTCCTACGGATCATAGTCGAACCGGGCGGAAAAGAGGAAATCAAATCTTCCGGCTTTGCCGAACGTGTTTTCGAGGGGAAGGTGGCCCTCGTTTTAATCCGCTCTCCCAACTCTGGAACCACTCCCGAAGACCCCCGAAATCTGATGTCTCCCGCCGAATACGATTTTATCTCCATCGGGGGCGGCGCAGCGGGATTCTTCGGGGCAATTTCCTTCGCGGAGAAAGTGCCGGGTGCCCAGGTTCTGATTCTTGAAAAGACCTCGACAGTACTGGGCAAGGTGAAGATCTCCGGCGGGGGGCGTTGCAATGTGACGCACGCCTGCTTCGAGGCAAAACGCCTTGCGACCTATTACCCGAGAGGGGAGCGCAATCTCATCGGTCCCTTTCACCGTTTCGGACCGCAGGAGACGATGGAGTGGTTTCAGGGGAGGGGAGTTCCGCTGAAAACCGAGAGTGATGGCCGGGTCTTTCCGGTAAGCGATGATTCCCAGAGCGTGATCGACTGTCTCATGGACACTACGCGGGATCTCGGAATCGAAGTCCGCTACCAGAGCGAAGCCGACCGGCTGTGTCGCTCCGGCGAGCGCTGGCTCGTCGATCTGAAGGACGGTTCAACCCTGTCGAGCCGATTTATCCTGCTCGCGACCGGGGGCACGAGGAACAATGCGGGAGTTCGTCTTGCGGGCACTCTCGGGCACGAGATCGTTCGTGCGGCGCCGTCGTTATTCACTTTCAAGATTCCTGATCGCCGTCTCGAAGGGCTGTCCGGAATCTCCGTCGATGAAGTCGTGGCGACCATTCCCGGGACAAAACTTCGCAGTGACGGTCCCTGTATCATCACCCACTGGGGGTTGAGCGGACCGGCCATCCTGAAGCTCTCCGCCCGCGGTGCCCGTGAACTCGCCGACAAGGACTATCAGTTCGAAGTCGTGGTTAACTGGTGCGGCACGCAATCCTGCGAGGCGATCGAAGCGCTCCTGCTTGAGGCCCGCGAGATTTCCCCGAAAAAGCGGGTTCGTTCCGGATTGGTGACGGTTTCCCTCCCAGCCCGGCTCTGGCACCGCATCGCCGAAGACTCGGGAATCTCCGCCGAATTGACCTGGTCCAATCTGACCCGGGAAGCCCGCCATCGCCTCGCGGTCGAGTTGACCGGAAGCCGCTTTCGGGTCAATGGGCAGAGTCTCAACAAAGACGAGTTTGTCACCGCCGGTGGAGTCGCGCTTAAAGAGATCGACTTCAAAACCATGGAAAGCCGCCGGACGCCCGGGCTCTATTTTGCCGGAGAGGTAATGGATATTGACGGGGTGACGGGAGGTTTTAATTTCCAGTCCGCCTGGACCACCGCGTTTATTGCCGGGGAGTCTGCGGCCGCCGAGTTTCTGCCGCATTGACCCGAAAAACTCACGTTTTTCGCTACTTTGCTTCGATGGGGACGCCCGTCTTTTCCCAATTGAACTCTCTCACGCCCGTGGCTAACCTCCCGCTCTTCAAAAACTCTCTCATGCTCTCTCGATTTCTCGCCCTCTCCCTGGTTCTCCTGTTCTTAGCCCTCTCTGCGCAGGCTCAGATCAAACCCATTTTCGAAACTGAGGTACTCACGCCAAGCAGCGGAACCCGACTGGTTGCGGTTGATCTACCGCTCAATGGAGCCAAAGAACTTCACCTCATCGTCTCGGATGAGGGCGGATTCAGTTGCGACTGGGCAAACTGGATTGAGCCGAAGCTGGTGATGAAAGACGGCACGGTTAAGGATTTCACCGAACTCGACTGGAAGGAATCAAAAACCGGCTACGGCAAGACTCAGAAGAACAAGAACGTCACGGGCGGTGCCCTAACCGTTGCTGGCAAGACCTATGGAAAAGGCATTGGAACCCATGCGCCGGCACTGCTCGAGTATGCTTTACCCGAAGGGGTTGATCGCTTTCAGGCTCTTCTCGCAATCGACGATGGTGGTGCAATTCGCGACGGCAAGCCGAGCTCCGCAAGTGTGCGTTTCCGCATCTACACGCAGAAGCCGCCTGTCTCCGCGAGCGGCGCCTACGACCCCGATGCGCCCAAGGTGGTCCCGGCCGACCTTTTCACCGTGCCCGAGGGGCTCGAGGTGACGATCTGGGCGACCTCGCCGATGCTTGCGAATCCGACCAACATCGACTTCGACGCGCAGGGACGTCTCTATGTCGCCGAGGGAGTCAACTACCGCAGCAAGGGCGGTCGCCGCCCCGAGGGGGACCGCATCGTCATCCTCGAAGACACCGACGGATCGGGCAGCGCGGACAAGACCTCCGTCTTTGTTCAGGAACCGGCCCTCGCTTCACCCCTCGGCGTCGCCGTGCTCGATGACCGCATCATCGTTTCGCAGCCCCCCGAAATGCTCGTCTACACCGACAAAAACGGGGACGGCAAAATCGATCCTGCGGTCGACGGACGCGAGGTGCTCCTCAGCGGATTCTCCGGTCGCCAGCACGATCACAGCCTCCACAGCGTCACCGCCGGACCGAACGGTCAGTGGTATTGGAATCAGGGCAACTGCGGCGCCATCTTCAAGGACAAGTCCGGCAAACAGTTCTTCATGGGCAGTTCCTACATGACTCAGGAAGCCGCCGGGAAAAAGAGTGATGACGGCCACATCTGGGTCGGAGGTTTCGCTGCCCGCATGAATCCCGACGGCACGAACGTCACCATCATCGGGCACAATTTCCGCAACAGCTACGAGCAGGCCGTGACCTCCTTCGGTGATGTCTTCCAGAGCGACAACGACGATCCGCCAGCCTGCCGCGTCTCGCACATGCTCGAGGGCGGCAACGCCGGTTTCTCCTCCGCCGACGGCCTGCGCTCGTGGGGCGCGGACAAACGTCCCGGACAGGATACTCCCACTGCCGAGTGGCGTCAGGAAGATCCCGGCACCATGCCGGCCGGCGACATCTACGGCGGCGGTTCTCCCACCGGGGTTGCGTACTACGAAAACGGAGCCCTCGGTGAAAAATGGGAGGGACTCCTCCTCGCCTGCGAAGCCGGGAAAAACGTCGTCTTCGGTTATCTCCCCGTCCGCGAAGGAGCGGGCTTCAAGCTTGAGCGCATCGATTTCATGACCTCGAACAAAGAGGGCGAGTTCGCCGGATCCGACTTCCTCGGGGGAAAACCGAGCGGGGAACTCAAGACGATGTTCCGTCCCAGTGACGTCACCGTCGGGCCCGACGGAGCAATTTACGTCGCCGACTGGTTCGACGCCCGTGTCGGCGGCCACGGCACCCTAGATGAGGGCATGAGCGGCACCATTTACCGCATTGCGCCGAAGGGATTCAAGTCGACCGTGCCGATGGACGATCTCACGACTCTCGGGGGACAGGTCGTCGCTCTAAAGAGCCCCGCGCCGAACGTGAGGTATGGTGGTTTCGTCAGTCTGCGCGAGGCCGGATTGAAAAACGTTTCCGCGGTCGCAGGGCTGCTGGCCGAACCGAATCCCTACATCGCGGCCCGTGCCATCTGGCTGCTTGCCCAATTGGGGCCCGAGGGAATTGCCAAGGTGACGCCTCTCCTTGAGTCCAAGGACGCCGCGACACGGCTCGTGTCCTACCGGGCCCTGCGTTTTGTCGATCACGAGGTCCTCGCGATGGCCGACCGCATGGCCGGAGACGAGTCCGCCGCCGTGCGTGCCGAAGTCGCCCTGACTCTGCGCGATGTCCCCGCCGCGCAGAGTGTGCCTATCCTCGCGAAGGTCGCCGCGAAGTTCGATGGCAAAGACCGCAGCTATCTCGAGGCCTTCGGTCTCGGCAGCAAGGGCAAGGAAAGTGATGTCTACGCCGCCGTTGCCAAAGCGATGGGCGGGCCGGCCGCCTCCTGGAGTGAGGCCTTTGCCTGGATCGCCTGGCGTCTCCACCCGGCTGAGGCCGCCGCCGATTTCAAGGCCCGCGCGCTCCTCCCCGAACTTACCGAAGATCAGCGCAAGCTCATGCTGACCGCTCTCGCCTTTGTGAAAAGCCGCGAGGCTGCCGGACACATGATCGAACTGGCCCATACCGATGCTTTTCCGATGAAAGACCTCGCGAAATGGTGGCTTCTCAATCGCAAGGGGAATGACTGGAAAGCCTACGACGTCGAAGGCGGGATGAAGGCGCTCGGTCTCTACGATCCCGCGACCGTCAAGATCACTGCCATTGAGATGCCTGCTCCGGTCAAGGGCGCCGCGCCGCTCCCGGCTGCTGCCGAGATCGTGAAACTCAGCGGCGATGTCGCGCGGGGTCAGGCGGCCATCGCGGTGTGCTATACCTGCCACAAAGTCGGCGAGGCTGGCATCGACTTCGGTCCCGATCTCACCACTTTCGGACGCCAGCAGCCGACCGAGGTCATCGTCAATGCCCTCGCGAATCCCTCGGCTGATATTTCACACGGATTCGAAGGTTCCAAGGTCACGATGAACGACGGCATTGTCGTCACCGGCATGGTCCTCGCGAGCGGGGATCCGCTCATTATCAAATCCATGGGCGGCGCCGTGCAGACGATCCCGAAGGACCGCATCAAGTCCGTCGATCCACTTGGCCGTTCGCTCATGTACGATCCCGGGAACCTCGGCCTCACCGCCCAGTCCATCGCGGACATCACTGCGTATTTGAAGAGTCTTTGAGGGAAAAGGTCGCGTTCTATTTCGATTGTCTTTCCGGGCGATTCCGGTCAGAATTTTCGCAATGGATACCGATCTGTTTTCCGCCGATCTGAATAATTTTCTCCAGAAGGCTCTCGGGGGGCAGCTTGCCGAGCCTCATTCCCAATTAACGGAGGAAGTCCTGAAACGAATCGCCCGGAATGCGGGACTGTCCGAAGAGGACTGGGAAAATCTCTGCGAAAAACTTAAGAGGCATCTGGCAAAGGGGCGCAATTTCCTGAAGTTTGAAAACTACACCGATGCGGTGGCCGACCTCGAACAGGCCGCGGCGATTGCTCCCTATCGTTCGGATGTTCTGACTGACTGCGGAAAGGCCCACCTCGGCCGTTGGCGCGAGACCGGCTCGCGAAGCTCCCGGGATCGGGCTGAGGAATTGTTCCGGAAAAGTCTTGAGATTGATCCGGGGAGCGCCGATTCGGCGGAGCAATTGAGCGAACTCCGAAAGCCGCGCAAGAGCCTTTCAATGTTTCGGAAGAGGGCTCTCATTGCGGCGAGTGTGGTGGCATTGGCAGGCGTTTCCGCATGGGCGAAGTTGTCCGGAGAGAGGGATGGCGGGGGAGGCGCCGCCCTGATTGCGAAAGAGGCTCCTCTTGAACTGCTGACCCGACCCGAGGATGCCCTGCAACTGTACGAGTCCTATGACATCTTCCGAAAGAATGCGCCGATCGAGTTCTCGAACAGCCTGGAGATGGAATTCGTCGAGGTGCAGCTTTTCAAGGGTGCAGATCGGGAGGGCGCTCTTTCCTTCAGTGTCTACGAGACCCGGATCAAAGACTATCGGGCCTTTGTGAATGAGACAAAGAGGGACGCGGGTGATGCGGCCTCATTGCCGGAATGGTGGGCCGCTCCCGAGCATCGCTATTCGGAAAATCATCCGGTCACCTTCGTCAGCTGGCACGACGCCCGGGCCTTTTGCGATTGGTTGACCGAAAAAGAGCAGCGCGCCGGCCTGATCGGTCCGAATGACCGTTACCGGCTGCCCACCGACCACGAGTGGAGTTGCGCCATCGGGATCGGCCAGATGGAGAATCCGGAGATCACCCCCAAGTTCAAACACAACAACCTTCGCGGGGTCTACCCCTGGGGCACGGACTGGCCCCCGCCGACCGTCCTCGGGAATTATCGGGGGCCTGAAACCAAGGTCCCGAATGCAGCCCCGGTTCAGCCGGATGCCTTCACGAGAGCCGCGCCGGTCGGTTCATTTCCCCTGACTCACTGGGGCATGTCGGACCTCGGCGGTAATGTCTGGGAGTGGTGCGAAGACCAGTGGGACGTCAACATGAACGACGAAAAGACCGTTCGGGGAGGATGCTTCGAAACGCAGAATGGAAACCACATTCTCTCTGCCGGCCGCCGATGGATCATGAGCCGTGAAAAGAATGGCAATGTCGGCTTCCGATGTGTGCTCGAGAGGGGCGAACCCTGACCCGAGCGGCCAGGGCAAACCCCGAGCTCAAACCTGAAACTTTAAACTTTAAACCTGAAACTCAGTTAAATCCCCACGCGCCGGAACAGCTCATCGAGCGGCAGCTGCAATCCGATGTAGAAATCGCCGAACTCGCCGTAGAGGGAGCTCACTTCGTCGAAGCGCATGTCGTAGACGATTTCCTTGATGTCCTGGGTGTTGTGGGAAAAGAGGGTGACGCCCCACTCCGACTCATCGAGGCCGGTCGAGCCGGTGATGAGCTGGCGGACGCGGCCGGCGAAAGTGCGGCCCACTTTGGCGTGCCCGGCCATGAGCTTGCGGCGGGTCTCAAAGTCGAGGTAATACCAGTTGTGGGTTTCGCCCCGCTTTTTCGACATGGGGTAAAAGCAGAAGACCGGCCAGTCGGGCATGTTCGGGTAGAGACGGTCGCTGTTGTACTTGGCCATCCGCTTGCGGAAGTCCTCGAGCTTGGCTTCCATCTCGGGCGTTCCGGCGGCGATGCCGTCCTCTTCGGTGACACTGAGGGCATACTGCTCCTCGGTCGTGGTGTACTCGCTGAGCTCCGTCATGCTGAGGTAGCTGTAGACGGGGGTAAGGATGTCCGGACCGAGGGCGCGGCCAAGGCGTTTTTCGAAGTCGTTGGCCTTGTGGAGGTCGTCCGTCAGGATCATGAACCCGAGGTCCGCCTTCGGGGTGACCATGGAAAAGGTGAGGAGCTGGGTCGACTCGGTCGAGCGGATCTCCTGCACGAGCTCGGCGAGGTGCGTCTTTGCCTCGAGCTTTTCCTCGTCGCTGTAGAGAGACCATTGAGCCTGCTCAAGATGGTAAAAAAGGTGGATCACATGCCAGCCCTCGCGGGGGATGACGCGGTCGGAATCAGGGAAGGACTGATGAGGGGTATGGGGATTCATGGAAAACGGGTCGCGGCGGGTTGAGCCGGACTTGATTCATATCTCTCCAACAAGCCAATGAAATCGTTTGCGTCCACTCAAAAAAAATCCTAGTTTTGCGCGCCTTAAAGGGCCACCCACGTAAAATAACATGGCAGATCTCGAAAACAGATACCAGGACAACGTCGCCGGAGAGTTTTATGTCGATGACCAGTGCATCGATTGTGATCTCTGCCGTGAAACCGCTACGGACAATTTCACCCGCAACGAAGACGGGGGTTACTCCTACGTCTACAAGCAGCCCACCACACCCGAAGAGCGTGCTCTTTGTGAAGAGGCCATGGAAGGCTGTCCGGTTGAGGCCATTGGCTGCAACGGGAACGAGTGATTGCTACAATCGCCGGAGGAAACGGTGTCTCTCTCGCGGGAACACCGTTTTTTTATGGAGTTTTGGGTCTTCCGGACCTATTCTGGGGACGAATGCGCTACCGCCCGCGACGTCCCCTGAAAGACCGTGTCCTTGCCGAGTGGCGGGGCTATTGGGAACCTCAGGATGTCTCCAAGTTTGAGCAGGAGATCGACTCCGTCGTCGCAAAAACGATGAAGGGTCTGGGGCTGAAAGACCGTTTTAATGAGGAACAGGTCTTCGAGGCGTGGAATGAAATGGTCGATTCCTTTGTTGCCGCGAACGCTCGTCCGCTGGTGCTGGAGAAGAAAGTGCTCAGCATCCAGGTTCTCCATTCGACGGTGCATTATGAGTTGGAGCGAATGAAAGGCGGTCTCCTTCGTCGGATGCAGGAGCGTTTTGGCGCTGAGCACATCAGGGAGATTCGGTTTCGGCTGGGGTAGAGGGAATTACTAGTCATGAGCGATCACATTTCCATCAAAGGCCTTCGCCTGGTTACCCGGGTGGGTGTTCCGGACGCGGAGCGGGCTATTCCCCAGAGTGTCTCGGTGAATGTGACGATCACCCTGTCCAAGTCATTCAAGGGGTTCGACGACCGTATCGAGCACACGATTGACTACTATCAGGTCTCACTCAAGCTCCGTGAAGTGGCTTCGACCGGGGAGCGAAAGTTAATCGAGACGCTCGCTGAAGAGCTCGCGGCGGCAGTCATTTCCTTCGATGGCGTCTGCGCAGTGACGCTGGAGGTGGTGAAATTTATCCTGCCGGACTGCGATAGCGTCAGCGTGCAGATCACCCGGGCGCGCGAACATTGCTGATCGGGGATATCCACTTGTGCATCACGGACGTAGTCACTCTTCATGAGTAAACGGCAAAAATTGATCCCGGCGCTTTTAATCTTTCTGTTCCTTAGTGGTGTCGCTCTGGTCGTCACCTCCCGGGCTGGTTACGAAACCGCCAGTTACGAGGTGGTGAAAAAGGACGGGAGTTTCGAGATCCGGAACTACAAATCCCACGTCGTTGTTTCGACCCCGATGACAGGCGGCGAGCAAAATCAGAGTTTCGGGCGTCTCTTCAAATACATCTCGGGAGGCAACGAGGCGGAGCAAAAAATCAAGATGACGACTCCGGTTTTTATGCCGGCAACGGGAGAGGGGCAGACGGGCGAAATGCAGTTCGTTGTTCCTGCCGACGTAGCCAGTTCCGGCGCTCCGTCACCCTCCGATCCCTCGGTGAAACTTTCGAAAATGAGCGGAGGTAAATTTGCGGTCCTGAAATACAGCGGGCGTAACGGCCTTGAGGACAGGCGTAAAAAGCTCGCTGAGCTCCGGACCATTCTGGCAGCGCAGGGATTGGCTCCAGTCGGGAATCCTGTCTATGCGGGCTATGATCCTCCCTGGACTCCCGGTCCGGTCCGGAGAAATGAGGTCCTCCTGCGGCTCCCTTGAGCCGGAGTGCTGTCCTCTCCCTGATCAATGTTTTGCCGTCGTCCGCATTAATTCCGCGGCGGCGGCGGCGGAATCGGAAGCCTGTTCCAGGTGCAGCTTCATTGCTGCGGCGGCCGCCCCGGAGTCATTTTCGCCAATGGCTTTTAAAATGGAGAGATGCTCATCCGCAGTCATCTCGTGGATGCCGTAGTCCCGTTCGCCGACGATCTCACGAACTGACTGAATCAGGTCTCCGTAGCGGGAAATCTCCGAGCTGAGTCGATGATTGCCCGAGGCTTCTGCGATAACACGGTGCAGGGTGCGGTCATGCTCCCAGTCCGGGTCAACTCCGCCCGAGTCGCGAATGCGGGTGAACGCTGCTATCAGCGAGTCGAGACTTTCCTTTCCGATCTTCCCTGCGGCGAGACGGGCTGCCTCAACCTCAAGGAGCGAACGGACGGCGTAAATCTCGTGCAACTCATTCGGACCGAAGGGAAGAAAGACTGCTCCGCAGTTCCGTCGCAGCTCAACGAGCCCAAGGCCCTGAAGCTCTAGAAGCGCCTCACGTACGGGGGTGCGACTGACTCCGAACTTTTCGACCGCCTCGGCTTCGGTTAGCCTTGCGCCTCCTCTCCACTCTCCCCGCAGGAGTCCGGCAATGAGACCGCGCATCACGACGCGCTTTCCGGGGGATCGTTGTCCAGTTCGAGTTTCGATAGGTGAGGTGGAAGACATCGCGGGATTACGTAAATTGTATACAATATAACACCTCTTACTGTAAAGTCTGTTTTTGATAAGGTGGCGACGATGCCGGAGCAATTCAAACTTTTAAAGAATACGTTTCAGTCTTCCGGTTTGAATCGGAGCCGAAACACCCCGGTGATGCGAACCCGGGTGGTTCCCGGAATTCTCTGTTCAATCGCTCTCCTGCCAATGGCATTCACCGCGACTGCGGCTGAGGACGAGATCGTCGCCTTCCTCGATCGCCACTGTCTTGAATGTCATGACGAACAGACGAGCGAGGGGGATCTTAATCTGCTTGATCTCGCTTTCTCACCGGAGGATGCCGACAACCGCTCAAAGTGGGTGCGACTTCATGATCGGGTTAAGTCCGGCGAAATGCCGCCCCCGGAGAAAGTGGAGAACCTTCCCGCGAAGCAACGGGGCCGGTTGGTCGGTTTGTTAGGAGATGCTCTTCGTGACGCGGATCTCGCCGAGGTTCAGGAAAACGGGCGAGGACCGCTGCGCCGTCTCACCCGGATCGAGTATGAGACGAGCCTTCGGGATCTTCTGGAACTGCCTTATCTCGACATTCGTGACCGGCTCCCTGAAGACCGCACTTCACACGGCTTCACGAAGGTGTCGCGGCTCCTCGACCTTTCGCGGGTGCAACTGGAGGCCTGGCTCGATGCCGGCGAGGCGGCCTTGCGAAGTGCCGTCGCTTCAGGTGTGGAACCGATTCCCGTTCAGTCATGGCGTTTTACCGGAACCGATCTCTTCCCTGAGTTGGAAACGTTCGGAGAGCGTGAGGCCATGTTTTTTGCCACGGAGGGAAAGATGGTCGCCATCACCGGCGCGGACTACAAAAACATGACGCCGGAGCAGAGGAAGGACCCGTCGCTGGAGATGGCACTCTTTCGATCGGCGACCTGGCCCTATTACGGGTATCCGCGCGGATTTCGCGCACCGCATGAGGGCAGGTATCGCGTCCGCTTTTCCGGGAGGGCGGTACGTCAGGTCAGTGACTTTCGCATCGTCCCGGCGTATGACCCGCTTCCCATGAGTTTCCGGGCCCGACAACCTTCGGGGCCGGACGTCTCCGGTGACGTGCGCGAAACGGGTGGATGGATGGATCTCCAGGCGGAAGCCAAAGTCTTTGAGACATCAATCCTTTTGAAGAAGGGCGAGACCTTTGAATACAGTCCGCTCGGCTTGCCGGTGCCCTTCATTCGCACCGATGGCGGATTCTTTTACGATTTTCCACCGATGCCACCGGAGGGTCATCCCGGCGTCGCGATTCAGTGGCTTGAAGTGGAGGGGCCGGTGAACGAAGGGCAGTGGCCCCCGGCCTCGCATCGGGTTCTTTTTGACGATCTGCCCATCACGAAGGCGGCGGAAGGCTCCCTGACCGGCGTTGAAGTGGTTTCGAATGACCCTTCGGGAGATTCGGGGCGGCTGCTGCGCCGTTTCGTGGATCGAGCGGCGCGGGCTCCGGTTCCGGAAGAATCTCTCAGACATTATCAGAACCTGATCGATGAGCATTTCGCCGCCGGTAGTTCTTTTACCGAGGCGATGCTGAAGGCATACAAGGCCTTTCTATGTTCCGGACATTTCCTTTTCCTGACAGAGCCTGAAAATGATGCGCTTGCCGTGGCCTCCCGCCTTTCGTATTTTCTCTGGAATACCGCTCCTGACGATACCCTGAAGAATCTGGCGGAGCAGGGGAACGATCCGGGAGGGGAGGTTATGCGTGGACAGGTGGACCGGCTCATTGATGATCCTCGATTCGAACGCTTCGTGGTCGACTTCACGGATCAATGGCTCAATCTGCGTCAATTGCGCCGGGATAACTCCGACGACAGGCTCTATCCCGAGTATCGAAAAGATGACTATCTCGTCGATTCGATGGAGCGGGAAACGCGCGCCTTTTTCACCGCCATGGTGCGGGAAAATCTCCCGGCGACAACGCTTGTCGCTGCCGACTTCACCTTCGTGAACGACAGGCTCGCGCGGCACTATGATCTATCCCGTGTCTCCGGTTCCGCGATGAGACGGGTTGCGCTTCCTGAGGCGAGTCCCTATGGCGGTCTCATGACCCATGCCTCGGTATTGAAGATCACCTCCAACGGCACGACCACCTCACCCGTGGTGCGGGGAGTCTGGACCATGGAGAAAATCCTCGGCAATCCACCTCCTCCTCCTCCAAAATCCATTCCCGCGATTGAGCCTGATATTCGCGGCGCGACCACCGTAAGGGACCTGCTTGCCAAACACACCGGTGAGAAGTCATGTGCCGCCTGTCATGCGCGCTTTGATCCGCTGGGTTTTGCCCTGGAGAACTTCGATATCATGGGGGCGTGGCGGGATCGCTATCGGGGCATGGAAAAAGGGGTGAAGGTCACCGGGATCGATCGTGCCGGGCATCCCTTCACTTACTTCGTGTCTCAGCCGGTCGATTCTTCGGGGAAACTGCTCAATGGTGATGAGTTCGGCAATGTCAGGGACTTGAAAGTGATCCTCGCCGCCGACCCGAGGGCGCTTGCCCGGAATCTACTTCACCAGTTTACGCTCTATGCGACGGGAACTCCGGTTCGCTTTTCGGACCGGGCGGAGATTGAGACGCTGCTCGACCATTGCGAAGAGGATGGATATCGCATTCGCGACCTGATCCATGAGCTGGTCGGGAGCGGGATTTTTACCGGTCTGGCCAGAGAGGAAAAGAGTCAATCCGACGACTGAAGAGAGTTGGACCACGAACAGGCACGAATGAACACGAATCAAGATTTTGTGAGCGAGTCCGAATTCCGTGTTGATCCTTGGTCTAAAACAATCTGAGAATGAAATCTTCCAACCTTGCCAACCGGACCATGAATCGCCGCCTCTTCCTTCGCGGGACCGGGGTCACTCTGGCCCTGCCGTTTCTTGAGAGTTTCTCACCACTTTTCGGGAAATCCGAAGCGGACTCTCCGCGGCGCATGCTGCTTATTTCAAATAATCTCGGGGTGCTCCCGGCACCCTTTTTTCCTAAGGGCGCCGGGACCGACTACGAGGCTTCCCCCTACCTTGAGATCCTGAAACCCTTTCGCCGTGATTTTACCGTCTTCAGCGGTCTCTCTCATCCCAACGTGACGGGCGGGCACTCGACCGAGAACTGCTTTCTCACGGCGGCAAAGGATCCGACGGGGAGCGGGTTTCGCAACACAATCTCGCTCGACCAGTTTGCAGTTGAAAATCTCGGTCAACAGACCCGATTTTCGACGCTCAATCTCGGGGTGAATATTGACAAGGCGAACCGGAGTCTCTCATGGACGCGGGATGGTGTACTGCTCCCGGCGGAGGACAGGCCCTCGGCGCTGTTCCGCCGGATGTTCGTGCAGGGTTCACCTGCGGAGGTGGAAAGACGGCTTCTTCAGTTGAAGGATCGGGGTAGTATCCTTGACGCGGTTTCGGGTGATATGTCAGGGTTTCAGAAAGACCTCGGGAGCGATGACAAGGCACGGTTGGATCAGTATTTCACCTCGGTGCGCGAGTTGGAGGAGCGGTTGCACACTTCGGGCGCATGGGAACAAAAGGCGAAGCCGGCGACCAACCGTCCCGAGCCCACTGACATCGGGGATCCGGCCCGCTTTTTTGAAAAAGTTGGATTGATGCTGGAGATGGCGCAACTCGCTTTCGAGAGTGATTCGACGCGTATCGTCACTTTGATGGTCGATGGTTTTGCCACTCCTGTCTTCGAGATCAGCGCTGAGGAGAAATCGTTGAACGGATATCATGATCTCAGCCACCACGGCCGGTCGAAGGAAAAGTTGGCCCAACTCGAGCGTGTCGACCGCCGGCAGATGGAGGTGCTGCGAACACTCTTCGAGAGTCTGGCGTCGAGAATCGAAGGCGGGTCCCGGCTCCTTGATCAGACGATGGTTCTCTACGGCAGTAATCTCGGTGATGCGAATGTCCACAATACAACCAATCTCCCCATCCTCCTTGGCGGGGGAGGGTTCAAACACGGGCGCCACCTGGCCTTCGACGGGATCAGGAACACTCCACTTTCCAATCTTTTTGTTTCCATGCTCCAAAGACTGGGCATTGAAACCGCTGAGTTCGCCAGCGGCACAGGACCACTTGAGGGGCTGGAGATCGTTTGATCCCTGCGAATCGTCGGAAACAGGAATGCGGGTGGTGAGCAGTTCTTCGAACGGGATCTTTCGGTAGCTTTGGTAGGGTTGATCCCCATCGCGTCGTTTTCCGGCCGGACCTAGGGTCGACACTGTGGAATCAGTTCTCTGCCCACAAAACCAAACAAACAATCAAAGTATCCATCAAATGAAGAAATTCGCCCTTACCTGCCTCTTTGCTGTCGCCTCGACCGCAGCCTTCGCTGCCGACGACATCATCGATATCGCCAAATCCACCGGGACTTTCAAGACCCTGACTGCTGCGCTGGACGCGGCTGAAAAGACCGCCATGTTGAAAGAGGAAGGCCCTTTCACGGTTTTTGCCCCCAGCGACGAGGCTTTTGCCAAACTTCCCAAGGGAACTGTCGAAGACCTCCTCAAGCCCGAAAACAAGGAGAAGCTCGGTAACATCCTCGCTTATCATGTTCTTAAAGGGAAAGTGCTGGCCGCCGACGTGAAAACGATGAAAGCAAAAACCGCCAACGGTGCCATGGTCGAAATCAAAGTCGAAGGTGATACCATCACGGTGAACGATGCCAAGGTCGTCAAGGCCGACGTCACCGCGAGCAATGGAGTCATCCATGTGATCGACACGGTCCTGATGCCGCCCGCAGAATAATTTCGCGTGCTCCGGCACTCGAGTCATTCAGCCTGCCGCGTGAACCTTGCCTGGTTTGCGGGGCGGGCTTTTTTGTTTTAAGAGGAGGTGAGATAGATGGTGAATATCAGGATCTTCACTCCACCAGTGTCACCGTCACCCGCCGCAGATCCATCACACTCTTCCCGGGAATCTCCAGGGCCCGCAAGGTCATCGGGCCCTGTCCGGCTTTCAATTCAACTTCGCCCAGGGTGAGTGTCCGAAACTCCTTCATCGTGCTTTCGCCGTCGGGACGGGGGAGCGTGTCCTGATTCGTGTAGAGCGGGGGATCCCAGCCGGGTTCGACTTTGCCGGTGAGTCTTGCTTCCTGAAAAGCGAGTTCGATGACTGACCCGGCATCCGCGATCGGGCAGGTGTAGTCGATCGTGATCTCGTAGCGACCCGTCGTCTTGACATCAAGCAGCCAGACGAGGCTGTCCTCCGGGCTGGTCCAGTTCACGAAGTAGGAGCAGTTCGGGGCATTGCTGCTCCGCTTCACACTGCCGCGCGGTTCGCCGTCCCGGGCAGGCAGCATCGTGATGGGAAACTCGCGATAGCCAACCGGGATGGGCCTGGGATCCACGGCATTGGCGGGGCCTTTGCCTTTTCCCCCTTTGCCCTTTCCTGGGACGGGAGCCACGGCTTCGAGTCCGTACATTTCTTTCCGCCAGGCATTCACCGCCCCGGTGAGTGTTGCAGCGAGTTCGGGCTCCTTGTTGTTCAAAGGAGTGGTTTGTCCCGGATCGGCGACCATGTCAAAAAGCTGGCCGGTGTTGTCGAGTCGGTGGTTCTGGGTGCGCACACTGATGTTCGAAGCCCAGGTCGAAAAAATCATGCGGTCAGGCCAGATGGTCTCCGTCTTCATCAGGAGTGGAGTGAGATCGCGTCCGTCGAGCGGCTTGTCGCCGACGCGCGGTACCCCTGTCAGGGCTGTCAGGGTGGGGAGGAGATCAATTGCACCCGCGATCTGCGGGATGGTGTGTCCGGCAGGCAATTTGGCGGGCCATTTCAGGTAACAGACCGAACGAATTCCTCCCTCGTCGGTCTGTCCCTTTTTGCCCTTCATGCCGCCAGTCCAGCGGAAGGAATTGGGACCATTATCGGAGAAGTAGAGGACGATGGTATTGTCCTCCAGATCGAGTTCTTTGAGTTTTGTGAGGATGCGCCCCACGTTCATGTCCTGATTCTCCATCATGGCGAGAGCGCAACGGGTTTCGTCGTCGACTTCCTGATCGGCGAGGGTGGCGCGCTGGGTGATGGCCTTGGTCTTGAGTCGATTCCAATCCTCCTCCGGTGCGGCCCAGGGTGAATGAGGTGTGGTGAAGGGAACGTAGCAGAAGAAGGGCTTGTTCTTGTTTTTGTCGATGAAGCCGAGAGCTTTGTCGGTGCAGACGTCGACGATGTAGCCTTCTGTTTTGATCATGCGGCCCTCGTCCTCGAGAGGAGCGTTGAAATATTCGCCCCAGTGCCCCGAGGTGTGGCCGAAGTAGGTGTCGAAGCCGCGTGCCATGGGATGATAGGGCCACTGGCTTCCATTGTGCCATTTGCCGAAGGCACCCGTCGCATAGCCTGCCGCCTTGAGGGCATCAGCGAGAGTTTTTTCATCGAGGTCGAGACGCTCCTGGCCTGTTGAAACGCCGCGGACGCCGGTGCGGGGATGATAGCGGCCCGTGAGAAACTCGGCCCGCGTCGGTGAACACACGGGGCAGACGTAAAATCGGTCGAGAGAAACACCCGCCTTCGCGATGGAATCAATGTGAGGGGTCGACACCTGGGTGTTGCCCGAGTGGCTGTAGTCGCCCCAGCCGGCGTCGTCGGCGAGGAAGATGACGAGGTTCGGTTGGGCGGAAAGGCCTGGTGCGGGAGCGAGAGCGAGTGAAAGGATGAGCAATGCGGTCGCGGCGAATAGGGGTCGGATGAAAGGAGGCATGAAGGTGTGGCGAGTTTGGGAAAGGATGAAGGGGCGTCCCTTGCTTCGTCAATTCTATAATCCGAAGACAGGAGCGGGCTTTGCTCGAAAAACTCACGTTTTCCGCTACGTCGTTTCCGTAAGACTAGGGTAGCGAAGATCGTGAGATCTTCGGAGCTGTGCTGATCCCAGTCGATGCGTGTTAAGAAGTGGGAACACGGATGATCACAGATTCGCTTCGCTCCCACAGATGACACAGATGGGAGATTGACGAAGATCGAAGCCGAAAAACTCACGTTTTTCGCTACGGCGATAGCGCACCTCTTGGGTGTAGAGAAGATCGTGAGATCTTCGGATGGCGAAGGCATCCCGCGGAGGGCACCGTTCCTACCCGCGCGGGCGGAAAGAACTTTTCTCCGCGAGTGACTGCCAGATGGCTTTCTCCTCGTCTGAGGAAGATTCGGGGAACTCGACCGTGATGGTCACATAGAGGTCGCCAAATTCGTCTTTTCCCTTCGGGAGAGCCTTGCCGCGCAGTCGCAACTTTGTTCCCGGCTGGGTGCCCGGCTTGACCGTCATTTTCACGTCGCCGTGCGGGGTCGGAATGGTCGCACTGATCCCGAGGGCCAGCTCCCAGGGTGCGAGCACCAATTCACTGTCCAGATCGTGTCCGGAGGGCTTGTAGAGCGGGTGACGCTCCAGTCGAACGCGCATGTAAAGGTCACCGTCAGGGCCTCCGTTCGCTCCGGGGTAGCCGAGTCCGGCGCATCGTATCATCTGTCCCTCGGCGATACCCTTCGGGATCTTTACCCGGATGGTTGATTCCTTGGCCGGGCCGCCGTCAGAGGATGGTCGAGCGAGACGAACTTCCCGGACTGACCCGTGCATGATCTCCTCGATCCTGACGAGCAGATCGGCTTCGATGTCCTGACCCGCCATTGGCCGAGTGGAGCGGGGGCGACGTTGGCCTCCTCCGCCATAGGCTCCAAAGGGGTCACCTCCCGCCGCGGCGCGACCTCCGAAAAAGCTTTCAAAGAAATCGCTGAAGCCGGTGCTTCCGCCAAAATTGTAGTCATACTGGCCGCCTCCGCCGGGGTATCCGGAGAATCCGCCGGGATATTCCGCCCCCTGTTGCCAGTTTGCCCCGAGGGTGTCGTATTTCTTCCGCTTCTCCGAATCTCCGAGGACTTCGTAGGCCTCGTTTACGGCCTTGAAGCGCTCCTCGGCATCGGGCAGGTTTTTGGCGACGTCAGGGTGATATTTGCGCGCCAGCTTTTTGAAGGCCTTTTTGATGTCATCCTGCGAAGCCGACTTTTCGACTCCGAGGGTTTCATAATAGTCACGATACTGCACCGCCATGGGAAAAATATTCTCGCTTAAGAGAACTGAAATAAGCCAGTGGAAGCCCGCTTGTGCAATGGCGAATGATGAGCGTCGATTGCGCATTGGCGGAGGCGCGTGCCCTGGCCCCTTATGTTCAAGCGTCGCCCCGCCGATGAAATTCGTCATCCTTATCGCCCTGCTCCTGACAGTTGCCACCCTTGCTTCAGCAGGGAATTGGAAGGTGTCGCAGGAGGGAGCGGGGAAATTCTCCGGCGCGAATCACGAGCCTGTGCTCGCTGCCATCGCCGAGGCTGAGAAGAGTGGCGGCGGTGAGATCGAGATCGGGCCAGGTGTTTACCGGATCAACAAAAGCCTGTCTCTGGACGGAACCAAACACCTTGTCCTGCGCGGTCAGGGCGATGTCACGCTTCAACTCGCCCCGGCGTTGGTGACCGAACTTGCCGCACCTGCCGCAGTTGGCACCTCCACGCTCATCCTTCAGTCTTCTGAAAGGGTGCGAGTGGGTCTGCTCCTCCGGGTCATGGCTCCCGGAAAGATCGCGGCCATCACCGGTGAACCCAAACCGAGTTTTGAGGCCGAAGTCATCGCCATCGACGGCACGACCGTGACCTTGAAAGATCCGCTCCTATATTCTGCCCCGGCCGGCGCCCGTGTCGTCGATGAGAGAGACCTCAATCTTTTCACGATCGCGGGTGAAAGCGAAGACATCACCCTCGAAAACCTCACCCTCGATGGCGGCTTGCAGCCCGACGGTCTGCAACAGGCGACTCACCACACCCGCTGCGGCGTGTGGATCCAGGGGCGCTACGACTACCTGAAAGGGCCGAGCGGACCAAAGCCGCGCCGCATCACGATCCGGAACTGCCGACTCCGGAATTTCCACGGGCGCGGCATCGCGATCTACTCGGCCGACGATTGCGTTGTTGAGAATTGCGTGATCGAGAACGTCCTCGACGAGGGCATCAATCTTGATCACTTCTCGGAGCGCTGCCGCGTCACCGGCAATGTCGTCCAATCCGCCAAAGTGGGCATCGAACTGAACGACGTTAACGACAGTGTCGTCGAGCACAACGAGATAGGGAACTGCCGTTTCGGCATCCGGGTCTGGCGTTACTGCAAACTCGAGGCGTTGAACCTCCGCAATGAGATCCTCACCAATCGCCTCAGCGGGATCGCCAGCTTCGCCCTCGAGTTCCAGAGCGGCACCTCCGGGAACCTTGCCCGGGGGAATGTCCTAACGGTGCCGGCAGGCTCCCGGGGAAAAGCGGAAGGAAAATTCCGCGACGCCGGCAGCGGGAATAGGATGGAGGAAAATCGGATTGAGGAACGGGAGGAGTGAGGGGGCGGAATTTCTCCACATCGGTGACTCCGGGGCGCAATCATCGATTGCGAGTGCACAGGGCGTTCCTTGAGGGGAATTCACCCCGCCAACTCCTCCAACAGTGCCTTATTCAAGCGAATCCCGCCCTCAAAGTTCGAGACCGTAAAACTCTCGTTCGGTGCGTGGATCTGGCAATCAGGCAGGGCCAATCCGAGCAGGAGCGAATCGACGCCGAGGATGTTTTTGATCGCCTGAATGATGGGAATGCTGCCGCCTTCGCGGATCAGTCGCGGCTCACCGGAAAAGGCGCGCTGCAATGCCCTCTGCGCGGCCTTCCCGTGGGTGGAATGGGGGTCCATGACGTAGGCGGGACCGTAGTGGCCGAGTTCGACGTCAATGCGGCAGGACTCGGGGCAGTGGGCCTTGAGGTGGGCGGCGGCGAGGGCGAGGATCTCCTGCGGATTCTGGTCGGGGACGAGGCGGAAGCTGAGTTTGGCCATGGCCTCGCGCGGGATCACGGTCTTGGAGCCTTCGCCCTGATAACCGCCTCCGATGCCGTTGACCTCGGCGGTGGGACGTCCCCAGCGCTGCTCGAGCGCGGTGTAGCCGGCTTCGCCCCAGAGCCCGTGGACTCCGGTTTCGGCGATGGTGGCGGCGTTGCCGTCTGGGAGGGCGGCCCACATGGCCCGCTCCCAGGGCTCGAGGTCGACGACGGAATCGTAGAAGCCGGGGATCTGAACTTTGCCGAATTCGTTGTGCAGGGTCGAGACGAGACGCGCGACCATGGTTGCCGGATTCGGCACGGCACCGCCGTAGACACCCGAGTGGAGATCGAGGGTGGGGCCGTGGATTTTGAATTCAAGACAGGCGATGCCGCGGAGGCCGTAAGTCATCGTGGGGATGCCGGGACCGATCATGCCGGTGTCGGAGACGGCGCAGACGTCGCACTTGAGCGAGTCTTTGTGCATCTCAAGGAAGGGGGCGAGATTGGGAGAGCCGATTTCCTCTTCGCCTTCGAGGAGGAAGATGACGTTCACAGGCAGTTCGCCTTTTTCCTTGAGGGTCTCTTCGACGCCGAGGATGTGGGAGAAATGCTGGCCCTTGTTGTCGGTCGCGCCGCGGCAGAAGATTTTGTCTCCGACGAGAGTCGGTTCAAAGGGAGGGGTGCTCCACTCGGCGACCGGATCGACGGGCTGGACGTCATAGTGACCGTAGATGAGGACGGTGGGGCGGCCCGGTTTGACCTCGCTACGGGCGACGATGATGGGATGCCCGGGCGTCTCGTGCAGTTCCGGCTTCAGCCCCATGCGATTGAATTTTTCGACGAGGAATCCGGCGCACTTCCGCACGTCCTCACGATGACGGCTGTCGGTGGAGATGCTCGGGAAACGGAGGAACTCGAAAAATTCGGTGAGTTGGGGAGTCATCTTTGGGAGTAGTTTAGGAGTTAAGAAGCCGAGCAGTAGAGAATGGGAGACCTTCAAGAGCTGACGGCTAAAAGCTAAAAGCTAAAAGCTGAGGGTCAGAGGATACTACCAGGTTTATACGCTTCGGCACCTTCGATGCCGGCTACCAATTTTCTGGTTTCGTTGATGAAGTGGTCGATCTGCAACTCGACGGCGCCGGCGTTGGCTTTACCTTCGGTGAGGCAGGACTGGAGTTCTTCGGCGCTCATGCCGAGTCGGCCGTCGGCGGCGAGGCGGTCGATGAGGTCGTTGCTGGCGCTCTCGCCGGCACGGTAGGCGCGGGCGGCGGCGACGGCGTGCTCTTTGATGACTTCGTGCGCGGTTTCGCGTCCGATCCCGCGCTTCACGGCGGTCATCATGATGGTGGTGCTGAGAAGGAAGGGGAGGTAATGGCGATTCTCCCGCTCGATCACGGCGGGGTTGGCGTCCATCCGGTCGAGGATGGTGATGAAGGTCTCGAGCAGTCCGTCGGCGGCGAAGAAGGCATCGGGCAACATGACCCGGCGAACGACCGAGCAGGAGACGTCGCCTTCATTCCACTGATCCCCGGCGAGGCCCGAGGCCATCGTGAGGTAGCCGCTGAGGATGGTTTTGAATCCGTTGACTCTCTCGCAGCTGCGGCTGTTCATCTTGTGCGGCATTGCGGATGAGCCGACCTGGCCTTTGGCAAAGCCCTCGCCGGCGAGTTCGTGTCCGGCCATGAGTCGGAGCGTTTTGGCAAAGCTGGACGGGGCCGAGGCGATCTGGTTGAGGGCCGAGACGACCTGGAAATCGAGACTGCGGGGATAGACCTGCCCGACGTTAGTGAAAATCTTCGCGATGCCGAGGTGGGCGGCGATGCGGCTTTCGAGTTCGATCACTTTGGCCGCGTCGCCATCGAAGAGGCTGAGCTGGTCGAGCTGGGTCCCGACGGCGCCCTTGAGCCCGCGCACGGGGTAGTTCGCGATGGTTTCCTGAAGCTGGTTCGCGGCGAGGAGGAGTTCTTCGCCGAACATGGCGAGCCGTTTCCCGTAGGTGGTAATCTGGGCGGCGACGTTGTGGGTCCGGGCGGTGATAACGAGGTCGCGGTATTCATCGGCTTTGCTGGAAAGGCGATGGAGGGCTGCGGCGGTGCGAACGCGGATGACTTCGAGGGCGCGGTAGACCTGGAGTTGCTCGACATTCTCGGTGAGGTCGCGGCTCGTCATGCCTTTGTGAATGTGCTCGTGTCCGGCAAGGTCGCAGAATTCCTCAATGCGGGCTTTCACATCGTGTCGGGTGACCCGCTCGCGGGCGTCGATCGAGGCAAGGTCGATCTGATCGATGACACGCTCGTAGGCGGCGATGGCCTCGGCGGGGATGTCGAGCCCGAGATCGCGCTGCGCTTTCATCACCGCGACCCAGAGCTCGCGTTCAAGACGGACTTTTCCTTCAGGGGACCAGACCGCTTTCATGGCAGCGGTGGCGTAGCGTTCGGCGAGGACGTTGGGGATCATTTTTGGAAAAATCTGAAATGCTGAAATCGGAAAGTTTATTCGGCTATCTGCTTGAGATAATCGAAGGAGTAAATGCCCGTGTTGTGTCCGTCGGAGAAGCGGAACTGGATCGCGTAGAGGCCGACGGGATTCCAGCCTGTGACGGTGGTGCCGGTGAAATCGCGGCCTTTTTCATTGCCGCCGAATTCTTTTCCGAGGAGATCACGCTCGCCCATCGTCTCGGCGCTGGGGGAAAGGGAACGGAGCCGGTCCATCCGGTAGTAGCTTTCCGCGCCATCGTTCCAGCGGATCGCGACTTCGTCGCCGATGAGTTGAATGTCTTTGATTCCGGTCATGAAAGGGGGAGAGGGCATGATTAGCACGTGCCGAGGGCAGAGGCAACAGGGTAAGGTGGCCGACCTGACAGGGGGTGGAAGATTACGGGTAGCGGTTATCTCGTGGCCTCTGAGAGGCCGGGATGCGTGTCCACGGGCGATTGGACCTGCAAGGCGGCAGCGCGATGTCCGCTCCGGCCTCACAGAGGCCGGCGAAAGGCCGTAATGGGCGTGCGTTTTTAAATCGCAGTGGGCTTTGAAAAGTTCGTTTTCCGTCCTAGGTTCTGCTTCCCCCGAAATCTCCACCCCCATGAAAATTGCCAAGGACGGAATCCGTTCCATCGTCAAAGTCGGTTACGACGGAAGAGTTCATAAAACCTTCCGGGGCACTGACCGCGAGGCCAGGTTCCAGAATGAAGTCCGGGTCCTCAAGGTGCTGGAGGCACGGGGCTGCGAGAACGTGCCAAGATTGCTCGACAGCGATCCGGAGACTCTGACCATCATTACAACCAACTGCGGGGCTCCGGCGGAAAGCAGTATCAGCGAAGCGAAGGCGGCGGAGCTTTTTGAGACGCTGGAAAAGGAATTTGGAGTCGTTCATGACGATCCTTTCCCGCGGAACATCACCTACAACGCACGTCAGGGAATATTTTGCATCATTGATTTCGAACTGGCGCAGATCAACGAGGATCCCAAGCACACTTGTGACGACGAGGAGGCGCACCGGACTCTCCAATGGTGTGGCATGACTTGCGATGGTTCCCGGAAACCGGGCAATCAGGATGCGTTGTCGGTTTTTTCTTCGGAAAAGGGATGGGCCAACAGCATCGAACTTTGCGGCGAGCATTCCATTGACGACAACGGGATTATCTTCGCCGTCAGTGACGGCATGGGTGGTCCTGCCGCCGGGGAAGTGGCGAGTTCGCTGGTGGTGAGAGAACTACGGCGTTTCCTCCCGGCGATGATGGGGGACTTTCATGGAACCGCCGATCCTGAAGCCCTCCTTGAGGCTGCCGTAAAGTCGCTTCACGAGTATGTAACCCGGGTGGGGAATCGCGATCCGAAACTGACCGGCATGGGGGCGACGGTGGTTTGCGGACTTTTCTACCGGGCGAGGGTGTATTTTGCCCACGTCGGAGACAGTCGCTTCTATAAATTCCGGGCCGGAGAACTCAGGCAACTGACCTTCGATCATACTTATGTGGGAGCGCAGTTCCGTTCAGGGAAACTGAACGAGCGCGAGGCGAGGAATCACCCCCGGAAGAACGTGCTCCAGCAGGCTGTCGGCGGCGGGTGTCAGTTCCTCAGTCCCCAGGTGTCTTCAACCTCGATTCAAGAGGGAGACTGGTTTCTGATCTGCTCCGACGGAGTCACCGACGGACTCTGGAACAAGAATATTGCCGAGTGCTTCTCAGATGCGGACGCCGGCGATCACTCAGCGGAGGAGGTGGCGACACGGATTCTCGATTGGGCCACCGACGAGGCGGGAGGAGACGATACGACCCTCTTTGTGGTCAAGGCCCTGAAGCGTGAAGCAAAGGAAATGCAAGACTGAGCAATACGGAGCCGAAGGCCTCACGACCTTCGCTACGACCGCGGGTGACGTTCACTCCAGTCGGCGCATCAGAAGCACAGCGTTGCGGCCGTTTTTAGACCACTTCTCGTGTCTTTCTTCGGGCAGCAGGTTGAGATCCTCGCTTCTCACGAATCCGGCCCGCTCGAGGTATCCAGCGGCCTGGGTCGAGAGAGCGAATAGATTCCCGTAGCCGAGCTGTCGGCCGCGATCGAGGGCGGCATCGACGAGAATACCGCCGTAGCCCTGGCCGGTGTGGCCCTTTTTCACATAAAGGCAGGCGAGTTCCGCCTTTCCTGATTCCGGATAGGGGTGGACCGCGACACAGCCGACGACGTTTCCGTCGATTTCGACCACGATGTAGTCGTCGATTGCTCCCTGGATATCCGAACGGCTCCGCTCGATCAGTTGCTCGTCCTCCACCGCGCGGTGGATCAGCAGGTAAAGTTCATCCACATCAGCGCGGGTCGCGGGACGGACCTTTTGATAGGCATCGGAATAGACCATGAGCCCGACCCCTTCGTTACTGAAAAGCTCGGAGAGCAGGGCGTCCTCACTGCGACTGCTGATGAGGTGGACGCGCGGAACTCCATCGCGGGTGGCGCGGGCGGCGTGCCTCAGCTTGGAAGCCATGCCGGAGGCGAATTCAGGGTGCTCGTCGACGAAGGCGAGGGCATCATCACCCGACCATTGATGCTGGCGGCAGGTCGACAACTGCCGGGGATCCTCGGTTGAGACAAAAATGACTTTGGTTGCGTTGAGCGCGGTGGCGACTTCCCGGGCGACGGCATCGGAGTTGACCCGCAGGGTTTGCCCGTCGGCGTCAAATCCGAGCGGAGGAACCACCGGGAGAATATCCTGATCTAGGAAGCTCTGAAGGACTCCGCTGTCGATCTTTTCAATGGTTCCGGTGAAGCCCGCGTCAATGCCCTTGATGATCCCGGCGGGGTGGGCATGGATGGCATTGGCGGTGGCGGCCTTCAGCTTGACCGTGGTGAGGCTCTGCATCACCGCGCTGCTCAGGCGGGTGATCGCGTCCATGCTCACTTCCAGGGTGGCCTCATCGGTGACGCCGGTGCCATCGATGTTGGATAGTGTCACCTTGCGCCTGGCTCCGAGGGCTTCGATCTGGGCAGCGGCTCCGTGAACGAGAACCACCTTGATGTTGAGCGAACGCAAGACGGCGAGATCGAGAAGAATGTTGGAAAAATCCGGTGAGTCGATCACCGCGCCGTCGAGAGCGACCACGAACGTGCGCCCGCGAAATTGCGGCACATATTGAAGAATGGAGCGTAGGTCGCTGAAATTCATGAACAGGTCGTGAATGTTGCCGTTCCGGGGCGATAATCAACCGGTGAAGCGCTCCCGGTTAATCCGGAGGACGGGAGGGTGCTCCTTCTCTATCTAGCTCCGGACCGTTCCTAACAGTTCCCGAAGCCATGTCTTGAATTTGGCCATGGGAGACGGTTCGCGCTTCACGGATGGTTCTTTCGGCTGGTCCGGCAGGGTCCAGGTGTTGAAATACTCCATCAGGAGGAGTTCGCCGGGGAGGTTTTCCGATTTTTCCGCCGTCACGATCGCGGGGAAATTTGCGAGAGGATTAAAGTGAAACCCCGAACTCGCCTGGGTGAAGAAGTCATCCTGATGGCTTGCCAGCACATAGCGGGGTTTAAGTTTCCGCACCGCGTCAATGTAGCGATCCGTCTTGCCGACCCCGACACCGAGGATGGCGACATCGAGATCCCGTACCGATGGAGTGGAGCCCACGATTCCCCCGGACTCCACGTAGATGCGTTGTCCGCCCATCTCAATGACAAAAGCCATGGGTGTACCGAGCTTCCAATCCTTCACTCTCTCGGGCTTGGAGCCGGGTGGAAAAGGTTTGGTGATCTCGCCCAGATAGGGAACTTTCCCGAGCACGAGATCGTGTTCCGCCGGGAGGACTTCAATGGTGGCGCTCCCGATGCGATGGACTTTTCCCACACTGGTTGGGATGATCTCGCCCGGATCGACGCCGGATGCGACACAAAGGTGGTAGCCGGTCTCAGAGACGATCACTTTTCCGCCGAGCTCCTTCTGCAAGGTGGGAACGTCGTAGAGATGGTCGAAGTGGCAATGGGTCACGAGATAGGCGTCGATGTGGTCAGGGATCTTCCCTTTTTCCCGGATATAAGCGATGGCCTCCTGCTGGGGTTCCAGCGGAGCGTTCAGCGCGATTTTTCTGAGTGGAAAGCGCGAGAAGTAGGGATCCACGAGAATCGTTGTGCCACCCGATCTCAGCAGGTAGCCATTCACGCCGAGGTAGGTGATGGAAACGCTGCGGCTTCCGGGATGAGGGGCGGTGGCCGCAGGTTCACCCTTGAGCAGATCACTGTATCCTTTCAATTGGTTGGCACAGCTCACTCCCGTCAAAAGGGCAATGACGGGCGCGACCAGGCGCATGAAAGAAATGAAGTTCACGGAGTGATGGAAATCCTAAACCTTGACCGAGTAAAGCACGATTTCTCCACTGCGACCACGAATCGGAATCGGGTCGAGGCGAATTCCCTCGGGCTTCGGATCCGTCGCGTCCCAGGCTGAAGCGGAGACAAGAAGGGGGTGTCCGAGGTCCTTGGTGAGACTTTCAATGCGCGAAGCGGTATTGACGGTGTCACCAATGGCAGTGTATTCCATCCGGCGGGGGGAGCCTATCGTGCCGACAACCGCCGTTCCGCTATTGACCCCGACACCGATCTTGACCGGCTCGAAGCCCTGCGTTTTCAGCTTGGCATTGAGGTCCTCCAACCCGCCCAGCATTGCCCGGCCGGCCTCGATCGCCTGACCGGCGTGCCCGGGTGACTTTCCGGTCGCTCCGAAGAGGGCCATGATCCCGTCGCCGATCAATTGGTTCACGATGCCGCCGTGCTCCTCGATGATCTCGGTCATGTGCTCATGATAGAGATTGAGGAGCCGCACCGCCTCGACCGGAGCAAGTGACTCGCAGCGGGTCGTGAATCCGCGAATATCAGCAAATAGAACCGAGACGATGCGCTCGACGCCCTGCAATTCCTCCTCGTTCCGCATCAATTGTTCGGCGATCTCATGCCCGACATGACGGCCGAAGGTGCTCGTGATACGATCCTTTTCCCGCAGTCCCGCGACCATGGCATTAAATTCGTCCGCGAGGAGCCCGAATTCATCGGCCCGAAGGGGGTTCATCTTTACGGTGAGGTCTCCCTTGCCGACCCGGTCAGCCGCCCGCCGCATTTCCTCCACCGGTGTCACGACAAGCCGGGACATCAGGACACTGCTGACGATCGCGCATAGGACGCCGGACCCCGCCACCGCGAGGGCGAATCCGATATCGCCATCTGACGGAGTCGGGTCGATAAGCAGGAGGAGGAGGGAAAAAATCGGACAGATGCTTGCCGCGAGCGTCCAGAGCTTTCCCCGGCCTGAGATGGAAAGTCGGAAGGTGCCCTCAAGTCGGGCCGGGCTGACACTCTGAAAATAGCACGGAAAAAGGAGGCGCTGCCTTGCCCAGTCGATCGAGAAAAACCCGATGGTGAGAGCCACGACCGCAGCGATACAGATCGAAACAGGGAAATGAAACCAGACATGCGGGTTAATTGCTTCGCCCGATCGTTCCAATCCGAGGAAAAGGGCGGGTATGCTCAATAGCCAGCCTGCTCCCGCGATTCCCGCAGAGACGATGGGGAGATGGATCACGGCCCGCTGGCGCTTTTGCAGGGCTGCGGCATCGGGGACGGGGCGTCGCAGACGAAAGACAAGGAAGGCCCAGACCAGAACCAGGGGAGGGTAGACGATCGAGTTGAAGATCGCGATCGACGATTTGAAGGAGACTTCCTGCGCCGGAGTGAGGAGCGGCGGAATATGGAGCAGGTTATAGGTAATGTTAAAAATACTCCCTATCGCCTGAGCGAGAAACATCAGGAAAAAGACGATGAAGAGATCACGCCAGCGCGGGCGGCAGGCTGGGGCGTCGACAATGGGAGAAGAATCCTTGATGGATGATTAAATGGCATCTTCGTGCGCTTTTGTCGATGAAGAGGTGAAAGACATAAAAATATTAAAAACTATTAACTATTGAAATAAGTCAAATAATCATATTATTTATAAGATGGTTATGGTTTGGAGAGTGGTGCTTTCTTTATCGATATTCCTTCCGATCGGCTGCTCGAGCTATCTTGGTCCGGCGTCCGTGAGGCAGGCGCATCGTCCCTACAATGAGTCAGTAGTGGAAACCCTGAATGAGCAGCTCCTCCTCAACCTCGTCCGGCTCAGATACAGGGATAATCCCTATTTTATTGAAGTCAGCAGCATCACGTCGCAGCAATCGTTCGAGGGGGCTGTGGGAGTATCGGCAGTGCTTCCCTTTTTCGGTGATCGAGTGAGGAACTTCGGTGGATCAGCCGGAGCCCTCTATTCGGATAATCCCACGATCACTTATCAACCGCTCCAGGGAGAGGCGTTTCTCGAGAAGTTGATGGCTCCGATTCCGATGGAGGCAATGATGAGGCTGACCCAGTCCGGTTGGAGTATCAGCCGGGTCATTCGGATCGCTGTTGAGCAGGCGAATCACATGCCGAATGCTCCGAGCGCATCGGGACCGACTCCGGTGGGGCCTCCTGAATTCAGAGAGTTCAAAGAGCTCACCAACGAGCTCCGCACCCTGCAGCAGGCTCATGCTCTCAGTCTTGCCCTCGACGGAGAGCGGATTGCGCTGGCTTTCGAACCTTCGCGAACTCCCGCCGATGTACGTGATTCCGTGTTTTCCCGCATGGGAGTCAGGACAAACGAACAGGCGGTCTACCTGACCAATCGTCCGACTTTGCGAAGGAACGGTGACGAACTGTATCTCCAGACCCGCTCACTCATCGGCATTCTCTTTTTCCTCTCTCATAACATCGAGGTCCCGGAGGGCGATGTAAACAAGGGCCTCGTCACCGTGACCCGCAACCCGGACGGGACTCTTTTTGACTGGGAGGAGGTCTGTGGAGGTCTGATGAAGGTGAGTAATGCGTCGACACCCCCGGCTGATGCGTTTGTGAAGATCAAGTATCGGAACTCATGGTTTTACATCGCGGACAATGATCTGGACTCGAAGTCCACCTTCATGCTCCTCAACCAGCTCTTCAATCTACTGGCCGGGGATGTCAAAAAGGTGGCTCCTGTCCTTACGATTCCTGTGGGGTGAAGCGGTGAGGCCTCCCAATCAGGAGTCATGTTCCTCGTTCTCCCTCTTCTGCATCGCGGCACTGAACGCTGAGGCGAGGATGCCGGTGGGCATCGCGATAAGGCCGATCCCGGTCAGCGCGGTGAATGAGGCAAACACTTTGCCGAGCGGAGTCATGGGCACGCAGTCTCCGTAACCGACCGTGGTCAGCGTGGCGATTGACCACCACATGGAACGGGGAATGCTCCCGTAGACTTCCGGCTGTCGATCACCCTCGATCAGATAGAGGGCGGAGGCAGAGGCGAGTAGCAGGCCGAAGGCGATGAAGAGACTGACGAGCAATTCGAAGCGTCGTTCTGCGATTGCCTCACCGATGTTCTTGAGCGCTTTGGAATACTTTCCGAGTTTGGCCAGTCGCAGCAGACGAATCAGCCGCAGAAGCCGTAGAAGTGATCCCTCAAGTCCGAGAAAGGCCATGCCCATGGAAAGAATGACGATCAGGTCAAGAATCGCTACCGGTGAGAGCGCATAGGCAAGTCGCGAACGATTTTTCGGATTTTCAGGGGCGGTCCAAATACGCAGCAGGTATTCAACGGAGAAAAATACCAGCATGAACGCCTCCGACCATTGGAAGATCCTCCGGTGCGGTTCATAGATCGTCACCTCGGTCTCCAGAATGACGAAAATCGTGGACACCAGGATGACGGCGGCGATGACCTTGTTAGCGGTAGAGATGCCGGGTCCGTTGCCCAGTTCGACAACGAGGTGCCGGGCGATGCGTCTTCTCAGGCTTTCTTTCATGAGGGTCGTTTTTCCTATTTTCGTTGATCGTCTCCCTATTTTTCCAAATTTAAAGTCCGGGATTGTTCCTTAAGACGATTTATCCCGACAGGGAGGGATTCGCGTCCCGCTGGTTGCCAATTTCGTAATCCACCGTTAGAGAAGTGCTGGCGCCCGGGTCTCCCTGATCCCGGACGCAGAATCCATGGAAGACTTCGCCTTCATTAAACTCGGTCCCGGACGCTATCTCTGCGGCCTCGGGCCGTTTAGTGCCCGCGATTCGGCCCCGGGCGCCGGGGAGACGGCGTTTTACCGGAACAACTTCGAACTCTCCGATCCCGCCCCATGGAAGGTTCCAACACGCGTTTTTGAGACCGATGATCTCCGCATCCTTCTCCCGGACAACGGGGCCACGCCGCTCCCTGAGATTGCCTGGTCGGGATTGGGTGATACAGACGTGAGGGGCATCTTCGACGAGATCCTCGGACAGATTCATTCCGGTAAACTTAAGAAATCAGTGCCTGTCCTGACTGAGCGGGGCATTCTCCACCGGGGCGAACCTGCGGCGCTCGTCAAGGCGATCATCGCCGCTCCCGAGATGCTCTGGGGCTACGGATTCCGTGAAGGCGGAAAGGGCGTCATCGGGGCGACCCCGGAGCAGCTCTTCACGGTTCGGGACGGCATTCTCGAAACGATGGCCCTTGCGGGGACCGCTCCACGTCATGAGATCCACGACTTCCCCAACGATCCAAAGGAGATCAGGGAGCATGAGCTCGTCGCCGATTACCTTGAAGAACTGCTGACACCGTTTGGTCAGGTTGAGCGCGGGCCGCGTCTGCTCCTCGATCTCGGCTCGATGATCCATTTTCTCACCCGGCTTCGAGTGCGGATCGCCGATCCTGACACTGACCTCAACGCCCTGGTGAGGTGCCTTCATCCCACTCCGGCGCTCGGGGCCTGTCCCCGGGGAGACGGGGCATTGCGTCAACTCGTTGAATACCGGCATCGTCTCGGGGTGCCTGAACATTTTGGTGCTCCTTTCGGCGCGGTTCACGAGGGCTTTTTCCAGGTTCTCGTGGCGATCCGGAATCTCTCATGGGATGGTCGCGATGTTTTCCTCCCAAGTGGAGTTGGTCTCGTCGAGGGCAGCCGCTTTGATCGCGAATGGCGCGAACTGGCCCTGAAACGAAATTCGGTCAAATCCCTCCTCGGAGTCTAGTCAGGGCCGCATGACCGTGAATTCCAGGCTTGCTGCGACGACTCTGGGACACCTCGCCGGGCTGGGTGTTACGGAATTCGTCATCTGCGCCGGGGCACGAAACGCGCCGCTCGTGATGTCTCTTCTGGCGACTTGTCAGGAGAAAGGGTTAAAGGTCTATCATCACTTTGACGAGCGTCCCGCCGCCTTCTTTGCGATGGGACTTGCGAAGAGATCAGGCCATCCGGTCGCGGTCCTGACAACCTCCGGCACCGCTGTTGCGGAATTGCTTCCCGCGACGATTGAGGCCTACTACTCGGGCATTCCGCTCATTCTCGTGACGGCGGATCGACCGTCCTCATTCCGCGGAAGCGGGGCGCCGCAGGCCATCGAGCAACCGGGGATATTCGGGCCCTATGCGCCTGTAGCGCTCGATATCGGGGGGGAGGGGGATTTTGCCGGTCTGTCAGGGTGGTCGCGGAGAGAACCCCTGCATCTCAACCTCTGTTTTGAAGAGCCAGGCCCGGGAGAGTGTTGTCAGGAGTGGGAGCCGGTCATGCTTCCGGAACCATTGGTAACGGAATCAGGAGACGTCGGAAAGATTCTTTCCTCCTTCTGCAAAGGGACTGATCGTCTCATCGTTCTCCTCGGGGAATTGCCGAGGGCCTGGCGTGACTCCGTGGAGGCTTTTCTCCTTGCCCTGGGAGCCCCCGTCTGGGCCGAAGCGACCAGCGGCTTGCGTGAGAGTGCCCGCCTTTGCGAGCAGATGATCCGTTCCGAGTCACTCGTTGCGGGTCTTGGCCCGAGACAGGTCCTACGGATCGGCGGAGTGCCCAGCCTTCGGTTCTGGCGCGACCTTGAAAAGAGGACGGATATCGAGGTGCTTTCATTGAGCTCGTGCGACTTTTCCGGTCTGGCGAGATTGAGCCGGCACTTCGTTCGTGATGAGTTTCCCGCGATCACCATGGAACAACGGACCCGGGTGGACGGGTTGCCTCCGTTCACTGACGCGAAACTTGAAGACTCCCTGACAAAACACTACTCCGCAGAGCCCTCGATGGTGCGTGAGCTTTCCCGGCACATTCCCCGGGAAGCGCTCGTCTTTCTGGGCAACAGTCTTCCCATTCGCGAATGGAATCTCGCCGCGTCTTTTGAGATCCCGCATCCCCGCGCCTACGCGAGTCGCGGGGCGAACGGAATTGACGGCCAGATTGCGACCTTTCTCGGCCTTTCCGAGGGGGAGGGGGAGGGGGAAGCATGGGGGATCTTCGGCGATCTCACGGCTCTCTACGATCTCAATGCTCCGGCCCTGATCGGCCAACTTGGCCGCGGGAGACGGCGTGTCGTGATTCTCAACAATGGCGGGGGACGCATCTTCTCCCGCCTTCCCTCCATGGCCGGACTGACTGAACCGCATAAGCAGGTGACCGAAAACCGGCACTCGCGGCACTTCGAGAACTGGGCTGCGATGTGGGACCTGGCATACGTTCGCTGGCCGGCGGGCGATCCCTTTCCTGAAATCAGTGGAGAAACTGTCGTTATCGAAATCATTCCTGACGAGCAGAGCACGGAAGCCTTCTGGGCGGCACGAAAATGAGTGATCCGGTGAGACCTCTCGTTGCCCTCCACGGGAATCTCGGTTCAACCGCCGACTGGGAGGCGCTCTCGTTGCAGGGGCTACAGGCCATCGATCTCTGGAGTTTTTCCTCGCTCTCATTCGGCGAGTTCGCCGACGAATTGGCGACCACTTTGACCGAGGGGTTGGAAAGGCCCTTTCTCGTTGGTTATTCCCTCGGTGGACGTCTTGCTCTGCATGCCATGGCAAGACATCCGGAGCGATGGAGTGGGGCCCTTATTCTATCAGCGCATCCGGGGCTGTGCTGCGTTGAGGACAGGCTTGCCCGTCGCATTTCGGATGAGATCCGGGCTCGTGATGCCAGGGAGATGGAATGGGGAGCCTTTGTTGAAAAGTGGAATCGACAAGCTGTTCTCGAAGGGGGCTCTGCAAATTCATCTCAGCTCGCCCTCGAACCCCGCCGCGAAGCCATCGCATGCGCTTTCGAATCCTGGTCGCTCGGTCGTCAGGAGGACCTGCGCCGGAGCCTTTCGTCTTTTCGCTCACCGGTGAGGTGGATTACGGGAGAGAAGGACGAAAAGTTTACCCGACTCGGGGCTGAAATGGAGGACGTTTTTGCGAACTTTCACCATGTCGTCATTCCCGGATGCGGGCATCGGGTGCTCCAGGAAGAGCCGGGTGAGGTGGTTCGCGCATTGAACGGATAGGAGACTGGATTGCTACCCTGTCAGCCCCCGAAGAGTTAAGCCGGTCTCTGAAGCCTGACCCCCTCCAGGGCGAGGATCGCTCGTTTCCTACCGACGCCCCACCGGTATCCGGAGATCGCTCCGGTCTCGCGGATGACACGATGGCAGGGAATGAGAATGGCGACAGGATTCGAGCCGACTGCCGTTCCTACGGCGCGGGCTGCTCCGGGGCGACGGATCGCTTCAGCAATACGTCCATAAGTCGAGAGTGATCCTGACGGCAGGGCGAGGAGCGCCCGCCAAACCTGAACCTGAAAGGCGGATCCCTTCACCCAGGCACGAAGCGGTGAAGCTGGCTCAGACCCATCCGCCTTTTCGAAGATCCCGGCGAGGCGTTGTGCCGCAAAAACGTCATCTCGGAACCATTCGGCACGTGGCCAGATTGCCCGAACGGTTTGCGGGCTAGGCGCCGATTCGACAAAGGAGAGCAGGCATATCCCCCGGGATGACTCTCCGAGCAGGCAGAGCCCCAGAGCTGAAGGGGCGACTCCCCAGCGGATTTCCATTCCGGCTCCGCCTTCTTTGATTTCACCGGGAGTTGCCGCTTCCAGAGAAACACAAAGGTCATGGAGTCGACCCGGCCCGGAGAGCCCCGACTCGATCGCCGCGTCAAACACCGCATCCCCGCGGAGGAGGCGTTCCTTTGCGTCGACGAGAGTCAGGCATTTCACAAAATCCTTGGGAGTAACTCCGACCCAGCGGACAAATTCACGATGAAAGTGAGATTCCGACAAGCCTGAGAGTGCTGCCATCTCCGTGAGAGAGGGTTGCAAGGTGGCGTTCTCGTCAAGCCAATGAATCAGCCGCTCCATGCGGGCGTAGGAGGTCATGACCGAAAGTAGGGCGTTGCGGGAAGCTGACCACCCGATTCTTGCTGGGAGTTGAGGCTGCAAGCGGTCCACATCCCGGGGCGTTCTCGACCCGGAGCATTAAGAGTGTTCCCGGGGCGTTCTCGACCCGGAGCATTAAGAGTGTTCTCTATTTCGACCTGAGAAGTCTGATCTCCTCATTCACCGCTTTGAGCTCAAGAGTGAGTTTATCGCGTTTCCGATTCAGCGAACTCATCTTGGAGGGGGCTTTCAGATATTTTGGAATCTCTTCGGCAATGAGATCGAGTTCTTTCATGATCTCATTTCGCCGGTCGACTGCAAAACCAAGTGGGCCGCTGGCGTTGGTCAAATCCTCTTCGGAGGATCTTTTTTCAGGTGGAGGCGAGGCCATTGGCAGGCTGGCGACAAAGGATTGATCCTCTTTCGACAGATTGGTGACGGGAATCGTAAATCTTTCGCGATCACTTTTACGAACCAGAGTGACAGAGCTGTCGCTCCTACCAATGATGGTCACCTCCAGTCGTCTTCCTTTGGAATCCGTGATGGTGCGAGATACCGAAAGTCCTCCTGATTCCGTTTCCTGCGTTTCGAGAGAGGGGAAGCAGGACGATAATAGAAAGGCACTCCCGATTGACAGAATGGCGAGACCCGAAAAATGCCTATAAATGATCAGGATCATGCTGATAAAATGCAAATTATATCAGAATTAGACAAGGATTTTAGTCCTGGTTCAGTGTTCTATCTCCTGATTCCTTCTGAGATCGATTTACCGGACCTCGCGAACGTGAGTTGACGTAATCCCTCTCCGAGAAGACGCTCCCGCATTCATGAATTGGATAACCGCCCACGAATTTGAAGACCTCCGCTATGAAACCTCGGAGGATGGACAGATCGCGAAGATCACGATTAACCGGCCCGAAGTTCGCAATGCTTTCCGTCCCCAGACGGTGAAGGAAATGCTCGTTGCCTTTGAAATGGCTCACGAGGATCCCACCGTAGGGGTCGTCATCCTCACCGGGGAGGGCGATCTTGCTTTTTGTTCGGGTGGGGATCAGAAGGTGCGAGGTCACGCCGGTTATGTCGGGGATGACGGTATCCCAAGGCTGAATATTCTCGATGTGCAGAAGAAGATCCGTTCTCTACCGAAGCCGGTCGTGGCGATGGTGGCGGGTTATGCGATCGGGGGTGGGCATGTCCTCCATGTCGTCTGTGATCTCACCATTGCCGCGGACAATGCGAAATTCGGCCAGACCGGTCCGAAGGTGGGTTCTTTTGACGGGGGGCTTGGATCGAGCTATCTCGCCCGAATCGTCGGGCAGAAGAAGGCGCGCGAAATTTGGTTTCTCTGTCGCCAGTACGATGCACAGCAGGCTCTCGAAATGGGGCTGGTCAATACGGTGGTGCCGCTTGCACAACTGGAGGAGGAAACGGTGAAATGGTGCCGTGAGATGCTTGATCATTCACCGCTTGCGCTGCGGTGCCTTAAGACTGCCCTCAATGCCGACTGTGACGGTCAAATGGGGCTGCTCGACCTCGCTGGAAATGCGACCCTCCTTTATTACATGTCCGAAGAGGCGAAAGAGGGAAAAAATGCCTTCGTCGAAAAGCGGAAACCGGACTTTTCCAAATTTCCGCGAGTTCCCTGAGGCGAAGGTTGAAGGTTTGAAGTTTCAGGTTTCAACTGCTTGATGAAAGGATGAACGCTTGGATTCTCGCCGCTCGCCCCAAGACTTTGCCCGCGGCGGTGGTGCCGGTGTGGGTGGGGGCCATGCCCCTGCTGATCGATGACGATCCCTTTTCGGGTTCGTGGTTTCTCTTCTGGTGCACCCTCGCAAGCTGCCTTTGTATCCAGATTGCGACCAATTTGTTCAACGATGCGATCGATCATCGCAAGGGTGCCGACACGGCGAAGCGGATCGGGCCGAGGAGAGTGACGGCGTCCGGGATGCTTTCACCCGGGATGGTCCTGCTCGGGGCGCTTGGTTTTTGTCTCGCTGCGACGCTCATTGCGATCCCGATGCTCCTCGATCGGGGATGGCCCCTGCTGGTGATCGGGGTAGTCTCCCTGTATTTCTCCTACGGATACACCGGTGGTCCAATTCCACTCGCGTATCGGGGTATGGGGGAATTGTTTGTGATCCTGTTTTTTGGTTTTGTTGCGGTGTCAGGATCTTATTTTGTCCAATCGGGAGAGTGGGGCGGATTGGAGGTTCTGACTCTGGGGTTGCAATGCGGCCTATACTCGAGCGTCCTCATTGCGATCAATAACCTGCGTGATATTGCCGAGGACGAAACCACCGGCAAGAAGACGCTTGCGGTGCGATTCGGGAAAACCTTTGCGCGGGCCGAGATCGTGACTTTTTGCTTTCTGCCCGTGCTGCTATGGATGGTGATTCTTCCCGATAACCTCCTCAGCCTCGCGGTCGGAATCATTCCTGCCTTCGTCGGGGCCATCATCTCTTTTGCGGTGTGTCGCACGGAACCGGGGCCCCGCTACAATCGCTATCTTGCTCTGGGAGCCTTGCAACTGATCCTCTTCGCACTTGTGGCGACACTTCACTCTGCTTTGCCATGAGCGCCATTCACCTCTGGCGCTACACCCTGCGATCCATTTCGGCGCTGAACACGGTGAGTGCCCGGACCGAACACGAAGGGGCGTTGCTTCGGGTCGGCGAAGGCTACGGATGCATTCATCCCTGGCCTGAACTCGGAGACGCGACTTTGTCCGAACAACTTGATCTGCTCGCTTCGGGACAAAGCACCCCGCTGATTCAGCAGGCTTTGCGATGTGCAGAAAAGGATGGTGCTGCAAGACGCGCGGGCGCTTCTCTGTTTTCCAATCCGGTTCCGGAAAGCCACTGGCTGGCGATGCCTGGAGACAATCCTGAGACTGCGATGGCGGAAGGGTTTGATTGCGTGAAGTTGAAGATCGGACGCGATCCGAAAGCGGACATTGAGCGGTCCGGGAAATGGGCTGAGGCAGGGTTCCGTCTCCGTTTCGATGGAAACGAAAAACTCCCGCTCTTCGATTTTCTTCGCTTCTGGGAATCCCTCGGAGATCTGCGGCGCCAAGTCGACCTCGTGGAGGATCCAATTCCCTGGGATCTCGAGACCTGGGCGAACCTCGGTGAGTTTGGTGTCCCCCTCGCAGTGGATCGCGAATCAGAAAGCCGCTTCAGAGAGGGCAATATCGCGGTGATCAAACCGGCCCTCTCCGACTGGGTTCCTCCGGGGCAGAGCCGGTTTCTGGTTACTTCCTACATGGATCATGCCCTCGGGCAGATCTGGGCGGCGGCAGAGGCTTCGAGGCTTGCGGCGGGTCCGGACGCTGGGCGTCTGCTCAAATGTGGATTAATGACGCACCGGTGTTTTGAATCGGATCCCTTTTTTGAGCGGATCCGTTGTGTAGGATCGAGACTACAGTCGCCGGGTGGAACCGGGCTGGGCTTTGACGATCTGCTGGAAGACCTGCCATGGAAACGACTGAACTAAACTCCTCTGCCTACTGGGAGTCGGAGAAGGTCGATCTCCGTCTCAATCCGAAGCGCCCGGTCGATGCGGCGGACTTGCGGGATTTTCTCCGCGAGGATTGCGGGATACGATCTTCAGTTGTCATCGCCACCTCCGGATCGAGCGGGAGAGCGAAGTTTGTCGTTCTTTCGAAAGCGGCACTGCTTGCCTCCGCCCGTGCGGTCAATTCCCATTGTGGCCTGGCAGGTGATGACATCTGGCTGGGAGGTCTCTCGACCTTCCATGTCGGGGGGCTTGGTATTTATGCCAGGGCTGTCTGCTCCGGGGCTCAAGTGGTGCCGATGGGGTGGGATCAATGGACCCGTGACGGATCCGCTTTGGTCGAAGCCATCAGACAGTGCGGGGCGACCCTCACTTCATTGACTCCGGTGCACTTGAGTGATCTTGTCGGAGCCTCTGTCCCTTGTCCGGATTCCCTGCGCGGTGTTTTCCTCGGGGGAGGGAAAATTCAGGAAACGCTGGTCCAAAAGGCGCGTGAACTTGGCTGGCCGATATGGGCCACGTATGGCATGTCGGAGGCGTCTTCGCAGATTGCAACCAGTCTCGACAGTCGTGTCGATTGGCTCACGCTTCTTCCGATCTGGGAGTGCCGGACGGATCGCGAGTCGCGGCTCTTGCTTCGGGGAGAGGCTCTCTTTTCGGGATATGCGGAGAAGAAGGGCGGTCGGTGGAGCTTCGATCCCGCCCGGGATGAATCAGGCTGGTTTGTGACAGGCGACCGGGTCGAACTTGATAATGATGCCCTCCGCTTTCTGGGGAGAGGCGACGATCGGGTGAAAGTGTCGGGAGAGCTGATCTCTCTTTCCTCTCTCAATTCCAGGGTCGAGGACCTTGGTTATATCGGAGCGGTCGTGGCCCTTCCGGACACTCGCAGGGAAAACGAGTTGGTCCTTGTCATCGAAGGAGAGGGAGGAGAGTGCCTTAAACGATTTAACGATGGCCTGGCCGTGATCGAACAGGTGAGCCGTATCGTCGAGCTCAGGGAACTTCCGCGGACAGACCTTGGCAAAATTGATCGGTTAAGAGTCACTGAACTCGCGTGGGCAGCTCACTCTTCCCATCCGACCGGCTGAATCCAGGCCTGTTCCATTTGACCGTGGAACGAGGGATTGGGGTGCTTCCGACTCGAGGTGATCGTGGCGCGAAGGTAAAGGGCGTCGTCAGGGAGTGTAAAGCCCGGCTCATTCCCCGTGACAGTGGCAAAAATCTCCCCGATGCCCGTCTTTTCCGCGGCGGCATCATATCCCTTCCGCGTCCCGATGAAGGTGGTCGTGTAGTCAACTCCATCGATCGGTGTGATCGACAGTGAAAGAGTGCCTTTGTCAGGATCGTGCCTGATCGCGTCGAGGGTTACCCCCGAACTTGCGTAGAATTTTCCCTCGTGCATCGCTGCGACAATAGAGTCACCGTCAAGTTTCTCCGCTCCGACCATGATCCATCCCCGCCCCGGCGAGACATCCTCTCCGTGGTAGGTGTGTGAATCGTCCGTCGCCACTCCCATGAGCGGCGCGAAGCCGAGTTCGGCGATACGGATGGTGTTGGCGATGTCCCAGATCGCTTCGTCTCCCGGGCGGGTATCGTCGCCGAGATGGTTGATTCCGGGGTGGCCGTTGTAAACTTCGAAGTAGGCCCCTTCGGCGACATCAGCCAGATCTTCGGCCGTGAGGGCCCACTTGAAGTTCGGGTGATTGAGGTGGGCAAGGATGGGTCGGCCCGTTTTTTCCGAGTGAGCTTTGATGGCCTTCATGCTCTTTCTCAGCACTTCCCGGGCGGAGAGATTCTCGTCTTTGATCGGTTCGATCACGCTATCGAGATTGATGGCGTTGATGTGGACAGGATTGCCCTGTCCGGAATTCGACATCTCCTCGGCCGGAAGCAGGTAAAATTCCCCCGGTTTTTCGAGGGCTGCGCGGCATTCCTCAAGCGTTTTCAAAACAATGCCGTCCTTGTTTTCCCGGGTTTCACGCTTGAGCCAGTTCTTGCCAAAGCGGGCTTCTGCTTTGGTAACGGCGTCGCGACCGACCGCTTTCTGGCGTATCCGGATGGACTCGAGATCCAGCCACTTGTCGCCCTCCTGAAGGACATTGTGATCACTCATTCCCACAAAGTCGTAACCGTGCGAGCGATACCAGTCGAAAATCATTTCAGGGAAATCGTTCCCGTCGCTCCACAGGGAATGCGTATGGGTGTTTCCCTTGAACCAACTCCGGGTGTCTTGGTCCCGGGCGGAGAGGGGAAGGGCGAGGACAAATAGCAGCGAAAGAACTCTCATTCCGTCGAGAGTAGCAAAGCAGTGGCCATGAGGACAATAGACTCCTGATGGCCTCATCAAGGCTGGCTGCAGAACCCGGATCAATCAATTGTGATCGTCTTCGGATCAAAGTCGACCGATGGGTACTTCATATCGAGACCTTTGAGTGTCTTGATGAGTATATCGGCGACAACAAGATCCCGATACCACTTGCGGTCTGCAGGCACGGCATACCATGGCGCCGCCTCGGTGCTGGTCTTTTCCAGGACGTCGCTGTAGGCCTCCATGAACTTCGGCCAGAGAGCCCGGTCATCTAGGTCTCCGGGGTTGAACTTCCAGAGTTTCTCCGAATCATCGAGGCGCGCCTGCAAGCGCTGTTTCTGTTCATCGGGCGAAATGTTAAGGAAGATTTTGAGGATGGTGGTTCCCTCATCAGCGAGCATCTGCTCGAAATTCACGATGTGATCGTAACGCTTTTCCCACCTCGACTTTGGAAAAATCTCGCGGACCCGAACGGCAAGGATATCCTCGTAGTGACTGCGATTGAAGATAACGACTTCGCCGTTCTGGGGCACTTCCTGATGGATGCGCCAGAGGTAGTCGTGGGCGAGTTCGAGCGGGCTGGGACGTTTAAAGGATGCGACGCGGATGCCCTGGGGATCCATCTTGTCGAAAACATTGCGTATGACTCCGTCTTTCCCTCCGGTGTCCATCGCCTGGAAGATCACAAGGAGGCGCTGCTTGCCTTCGGCGTAGAGTCGGGTCTGGAGTTCGTCGATCTCTTTGGCGAAGGACTTCATGAGTTCCTCGCCCTCTTTTTTTTCCATCGGGAAGAGGCTTTCGTCAGTGGTCGGGATGGCGGTGATGTCAACTTTTCCGCCGGGCTGGATGCGGAAAGGGTGGTTCTTAAGTGAAATGGCGGGCATGAGGTGAGGGTAAACCGGGCACTGGGAAGTCGGCAAGGTTTTTTGACTACGGGAAGGGTCTCACACAAAGCCACTAAGGAGCTGACGAGTTTGCTGGTTTTGTGGATATGATCTTCTTTGTGTCTTAGTGGCTTTGTGTGAGATCAAACCTCACACCAGCTCCGCCGCAATCGGATCAGCAAGGGCCTTTCCGGCCCGTGTGAGCACAAGATTCCCCATTCTTTCCTCGACCAGACCCTGTTGGGTGAGGGACTCAAGAGGGTCAAGCGACGGGAGTAGATTCATCGGCAATCCTTCGCGGGTGCGGAGGCGGAGGGCGATGGCCTCGGTGCGCCGGTCTTCCTCACTCAGGAGCTCGATGTCGGTGCGGGTGTCAAAGCCACCCTGAGAAGCACGCACATAGGCGGCGGTGTCAGGCAGGGTTTTCCAGCGCTGCCCCTTGATCGTTGAGACAGCTCCGGGCCCGAGGCCTAGATAGTCGGCACCGGCCCAGTAGGAGCGATTGTGTTGTGATTCGAATCCGGGACGGGCGTAGTTCGAAATCTCGTAGTGGCCGTAGCCGGAGGCCTCAAGAAAGTCGATGGCCTGATAAAAGAGATCCGCATCGCGGTCCTCGTTCGTGTCGAGGTCGCCGCTTTGGTGTCGTGTCAGGAATTCGGTGTCTTCCTCGTAAGTGAGATTGTAGGCTGAAAAATGTTCGGGCTGCAGGGTGACGGCCTGTTCGAGGTCTGCCTGCCAGAGCGAGGTCGTCTGCCCGGGTATCGAAAACATGAGGTCGATACTGATGTTCTCAAATCCGGCTTCACGAAGAATCTCATACGCGGCGATCGCGTCAGCAGGGGAGTGATCGCGACCTAGGGTTTTAAGGGTTTCCTCCTGAAAGGATTGAATGCCCAGGCTAATGCGATTAGCGCCCAGCTCGCGCATCAGTTTCGCCTTCTCCAGATCGAAGGTGGCGGGATTCGCCTCCAGTGTCCACTCGAGGACATTGCGAAGATCAAAATGCTCAGCGAGCCCCCTCATGAGGTGTGAGAGCAGTGTCGGACTCAGAAGCGAGGGGGTGCCGCCTCCGAAGTAGACAGTCTTCGGTGCGATTATTTCTCCGGCAGAGCGAAGGCGAGCCTCGGCGAGGATGGCGTCAACAAAATCGCGGTTGGCGAGATTGCCTGGCTTATGTTTGTAGAACCCACAGTAGGGACAAATGTGGTGGCAGAAGGGGATGTGCAGGTAGAGGTGCAAGGTCAGCCTCCTTCCCTGATCTCACGCACAATGATGCTGGGACCGCGGGTCTCCACGATCTCGACTTTTGCTCCGCGCTTGATGGAGGGGCCTTCGGTGACGATATCGATTTTCTCTCCGTCAAAATCGCCGCGACCGGAGGGGAACAGATCGGTCACGGCGAGGCCCTTACGACCGGTCATGGTTTGCCTGTCCTGAAGTCCCTGATCAACTCCGACGGCGTCATTGAGGATGAGTTGCTTTGTAAAGGGAAGCCGGTGAAAAAGCCGCATCCAGAGGTTGAGCGTGATCAATCCGGCGACGACGAGAATGCCGAGTGCGATGGTTCCGGCGGTGGCCCCGTAGGAAACGAAGGTGGCGATCACGGCTCCGAAGAGGCAGATCACGGCCACAATCCCGAGCAGTCCGCCGGGAAGGACGAGCTCAGCGAGGGCTGCCAGGATTCCAACCGCGCAGAGAATGAGGATGGTGGTCATGACATTCCAGGAGCAGTTGGATCGGAAAGTGCCGGATCAGCTCTTACCGCAACACGATTTGAACTTCTTGCCACTCCCGCAGGGGCAGAGATCATTTCGTCCGACCTTGGGCATTTCGCGGCGCTGTGGAGTCTTCGGGATCTGAATCTCGGGCCTTTGCTGGGCCGGAGCAGCGGGGGAAAGCGAATTGCCTCCGCCTGCGGCGAGACCGGAAAGGACGTCGGGACGGCTCATCTGGATTCCCTTGAGAACGCGGTTGAAGTCCTCCGGTCGAGTGGTGGTTGTCCGGAAGAGATTGCCGAGAACCTCTGATTTGATCCTGTCCATGAGGCCAACGAAGAGTTCGTAGGCGGCATGTTTGTACTCAACGAGGGGATCCTTCTGCGCGTAGCGATAGTTGCCGATGGACTCGCGAAGGCTGTCCATCTCGTAAAGATGCTCCTGCCAGAGTTGGTCGATGCTGTGGAGGATGACCCATCGTTCGAGGTCCTCGACCCGCTCGGGATCCTCGTGATTGGTTTTGACCTCGTAGGCGGCCTTCACCTGGGAGATGAGGAACTCAAGATTCTCCTCATCGTTGCGGCTTTCAAGGCCGGCATCAGCGGCATTGAGAGCGAGAGGGAAATGGGTGTTCACGACCTGCAGGGCCGCATCCGGAATAAGGGACCCCGTGTCGGGATCGAGGCAGTCATCGAGCAGTACAGGAAGCGCGTCCTCGATGATTTCGACGATGAGAGCATGGGGATCCTCGGTGCGAAGCACTTCGTTGCGGTAGCCGTAAACGACGCTCCGCTGGTTGTTCATGACATCATCGTATTCGAGAATGTGTTTGCGCGAGAGATAATCACGTGACTCGACTTTCTTCTGGGCGTTCTCGACCGACTTGTTGAGCCAGGGGTGTTCGAGTTCCTGACCTTCCTCCAGGCCGAAGCGCTCCATCATCTTGGTCATGCGTTCGGCGGCACCGAACTGCATCATGAGATCATCCTCGAAGCTGACGTAGAAAACGGACTTTCCGGGATCACCCTGACGCGAACATCGGCCGCGCAACTGGCGGTCAACGCGGCGGCTGCGGTGACGCTCGGTGCCGATGACAAAAAGTCCGCCTTTGTCAGCGACGCCTTCGCCCAGTTTGATGTCCGTTCCCCGACCGGCCATGTTCGTGGCCACGGTGACAGATCCGGCCTGTCCGGCGCGGGAGACGATCTCGGCCTCCTGAAGGTGGAATTTCGCGTTCAGAACCGCGTGAGGGATCTTCTCGCGCTGGAGCATTCTCGCGAGCACCTCGGAGGACTCAACGCTGGCGGTTCCCAAAAGAATCGGCTGACCGGCTACGTGTCGCTCTTTAACCAGATCGATAACCGCCTTGAACTTCTCCCGCTGGGTCTTGAAGATTTTGTCGTTGAGATCAACACGGGCGATCGGCCGGTTTGTCGGGACGACAAGAACCTCGAGTTTGTAGATGTCGTGGAATTCCGCGGCTTCGGTCTCGGCGGTTCCGGTCATGCCTCCGAGTTTCTGATAGAGACGGAAGTAGTTCTGGATCGTGATGGTGGCGTAGGTCTGGGTCTCACCCTCGATCTTGACCCCTTCTTTTGCCTCGACCGCCTGGTGTAGACCGTCAGACCATCGGCGACCGGCCATCTTACGGCCGGTGTTTTCGTCGACGATCATGACTCGATTGTCCTCGACGACGTAGTGCACGTCTTTCTCGTAAAGGGTATAGGCCTTCATGAGCTGGGAGATGGTGTGCATCTTCTCCGCCTGGGCGCTCATTTGCATCTGAAGGTCGCGTTTAGCGGCTGCCTTCTGGCTGTCGGTGAGGGAGTCTTTTCCATCAATGACGGAGAAGGCTTCGGAAAGGTCCGGTAGCACAAATGCCTGCGGATCATCCGGACTGAGCACCTCACGCCCTTTTTCAGTGAGCTCGGCCTCGTGTGCTTTCGGGTCGAGGGTGAAATAGAGCTCCTCTTTCAATGCGAAGAGCGCGGTCTTTTGCGGATCGCGATAGAACTCAAGTTCTGTCTTTTCAATCGCGCGGCGGACGTCGGTATTCTCCATGGCGCGCAGCAGGGCACGGTTGCGGGGCATCCCGAGCTTCACCTTGTAGTAAAGGGTGCCTGCTTCGGTCGCATCCCCGGCATCGAGCGCTTTTTTTGCCTCCTGGGCGAGGTCGTTACAAAGCTGGGTCTGCTTGCGGTGCAGATTCTGGATGGCCGTCTTGTAGAGGTCGAACTGCTGGTCCTGACGGACAGTGACCGGGCCGGAGATGATGAGCGGAGTCCGTGCCTCGTCCACGAGGACTGAGTCCACTTCGTCAATGAGGGCAAAGTAGTGATTCCGTTGAACCTGCTGGGCGGCCTCCTGGGCCATGCCATTGTCCCGAAGATAATCAAACCCGAACTCACTCGCGGTGCCGTAGGTGATGTCCCGGCGATATTGATCTCTGCGGATTTCGCCCCGCTGATCATTCTGAATGACCCCAACGGTGAGGCCCAGGTATTCAAAGAGGTAACCCATCCACTCGGCATCGCGGCGGGCGAGGTAGTCATTGACGGTGATGACGTGAACGCCGAGACCGGTGAGGGCGTTGAGATAGACCGGGAGGGTGGCGACGAGAGTTTTTCCTTCGCCGGTGGCCATCTCAGCGATCATTCCACGATGGAGTCCGACGCCGCCGATCAACTGCACGTCAAAGTGAACCATTTCCCACTTCACGGGATGGTCGCAGACGATCCACTCACGACCGCAGAGGCGGCGCGCCGCATTTTTCACCACGGCAAAGGCTTCCGGGAGAATGTTGTTCAGGTAGGTGGCCCGGGCTGCGGGGAACTCGTCTTTCAGTTCATGAAAGAGGTGCTGGGCTTCGAGGATCTTGTCCGGCAGCGACTCATCATCGACACCCTCAACGGCATTCGGGCGGACAAAACCCTCGGCCTTGCGGAATTCTCCCGCGAGCGACTCAAACTTCTCCGCCCAGTAACGGAGCAGTTCACGGTTCTTTTCGGCGGGCCTTGACCTCAGAATGCGGTCGCTATAGCTCTCGATTTGAAGACTGTAGCGGTCAAGGTGCGACTTCCATGCGGCGGTCTTGTCCTTAAGAATCTGCTCGGGTTGATTCTGCAGCTCCTTTTCGAGCTCGTTGATCTTTAAAACGAGCGGAGCGATACCGCGGATAATGCGGTTGTTTCTACTGCCGACGATGAGTTTCAGGAGCCACTTAACCATGGTAAAAACGGGACGGAAATTTCAGGAAGCTGGAACTATAGGTCATCTTGAGCAATTTTCAGCGAGTTTTCGATCCGGCGCGGGGCACAGGGGGAACAGTGGCGGCCGGCGGCGGGTGATTGCTGATGCGCTCGCGAATGAAAAAGGGGAAATTCAGGCGTGGCGCCTTATAAATTCATCGGCCAGAGCGCGATAGGCGGTCGCCCCGGAGCAGGTGGGTGCGTAGTCGATAATGGATTTCCCATAACTCGGGGCTTCGCCGAGACGGATATTCCGCGGTATTATCGTTTCATAGGTGACCTCGGGAAAGTACTCACGGACATCGTTAATCACCATGGCCGAGAGGTTGGTGCGGCTGTCAGCCATGGTCATGACGATTCCTTCAAGGACCACTTCGGCGTTGGCCCCGGAGTCCCGGATCTGCTGATGCACGCCGACAATTTTTGAGAGGCCCTCGAGACCGAAATACTCGCACTGGAGGGGAACGATCAACTCGTCTGCCGCAGCCAGAGCCGAGGTCATGAGGACACCGAGAGAAGGGGGGCAGTCGATGAGCAGATAGTCCGCCTGATTTTTGTTCTTAAAAGGGGCGAGGAGCTTGCGCAGACGGACGAGGTGGTCGTCTTCGCGCGCCATTTCGATTTCGCATCCGGCGAGATCCATATCGCAGGGAATGAGGGAGAGATTGGGATATTTGGTCTGGAGAACCAGTTCGGAAACATCTCCGCCCCCGATAAGATGCTGGTAGATGCTGGGGTGATCGCCCGGGACGAAATCAAGAGCGCTGGTGGAATTCGCCTGAGGATCGAGATCGAGAATGGTGACCTTCACCCCCCGCTCCGCGAGGCAGGCGCCCAGGTTCACCGAGGTGGTGGTTTTTCCAACTCCGCCTTTTTGGTTGGCAATGGCAATGATCTTCATGAAATTTTTCTAGGTCGAAGGGTCGGGGGCGGAAACTTGCCCGATCCTGACGCGGGTGAAAGGGAAATTCCGGATTCGACGCGAAAAAGTCATTCAAGGGGAAGACAATCGCGCCTAAAAATAGGAAGAATCATCATGAACTCCATGAAAAATCACACCTTGCAATCGCGGCACTCATTTGTTGTATTGGTGAGGTCGCGCCAGTCTGCGCCGAACCGCTAATTTTTCTCCGAGATGTTGTCTCCCAAAGTTGGTTATATCCTCTGGTTATGGGGCCTTGTCCTTGTGCCCGGGTGGTCGATTTCTCAGGAAACCCCGGCGTCAGTTCCAGCCCCGGCTCCGGCCGTTGTTGAAGCGCAATCGGCGAAGGTCGAAAACCAAAAAGAGGATTCGAAGGCCCCTGCTGGCAACACCGGGGCAACGGCTTCGCCGGAGACTAAAGTGAATCCGGCCCCGGCTCCCGCCAAGTCCACAGAGGAAGTGCAGGCGGAAATGCTTGAGCGTCTTGCGGATCAGCTTTCCCACCGGATGCGGAGTCTGAAGGAGCGGGAGGCTGCTCTGGCTGCCCGGGAGAAGGCTCTCGGCGAGCGGGAGTCAACCGCCAAGGAGCGTGAAGAGATGCTCGGGACCATTGAAGAACTCATGCAAATGAGGGAGGAAGTGGTGAAACGGCGTGAAAAGCTGCCGCCCCCGCAATCCTGGAACGGGCCACCTCCGCCGGCCATCTATGGGCGCTATGCCGCCGTGATCGACGGTGAGACGATGCAGTTTTATCACAAAAAAGAAGCCGAGGCGAGGGTGCCCGTGGCGAGCACACAGAAGCTGATGACCGCGCTGGTGATCTGTCAGGCAGGGAATCTTGACGGGCTCGCCGAGGTGCCGAAAGAGGTCCTCAATGTCGAACCCACCGTGGTCGGAGTAAAGCCGGGGGAGCGCTATTCCCGCCGTCAGTTATTGACCTCGCTTCTGGTCAAAAGTGGAAACGATATCGCCGCCACTCTGGCAATCGACAACGCGGGCAGCATTGAAGCCTTCGCGGAAAAGATGAACGCCTTTGCCCGCTACATCGGGATGACGGACTCCCACTTCATCAATCCTCATGGACTTCCCGTTGAGGGCCAGTATTCGACCGCCCGCGACATTGCGATTGCCGCTTTCGAGGCCTATCAGATTCCCGACATCCGGAGGATGGTCGAGTCGAAGACCTACGATTTTGTCTTCAACGACGGCAGGATTTACACCCTGCACAACACCAATCGGCTCCTAGGCGAATTGGAAGGATGCAATGGAATGAAGACCGGGTTCACCTTTGCCGCCGGGAATTGTCTGGTTTGCAGCATCAGTTTGAACGGAGAGGACCGGATCTCGGTGGTTCTGAAAAGCGCCCGTCCCCAGGTTTCCCAGGACAGTGAAGCGCTTTTGAAATGGTCACTGGGACTCGAAATGCTCGGGCCGATGTCTGTCGAGCCTTCCTACGTCGGGGGGCAGTAGACCGGGACCGCGCTTCTCACGGAAGCGAAGATCTCACCGAGCGAGTGCCGGGGCTTTCCGGTTGGCGGATTCGACGGCATCAATGATGGACGTTCGAACATCGGAGAGAGAGATGGGTTTTGCCACGAATCCGTTCATTCCCCCCGCAAGGCAGGAGTCACGAACCCCGGCGAGGGCGTGTCCGGTCATCGCGATGATGATGGGCTGGCGGGGCAGGCTGAAGTTCTGGCGGATCAGCTCAGTGGCATCAAGTCCTCCCATCACCGGCATCTGCAGATCCATGAAGACCAGGTCGATATCGCCCTGATTCACCCGATCAACCCCTTTGCGGCCATTGTTGGCAAATTCGATTCCCGTGTACCCGAGCTTCTCGAGGACCATTCCTGCGATCTTCTGGTTCATCATGACGTCCTCGACAATGAGGATGCGTGCCGGGTAGGCGATCGCAAAACTGCCGCCGCGGGGAGTGGAGGCATCTGCTTCGGACTGAAAGGTTTCCTCGGGAATTTCAATTCCCGCTCTGCGCTGAATCATCGAGAGGATGTCCCGGAGGAGCTTGAGTTCGGAAACCGGCTTGTAGAGCGTTCTGATGAGGGGGAATTTCGCTTCGTCGATCCGGATTCCGCTTTCCCCGATGGAGGAGAGGAAAATCGCGGGAATTCGATGATGGATGAGCTGGTCGGCAAACTCCTTCATCCTGCTTTCCTGCGTGAGGGCCAGGGGGTCGGCGATGACAATGTCCGGCTTGAATCCGATGATTTTTCCCGCGACGGAATCATCAAGACTCGGAGCCAGATGCGTCTTCATTTGCCAGCTTTCGCAGTAGGTCTTGATCAGCGAGCTGAGCGCATAGTTGCGGGTCAGGATGATGCAGGTCTTGCCGTGTAGTGGCCTTTGATTCTCAAGCTGGTGCTGGGGCTTGACCGCTCCCTGCTGGGGAACTTCACGGAAGGGGAGGTCGAAGTAGAACTCGGAACCTTTCCCCAGTTCGCTCCGCACGGAAAGATTCCCTCCAAAGATATTGCAAAGTTTGCGGCTGATCGCGAGCCCAAGTCCCGTTCCGCCGAATTTCCTGGTGGTCGAGGCATCGGCCTGAGTGAAAGCCTCGAAAATCTTTTCCTGATTTTCCGGGGCGATGCCGATTCCGGTGTCCTTTACCGTGACCCGGATGAGGGACTCACTGCCCGTTTTGGTTTCGCGTGTTGTCAGCCTCAGGGTGATGACGATTTCGCCGACATTGGTGAACTTCAGGGCATTGCCGACGAGATTGACGAGAACCTGCTTGAGTCTTTCGCGATCGCCGTAAACCAGGTTCGGGATGCGTTTGTCGATGAAGTAGATCAGCTCGAGCTGGCTCTCGGCCGCGTAATAAGCGAACATCTCGATGGTTTCCTCAATCAGCGCAACGATGTCGACCGGCTCGTTTTCGAGCTCCATTTTATCGGACTCCAGTTTGGAGAAATCGAGCACGTCGTTAATGAGGTGAACGAGCGATTGTCCGCTTGTTCTCATGATCTGGACGAGTTCTTTCTGCTCGCTGGTGAGCGGGGTTTCCATGAGCAGACTCGTTGTTCCGATGATGCCGTTCATCGGAGTGCGGACCTCATGACTCATATTCGCGAGGAAGTCGGACTTTGCGTCCTGGGCCACCTCCGCCTGCTGTTTTGCGATCTGGATCTCCCTGATCGAATGATGAAACTGATCGGTCGTCTTGCGGAGGCTCTCGGCCATGGCATTGAAGCTCGCGTGGACTTTTTCGATCTCAGGCGGGCCGGACTCTTTGAGACGGTAGTCATACCGGCCCTCGGTCACCGTGTTCATCCCGCAGGCCAGCCCTTGAAACCGGCGGGTGAACCAGGAGCCCATGAAGATGAGAGAGGCAAAAAGCGGAATGATTCCGATGAGCGGGAGGAAATGGCGCAGTTCCATGACCCGGGTAAATCCGAGGAGCTCCGGATTGACCCGGGACTGTGCGACGACAAACAGGGACTCATCGGCGATCTTCACGGGGAAAATTGCTCCCAGGGTCTGCGGAGATCCGGACCCGAGGATTGCTCTAATTCCGTTTGAAGCACCGGATAAGGTTTTGTAGTCCTCCGCGAAGCCGGCGATCACGGTTTGATTCGTGGACACGGCCTCGGCGAGAAGCTCATTCATGAGGATGTCCTCGTCCGGCGCCGGGAATTCGGCGAGGGAATGATCAAATACCCGAACCAGAGGAGGAGTCGCTTCGGTTTTGCGGTAAACGGTGACACGGGATTCCGCGTTCTCGGTAAACGTGTAGTTTATCCGGTAAAGAAAGGTTTTGATCTCGTGGGGCATTTCGGCTCCCTCCGGAGCGGCCGCGGCGATGGTCTCGGGTTTCAGTTGCTGCGAAAAGGCCGCCGTTTTGGATGAGAAGTCGGAGACAATATCCCTTCTTTCCAACTGAAGCTCCTGAAGATAGGAAATGCCGAGTCCCAGAGAAGCACCGATTGCCGCAGTCAGGAGACTGACGGCAAGGAGCATAAATCCCAGGGAAGGTTTTACTGAAAACATCAACTCGACTATCGCGTTGACCGCTCTCAAAATCAATTAATTTCCATAATTTAAAGGAAATTTTATAATTTGAGTTTTATGCACGTCCAACTTGCCTCCGGGCCAGGCAGGGACTAAGATTCTCGCTCTCCGGAACGCTCGGTTAGCTCAGGGGTAGAGCACCTGCTTCACACGCAGGGAGTCACTGGTTCAAATCCAGTATCGAGCACCATTTTCCTCCCTGGTTTTTACCAGTGGATCGTCACACCGGTCCGGATCGTCCGGGGTTCCATTGGATGGTAATGAATGTCCTCGACGGGCCCGGGTTCTCCCGCGAGTTGAGATTCATAATAGTATTCGATATCCCTGGCGTCGGTGTCAAAGAGGTTCAAAATCTCGACGTAAACGTCCCAGGTTTCCTTTCGATACCCGGAGCGGAGGTTGAAGACAAGTGAGTCTCTGGATTCGACACTCTTGTCGGCAGTGAGAGGCCGTTTGCTGAAGTAGCGGGCCCGCAGCGATCCGTATGGGCCGGTCTCCCTCCCGGCGGTGATCCCGGCGGAAAGAGCGACAGGAACCGCGTTTTCAACGTACCGGCCATTGCTCAGGTCGACAAATTCCGCCTGAGACAGTGAAAGTTCGCTGTCGAACTGGAGAAACGGGGTGGGATTCCAATAAGTGGCCCATTCCACGCCGTAACGTTCCGTTCCGGGACCCGCTTCGGTATTGCCGGCGTCGCCGATGAAGACCAGCTCGGAGTCGCTCTCGAGGTACCACAAAGCCACCGAGGTGGTGACTTTCGGAATAACTGCGGTTCGAACTCCGACTTCGGTTCCCCATTGTCCCACGAGGGCATCCACGGGATCGATCGGCAGGAGCGTCACGGGGTCACGGGTGATCGTCACTCCGCGCGCATCGTTGCTGTGGAATCCGCTCCCCCAGTTGAAGAAGAGCTCGGTCTCATCCCACGGGCCGAATACCGCTCCGAACTTCGGGCTTACAATCCCCGCCCAGTCTGTGCCCGAGTTATCCGGTACTCCGGACAGGGAGGTGACATCGAAGGTATAGAGGTCAGCCCGAAGACCCCCGTTGAGTTTCAGCCAGTCGTTGATCGTTAACTCCTGATTCAAAAAGCCGGAGAAGTTCGCCTCATAGACCTTGTCGCTCCGGACCGTTCCGATTCGGGTCCTTGCGGTGGTGTTGTAAAGCCCGACTTCGTCGATCCAGTCGTGATGTGATTGCAAACCGGTGGTGAATTCACCTTCTTTTCCGAAGACTTCATTGGAGCGGGTATTGGTCACCTTGAGCCCGGCGAAATTCCTTCGGTCGACCTGATTGAACTGGTCTCCGTTCACCGGGTCCGCAAGGAAGTAGGTAAAGTTGGAATAGAGGTCGAGATCATAGTGCCCGACGTAGGCATTTACCTCGGTGGTGGAATCATCCCCCTCGTGGGTCCAGTCAAAGGAGAGGCTGTAGCGTGATGAATCACCGCCGTTGGTGGGATCAATAAATCCCAGCCGATCAATTCTGCCGCTGTCTACCAGGCGACGCGGCACTTGATCCGTCGAGGTCCATTCCCCCTCGTAGATCATCCCGGTGACCGAGTAGCGGTTTACACCGGATTCCCGGTAGTATTTCATGAATCCGTTGAAGCGGGTGAAGTCTTCCTCAAGAACCCACGGGCCGTCATAGTAGCTGTACTCGAACGCGGAACTCAGGACGCCCTCACCCAGCGGGGCGCTGTCCATCGTCAGAAAACGGAAAAAATCGTCTTCACCGACACTCAGGTTCGCCATGCCATGGGGGATGATATCGTAAAGTCCGAACCGGGCCGATCCTGCCGTGGTGAAATCGCCGAGATCCGAGTAGTAGGGTCCCTTGGTGTAGTCGAGTTTTTCGATCAGTTCCGGGATGAGAAAGTTGATATCGGCATAGCCCTGGCCATGTCCATGGCTGCGATGATTGACGGGCATGGCATCGACAAAGATGCCGAAATCAGTTCCATGATCGAGGTTGAATCCTCTCACAAAATACTGGTTCGCTTTCCCTCCGCCGCTGTGCTGGGTGATGATCATCCCCGGAACAACCTCGAGCAACTCTCCGCGACGAAGAAACGGTCTTGCCATCAATTCGTCAGCACCTGCCTGTCCCATTGAAGCGGCAGCGGCCACTCCAAGGAGGCTTTGGTCTTTTCCAGGTTCCTCGATCGTGTCAAAAGTAGACGAACTCGCTTCGGTATGGACCGGGGTCGGGACCCGGTCGTTGATCACCGTTTGAGGAGCGGCTGATTCGACGACGACGGCGGGCAACTCCCCGACGGCGCTTTCAGACTCGGCTTCCTGTGAGAAAGCCATGTCGATGGAACAGATGCCGGCAATCACAAAAGCGGTTGCACGGGCGACATAAAAAAACCGGGGAATTGGTAACATGGCGAAAGCGGGTTGATGAAGCACCCGGCCGACTCCCGCCTCGATGAAACCGGGATCTGAGGGCACCTCACGTGTGAACGGAGTTGCCCTGGAAAACCCACGGAAAATTCCTTAATCCCCTGACCGATCTTTACCGCACCAGGCCTCAAGTTCAGTTCGTGCGCGGTAGAGCCTCCCTTCGACGGCGCGAATGGAACATCGCAAAATAGCGGCACATTCCGCATAGCTCATTCCCTCGACGCAACAGAGAACCACCACATCGCGGAGATTGACCGGGAGCCGTGCGATGCCTGATTCGAGTCGTTTCAACTCCTCAATCTTCACCGCGCTATCGTCGGGTTGAGGAACCGGGGATATCATTGAATTGATGTCCCCTCGCTCGAGAGGTCGATTTTGAGTCGAGTTCCGGTGTCGACGGCTGCGGTGATGGTCGTGGCAGTTATTGCGTGCGATCCGATAGAGCCAGCTTGAGAACTGACCCGAAGAGCGAAAGCGGGGCAGGGCTGAAAAGGCGTTCACAAAGGTGTCCTGACAGATCTCCTCGGCATCTTCTGTATTACCAACCCACCCGAGACAGAAGCGGAAGATCCTGTCCTGATATAAAGCGACAAGAGACCGGTAGGCCTCGTGGGAACCGTTGCGGGACGCCTCTACCAGATCTGATTCCCGACGCTGGGAGAGGCTCAACGCGACTTCATCCGGGCTTGGAAAGCAGGCCGAGAACCATTCCGGAAAGGCGGATGAACATTCGGTATCAGCGGTCATGGGTGATGCTTTCACGAGTCCACTGGAGGAGCCGCGTTGCCTGTGAGGGGGAAAGGTGCTCTTTCATGTCGAGGAAGTGGGTAATCATGACCTGTTGAAGCTCCCCCTGGGCGGAATTGATTTCCCGAAGACAGTTGTTGATCGATTCGGAGTCATCCGGTTTCGCCTCAAGAGTGGATGCCAGGGACTGTCCGGCAACACGAATCCTCTCCAGGAGATCGATCCGCTGCCTCTCGAACTGCGACTCGATCGAGGCGAGGGCTTTTTCCTGCTCCGGAGTGATCGCGAGTTCGGCATGGAGCCACTCATGAAAGTCCGGTGACGATTTTGTGAGCAGATCAGATTGGGCGCGACCTGACTTTGGCGCCGCGAACTGAGCAACAAAGAAAGAGGTGAAGGCTGAGAGCACCACTGCCGTGACAATCCATAAAAGCGGACTGGGTCCCTGATTCATGCCGACTCCGATAGACTATCGGGATGTGATCGCGCCAAAATCACTTGAGAAGAGGGCCAGAGAGGGCGGCGCGCTCGAACGATTCCGATGAACCGTCTCGAAACTGATGCTCGCAGAAACAAGCGTGGCAGCGAGACAGGAGAGTGCGCCTGCAGCAAAAAGCAGGCGCAGTTTGGAAGTGGATTGGCCGAGTTTCCCCAGGATTTCGCTGCTGAGATGATCAGGAGCAGCGGGTGTGATTCTGCGAAGTTCGAGAAATAACCGATCAAGATCCTGAGTGGGCATGAGTGAAGCGGACTTAGATTCTGCCCCGGATGATAGCCTAAATGGCGAAACTTCCAAGCCGAATGGACGGCGGTTTCACCCACTGAATCTCAATTCTGCCCATGCACAATGGGGCAGGGGGCATTGCCCATCCCGATGAGGAGGTGGGCGAGTCCCGGATGAAACTTGAGGATGTCTTCGGCGAGCGCCCGGAGGCTTTGATCGAACGCCATCCGTGTATCCGGATCGTCTTCACAAATCTGGGCGGGAGCGATCGAGGCGGCGGTGAGCAGTTCGAGTGCTTGAGAGCTGCTTTCGTCTGAGGCGGAATCGGGGAGATACATGGCGGTCGAGTGGTGCGGTTCAGTTTGTTGAGGGTGGGATTACTAGTCACGCGTCAGGGGGGCGTATTGCGGCGCAGGTGCCTGCCCGATACTTTGCAGGTCCCGGATCTTCTCTTTGAGAAGCACATGCGCGGTTTCGGCGGCATTTTTCCCGTAGAATCCCGTCTTCGACAATTCCTCAAGCAGCTCTTTCACCTGGGAAGTGGTGGAAAGAGTGATTTGGACGGTCTCAGTCGTGTTCTTTGGTCTGGCCATTTTGTTCCTGAAAACGGAATAACAATGCCATTTTTATAGAGAAATAATGGCACATGTCAAAGAAATTGAACCGCATCGAAAATAATTCTTGCATTCCTATAAATACCCAGCTGTTCAACTGAACGGAAATGGGGCGGTTTTACTCGGAACGCGGGATTTGGAGCCCGGAAATCACGCGATGCGGTCCGGGAGATGACTGCTAAAGAAATTGCGAAGCCCTGGAAGCGGGGGCAGATTTTCCCATGAAGTGTTCCCTACGGTATTTTTCTCTGGCCTCCTCGCTCATGGTGATGGCATCAGCGCTCCTCCTCACCTCCTGCGGAGACGGAGAAGTCGCTCCGGGGCCGGATGCCGCGCCGGATAAGGAGTTGGTGTCACCGGAACCTGCTCCGCCCGCACCGGGCAACGTGGCACCTGAGGCGCCCGCCCAAAAAGCCCCGGTTGCCCCGGCTGTGGAAGCGAAGCCCCGGGCGTCTGAGTCCAAGGAAACCAAAGAAGCTGATGGCGCAGCGGCTGCGGCGGACGTAATCTCCCCGGAGAAAAAGCAAATGGAAGAAGGTAAACCAGTCGCGGTGGGAAAAGAGGTCGCCACACTTGGAGGAGGATGCTTCTGGTGTACCGAAGCGGTTATCGAGCGCCTTGAAGGAGTCACCGATGTGGTGTCCGGCTACATGGGCGGCCACGTCGAGCATCCGACCTATGAGCAGATTTGCACCAAGACAACGGGGCATGCTGAAGTGATTGAAGTCACCTTTGATCCCAAAATCATCTCCTTTGAAGAAATTCTCGATGTTTTCTGGCAGGCGCACGATCCCACCACTCTCAACCAGCAGGGAGCGGACAAAGGTCCCCAGTATCGATCGGTGATCTTCTATCATTCTCCCGAACAGCGTAACATCGCGATGCAGTCGATGAAGAAGCTGAACGAAAGCGGAGTATATCCCGACCCGGCGGTGACTGAGATATCCGAGGCGGCGAAGTTCTGGGTGGCCGAGGAATACCACCAGAACTATTACGTGCAGAACAAGGACACCAATCCCTATTGCCGTGTCGTCATCTCTCCCAAGTTGAAGAAGCTGGGGATGGAGTGATTCCCTCCGTGAATTAGAGTTGGGCAACTGACTGGGAGTCAATCACCAACTGGTCGTCTTTCAGGACGATTTCACTGGTTTCGAATTCCCAGAGAATCCTCGGATTACCGGTAATCTGGATGCTGTCATCCTTTCGTTGGGCGGCAATCGAGGTGAGGTGTGGATATCGTGCCTTAAGGACATTGGAAACCAATTCCGTATCTTCTTCATTGATCGGAGCCCCCGGATAGGAGGCGGTAACCCCTTCAGATTCGGTTACCGCGGTCACAATAAAGAGGCGCTCACCGGACTGGAGTCGCTTTTTGACTGAGGCGATCTGACTTTTCAAACGGGTCTGGTGGTCCTTTGATTCTACTGCTTCCACCGAATCGCCCCGGCCTACTTGAGCGAAAAGCTCTTCGAGTCTAACGGCGGCAACGGATCGATTCTCGGACCTGAAATCGAAGGAAACGCTTCGCGAAGGGAGGGGCATTCCCGCGCCTGCGAGCTTTTGAAGTTCGTTGATCTCCCGGCGGGAGATAGTCATCGGCACCCTCGATGTTTTAATCGTGGTGAAGTGGTTTAGTAGAGATCGGCGTTCCGCAGAGGGGAGTTCGTCGGCGAGGCTGAGGGCCTTGTTAAGCACAGGACCGGCATTTTCGCCGAAGATGTCACCGGGATTGACCTCCTCGGGGTTGATCCCGGGGCGTTTCCATTTTTCGTCCGGAACCGGTTTCGCTGGTACCATGGCCCGGGTGGCGATCGGTTTGCTTTCTATCCCGAGGGCGACAGTATCGTCCGTATCAGATGAGGCGGGAAGCATCGAAGCCGGGGAGTCGGCGATTGCTTTGAGGGATTGGACATCCGCTTCGGTAATCGGTTCTGCAGCGGCAAGCAGATTGACTCTTCCAGATTCTCCACCTGTGGTGCGATTCTTTTTAGTGGTAGTGCACGAAGCAAGGACAAGGGGTAGGGCCGCCAGTGTCAGAAAAGAAAGTCGTGTTTTCATTGCAGCGCGAATTATTAAGAAATATTAATAATAAGGATACAAGAAACAGAAATACCATAAATGTCAACAAGGTTGTAACCCTGTAAGAGGGCAAACTGCCAGGGTGTCCCCTTGGCGAGGAGAGTGACCGGCGCACCTCACAGGGTTTGCCAGGTCAGGGCGAAGGGCGTTTCCTGTAGGCTGCAAGAGCCGCATCTCCGATGCGGTCGTGATATCCTACCACATCCTGAATCCTCATCAGGACCCAGGGTGAGAAAACATCCGGGCCGTTTTTAGTGTAGACGATTTCCTCCGCGATGTAGATACATCCGTGAATGGTCTTTCCTCCCGAATTGAGAAGAATCATGTCTCCAAACTGATAGGGGGGGAGGGTCTCGGTGAATTCGCGAAGAATGAGGCTGTCTCTTTCGGGAGAGTCGGCAAAAACCGGTCGTGGAGTGAAACGGAAAAAGTTATAGCAGGTCCAGAACCAGTCCGGGAATCGTCCACCGATCCCGTCGGAAAGGGCAGGGAAAATGTTCAAATACTGGCGGGGAATCGGCGGCAGGAGATGGGCAATATCGATGGCCCCCCCCTGGTTTGACTGGACCACTGACTCAAGCAGGGGCAGTACCTCCTTGTTTTTGTAATCTGCGCTCCAGTAGGCGGCAATCGCGGGAGAAGATTCGAATGTTCCGGGGCGGAGGCGGACGATCAGCGCTTTTCTTCGCAGCAAAGCCTGGAAGAGGTCCCTCTCCTCGGCAGCATTCGTCGTGTTCCGGAGGGTAAAGGCAATATCGGACAGATAGAATCCCCGGCCGTTTCGTGTCGGATAGGCAAGTTGCGCGATGTCCTCAATGATGGGCCGTGCGACGTCGGTTCCCCGGAACCAACGCGAAAGGTTGCTTTCGCCGATATAAATCGGTCGGCGATAGAATTGATTCTGCTCATAAAGAGCAAGGAGTGAATAAAGATTTGATCGGGTGGCGGGAGCCATCTTGAGCACGGTTTCTTCAGACGGAAAAACCCGGATTATCTCCGAGTCATATAGGAGCGTGCTGGACGAAATCAGTGACGCGCTCTCTTTTTCGGTGAGGCCGGATCGACTCAGAATATCCTGCAACTCATCCTGATTGGATGCTTCGAAGACCCATTCAGTGGACTGGGAAGGCATCCTTATTGCGGACAGAAATTCCTCCGGGCACTGGAGGGCGATTTCGTAGTATTCCAAATCACCCCAGGGGCCTGCGCTGGCGGCCTTCACTTCTATCCGATGCCGAGCCTCCTCTTGCGGGAGGGTAGCGTCATCCTGAGCGGTCACGGTCGACAGTGACAGGAGAAGGGGCAGATGTTTGACAAAGTGCCAGCTCATGTCAGATCCCAGCTTTTCTCCTGTAGGCTTTGATGAGGTATTCAGTCTCGTCGAGGTAAACAGAGAGCATATCCGATTTCAGGCCAAGAACGTACGGGCGGGCATAGCTGGCACCGTTCTTCGTGAAGACAATATCGTCGGAGATTTGGACGTAGCTGTGAATGAACTCCTGGGTGGTTTTATCAAACATACAGACGATATCTCCGAATTGAAGATCGCCACTGGCTTCCTCGAAATCAAAATTGATGTAATGATTCAGTTGCAGTGGATCAAGCATCCTGGGCGAGGCATTTCGCTTGAAAAACTGAATCGAGGTCCAGAAGCAATCCGGAGTATTTTTCGGCCCGACATCAAGAAGGTTGGTGAAGCCGAATAGATACCTGCGCGGAAGAGGGGGCAGGAGGTGCACAATGTCAATCCGGTCAACGCCTTCAGTTAGTTTCACCTGTTCCAGGATAGATTTTACCCCGGGATTGATTCCGCCCCGGGACCAGTAATCGACAATCGGTTCGAGGTCAGTTGATTCGTCTATCGCGAGTCGAACGACCAGGCTCCGGGTCGAAAACAGAGCTCTAAGGAATTTCACTTTTTCAGCTTCATCGGTTCCAAGCTTCCGAATAACGTAGGCACGGTCCATGATGCTGAGGACTTTTCCTCTCTCAAAAGTGAGGCTTTTGATTAGCTCAAGGGTTTTCGCGGATACTTTACCTTCGAAAGCTGAAAAATCCCGTCCTTCGAGGTTGACGATTAGTCTGTTGAAGAATTCCCTGTCGTGAGTGAAAAACCAGGCGGAGAGCGTTTTCCGGTCTTCCGGCCTGGTGGCTTCGATGATGGCGTCACTCAACTGCAGCTCGAGACCGGTCGCGTGGGTTTGCCACTTGCCCTCTGTTTTGACCAGTTCGATGACTTCAGGTGAAATCTTGAGACTCTTGAGGTGTTCGATGGCTTCATCAGGGGTTCTCTCTCCAAATGCCCAGATAGATCGGTCGCTGTAGAGATTCGCCCACAAGTGTGAGGTGGGAGGTTCCAGGAGGACTTCGAAGTATTCGAGTCTACCCCAGCGTCCCTCAGACACGCCTGCTGCGCTGGCGTGCGATTGAGCTATGCCTGTGCTCGTCTCCGCGGCAATCGGAAATGTGGCCGAACACGAGAGCAGGATCGAGAGAAGAATGGTTGGCCTGGGACTCAAAAGGGTTCGGGTGGACTGCTTGAGGGAAGGAAACCTGGTGGGGCGGGCAGTCAAACGGCTCCCCCTGACACTCAAGCCTTCGGCCCTGAACGTAACCAATACATCGGGGTTTTAAAGGGAAAGATATGGACGTACCTGTTACAAAAGACCTCCGCAAATGTGCCGGAGGAGTTTTTTGGGCGATAACTTGCGTCAATGCCACGCCCCGTGCCGGTCGAGGAAATTTAAGAAGCACAAGTCGAGAATCGTTCGAGAGTGACGCAACGCTTGGTAATCCCTTTACTTCTTATGAAAGAAAACAATCCGAATTCGGCAGGACTGGTCGTCGGGTGTCCGAAGGAAATTAAAAATCAGGAAAACCGGGTGGCCTTGACACCGGGAGGAGCCCGGCAGCTGGTTAGACAGGGGGTGACCGTCCTGGTCGAGGCGGGAGCGGGGGCTGGTGCCGCTTACACCGATGCCGAATACCTCGCGGCGGGAGCCCTGATCGCTGAGACGGCCGCAGACGTTTTTTCACGGGCGGATATTGTCGTGAAAGTAAAAGAACCACAACCCCGGGAGATCGAGATGCTCCGTCCCGGGCAGACACTTTTTACCTACCTTCACCTGGCCGCCGACAAGCGGCTCACCGAGGCACTTGTGGCTAGCGGAGTGACCGGAATCGCCTACGAAACCGTCCAGATTGGTCGCCGCCTGCCGCTGCTTGAGCCCATGAGCGAGGTGGCCGGACGGATGAGTGTCATGGTGGGAGCCTATTACCTGGCCAAGCACGCCGGTGGTCGGGGAACGCTCCTGGGCGGAGTCCCCGGGGTTCTTCCGGGGAATGTCGTCATCCTCGGTGGAGGCACCTGCGGGACCAACGCCGCCAAGGTCGCGACGGGGATAGGTGCGGACACCACCATTCTGGAAGTCAGCAGCGAGCGCATGACCTGGCTCGACACCGCCATGCCGGCTGCCCGGACTTTGTACAGCAGTGAATCCGCTCTGCTTGAAATTCTTCCGAGAACGGATCTCCTGATCGGTGCGGTGCTGGTCCCCGGCGCGAAAGCGCCCAAACTGGTGTCCCGCGAAATGCTGGGACTGATGAGAGAGGGAACCGTGCTTGTGGATATTGCGGTGGATCAGGGAGGATGCATCGAGACGACCCGTCCGACGACCCATGAAAATCCTGTCTACACCGAGGAGGGAGTGATCCACTACTGTGTGGCGAACATGCCCGGGGCCTTTGCCCGAACTTCGACCCAGGCTCTCACGAGCGTAACGCTTCCCTATTTGCAACTACTCGCCACTGCCGGACTGGAAGCCGCCTGTTTCCGTGCTCCTGAATTGCTCGGAGGGATCAACTGCTTTCGAGGAGGGTTGACTTGTCAGGAGGTTGGTGAGGCTCACGATCTTCCCTGGAAGGAACCCTTCACCTGAGCGCCCACTTGTCATGTCCGGATTGACCCCGCGCCTGCTGCGAGACGAGGCTCCCTTCGATCTGGCTCTGGATGACGGACTGCGGATCAGTCTCCGTCCGATCGTTAAAAGCGATGAGGCCAGGGTACAACGGGCCTACGAACTGCTTTCGGAAGACTCCCGGATGAACCGATTCTGGGAAAAGCCGAAGGAATTGAGTCTGTCCCGGGCGGCCCGTTTGACCGATACGGATGATACCGGCCACGTTGCGTGGATTGCGATTCGGCCCGACGACGATGACTTTCCCGGATACGCGGGTGCCTCATTCTGGCGCGACGCGGCTGATGCATCACGGGCGGAACTCGCTTTCACGGTGGCGGATGCGTGGCAGAGGCGAGGGCTGGCGACGCTCCTTTTTTCCATCCTCTGGTTTGATGGCTGGCACTGCGGGATACGGCATTTCTACGGTTCCTGTCGTCTGAAGAACGTGGCGATGGCAGCGTGGTGGCACGACATGGGTGGTGTCGTCGAGGCTGGGCAGCGGACCTATCAGCTCTCTCTCGATCTCATCTCCCCTGAAGCGCTGATTCATCAGGTCAGCTATGGTATGCCTCCCTCCTACCGTCTCGTCGAAACGGCGGACTGGTTGCGGCAGTGGCTTGAATTAACGTCGGATGGACCATCGTAGAACGGCTCTCCCGCCCGCTCCGGTATCTCCCGGGGCCAAGAGAGCGGGCCGGAGAGTCGTTCTACGGGATGCGATGTCCGGCACACAAGGCCTTACTCGATCAAATATTGGGACATCGCTGTTTCCACATCCATGCCGCCGCGGAGAATGGTATTCCCTTCAAAGAGCGAAGTCGGGTCGATTCCCTCACTGCCCTCCCAGTCGCGTTCGCTGATCTGGCCACTCTGTTCGTAGGCGGCGAGGGGATTGCGGTAGGTGACCTGCTCGATGCGATCGAGCGAGATGCCGCGGTCCTTCAACAGGGCAGCGGTCTTGGGCACCGCGAGAGCGTCGCTGATCCCCCAGTCGGCAGCGCTGTCGACAATGATGCGCTCGGCTCCGTACTCGCGCAGGATCTCGACGAGACGTTCGTTCCCCAGCTTGGTATGGGGATAAATGGTAAATGCAGCCCAGTAACCGCGATCAAGGACGGCTTTCACCGTTTCCTCGTTGTTATGGTCGATGATGACCTTCCCGGGGGCAACCCCGACATCCTCAAGCACGTCCATTGTTCGAATGGTGCCGACCTTCTTGTCACGATGGGGGGTGTGGATCTGGATGGGCAGATTGGCTTCAAGGGCGAGCTGGGCCTGAAGGCGCAGAAATTTCTCCTCGGCCCGGGTCTGGTCGTCGAAGCCGATTTCGCCGATGCCAACGACTCCCTCCTTGCAGATATAGAGTGGAAGCAACTCCATCACGGCCTCGGCGAGTTTCTCATTATTCGCTTCCTTCGGATTGAGGCCGATCGTGCAGTAGTGCTTGATCCCGAACTGGCTCGCTCGAAAACGTTCGAATCCGATAAGGGTGTTGAAGTAATCCTTGAAAGTTCCCGGCTCGGTCCGGGGTTGTCCCTGCCAGAAGGAGGGCTCAATAATCGCGGTGACTCCCGACGCAGCCATGCGCTGGTAGTCGTCGGTCGTTCGCGAGACCATATGGACGTGGGAGTCAAGAAATCTCATGTCGGTGCAATTCGGTCAGGGTTTTGCGGGCGAGCCGTTCAGGGTGACGGGAAACTCAAGCTTTTCGCCAAGCCGCTCCCACGAGAGGGTACCCGATCCGATGGCATCGATTTCACCCTCGAGGCGTCCGCGAAGATCCGCGAGACGGGGCTCTCCATCCGAGGCGAGGACGAGCGCCGCCGCTTCACGGTCGGTGGGTTCCCCCGTTTCAAGGAGATGATGTAGGTCGTTCGATATCTCTTCGGAGACAAAACCGACGCAGTTCCTCCAGGCCTCGGCCGGGATGCGGCGCCCGGCGGCCCAGCGCTCGTGGGCAAGATAGGAAATGGCGAGAGCGAGGTCGTCGTTTTTCCGGAGATCGAGGCCCTCGATCCGGTAGAGGGGGCGGCTGATAAAAAGCGCCTTCAGCACCATTTGATTCCAGGCGGCATCGGTAAAGTGTGCGGCCGGGAAGGGATTGTTGAGGGCGATGGAATCGAAGATATCGACAATATTTGAGCGAAGGCCGTCGATGGCAGATTCGACGAGATCTTCGGAGTGGGGGAGCAGGGAATACGCCGAGTAGATCGCGGACTGCTCCCGCAAGTCGGCCGTGTTGAGGAGAGACTTGATCGTTTCAAGAAAGACGTCCCTCTTCTGCTCGCCAAGGAGAATCAAAAGGATGACGCGGGCCAGGCGGAATTGATCCCATTCCCTAACAGTGAAGCCCGGGGTTCGGGCCTCAAGACCGGCGAGCTGACTCTCCGTCGCGGTAATGCGGGCCCGCTTGTCGAAATGACGTGAGACTCCACTGAATGCGTAGTAAAAGGGGCGCTTCTTAAACTCCCGCTCCTGATCCCTTAGAGTTTCGCGCAACCATGAGACAGCCTCGGGTGAGGCCGATTGGGTGAGGATATCGAGCAGAAGATCACGCATGGGGGTGATGGTAAGCTCGAATTGAATCCCACTGCCGTCAAACGTCTTGAGTTTCAGACGAGGCACGTGAAGGTGTCCGGATGAAATCGGGAGCGTTCACATGGTTCACCCTCGGGCTGGCCGGCCTCTTCTGCTCGTGCGGGGAGAAGTCGTCTGAATCCGGCGCACCTAGGCCTTTTGTCGTCGGGATGGAACTTGCCTACCCGCCCTTTGAGATGCGGTCGGCTGACAATCGTCCGGACGGCATCAGTGTCAGGATGGCCGAAGACCTGGCCGCCAGGCTGGGGCGTCCGCTGGAAATACTCGATGTGGAGTGGAATGGAATCATACCGGCGCTCCAGTCGGGCAAAATTGACGCCATCATTTCCTCAATGACGCGAACCCCGGAACGGGAACAGGCCATCGCGTTCTCCGAGGGATATGTGACGAACGGACTTTGTATGCTGGTGGCAAAAGATTCAGCGATCCAGTCGGTGGCAGATCTCGACCCGGCCAGGCACCGGGTTGCGGTGAAGCTGGCCACGACAGGACATCAGTGGGCCCGGGCCGAACACCCGGAACTTCCTCTCATCACCCTTGATGATTCGGCCTCCTGCGCTCTTGAGGTGGTGCAGGGAAAAGCGGATGCTTTTATTTACGACCAGATCTCGATTTATCAGTACTGGAAGAAATTCGAAGATAAAACCCGCCCGATTCTCCACCCGATTCGGGAGGAAACCTGGGCGATCGGATTGCGGAAAAAAGACACCGACCTTCTCAATGACGTGAATGCATTCCTGAAGGCCTATCGCGAGGAGGGTAAATTCGATCAACTCGCTGATCGCTACATGTCGGATCAGAAAAAAGCCTTCGAAGCGATGGGCGTTCCGTTTATTTTCCATTGAGAGATCGAAGAGGGCTGAGCCGGGCATAACGAGTTGTCGGGGAGCAGCGGTTGCCTTTACGCTCACCCGGGATCGTCGGCGGAGGGCCAGAGGAGGCAGGACGGTTGCCTCCGGCAAAATCAGGGTCGCAGGCCGAACCTGCGAGATATGGCCGCCTCACCAGCTCACTTCTTGACCGCCTCGAGACGCTCTTTGATCCCGGCATTTTCAGGATCCAACTCCAGCGCCCTCTCAAAATAATCGATGGCAAAATCCTTTTCATTCAATTTGGCGAGGGTTTGGCCGAGGTGGTCGAGGATGACGGGATCGGGTTCTTCGATGAGGCGTTCGGCCTTTTTTAGTTCGACAAGCGCGCGAGGGTATTCCCCCTTCTGAAAGTGCCACCAGCCCACCGTGTCGGCGATGGCCCCGCTGCCGGGATCGAGTTCAGCGGCTTCGCGGGCGAACTTTCCGGCTTCGTCGAGGTTCTCGGCCCGCTCGACCCACATATAGGCGACATAGTTGAGGACGGTTGCCTTGAACTCGCCGTTCTCGCCTCTGGAGTCGTTTTTCTCAATCAAGTCGAGGGTCTTGCGAATGAGGGGCACGGCGCGGTCGAACTGGCCCGCACGTTCATAGGTGGAGGCAAAACGGAAGTAAAAGCTTTCGTTGAGGAGCCCGGGATTGTCCTTGGCGAGGGCAATCGTCTTTTCGAATTGTCCAATCGCATCGGACCATCGTTCGGCTTGGGCGAGTGAAAAGGTGAGCAAGTAGGGGAACTCGGCCGAGTCGGGGAATTTCGCTGCCGCTTCTTCGAGGAAGGAATTGGCCGCCTCGACCTGCCCGCTCTCGATTATGAGCCGGCCGACGGCGGCATATTCGGGCGCCTGTCCTTTTTCAAGTTCAAGTAGCTTCTTGAGAAGTGGAACCGCCGCCTCGACCCGGTCGTTCCGAAGTTGGAGTCCGATGACCCGGCGGATGAGATCGGCGTTCTCACCATCCTTATTGAGGAGGCCCTCGAGCACTTCGAGGGCTCCGGCCTCGTCGCCCTGTTCCTGCAATTGATCGGCGAGCTTGAGACGCTTGGCCTGAACGTCCCTGAGATCTCCGCCCGTCGGCGTGTCCTGGGCGGTGAGGAAGGTCGAAACCAGAAAGAGGAAAGAGAGGCAGAGGATTCTCATCAGGAGGGGGAAAGGAAGATTGTTGAATACAGTTACGCGGTAGGCGAACGATGGGTATCAAACGAAAGTCACGATAAGGTTCTCAGGGAGAGGGGAGGTAACTTTGGAGCGGTATAGAGTGCCGGTGTTCCTTGGCCCAAGAGGGGAGACGCCCTCGAAGCCCGATCCAGCTCTGGTTTTTATCATTCTCCCTTCATGATCGGCAAACGCCCCATACGACGAAGATCTTCGGCAAAAAGCCGCAAGCGCTGGACCGGTCGCGTCTGGTGGCACTGACAAAGAGGCGGAACGGTTGCGTAGCCATTGAGCATTGAGAAGTGGCGTTCTGAAGCCCCGAAGGTCCGATGTTTGAAAAAATGAATCGCTGCCTATCGACAAGGTGAAATTAGCGATCCTGAATTACTTATACGTCTCTTTTAATTTTGCAGTGCTTTGGATGATGACGCCACTCTTTTCCGTCTATCCTCCCCATTGCATCCGCTACGCCACCACTATGGCCGGGATGGCGTTCGAGACCATTTGACAAATGATGTCGTTCCCATCTCTTAAAGGATGCCTTTCCTTTTCCGCTGCCGGATGCTCTGGCTTCCCCTCGTGATAGCGGGTTTATCCTGTCTGAACGGATCTGCCGGCGGGGCAGAATGGAAAACGACTCTGATCAACGAGATGGGCTACGTGGCGCTCGAGGAATTTGCCGGGGCGTTCGCTATGAAGCCGGTGAAGCGTCGTAAGGGATCCGGGGAGATCGCGTTCGCCGGGGAATCTCATCAGCTGGTGGTGAAGACAGGGACAAGGGAAGTCATTGTCGATGGAGTGAGGCACTGGCTTTCGTTTCCTGCCGAGAAGAAAGGAGGGCAGGCCTTCGTCTCTCTCATGGACATCAACGCAACGCTGGTTCCTGCCATGAGCCCCCTGACCGTCAAAGCGATCGGGAAGGTCAATACGGTTGTGTTCGATCCCGGACATGGCGGGCATGACCTCGGAGGCAAGAGTGCCTTCGGATATGAAAAGGACTACACCCTCGACATGGTCAACCGCGCCCGCCGGATCCTCGAAGCAAAAAGCGTAAAAGCCGTGCAGAGCCGGCTTTCAGACGCCTTCGTGAATTTGTCGGAACGCCCGGAAATGATCGAAAACTACGATCACCCGATCTTTGTCAGTGTTCACTTCAATTCAGCCGAGTGGAAACCTTCTGCCAACGGTATCGAAGTCTATGCGATGCCTCCTCTGGGCTTTCCCATCTCCGGGAAGGCACCTGACCCGATTCTCGATCGTCAGAAGTGTGCCGGGAACGCCAGTGAGCCGGCCAGTTTTGTCCTCGCGAATACGATGCACCATACGCTCCTTGGCAAAACCGGCGGATTTGATCGGGGAGTAAAGCGGGCCCGATATGCCGTTCTTCGCCACTCCGACGTTCCCTCGATTCTCATCGAATGTGCTTTCCTCACCAACTCGCAGGAAGCCGGGAATGTTCACAATCCCCAGTGGCGGGAGATGTTCGCTCAGGCGATCGCGGACGGGATCCTGGCCTACATGGGTCTCGCAAACAAGGAGGTTCTCCCGGCAAGAGCCGGGGATTTTGGAAGAAAATCGACGGACGAGTTTATCTGGGAGGAGTAGGCGTTTGGTTCGGGCGCGGGCTTAGCTATGGACAGCGCTGCTATCGCCTGCTCATCGCCTTGCGTGGCCTCGCGATGCTGGCGTGGTTTTTACGGCGACGGCCTTCTTCATTCCGGAAGGTTGCTCAAGGCACAGGAAGTCGAGGCCATGAGCCGGGAGAGAAATTTGAAATCTGCAGCAGAGTAGTCAGTAAACACTTGACTGAACTTTCAACAAGGGTTCGAATCCCCAAGCTCTGTGGGATGGCCGCGTTCCTGGTCATCAACCGGTTATTTGGGGGGGAGCAAGGTTGAAAAAGCGATTCTCTATCAGTTTTGTCTAGAATGAATATCCGGAAAGTAGCGGCAACACGCACCCGTCCAGAGGCGGTTTCTTTGTTGTATCCGGAGCTCTCTACTCAGGCGCCGTCGCATTCAGCTGCCAGTGTGTCCCCGCATTTTGAGATTCCGCCTGTCGGGTCGGTGACCGTGGTCATGCCGGCTTTTAATGAAGAGGGAAGCATCAGGGAGTGCCTGCGTCGTGTGCTGCAGGAAGTATCCGTCATGGAAGTCATCGTGGTGGACGACGCGTCGGCTGACGCCACTGCCTCGATCGTCGAGGAGGTGGCGGGGAACGACCTCCGTGTGAGGCTGGAACGGCACACCACGAACCGGGGCAAAGGGGCCGCGCTTCGGACTGGTTTTGCGCTGGCCACCGGGATGGTGGTGCTGGTGCAGGACGCGGACTTGGAATACGACCCGGCTGAATACGACAAAGTGTTGCGACCCATTCTTCAGGGCCGGGTGGATGTCGTCTTCGGCTCTCGCTTCATGAGCGGCAGCACGTGCAGCATTCGCTACTTCAGGCAACGTGTCGGCAACAGAATGCTTACCCTGCTGTCGAACTGTTTTTCCGGATTGAATCTATCGGACGTGGAGTGCGGAACGAAGGTGTTCCGCAGGGATGTGCTGGAGCGCCTCGATCTGAAAGAACCTCGTTTCAGTATCGAGCCTGAACTGGTTGCCAAGGTGGCCTCCATCGGTGTTAGGGTTCAGGAGATCCCGATCTCCTATTGCGGTCGCAGTTACGCAGAGGGTAAAAAGATCGGATGGAAAGATGGTGCCCATGCTTTTTGGGCCATTTTGAAATACGGCATCGAACACCAGCGTGAGTCGTGACGGAACACAGTTCCAGAATGAACCGGACCGCATGGCTCCCTCTGCGCCGTTCCTGGATCGTGCCGCCCCTCTTTGGCGTGTTCTGCCTTCTGGTCTACAATGCCAACTTCCGTCAAATCGGCGCTGGAGACACTTTGCCCGCCCGCTTTCAGCCGCTCATTCTCTTGCAACAAGGCACACTAAGCCTCGAAGATAATGCTCACTTGGTTGCGCATGGTCATCCCCGGGCTGCCAACCCTTATCGCCCGGTTGGCGCCGGGGAAAAGGTGACTTACTTCGAGCCGTGGGCTTTTTGGATGGTCCGCACCCGCCAGCATCAGCTCGCCTCCCTTTATCCTGTGGTGACTCCATTGCTGGTGACCCCGCTCTACCTGCCTGCCGTCCGTTGGCTCGACAAACATGGCTGGGAGCAGCCGAACGTCGGCAGGGTGGCGGAATTTATGGAGAAACTCGCCGCATCGTTTCTCGCCTCGGTCGCGAGCGTCCTGATGCTGTTGGTGCTGCGCCGCGACTGTGGCAAGTGGAGCCTCCCTCTCGCCGCGGCGTTCGCTTTCGGGACAAACACCTGGATGATCTCCAGCCAGGCACTCTGGCAACACGGGACAGGGGAACTCCTCATCGCCCTTGCTCTGCTCTTGCTGGGCTCCAAGGTCTCGCGCCTGCGCGCGGTGATGCTCGGCTGTGCTTGTGTCCTGATGGCGGCAAACCGCCCGCCGGATGCCCTGATCGCCGGGGCGATCGCGCTCTTTCTTTTTTGGAGCCAAAGGCGCGGCGCGCTTTGGTTTCTTGCCGGTGCAGTAGTACCGCTGGCGGCGCTGCTGTGGTACAATTTATTCTTCATCGGCGACGTTGCTGGCGGATACGGGATGCTTAAGGCCGCCGGGCTGTCCTTTTTTCAACTCGATTGGCGTGGGGTGCCGGGCCTGCTGGTCAGCCCCACACGGGGACTGCTCGTTTTTACGCCATTCCTTGTGTTTCTTCCTGTGGGCTTGAGGCACCGCCTGCGGACACCCGAATCGAAAGGCCTCGCCGTGGCTTTCATCGGCGGTGTCGCCGCGCAGCTCCTGCTCTACTCGCAGGCCGACTGGCGGGCTGGATCTGCATGGGGCCCACGGTGGCTAACTGACATCCTGCCAATTTTGCTCTGGATGCTCGCGCCCGCACCGCTCGTCCTGCGACCGCTCGCCCGGTACCTGTTCGTCGTGTCGGTCGTGGCCTCGGTCGCCGTGCAGGCGATCGGTGCCTTCTGGTATACAAAGGTGAGCGATGAACTCATCTATGCCGGAAACCCCACATCGAAGCGGGCAGCATGGGATCCTGGAAATATCCCGTTCCTCACCGAACTGCGGCACCCGCCAGCCAAGTTCGAGCTGCTCCACGACACACTCGGCTCGTTGGACCGCGTCGGGGAGACTCTGGTGGGCAACAAGGATGAAATCCCGAGGCTTGAGCCCGGCGCGGTGCTCGAAGGTTGGGCGCTCACTGGCAATTGCACCCCAGCTCAAGTGATTGTGCTGATAGACGGGGTGGTCATCGGCTGGAGCATGGAGTTTTTGCCTAGGCCGGATGTTAATGAAGCAATGGACACCGCCGCTCCCTCTGGCTGGCGCACGGTTGTCAACACGCAGGGCGTTTTGCCCGGCGAGCGCGTGCTTCAACTCGCCGTGCGCATCGCGCCCAGAAGCGATATCCGCATTCTCCGCGAACAGCGGGTCCTCGTTATCGCGCCGGAAAGCCCCGGGGAAACCGTTGTGAAGACCCGGTCGCCGGCCCCGGCGGAAGATCTCGATGCCTTGGCAACGCGGGCGGCAGCGCTGTTGCGGGATAGGCAAAACGAACGCGGGTACTGGCTTACTACCCATACGAAGGGCCTTCTCTATGAATTCCCTAAACCGGAAATGAACACCTACCTCACCGCCATGCTGGTGGATCTCCTCTCCCCGGTCGCAGGTCCGCATGGGCTCTCTGAATCGGTGGAGAGAGCTCGCGCGCATCTGGGCGCTCAGATTGAGAGTAACGGGCTCGTCCGCTATCACGGGCTGCCCGACGGCCCCACGATCGGCACGCTGGGGCATGTCATTACTCCGGATTCCGATGATACCGCCCTGACGTGGAAAATCGCCGGTCCCGGCAACGCTGACCCCCGTCTGCGTCCCATGCTCGACGTGCTCGCCCAATACCGGGACTCGCGGGGGTTCTATCGAACCTGGCTTGCCCCGACAAACGAATTTCAGGGTCTGGATCCCGGTAAAGACCCCAATCCGACGGACATCGCTATCCAGATGCACGTGTATCTGATGCTGCGGGAATTTGACCCTCCTGCCGCCCGCCAGCTGGAACTCGCTATGCAACGCTCGTTTCAGGATGACGAGGTCTGGGTTTACTACGCAAAGTCTCCTTTGGTGCCCTATCTCCGCAGCGCGGAATTGCGGCAGCTCGGGTGCGATATTCCGCTGCCCTCCGACCGGCTGGCGCTGCCTGCTGAGGGCCAGGAGGTCTGGAGCGAGGCGGCACGCTTGTATGTGGAGATCGCGGCCTCGCCGCAGGACGCGGCCCTGCGGGAGGCGATCCGGAGTTTGCTTGAGCGCCTCGGGAGCGAGGAGTTTGCGGGGCTCCGTGGATCGCCACCGATGCTCTACCACAACGATTTGACTGCGACCGTAAAACGATATTACTGGTCCGAGGATTTCGGTTACGCACTATGGCTCCGCCTTTACGCCGCCGAAAAGTGGGGATCTATGGCTGAAGGCAGGAAAACAAAATCCCGATGACGTCCCATCCGACGCGCCTCACCACAAGTCCGGCGCAAAGTGGCGCGCGTGTCCTCCGCCACTTCGCTGTCACCCGATCGCTGGAGGTGCTTGCGCTGCAGGCTTTCCCCGTCATTGGCGCCTTTCTCGGAGGTTTCAGTTTCGGATGGCCGGATGCATGCCAGCTCGGGTTGCTCGTTCTTGGCAGCCTCGCCCTGACATCCCATGTCTTTGTCTTCAATGATTGGGCCGGGCATGGCGGTGACATCCGCGATCCGCGCCGGGCGACGCACACATTTGTCAGCGAGGGCATCAGCCGGCGACAGGTCGCAAACTTCGCTGGCGCGCTGCTCATCTTTTCATGTATCGCCTTCGCTTTTCTTGGATGGACCTCTATCCTGATCGGCGCGGCGATCGCAGTCCTCAGCCTTCTCTATTCCTCCTCACCGCGCTTAGGCAAGGGTACTCCCGGAGTGGCTTCGCTCCATCACCTCGCCGGAGGCGCACTGCAATTCCTGCTCGGTTATACTCTTTTCCATCCGCTGGATGGAGTGGCCATTTTGCCTGGCCTCTTCTTTGGCCTCGTCTTTGCCGCCGGCCATCTCAACCAGGAGGTGCGCGACTACGAGGGGGATCGTCTCAACGGAATCCGCACCACCGCCGTCGTGTTCGGGTGTCGCCGCGCTTTTCTCACAAGCTTCTGCCTCTTTACAGCCGCCTATGCGCTCCTGACCACCCTCGCCTCGCTCGGCCTCCTGCCGGGGCTATTGCGATGGAGTCCCCTCCTGTGGGCCCTGCACGCCGCATGGTTCGTGCAGGCAATACGGCAGGGACTCGGCTATGAAACCGCCCTGTGGATGCAGCGCCGCTATCGCCTTCTCTTCGCCTTACTTGGCCTCGCGATGCTGGCGAGATAAAACCTGGCGAGCGATTGAACAAGCGGACTGAGCCGTGGATGTTACACACGTCGATCAAGACTCAGAATCAACGCACAGGAGTTCGGCCCGCTGAACGGATACTCCGAGGAGGCGGCTGTCATCGTTTTCGGAATCGCATTCACAAGGGCGAACCAGTCGTGGGGACCGGAGTGAGATCTGATTTGCTTGCCCAAGTCCACGGAGCAGAGCGGGTTCGACCGATGCGGTGACCATATGGCCGAAGGTTCCGCTGCTGATCTGGATCGGCACGTTTACCCCATTGACCGCTACGATCATTTCAAAGAGGTTCTCCGGCGCCGCCGCGTGAACCACCTCAAGTCGCAATTCGAATCTCGTTCCCGCCGGAGTGCCCAGGTGAATGCTGCTTTCGGGCGTGATTCCGGTCCAACAAAACCAACGACCATCCAATATCTCGGGTGCATACCAGCCCTCTCCCGACGGTGGATTGTTGAAGTGAAGTAATGACGGCACCACCTCCGGCTCGGGCGCAACGGCGGGGGGCGAGTGCCTGCTGTAAGACCGACGCAGGTTGCCCTCCATTTCATGGTAACGCTGTTCAAACAGATCCCGGGCGTAGACGTAGAGCTGGCGGTCGATTCCGGTCAATTCCTCCAGAGCCTCCCGGGTCTCTCCGTCGATCTCATCGCGTGGCGGCCGGGTTCGCGTCTTATTGATCCAGGCCAACTCGCCGAGGTGCGTCCGCCCCAAGGCAAAGGCCAACAACTGCTTGGATTCGGCCAATCGCTCGACGAGACCGAATGCGTCGCACTCAGACAGGTGCTTCTTGGCCAACGCCAGATCGGTGCAGTCTGCGTTACGCCCGTTGAATTGAGCGATTTCCGCAGCAGTCATGCTGAGTAACCTGGCCTGCACATTGCCTAGATGAAGCGTGGCGGCAGCGGGCTCAGTTCGGATGAACTCCCTAAGCGTCATGCGGGTCGCCTGAAGGCATTGCCTGGCTCCTATTTGAGCGCCAGTTCCCTCCTCGGCGGCTTTTACCCGGCTGATTGCCGATTGCCGCATGTAGTGGAATGCCGAAAGAGAGCGATCGATCGGGTCACGCAAGAGAGTAAACACCAGGGGTCGTTCAGGAAAAAAATTGACCAGGGAATAGGGCAGGTGGCCATGGATAAAACGGTGACTCAGAAGGTCCTGAAGGGTCGATTCTGTCGGGTTCGGATCCTCGCCGCTGAGGAACAGGATCTCCGACGGCGGGAACAGGCGCGCGAGCAGCTCCGTGAAGCTGCTGCTCGCTGTCTTCGGGATTCGCACGAAGTAGACTCGGGAACCCTGAGATGTCTTCGGTCCACCGACTTTATCCGGCGGTGAAAGCTCCTCGACAGTCTGGGCTGCGCCTTCAGGAAAAGATGAAGATCCACTAGACATCGTGATCAGTGCTAGTGCATTAATTCAATATCGGCAACAACGCATATGGTGATCCCCGAAATCATTGGAGGGAGGTTCGAAAGCAGCGCGAAACAAGGGAGGATTGACTCTCCGTCCCTCGGAGACGGTTTTTCTCTTGTAACCGTATGACTCTGCCACAAGTAGTGAAACCAGACTCAATTCGATCGGTATGTTAATCGGACCGGAGGCGGTAACGGGAGTCTATGCGATGAAGAGGTAAATTCCTTGCAATTAAGTCGGTTGAGGCTAGGTGTCCTTGAACCCTGGGGGGGGTCTCGAAGGACGGGATACCGCATCCAAGGTCCATCACTTTACAGGAGCCAATTCGAGGCATGAATCCAGAGCCATCGACGATCCCTTTTCCTCCGCTTTCGCTGCGCCCATACGTTGGCCCGCTCAATGACCACTCCTACGACAACCCGACAGGTGCGCCACTCTTTCCGGACCTTCCGTTAGAGGCCTACGATTCGGTGTTCGATTTTGGATGTGGATGCGGGAGGCTCGCGCGACAGCTGCTTCAAATGCATTCGCGACCCCGTTCTTATGTCGGAGTCGACCTAAACGCGAAGCTGATCGCGTGGTGCAAGGAGGCGCTCGCACCGTGTGATTCTGGTTTTCGCTTCCATCATCAAAACGTTTACAGCGCGGGCTTCAATCCCGGCGGGCGAGATCGCTCCGCGGCTTTCCCCGTGGCGGATTCTTCGGTGTCGCTCCTGCTCGCCTGGTCGGTGTTCACTCACGTTCTCGAGGATCAAGCGGAATTTTATCTCCGTGAGGTCGTGCGGGTTTTGCGCCCCGGGGGCATTCTTCTTTCGACTTGGTTCCTTTTTGACAAAACCGAGTACCCGATGATGCAGGATTTCCAAAACGCTCTGTTCATCAACGATTCAGATCCATCCAACGCGGTTATTTTTGATCGCACGTGGCTCGAAGTGCGGATGCGTGAACTCGGGCTCTCGTTCTTGAAAATCAAGCCCCCCGAAATCCGGGGTTTTCAATGGCAGATCTGGATGACGCCCAGCCGCCCTGGCCTCGCCGAAGTCGAGTTCCCGTTCGATCATGCTCCCAAGGGGAGAAAGCCGCCACCGATGATTCCGGCGTAGGAGGAGGTTTAGGGTTTGATTTATCTCTTTTCGCACCCCGGCAGCGAACCCCTTTTCCCACGGCCTTTCGGTGTGGCGGGCCCGGAATCGATGAAAAAAATATTTAATGCAGTCAGTTCTGTTGATAACATCACTATCAAGTGCCCCATGATTCATTCTGTGATACAGATTCCCCTGGATGAGAAAGAATTTTTCGCGCGAGGAGATTGTGGAGAAGATGGAATCGGTCCCGGCTTGGTATCACCGGATCGAACTGGCACCGGGCGTGGTCACGCCGGGCATCAACGACTCACCGACCTACTTTAGTCTTTTCGAATTTCCCGAAGACTGTTCCGGACTGCGAGTGCTCGATATCGGGACGAGAGACGGATACTTCGCATTCGAGTTCGAGCGCCGGGGTGCCGATGTGCTGGCGGTTGATTATTTTCCGGCTCACCGGACGGGTTTTGCTGTTGCCGCTGAGTTACTGAATTCCAAAGTGGTTCACCAGCAGGCGAACATTTATGATATCTCTGAAAAGACTCATGGAACATTCGATGTTGTCCTGATGCTTGGACTGATCTACCACCTGCCCGATCCGATGCTGGCGCTGGACATTTGTCGCAGGGTGTGTCGGGATCGATTTTATCTGGAAACCCAGGTGATTGATCGGGCTTTTCTCAAACAGGACGGCACGATGACGAGCCTCGCGGAGTTGCATCCGGAGTTGAGTGAAACTCCGCTAATGCAGTTCTACCCGAACAACGCGCTGAACAACGATTTTACCAACTACTGGGCACCGAACGAGACCTGCATGCAACGAATGCTGGAAGAGAATCTTTTCCAGGTGGATCGGATTGTTTCGAATGGGCCCCGAGCCGTTTTCGAATGTCATGTCCGGAGCGACGGCGCTCTCGAAAAATTCAATAAACTGTCACGCGGCCTGGCGTAAGGTCGGGTTCTTCTTTGTTTGGGTGTCAGCTGGATTCGGCGTCCCCGGAGGTTCTCTGGGATGCCAGGATCTCGGCATATTGTTCGCGAAGTTCTCTAAGTTCGGATTCGAGCGCGGCAAGGCGCACGTCGTGGCTGCTGGCGGTCGCCACGGCCGCTTCATCAAAGGGGCGCCGGTGCTGTTCGATCCGGCTGAGCATTTTCCGCAACATCTTCTGCGGGCCCTGGAAGAGGAGCGTGCCAAATGAAGGAACCGTATTCTTCACGTCGAGGGGCCGCTCCGCGCATTTACGGAGCATTCTGAGTGGAGCGGAAAATGAAGTCGAATACGCAGGGATATCCCCGTCGTTGCGTGAAGCGGATGGTTTGGTATTACTCATTGATTTCCAGAGTTTTTCTACGGCGGCGGCGCAGCGTTCGGGATTAAAATTGGCAGCGAGAAACTCCGCGGCCGCGCGGCCCTTGGCCGCAGCCTCGTCCGGGTTCGAATAGACATGTCTCATCAGGGTGGCGGCGTGGCTGATGTCAGGTTCCGCCCAGAGCGCGAAAGGGGAGTAGGGCTCGGCACCGACTCCCACCGGCGTCATCGTAAAGCGGCACAGATAACTGTTCTCTTCGTTCATGAAATCGACATTTCCCGAGTAGCCGGTGGCGATCACCGGTTTCTCGTGACGCATGGCTTCAGCCATGGTCAGGCCAAGTCCTTCGCTACGATGGAGGGAAACGTAACAATCGCATGCCGCCGTAAGCGCCAAATTCGTGGAGGCGTCAAGGTAGTTGGAAAGAATGATGATGTCGCTGCGGTCCCGGGAGGCATGGATCAGTTCCATGAGATCAGCGCGGTGCGCCTCCGCGTTGATCCCCTTGATCACCAGGGTTGGTCCTTCGCCCGGTGCGAAAGCCTGCTTGAAGGCTTCGACGATTCCGAGTGGATTCTTACGCCGGAAGACACTGTGGAAATCGAAACTGAAGAGAAACAAAAAACCTTCCGGAATTCCCAGGGAAGCCCGATTCAGGGGAGTGGCTTTTGGACCGACTCCAAAGGGTAGCGGGAGGTAATGAACCGGCACCGGCGAAATAGGGACCAGAATATTGCGGATGAATTCGGAAGCCACCCAGACTTCATCCAGTTCATAAAACGCGGAGTGGAGATGCGGCGGAAATGCTTCGACTTCCCAAAACCACAATCCGGCGATTTGCCGGTTGTGGAAATAATCTCCCCCCAGACGACTCTTCAACGCCTCGACCGAATCGGCGTTAACGCAGAGAACGCAGCATCCGAAACGTTCGTCCGGGGCGAGCAAGTGGGTCCGATCGTCCTGAAACGGGTCTTCCTGCCTGCTTGGCGCAGTGGAATCAACATGTGTTTGGAACGGAATGGTCGACGACTTCAACCCTGTTGCGAGGAGGCGTGCCGCCTGACCAACGCCTGATTCCGTCCGCAGATAGCCGATGATCTCAAGACCCGGCACTATCCTATGTGCGACCGGTCGGGCGTCAGCCTCTTCAGGAAATTGAATCAACCGCAGCGGAAAATGAAATTCCTGCTGCCCGGCCCTCCTGAACCAGTCCATCAGGCGAACCGCATCGGCTCCGGTCGGATCCGCGAATGTAGTCTTTAGATCCTCGCGAACCTCGCGGAGGAGCAGGAGTGCGCGTGGGACGGAGGCCTGCCCGCCGGGGGAGGGGACGGGCTCACTCATCCAGTTGGCAAAGGCCTCTTCACCGCCTGGCCCAAACGGAGACGGAAGTGGATTCTCCCCATTCTGTTCCGATCTCACGAGGGCGGCCAGGAATGCCCGACGCATCTCAAGCGCGATTTTTCCTCCGCCAGGGAAGGAATCAAACGGATAATCGGTCGCGGCATCCTTGCACTCGGATTTCGCGCTGGCCACGGCCTTGATATAAGCACCCGTCATCGCAGTCAGTGCGGGCTGCTCGCTAAGCACGACGCGAGGACGGTCGGCGTGGTGCCGGGTGAGAAGATGGGGGGTCTTCTCACTGAGACCGCTGTAATGGAAGAACGAAAGCGGTTTGCCCCGCACCAGATATGTCCCATTTTCACGGACGACGGGCCGCGCGTCGGCGTTCCAATAGGCGACATTGTAGGTTTCTTCCTTCGAAATGTGGCAGTCGAAGAGGGTGGGTGCAAAATCCATCCAGCGCTGGTCGGTGAACCTTTGTTCCGCAGGCGCGCTGTAGCATTCGCGCTTCAGGCGTTCACCCCACCACTCGGTCACCTTGAGCGCATCGCGGTTCAGCCCGAGGAACCCGAGGTTGTAAATTCCGCTGCCCATGATGTCCGCTTCTGACGGTTGCGCTCCATCCCTTTTCATGGCATGCAGCACGTGTGGCGTAAGGACTAGCTCATGCCCGTTCACCGCTTCCACCAGACTCGTCATGGGACTGAAAAACTCGATGTCGGGATCGATGTAGAAAGCGTGCAAGCCGCTGCGCCGGACCACGGTCTCCAGCGTCCAAGGTTTGTAGGCGGTAGAGACCTCCGTGACGTCGTAGGCGAAGCGGAAGTTTCCGATTTCATCCGGCGGGAGACCGATTTCACCGACCCTAAGGATATGCAGGCCCCGCCGGTCAACCGCCCCCCGGGTAAGCGGGCTCAACGGAGTATCGTCGATCAGCAGCAGCCAGAAATCGACCTCGGGATGCTGCCGCTTGAGCGAATCATGCAACACAAGTGCCCGGGCGAGATAGTTTGAGGCCACGATCGTGCAAGCGGCGAACGGTGGGGCTGGGTGATTCATCAGGACAGTCTGCGTCTTTTGGTTAGCTAACCGTTTACGGTGGAATGTCCAATAAAAGACGGGGCAAATTCAGTCCCACCAGAGGACAGAGGAAGACGCGACCGGCGTGACTGCCGGCGTCTCATCGAGATCGCCACCGAACTCCCGTCGCCCCAGAAATGGACCGATATTGGAGGTAACTCGCCGGGACTATGACCGGGTTGACCGTTGGTTTTTGGGGCAAGTTCAGGTGGGCTAAACCCGGAGGGGGCAAGCCCGTAAACCGTCGCTATCGATGCCGACAAGGCTTTGGAAAAAGCAATGCTGTGTAAATGGACCAAAGAATCACCCACAGGAAGGCAAGGGATTGCAAAACGGGTTTCTCTTGCGAGCGCGTCGGTAATCGGGGACAGTGTGTGGGATAGGACAGGCGAACTTCTTTGTTTGGAGACCCCGATGACTCTTTCGCAACACCGACGGAAATCGCTCAAAAAACCGAATTTAATCCAGTTATTTAACCCAGTATTTGTAAACAGGTTGAATCCATTATTTGATGCGGATGGATTCCGTCCCGAAGGACATAAGAATTATCATGAAGCGAGCCCTGATCATCGGTGTGACCGGCCAGGACGGGCCTTATCTTGCGAAGCTCCTCCTTGATAAGGGCTATGAGGTGCACGGGACTTCCCGCGACCATGAATCGTCGAGTTTTGGAAACCTCGACCGTCTCGGGATCAAAGAGAGGATAACTCCCCACTCTCTCATCTCCCGGGATTTCCGCAGCGTTTTAGCCACGCTACAGGCTGTTCAGCCAGACGAAATCTACAACCTTTCGGGACAGAGTTCGGTCGCGCTGTCATTCCTCCAGCCGGTCGAGACCTTCGAGAGCATCTCTGTCGCCACGGTGAATATTCTCGAATGCCTCCGCATGTTCAACCATCCAGCGAAATTCTACAACGCCGGTTCGAGCGAAGTGTTTGGCAATGCACCCTCTGCAGCGTCGGAGCAAACCCTCTTTTGTCCCCGAAGCCCCTACGCTACGGCGAAAGCCGCTGCTCATTACACCGTTGCAAACTATCGGGAGGCCTACGGTTTGAAGGCCTGCACCGGCATCCTTTTCAATCACGAGTCACCGCTGCGTTCCGCACGTTTCGTGACCCGCAAAATCGTCTCCGCAGCAGTCCGAATTTCGCGTGGTTCATCGGAGATCCTCGAACTCGGCAACGTTAGGGCAAGACGGGACTGGGGTTGGGCGCCGGAATACGTCGAAGCGATGTGGCTGATGTTGCAGCAGGATGACTGCGACGACTATGTGGTTGCCACAGGCGAAACCAACGGGCTCGATGATTTTACCGATGCGGTTTTTAAAGCGGTCGATCTCGACTGGAGGGAGCATGTGAAATACAACAATTCCCTCCTCCGTCCGTCTGACATCGATATCAGCTCCGCCGACCCTGGTAAGGCTGCGACCAAGCTGGGATGGGCGGCCAAATACCACATGCGGGACGTGGCACGCCTCCTCGTCGATGCGGAACTGGCGGCGGTCGACTGAATCAGACTAAAGCTCAAACTTGGGCCGGTTGAGTTCGAGAAGGCGGGAGATTATTCATGAGGAGATCTTCATCCCTTTCTCCAGAATGGTCCTTCAAGAGGATTTCCTTTTCTTGCGCCCTTAGCTTTTACGCCGGGGCGTGCCGGGGTGCTTTGTGTCTTTCTTCTACCCTGAGTTGCGAGCAGCTTGGCTCACCTGTGCCAAAGTGACCCATGAAAGCGCGTTTTTTGTGCCAATCTGGCACTAATTCAAACTGAAGGCTATGATGGTGGGCTTCTCTTGGAATTTATAACAATATGGTAATGAGCGAGTTAAATGTAATTGCGTCCGCATGGCACGGTGAATGCGATTGGATCGGTTAATCAAACCGGGAACCCCCGTTCTCACCACACCATTTTTACAGAGAAGGAAGACAACATTGTATGAGCAAAATATTGGGTATTGACCTTGGAACCACCAACTCGTGTATGGCCGTCATGGAAGGCGGGCAACCGGTCGTGCTGGAAAATGCGGAAGGAGCCCGGACAACTCCGTCGGTAGTCGCTTTCACCAAGGATGGGGAGCGAGTTGTCGGTCAAGCCGCCAAGCGCCAGGCGATCACGAATCCGAAGAACACCATCTTTTCCGCCAAGCGCTTGATTGGCCGCAAATTCGACGAACTCTCTGCGGACGAGAAAAAGACTCCCTATAAAATCGTCAAAGCGGCCAACGGAGATGCACACATCGAAGTCGAGGTCGGCGGTGTCACCAAGACTTACAGCCCGCAGGAAATTTCCGCAATGGTGCTTTCCAAGCTGAAAGCAGACGCCGAAGCGAAGCTGGGAGAGACCATCACCGAGGCGGTTATCACCGTTCCCGCCTATTTCAATGACTCGCAGCGGAACGCCACCAAGGCGGCCGGTGAAATTGCCGGACTTGATGTGAAGCGCATCGTCAATGAACCCACCGCTGCCGCCCTTGCCTACGGACTTGATAAAAAGGGTGAAGAAAAAATCGCCGTCTATGACCTCGGCGGAGGCACCTTTGATATTTCCGTCCTCGAAATCGATGAAGGCTTTTTTGAAGTGCTTGCGACCGATGGTGATACCCTCCTGGGTGGTGACGACTGGGACAGCGCCGTTATCAAATGGATGGTGGATGGCTTTAAGGCTGACTCCGGGATAGATCTGAGTGGCCAGCCCGATGCGCTTCAACGGATCAAAGAGGAGGCTGAGAAGGCGAAGATCGCTCTTTCGTCCTCACAGTCCTACGAAATCAATCTTCCCTTCATTACCGCCGATCAGACCGGTCCGAAGCACATTCAAAAAACGCTCACCCGCGCCGCTCTTGAGCAGATGACTGATCATCTCTTTGAGCGGACCAAGGGACCCGTTCGCGACTGTCTCAAGCAGGCCGGGGTCACTGCCGGAGAGATCGATGAACTCGTTCTCGTGGGTGGGATGACACGTATGCCCAAGGTGGTTGACACCGCGCGCAGCCTTGCCGGGAAAGATCCCCACCAGGGGGTGAACCCCGATGAGGTGGTGGCCGTTGGTGCGGCAATTCAGGGTGGCGTTCTTTCCAAAGATCCCTCGCTCGGTGATGTCGTTCTTCTCGACGTGACTCCGCTTTCCCTCTCGATCGAAACCATGGGTGGCATCGCCACTCCCATGATCGAACGGAATACGACGATTCCGGCTAAGAAATCGCAGGTCTTCTCGACTGCGGCCGACAATCAGCCTTCCGTCGACATTGTCGTCTGTCAGGGCGAGCGCAAACTCGTCGCCGACAACAAGGTTCTCGGTAACTTCCGCCTCGATGGCATTAGTGCCGCACCTCGTGGTCTTCCCCAGATCGAGGTGACCTTTGATATCGACCGGAACGGAATTCTCAAGGTCTCGGCCAAGGACAAGGGCACCGGCAAGGAGCACCACATCTCCATCGAAGGATCAAGCGGTCTGAGCGATGAAGAAATCGAAAAAGCCAAGCGCGAAGCCGAGGAATATGCCGAGGCCGATAAGAAGCGGCTTGAGAAGATCGAGGTCAGCAACCTCGCCGACAACGCGGTCTACACCGTGAAGAAGCAGCTCGGTGAGCTGGGTGACCAGCTTCCCGCCGAGGCGAAGGCACAGATTGAAAAGTCGGTCGCTGATGTCGAAGAGGCGATGAAGTCGGATGACACTGACCGCATCCGCACCGCGACCGATGCCCTTCAGGCGAAATTTGCCGAACTTGCCTCGGCTGCGCAGCAGGCCGGTGCCGGTCAGGCCGGTCCCGTTCCCGGTGATGCCGATGAAGGCGAAGACGAACCCAAACGCGCCAAAGGCGACGTCGTCGATGCCGAGTTCGAGGAAGTTACCGAAGGAAAATCCTGAACCCCTTTCTCCCGGTCTCTCCCTAGGGGCCCGGGACAATCATTCCGCAGATCGTCGGCCCGCTCCTGAGACCGCTATATTGTTGCCAGCGGCGTGCCCAGCGAGCTGCGGAATTTCAACCAAAAAAACAAAAGTAAAACAAAGAATCCTAACACATGGCTACGAAAATTACACCTCTGGGAACACGAGTCCTGGTGAAGCGCATCGAGCTCAACGAGCAGAAAACCGACGGTGGTATTTTTCTTCCCGACACGGCGAAGGAAAAACCCCAGGAGGCCGAAGTGCTTGCACTCGGAACCGGCAAGAACGACGAGGGTGAAATCATCGAGTTCTCCGTCAAAGTGGGCGACAAAGTCCTCATCTCCAAATACGGCGGCACCGAAGTCAAAGTCGGTGGCGACGAGTGCGTTCTCGTGAACGAGAGCGACATCCTCGGGATTCTTTCCTGAACACTGAAGAGGGTCAGTTCACAGAACCGACCCTGCTATTCCTACCAATTCAAAAACAGCAAAATCAAATATTATGGCTAAACAACTATCATTCGACGAAGAAGCACGGCACGCCCTGCTCGCCGGTGTGCGTAAACTCGCCAGGGCCGTCAAGGCGACTCTGGGGCCTGCAGGCCGCAACGTAATTCTCGACAAGAAATTCGGGAGCCCCACGATCACCAAGGACGGTGTTACCGTCGCCAAGGAGATCGAGCTTTCCTGTCCCTACGAGAACATGGGAGCCCAGCTCATCAAGGAAGTTTCCTCAAAGACCTCCGACATCGCCGGTGACGGTACCACCACTGCTACGGTTCTTGCCGAGTCCATCTTCGCGGAAGGTCTTCGCAACGTGACTGCCGGTGCCAATCCGATCAGCCTTCAGCGCGGCATCATGAAGGCCACCGCGGCCCTCGTTGAGCAGCTGAAGAAGATTTCGACCGAAGTTACCGACACGAAGGAGATCGCTCAGGTCGCCACCGTTTCAGCCAACTGGGACACTGAAGTCGGCAACATCATCGCCGATGCGATGGACAAAGTGGGTAAAGACGGAACCATCACGGTTGAGGAAGCCAAGGGAATTGAAACCACTCTCGACGTTGTCGAAGGGATGCAGTTCGACAAGGGTTACCTCTCTCCCTACATGGTGACAGACACCGAGACGATGACCGTCGATCTCGCCAACGTCCTTATCCTCATTCACGAGAAGAAAGTCTCCAACCTCAAGGACATGCTTCCTCTTCTCGAGAAAGTTGCCCAGAGCGGACGTCCTCTTCTCATCATTGCCGAAGACGTCGAAGGTGAAGCTCTTGCCACCCTCGTGGTGAACAAGATCCGCGGTACTCTCAGCGTTGCCGCCGTCAAGGCTCCCGGATTCGGTGATCGCCGCAAGGCCATGCTCGAAGACATCGCCATCCTCACCGGTGGTCGTGTCATCACCGAAGACCTCGGTATCAAACTCGAAAACGTGTCTCTTGAAGACCTCGGCACTGCCAAGTCGATCAAGATCACCAAAGAGGACACCACCATTATCGAAGGTGAAGGAACCAGCGAGTCCATCAGCGGCCGTGTCTCCCAGATCCGCCGTCAGATCGAAGAAACCACTTCCGACTACGACCGTGAGAAGCTCCAGGAGCGTCTTGCCAAGCTCGCCGGCGGTGTTGCTGTCATCAATGTCGGTGCTGCCACCGAAACGGAGATGAAAGAGAAAAAAGCCCGTGTCGAAGATGCGCTTCACGCGACTCGTGCCGCGGTGGAAGAAGGTATCGTCCCCGGCGGTGGTACTGCTCTTATCCGTGCGCAGGCCGGTCTCAAGGATCTCGGTCTCACCGGTGACGAAGCTACCGGTGCTGACATCGTCAAGCGCGCCATCGAAGCTCCCCTTCGTCAGCTTGCCGCCAACGCAGGTCGCGAAGGCGCCCTCATCGTTGAGAAGGTCAAGAACGAAAAAGGCAACGTTGGTTACAACGTCGCCACCGATACTTACGAAGACCTCGTGAAGTCCGGTGTTGTTGATCCGACCAAAGTGACTCGCAGCGCTCTCCAGAACGCCGCGTCGATCTCCGGTCTTCTTCTGACCACCGAGTGTCTCATTGCAGACCTTCCTGAGAAAGAAGCTGCCGGTGGTGACCACGGTCACGACCACGGCATGGGCGGCATGATGTAATATCTGTCCCTGTTTCTTTCACGGAAACGAATTCAAAAACCGGGCGTGTCGAAAGGCGCGTCCGGTTTTTTTTGTTTCGGGTTGGTTAGGTCGATGTGTCGAAATTCGGGCCCGCACAGAGCAGCGAGGCCACCAGGCAATATTCCCGGACTTTGTCTTCGTGGCTCCGTGTCAGCCGGATCTCTCTGGCGTCATTAGGGTTGAATCTCAGTGTTGGGAGGGTTGAGTTTGAGCGGGGGAATTGCTAAACCGCTTTGAGTTCCATGATCATGAAGATTCTGCTACCCCTCATTTCCCTCCTTGGTCTCTCGGCATTTGCCGGGGAAGTCACCAACATCGGAAGTCGTCGAGAGCTTTTTGTCCAGGATGATCTCATCGATAGAGTAACGGGAGGAGCACGTCTGGAGCTGCATCATCCCGAAGCCCGCGAGGTCGTGCTGGAACACGATGCCCCGTGGGAGGGAACCGGAAGCGGCTATCACAGTGTCTTCCGGGATGGAGATCTCTACCGGATGTACTACAAGGCCTGGCATCTCGAGGTTGGCGGGGGCAAGGTGAATACCGGATCACACCCGCTCTTCTGTTGTTATGCGGAGAGCAGGGATGGTATTGTCTGGCGCAAGCCCGAACTCGGGATCGTTGAGTTTCAGGGATCGAAGGCGAACAATATTGTGCTCGCTCCGGAGGCTTTCGAAAAGGTGAAATCCGATCCCGGTCATCCTGCTGTTTTCAGGGATGAAAATCCCGAATGTCCGCCCGCGTCGCGATATAAGGCAATCATTCGCTCTGAGAAGCCGCATGGGCTGCTTCTTTTTCATTCCGCCGACGGACTCCACTGGTCACTCGCCCATCCGGAACCCGTTATCACCGAAGGTGCTTTTGATTCGCAGAATCTGGCCTTTTACGATCCTAACATCGACGCCTACCGCGCCTATTGGCGCATTTTCACGGGAGGGACAACCGACGGAGAAACCTGGAAGCCTTCCGGAGTCCGGGCGATTCGCACCGCGACTTCGAAAGATCTTAAAAACTGGGAGCCTTGGAAGGACCTGACCTATTCAGATTCTCCGGAAGAGGAACTCTACACCAACGGGGTTAATCCCTATCACCGTGCACCGCACCTGCTCATCGGCTTTCCAACCCGTTATCTGGATCGCGGCTGGTCAGACTCAATGAGGGCCCTGCCTGAACGCGAGCACCGGGAATCAAGATCGGGAGCAAGTCCGCGCTACGGGACCGCCATCACCGAAGGGCTCTTCATGGCAAGTCGGGATGGAGTGAATTTCAAGCGCTGGGAGGAAGCCTTCCTTCGTCCCGGTATCGAGCGGGACGGAACCTGGCATTATGGTCATCAGTATGTCGCCTGGCATCCGGTCGAAACGAAAGGCACGCTGGATGGTGCGCCCAACGAGTTGTCCTTTTACGCCACCGAAAGCTACTGGACGGGGAAAAGCAGCCAGTTGCGGCGTTACGCCCTGCGCCTTGATGGATTTGTTTCCGTTAGCGCTCCGATGAAGGGTGGGGAGGTGGTGACAAAGGCGGTCGTGTTTACAGGCGGACGTTTGGAACTCAATTTCTCAAGTTCGGCGGCAGGAGGGATTCGTGTTGAAATTCAGGATGATTCCGGAAAGGCAATTCCGGGTTTTGCTCTCGATGATTGTCCTCCCGTGTTCGGTGATTCGACCGGGCGCATCGTCACGTGGAAAGGAGGGACCGATCTTTCCTCCCTCCCGGGTAGACCGGTGCGGCTTCGCTTTGAGATCAAAGACGCGGACCTTTACGCTTATCGGTTCACTTCAGGCTCGTGAGCTCATGGCCTGGAAAGGAATCATTTCGTTCTCCAGATTTTCACGTCGTCGACGACCGCATTTCTTGGAACAGAGAGGCGGAGAAGGCGTTTGGTGGGGTGGGCGATGCCGGGAGATTGGAAGCGACCGACTTCGGTTCCGTTGATCGTCACGGTGATCTCGTCGCCTTCGACCTGCACAAGAAGGTCGTGCCACTTGCCGATCTCGAGGGGGTGGGGGAATGATTTGTCCTTGCCCTTGAGCGCCGCCTGCTGCTCGTCGCTAAGCGGTTGCTTCGCTTCTCGTGCCTGGCGGATATCGAGACGCATGTTTCCGGTTTTGAGATCCTGACACTGCACCTTTTTGGGATCGACCTTGGCGGCGAATAGGTGACCCGCATGAACTTCCTTGAATTCGAGGTCGGCGAAATTGAGTCCGAGGCTGTCCTTAGCGTCCTCCAGCTTGAAACGCAGACCAACGGCGCCGTCGGTAAAGACTGCGGGCTGAGTTACGGAAACGGCGTGATCGGCCTGTTCATGGAGATAGATATACATCGCGCCATCACGAAGATCGACCTGCTTGTTCCCCTTTGCCCGGCTCTTGCTGTTCGTACCCCAGCCTTTTCCCGGTTCATCTTTCGTCTCCTGTGATTCAGTGCGCTCGAAATCGTCCTCGAAAATGAGTTCGCCAGGGTCGGCGGCGGAGAGGGAGGAGACCAATGCAATGACGGCAATGCCCAGGGGAAGAAGCACAGGGGGAGTTTTCATTCACAAGGAATAGGATGGATCGGGGCAGTTGGGAAGTCTCATTTCCTATTCCATTCCACCGTGGTTGCGTCACGGGGAATAGGTGGGGTTTCACCCTATCTCCGCCCGGAGCATTCGGGGCTAGCATCGTGGAAGTGAAAACTGTCTGGACCAGCCCGGACGGAGCGCCTCCCCAAACGGGGACGCGATGCTCCAACAATCTAACGGGCTATCCAGGCGGTTGATCCCATACGATGAATACCAGTCTACTAATCAGCATTTTAATTCTCGGCGCGATGATGATCTTCTCGGGATGCACCACATCAGACCATCGGGGCAATTCATCCTCGCGCGGATTCTCCTCTGCCGTCGGTGCGAGGAGTTCCATCTCCTCGAAGCCATTCTCCGTTCGAGGCCACCGAAACCAGTCACCCCAGATTCAAAATGTGGCGGTGCCTGCGGGCATGATGCGCCGGAGGTAGTCGACGTTCGGCCTGCCGGGGAAAATTCAACGGGTGATCTTCAATTCGATCTTCCGGAAGGCGACCTGGCATCCTTTTCCGTGATCTTGAAGGGCGATCAATCCTTCTCTGCGGGACATACCCGTATCGTCGTCGATCAACTCGGCAAAGACCACCCCGTTGATTTTTTGAACGAGTTCGGGGCCCCTGGCAACGATCTCGAGGTCGTTCCATTCGCCCTCGTTATAGACTGACTGCACTTTTGCGGTATCGGCGAATTGCGCGATCGTTTTTTTGCCCGACGCATCGATCACCGCTTTTTGTCCCGCGGTTGTCATGAGGTGACGGATTTCCTTTTTTGGATGCGTTTTATCCAACAGGGAATGGTGCCACATACCCATCTTGTTCCGTTCGGCGATCTCGACCTGATAACCGAAAATCTGCCACTCGCCCAGATCATCGCTTCGCACCTGAACTCCGGAATTTCCCTCCTGCCATCGAAACTGCATCCTCAGGGTGAAGTCTCCCGGTTCGCCGCCCCGCCAGACGAGCCAGTTCTTTCCTTTCGACATGCCAGTGCAGCGGATCTCGCCGTCTTTCACTTCCCATGCTCCGGCCTGGCCATCCCATCCGGTGAGGTCTTTTCCGTTAAAGAGACTCTTCCACGATCCTTCCTCCCCGGGGAGTTCCGTAAAGATGAATCCAGTCGAGACAATTCCAATGAGGAGATATTTCATCATATCAATCGATCGGCTCATTCGCCGCCGGGCAAAGTCACCTGACCCGGGTGCATGAGGTAGGCAATGAGATCCCGGGTTTGCTCCGGGGTGAAGGTGGTGAGGAGACCCTCGGGCATCATGGAGAGAGGCATTTCCTCCTGCTTTGTGATCTCGCCTCGCTCCACGACCATTTCACCTGCCATGGTCCGGACTGTGAGAGTGCGGTCGCTGCGGGCTCCGATAAATCCACTGAGGACACGCCCGTCTTTCAGGGTGATGAGATTGAGCCGGAAGTCGGCGGCCACCTGGGCTCCGGGGTCAACGAGATTCTCGAGCAGATAGAAGAGACTGTCCCGGCCCGCTCCGGTAAGATCGGGACCGAGGGCATTGCCGTGACCATGAAGGCGGTGGCAGGCGGAGCAGATTGCATTAAAAACGACCCGACCCGCGCCCTTGTCTGCCTGCGCGAGGACTTCCGGAGTTAGGTCTTTGGTGAGTTTTTCAATCAGCGCCACCTTGTCGGCAGGACTTTCTCTCATTTCCCCCCATACCTTGGCGATTTCCTTTCGCAGAGCCTCATCTTCAAGACCGCGCATCTGCCGGACATGGAACGCGGAAATGACATCTTTCGGAATCTCTCCGGATTCCACACCCTTGAGCAGCGCCGAGGCAAAGACAGGGCGCGAGGTCAGGACCTCCAGCAGCTGTCCTCGTTCAGTGTGGTGAAAACGGCGGTAGGATTTCACGAGCAGATCAGCCACCGCAGGATCGTCGAATTGAGCAAGACCCACTGCGGCGATGGAGTTGAGATAGCGCTCGTTGATCAACTGTTCGCAGATCTTTCTCAAGTCAGGAGGACGGTTGTCGATGAGTGTTCGCAGGGCGGCCTTGCGCTGCTCCATCTCGAGATCTTTGGCGAATGCGATTTGTTTCACTTCGTCGAGGGCGCGCCCGTCTCCAAAAAGGGCGCTGAGATCGCGCACCGGTGCGGAGAGAGGGGAGTCGTTGCTGATAGTGGCGACAAGTTTGTCCCAGGCGGCGGGCTTTTCGGCCTTTCTCCAACCGGCCAGAGCGGCCGCCATTCCGGTGAGAATGTCGGATTGAAACTCGGGCGAGGCGGCGCTTGTCAGTTCAAGCAGTTCATTAACGGGTGCCGGATTTGTTTCGAGGTCTTCGGAGAGGCGTCGGGCGATGCAAAGTCGGGTCATCGGTAGTTCACAGATTCCCGCGAGTCGGGCGAGTTCTCCGGAATGCTTCTCCGCGACTGGAATGAGACCGTACCAGATCATCAAGGGCAAGTTATGGTCCTGAGCGTCTTCCTTGTGTTTGACGAGTCCCTCAGCCACTTCCAGGCGATGATCCACGGGAAGCCGTTGCAGGAGCGAGGCGAGTGTCAGTCTGACGAGAGACGAGTCGTCTTCCCTTGCCATTCGCGCGAGATCCGGCAGGAGAGACTCAGGTGAAGGAACCGCAACGGAGCTTTTGATCTCCCCGAAATTCGAGGGACGCTCGCTCATGAGTGTATCGATCGGCCAGGTGTCGGCGAGCAGTCGCAGAGCCCACACCCGGAGATTTTCGTTGTTGTGATTCAAGAGGGACTTGAGAAATGCAGCGTCCGTTTCACCGATGGAATGGAGGGTCCAAAGGGCGCGCAATTTGATGACAGGATCCCCGGTCGTTTCAAAAAGGGAACGCAGTTCTTCAGCCGCCCCACCGGCGTCGACTCTGGAGGCAAGTTCGATTCTTGCCTGGCGTGGAAACCATTCGTTGGCATGAGTATGGAGGGCGACCAGTTCTTCGGGTGAAAGTTTTGCGAGATCGACCTTCACCGGTGCGGGACGACCATGGGTGATTTTGTAGATGCGTCCGCTGTTGCGATGAACGCCGTCGCGCTCGTGGCATTCGCCGGTGTCGCTCCAGTCGATCACAAAAACTCCTCCGTCGGGTCCATAACGAAGATCAAGTCCGAGAAACCAGTCGTCGGCGGTCTTGAAAAAATCGGGCCGATGCCGGGCGATATACCCGGATCCGTGCCGTTCGACCTGCTCCTGATTGGCGCGCCGCCCGTGTTGGTTCAAGGTGAAAAACTGTCCGCGATAGATTTCGGGCCAGTTGTCGCCGAGATAGAACATGGCACCGATGTGGACATGCCCGCCTCCGAGCGAGTCGGAGAGATTTTTGTCTTTCCGTTTTGCGGTGTCCTGCCAACCGAGAGCCGTGTCAAAATGCCAGTGATCGGCATGCAGATCGATGAGGGAATAGGCCCGCGGATTAGGATCGAGGGTATGGGCCCTCATAAAATGCGCACCGGGAGTGACATGCCAGAAGTGACCGTTGACGGTGTTCACATAAAAGAGTTCCCCGTGCTCGTTCCAATCATGTCCCCACGGGTTGGTATTGCCCGAGGTGATCGCTTCGAATATCCGGCGCTTCGGATGGTAACGCCACATCCCGCCGCGAACCGGAATCAACTCATCAACCGGTGTGCCCGGAACACCCACATCCGCGGCCCCGGTTGCTCCGCATCGGCCGTAAAGCCAACCGTCGGGTCCGAAGCGGAGGCCGTTGACGAGATTGTGATAGCTCTCCGGAGGGACGCGAAACCCTTCGATATGGGCAACCGGAGGCCCGTCCGGGACGTCGTTGCCATCAACATCGGGAATAAAAAGCAGCCGGGGTGCCGCCGTCACCCAAAGCCCTCCGTGCCCGATCTCAAGACTAGTGACCTGCTGCAATTCGTCGGTGAAAACTTTACGGGTATCGAAGTTTCCGTCTCCATCCGTGTCTTCGAAAATGAGGATTCGGTCGCGCAGGCTCAGGTCGAAGGCCCGCTCCGCGTAGGTGTAACATTCCGCCACCCAGAGCCGACCTCGTCCGTCCCAGGCCATCGCGATAGGGTTTCGCACCTCCGGTTCGGAGGCGGATAGGGTGACTTCGAAACCCTCCGGGAGCACCATTTTCTCAACGGCGGCTTCTGGAGTGAGGAACTTTTCCAGTTTTGTTTCCGTGTCCGTGACTTCAGGAAAATCAGCGGATAAGAGAGGGTTGGCCACGGAGAGCGCGAGCAGAGTAAGGCGAACGGCGTGGCAATGAATGGGCACGAACATGGTTATTCAGAGTATTCGCAGGTGAATCGGACAGGTGATCCTCATCTCTCCTTGCTCCCGTGCCAACTGTTTCCTGGCTGCCTGATGACGTGAAATCCAGGGTCCGGCATGCTTCGAATCAGGTAGCAAAAACCGCTACATAGAAAGTTGAGTGCCCCTGTTGAGTGTTTGTGACAGTTTCTGTTTTGATGATCAACCGGGTGAGCTTCGGGGAGGCATTCAATTCAGTCGGAACCGCACATGCCGCATTTTAATCAGAAAACTCGAAACATGCGATCGGAGGGCGGCGCCCCGATGGGGGTTTTCAGCCGGGTGATGATCGTCATGTTAATCACTCTGATTGCCGCTGTTCTGATCGCGGTCAGTGCCTTTCGTAGCAATGGTGAGCCGTTGGAAAATACGGCGGCAACCCCTTCTGGCAGTGCCAAGAAGGAAATCAATCCGTTTCGTCCGTGACGCATACTCTTTGAATTAAGAGTGCCTCACACGGTGCTTTTTCCATTGGAAACTATGCAATGGATCGTGCGGGATGGCGATTCCGGGGTCCTTCGCAGCCTTATCACTCCGCTGCGAGTTCCGCAGCAAAGAGTTCACTTACCCTTCCCCTCATTTTCCCGATATCGATTTCGCCCTTATCGATCTTTGCGAGGAGGGACTTCTGCGCAAGGTAATCCTTGTTTTCCACCCCGGCCTTGCTCTGGAGGATCCGCCACGATTTCCGTCGCTCGACACAGAAAAGAACGGTTTGCCGGGACACTGCAAAAAGCTCTATTGCGCCCTCGACATCAGCTCGGATAAAGGCCCCGAAATCGGGGACAAAACTCCGGTGGGCCGAATCGAAGACACGACGGTTCACGACGTCGTCCTGGGTCACTAAAACAAGGAGTTCCTCCAGTGGCACAAGGCGGGTGGCCTCGTCCCCGGTGATCCGTTTGAGGTGCTTTCGGAAACGCGCCTCCGTTGTCGCCCAGTGGGCGACGGTGTAGCGGTAGGGTGTCTTGTCAGGGAAGACCGCCTGATACCAGTCACGGTCGAGATTGGGATTGCCCTTGAGGTCAAAGCACTCTCCCGTTGTTTCGCCGCCGCGCGGGTCAAAGACAAACTCCGGCATGCCCCGGGAATCGCGGGCGAGCTTGGCCTGGTGGGCGGAGCGATCGTCCGCGACGCCGTGCTCGGGCTGGCAGGTGGTATAGCACTGGAAAAAGGCGGTGCCGCGATAGTCGAGCCCCTCAAGCACGGTCTGATAAAGTTTGGCAGCGTTGGCGATGGAGACCTGGGCGACGTAGGGACTGCCGTGCCCGCTCGTTAGGATCTCGGCGACGTTCTTTTTCTCGTTCAGTTTTCCCTGCGAGGCACGGCCGAACTGGTTCATATCGTAGCCGCCGAGCATGTTCGAACTGTCTGAATTCTGGCCGCCGGTGTTGGAGTAGACCTGCGTGTCGAGCATGACACCTTTCACGTGGGGGCGGTTCTGGAGAATCACTTTGGAGAGGTTTTGAAAGCCGATGTCTCCGAGGGCGCCGTCGCCGCCGACAATCCAGACCTTGGGCAGCTCGCGGATTTCCTGGTCCGTCAAGTGCACGTCGGACAAGTGGGTAAGATCCCAATAGCCGGCCTCGTCAATGATACCCTCACCGGAGTCGGTCGCGGGTCTATCCCCGAGGAGGGCGAGGGCAAGGCGCTCCGGCGCGACTGAATGCCGGGTGTGATGCAGGAGAAGCGATTCGCCCAGGAGCCAACTGATCGTGGCTCCGTCCTGAAACAATGAATTCATCCAGGGATAAGGATGAGGATTGTTTGGCGGGGTCGATCCGTAGACGGTGTTGCAACCGGTCGAGGCCCCCATGAACATCACGCTCATGCCGTTGGCGAGACGTCCGTCACTGGATTGCAGTTTCTGGTGGTTGAAGGCCTCGACACGCAGGGCGCTGACGAGGGCGGCGACCAGGTCCTCGTCGGAGACAGGACCGTTCGCGGAGAGGCGCGAGGCGGTGTCGGCATCGTTCTCTCCGCCCAGTCCCATGACGAGGTGGGCGACGGCTTTGCCATAGAGGGCGTGTTCGTCTTCGCTCCGGACCTTCAAAGCAGCGAGGCGTGCGACCGCCTCCGACTCGAGGCGATCAGCGAGGGTGTCGAGGCGTGCCGCCTTGCAGTGGTAGAGCGGACGCATGTAGGCTTCGGTGATTGAGGCGATGGCGCGGAGAATGGACTTCTCTCCGCAACCGGCGCAGGCTCCGTCGCCGGAGACGAGGGCCTCGTAGTTCCGCCTCACCATGAGGTGGTTACGGAGGGCGGCGGGACGCGAGTCACCGGGATGCTCGCCATCGTAGAGGCCGAGGTATTTTTGCGGTGTGTCAGGAAGCAGCCGCGAGAAAATCTGCGCACCGGTGAGCCTCTGGTTCAACTCCGCGGTGTCGGGCGCCATGACGAGGGCTCCGTGGTCTCCACACTGTTCGACGCATTCGCCGCAGCCTTTGCAAAGGTCGCTCACGAAAATGGAGAAGACCCCGCCCTGACCGGGATTCTTCTTTTCGATCGACTTGAAGACCGCCGGCACCTTCGCGTAGGCGACCGGAACAAGGTCGAGGATGCGGGAAAAGGACTCTTTGGTGGCGGCGGCGATACCTCCGTTCAGACGGGCGACCTCGGTGTGAAGCAACTCCTGGAAGTGTGGATTCTCCCTCGCTTCGACCGCGGCGTTCATGCGCTCGCGGAGGCCGCGCTCGAGACCGGGAAGCGCGGCGAGGAGAAGCGCGCGCTGTTCCGGATCGCCGACGTAATTTTTCGCGGCGGTCGTGAGTATCGTGCCGAGATCCTGGGCGGTGTTGGGCAGGGCGGTGTCAGGACAGGCGCTGATGCACTCCATGCATTGGGTGCAGTTTTCGGGAAGATAGAGCGGGGTCTCGCGCCGGGCGACATACTTCGACGAGGTTGCTCCGGTGGCGGCGGCCATTACACCGATCGAGGCGAGCGCGCCGGAAGGCTGATGGTAACCGAGGCCGCTGCGGAACTCGCGGTCGAAGAGCTCAAGGGACTGCAGCGGGTAGCGGTCGGGCTGGTCCTCATCGTGTCCGTGGGGATGGAGTCCGGGATACCCGCATCCGGCCGTGGGTAGAATGTCAGGATTGCCGCAGGGAAGCAACGGGGTCAGGCGCATGCCGGAGAGATCCTCGTCGTCGATCCCGCCATGGGGGACTTCGGTGACGCGGGTGAATCCCTCGTTCATGACCCGCATGTTCGACTCAACGACGGCGGCACCGAAACGACCGAACTTTTTCTCATACTGCGCCCGCACCACCTCGTCGAAGCGAGACGCGTCGATGCCGAAGGTCGCAAAGAAGGGCGATACCTTGAAGTAGGCTCCGAGAAAGGCGTTTCCCTGCATGCGGAGTTGCAAGTCCGGCCGGTCGGTCGCAGCGCGGGCGATCTCGAATCCGGGCAGGGTAAAGATCCGGATTCCGTTCTCCCTGACAAACGCACGAAATTTCCGCGGGATGCGTTTCCAAACGGTCTCAGGCGGCTCGTTCGATTCCCAGACGAGGGCACCGCCCTTTTTCAATCCGGCAAGGGGATTGGTGTGGGTGAACGCCTTGGGATCGCAGCAGAGGACGATGTCGACATGGTTCAGCTCGCAGTTCACCCGCACGTGTTCGGGTGCGGCGACGAGGTAGTAGTTCGTTGGCGCGCCCTTCTTCTCGGACCCGTATTTCGGGTTTGCGTTGACGAAAAGATTGGCCTGTCCGGTCTCCTGTTCGAGGACGTGGGCAAATTCGCCGATGATTTCCCCGAGGTTCTTCCCGGTGGTGATCATGCCCCACCCGCCGATGGAGTGGAAACGGGCCGCGATCGCTCCCCCTGGGAGCAGGGAAGGGGTGTCCTTCGAGAGCACGGCATAAGGGTGATCGACCCCGAGGACACAAAAATGCTCGCCCTCGGCACGGCCGCGACCGTCCCTCCGATTTGTCGTTCCGGTGGCGAACTCATAGGCGCCGAGGACATGCTCGGGCCGGAAGTCGCGCGAGCCGATCCCGTAAATCCCGCTGCAGATCCGGGGGAACTCCTCCGGTGAAAGCGGCGAAATCCTGCCGGTCTTTTCGCCGTCATGTGCTGAGTCATCGAGGGCTTTGCTCAGGGCGACGCGGATGTCGCGCCCGAGGGGATTGTCGCCGGCCATGCCCTCGTCGGTGCGTTCGAGGATGATGACGTTCTTTTTCCCCCGCAGCGCCTCGACAATGGCTGCCTCGGGGAAGGGGCGGATTACGTTGACGTGGATCGAGCCGACCTTTGCGCCGCGTTGTTCGCGCAGGTAATCGCAGGCGGCCTCAATGTTTTCAGCGGCACTGCCGAGCGAGACGAAGACGGTTTCGGCGTCTTCGCTCCGATAGCAGTCGAGGAGCTGATGGTGGCGTCCGGTGAGTTCGCCGAACTCGCGATAAGCATCCTCGAGAAAGCCGGGGATGGGTTCCATCCACTGGTTTCGCCGCGCTGCGATTCCATTCATGTGGTGCTCCTGATTCTCAACGGGACCGAGGAGGATGGGGTGTTTCAAATCCATCATCGCCGGGACTCGGCGGCGTTTCTCCCCGAAGAGTTCGCGCTGCGCCGGAGTGGGGTTGTCGATATAATCGTCCGGGGCACCGAGAAATTCACGGAGGAAGGCGGCCTCGGGTGCGAGCCAGGCGCGCTCGGAGTGAGTCGTGAGCATTCCGTCCTGAACGTTCATGCCGGGATTGAGCGCGAGCTCGTTTACCTTCCGCAGGATGATGGCATGGTCGGCAGCCTGCTGTGCGTTTTTGGCGAAAAGAATCGTCCACCCTGTGTCGAGGGCGGCGTAGATATCGTCGTGTCCGCAGTGGACGTTCAAGGCATGTTTGGTGAGGGCGCGCGCGCCAACCTCGAGGACCATCGTCGAGCACTTGCCGGGAGCGTGATAATACTGCTCCATCGCGTAGACGAGGCCCTGGCCCGAGGTGAAATTGACGACGCGTCGTCCCGTCACTGCGAGGGCGGTAGCGCCGCCCTGGGCGGCGTGTTCGCCCTCGGTCTCGATCGCGATCTTCTGATTGCCCCAGACATCGAGCTCACCCATGGCGTAGCTCTGCTGGTAAAGTTCGCCACCCTCGGTGGAGGGGGTGATGGGGTAAAAGACGCCCCCTTCGGTGATACGCGTCTCGACGTATTTTGCGACAAGTGTGTTGCCGTTGCAGGTGACTCGAATACCTGGATACCTGACGCCCCGGTTTGAGGTTGGACTAACTTGTGCCGGAGAATCGCTCGTCAGTTTGGACATACCACCAGTGGGATTAGTGCCCTTAGCATGGTCTTTCCTCACCCAGAAGGAAAGCATCTCCACGGTAAGGGCGTAATCCCTGGCAAGATCCGCGTGGTCTACTAGCAATATCGGCGCACCCGCCGGAGGCGGACCCCGATCAATCCACCGGGAGACCCGCGATTAGCTTGTCAAAGCCCTTGATGGCCTCCTCTTCGTTGAGGATGAATCCGTTGTATTCGACGATACCCTTGCGGTCGATAATGACCCACCAGGGGGTTCCCCCGGGCTTGTAGGTGCCGCTAACTCCCGGGAACTCGGGGGCTTTGAGATTGTGGCCGAAAGGGATCTTGAGTCCGAATTTTTCAGCGGTTACCGGCAATTTGTCGGGTGTATTTTCGATGAAACCTTCGAAAGCAGTTTGAATCGCTAGAAAAACAATGCCGTCATTTCCTTTGTATTTCTCAACGAGATTCTTAAGCACCGGGAGTTCCCGCTCCTGAGACGCCTTGCACCAGTGCTGGAAAAAGAGGATGGCAACGACCTTGTCCTTATAGTCGGATAGCTCGACTTTGGTTTTGCCTTCGGGTAGCTGATACCAGGTCGTAATATTCAGGTCAGGGGCCTTCTGGCCCTGGATGCCTTTGTTTGGTTCATCAGCGGAAAGGCAGATCGGGGCCAGGGCGAGGGCAAGGATAAGAGAGCGTGAACGAGTATTCATCATCAGTGGGTTGAGGATAGGGAAAAGAAAACAGAGCACATTATTGCGGCCTTGCGGCGAAAATTTTGTCATCTATTCTGAGAATCATGAAACCCCTTCTTGCTGTCTCCGTCGTGCTCTGCTTGTCCTTTTATACGGTTCAGGCCGGCCATCCTGAGAAAAATGCGGAGGGTTTTGTGACCATTTTTGACGGGAAGGATCTCTCCGGAATCCGAACCGAAGGAAACTGGAAAATCCAGGAGGACGGCTCCCTCTACCTTTCCCCTCGCGAGGGTGAGACCGACTGGACTCGATACAACCACTACATCTGGCTCAAGGAGAAATACGGAGATTTCACCTTTGATTTTGAATACAAGCACGGAAAGGGCGGAAATTCCGGGCTGTATTTTCGCTGTTCCGACACCATCGACCCCACCAAGAGCGGATTTGAGGTTCAGATCATTGATTCCACGGGAAAGGCGGATGCCGCGATGGGGCATCACGATCTCGGGGGGATCATTAAGACGAAAGGGGCTTCCAAGAACAAGAGCAAGGCACCCGGCGAGTGGAACCGGATGACGGTAACCATGAAAGGGAATCAACTCACGGTTGTTCTCAACGGCGAGATAATTCAGGATTTCGACCTCGCTGCCGCGAAAGAGAAAGGTAAAGAACTTCCCGCTGAAGGATATATCTCCATTCAGGATCACGGCGTTCCTTTCTGGGTTCGCAATCTCCAGGTGAAGCGACTCTGATTATTCACTCTTATTGGACCTGCTATCCGGAACATGAAACCTGAGATCGACCCCTTTCGCGATGCCCGTCAGGGGGCCGGCGTCCTTGAAGGCGAATTCAATGGAGAGAAGATCCTGATGATTCTCCGCCATGCCGATGTCAGGCAGGCGGCAAAGGACTGGCAGACCTTCAGCTCGGACGCGCCGTTTCGTGTTCCGATTCCTTCTGAGGAGGATGTTCGAACGATGCGCCAGTTGCCCATCGAAGTGAATCCGCCCGAGCACACAGACTATCGGGCGATCGTGGAGCCTTTTTTCCGCCGGTCGAAAGATCCCGAAGTGATCTCCCGGGTGGAGACGCTGATCGATGAATTGCTGACCGCTGCCCTCGAACGAGAATCCATTGAGGCGGTCAACGAGTTTGCCCTGCCCCTCCAATCCCGTGCCCTGACTTACCTCCTCAACGTCCCGGAGTCCGAGGCGGAAACGTGGATCGGATGGGGAATTCATGTGTTCCGCGTCAGCGGAGGAGTGAAAAAGGGGGTCGCCCTGGAGGAATACCTGCACGCCCAGTTCGACCGGGCGGAGGCTGCTCCGGGAGAGGATTTTTTCAGCGCGTTGACGCAGGCAAGTTATCACGGGCGTCCGCTCAACCGGGAAGAGATGATGGGCTTCGCCAATCTTGCCTTTGCGGGCGGCCGGGACACGATCATTCACACGGTGTCATCTGTCTTCGCCTACCTTGCCCGGAATCCCGAGGCTCTCGAATATTTGCGGGCTGATCCCGGTCGCATCACCCATGCGAGCGAGGAGTTTTTCCGTGTTTTTATGCCGCTTACCCATATCGGGCGCGTCTGTCCCGTCACGACAGAGGTGAGGGAGCACACAGTGGAGGCGGGAAATCGAGTTTCTCTTTGCTGGGCCTCGGCCAACCGTGACGAGTCTGTGTTCAAAGAGCCGGAGCAGATCCGTCTCGACCGGAAACCGAATCCTCACCTTTCCTTCGGATTTGGAACTCATCTCTGCCTCGGAGCACCACACGCGCGGCTGCTTGTCCGCACCCTGCTTCAGAAATGCTGCGAAAGGATAGACTCCATCACGGAACTTGATGCGGTCGATCGCATCGAGAAGGAGGAGGGTTATCATCGTATCCTCGGATTTGAATCGCTTTCTTTGCATTTGCAGGGTCGTTGATCTGCTCGACTGGCGTTCTGATTCTTGAGCTCTATCATTTAATCCCTTCCGGGGCCTCACTCCGTTCTCCGTGTAGCGGATTCCTGACTCGCGGTAGAGTCCACTATCCATTGGTTGACGCCATCGGGGGCGGGTTCTAGGGTGCCTCGGGCCAACCGCTTCTCCTCCACCGAAGCACGGTAACAATGGTTTTCAGTCGACAAAGCAGCCGGAGCATGTTCGCGCCTAAATGGCTTGCTTGCATGCTCATCGGATTGGTTACCCCGTATCTCACCGGTCAACGGGCGCATGCCCAGACTGACCAGACCTGGATAAACGGGAGCGGAATATGGAACACAAGTTCGCTCTCCTGGAATCCGGGGCCCGCCGTTTGGACCAACGGGAACAACGCGATTTTCAGCGGGGCAAGCGAGACAATCACGGTATCGGGGACAATCGTCGCCAACAATCTGACCTTCAACTCGAGTGGATTCGTCTTCGCCAGTGGCGGAATTCTCAGCCTCCTCGGAACCAGTGTCATCAATATCGGCACGTCGGGGCACCAGGCCACGATCAACGCGGCGATCGACGCAGGGTCGATCACCAAGACGGGAGATGGAACCCTGATTCTTGGAGGGACCAACCTCTTTGCCGGTAATGTTGCCGTCAACGCGGGCGTCCTGCGACTCACGAGTGTCGGGGGGCTGGGCAACACCACAGGAACCACCACCGTGGCGAGCGGGGGGCGCCTGGAACTCTCGGGCGGAATCACCGTGAGTGGAGAGACTCTAACGATTAATGGGAGCGGAGGTGCAAACAGTGCCGGTGCGCTTCAAAGTGTGACGGGAACAAATGAATGGGCGGGCGGAATTCTGATTGGTACGACTCTCAGCCGGATCGGTGCAAATGGACCTTCCGCTGTTCTACTTGTCTCCGGGGCCATTGACGACGGGATCAATACCCACGGACTCGCCGTCCGCAGCACCCATGAAACGGGGCAGGTCATTCTATCCGGAGTTAACACCTACGGTGGATCGACCGATGTAGTCGTGGGGATTCTGAAAATCGGAGGGGGAAATAACCGACTTCCGACCGGGACCACGCTTAACCTGGGAAATGGAGCCAACATTTCGACGGCTACCTTTGACTTGAACGGTTTCAATCAACAGGTCGCCGCGCTTGTTTCGGTGGGAACCACAATGCCGGTAACAGTAACCAACACCTCGACCACCGCTTCGATACTGACTGTAGATGGCACGTCTTCGACCAACTACGCCGGCTACATCACCGGGAACCTGAGTCTGGTTAAGGCTGGAACTGGAACTCTGACTCTGGCGAGCGGACCTGATTCGCTGATACCAAACTCATTCTCGGGCTCGGTAACGCTTAACGGCGGCGCTTTAACGCTTTCCGGGGTGAACGCATTCGGCGGGAATGTCATCGTCAACATCGGGACGCTGACCTTATCGGGCGCAAATACTTTTACCGGTCAGGTAACAGTCAATGGGGGGAGCGTACTGGTGAGCAACAATACCGGCCTTGGCAGTGCCAGCGGGATCACGGAAGTGGCAGCGGTGGGAGGAGGACGGGTTGTCCTGGCAAATGGCATCATCGTGTCTGACGAGACTATTCAGATCGCCGGAAACGGTGATAACAATGGCGCTCTTCAGACTGCCACCGGAGCAACGGCGACCTGGAACGGATCCATTGTTGCTGCCAACGCGTCGAGGTTAGGCGGTGGAGTGGGTGGTAATTTGATTGTCGGCGGTGTGATCAGTGGTGGGGGTGGCACCGGCATCTTGTTCAGCCGGGCGAACGATTCCATAACGACTCTCATGGCCGTCAATACCTATACGGGGCCGACGACCCTTTTCGCCAATGGTGGAACTGGAGCCCGTCTCGTCATCGGCGTGGACAATGCCATACCCTCCACCAGTGTTCTCAACACGCTTTCCGCCCTCGCGACTCAGCCGATGCGTTTGGACCTCAACGGGAAACAACTCACCCTCGCCGGGCTCGACAGCGGTGCAAACCATCAGGGAGGGACCTTCCTGAATGTCACCAGCGGAGTGGCAGGTAGCTCCGTCCTGACGTTATCGGTTAGTTCCACCTTCAATTATTCCGGGATCATTACCGACGGGTCAGGGATTGTGAGTTTGCTCAAGACAGGTTCGGGAATTCAGAGGCTCTTCGGAAACAATACCTACACGGGAATGACAACCGTGAACGCCGGAACCCTGCAGGTCGGCTTTTCGACCTTGGCCCTCGGTGCCAGCGGGCGTCTCGCATCGGAAAGTATTCTCGTCACGGGCGGTGTGTTGCGGATCGATAACACCGGACTAGCGAACAACAGTGCGGATCGTCTGGCAAATGGAGCCGTCGTCACCTTTGAAGGGGGTTCTCTCGTCTTTGCGGGGTCGGATCAAGGGGCGACCAACTCGTCAGAGACGATCGGCACGCTATCGTTTGCCCGGGGCATTGGGACGGTGACGACTACTTTTGGAGGAACCAATGTGGCAACTCTGGCGGCCGGACAGTTGCTGCGCGCCTCCGGGGGCGGAATCGGCTTTGTGAACGGATTGAACCTCGGAATGGACGGAACAAGCACTGCCAGTATCGCGAGGCTGCTGTTGGGCACGCCACCCGATCTCGTCGGAGCAACGGCAGCTCTTTCCAGCGGGATCAATGCGACGGTAAAGAACACGTCCATCGTTCCCTATCTGGTCGGGGTGGCGACGGCGACCTCCGGTGGCGTCGGCACGGCGGGCACCGTGCCGAATACCTTTGTGACTTACGATCCGCTCACCGGTCTGAGACCTCTGAACCCGACCGATGAGTTCACCGCGAATGCGATCGTCACGGGAGATAATACCCGGCTCACCGCCACCACGGTATCGGCGACGACGACGAATATCAATTCGCTCTTGATCGAGGGCAACGGGGTGGGGCTTACGATTAATTCGGGAACCACTCTGACCGTCGACAGCGGGGCTATCCTCTTTTCCTCCGGTTTGGAGCCGCGCATCGACGGTCCCGGAATCCTGAACTTTGGAACCCGGGAGGGCATCATCACGATCAATTCCACGGGAAACACGTTTATCACTTCGCGGATCTCGGGAAGTGGAGGAGTGACCTACCATGGCTCCGGTAACCTGGTGCTGGCAGGTCAGCAGAGTACTTACTCGGGTGACACCGTTCTTCGTGTGGCGAACGTGATTCCTCAGGCCAGTTCTATGGGCCCGGCCGGGGCACCCGTGAGCGGCGCCTTCGGAACCGGTCGACTGATTCTTGATGGTAGCGCGATTCGAGCGACGACAGCGGGGGATATCACGATTGGGAATGAAGTTGTGATACGCGCGAACACAACGATTCCCGACACAGTTGGGGCTAGAAAGCTCATTTTTACGGGCCCCGTCACACTTGAGGGGGGAGATCGAACCCTCACCCAGAACAGCAGTGCGGATACCATTTTCAATGGTTCCATCGGAGATGCTGGAAATGACCTCGGACTTCGCCTTTCCGGGACAGGCACAGGAGCGCTTGTTCTTTCGGCGGCCAACACCTATAGCGGAGGCACCGTCGTTGAAGAGGGTACGTTGCTGGTCAATAACCTCTCAGGCAGCGGCACGGGGACGGGATTGGTATCGATTGAGAATGGCGGAACACTCGGAGGGGCGGGATTCATCGTGTCAACGAAAACGACGGTTGAGTCTGGTGGAAACATTTCTCCGGGAAACCCGGGTGTGGACAGCGGTGTCGGGACTCTCACCTTCACCGGTGACCTCGAGACGAAGACCGGAAGCACCTGGCTGATCGACATTGTGCAAAATGAGAATGGAAAATCTGATCGGGTCGCTGTCAGCGGGGTTCTCACGATAGCGGGATCCATTCTTGACCTCAATTTTGCGGAAACCTTCACGAACGGGCATGTTTACACGATCGCCAGTTATGGAAGCCTTGTCGGGGAGTTCGATGGATGGGCGCAGGATGCAGTGATTTCAAACTATCGGATCGATTACGGAAGTGGTCCGAACGGGATAATCACCCTGACTGCCGTACCGGAACCGGAGACTGTCTGGGCGCTACTTCTAGCACTTTTGGCGCTCTATGGAGCGCATTCCTACCGCCGACAGAGGGAATTACAGTCACTTTGAGGTAAAGGCTGCATCTAAAAGGGGGCTTCGGTAGTAGTCGGATCTGTTCCAAAGCGTGAACCGGTTCAGAGAGAATTGCTGATTGCGAAGTTCCAATTCACCGGCACCTTACGGACCAACCGTTATTTTATACACGTGCCTGATTCCCTGACTATCGCCAAAACCTGTGCCAAGCACGCCGATGACATTCAGGCCGAGGATATCGTGGTGCTCGATTTGCGCGGGATCTCGAATCTGGCCGACTTTTTTGTCATCTGCACCGCGACCTCGATTCCCCATTTGAAGGCGGTGAGCCGGGACATCCGGGCGAAGACCGAGCAGGAGATCGGTGAAAAACCCCGATCAACCGATGGTGATGCGTCCAGCCTCTGGATCGTAATTGATTACGTGGACGTGGTGGTTCACGTGTTTCATTCCGTGATGCGCGATGTTTACTGTCTCGAGGACCTCTGGTCCGATGCTCCTCACGTCTCGCTCGATTTTCTTCGCGTGCCGCCTGCGACCGGTTCGGACCGCAAGGCATAGGACACAACCGCTTCCCCGAAACCGCGATGCGAATCGAAGTGGTGAACACCGGGACCGAGCTCCTTCTCGGAAAAGTCGTAAACACCCATGCCGGATACTTCGGGCAGGAGCTGTTCAAGCTCGGGCTTCGGATTCAACGTCAGACCACGATACCGGACGGGGACGACATTCGTGTGGTTCTCAACGAGGCCTTTCCGAGGAGCGAGGTGATCCTCGTGACGGGCGGACTCGGGCCGACCAGTGACGACATCACCCGTGAGGTCGTGGCCGAAATGCTCGGCCGCCCCTTGCATCTGGATCAATCCATTCTCGACACTATCACGGAAATGTTCCGCCGGCGCGGGCTGAAACAGAACCGGTCCAATGACCGGCAGGCCATGGTGCCGGAAGGCGCCGTGGTGCTGGATAATCCACACGGAACGGCTCCCGGGCTCTATCTCCCGGCCGACGCGGTAGCGGGTTCACCCCATCTGTTTTTGCTCCCCGGGCCGCCGAGAGAATTAAAGCCCATGTTTGAGTCGCTCGTTTTTCCCGCGATCGCCGGAATGCGTGACGCCGGGGAGGCTCCGGTGGAGTGGAGGAACTTCAAAATCTTCGGGGTGGGGGAATCGTCTCTCGCCAGTGCGCTCGAGCCGGACTTTGAAAAGATCAGTGATCTGGAGGTGGGATACTGCGCCCGGCTCGGCGAGGTGGATATCCGACTGATTGGAACGTTGGCGGCGGTTGAAGAAGGCTCGATCCTGGTGCGGTCCGGGTTTTCCCGGGACATCGTGACCGAGTCCGAGGATTCAATCGAGAAGGTAATTCTTGAACTGCTGATCGAGCGGCGGGAGACCCTGGCCACGGCAGAGAGTTGCACCGGTGGACTCATTGCGAGCACCCTGACCGACGTTCCGGGTTCGAGCGCTGTTTTCCATCGGGGATATGTCACCTACTCCAACGAGGCAAAGACCGCGATTCTGGGGGTTCCCGGGGATGTGCTTGCCACGCACGGAGCGGTAAGCAATGAAGTGGTCGAGGCGATGGCCCTCGGTTGTCTGAACGCCAGTTCGGCGGATCATGCCATTGCCGTTAGCGGGATTGCCGGCCCGGGGGGTGGAAGTGATGCCAAACCCGTTGGAACCGTCCATGTCGCCGTAGCAAGTCGGGGAGGGGAGCTTTTCTCAAAGCGTTACTATTTTCCGGTGGATCGGATCAGTTTCAAGATGCGGGTGACCCGTCTTGCGCTCGATTTGCTTCGCCGTCGTCTCATGGGGTTCCCGCTCGATTATTGATTTGAGCTGGTGTAGTTTTGCCCTCTCTGCCATGATCGGTTGCCGCCGGCAGTGGAAGAGGGTTAACTGACCGGTAATCAAAGCCTTGGAATGCAGAGGACAAAAAGTGTGAAGCTATCTCATCGATTATCCCGTTACTCATGGGTCATCGTGCTTCTCCTCGGTCTGACCTCAAGCGCCGAGGGCCAACTTTTCGGCGGGAAGGGGCTTTTTAATAAAAAAACCGAAGCGCCCCGCGCCCAGACGGAAGACGAGATTGGGGTGCCGGTGCCTGTAACGGGCCGGGTGGAGGCACTTAAGGGGCATGAGGTTCAATTCGAAATCCGCGCCGAGTCAAAGACGCCCGGGGCCTCGGTCGAGTTTCTTATTCGCGCTTTCCCTTCTGCCGGACGGATTGTTTCCATCGTCAGCAAGCCTAGCGAACGGAACAAGGCGCTCGTGACTTATTATGCGGATCCGGAATCAAGCGCGACGAGTGACGCCTTCTCCTTTGCGGTTCGCTATCGGGGAGGGCGGTATTCCTCCGAGATGCGTTATGATATCGATCTGAATGACCTGAAGATCGAGATACAGGCTCCTCCCAGCGTCGAATTCGGTGAGGTTCTGATCGGGAGCGAGGCAGTGCAGGATGTCCTTGTGCGCAATATCGGCAATGCCTCGGCCCAACGTCAGATTTTTCTCGCCCCTCCCTGGCACCTGATCGACCCGGCCGACGGGATCCTCAACCTGGGACCCCGCGGGGCCCGGGTGTTGAAGGTGGCTTTCCGGCCGGAGTTGACGGGTGAAACCAGTTATCTTCTGAGCTTCAGCCGAAGCAAGGAGGGCACAACAAAATTGATCGGGGTGGGGGGAGATCCGTTTCTAGTGGTGAATGAAGCGATTGAGTTGATTCTCGACGAGGCAAGCGGGGAACGGCGCGGAGAAATCGAATTGAATAATCCGGGCGCCAGGTCATTGATTGTTGAGGCGCGGGCGAGCACCCGGCTGCAGCAGAGTCTCAGCGAAAGCTATCTGCTCGCTCCCGGTAAATCAACCCGGGTGCCGGTGCATCTCGGCGGCACCGACACGGCTCCCTTTGACGGGACAGTTGAATTTTTTCTGAAGAACGGCTACGCCAAGTCGGCCCGGGTGATCTCACCTGTTGTGCCGGCAAGGCTTGTCGTGACCGTCCCGAATGCCTTGTCCTCGGAGGTAATCAACTTTGGAAAAGTCGAGGCCGGACGTTCGATGGAGCGGGGAATGACCGTAACCAATCGGGGCGGGGTGTCGGTGCCGCTTGAGTTCCACCTTCCCGAACCGTTCCGGCTGCTCACCAACCCCGGATTGCAACTCGCCCCGCTCGCCTCGGTCCAGATTTCAGTGGGAATGTTTCCGGCAGCTGCGCAACGTGGACTTGTCGATGTGACGATGAATATCCATGGGAACGAGCAGTCAGTTCCGGTTCGTCTGCTTGGAAATGTCGTGGCCCCTGCCGGAGCGACCCCGGGTTCGGGTGGCACCTTGAATGCACCCAACCTTCCTTCGAAATCGATGCGGTTGAGCTCCTCCGGAACGAGTCCTTCCAACGCGGCGACTCCGCTTCCGGAGGATGTGTCAGGTGAGGATGCGGCGCTTGCGGATTCTCCGGAGAAGGAGGTGTCAGAGGCGGGGTTACCGGTCGAGCCTGGATCCGAAGCGAAGACCAGGACGATAGATCCGGGCTTGCGTGAGCCGGAGGATCTCTCGGTGCTCGAAGAGGGGAGTCACTCGATTGTCCTCGGATGGACGGCGCCAAAAGAGCCGGCTGATATCCTTTTCGAAGTGGAAAAGCGGAGCGTGGGAACCGCTGACGGATCCTGGGGTGCTGTGCCCGCCGTGAAATTTGACCGCATTGAGCGGCTCGTGAAGGCGGAAATCAAAGCGCTGGAGCCGCAATCGGGCTACGAGTTCCGCATTGTCACGGTCACGGATGACGGCAGGAGCTCAACCCCGTCAGAAACGATTGCCGCTCGCACGGTGACTCCGGAGAATTGGCTTTTCCGCTATGGGTATCCCGCCCTGGCAATCCTTTTCCTAATCATTTCGCTCGGATTCGGGGGATTCCTTCTCCTGCGTCGGAAACCAAAACGGAAACGTAAACTGCCGCCGCAACTTCCTTTGACCTAGGCGGTCTTCCGGCACTCGCTGCAGTACTCACTGCCGTCGGCAGCGACACGGAATTCACGCTCCGGATGTGTCTTCTCGGTGGCGCCGCAGGTTTCACAATCGTGAAAGGCCTCGCCTCCGCTGATTTCCTTTTCAAAACGATGTCTGCGGACAGCCACCTCGGTTTGCTGCCGGTATGCGGTGATGAATCCCGGAACAAAAGTAAGCAGGAAGGGTAGCAAGCCCAGAAGAACGATGAGGCCGACGATGAAGGGATAGGCGCTTGTCAGGATGATCGCTCCGAGAAATGCGGCGTTGACCCATCCAAGCCATTTGGCTTTGATCGGGATGATTCCGAAAAGGTGGATAATCTGATTCGGGAAGAGCGATGCAAAGGCCAGAAAGACAGCGGAATAAAAAATACTGTTGAGCAACATCCCGGCTCCAGCGGCCACGGGCATGAGTCCGGCGAGCGAGAGGCAAATCAGAGTCCCAAACACGTATAGATTGAGCCGGAAACTCTCCCATTCCGACTCGAGGCTATCATTGATAAAAAACATGAACATCGCCGCGATGATCACAAAGAGCACAAAATCGGAGGCGGGGAAAAGCACCCAGGTAAGGAGTCTCCAGACCTGACCGGAGAGAATCGCGTTCCGGTCAAAGATGATCCAGTCGAGGAATTCAGGGGAAATCAGGGAAAGTGCCCACGAAAGAACCTGGAATCCGGCGATCCAGCGCAGCACTTTGGGGAGGGCAAAATTTCCGAAGCGCTTTTCGAGCTCGTTGATGACACGGTTTCCCGTTTCGTAGATCATGAGGGAAGGTGGGGGGATTCAGGCGGATTTCAAATGCAAGTTGCCGCAAAGAGTTCTCCCGGCGTTGACTTCGAAGAGGAGGGGGCGAAGCTCACCCCATGGAGCGCTCTCCTCTGCATTCCCTTCATCTTGAACTCGGTGCCCGACTCGCACCCTTTGCGGGCTGGGAGATGCCAATCCAATACAAGGGCATCGTCAGTGAGCACGAGGCCGTGCGTAATTCGGTCGGAGTTTTCGACATTTCCCACATGGGTGAGATCGAAATCACCGGATCGGGCGCAGGGGCTTGGCTGAACCGGATGCTCACGAATGACTGCCGTGATCTCGGCGACGGAGAGGGGCAATACACGCTGCTCTTGAATTCTGAAGGGGGTGTCATTGACGATCTCATTCTCTACCGGATGACCCCGGAGCGCTATTTTCTGGTCGTGAACGCCTCCCGCGTTGATCAGGATCGCGAGTGGATGCGGCAACACCTGAGCGATGGGGTCGAATTGACGGATCGCAGCGGTGAGTTCGGGGCGGTCGCGGTTCAGGGGCCGGGAAGCGCCTCCCTCTGGGCACAATTGGCACCGGAATATCCTCTCCCAAGCCGGAACGGAATTGTTGAGTTCGGGGCGGAGGGGGAACTCATCCTGTGCCGCACCGGGTATACGGGAGAGGACGGCTTCGAGCTGTTCGCACCGACCGACCGCATTGCCGGATGGTTTTCGCGACTCATCGAGGCCGGCGCAACGACCTGCGGCCTCGGAGCAAGGGACACCCTGAGGCTGGAAAAGGGGTTTCCCCTGAACGGTTCCGATCTCGACGAAGTCCACACCCCGCTCGAAGCCGGACTCGGATTCTTTGTCAAACTGGACAAACCGGGCGGATTCATCGGACGGGAAGCCCTGGTCGCGCAGAAGGAGGCTGGCCTGCCGACCCGCCTTGCGGCGATACGGCTGAATGAGAAAGCCCCGCCGCTGCGCCATGGGTATCCCGTGGTCGGATCCGATGGCTCTACCGTACTGGCCGAGTTGACGAGTGGCTCCCTCTCACCGGGCCTGGGTGTGGGTGTCGGGATGGCCTACCTGCCGACGGACTACATCCGCCCCGGAACCGCCGTGTTTGTTTCGATCCGGGACAAGCTTCATCCCGGCACCGTCGTGAAAAAGCCTTTTGTCTGAGGGACCGGGAGGCTGTTCCCTGTTTTTAATGCCCCCGAGCGATGAAAAATCCTCCCGTCAGAGAATCGCATTTGTCAGCGGGCGATAATTCGGTTTGTTGCTGTCGATTCAAGTCTGCTCATGAATGTTCCTGATCATCTCCGTTTTTCCGAATCCCACGAATGGGTCGATCCCGCCGCACCCGGGGCTGCTGCCATCGGCATCAGTGACCACGCTCAGGCCGAACTGACCGATGTCGTTTATCTGGAACTTCCCGAAGTGGGGCGCCAGGTGAAAAAAGGGGAGGCTTTTGCGGTGATCGAGTCCGTCAAAGCGGCGAACGATATCTACGCTCCCGTGAGCGGTGAGATCGTTGAAGTGAACAGCGCTCTGGCCGAATCGCCTGAGGCGGTCAACGAGGATCCCTATGGATCCGGCTGGATGGTGAAAATCAAACTTTCCGACCCCGCGGAACTGAATGCGCTGATGAACGGGGAATCCTATCGTGAATACCTCTCCTGACGCCGCCGTTTTTGCCGACCGTCATATCGGCCCCTCTCCTGACGAGATCGGGAGCATACTTTCGTCCCTTGGATACCCGGATACGGAAGCTTTCATCAAGGATGTCGTTCCTCCTGATCTTCTTCAGCATGAGCCGCTCAACCTTCCGGTGGCGCTCAATGAGTCCGGAGCCCTTGCCCGCCTCGGAGAGACCATGGGCAGGAATCAGGTTTTTCGCTCATTCATCGGGCGAGGATATTACGACACGGTGACCCCATCCGTGGTTCAGCGCTGTGTCCTTGAGAATCCAGGCTGGTACACGGCCTACACTCCCTATCAGGCGGAGATCTCACAGGGGCGGCTTGAGGCCCTTCTGAACTTCCAGACTCTCATCTGCGAACTGACGGCAATGCCGGTGGCGAATGCCTCGCTCCTTGATGAGGCCACGGCCGCCGCCGAGGCTCTCGCGCTGGCTGCGGGAACCCGCAGCAAAGGAAAACGTTTCTTCGCGAGCGATGAGTGTTTCTCCCAGACCCTCGAGGTTCTCAAAACTCGAGCTGAACCTCTCGGCATTGAAATCGTGGTGGGGGCGGCGGAGACTTTTGATGTTGCCGGCTCGGGTGATGAACTCATCGGCGTGCTACTGCAGTACCCGGGTGAGTCCGGAGTCGTTTCAGATTATTCCGCCATCGTTGAAGCATGCCACGGGGTCGGCGGGGTCGTCGTTGTTGCTGCAGACCTCCTTGCCCTCACTCTGTTGAAACCGCCCGGTGAATGGGGTGCCGATATCGTGGTGGGCAGTGCCCAGCGTTTCGGGGTTCCGCTTGGTTTCGGAGGGCCTCACGCTGCCTTTATGGCCTGCAGTGAGGTTCTCAAGCGCCGCCTTCCCGGGCGCCTTATCGGAGTTTCCCGGGATAGCGGAGGTCGCGCCGCGCTGCGACTTTCCCTTCAGACCCGCGAGCAGCATATTCGCCGTGAGAAAGCGACTTCCAACATCTGCACCGCCCAGGTTCTCCTTGCGGTCATGGCCGGATTCTATGCGGTCTATCACGGACCGGAAGGATTGACGCGTATTGCCCGCCGCGTGCGCTCCGCTACCGGGACTCTCGCGAGCGCCCTTGTGAAAGGCGGTTACGGACTGAAGAATACGACCTTTTTTGATACACTTACCGTGCTGGTTACGCCCGAGCAGCGGAAGGCAGTGCTGGAGAGATGTCTTAATGTCAGGATCAATCTCCGCGTGGATCAGCCGGATTCGATTGGAATCTCACTCGATGAGGCTGCCCTTGAAACGGGTGATTGGAAAAAACTCTTTCAGGTATTCGGTGTCGGTGAGGCTGACCTTTCTACGGATGAAACTCCGGATCCCCTTGGCCGGACTTCCGCCTTTATGACCCAGGCGGTATTTCATCGTTACCACACCGAGACCGAGCTGCTCCGATACATCCGCCGCCTCGAAGGGAAAGACATCGCCCTGAACTGGAGCATGATTCCTCTCGGGTCCTGCACGATGAAGCTCAACGCCGCATCCGAGATGATGCCGTTGAGTTGGCGGGAGGTTGGCGGCCTTCACCCCTTTGCTCCCAAAGTGCAGGTTAGCGGCTATCTCGAAATGATTCGTGAACTGGAATCATGGCTCGCGGTCATCACCGGATTCGACGCGGTAAGTCTTCAGCCCAATGCGGGATCCCAGGGCGAATACGCGGGCCTTCTGGCGATCCGGCGCTTTCACGAGTCAAAGGGAGAGTCCGATCGCACTGTCTGCCTCATTCCTGTTTCCGCCCACGGGACCAATCCGGCGAGTGCGGTCATGGCCGGATTCGAAGTCGTGCCGGTCGCCTGTGACAGCGACGGGAACATTGATGTGGCCGACATGAAGGCGAAGGTGGAGATGCATGCCGCACGGCTCGGGGCGCTCATGATAACCTATCCCTCCACCCATGGGGTCTTCGAGGAGGGCGTCGCCGCGATGTGTGAACTGATTCATCGGCATGGTGGCCAGGTCTACATGGACGGTGCCAATCTCAACGCCCAGGTCGGCCTTTGCTCTCCGGGTGCAATCGGGGCGGATGTCTGCCATCTCAATTTGCACAAAACCTTTTGTATTCCACACGGGGGCGGGGGCCCTGGCGTCGGACCCATCGGGGTCAGGTCGCACCTTGCACCCTATCTCCCCGGGCACAGCGAATGGCCTGAGGCTCCGACTCATGCCGTCAGCGCCGCTCCCTATGGAAGCGCCAGCATCCTCACGATCTCGTGGATGTACATCGCCATGATGGGGCCTGCCTTGCGCAAGGCGACCGAGGTGGCCATCCTGAACGCCAATTATATCGCCCATCGACTCGAGCCCTTTTTCCCGGTGCTCTACCGCGGCAAAAAGGGAAGGGTGGCCCACGAGTGCATCATCGACGTCCGTGGATTCAAAGAGCAGGCCGGGGTTGAGGTTGAGGACATTGCAAAAAGGCTCATCGACTATGGATTTCACGCTCCCACGATGTCATGGCCGGTGCCGGGGACGCTCATGATCGAGCCCACCGAAAGTGAATCAAAGGAGGAACTCGACCGCTTCTGCGAGGCGATGATTCAGATTCACCGGGAAATCGGACTCATTGTGAGCGACGAGTGGGACTCGAGTGACAATCCGCTCAAGAATGCTCCCCACCCGGCCACGATGCTCCTCGCTGATGACTGGGCCCATCCCTACTCACGGGAAGTGGCGGCCTATCCTCTAGAATGGGTTCGTGAGCGGAAATTCTGGCCTCCGGTCAGCCGGATCGACAACGTCTATGGCGACCGCCATCTCGTCTGCACCTGTGACGGCATGGACGCCTATCAGTCCTAGTTCCGCAGGAATAACGGCCCATGGAAACATCTGATTCCATCGCTTTTCCCCCGACCTGGTCCCCGAATATGGTGGCGAATCTTGTCTTCATTACCCGGGGTGATGAGGTCCTCCTCATTCATAAAAAGACCGGACTCGGGGCAGGGAAGATCAATGGTCCCGGGGGAAAACTGGAAGCGGGAGAGACAGCGCTCGATGCGGCGATTCGGGAGGTTGAGGAGGAACTGCATATCACCGCTCGAGATCTCCGGGAGATGGGAGAGCTTCATTTTGATTTTGCCGACGGATTGAAACTTTATTGCACGGTTTTTCTCGGGAGTGAATTCGAGGGCACTCCCACCGAAACCCGCGAGGCCAAACCCGAGTGGTTTCCCATCGCGGACCTTCCCTTCGAGCGGATGTGGCCCGACGACCGCTACTGGCTTCCCCGGATGCTGGGAGGGAGCCGGTTCCGGGCCTGGTTCCGGTTTGACGGAGAGACGATGTTGTCGCGTGAAGTGGTATTTTTGTGAGGATGATTTCCGCAGAAGCGCGAATCAATCGTCACTCCCAGACCCGTGAACTCCGCTCCGTATCAATCCGGTAATCCGAAGTTACTCTTCCAAACATTCCTCCGCCGAGCCTCTCCGCCGCGGCTAGCGGATCGCCGGGATCACGGGCGACCTCGCCTCTCCGGTTGCCGATGCCGCGCACGACATCGACAAAATCCGAATGGGTGTAGCGGGCATATTCCTGAATCTGGTGGATGATGCCGAGTGAGGCTCCGGGATAGGTTTCCTCGGAAGCGAGGACCAGGCCGATGCGTTTGCGGGACATGCGATTGATCACAGACGCGGAATCGGGGTAACTGCCGGAGTAGAAACAGAAGGTGCGGTCAAAGAAGGCTTTCGTTTGAGCGGAGACCCCATACCAGTAAACAGGAGTGCAGAAGACCACGCCGTCCGCGGGAAGAAAGTCGTCGAAAAAGAGCGGGCGAAATCCATCTTCGATTCCGCATTCCCCGTTTTCGCATCGGCAGGTGCGACAGTCCCGGAGGAAGGCGGTGAGATGATCGTCGAGATGGCGGAGGGTCACGCTCGACCCGGCCGTTTCGGCACCCTGTTTCACCGCTTCGGCCATTGCCGCCGAGTTGCCATTACGTCGAGGACTGCCGACAAGAATAAGAAGTTTTTTGGGCGGGGTCATGCCCTTGGAACAAGGCAGCTTCCGTGCCACAGTTCCGGGCTAGGGTCGTTTGGCTCGAACGGACCCCTTCGGCGCTCATTTCTTCCCCGGTTTGCGGTTCCGTTCTGCTGCCGCCAGAGCGGACCGTGCCCACGGAGCCATCGCGGTGGAACTATCGAGGGCCTCGTCCGGACACTGGCTGTAGGACATCACCGTGACTTTTCCATCCTTTCCTTCGTAGCGGAAGGGTGGCAGGTCGCAGGCCTCGAACTCCGGGCGGTTTTCCGCATCTGTCTTCAGGTAGAAGACTCCATCCGCCACCAGACCGAACATCAGCCCGTCCCGGAAAATGCCGTGTCCGCCAAACATGCGTTTGGCGACAACCACATCGAAGGGTTCGAGCAATTCGAGGAGGTGGGCGACAAAACCGGAGTCTGCAGGCATGTTTACTCCTTCCACCGTGCCCACTCGAGACCGGGGCGGTCCGCGCGGAAAGTCACGACTTGAGTGTTGTCGACCTCAGTGACGTAGACTGTTTTTCCGTCCGGACCGCCAAAACAGAGGTTGCTGGGTTTGGTGCCGGGAAGTTTGATTTCTTTCAGGATTTCCCCCTTTGCCGAGACAACCACCACGGTGCCCTTACCATGTCGTGTCGCGTAAAGGTTACCGTCGATGTCGCAGCGCATCCCGTCAAAACCGTGGTCGGGAAAGTCTTTGAGCAGGCGTTTCCCGGTGAGTGTTTTTTCCTTTGTCAGGGTGAACGCCCAGATCTTTCGCTGCTCGCTCTCATTCACATAGAGGGTCGTTCCGTCAGGACTCAGGTCGATCCCGTTGGTTGTACCCATGTCTTCGGCGAGAAGGGTGACGGTTCCATCCTGATCGATACGCCAGAGTTGTCCGGTTTTGTCCTTCCAGTTCGGATCGCTCGCATAGAGGGTTCCGTCGGTGGCGATGGCGATATCGTTGGGCTGGTTCATGCGCGGTTCATGGGCAAGGACGGTGATCTCTTTTGTTTTCGGGTCTATCCGGAGAATGTTGTGACCGGTGTAATCAGCGACAAACATGATGCCCTCCTGATTGAAGCGAATTCCGTTGCCGGTGCTGCCTTCGGGAAGCGTGACAAAAAGTTCGGCTTTGCCGTCCGGTGTCACTTTTCCAATGTTGGCTTTGTCGCCGTAGCTGACGGCATAGAGATTGCCTTCCTTGTCACAAGCGGGACCTTCGATTCCGGCAGTGAAAAGAGAGGGGTCGGTGAGGGCTTTGGCAGGTGCTGCTTCCGCGCTTTCAGCAGCCTTGCGGTTCTGTTCGCCGCCGTGCTCGAGGGCATTGGCTTCGAGGAATTCGCGGCTTGGTTTGGCGGTCTCAATCCCGTTTTCCGGGACCTCGAGCCGTGCCGACCAGGCGACTCCATTCAAGACCGTCTTGCGGAAGCTGTCATCCTCCCAGTTCCAGTGGTAGTGGAGTCCGGTAAAGCCGAAGCCGCGCCCTTTCCCATAGTCGTCACCGCGTTCGTAGGTCCAGGCGACGTGCTGGGGTTCACCCTTCGCGACCGCTTCGCGCACCGCAGGATTACCGGAGTGGGGACCATCGGGCCGTTCCATGGTTTTGGCTGGGGCGATGGCGGAGAGAATGGGGGTCACCCCTTTCAGCCCCTCGACGAAGCGCATGTGGAAATACCACTCATCATCAATGGCGAAGGGTTTGATCCCATTCGCGGCGGGATGACTGGGGAATACTTCAAAACCGGCGACCCAGTGAGGATTGACCGACCAGTTCATTTCGAAATAACCACCCATCCAGGCGAGCATGCCTTTGGCACTGGGACCGATGGGCACCTCAACGGCATAGTGGAGACAGGCGAGACCGGCTCCTGTGCGCATCACGGCGTCCAACTCAGGCACGTGGCCGTTGACGAGATGTCCGCCGCCGCCGCCGCAGAAGAATACGACCGTATCCGCATCTTTGAAAAAGGTCGCCGGTTCTGTCGGCCAATTGATCGAGTAGCGGGACTCGATCTTTTCCCCGGGGTAGCTTTCTTCCAGCCACTTGCCGATGAGGCGACAGCCCGCAGCGTATTCGTGGGCTCCGAAGCCGTGCGACGTTTTGTGAGAAACAAAACAGATCACGGTCTTGTCGTCATCCGGCCCTGCGTCCGCGGTCAGCGAAAACAGCGCGGTGAGCAAAAATGCAAGCGCACCGTGGAGAGGGTGGAGTCGGCGGGTAAAGAGGGTTGATTGATGGGGCATGGGGCGATTGTTCTGAAAATTGTCCTGAGGTCAAGAGGCACCTTTAACGCTATCCGGTCTTAGGTGATTGACGCAAAAAAGCCCCTGCGGATCACCGAAGGGGCTTTGCGGATGATTCTCGTGGCCGAGAGTCGTGTCAGGCTCAGTCTTTGGGCTTATGGTCCGTGTGACAGGCTTTGCAATTGGCGGCTGTGTCGAGACGCTCGATGGCCGGAGCGTCTTTTGCCCCGCCTGCGACGGCGTCCATCGCAGCGATCAGTTCGGCCACTTTCGCGTCATATTTTGCCTGGTCTCCCTTGGGGGCCTTGGTGCCGTGCATTGTCTTAACGAGGGCGCCAAGCGCGGTGATCTCCTCTGCGGTCGCTTTGCCATCGATCACTTTGGAAAGGGGGCTTTCATCGCCCTTCATTCCCTCTTTCATGACTTTTTCGATGATCTCGTGATTTTCGTCCGCGACGGCGAAGGTGAGGGCGGCGAAGAGGGCGGCAGCGGCTACAAAAAGTGTGTTCTTTCTCATGGCGGGACTGTTTAATGAATGTCGACTTTGATTACAAGAAAAAATGAATCGGGCGATTAGATAGTTTTCGTTTTCATCGGAGCCGTCACTTTGAAATGGCCCTTTTCCTGCTCTAGTTGAATAAGATACGCTCCGCTGAGAGCCAGAAGCTTATGTCCGAGTATTTTCGCCACACCAAGATCATCGCCACGCTCGGACCGGCCACAGAGTCGAAAGAGATGCTTGCCCAGCTCATCACGGCCGGGGTCGACATCCTGAGGCTGAACATGGCTCATGCCACCCATCAGTGGGTCAAGGATGCGATGTGGTTTATTCGCGAGGTTTCCACTGAAGTCGGTCGTCACGTGGCGGTGATGATGGATGTGAAGGGTCCGGAGATCAGAACGGGAAAAGTGGAAAGGCCGATCAGTCTAAAGGCAGGGGATCGGGTGGAGTTCCATATCGAGGGGGCAGACCCGACTGGAGATCTTCCCTCGGTTTCGGTGAACTACCCCGGGTTGCCCCACGATCTCGAGGTGGGGAACATCGTGCTGGTGGACAGCGGGCTGATCCGCATGAAGGTATTCGAGAAGGATGACTATCGGATCCGGCTCGAGGTGCTCACTCCGGGAGAACTGACCTCGAAGCGGCACATCAATCTACCGGGGGTGCAGGTGAATTTGCCCGCCCTGACTCAGAAGGACGAGGAGGACCTGCGCGCCGGGGTCGAGGCGGGTATTGACTTTGTTGCTCTATCCTTTGTTCGTCAGGCCGAGGATGTGAGGACCCTGCGGCGACTTCTTGATGAGCTCGGTTCAAAGGCCCGCATCATTGCCAAGATCGAGGATCAGGCGGGCGTCCGGAACATGGTTGAGATCGTCCGGGCGTCCGATGGAGTCATGGTGGCGCGCGGGGACCTCGGAATTGAAATCGATTATCATCGACTGCCGCTTGTGCAGACGGAGCTGGTCAATGCGTGCAAGGCGGACGGTAAGCCCGTTATCATCGCCACCCATCTGCTTGAGTCGATGATTAGTTCCCCCATGCCGACGCGAGCCGAGATCTCCGATGTGTCGAACGCGGTGCGGGAGCAGGCGGATGCGGTGATGCTGTCGGGAGAGACGACCGTGGGCGGATATCCATTGGAATCCGTCCAGGTGCTAAAGAATATCATTCAGAGCATCGAGCCGACCGTTCCCCCGGGATTGAACGATCGAATCAAGCTGAAGGAACCGAAGGCAAAAATGCTTCGCTCGGCGGCGGTTCTTGCTGCTGATCTGGAAAATTCGGGGATTGTCGTTTTTACCCGCAGTGGATTCCTCGCCTATGTTCTTGGTGCGCTGCGACCGCACGGGGTGCCGATTTATGCGTTCACCGATGTGGATGCCATCTTCCGCCAGCTCCTGCTGCCATGGGGCGTGGAACCATTTCTGATGGAGTTCTCGGAAGATCCCGAGCAAACGATTCTGGATGCGCTCAATTATCTGAAGCGGCGTAACTGGGCGAAACCGGGCGATTGCCTCGTGGTCATCACCAACGCTTTGGCCAACGACAAGGTGATCGATACCCTCCAACTCCGTCATGTGGAGTGAAGGTCGGCATGACCGGACAACGGCTCCCGGATTCCTCAATATTTTTGCGGGACGATCATGCTATCCGGCACCGGGATCCTCTGGTAGTCGTCTCTGTGTTGACGAGGCGGTAGTTCCACCTCGGGTCGGTCAATTTCCTCGTAGGGAATCTGACTGAGAAAGTGATTAAGGCAGTTCAGTCGTGCCCGCTTTTTGTTGTCGGCGGGGATGATCCACCAAGGTGCTTCCGGAATATGGGTGCGTTCCAACATGATTTCCTTCGCCCGGGTGTAATCTTCCCAGCGGCGGCGGGATTCAAGGTCCATGGGGCTGAGTTTCCAGCGTTTCAGAGGGTCGTGAATGCGGGAGGAGAATCGGAAGATCTGTTCCTCGTCCTGAATTGAGAACCAGTATTTGATCAGTCTGATTCCGGATCTCGCCAGCATGCGTTCGAATTCAGGGACCGAGCGGAAAAATTCCTCGTATTCCTCGTCGGTGCAGAATCCCATGACGCGCTCAACGCCGGCACGATTATACCAACTGCGATCAAAAAGGACGATTTCGCCGCCTGCCGGGAGATGGGAGATATAGCGCTGGAAATACCATTGCGTCCGCTCGCGGTCGTTCGGAGCGGGGAGGGCGGCGACGCGGCAGATTCGTGGGCTAAGCCGCTGGGTGATCCGGCTGATGGTGCCTCCCTTTCCGGCGGAGTCGCGGCCTTCGAAGACGAGAACAATCTTCTCTTTTTTTGCGACGACCCAGTCCTGGAGCTTGACCAGTTCAATCTGGAGACGATGCAGTTCCCTGAAATACTCGCGTCGAAACGCGGCCGACTCGTCGGCATCGACGCCCTCCTGACGCGAGAATTCATGGAGCTCCATCTCCAGTTCCTCGTCAAAATTGTCGAGAAACTCCTCGCGGACGCGGCGGATCAGATCAGTATCGTTCATGACCGGGAAGATGCCCGATCAAAGATGAAATGAGGGGCCTATTCCGTGGCAATATTGTCACGGCATCCACTCTCTACTCCAGCAGCTTTGCCCGTTCGATCGCCCGCATCATTCCTTTGGCCTTGTTTACGGTCTCTTCGTATTCGTTGGCGGGGATGGAATCGGCGACAACTCCGGCTCCCGCCTGGACATAGGCTTTTCCGTTTTTGAGGACCACGGTTCGGAGGGCGATGCAACTGTCATGGTTCCCGTCGAAGCCGAAATAGCCGACGGCGCCCGCGTAAGCTCCGCGTTTTGATTTTTCGAATTCGTTGATGACCTGCATGGCTCGCACCTTCGGGCTCCCACTGACGGTTCCGGCGGGGAAGGTGGCCCGCATCACGTCGTAGGCACTCAGGTCGGCACGGAGATGTCCGACGACGTTTGAGACGATGTGCATGACGTGGCTGTAACGCTCCACGATCATGAATTCACTCACTTGAACCGAGGCATATTCTGCGACACGTCCGACATCATTCCGGGCGAGATCGATCAGCATGACGTGTTCCGCCCGCTCCTTCGGATCGGCAAGGAGTTCCGCCGCCAGAGCATCGTCCTCCTCCTGCGTTTTTCCGCGCCAGCGGGTGCCCGCGATGGGACGGATCTTGATGTGCCGGTCGATGGCCTGGACGTGAACCTCGGGTGAACTGCCGACGAGCGAGAACTCATCTCCGAACTGAAGACAGAACATGTAGGGAGAAGGATTCACATGTCGCAATGCCCGGTAGAGGTCGATCGGTTTCCCCGTGAAATCGTTTTCGAAGCGTTGTGAGGGCACGACCTGGAAGATGTCACCGGCGAGGATGTATTCTTTGGCCTGACGGACCATGCCCTCATACTCCTCCCGCGTTGTGTTGCTCCGAACCTCCGCCTCCGGGGGAATCGTCATCAATGAAAAGGGAGCGACCGTGCGGGGCTTGCGGAGCGATTCGATGATGGCGTCAATCCGGGTGCGCGCGGCTTCGTATCCGCTTTCGGCATCGGGGTAGTCATCAACGCAGATATTCGCCACCACCTGGAGCTTCCGGAAGCGGTGGTCGAAGATGAGGAGCGTGTCAGTGATGACAAACGCCATGTCCGGCAGGCCTAGTCCCTCGTCCCGGGGAGCGGGGACACTCGGTTCGAAAAAGCGGACCATGTCATACCCGATGAATCCGACGGCTCCACCGGCAAACACAGGGAGGCCTTCCACCGCCACCGGTTTGAAGCGCGACATGATGCGTTCCAGTTCGTGGAGCGGGTCTCCCTCGGATTCAGCCAATTCCCTGGAGGTGAATGCGCCGCTACCCTGTTCGCGGAGTGATATCGTTCTGCCGCTTGCCCGCAGTTCAAGGCGGGGATTGGTTCCGAGAAAGGAATAGCGGCCGATTTGCTCACTGTTTTCCGCCGATTCGAGGAGAAAACTGGGCGTGTACTGTCCTTCGCTGAGCTTTTGAAAGACTGAAACGGGAGTCTCGTAATCAGCCGCCAACTCGGTCCAGACCGGGATCAGGTTTCCGGTTTTGGCCAGGGACGAAAATTCCTCAAAAGACGGTTTTAACACGGTCATCGTGTGATGCGGATGGCAAAACAAATTGCGGGCCGTTCAAAACGCCCATTCCGTCTGATTCCACTCCGGAGCCGACGGGGAGGACGAACCGGACACCGCGGGCCTAGATTCGCACACACGGGCGGATTTGGCAGAAATTTCTTCCGAAATCCGTGCCTGATAGAGGAATTCATGAACTACCGGACGCAGCGGGAGGGGGGCGTCGCGCCCGGCACATTCGACGGAAACATCGGTGAGGCCCTGCTCTCGAAGCCGTTTCGAGATAACCGATGCCGCGAGCTCCGGGGTATTGCAATCGCTGCTCAAATGCCCGAGGACGACCCGGGTGAGGTTGGGGCCGGCGATCTCGGTGACGAGTTCGGCCGTCTGTTCATTGGAAAGGTGACCGTGCCGGTTGCTGATACGCTGTTTGGTCGCCCAGGGGCGCTTGGTATCATTCTGCAAGAGGACATCGTCGTAGTTTGCCTCGGTGAAGAGAGTGTCAACACCCTTGAGCCGGTCGACAATCATGCGGGTGACATGTCCGACATCGCTTAGGACCCCGAGGCTGCTTTTGCCGCACCGGAAGAGAAAACCGACGGGATCGACAGCGTCGTGGGGGACGGAGAAGGATTCCACCTCCACTCCGTTGATCTTGAAGCCGGCACCGGCCTCGAATTGCTTCCAGAGGACAGGCGCGGTGATCCCCTCCCGGACGACAGCGCAGGTGTGGGTCGTCGCATAGACGGAGATCCGGCGTTTTCGGCAGAAGACTTCGAGCCCGCGGGTGTGATCGCCGTGTTCATGCGTCAGGACCACTGCGGAAATGCTGTCGGGATCGACTCCCACCACCTCAAGCCGCGAACAGAGCTGCCTCGCGGAAAGCCCGGCATCAATGAGGATGCGGGTGTCACCGAGACAGACGAGAGCACTGTTGCCCGAACTGCCGCTGCCGAGAACCGCCAAGTTAAGCATACGTTCAGCTTAGGTAGTTAAGCCCTCTAAACAAACGAAAAATGACGCCGCACCCAAAAATTGATCGAATCGCCCGTTCCCCGCAATCTCCGCTTCAGCGGGTGCTTTCAACAGGTAGGGGTGAAATAATGGGGTCGAAGTCTGACGGATTTGGCAACTGGCTGTAGTGAATCCAGTAGACCGCCCCCGCAATGGCCCCCGAGGAAGCAACAACCTCAATGGCGTCAGCTTCAGAGCGGAGGACTTTGACCTCCATCGCGTCCTGTAGCCGGCGAATTCCCAAGCCGGAGAGGTCGGCGCGGGACCGGCCCTCGGTTGTCGGGTGGGCGGCGAAAAAGCTCCGAAGCGACTCCGGTGTCCGCGCAAGGTAAACGGGGTCACGGCTGTTGCCCACTGAGATCGTCGTGCTGGTGTCGATGGCTGACACCGGCGCTTCGCGCTCCGGAATGCGATTGCGGGCCATTTCCACGCCAAGGCGTCCCGAAACATAGACGGCAGCAACAAAAGCAATGGCCGCGGCGATCCGGCCAAATGTCATTGCAAAGCGGATGTAGGCAGGCCGGTGGACCGGGGCGCTCTCTGGAGGGAATGAGTTCAAGGCAGGGGGGAGGGGAATCACAAATCCCGATCAACACGGCGCGAGAGTTTGCGGCTGCTCTTCTCAAGGATAAGGCGCTCTTCGTCCGTCAGGCTCTGAAAGCCCAATTCATTGATTTTATCGAGGATGGCGTCCACATCACTGGTGACGAAAGGCTTCTTCTTCGGAGGGGTGGATACATCGCTCGTCGTGTCGGAGTCACGGATAATCCGGATTCCGAAACGCTCTTTGAATGAGGAGTCCCGGCGGGGTTTTGCAGGAACCGGGCGGGAATCGTGAAAGCCGAGGCGAATAAAGGCCCAGCCGAACAGCATTCCCCCGAAGTGGGCCATCACGGCGATACCATCTTTGTCCGACGGTGCGGAAGCGCTGAATATCAGAGTGATAAGGTTGATTCCAACAATGATTAACGCAACCTGTTTCAGGGTGATGCTTGCCTGGATGACAAGATGAACCCGCTGCATAGGGATACTGGAGCAAACAGCAAAGACAACGGCGAGGACCGATGCCGAGGCTCCGATGATGAGCGCATCCAGACCGAAGAGGGCGTTATAGGCCAATTGGAGAACACCCCCGGCCAATCCGCCGAGAAGGTAGATCCGCAAGACCTGCCGCGGTCCGGCCAGATCGAGGAGCATACGTCCCAGGAAAAAGAGCCCCAGCATGTTCCCGATTAGATGCCAGAGGTCCGCATGCACGAACTGGTAGGTGAGGGGTGTCCAGATGCGCAGCGATTTGAGAGCGTCGAGGGAGAGGGCAAAAACGTCGCGTTGTGGTGAGTAGAAAATCAGGTTGTTGAGCAGGTAGGTGCTCACATTGATGACAATCAGCCAAATGACCACGCTCCACCCGGCCGGCACACGCCTGTCCTCTGCTCTCATGTAATCGCGGCTGTGGATGCTCATGGCGGGGTCTCGGAAACGGCAATTACGCTGCGGAAGCACGGTTCGGCAAGGAAAGGCATCCGGAACAATCTGAAAAAAGATGATAATTTAGAGTTGAAAGTATCTAGGATTTCTTGATGATCTAATTATCAATTATGAATAACTGGGTCTACCTGATTCTCATCGCTGTCCTGGCGATCCTTGCGGTGGTGATGCTTTACTCCAGGTTTGCGGCGCGCTCCAGAGAGAAATCGTTCCACCATGCCCCGACGAGAATCATGTTCTCCGCCGAAACCATCTCGGTGGCGCCGCTCGATATTCAGGAGACGGCCCCAATTTTAGCAACGGTGGAGGAGCCCGCCAATACCCCTCTGGTGAATGCGGACGCACCTGACGAGCGGGAGGCTCAGACCCCGCGAGTGGAAAAGCCAAAGAGCCTCGAAAGTGATTATCTCGACGAATTGCAGGAGGCTGCCGCCGGACTTGCGCTTCTCATGCGGTCCTCTCCGGTAGGCCGGGTGGCTCCCGTCGTTTTCGCCCCGGATGGCCCCTCGGAACCGGCAGAGCTTGAGTCCGTCAGCGATCCTGTCAATGAAGCCGCTCCGGAAGAGATCTCCGAATCTCTCGTTGAATCTGAGATACTTTCCGGGATTCCTTCCCGTGAAGAGATCGAAGAGAGGGTGATTCCGGTGAGAGAAATTCTCGGTGAGCAGGTCTTTGAGATAGTTGATCGGATTGACCTTGAACTGGAGGCTCTCGAAAACCTGGTTGCGGGCATTGAGTCCAGCCTCATCTACCTCGGCGCTCCAGATCCGCGCGAGGACGGTGATTCAGCGACTGGCGAAGAGGAATCTCTCGTTTCCGAAGCTGCCTGATGGCCGGGTTGGGGAGGTTTAGCCGGGGGGATTTTCCTCAGAGGAAGCTCGAGCCGCTTTCTTTACATTAGGAGTTGCTGCGGCAAAGTGAGCGCCATGGGAGAACTGGGAGCATTGTGGGGATTCTCGGGAGTCGTTGGACTCCTGAGCTATGCGATCTACCGTCTCGCCCCGAGGGCGGCGGAGGCTCTCGATTCGCCGCTCACCAGTGCCCAGTGGGTTTTCCTCGTCGGATTCGCCTTGTTTATGCTCGTCGCCGAGGGGTATCGCGGATTTCAAAAGAAGTTCTCACCCCGCACGGCGGCGCGGGTGAAGTATCTCCGGGATCATCCCAAAGTGATCCACGTGCTCCTGGCCCCCCTCTTTTGCATGGGCTACTTCTTTGCCAAACGTAAGACCCAAATCACGGCAATTTGCCTGACTGCGGGGATCGTCCTCCTTGTGGTGTTGGTGGGTTATCTTCCCCTGCCATGGAGAGGACTGGTCGACTTTGGAGTGGTCCTCGGACTGGGCTACGGTATTTTGTCTTTTGCCGCGTTCACGGCAAAGGCGTTATGGGGAAAGAATTTTCCCCATTCGCCCGAGGTCCCCTGACCTTCGGACCTTAACCCTGCTCAGTCCAGACGTAACAGCTTCCGTCCGAGTAGAGCTCCTTGTAGGTGACTGTAAGAACCCTCCGGCACCGGCGGTTTCCCTCCTGGTCGTAGGTATAGTGCGGCAGGTATTTCTTGCTCACCACCACAGTCTTCAGCAGATAGGGCTCCGCCGGGATAGTCTCACCGCAGCAGGGAGCAGCGTTGTAACGCCTGCGGTCTTCGTAATGGCGATAGGGGAGAAGCTGATTATAGCGGGGTGTCTGGAACTTACTGTCGGCGCAATGGCCTCCCCGGTAAGTAGTGTAGCCGGTGCCTCCTGCAGAGACCGAGGCAGGGAATAGGGAAAAACCGGCAAGAGCGACAGTGATGACGGACAAGTATTTGGTCATGGTTCTGTGATTGTGTTTCCAGTTATCATAGAGGGTTTTAAAAATCTGTCGAGACAGATCTCAATACCCGGTTCTGACCCCGCTATTGACCGAGAATAGCCGAGATGGCCCGAAACAGCTTTTCCCGGAGATCCTCACTGTAACCGCTGTGAACCCACGCGATCTTGCCTTCCGGATCGATGACGACGGTATAGGGAATGCTTTCCACCTCATAGTCGCGGCTGACCTTCATATCAAAATCGAGGGCAACCGGGATGTCCTTCCATTCCCGTTTTTCAAGAAAATCGCTCACGATAGGGGGTGTCTCACCCTGATTGACGGCGCAGAAATTAACTACCCCGTCGGGGAATGCCGTGACCACTGCAGTGATATCAGGCATCGCCTTGATACAAGGGGCACACCAGGTAGCCCAGAAATCGAGGACGACGATGCTGCCCTTCAACTCACTGAGATTGAACGGCGTTTCATCGAGCATGGTCAGTTTGAAGGGTGGCGCTGTCTTTCCAATCAGGGGGGAAGGGGGGCCGCCTTCGGACTCGGGAATGGCGGGCTCCGGAGTAAACCGGGTCTGCCAGTCATCAAACGCGATGAGAGGCATCCGGTCCACTTCCGCTACGGGAAGAGAGGGCCAGCATCGGACTTCGCGGATATTGTCGATCGAGAGACGGCACTCCCCGAGGATGGCTGACTTTCCAATCAGTCGATTGTCTTCAATACGGTCGCCGGCGATTTGAAGGCGACTTCCGTCACGGAGCAAAAACTGATGAGAGACCTTGAAATCTGAATCAGTGGATTTTGCAGCCGGGGGTTCCGGTTCCTTTGATGGTGAGTCGTTCAGACCATTGTTCTCATTCGCCGCAGGCGCTGCCTGAACGGGAACCGGGGGCCGCAACCAGACGATGCTCGAGACCCGCGTTCCAGGGATGGAGAGTGTCTCCTCCTCCGCCCTGAACTGAATCAACTCGCGGGTCGCAGATTCCAGCTTTCCACGCAGAAGGTCACCATTCGGAGCGATGAGGAGGTGGTCGGGGACCCGATCACGGAAGGCCCTCGGGATCGAGAGACTGTGATCTTTGGCGCGCCGGTCGATGATGCGCCGGGGAATACTTCCGGGAGAACTCTCGATGCTGAAATTGCTGATTTCGATGGGGCTATCGGCCTGGTTCCAACCCTGCCATCCTCCGCCCGTTTTAAAATAAAGGCCATTGCCGGAGACCTGGTCAGGTTCGACGGCAAGATCGAGGGCGGATTTTCCGTTCACTCGAATCTCGATCTTTTCGGGCTGGGCGGAAATGTCGATCGAGGCCCGATTTCCCTCCATCGGGATCTGGTCGCCGGAAAAGGAAAAGGCACCATCCTCCTTGAGTTTCCCGATAAAAATCCGGTTCCCCTGGGCGGCGATGATGACATCACTGGACGGATTGGTGTTATCGGGTCCTGAGGCGAAGAGTCGAAGGGTCATTGCCCCGTAGGATTGTTTCCACTCGATATTGAAGCGGACACGGTCCCCCATCAGTATTGATGGATTTCCGAAACTTCCGCCATTGAGTGTCGCGATTTCGGGGGTCAATACAGCCTGCCCGGCCACCTCTTCAAAGACCTCCCATTCCGGGTCGCGAAAGCCGTCGAGGAGTCGTCCGACCGTTCCAACGTCCATTGCGCGCACTTGAGACGAGGGAATCTTTAATCGCCCCGTGAGTCGGCTTTCGAATTCGACGGAGTCCGGGGTGACCGAAATGAATTCCCCGGTCAGGATCTCGTCGTTGTTCAAATAGAGCCTGGCTTGACTCGTCGCCACGGGCGGTTCGGCCTCCTCATTCGGAAAGAGATTCCTCGTTATGAGCGACCTGGTGGCCTGATTGAGCGGCGAAGGGGCGGAAGCTCCGGGTGCCATCCAGGCGAGCAAGGCGTTCCCCTCAGTATTCGAAGCGAGTCGCATCGTGCCACGGAGCGAGAATCCTTCACCGCTAAGCGTATCATTCGGAGTCTCAACCGGTTCCGTATCTTCAGGGAAACGGATTTCCCGCGCTCCCTCCAGAGTCACTTTTAACGGCTGATCCGACCAGGATGGAAGGATACGTAACTCAGCAGGTCCGACCTGAACGAACTTACCACTCATAGTGGTGCTCGAGTGCCACGCGATGCGGGTCGCGGTGGTGAGGTATTTACCAGTCGGTTCGGCGGATTCCGGGGAAAGGATTAATTCAACAAGGTCACCGAGTGGCACGGTTTTGCCACCGACTTTCAAGTCCGATGAATCCTTCCGCAGAGTCACGTCGCGAGTCTGGAACCGGGTCGAGGCGTTGCGCAAATGCAAGCGGGGACGGGTGAGGTCGATCACTGGAACGGTTTCGCCATTCCATTCCATCACTCTGAGCGAAATCAACCTGAGTTCGGGACTCCGGTTGAGGATGGCAAACCCCCGGGGAGTCGGAGTCGAAGGAGTCTTCTTCGGGGGAGAGACGGGGAGAGGCTGGATGGCCCCGAGAGAAGCCAGCTCTTTCCCTGAGGCGTTGCAAAGGAGCACCTCGCCTGACTTCTGATTCCAGAAAAGACGGAACTCCAATTCCAGTGTCTCAGGCGTCAATTTCATGACCGGGGCGAAACGGGTCTGGTGGGTGAGGACGAGATAGTCATCCCAGGTCTCAAGCATGGGCCCTTCCTGTGGAGCGCGGAGAAGGCCGACTTCAAAATTCGGATTACCCAGCGGAAAGCGGGCTTTGAAGTGCACCTCGACCCGTTCCGGAAAGTCAATCTCGTGGAAAATATTGCCGGACCACTGGTGGGTGGCAAAGTCGCCCAGTAGGTCGGTGTACCAGTCCGTTGTCTTCCGATCGCGTCCGGTGGAAGTCCATCGGCTTAACTCGCCAAGCTCTGAAAAGCGGAGCTGGTCGCTCTCGAGTTGGGCGATCCGGATCACCGAAGAGCGCTTGATCACGGCAGGATCGAGGAGCGGCGGACAGTCAAGAGTGATGGTGTCAGGGCCGATCTCAAGGAGCCTGCCGTCGAGGCGGTCTCCATTGTCGAGGGTCACTTCGAAAGTCGGGCCGGAATTTTTTGACGTCTTCTTTTCTCCCGCCGGGAAACGAATCGCCGCGAGTTGCCCAAGCTTCAGAGTGAGGGGTTCGGAAAACGGTTTCGCGGCAAAGCGGACCGAGCCTTCATCGCTCGTCAGAAGCGAGCCCGGCAGCTCATCTCCATTCCGCCACCGCAGCCTGGCGGACTTTTCCGCGTCCTCTGAGACCGCCGGCCCCGGAGCGGTGACGAGGCATGAAAACATGACGACACCCGATAGGGTGAGCCGGAAGAGGGAAGAGGCTTGTGTCAGGGACAACATCGATTCAGAATCGCTCGTAGATGGGGAGGAAGCGGTAGTTCAGAGCGAGCGAAAGCAATGACATCGCCGTCCCGTAGGCTTCCCCGTAGCTGCCGGGGAAGCTACCGTCGGGCGACTGCTGTTCCGAGAGGAGCGCGGCATTGCGGCGATTCCAGATTTCCCATGCCTCGGGGTTCCCCTGAAACAGCGCCTGGGCCATATAGTAATAGAAATAGTGAGTGTGGGCGGTCTCCTTGTGATCGAGCCGCTCGCTGATGTGGCCGAGGGCAGAGGCATACTCCTCTGTTTCCCGTTTGTGTCCGACCGCGTAAACGAGCGTTGCGACGGCGGAGCGGGCCATTGATTCTCCGCCCCCTCCGATGCCACCGCTGTAGGCGACAAATCCGGACGAGGCCGTGTTCCTTTGCATGTAGGTGAGGGCGGACTCGATCACTGCATCGGGAACAGCAAGACCGGCATTCCGGCAGGCAAGAAGCCCCATGAGCACGGCACCGGTGACTGAAGTGTCGGCATCCGTGGAGTTGGGGGCATAACGCCATCCGCCCCAGCGATTGGCCTGCTGGGCCTTCACGGTGAGCTCAATGGCCAGTTCCAGAGTGCGGGCGATGGATTGTCTTTCTTTGTCTCCCTCGCTCCCGTCCCACAGGGTGGCCTCGTCAACCACTCCGTAGGCTTCGGCAAGAGCGAGCATCGCGAAGCCGTGGTGATACATGCTGTTCGGGAGGAAGCCGCTTTCCTTCTCCTGGCCGGTGATAATGGCCCGAATGGCCCGCTTGATGTTCTGACTGTGGGCTCCGAAATTCGGATCTTCGCCGCTCGCAAGGAAAGCCATCAGGCAGATCCCGGTGATCCCGTGTTCGGACCGGCTTCTCCAGGTTCCGTCTTCACTCTGGGTGCGGCTCAGGTAGGTCAGGCCTCGTTCGTAGATCGTGTCGACTTCGGGCGGAATTTCGTTTCCGAGACGAATCCCGGAATCCTGCGCGAAGGCCAGACCTGTCACGAAGACGAGGCAAAAAAGAAAGATGAGATTGATCTGGAACGACATCATTTCAGGATTCCTTGACCTCCGGAGCTTCCTCTCCGGCTTCCTCCGCTTCGCGGTATTCCTCTTCCGCTTCACCCGCTTTCCGTTTAAGGGCCGCCTTCTCCCTGGCCTTTTTGAGGCGGCGTTTCTGGTCCCAGAAGTGGTCGAAATTTGAGGTGGCTTCGCGGAGCCGGTCGAATTGTTCATTTGTCAGGATCGCCTTTAGCGTCTCCTCGTCGGAGGCGTTTGCGAGCGACATCAGCATTCCGCGTTCGAAGTAATCGCCCCAGTAGCGCTGGACGTCGACGAGGTAGTCGACAGCCGCGCCGTGGACGAGTTCCGCCATTCTTGTCTTCTGGTCGGGAGTGAGTCTGAGATGATCATCAATCGTGGAGACTGACATCTTCGCAAAGGCATCAACCCGGTCGCGATAGCGTTGCTCGAGGACGGATTCGTAACGCTTCACCTGCTCTTCCGTGAGAACGTCCTTGAGGGTGTCTTTCCAGAGGTCGAGTGACTCGCCCTCCTCCTCGGATCGGTTGCCGCCGAAGTTTACGCTGCCCATGCCTTCAAGCATTTCCTTCGCGGCGTCACCTTCCGTGCTTTCGAGGCGGGTGCGGAAATAGCGCTCAGCCTGTTCGTGCCACTCCTTCATGGAACGTTCCGAGGCGCCTTTCGCGGCCAGTTCGAGACTGTCGCGCTGGGAGGAGTCCAGCTTGCAGAGACGGACGATATCGTCGATCACCACCTTCATGAAATCCATGCGCTTGTCTCTTTCCGCCTCGGCGAGCTTGAGAATGTGCTGGGAGATCTGGGCGCTGAGGGGCTCGGGCATTCCGTCAGCAGCAGTGGCTTCCGGCTCTGCTTCGCCGGCATCAGCTCCCGGCTTCTCGACAATGATAAACGGATCCGGTTCGTTGATCACATTTTGCGCCACAAGTGAGGACGAATGAAAAAACGTTCCCAGAGCGAAAACGAGAGCAAGGAGGGCTCCCGGGTATTTGGTGTCAGGCATCATTTCAGCTGCTAATTCGATTCAAGTTCGTTAAAATAGGTATCCAGCCCGCGCCGGAATTCTTCCGGGAGCTCTCTCCCGGCTTTGCCGGTGGACTGCTCAACTTCGCGGGAAACAGGGGTGATGGATTCATCACTCGTGCCTCCCGGGCCAATGTCGCTCAAAGAGGAACCGCCGCCCCCCGAGGTCCCGCCATTGCCCGGATTCCCACCACCACCGCCGCCGCCTCCGGATTGCTGGCGTTTTGATTGGAGCAGTAATTCGATGGCTTCCGTTTGTGCCGCGATCGCTTCCGTACCGGTATCGGGGCGCGCGAGCACCGCATGAGACTGACGCATGACATCAGAGACGAGCGAGAGGAGCTGGACTTCTTTCCCGAATCCGTCAGCATCCGGCAGGGCTTCAATGTCGGCGATGACTTCGTCGACTCTTTCCCGGATTTCAGTTTGGGTGTACTCCAGCGGACGGACTTTTGACGCATACACGTCGGGAGCGAAGACCGGTCGGGTGCCCTCCATCTCCCGGGTCTCATCCCGCAACTGCATCTCTTCCTGAAGAGCCTTCATGATGTTGAGCACGATCTCCGGAGGAAGGCTCTTCGATTCGCCCTGTTTCTCGTTGGATTCAGACTCTCCCGAGCCGGCCACGAGTTCCTCAGCCCAGCGGTCGAGCGTGTCTGCCCAGAACTCGGCCGACGCGATGGAGCGCCCGTTCAGGTTGACGAGTGACTCATGACCGATGGCCTTGATCCCGGCGACGACGGCCTGGTCTTTCATCTGATCAAGGACGTTCTTGTAGATCACGTCCTGTTTTCTCTGGAAGTAGGCTTCAAGGTCGCTCTGAATTTCGTAGACAAAGCGGCTCTGGTTTTCCTGTTCACTGGCTGCCCGCTCGGAGATATCACGGAATTGCTGTTCCACCCGGTGTTTGGGTAGGCCGAAACTTTCATTGAGAGTCTCGTTGAGGGTGGCTGCGACTTCCGTCTGCTTGCGAGAAGCTGCCTTGAGGCGCTTCACAAAGGTACTCGCTTCGAGGTTGGAGAGAATCTCCTGAAGCTCTTCCGTAACCCGGGCAAACTCGGCAAGCAGCTCCTTCTGCTCCTCGATCGCTTTTTCCAGTTTCTTCGCAGCAGGGGTGGAGGCACCCGACCCGGCTTCCTTCTTTTTCTCACCGCTTTGCCCCAGAGTGGTTTGAGGAAGGCCTTGCGGGGCAGGGGATTGACCGTCTTTGTTCTCCTTTTCTTCCGGTTTGTCCGGGGCGGCGGGCTCATCCCTGCCCGGGCTTTCCTCCTTGTCCGAAATTCCGGGCGCTCCTCCGGGAGCGCGCGAGGCCTGCTGTATCAGGTCGGCTACCGAGGGCATTCGCTCTTTTGCAATTTCCTCGAGGGCGACCATCATGTCGGCCCACGACTCGAGACGGTCCGCATCAAACTCCGTGTTTCGTGCAGCCTCTTCAACGAGGCCGCGACCTGAACGATTCAGGGCATCAAGCCGGCGCGAGTTCCCGGACTCGGCTGAGGCCTGCTCCTGAAGGCGGCGGCGATTTTCGGGATGGTCGAGTTCTTCAGCGCTGAGATCCCGGAGGGCAAGGTTCGCCTCATGCAGCTGCTGTTCCCGTTCGTACACTTCGCGGGCGTTGCGGAACCATTTGGAAAACTCCTCGGTGAGCCATTTGGCATGATCCTGGGGACTCATGACATGCAGAACAAAGGCCGGAGAATAGGCGCGCTCACGGTCCGGCAGAAAATCGGTCGCGAACGCACGAATCTCCAGGGTTTGCGGGGCGACACCCTCGCGTTTGGCGGAAAAGGTTCCGAGGGTCTGGACCGAGGTTCTCTCGGGTTCACCCGCAGCGACGGGTTTCTCGCCTTTTTCCGGAGCTGCCGGGGCGCCTGCCGCGCCGACGGCCCGCCATTCCAAGCCAATTTCCCTGAGCCCGAAATCGTCAGAGGCGGTAATGTCGAAGTTGACGACCTCGTCCTCAAGCACAACCCGCCTCGATCCCACCTGGTTGGCAAAGATATCGGGAGCGCTATCCTCGGCGGGGTTGATCGTGAGTTCGAGCGGGGATTTCGCCTTGAGCCCGTGGACATCGCTCCAAGTGAAGGTCCGGGTGAGGGGGCTCTTCACTTGAATCGGAGCGGTCGAGAAAACAGCGCCCTCGACCCGGGCCGGTTCGCCATCGGCATTTGCCTCGGCCAGGTCCCTTGAGGCAGTCGCCCGAATCGTCGCGGTGGCCCCTTCAACAATCGAGATCACCCCGCCGCGGACGGGAAGAACAGGGTCCCTGCTGTATCGAAGATAGTCCGGTAGACGGACGACCGCCTCAACCGCCGTTAATTCGGGACGGGGCAGCGGATCGACGATGATTTTCTCCCTCGCGTCCCCGACGCGCAGCGAGAGAGTTCCCGCCTCTTTTTGCGGGGGGATCGTGAAGTCGTAATGTTGTTCGTTGCGGGGGGAACTGAGCTTCGTTTTTCCGGGAAGTTTGAGGGTCGCCGTATCCGGCCTCCACTCGGTGGAGGCGGTCAGATCGGGGGAGAGCTCAAATGCTTCCGCGTAGGGGACGACCAGGGTATCCGCGACCGGCTCCAGTTGGGCGAAGGTGTATCGATCTACGTTCCGCCACGGGGAAACCCATCGGGCCATCGCATTCCTGGCGGCGTCGGACACCAGAGTGAGGAGAAGACCTGACACAAAAAGCGCTGCGACGGCGGTGAAAAGCCATTTTCCGTAGCCACCTGCGGGGATGGCTTGAGTAAAGTCCTCTTTTCCGGCGCGCTCATCCACCTGCCGCATCGCTGCTTCAATCAGGACGAGACTGTTGCTGCCGGCATGATTGTGGGCCAGTTCGATGATACCGAGCAGTTCGTCCCCCAGACCGGGATAGCGTCGTTTCAGAAGGCTGGCAGCCTGGCGCAGTGAACGTTGCTGCCAAACCCAGCGATGCCAGAGAAGGGGAAGTCCGAGAGCCGGGACGGAGAATCCTGAGACGAGCAACGCGGTTCTCAACCAGACCGGAGTGTCAATGATGCGGTCGATTGCAAAAACGAGCAGATACGAGAGGCATAGTCCGACGAGACCGGCAAGGGCTCCTTCGGCTATTTTGACCGACCAAAGCCGTTCGCGAAAGACCCCGAGCTTTTCCTCAAGACGCGGCGGCAGAGGCAGGTCATCATTCGACGGCTGCCCGGGCTGCTTCGCTGGATTTACACCGCCCATGATCACCCTCAATTTAACCACAGTCCTGAGCTTTCCGCCAATGGCCAATTCGGACTCGCGGAATCAAGGCTGGATCCGCGAAGCCTTTTTAAAAGAAAAGAAAAGAGCCCCGATGCCGGAGCAAAGGGGCTCAAATTTTCGGGAATTTCCCGGAAAGGCGGAGCCACCCGGGAACAACTGAGCGGATTACTCCTTTTTCTCAGCCGCAGGTTCCCAGGTGTTGACTACATATTTCTCAGCATTCCCACCAAGTGAAGCGACTGCCGCCTCTTTGGTGATCTCGGTGCCTTCCTCGAAGACAACCGTGACTAGCTGGGTATCCGCTTCCTTGCCATCCTCGATGGAGATGGACTTGAAGCCCTTGAGGCTGCTGAACGCCGAACTGACGTCTCTTTTACAACCCCCTCAAACAACGCCGGTCATCCCGGCGACATAGGACACATCACCAGCCATCGCCGTGGAGGCGAGAGCGATGACGGCCACCGTCATAGATACGATTAGTTTTTTCATTTTGATAAGCGGCAGGTCAAAACGACCCGCTCGTTGATTCTAATACGTTTTAAATCAACTTTTGTGACAAAACGTTGCGTATTTGCGTGCTCTCATCCATGTAAGTTTTCGTTCCAGGACCCGAGAATTCTCTTTTGTCCGGCGTGGACGTCTTTGAGGGGGGGCCAAATTTCATGAGCCGAACGATCGGAAAAATCTCTTTCCCGCTGCCTGAGGGGTCTCATTTTCATGAGATGATAGACGTTCGTGCCCCGGTTGAGTTTGCCGAAGACCATGTCACCGGAGCAATCAATCTCCCGGTGCTGAACGACGAGGAGCGGTGTCTGGTCGGCACCATTTACAAGCAGAGCTCTCCTTTTGACGCAAGGAAGATCGGAGCAAGCCTCGTTTCCAAAAATATTGCCGCGCACCTCGACTCCCATTTTTCAACAAAAGGGAGGGATTATCGCCCACTTCTCTATTGCTGGCGGGGCGGCCAGCGCTCCGGAAGCATGGCAACGGTGCTGAACGATATCGGCTGGGCCACGACGCTGATCGATGGGGGGTACCGCACCTACCGGACGCACGTAAATGAAACGATCAGCCGGAAATCGGAGGAGCTTTCTCTGATAGTGCTCAATGGATTCACCGGAGCGGGTAAAACGCTCATCTTGAAATCGCTTGAAAAATCGGGCCATCAGGTCCTCGATCTTGAGGCAATGGCCAGTCATAAGGGCTCCGTTTTCGGCGGAGATCCGGAGAATCCCCAGCCGGCTCAAAAGCGCTTTGAATCCCTGCTTTTCGACCGCATCGCCCCCTTTGACCCGACGCGGCCGGTCTTTGTTGAAGCGGAAAGCTCGAAAATCGGGAAACTCAATCTCCCGAATCCTCTCTGGCAGCAAATGAAGCAGGCCCCGGTGGTCGAAATCTGTTCGCCGCTCGAGTCCCGGGCCGCCTACCTGACCGCCGATTACCGGGAATGGCTCTCGGATCCGGGGAGGGTGAGTCGGACCATTGACCGCCTCAAAGGCTTTCACGCTGACAAGATCCTCACCGAATGGAAGCTCATGTCGGAGCGGGGGGAATGGGAGGAACTGGTGACGCTCCTTCTTTCTGAACACTACGACAGGCGCTACTCAGTCGGGGGGAGCGGTTCCTTCGAGAGGCCCTCGTTCACCCTCCCGTTGCCGGCGCACGATCCGGCGAGTATTGAGTTTTGTGCGGCTGAGCTGGTGGAGAAAAGCAGCTCACTTTTTACCCCGGCAGTCGTTTCCTGATCAAGCCATGGGTCCGGTGAAAATCTATCTCGATTCCAATGCCACGACGCAGGTGCATCCGCGCATCATTGAGGCGATGATGCCCTATTTTTCTGATCGATGGCACAATCCCTCCAGCGGTTACGGGGCGGGCCGGGAGGTGAGGCAGGCCATCGAAATCGCCCGTGAGCAGGTTGCCTCCCTGATCGGGGCAAAGCCCGGAGAGATCGTCTTCACGGGTTGCGGGACTGAGTCGAATAGCACGGTCATCAAATCCCTCGCCCGGGAGATTGGCCGGAAACACTCGAAGGTGGTCTGCAGCTCGATCGAGCACAGCGCCGTGCTCCGGCCGGTCGAGGCGATGGCAGCCGTCGGCTTCGAGGTGGAAACGGTCGGGGTTCACGAAGACGGACGGGTTGATCTGGCGCAGTTCGGCGCGGCCATTGATCCGGGCTGTCCGGGATTCGCCTCCGTCATGTGGGCTAACAATGAAACCGGAGTGATTCAACCCATGGGGGAGCTTTGCCGCCTTGCCAAAGAGGCGGGCTGGTTTGTCCACACCGATGCCATCCAGGCGGTCGGAAAAATTCCGGTGCGGGTGGACGAAGTGCCGGTCGATTTTCTTTCCCTTAGTGGACATAAATTTCACGCTCCCAAGGGGGTGGGGGCTCTCTTCATTCGCAAAGGGAGTCCGTTCGAGCCCATGATCCGCGGGGGAGGACAGGAGTCAGGCCGCCGCAGCGGGACTGAAAACGTGCCCTATATCGTCGGGCTCGGTGTCGCGGCCGCGATCATGCAGGAGGAAATGGCCGGCGGGGGACTTAAGCGCGTCGCCTCACTGAGGGATCGGCTCGAAACAGGCTTGAGTGAGCGACTGGACAGGGTTCAATGCAATGGATCGCGGGAGCATCGCACGGGCAATGTGACCCATCTTTCTTTCGGCGGTTGCGCCGCTACAGAGCTTCTTCCAGCTCTCGATGCGGTCGGGGTGGAATGCTCGGCCGGCAGTGCCTGCATGACCGGCAAAGGCAAACCCAGCCACGTCCAGAAGGCGATGGGCTTCAGCGACGAACACGCCTTCAGCAGCCTGCGGCTCTCGCTTTCGATCTTTACGACGGAGGCGGAGATTGATGAAGCGGTAGAGAGGATTGTCGAGGTGGTAAAGAGGGTGAGGGCTTGATCGCGGAACCGAGGGTCTCACGACCTTCGCTACGGCAAGCAGGTAGCGAAACTCGTGAGAGTTTCGGAAAGCCGGACTGCCGCCGTTGACCACTGCCTTCGCATAAGCCATCGTTGGGCGTGTTCAGGAGAGAGATGGGCGCCTGGTGGCCTCCGCGGTCTTCAAAACCGTTGTCGGCGAGTGATCCTTGCCGGGGTTGGTTCGATTCCTTCCCTCTCCGCCAATTCCCAATAAACATGTCAGAAGACACCATCAAACTTACTTCGCTTTCATCCTGCGCCGGTTGAGCTTCCAAGCTCAGCCAGGAGGCACTCGTGCAGGTCTTGCACGGGCTTGAACAGTTCGAAGATATGAATCTGCTCGTCGGGTCCGGGACCTCTGACGACGCGGCGATCTATCGTATTGCCCCGGACCTGGCACTGGTGCAGACGGTCGATTTTTTCACGCCCATCGTGGACGATCCTTATCTGTACGGACAGATCGCGGCCACCAACTCGCTCTCGGATGTCTACGCGATGGGCGGACGTCCGATCACGGCGATGAACATCGTCGGCATGCCGGCGGACATTCTCAGTGTGGAGATCATCAATCAGATCCTCAAAGGCGGGGCCGACAAGGTGAAGGAGGCAAAATGTGCCCTCGCCGGGGGGCACTCGATCAAAAACCCGGAGCCCATCTATGGATTGTCAGTGACCGGACTGGTGCATCCGGACCGCATGATCACCAATGCCGCAGCCAAAGCGGGCGATATTCTGGTCCTGACAAAACCGCTCGGCACCGGTATTCTCACCACGGGAATCAAACGAGGCCTCGTGAGCGACGCACTTATTGATCAGGTCGTGGACCAGATGTGCCGCCTGAATATTCCGGGACAGATCATGGCGGAACGAGGTCTCGTGAAATGTGCCACGGATGTGACCGGTTTCGGGTTGCTCGGACACCTCATTTCACTTTGCCGCGCGAGTGGAGTCAGTGCCGAGCTCGATTCCGCCGCCATTCCCGCCATTTCCCCGGAGGTGATCCGTCTCATCGAGGAAGAGGGCTGTGTTCCCGGAGGGACAAAACAGAATTTACTCACGGCCGGGCCGAATGTCCGCTTTGGTGAGCGGGTTTCCGAAGCCATGAAACTTCTCCTCGCGGACGCGCAGACCAGTGGGGGTTTGCTCTGCTGCGTGCCCGGTGAGCACCTTGATGAAGTCCTCGCGATTTGTAGCGACGAGAAAACGCTCTGCAAAGCGGTGATCGGCCGGATTGGAGAGAAGAAGGGTGAGGTGCTGATTTCCGTGAACTAGATCGATTGGGGTGCTACCTTTTCCGCGAATGAGCGCGAAAAGCCCCAATCCTTTCAGTCGCATCCCGGCCGTGGACAAAGTCATTGTTGCGTTGGAAAAGAAAGGGGGACTGCCGCCCCTGCCTCAACCACTCATTACCGACCTCGTTCGTCACACCCTTGAGGAAATAAGAGAGCGGGTCAAAGCGGGTGATCCGAATGTGGACGAGTTCGAGGGAACGGTCCGCTTGATCCGTGAAAGAATCGGGGTGCTCTATCGTTCGCGTATTCACCCGGTCATCAATGGAACCGGGGTTTGCATCCACACCAATCTGGGGCGCGCCCCGCTCCGAAAGGAGGCGGTTCAGGCCATCGCCGATGTCGGTCGTTTCTACAATAATCTCGAACTCGATCTTGAGTCAGGAGAACGCGGATCACGGGGTGGTTTCCTCGAGACCTGTCTGGCGAAACTCTGCGATGCTGAATCCGCGACGGTGACAAACAACTGCGCGGCGGCGCTGATCATTATTCTGAAACACCTCGCGAAAGGGGATCGGAACGAGGTGGTCATTTCGCGGGGCGAACTCGTCGAAATCGGCGGTGGTTTCCGTGTTCCGGAGATCATGGAAGCCTCGGGTGCGAAACTGGTCGAGGTCGGCGCGACCAACAAGACGACTCTCGATGATTACCGGAATGCGATTACTCCCCGGACCGGGATGCTACTCAAAGTCCATCGGTCCAATTTTTACATGGAGGGATTCACCGGGGAACCGTCGACCGAAGAACTGGTCGCTCTGGGGAGGGAATATGGTCTTCCCGTGGTCGAAGATCTCGGAAGCGGAGCCATGGTGATGACCGAGCAGGTGTCGGCAATACCCCATGAGCCGACCGCATCCGAAGTGCTGGGTCGCGGAGTAGACCTGGTCTGTGTCAGCGGGGACAAGCTCCTCGGAGGTCCCCAGGCGGGAATTATCGCGGGAAAAGCAGGTCTTGTGGCGGGAATCAAAAAGGAACCGTTCTTCCGCGCGCTCCGATGTGACAAACTCATCCTCACCGCAATGCAGGAAACGGTGCTCGAATACCTCAGAACCGGGGAGAATGAAAAGCCTGACCTGCCCCTGATCGGGATGCTTTCAGCCACGGTTGAGGATGATCTTCGACCCCGCGCGGAAGCTATTTTGAAGCGGCTCAGCGGAGCCGGGGGGCTTGAGTGTTCGGTGGTGGATTCAATCGCCCGCTGCGGCGGGGGAACGATGCCTAAGGCGGAAATTCCCTCTCTCGCCCTGGAGTTTTTGCCCTCTGGTCTCAGCGTGACAAAAATGGCACAACGGCTGCGTGGCATGCCTCTTCCCGTGATGGGGTATATCGCCGAAGATTCCTTTCGCATCGATTTGCGCACCGTTTTTCCCGAGCAGGACGTATCTCTTGTCGAAAATCTCTTGGCAATTCTTTGAAAGCCTTCAATGCTGAAGGCGTCAAAACGCGGCGGTCTCCTGATGAGGCGGTTGCCGTAACAGACACCGGTCTAAAATGATCCAAAATCAACAAACCTACCAGAAATCCAAACGATGCTGAAAAACTCCTTTTTCCGCGTCGGTCTGGCTGCGGTAACTGCCCTTGCCTTTGTCGGCTGTGGTGGTGATCCGTCGCCCGCCGACTCCACTGAAAGCGCCAAGGCTGAAAAGCCCGCGGCCACCCTCTATCTCTCAGCGATTCCCGACGAGAAGATCACCGATCAGAAAGCCAAATTTGATAAGCTCGCCGAATACCTTGCCGGAAAACTCGGGGTCAGCGTGGAGTTTGTTTTCTCAAAAGATTATGCTGATTCGGTGACGAAGTTTAAGAATGGGGAAGTCCATCTCGTCTGGTTCGGCGGACTTTCCGGCGTCCAGGCCCGGCTAGCGGTCGAGGGTGCTCAGGCGATTGCCCAGGGATCCGAGGATCCGAAGTACAAATCGTATTTGATCGCGAACAAGTCGACCGGTCTCCAACCCTCTGATGCCTTTCCGGCGGCTATCAAGGACATGACCTTTAGCTTCGGTTCTCCGGGGTCGACTTCGGGACGTCTCATGCCAACCTATTTCATCATGCAGAACAATGGCGGGATTGATCCCGACAAGTGGTTCGCGCAGAAGCCGGGCTTTCAAATGAGCGGCGGCCATGTGGCGACAACGAATGCGGTAGCGGACGGGACGTATCAGGTGGGCGCGGTCAATTACAAAACCTACGATGATATGGTGAAGAGCGATCCCAAGGTCGCGGAGAACACCGTCAAAATCTGGACCACACCGTTTTATGCGGACTACAACTTTACGATTCACCCGGAAGTTGAATCCCTCTTTGGAGAAGGCTTTATCGGTAAAGTTCAGGCCGCTCTGATCGAGGCCCCGACCGGTTCCGATGCTCTCAAGGCGATAAACCGCGAGTCCGTCATCGCTGCGAAAAACGAGGATTTCGATGGTATTAAAAACACCGCCGTTGAGCTCAAACTGCTCGACCTCTACTAGAATCTCGTTCAATTAGGGTGGGGCAATCCCGGCCCTTCTTTCTTTGAGGCCGGACAGGAATGTCCGGCCTCCTTTTTGTGTCTCTCATGTCTTCCTCCTTCCAGATTGACCAGGTGACCTGCCGCTTCGGTGAGTTGCGGGCCGTGAACAACGTTTCCTTTGAGATAAGAAAGGGCGAACAGGTTGCCCTGATCGGTCCCAGCGGCAGCGGGAAAACGACTCTTATTCAACTGCTGAACACGATGCGGGTTCCCGATGAGGGGAGACTCACCGTTCTGCAAAACGAGGTCAGCGTTTTAACTCCCCGTGAACTGCGGCGGCTCCGCACCACTCTTGCGACGATCCCGCAACACCTCGGACTCGTTCCGAATCTTACCGCGATTCAAAACGTGATCCTCGGGCAGGGCGGGAGACGCGGGGCACTCCGCTCCTTGCGTGATCTGTTATTTCCCTCCCGCGCCGATGCCCTGGAAATCCACGCGATCCTTGACCGCGTCGGCATCGAGGAAAAGCTCTACTCCCGCGTTAACCGGCTCTCCGGCGGCCAGCAGCAGCGGGTGGCGATTGCTCGGGCGATTTTTCAACATCCCGAGGTTCTCCTCGCCGATGAGCCGGTCTCAAGCGTTGACCCTGCCCGGGCGCGGGACACGGTGAAACTCCTCTGCGAGCTCTCCGCCGAGCACGGATTCACCCTTTGCGTGAGTCTTCACGATCTCGCCCTTGCGCGCGAGTTTTTCCCTCGTCTCATTGGCATGAGAAGAGGTCACATCGTCTTTGACGGCGCGCCGGAAGCCCTGAGTAGCGAGGATCAGCGAGCCCTCTACGAGCTCAGCAACGAGGAGATGATGGTTGATGCCTGACCGAAGTGATCGATGAAGGCGCAGGCGGGAAAATATGGACTGAAGCGCTGGGTCGTGGCCGGTCTCGCCCTCGCTTTTTTGTGCTGCGCCTGGTCGCTCGGACTCACTCCCGCCGGTCTGGTCCCGCCTGACTCGCAGCATTGGGATCGCACCGGAGAGTTTTTTCGTGCGGCCCTCAACCCTGCTCTCGACTATGAGGATGAGAATGTCCCCGCGGATGCCGAACCGATCTGGTGGAAGGGGATCAAGGGCGTTTTTTTGACCCTGAAATTTGCTTTCGGGGCGATGAGCCTGGCCGTGCCGACGGCTCTGGTGTTGGGGTTTCTCGGATCCTCGGCGTGGTGGCCCGAGCCATGCGGCGGAAAGACACGTCTTATCCTGCGGGCAGTCTATTTCATCAGCCGCCTGTTCATGAGCCTGATCCGTTCCATTCACGAACTGATCTGGGCGCTCCTCTTTCTCTCCGCCATGGGTGTCTCTCCGCTTGCGGGAATGATCGCCCTCGCACTGCCATTCTCGGGAACCCTGGGAAAGGTCTTTTCCGAACTCATCGACGAGGAGGCCCGCGACGCGGCGCAGGCTCTTAAGGCAATCGGGCATGGACCGGTGCAGATTTTCCTGGTCGGCATTCTTCCCCGGGCGATGCCGAATCTTATCACCTACAGCTTCTATCGCTTTGAGTGCGCCCTGCGCTCTTCTGCGGTGCTCGGTTTTGTCGGGATTGAAACGATAGGCCTCTACATTGAGCTTTCTCACGAGGAGTTCTATTACCGCGAGGTCTGGACCTACCTCTACCTTCTCATCGCGATGATCGTCGTGGTCGATCTTTGGGGGGCGGGAATCCGGCGACGTTTGCACACAAGCACGGGAGGCTGCGCGATATGATCCCCCCGTCTCCCTCCGATCTCCGCTTTTCGCGAGTCACCGGGTTGCGTCGGAATCGCGAGCGAAATCCTTTTCTTTGGATCAGTGCAATTATGGTTCTGGTAGGTGTATCCTGGGCCTGGGCAACGAGCACACCGTTACTGGGCCGTCTATCTGCAGAACGCCGCTGGCTCAACTTCAAAAATTTCGCGGGTGAGTTGGTGCCCGCACCGGTTCGGAAATCAGGGGATTGGGGTGATGCCCTGCCCTGGGCGTGGGAACTCCTTACGGACGAGGGTTTCCTCGCTCTCATGACGACATTCGGAATTGCCACTGCGGCGATCATCCTGTCGGGCACCCTGGTTCTTCCTCTCCTGCCGCTCGCCAGCCGAAGACTCGCCCGTGTCGATCCCTTCGGACTTCGTGCGGGCAAAACAAACCGTGCTGCCGGATTGGTTTGGAAACTCTCCGGCCCGTTCGTGAGATTTGCGTTTGTCCTCTGCCGATCACTGCCGGAATACCTCATCGCCTTCCTTCTCATCTCCCTGCTCGGGCTTCAGGTCTGGCCGCTTGTTCTCGCGCTGGCCATTCACAATCTCGGAATTCTCGGGCGGCTCTGGGGAGAGGTCGTCGAGAATGCGGATGACTCTGCGGCGATGCGGGCCTATGCCGCTGGTCAGGGACGAGTCGGAGTTTTTGCCACGACGACACTGCCCGGGGTCTTCAATCGCTTCCTCATCTATTTTTTCTATCGATGGGAGACCTGCGTCAAGGACGCTACTGTCCTGGGGATGCTGGGGCTTCTGACGCTCGGGAAACTGATCGCCTTATCGAAAGGGTTCTTCTGGGATCAGATGCTGTTCTACGTGCTTCTCGGCGGTTCCGTGATCGTGCTCGGCGATCTCTTCTCGATGGCGCTGCGGCGCTGGTTGCGGTAGACCTGATTTGGCCTTTCCTTTGCGCTTCCTGCCCACGCATGTCCAGTCGTCACTTCATCCTCGGAACAGCCGGTCATATCGACCATGGAAAAAGTTCGTTGATTCAGGCCCTCACCGGGACTGATCCCGATCGACTTCCGGAGGAGAAGCTCCGCGGCATGACCATCGAACTGGGCTTCGCGGAACTCGATCTCGACGCCACCGACGGCAGCGGGGACAAGCTAGTCATCGGTGTCGTGGATGTTCCGGGGCATTCCGATTTCGTCAAAAACATGGTTGCGGGAGTGGGCGCGATTGATCTCGCTCTCTTCATTGTAGCGGCGGATGACGGTTGGATGCCGCAGACCGAAGAACACTATCAGATACTCCAATACCTCGGGGTGAAGCGCGCCGTCATTGCCCTGACCAAGGTCGATCTCGTCGACGATCTCGAGCTCGTGCTTGAGGATTTGAAGGAAAATCTCGAGGGCGGCGCGTGGGAACAAGCGCCGGTGGTTCCGGTGTCTTCCCAAACGGGGCAGGGGATAGACAAACTACGTGCCACCATGGCAACACTTCTCAGCGAAGCGGGAGCGGTACATGACAGTGGTAAACCAAGACTGCCGGTGGACCGGGCTTTTTCCCTCAAAGGGGTCGGCACTGTTGTGACGGGAACCCTGACCGACGGCCCCATCAAGGTCGGCAGCGATCTGGTTATCCAGCCCGCAGGCCTCGCGGCGCATGTCCGCAGCGCTCAATCCCACGGCAAATCGACCGATCTTGTGACGCCGGGAACCCGGTCCGCCCTCAACCTCTCGGGCATTGCGGTGAGGGACTCTGGCGAGGCAACCCGGATCGGGGTCGGTCGCGGAGATGTCCTCACTCTGCCCGGACTAGGGAATGCCGTGACCGCGATTGATGTTTTGATTTCCAGGACGGATCGCGGGATACGCGGCCTGCGCCAATCGAACCGCGCCCTTCGCACCGGGAGGGAAGTGATGTTCCACCACGGAAGCACCGGACGCCGCGCCCGCCTTCACCTCCTCGAGCAGCGGAGTCTTGAACCCGGTGAATCCGCTCTTGCGGAACTTCGTTTTCACGATCCCGTCTTTGTCTTCATCGGTGATAGTTTTGTCCTCCGCGATGCCTCGGCCGGCCTCACCCTCGCCGGGGGCGTTGTCCTCGACGAGGACGCAAACCGCAGGGCCTTTCGCAAAACGTTTCAAGCAGAGTTCCTTGAGACGAGGAAAGGACATCACGACGATCTGGAGATTCTCCTTCGCTCCCAGATCGTGCGGGATAAAGCCGTCTTTCGCCCCGCGCTGCTCGCCAAGTCCCGATTCAGCACGATCCGGATACGAGGCGCGATTGACGCGATGGCTGCCAGTGGCGAAGTGCAATTGAGCGGGGAGTGGATTTTTGAATCGGGATGGTGGAAGCGCCTCTCCCGTCTCGCCGGGGAAAAAGTGCACGCGGCGCACCGGGAGCACCCCGATCATCTGGGGCTTCCGCTCCGCGATCTGCGAACGATGATGGCCCCGGAACTGCCCTCTGCGAAATTTTTCGATGCGCTCCTGGCGGGACTCCTCGGTGGAGACTTCGCCAAGGCCGGGCCGAATATCCGACATCGCAGCCATCAGCCCAGACTTCCGTCCGAGCTAGTCAAACCGGGCGAACTGGTTCGAAAGCGTTTGGCCACTGATCTGATCACGCCTCCCAACAAGGGGGAGACGGCAACCAACCCAGCTGAGGAAAAGGCGCTCCGCTTTCTGGTGAACATGGGGGAAGTGATCGATCTCGATGCGAAGACGATCATTTCGAGCGCGGGATATGAGCAGATCAAAACGCAGATTGTTGAGTATCTTCAGTCCCACGGAAAAGCAACCGCGAGTGATCTCCGTCAGCATACCGGAACGGTCCGGCGCATACTCATGCCCCTGCTGGAGAAACTTGATGAGGAGAAGGTGACGGTGCGGGAGGGTGACGACCGGCGTTTGCCGGAGTGAGTTCAAGAAACCATGGTCGAATCACCTGGACCGGGCAGAGCCTTTGTCGGGAAGGTCTCCGCCGCCCATCGCGTGATCGCCTTTATTCCTCGCCCCACGTAATGATCGTGGATTGCCCCGATGCCAAGCGTCGCTGCGACGGCTTCGAGGTCATGACGGTGGCGGGGGAGGAGATGGAGGAGTGTCTCCGTCTGATCCGATTCATCAGGACGGACGCGGATCGAGGGAAACAGCAGCCCCTTCTGCATCGAGAGTTTCTGACTATCGGGTAGGGTCAGGATTCGCGAAGGACCGAAAAGAAGGAAGCGGCTCGAAAAAATGATTCGTCCCTCGTCGTTTCGCTTGAGCGTGCCAAAGGTCCGGGCGGGCAGGATGGCGCTTCCCTCGCGGGCGAGGAAGGCGCGGGTCTTGCCGCTTCCCGCTTCTTTCCAGAGCAGTGATCGCAAGAAATCGACAGACATCACCGTGCCGAAGACACAGAGCCGGAACGAGCGCGGGGCGAGGTAGATCGCAATGGCGATGACGATGCCGCAGAGGACCGCGGCGAGGACAGGACTGATGAAGTAGAGCAGTCCCATGAACCCTAACACAAGCATGCGCGAGGCCTTGAGGAAGAGATCAAGAATACTGAAGGGGGAGAAAAGAAGGAGCACATTGAGGGAATGGCTGGTCAGCCAGACTGCAAAAAAAGCGATGAGCGAAAGAGGGAGAATCAACACGATCAGAAGCAGGGGCGCTTCCGCAATGACAGGAGGGATCAACGCGAGTGTGGAGTCGGAAATGGCAGAGGAAGCCGCCGTGCCTGCTGCAGGGGCCTTGGCCGTGAAATGCTCCGAGAGCTGACCGGTCATGAAGGGGATAAAGGCCGCGCTTGCGACGAGAGCACTGAGTTTGTCTTCAAAGAGTTCGATTAGGTCGAAAGGTTTTTTCAATATCGCCGGCATCGCCGATCCGAAGAGATCTTTGAGCAGGCAAAGGCCGAGAATCCCGAATCCGATACCCCAGGCCAGAGGATGGCAGAACCAGGGAAGTGAAAGTCTTTCCTCGGGGCTTGCCTTGAAATACTGCCATGTGCCGACCCCGCAGACGCCGAGCAGTGGGGAGATGGCCACACCCGTAATCTGGGTGATCCCTTCGGCGAGGGCGACGCCTGGAAGAGGGTCACTCTCGGGTTGAAGGGGTTCCCCCTGCGGGCTGGCCGCGCAAAAAGAGCTCGTGACGAGGAGGAGGCCGATGAGGCTGAGCGCCCCCAATCGCTGGCGGGAGTTGCGGGAGTTCATGAAGGTGACAGTGCAAAAGTCGTGACGCCTCGTCAATAAATAAGGAGAGCCTGCCGCGCAGATTCTAGACCGCCCCCGCCATCTTCCGTCCGATCCAGAAGACGGTAAGTAGAAGGACGATCACTCCGATCCAGAGCGGATGGGCCCAGAGTCTGAGACGGCGTTCGAGTGGCTCGGGTTCAGGCAGGGCGGCTAGTCGTTCTTTGATCAGGGCGAAGTCGGGTGAGCTTAGCATCTCACCGCGGGAAATCCGGGCGATCTCCTCCATCACATCGTAGCGCGCAGGCTGGCCTAGGAGCTCAAGCCAGTTGCCCTGAACGGTAATCAAAGTTTCGAGAGTGCCGCCGTTTTCGGCACAGGTCATCTTGAGCTGGTGTTCACCCGGTTCGGAGGGAACGTAGTTGCCGGTGAAGAGGCCCCACTGTTCCTCGCCACCCGGCTGAAGGCGCACCGTTTCGATTTTGCCGGAGGGCGCTGTGATCTGAACAATCACATTGGCCGACTGGAGCGGTTCACCTCCGACACTCATGGCATTGGCGTTGAGAGTCAGGGTATCTCCGGTGCCGGGCCGGTCGGGGGAGAAGAAGAGACGCATTAATTCGTCGCTTGCCATGTTCCGTTGATAGGCCATCCAGCGGGCGACCTGGCCCCAGAAACGATAGTGGTATTTGTCCTCAACTCCTTTGCGCCAGCGCCAGGCTCCGTCGGTTCCCATGAAAAGAATTTTCCCGGTGCCGTAGGTCTTGGTGACGATGAGGGGGATGCGTCCGAAGCGATTAGTGTCGGAGCTGTGGGTGGCAAGTACTTCCGCGCCAGCCTTGGCCCGGGTGACCCCTGCATACCATTGGAAACCGGGGAGGGAAGCCCAGAGATTGACATTGGCGTTCTCAGTATCTTCAAGGCGGGTCAGGAGACTGCGGGCCCCGAGTTCGGTCAGTTCAAATTGCCCGGGTGTTGCCGAACCCCATCCGCGAGGTTGAGCCTTGTCGAGCATGACGGGAAAGAGCTCCTCCAGTCCGGTTTCCAATAGGCTCATCTGATGACCGCGAAAGCCCGGCATCAGGACCAGACCGGAAGCCTGACTGGCGACCTGCTTTTTCAACGCGTCCGCCTGTTCGACGGTGAGTTGACCGGCATCAATGCCGACATCACCCAGAATAATGACATCAAAGGTGGAAAGAAGCTCCGGTTCGGGAAAGGATTCGAGGTAGCCGGGGCCCCCGCCGACGGCTTCCACGTCGGGATGGAAGAGGAGGCACCGAACCTCGACGCCGGGGTCGCGTTCGAGGGCATTGCGAAGGTAGCGATACTCCCACCGCGGAAACGACTCGATGATGAGAACCTTGAGCTCCTCTTTACGGATCGAGATCGGAGCGGACAGGGTGTTATTGTCAGGGTTGTGTTCTCCGTCCGCCACAGGGAGTGTCAGCGTCAGGGTGAAATCACCGACCGCCTGGGGCGTCCAGAGAATTGTCTCCTGAAGACGACCCATCGCGGGAATCGTGACACTGCTCGTGAGTGTCTCACCCTCATTCGTCTTTACCTCGAGTGTCGCCGCATGGTTTTTAGCAAGGGCACTGGTGAGGGTAAATGGCAGTCGAACCGGCTTGCCCGCGATTCCGAAGGTGGGCACGTCAAAGGCGGTCACGGCGAGATCGGGAAGTCGGGTTTCGCTGCCGACGGGTACGGTGAAGACAGGAATCCCGCTCATGCGGAATCGTGTCGCGGCCCTGGCCGGTGGTTCCCCGGTGTTCCAGTCTCCGTCTGAAACAAGGACAAGCCCCAACAGGTTCGGATAGCGGTCCAGTATGCTGGAAAGTACGGCCTCAATGTCTGTCCCGGCGGTTGTTTCGGGAGATTCGACGGAAAAGGGCTCGATCACGACCTCGAATTCCTCGTTGAGCGAAGCCCACGTTTCCGTTGAGGTAAGTCCCCTGGCAATGTTTTCACGTGAGGATGGTTCCCGGACGGCGCTGTCGGGGATGATGACGTCCTCCGTTTTCATGCTCCCGGATTCGTCCCGCAATACGGCGATGACCGGCTTTTCATCGGGTTCAAAAGTCTCGCGCCATTCCGGTTGGTTCAGTGTCAGGGCCACCGACGAGACAATGAGGAATCGCAGAAACTCGAGCCATCCTGAAGCGGCGGAGTAGCCGCTCCTTTTCCAGATCATAAAGCCGAGTCCGGCGGTCGCGAAAAGCATGGCGATCCCGAAGACAACCATCGCGGGCGTCCAGGAGAAAGTGAGTTCGCTGTTTGTCAGGGTCAAAAGGAGACAGGGTTAACTGGTGGACCTAAGAGAGTTTGATTCCTCTTCCTTCTTTGGTGGCAGGCAGAGGGCCGCCTCGGCGATCAGGGCCAGGGCCATCATGATAAGGAAGACCCGCCACACCTCCGAGGCGAGCGAGGAACCGCTTCCGACCTCGTCCTTGATCTGGCGAAATTCGATTCCGGCGAGGAGGGTCTCGAGTGCCTCCGGATTTAGGACGCGGGTGTCATCTTCGACGGACGGGCGATTGAGCGCGATGAGACGGCGGTCGTCGGATTCCGTGCCTGAGGAAAAGGCACCCGCCACGAGCCCGGGGGTCACGAGAGTTTCAATGTCACTTCCGGTCGAGAGCGTCGCGACTGCTTCAAACCCTGACAAAGCGGTCATTCCCGCTTCGCGGGACCGGGCCCGGGAAACGGCGTTGGCGCCCTCTTCAAGAGCGCGATGGGTCATTACAAAAAAGACAACCCCGTCGGTGGCGAGGCTGGAGTGGTCGGTCCGGGGTAGTGTTCCCCAGACGTAGAGAGAACCGGCAGAGGAATTGCTTCCGCTGCCCGGTCCGTCCGGAATGATGCGGGCGAACACCGATTCGCCGCCTTCAAGTTTCAGGAGCGACTGGGTTTCGCCTGTGAAAAGTCGGGTGCGGAAGAGACCGAGATCCGAGACGGGAAGAGGTGCACCGTTTCTGGTGTTGGCGAGAAGCCCTGACTCGGTTCTCCACCAGTTCACCTTGAGCGGGTTTGTCTCGTCACCCTTCCATTCTCCCCACTTCACTCCGAAGAGTTCCGCGCCGCCGCCATCGGACGGGGGGAGTAGAATCAGGGTTTTTCCGTCGCCGAGGTGTTGTTGCAGGAGAGTCGCAGTGGCTGTGTCAGGCTCAGGCAGGGGTGCCTGCCAGAAAAGGAGGGCCGTCTCCTCCCAGGAGATCTGGGCGATGTCGGCTGTCGCGAGGATGCGAGCTTCGCAGGTGACCCCGGGATCGGTCGAGGCTGAGGCCGCCGCGCGTATCGCCTCGGCGGTGAGCGGGTCATCGCTAACGATAACGGTTTGTCGTGTGGCGGGTTCGTCGAAGACAAAGAATGACTGGTTATCGGCCAGGTTGTCGTCGGCGGGGAGGTCGATTCGGCCCCAGCCGCGTTCGTTTCCACTCCCGAGCTCAATGGAGTGGCCGAGACGGATCAATTCCGGGCCGGAGACTATCATTTCCTCGACCGTTCGGGTTCCGTTGAGCGTGATCTCAACCGGAATGGTCTGATCTCCTGTTGCTGCATCAGCGCCCTGACGGCGGATCGCGAGATCCATGATCAGGCGAAGCCCATCCGGCGTGCGTCGGCGCTTTACTTCGCTGACGGTGATGGCGGCGTTGTTGCTCTCGATCGAAGGGAAGGTGAGGAGAAAGAGGCGCACCGCTTCCCGCGCGGCGAGATCGGAACGCAGGGCCTGCCACTGACCCGAGCCGGGATTCCAGTCATTTTGCCTGAGATCGGAGGCGAGCCAGATGTCAGTGCGTCCGCTTTCGTTCGTCACCAGAAAATCGACCGCCTTCTGGAGCATCGCGGGGATGTCCGCTGTTGTTGCGGTAGGAGCGGTCGCGGGCAGGTCGTGAAGCGCGGCGGCATCGGTCACCTTCACCGGTTCGAGTGTGGCGCTGTCGATGAGAATGATTTCACTCCCGGATCCTGTCTTTTCAATTAGATCGGCGATGCGGGAAAGGGCGGTGGATCGTTTCGACTCGCCCGTTTCGAGATTCTGCTGCTCCATGCTGGCGGACCGGTCAAGGAGGACGAGGATGGTGTCCGCTTTCCCTCCGGTGAGGCCGACCCAGCCTCCGGCAAGGGGGCGGCTTGCCGCAAAAAGGAGCATGGCGATGGCGAGGACCCGCATCGTGAGGATGAGGATCTGCCGCAGGCGCGCGAGTCCTTTGGTCATCTTCTTCGCGTCGAGCAGAAACATCATCGCCGCCCATCGCACGGTGCGGTGCCGATGCTGATTGATCAGGTGGATGATGATGGGCAGCAGCGCCAGCGGCAGACCGATCAGGAGGATGGGTTGGAGAAAACTCATCTCGAAACACGTGCCGTTTTCGGGTTTCGCCCCATTAGGAAGCGCGCGAGGACCTGATCGTAGGCTTCGTCGAGGAAGGTCCGGTGATAGTCGACGGCGGAATGGTTCACGATATCGTTGACCGTATCGAGATATGTCTTCACCGCCTCGCGATAACGGCGCTGGATCAGCGAGGGATCGGCTAGCAGCGAAGAGCCGCCCTCGAGATCAATAAATCGTGTCGGGCGATCAAAGGTGAAGTCGATCTCCTGGCGATCAAGAAGGTGGAAGACGGTGACGTCGTGCTTGCGGAAGCGGAGATGCTGAAAGGCTTCACGAAGCGGCTCGGGATGAAAAAGAAGGTCGGACACAATGACGATGAGGGCGCGCTGCTGGATTTTCTCCGCGGCTTCGTGGATGGCTTTGATAAGACCGGTTTCCCCGTCGGCGTTGAGTTTTGCGATCTGATCAAGGACGAGACCGAGATGTTGCGGGCCGCGCCGGGGAGGAGTTTCCCGATAAGAACCGACGGATCCGCTGTAAAGCCCGATCGCATCTCCCTGCTGCCCGGCGAGGTAGGCGAGCGTCCCGGAGAGCCGTCGGGCGTAGTCAAGCCGGGTGCTTCCGGGTTCCCCGTATCCCATCGATCCGCTTGTGTCGACGATGAGACAGAGCCGCAGGTTTGTGTCCGCCTCGAACTCCTTGATGTAGTATCGATCCGTTCTTCCCCAGGTGCGCCAGTCGAGCCGACGGGTGTCGTCACCCTGGACATACTTGCGATACTGGGCGAACTCGATCGCCGAGCCGCGCACCGGACTGCGGTGTCGTCCTGACACGTTCCCCAGCATCGGCGAACGGGCATTGAGCTGGAGTCCGAGAAGTTTCCCGAGGACCGCAGGATCGAGGAAATCGCGCTGGTGGGGTTCGGGCACTCGGAAGGGGGGTGGGAGAATTTAGGCGGCGAGGCCAATCAGGCTTCTTTGGTCAGTTCCTCGATGAGTCGGGCGATGATGGAACGGCTCGTGACTCCCTCTGACTCGGCAGTGAAGGTTTTGATAATGCGGTGCCGGAGAACCGGAGAGGCAACAGCGATGACGTCCTCCTGACGCACCATGTAACTTCCGAGGAGAGCGGCCCGGGCGCGGGCACCGAGGATGAGATACTGCACCGCGCGTGGTCCCGCGCCCCAGCCGACGAGTGGTTTGAGCCACTCGGGAGCTTCCGGGGTTTCCGGTCGGGTCCGGCGGACGAGATCGACGGCAAAGTGATAGATATGATCGGGAACCGGAACGCGTCGCACGAGTTGCTGGAAGCGAATCACCGTTTCACCGTCAAGAAGAGGAGCGAGCCTGGGGAAGGTCTCGCCTGTGGTCGTGCGAGCGATCATGATCTCCTCGTCGCGGGAGGGATAGTCGACCCCGATCATGAACATGAAGCGGTCGAGTTGTGCTTCGGGGAGAGGGTAGGTGCCCTCCTGCTCAATGGGGTTCTGGGTCGCGAGAACGAAAAAGGGCGGGTGGAGTTCGAAACTGTGACCGGCGACGGTGACGCGATGTTCCTGCATTGCCTCAAGCATGGCTGCCTGGGTTTTCGAGGGGGCGCGGTTGATTTCGTCGGCGAGGACGATATTGGCGAAAACGGGTCCCTTCGCGAATTCGAACTCGCGGCGTCCCGTGCCGTTGTCCTGGAGAATTTCCGTTCCCGTGATGTCCATGGGCATCAGATCAGGCGTGAACTGGATGCGGCTGAAGCTCAGGGACATCGTCTCGGCAAGCCGGGAGACCAGAAGGGTCTTTGCGAGTCCCGGGACCCCCATGAGAAGCGAATGTCCGCGGGCAAAAAGGCAGATGGCGAGCTGTTCGATGACATCGTCCTGCCCCACGATCACCTTGGCCAGTTCAGCTCTGAGCCCGGCATACGTCGCACGCAGATGATCAATGGCGGCGACGTCATCTTCGTGGAGATCCTGTGAGGGGAGGGTGGTGTCGGACATGGAGGGCGTAGGCGGTTAAAGTCAGAGACGATAGGGGCGGGGAACCGCAGAAGAAAGGCGAAAATTGCCATTGAGGAACCCTGTTCAAAGCGACCCGCCGGGCGTTTCACCACTTGACATCGTGCCGCTGCGCCGTGCTTTACTGGTAGCCATGTTTGAGGATCTAAGCAGCCACTCCCCTGAGCACCAGAGCAACACCTTTCGCGACAGGCTCTGGCGGATCATATTTATGGCGGACACGAAAGCCGGCCGGGCGTTTGACATCGTCCTGCTCTGGCTCATCGGGATCAGTGTTGGCGTTGTGATGCTCGAGAGTGTGCCGGAATTAAAGGCGAAACACGGACGACTCTTTTTGCTCCTTGATTGGGGATTCACGATTTTCTTCACGATTGAATACATCGTCCGGGTGATCGTGGTGCGGCGGAAGAAGCGGTATATTTTCAGCTTCTTCGGGATTGTGGACATTCTTTCCATCATCCCGACCTACCTGACCTTGTTTCTGGCGGGTTCACAGTACCTGCTCGTCATTCGGATTCTTCGACTCCTCCGTGTCTTCCGTATCCTGAAAATGGCCCGGCACATCGGTGAGGCGAACCTGATCATGAACGCTTTTCGCGCGAGCCTCGCAAAGATCACGGTTTTTCTCTTTTTTGTGATCGCGATCACGGTGGTCCTTGGCACGGCGATGTATATCGTCGAGGGTGTGATCGCCGGAAATCCTGGATTCAGTAGCGTGCCGCAGTCGGTCTACTGGGGCATCGTGACGATCTCGACGGTTGGCTACGGGGACATCACCCCGGTGACGGTGATCGGGAAATTCATTGCGACGCTCATCATGCTCATCGGGTACGGGATCATCGCCGTGCCCACTGGAATCGTCACGGCGGAACTCAACCTGACCCTTGCGGAGGTGCGGCTGGATCAACGCAAGTGTCCCGAATGCGGTCACGCCGGGCACGATCCGAAGGCAAGTTTTTGCAAAATGTGTGGATATGATATCTGAAGAGGAGCGTATCTGAAATCATGTCAGCACAACCACAAACAGGCAGGAAGGCCCCGGATTTTGATCTGCCCGTGATCGGCGGGGAATACGGGGAAAACGCGACCGTGAGTCTTTCCAGTCTCAGAGGTTCCAAGGTCGTGCTCTATTTTTATCCGAAAGATGATACGCCGGGGTGCACGACTCAGGCGTGCGGGATTCGCGACGCGTGGGGAGAACTTTCCGCCAGGGCAAAGGTCTTCGGGGTGAGCATCGATCCCGTCAAAAAGCACGGGAAGTTCATCGCGAAGTATGACCTGCCTTTCCCCCTGATCAGTGACGAGTCGCAAACCATGGTCGAGGCCTACGGGGTCTGGGTGGAGAAGTCCATGTATGGCAAAACCTATTTCGGGACCGAAAGAACGACCTTCGTGATCGATGAAAAGGGGATCGTGAAGGCGGTTTTTCCAAAAGTGAAGCCGGCTGAGCATGTCGATCTCATTTTGGAGGCATTGAGGGATTAAGGCATTGAGGCGTTCAGGCATTGAGGCGTTCAGGCATTGAGGCGTTCAGGCATTGACGGAAACTCCAACTGGATTCCAGCCTGAAATCCGGCATGTTCACCCGGTGAACCTTACCGATCTTCAAACGCAGCTCAGACGTCTTGACCTCACCCCGAGTCGAAAACTGGGACAGAGTTTTCTTGTCGATGAATCGATCTCGAGCTGGATCGCAGCGCAACTTCAGGTGAAGCCTGATGATTGTGTGATCGAAGTGGGGCCGGGCTTCGGAGCGCTCACGCAGCACCTCGTCGGGAAATGCCGCCGTCTCATTCTCGTCGAGGCCGACGGGCGGCTCGCCAGATTCCTTGAGGAAAAATATGGGCCGCTTGGGGTCGAAGTGGTCCACGGCGACGCGACCGAGTATGATGTGCGTCCGCTTTTTCGTGAAGGCAGCGTGAAATTTATCGGGAATCTGCCCTACTCCGTCGGCAATGCGATCCTGAGTCGTTTCCTTGATGCGCCGAGTCCGGTCAGCAGTGCGATCATCATGGTGCAAAAGGAAGTGGGGGACCGATTCACCGCCGTTCCAAAAACGAAGAACTACGGCATTCTCAGTCTCATGCTGCAGGAACGCTGGCGGACGACCGCTCTGCGAACCGTCGGTCCCGAGCCCTTTCATCCCCGTCCCGCCGTGGACTCGACGATCCTGCGTTTCGATCCGCGCCCGCCCGATGAGCTTCCGCTTCATTCTCCCGAAGTGTTTCGCAGCGTCGTCAAACAGGGATTCTCCCAGCGGAGGAAGCAACTCCACAACAATCTTCAGCTCGAGGCCAGTCGTGCTGCGGAGATCTTCGGGGCGCTCCAGTTTAAGGCGAGTGTCAGGGCCGAGGAGCTTTCCCTGGTCGAATGGGTGAACCTCTCCAATCAGATCGATCCGCATCCCTGCAGCGCCCTGCCGCCCTCCGCGACCGAACTGCTCGATGTCGTCAACGAAAACGACGAGGTGATCGAGTCGCTCCCGCGTCGTGAGATTCACGAGCGAAAGCTCCTCCACCGTGCCGTGCACGTTTTTCTGCAGAACAAGATCGGCGAGATCTACCTGCAACTGCGTTCACATTTGAAGGACACCCATCCCCGCAAGTGGGACAGCAGCGCTTCGGGTCACGTCGATCCCGGCGAAACCTATCTTGCGTGTGCCGAGCGGGAGATGTGGGAGGAAGTCTGGGTGCAGCCGAAAGGGGAGATCACCCGCGTCGCCCGGATCGCCGCCTCCGAGGCAACCGATCAGGAGTTCATCGAAGTTTTCCTCGCCGAGGCGAAAGGGAAGATCCGGGTCCACGGGAAAGAGGTCGACAGCGGGCGATTTTTCATTCCCGAGGCGATCGAGCAGTGGATTGAAGAGCGACCACAGGATTTCGCGACCGGGTTTATCACCTGTTTCAGAGCGTGGCGGGGCGGACAAGGTTAGAAGGGCAGAAAGAAGGCAAAGGAGCGCGGGCACTCCTGCCCGCAGTTACGATCTGCAGTCGATACCTGGATTCGGCGGGCAAGAACCGGAGCGAAGCGGAGATTGCCAGCCAAGGGCTGCCCGAAGGGAGAGCAAAGCGAGGCAATGCCCGCGCTCCCTTTTCTCTTCCGGTAGTTTTCGAGTTAAAAGCGTCCGACAACACCTCACTCCGCAATCCCCAACTCCCCCAACCGCCCTCGAATAATCTCCCTCTCCGCTTCATGAAACCGGTGAAAGGGCGCCGCCATGAAGTCATCGCAGATGCCGAGGATTGAGAGAGAACACTTCAGTCCTTTGATGATGGCGGATCCGTGTTTGCCGACCTGGTAGATCGCTTCACTCAGGGCCATGACCCGGGCACTGAGTTCGCGGGTCCGGGTAAGATCGCCTGCTTTGGCTGCCTGGTAGAGTTCAACGTAGAGCGTGGGATGCAGGTTCGCGCCACCGTTGATGCCGCCGTGTCCGCCGAGAAGGACCGTCTCGGCGAGAAGCTCCTCAGGTCCGACGAGGAAGGACCAGTCCGGGCGTGCGGTCTCGGCGAGGTACCTCATTCTGCGGAAATAGACGAGGTCACCCGAACTGTCTTTGAGGCCGACGATTTTTTCTTGACCAAGCGCCCAGGCCACGACCTCGCGGGAGAACGATGTCTTTGTCAGGGAAGGCATGTTGTAGAGCATGAGCGGGAGCGGCAACTCAGGGAGAAGCTCCTCGATAAACTCCCGCAACTCCGGCTGCCCGGCCGGGAAATAGAAAGGAGCCGAGGTCACGACGGCATCGGCTCCGAAGTCGGCGGCCGCGGCGGCGAGTTGGGCGGATTCGACGATGGAGGTGTCGGTAATCCCGACGAGGACGGGCACGCGACCGGACACAAACCGGCAGGTGTGCTCGACGACTTCGCGTCGCAGCCGGTGGCTGAGGCTGGGTGCTTCTCCGGTGGTGCCGAGGACAAAGATTCCGGAGACACCCCCGATGACGAGGCGTTCGACGAGACGCTCGAGTCCTGCGATGTCGAGGGTGTCGCGGGCGGTGAGCGGGGTCACCATGGGGGGGATGATGCCCTGGTAGCGGGGGGAGTTCAAAGTTTTAGGTTTAACGTTTCAAGTTCAGGGTTCGAACACCTTGATCGGTTCTGGTTTGATCTTGATGGGGTCGATGATGACGTGTTTTACCTTCTTGCGATTCCATGTGTAGGTCATGTGGACGAGACCGTCTTTCGTCTGGATCATGGCGGGATAGGAGAATTCGCCCTTTTCTTCTTTTTCGATGAAGGCGACGGCTTCCCACTCGAGGCCGTCTTTGCTGACGGCGAGATTGAGGACGTTGCGTTTGCCCCAGCCGTCTTCACGATCACCGCCGAGGTGATTGTAGAGCAGGAGATGACGCCCGTCGGCGAGGGTGAGACCTTCAACGCCGGAGTTGTTGTTCGGCAGGTTCGTCTCCTCAAGTTCGCTCCAGGTTTTGCCGCCGTCGGTGGAGCGGTTCGCGATGATGCGTTTGTTTTTCGAGCGGTAGAGGGTCCGCAGACTGCCGTCCGCGAGAGTCAACACGGTTGGCTGGATGACCTGATAGGGTTGCGTCTCCGGCTCGAAGCGCTGCCACGAGGGACCGAGTTCGGGTGTTGAGAGGTCTGTCAGGATCTCGAAGTGGAATCGCCAGTCGTTCTCGTGCTCGGTCGAGGAGGGGCAGAGGAGAGTTCCATCAGGCAGGAGCAGCGGCTTGCCGCGGACGGGACCGTCGATTCCCTCGGGAAGTCGGCGCCGGTCGCGGAAAGAGCGACCGTCATCGTAACTGACCATGACCTCGCCCCACCAGGTCTGCGGATCGGGACCGACTTTGAAGAAGAGATAGGTAAGTCCGTCACCCGGGGCCTGCCACAGGACAGGATTCCAGCAGGGGTGGCGTTTGTCTTTGTGCTGGATGCCGTTGGCCTGTTCGGCGGGTTTCGACCATTCGCCCCCGTCGAAGTAGCTCGTCCAGATGCCGACGTCAGGATCCTTTTCCTTCGTTCCGCCAAACCAGGCTGCGACGAGGCCCCGGTCGGTCTCGGCGATGGTGCTGGCGTGACACTGGGGGAAGGAGGCTTCGTTGTAGATGAACTCCTCCTTCACGAAGCCGGGGAAGCGGGGCTTGTCCTTTTTGGCAGGCTCGCGGGCTTTAAGTTGTTCTTCGGAGTAAACGATGCCGTCCGCTTTGGGCAGGTAGTAGATGCGTCCGTCTTCGGCTCCAAGGACGAGCTCGGGAACGCCGTCTTTGTCGAAATCGGCCACGGTTGGACAGGTGTTGTGACCGGAGACGTCGCGCTCGGTGACGTTGCCGATCTCCTTGAGAATGACCTTGCCCTCGTGCTCACCGACGTTGCGGTACCAGACCGCGTTCTGCGAGTTGACGAGTAGATCGAGTTTGCCGTCACCATCCCAATCGACCATGGAGAGTTGGGCGCGACCGCTGCGGCCGCTGGAACGGGCGTTGAGCCGCAGGGGCTGATGATCCTCGTCGACAAAAATCCGTTCGGCCTTGCCTCCGCTGCGGCGGAGGGCGAGGTAACCTTCCTGATCGAGGGCGACGAGATCGAGTTTTTTGTCACCGTCATGATCAATCGCGAGCGGTGTGGTTCGCCATTGTGTTATGGTGTCGCAGGCGGGCGTTTGCCACCACTGCCAGGTCGGAGGAAGCTCCTTTAAACCCGTGTCGAAAACAGCCGGTTCGACCCGCACTGGATCACCGGTGCCGTGGAGGAGACCGACACGACCGAGGATGGAATTGTAGATGATATCGAGTTTTCCATCCCCATCCCAATCAGCCGAGGAAAGGCTGGTGTAGCCCCACTTCGCTTCGCAGGGGCCTTGAATCGAGCCGTTTGGTCCGGCGAGGACACGAAAGGGTTCGCCCTTTGCCACTTCGATCAGAACGGGCACGGCCCACTTCGGCAGCTTGTTTTCACCCATCCCGAGATTCTTGAAAAAGGCGATGTTGCCGGCGGTGTTGCCACAGAGGATGTCCTGATTGCCGTCGCCGTCCCAGTCGATGACGTAGGGTGTGGAAAGGGCACCGAACTTGAGAGTATCGGCCTCCTGCTGGAAATAGACAGGCTGATGAAAAACGGGAAGTCCGGCGTGCACCTCACCGGTGTGCTCAACGAGGGCGGCGCGTCCATCCTCGTCACCGACGATGAGATCGAGGTCACCATCACCATCCCAGTCGTGGGCGGTCGGGGTAATCATCTGCACGTGCATCACAAGCGGGTTGCCGTCGGATCCGGTAAGGCGCCGGCCCGCGCCATAGGCCGGCTTCTTGCGCGTCCCGACGTTTTCGAAATAGGTGAAGCCATCGAGGAACTCGCCGCAGAGCAGGTCGAGGTCTCCGTCACCGTCGAAGTCACCGAAATTGGGTGAGGGCCAGCCGTAGACATCAATAGGAGATCCGGCTGCCTCGATTTTGACGGGTTTGTCAGAGTATTTTCCGTCCCTGTTTTCAATGAGGTAGACGTAGCCGTGAAGGGGACCATTTCTCCACCGACCTTCGGAGTCGTAGGCCTGGTCCCAGACGTAGTCGCTCCAATCGCCGATGCCGACAATGAGGTCCTGATCACCGTCGCCCTCGTAGTCGGCGTAGCGCCACATGCGGGCGCGGGTGTTGCCGGGGTGGAATTTGGCGTTCTTGTAAATGGACTGGGGCTTATCGAAGCCGTTGGTCCTGAAATCGACATACTCCTGGTTCTCCTTGAGGATGCGGGGTTTTCCCTCGACGTAGCTGATCTGGACATTCTGCCCGGTGGGGCCGAGGCGGACGCCGGGTTTGAAGACGGGCATTTTCTCCTTCGGATCCTGCGTCGGATTCTCGAAGAAGTAGATTCCGTTGGAGGGTTTGTCAGGACAGGAGACAAGCAGGTCCATGTCGCCATCGCCGTCGTGGTCAATTGGCAGGGGCCAGGACCAGAGTCCGACGCCGAGATCGACGGCTAGTCCCGGATGGTTGTAGGGGAGCTGCTTCAGTTTCCATTCCTTCTCCTGCGCCTGAATGGCCAGGGAAAGCAATGCGGTGAAAGCGATGAGGGTAGGGGTTTTCATGGGAGATTTGAAAAGGGTTGGAAGAGTCATTCGGCCCACCAGCGGTCGGCGGGATTGTTGTCGGCTTCGGTCAGGGTCAGGTCGAGGCTGTTGCGGATATGACGCTGCATCGCTTCCTGCGCGGCGTCGGCGGAGCGGCTGCGGATGGCGGAGGCGATGGCCTCATGTTCCGATTGCGTGGTTTCAAGTATGTCGAGGCGGAAGGCATGACGATCCGCCTGGAAAATGCGGGTGAGGATATGGGAGTCGCCGACGACCTTGAGCATCCGGCGATTCCGCGAGGCCTCGATGATGGTCATGTGAAAGGCAAGATCGAGAGAATGAAACTGGTTCGCGATTTTCCGGTCGGCCGATTCTTTTCCGGAATCCCGCACCGTTGCAACGATCGCGGCTGAGGCGCCAAGGTTCTGATCAAGTTCGCCGAGGAGCCGGTCACTGATGCGCTCAGCGGCCCGTCTCGCGGCAAAGGATTCGAGGGCTTCGCGCAATTCGTATAGTTCGACGGCCTCCTCGCGGGTTAGCTCCCTCACGATCGCGCCGAGTTGGGGAACCAGTTCAACAAATCCCTCACTCGCGAGTTGTCCGACTGCCTCCCGAACGGGGGTGGCGCTGACCCCGATCTCCTTTCCGATGGTGCCGTAGGAAAGCCGGGATCCGGGAGGAACGGATCCGTCGAGCAGCTTCTGGCGGATGTGACGGTAAGCCCTCTGTGAGTGATTGTCGGCCATCTGTATATTGCTCTATAGAGCTCTGTTGAATACAGGGGATTTTGAGATTTTGAAAGAACGCAATCGCGGGAGGGGTAAGTATACCGCGATGGAATCTCGAAAAGGAACCTGGTTCAAGGCGGTGCTTTATTCACTCGGGACGGGGGTTCTGGTTCTTTATGTTTTTTCCGTGATCGGTCTTTTCGGGGGCGAAGATCCCGGTCCGCTCTATTTCAAAGGCGGGTCCTCTGAAATCGATAGCAGCGATCCGGATCGAGCTCTTAAAGCGATCCGGAAGTGGTCGAATCCCGGGGAGTGGCCTGAAGAAGGCGACCCGGAGGCGGCTCCCTACTTCTGGGATTATGGAAAAGTCGGGCGCCCGGTCTTCATCCGGATTGTGAAAAACTCCAATGTTTCCGGTCGTCTTGAAGTCTGGCTGGAGGAGAAGAAGACGGATCGTTTCGAGCTCTACAAGGCCTACTGGATTGCCTTCCATAGCGGTGGCCCCGGACCGAAGACGATGGAAGGTGATCTCCAGGCCCCCGAGGGATTTTACGCCATCACCCGCGGCCGCCTCAATCCGAACAGTGCCTATCATCTATCGATGGATCTCGGCTATCCGAATGAATATGACCGCGGGAAAAAGCGAAGCGGGAGTCTAATCATGATTCACGGAAAGTCGGCCTCCCTTGGCTGCTTCGCGATGTCGGATGCGTCGATCGAGCAGATTTTTACCCTCGTGAGTGCCGCCTTAAAAAACGGGCAGACCTCGGTGGCCGTTCATTCCTTCCCTTTTCCGATGACAGAGGAGAAAATGGATAGTCATTGCAGCAGTGAACACGTCGATTTTTGGAAGAATCTGAAGGAGGGATGGGACTGGTTTGAGTCGCATCAGCGTCCTCCTCGAGTATCGGTCAAAGAGGGCCGATATGTCTTCGGGCCGGATCGTTGACTTTCCGGGGCGGGTCCCGATACTGACGAGGTATGAATCGCTCCGAACAGCTTTCCCGTCTTGCGGATACCGGTGAGATCTGGGATGTCATCGTCATCGGAGGAGGGGCGAGCGGACTCGGGGCTGCGGTCGATGCCGCCACACGGGGATACCGGACGGTTCTGCTCGAACAGGCGGATTTTGCGGAAGGGACTTCCTCCAAGAGCACCAAACTCATTCACGGGGGAGTTCGTTATCTCCGCAGCGGCGAACTCGGACTGGTGCGGGAATCCCTGCGTGAGCGGGGAAGGCTTCTTCATAACGCGCCGGATCTGGTCGAGCCGCTTGCCTTTGTGGTGCCTGCCTACCGCTGGTACGAACGTCTTTTCTACGGGGCCGGGCTGACGATCTACGATCTCCTTGCAGGGAAACGGGGTATTGCTTCGACCGGTTACCTATCGGCCAGCGAGGTTGCCGGGAAGATTCCAAACCTGCGGCAGACGGGCTTGTATGGAGGAACCCTTTATTGGGATGGCCAGTTTGATGATGCCCGACTTGCCATCGCCATGGCCGCGACGGCCGTTGCAAATGGTGCGGTGGTTGTGAATCATCTTAAGGTCGATGCGTTGGTTCGGGAGAACGGACGGCTCAATGGAGTGGTGGCGCGGGATATGCTCGACGGCACGGAATACCGTCTGAAAGGCCGCGTGGTGATCAATGCGACGGGGGTCTTTACCGATTTTGTCCGGAAAATGGATGATCCGGGAGTGTCGGAGGTCGTTCGTCCCAGTCAGGGGATCCATCTTGTTCTGGACCGGCGTTTTCTGGGCGGAGACACCGCCGTGATGATTCCCAATACGGAGGACGGCAGGGTGCTCTTCGCGATTCCCTGGAAAAACCGCATGATTCTCGGAACGACCGACACTGAGCCGGTTCCCATCGAGCTCCACCCGAAACCGCTCGCGGAGGAGGTTGATTATCTCATTCGCCACGCCGGGCTCTATTTTTCGGAGGCACCGACCCATGACGACATCAAGGCGACCTTCGCCGGTCTTCGGCCTCTCGTCAGTCCGTCCAAGGCAAAGGCCGGGAGCACCGCCCAACTCTCCCGCAGTCACAGTCTCCTCGTGAGTGACTCAGGTCTGGTCACGATCACCGGGGGCAAATGGACAACCTATCGCCAGATGGCTGAGGATACGGTCGACCTGGCGGCGAAGACAGGAAACCTGCCCGTCGCCCCCTGTCTTACGGGGGACCTGCCCCTGTTGAATAAAGAGCCTTTGAGGAGGGGGGCGCTACTCGATCCGGAGTTGCCCTACACCATGGAGGATGTGGAGCAGGCGGTCGTGGGAGAGATGGCGATGACCCTGGACGATGTTCTCAGTCGCCGCACCCGGTCTCGATTCCTCGACGAGGCGGCCTCATGTCGCTGCGCGAAAGAGGTAGCCCTGAGAATGGCCTCTTTGCTCGGGAGAGACGACCGGTGGGTCGAGGATCAAGTCTCCGGTTTCCCGGCCCGGTCGCCCTTGGATTAGAGATTGCCGACATCCCAGATCCCGTCGGTCAATGAACCGGAGGGATCATAGGTAGTCGTTCCAAGAGTGAAGACCGGAGGCATCACCTGAAAGTTCAAGGTGAGGACCTGGTTGCTCGCCGTTTTTGCCGTTGGCATTACTCCGGGCCGTCCGGGGAGATAGGGGATGAGTTCCGCTGCAGTGAACGTGGCAAAACTCTTCGAGGGAAAGTCCGCCAGATAGGTCTTCTGGGCCAGGTAGACAGACCTGAGCCTTTCGGACGCTTCGCGACCGTTTTTCCAATCAGTCATGGTGGAGACTGAGTAGGTGACAATACCAGCGAGGGCGAGCATGAGCCCAACCACGAGGGTAATCTCCATCAGGGAGAATCCACGTGACCGGCTTCGACGCCCGGCTTGTGATGATGTAGGCGACGTTTTCAAGGGGAGGGAGGGTTAAGGAGCTGCTAAAAATCGAATTTTACCGGTTGTTCGGCATCGGGGGCGGCTTTGGCCTCCGCCTTCGCTTTTGATTTTCCTTTCACGTCTTCCTCCTCGGCGGAAAGATTCTCCCAGAGCCGAACCGGAAGACCTGAAAATACCACAGATAATACAATTATTGTAAAGCATAGCCAGGCAACCTGCAATGTAAAACTCTTGCTGGGATGGTTGAAGAGGCGTCCGACGAGGCCTCCTTTTTCTGAAACCCGCGAGGTGTAGGTGATGTTGGCGACTTCCAGTTTCGCGGTTAGCTCATTGAGTTGATCATCATCTTCGACGGTGATGCAGTAGAGATATCGTCCTCCGCTGGATTCAGTGGTTTCCTCAAGGATGGCTCCTTCGGGAACGGCAGCGGGGAGTGTGTTGCAATATACTTTGCAAACGTAGACGTACTTCTTTTGAAGCCAGCGATCGAGTGCGGTCTTTTGCATGGTGAGTTATGAGTTAGGATTTAAATTCTACATTCCCTGTCCGTTCATCATCTTTGGTCCCATCAGGAAGATGGGGAGGAAGGCCCCGATGAACACCATGGTGATGAGGAGGGCGGCAGCGATAAGGACGAAGATATTCACGACCTGGGCAAATTCGTTCACGATCTGGTCGACATCCTCCTCATACATGTTCGTGAGGAGTTTGAGCTGCGTCCCCAGAGATGAAGATCGTTCTCCAATCGAGATTAGGTGGGAGACCTGAGGGTCGCAGGAGGTGAACTTGCGGACGGCATCGGAGAAGGGAAGGCCGGTTTCGATATAGCGCCGTCCGGCGGTGAGGAGTTCCTCATACATAGGAGTCCCCTTGAGCGATTCAGCCGAAATCTCAACGGCCTTCGAGAGGTTAATCCCGTTCGAGTGCAGCATGTCCATCGAGCCGAGGAAGAGGAGCTGGCGCATTCCCATGACGAGCTTACGCAGGAGCCGCCAGCGGGCCATCAAGAAGAAAACGACGGCGTTGCGGACCTTTTCCACCATGAAAAAAGTCATTACTGACCCGATGATACCGCCGACGATGAGAACCCATATCTTTTTCGTCACGTGGCTCATCTTGAAGAGGATTCCAGAAAGCGCATCGGGTTCCTGACCGACTTCCTTGATGATCTTTTCAATCTCGGGAATGATGCGCAGCTGGGCTGCGATAAAGAGCATAATGAGTGCGAAAATAATGATCGAAGGCAGCATCGTCGCTTTACGCATCTTCGATTTGAACTCAGCCTCTTTCTTGAGCCGGTTGGCAATGGAGTCAAAGGCCTGGTCGAGCTGACCAGCGTCCGTGCCGGCGCGGATGAGAGAGATGAATTTGTCATCGAACCGGCCCGAGCGGGCGAAGGCGGCATGCGCGGGTTGGCCGGTTTCGATGTATTCGCGAATGAGTTTCAGTGTCGCCCGCACCATGGGGGAGGGGTGACCGTTGGCGTAGTATTTCAGCGCATCCGACGTGTTGATGTTTGCCTTCAGCATTGAGGCAAGACCGCGGCAGAGTTTGATGAGTTCCTTTTGTGGAAACTTGGCGATCCTTTCTTTCTTTCCTGCCGTCTTCTTTGCCGGATTGTGGTGCCCTGAAATGGCATTGTTCTTCTCCTTGATACGCGCAGCGAGGGCGGCTTGTGCGGCTGAGGAGGCAGAAGGTTCTGTGTCTTTCATCTGATGAAGTCTGTGAAAATTAGTCTCCTACCGACATGTCAATGGCCTTGCGGAGTGCATCAAGATCCGTGCGTCCCTCGCGGACGAGTTTCAGGCCGCTTGTCCGCAGTGAAGGAAGGATTCCCTGCTCCCGCACGGCCAGCTCGAGTTCGTAGGGGCTGAGAGTTCCTTTGGAAAGGGCATCGGACCATTCCGGGGTGATGGGGATGATCTCCAGGATGGCGGATCGACCGAGGTAGCCTCGTCCGCCGCATTCAACGCAGCCTTCGACTCCTTTTTGAAATACCGGCGTCTCTCTCCATTCCTCCTCGAGGTTGTATTTCCGGATCTCGCGTTCCGTGAGTCCCGGCTTTCTTACTTTGCAGTAGGGGCAAAGCACCTTGATGAGTCGCTGGGCGCAGGCCGCTTTGAGGGTCTGCGCGATTTTCCATCGTTCGATACCGAGCTGTTCGAAGCGCTCGATGATCTGGGAGGCCCGTGGCGTGTGAATCGTGGTAAGCACCTTGTGGCCCGTGATGGCCGCCTCGATGGCGAGTTCGGCGGAGTCGAGGTCGCGAACCTCACCCATCAGGATGATGTCCGGATCGCTTCGCATAAAGCTCGCGATCATCGCCTTGAATTCCGAAGGACGGATGTCGCAATGAATAACGCCGCGAATTTCATCCTCAACGGGGTTTTCCAGGGTCAGGATGTTGTCTTCGGGACGGTTCAGCTCCCGGAGCATGGCGTTCAAGGTAGTGGACTTTCCGGATCCGGTTGGTCCTGACATGACGATAATTCCTGAAGGAATCGCCATGACCCGTTCCATTTCAAAGAGGGTCGCCGCGTCGAAAGCGAGAGATCCGACGCCGAGCTTTGCCTCGAAGTGGCTCTTGTCGAGAATCCGCATCGTGACGTGGTAACCGCGGTAGGTACGGTGCCGCTCGAATCGCATGTCGATGGAACGGCGCAGATAGTTCACGGTAAATCGACCCGAGATCCCCGGGCGCTTGGCGCGTTCCTCGGGCGCGAGTCCCATGAGGTTGAGAAGGAACGCATCGACCCGGTCTTTCAGCTTCCAGGGGATATCGAATTTCTCACCCATGTCGCCGTCGATCCGGTAGCTGTAGTGGACTCTGTCCTTCTCGCATTTCACGTGAATGTCAGAGGCCCTTTGTTTGATCCCGTCAGAGACCATTTTTGCGACGAGCTGGGCAAGGGGCTCGTCGTGTTTCTCGGTAACGTTAAAGTCATTGATCTCGTCAGATCCCTCATCCACTTCGATGGCGTCGATCTCCGACTGGGAGGGGCCGATCATCCTTGAGACGGATTCAATCACCTGGGTGATTTCGCCGACCGGTGCGAGGATCTTGGTGACGACGAGTTCGGGATACTGCTGGGAAAAACTGTCTTCCGCCGTCGGATCCCAGGGGTTCGCGACCGCGATGTAGATCTGCTCCGAATCTTTATAGAGCGGGACAAACATGCCGCGGTTGAGCAGGTTGGGATCGCTTTGTTCGAGAAGTGAGCGGTCGACGAAGTCCTTGATCTTCAGGAACAGTGGCAGCGAAGTGATCGTACCGACTGCCGCGAGAATGCGGTTTGTCGTGCAGGTTCGCGGGATATCCTCCCGCGATCGCTCCCCGAGAGTCGGGTCAAACTCAATTAACTGGTCAACCACGGCATCCGTGATTGTCTCGTTGAGGGTTATGCCGATGTTGAGGTTCATGAACCGAAGTGTCGTCCCAGGATGTACTTCCAGGCGGTTAGATCCGTCGTTGTAACAAAGCTGAACGGTTTCCTGCCTATCTCATGCTGGATCTCGTTGGAAATGAGCCTGGCCGTTGCGGTGGCGGTGAATGGATTGATACAGGTTACGGTGAAAAAGTCCTTCTCACTGATTTGGATGATCGGAGCGCCGAGGAGGCGGCTGATCTCGGAAATCACCGGGTAGGCGTTGTAGAATTCGATCGGGGTGTCAGTCTGATGGGCGAGAGCGAGGTGAGTCGTTTTTGTTTTTGAATAGGCGATCAGGGAACGGGTCAGCTTGAGGATCGTGTCTCGGGCATCGATCTCCGGCCTCTTCCATCCTTCAAAGTAGAGAAACAGAAGTGAGTCCAGGAAAGGCTTTCCCTTTTCGACGGTGTTCAGGTACTTCAGATACTGCTGGGTAATCCGGCCGGTATCCTCAGGACTGAGCTTTCCGATTTTGTTCAAAGCCTGAAACGTGTACTCTCCACAGTGAGCCATCTGCCTTCTCAGCAGGTCGGTTGTCGGAATGCGGGAGTGTTCTCCCGTTTTGCCGCCTCCTGCCTCCGCTATGGGAGAGTGGTGTGAGGTGGTCGTTGCTGCCTGGGAATGGGTGCTTTCGGAAGTTTGATGGGCGGTGGCACTACTCATCGGTTCGCGTTTTGCTTGTTACCTCCGAAAACCTTTCCGAAAAGTCCTCCCTTTCGCTTCGACCCGTCGATAGGACGAACCTCTACCGTCGGGCTCTCGGCGAACGCGGGTTCGCTGCTGTAGTCCTTCCCGTGCACGGGGAGTGCTTCGGGGCGATTGTAGGGATGGTCGGGATGGAGGAGGTTCGAGGGTGGTTCGGGCTCGTAGCGGTTGAAGCTGTTATCAACGGTGTTTTTCAGGTCGGTGCGATAGGTGTGCCCCGGGTGTTCGTTGTCGGGGTAATCGTGACTGGAGGGAAGAATGTGGCTGTCGTGAACCTCATGGCTCATGATGTCGCTCTGGCTCGGTATTTCGGGACGATAGAGCTTTGGAGTCACGATGAAGACCAGGCTGGTGTGGGTCTTCATCTTATCCACGGACTTGAAGAGAAGATTTACGGCAGGGAGGTCGCCGAGGAAGGGGACTTTTTTGGTGTTGTCGCTCTGGATCTCTTCATAGAAACCTCCGATCAGCAGCGAGTGGCCGTTGGGAACCCGCGCGGTCGTGGTAACTGTAGACTCGTTGACACGAGGATATTTGTTGCCACTGGCTGACTCGATATATTCGACCACCTGGGCAGAGCGGGGGCGGAGAACCATGCGGATGGTGTCATCGGGAAGAATGGTGGGGGTCACGGAAACCGATACTCCCACTTCCCGTGTATCCGCCGCATTCCCGACTGGATCTGCTTCATCAATCTTGTAACGCACTTCGTCGGTGACATTCTGCCCTGTGGTTGTCTCGCTGACGGTGGAAGTGATGATTGGAATCCGGTCGATGATGGAGATGAGACCTTCCTCGTTGTCCTCGGTAATGAGTGTGGGGCTGGATTCCTGCTGGGCGAGGCCGCCGGCATTCAGGGCTCTGACCACTGCCTGCATTTGGAGCGGAGATAGGACAAGATTGGGAGAAGCGTCGGCGCCGGCGCTCGCAATTTGGCCACCACTGGTGACGTTGGCGAAGCTGTTCCCACCATCATTCGTGGTGATAAAGGAAACCGCCGTGTCGAGGTCCGGGAGATTGAAGAGCGAGTTCAGGCTTGTTGCAGCGCTGATGGCAGTGCCATTCTCTCCGAGTACCGAAGACCAATCAACACCAACAAGGTTGCGTGAATTGCTGGTGACACGGAGAATCCTGGTCTCAATCGCGATCTGCTGTTTGGGCTGATCGATTTGATTCAGGAAAAGAGAGAGAGCCTCAAGCTTCCGCGAGTTGTCCATGACGATCAGGGTGTTCGTTTTGGACTCAAACTCGATAATGCCTGACCCGGGAGTCAGAAACGGCTGCAGGATCAGTTTGATTTGCTCGATATCCGAGGGGCGAAGGTACTTCAACTGATAGCGGAAGGGCTCATTTGGCAGTTGTGAGAGTTGGGGACCTGTGAGGGCGTAGACCGTATTACCCTTCTGATGAATCGTAATCCCGTACATCAGGGATAGTTCCTCCATCTGCCGGATCGGGTCATCATTCATGAGCTGTCCGGTGACAACGAAGGTCGGGCCATCGAGCTCGGTGTTATGGAAGAACTGCATGTTCGCGATTTGGGCGAGATGCTGGAAAACGTCGTTCAGTTTCGCCTGGCGAAGCCAGAAACCATCGGGAGTCTCCTCGATGATAGAGGCGGGCTCGGCCCCGTCGCCGTTCCCGTCTTTGGTCACGGGCAGGGTGGGGCTGACGTTTTCAGTCGCGGCAGCAACGGCGTTGATGAACGTTTCTGAAAGTCCGGAGTCCGGTTCCGCTTTATCAACTCCGGCGAGGGAGTCGCTTGAGGGCTGCTCAATCGGAGTCTCGTCGATTCCACTCAGCTCAGGAAGGGGTTCAACGACTTCTCCGGCCTCCGGGGCTGCTTCAGCGGCTGGGCTTGTTCCACTGCCCGGGGTCGCTTGAATTGGTTTTCCGGCACCGATCGAGGTGAAAACCTCCTGGCTCCCTGAATCTTCTGTGGCCGCCGCATTTTCGTCTTGGACGGGAGGCTCTGCAGTCGGAGCGGGAAGCGAATATTCGATAAGGCTCGAGGTATCTTCAAAAGCCGATTGCTCAATTGGACCGGAATCACTCTTAGCCTCGGGAAGCGGCGCCCCTTCATTCTCGAGAATCATCACGGCAGCGAGGGAAAGAACTCCGGCTCCGATCAGGGTGGTAATCTCTTTGATTCTCATGGGAAAAGTAAAATGTAAGATTAATTAGAAATTTTGTAATTAACAATAAATACTATAATAACTGGTATTTAGCAAGGGTTAAGTAAAAATTTCTCCAAAATTTTTTAAACTAATTAGCGATGAACAATTCGTTCATCGGGACGATCCCGGCGCCGTCCGCCCTTTTGGAGTTCCTGGTGAGGGGCTCAAATTCGGCAGGAAGAACATTGAAGGGAAACGAGGCAACCTCCTGGGTTTCCAGGTCCTTGAAGAATACTTCCGTCCCTTTGATTCCTTCGAAGCGGAGCCGGATGGTGAGTTCCTGGAGCTTCATCCCGAATTCACCGCCGATCGGGAAGGAGCGAGCACCGATCACAACAACCCCCCGCTGGGGATAGATGCCTGTGATGGGGAGGGTGAGGAGTGCGGTTTTAAGCGCGGAGTTATTGAGCACCGGGGTTTCCTCTTTGACCTCCTCATACTGCTCAGCCAGATCAGGAGCCTCCTGAACGTTGGCTGGATCCATGAGGAACCCAAACGGATCGGTGGGACGGTTGCTTTTTTGTAACTTTGCAAAAATCAGATTGGACCGTTCGAGGAAGTTAACCTTCTTCGCATCCGTGGGGGCACCTTCCCCCGGTTTTCCCGGAGGGGTGGTTGCTCCCGGGCCCGGAGGGGAAGTCGGCGCGGTTTCAGGAGCGTCCTCGGAGAGGAGAGGTGCGCCGGCGACCGAGAGGCAGAAGAGTAGGGTGAAAGCAATTTTCATGGATCAGGTAGGTATTGCTTTTGTGGTTAAGCCTTGGGTTTCTCCCAGCAGAGGTAGACGATGCCGAACTGCAGGGTTCCCTTCTCCTGCTCGGTAGTTGCAGGAAGTGACCGGATCGAGATGCTCTCAAGCAGGAGATGCGGCATCTCGTTCTCCAACTCGGCAAGCAGCAACTGCATCGGCTTGAAGCTTCCCTCGAAACTCAACTGCATTCGGGAGTGGGGTTGATTCGTCTTGGTCCCGATCCCGCCAACGCCCGACGCTTGACCCATTTCGGTTTGACGAAGAACCTCGGAGTCGAATTTTGCGAGTATCTTGTCGAGATTCTGGGTCAGCGACTGAACGACGTCCTGCTCAAGCTTGGAGTTCCAATAGATGATCTTTTCCCGTCTGTCTTCAGCGGTGAGCAAGGTCTCGAGTTCCTGCACCTGGGTTTTCGCCGTTTCGTAGCGCTCCATTGCCCCGATCTTGACCTCGAAATCCCGCTTCAAGTTTGTGTGACCGAGAAAGGTGACCATGGCGATGACCAGGATCACAAAGAGCGGGAGAATGACGCCGAAAACGACGATGGACTGGCGATGGGGAGATACGTTCATTCGCTCTTCAGGGGAGAGGTGTTGATGGCGAGTTCGTCTTTCGAGTTGAGACTCTGGATGATACTGAGTTCAAATGAGGTGCGGAAATGCCTTGCCACTTTCGCGGGAAATTCGAAGGAGGCGGGCATCGTGCCCTGCTTTTGCTGGAGAGTGACCTGAAGCTCCCTGCTGGTGGAGTTGACCGCGAGGTAAGGGGCGTGATTGTTCTGGGCGATTTGATTCAGCAACTCGGCGACTCTGGTTCGGCTTCCGAGTGTGGGAAGCTGCGTGGCCACTTCGGGATTGGCGAATCCCGCGATTTCCCAGGCACGTTTTAGACCGACGGTATTCTCGCCCGTCTTCACGTCACCGGTCTCGGCGCGGTAGTTGGCACTGCGGAGAATGACTCCTCCGTTGTCGGGGAAAAGTTCAAGGAGGGCCTCCATCGCCAGCCAGCCCTCGGACCTTTTTTCGAGAAGCTTGTCCCAGTGCTGCCATTCGGTGCGCTCTTTCTGAAGTTTGGCGAGATTGACCTCCATCTCCTGAGCCGCATCGGGACCGAGTCCCCAGGCTTCGGACCTCATCTTGACAATGAAATCCATGCCCGTCCAACCGGCGAAGGCAAGAATGCAGGCCATCGCAATCTTCTGGGTAATGTTGCTAAACTTCAGCAGCCGCAGGTCGCTGCGAGTGGGCATTTTCAATCTTTCTTCGAGAGAGGGGCCGTAGAAATCCTGATTCGTCCAGCGGCTCCTGAGTTCCTTTTGAAAAGGGGCCTCTTCGGCGACCGGCGGGGAATCCTGAACCGAGACCGCAAACTCAAGGCGGCGGGCGGGCACGCCCTCGGTGAGTGGAACGTTGTGCGTGTCGATGCACTTGAACCGGGCTTCAGGGAATTGCTCCAGGTAAGTCGAAAGACTGGCGATTAGATCCTGTTCGGACATTCCGGCGAGCGAAACGAGAACAAGATTCGGATCTTTAATATTCAAAAGCGCGGCCGTCTTCGAAATCACATCATGGGTTTCAGACGCGGTCAGGTGTGTTGAGCCGCGGTGCATGAGAGGACGCACCAGTTGGAGATCACCGCGGTTTCCGATCGCAAAAAGGAGGGTCATCGACTCATACTGAATCAGGGCCAGGGTCGAACCGGCACCGGCCGCCTGAATCTCGGGGAGAAGATAAGAGATGCCGGAAAGTGCTTCGAGTTGAGCCGATCTCGTATTCACGATCACGGGAATGTTCCTCATTTCGCCGTAGTTCCTGAATTCCGTGACGAAAGGAAGCAGCATACTGGAAACCTGAACCGCGAGGGAACGTTTGTCCCCGTCCGGGATGCCCAGCAAGGGAAGGAGGCGCCACCGTCCGTCCGTGTTACTGACCGTGTCGTCACCAAGGGCCACATCAGGGGCTGAGATGAGGAGTTCGTTCAGTGTATCAAAGTCATCATCCGCTGCAAAATCCGGGGCGAGTTCGCGAATCCGGACACCATCGGCCAGGTGGATAATGATTCCGAGGGACTTCGGCTTTGCCCCGTACTCCTTGGACGAGAGGATTTGTCTCAGGATCTCATGGAGTGCTCCTCTCGATTGGGTATCGATTCCGGCGCGGCTTCCGGTTTCATCCTTTTCAAAGGAGACCGGAGGAAGGTCGGGGCCTTCCCACCACTGCTTCAGGGAACGGCTGTAGATGGCACTGGCGGCTGTCTTTGGGCCGACCCAGAGGTGCCATTGGAGATTGAGCTCATTTGCCTCCTGATACCAGGCAGGCTCACTCGCGCGACTCGTCGTTTTGAGAATCCGTTTGGCCTGACGGAAGAGTTTAACGGAAGACGCATTCTGGTCGAGGAGTTCCATACGACGTGTGGTTGCTTTGAGGAGAGGTTGAAGGTCAGACCGGTAAAGTCGTGTCTTCCGGGAAAGTGAGCTGGTGAGCGGGAGTGGAGTGTAAGCTGACGGAAGAGCAGATGAGTGTTAGGCTGCTCTTTCTTCAGGAAACTGACTCCTGGTTGAGAGAGTTCCCGGTCCGGGGAGGGGATACCACCCGGGACCGGGATATAGTTCAGATTCCTAATTCGGAACCAGTGCGTGATTACCAACCGGCGACGGTGGCAGGCACGTGCTGATCGCTGGTAGCGAGCGAGCAGGTAAGGTAGGCAACACCGGCAGCGGGGACCGTGGTTCCGAAGGTGTAAGTTCCGGCGGAAGGGCAGGTAGGCTGAGTTTCGATCATTTTACCGGTACCAGTGATGGTTCCGACAACGAGAGCACCACCGGGGTTGAGCTCATAAAGGTTCTGGTAGGAACGGACCGCCTTTTGAACCGTGGCGATGTTCAGGATGCACTTGGCACGGTTTGAACCCTGCTTGTAAGCAGTGACACCGATGAAGAGCACACTGATCAGGCCGAGAAGAACGGCGATCACGAGAGTTACTTCGATAAGAGTAAGACCAGCTTGTTTCTTGATGTTATTCAGTTTCATTATCTTTTATTACTTATGTTGTTGTTGTTGTTGTTTTGGTCGAGTCGCGAAGGACCTCGGCGAAAATGATTATCAGCTCGCTTTCCCGCGGATGAAGAGGAGCTCCTCGCCTTCCTCTTCGTTCATGCGATTCATCTGAAATGCGGTGTGGCTGATCTTGCCCATGTTGAGCAGATTCCGGAGATTGGCGTCCCATTCGATGTTGCCGCTGTGGCGGATGGCGTCTTCGAGAGACTTGGCGGCACCGTCGTAGGAGGAGATGCCGGAGCGGACCGCAGAACTATTGTTCTGAAGAAATTCGTAGTTGAGAACGCGGCCGTTTTCCGTCGGGATGAGGCCCTGCGAAAGAATGAACATGAGGATCTCGGACATGCGTCCGAGGAGCGACTTGTGCTGCGCCTGGGGAAAGAACTCGAGGATACGGCTGAGCGTTTTTACCGCACCATTGGTGTGAAGTGTCGAGATAACGACGTGCCCGGTTTGCGCTGCCTCAATTGCGATCTCCATTGTTTCGCGATCCCGGATCTCACCGATCAGGATGACGTGCGGAGCTTTACGGAGCGCATCCTTGAGTCCCTGCTTGTAGGACGAAACATGTTTTCCAACTTCCTGCTGGGTCATGAAACCCGGGGAGGGGATTTGATTGCCCTCGCCATCGGGCTGGGGAAGAAAACGTGAATAGCGATATTCGATCGGGTCTTCTACCGTCACAATGTGGCGGGGATGATTCATCCGGAGCCAGTCGAGAATTGCCGCGAGCGTGGTTGATTTGCCGGAGCCGGTCTGCCCGGTCACCAGTCCGAAGCCCTGACGGCGCTTCATGAATTCGCAAACGGCACGCGTGGTGTCTGGAGCGAGGCCGAGAGTATTGAGGTCGGCGATGTCATCGCTAAGAATACGGCAGGTAAGACCGGGGCCCGAGGTGCTGAGGTGCGCCTGGACACGCATCCGCCCGGAGATGGAGCCGTCGGGGAGGGGAAAGCCCTCTGTACTAAAATCGGCTACCTTGTCATCGAAGAGCCGCTGCTGAACGTCCCTCGTATTCTGCAGTTTTGCCGACGCTCCGACGCTTTCTGCCTCCTGCCGACCGTAAAGATATTCGACCACGTTCATTACCACGTCAGCCGGCAATTCTCCAAGGCGCTTGATGATCTCAAGGCCTCTCTTGGTGTGGCAGTAGACCCAGTTTCCACTTCGAATCTGAATATCAGAAATCGAATTCTGGCCTGCCACAGCGAAGATCTCGCTCATGATGTAGTGAGCCTGCGCCTGCGACTGGGATGTTCCCTGAGTGGTCATTTAAATTCGTTGGAGGAATCGTAAATTATATTAACGCCATAAAAACCATACTTCAAGAGAATTTTCATTAAATTTTATAAATATTTATATTCAGCGGGGTTTAGACGCTTTGCGAAGCGATTTTCGTGAGTCCTTTGCGCAAGAACTCCCCGCTTCCGTGCGAGAGAAAGGAGGGGGCGGGCGATCCCAACATCCTGGCCGGGCGCTTAGAAACGGGGTATAACGCGACAGTCGCCCCGTCCTTCACTGGGGGCGGGGAGTGCTCAACCTGGAGTAAGGAGCCGAATTCTGAGACTGATGGCCCTTCACCGAGTATTCAGCGTTTTGCCTCCAACGGCCCTAGCGGTTCTCTCTGATTTGACGCCTTTAAACCCATGGGTGTCGAGGGTAGTTTCTACCGGTCCTTTCACACAAAGTTGAGTGTCGCCTCCGGAAGGGGGGGCGGAGGCGATCGATGCGGAAGAGTTCTATAAAAACAAAAATCCCGGTCCTGGAAAGTAAACCTCCAGAACCGGGAATGTTAGATTTGCTTTTCGTCAGGTATCCTGACGGAAGTGATTACCAACCGGCGACGGTGGCAGGCACGTGCTGATCGCTGGTCGCGAGCGAGCAGGTAAGGTAGGCAACACCGGCAGCGGGGACCGTGGTTCCGAAGG